>Ga0102590_1000038_pt1 | contig 406082 bp, 360 predicted proteins | sample AraplaMF_Col_mMF_FD_76859 | JGI IMG/M metagenome (GOLD analysis project Ga0102590, IMG submission 76859) | Arabidopsis root microbial communities from the University of North Carolina, USA - plate scrape MF_Col_mMF | ecosystem: Host-associated > Plants > Roots > Endosphere | place: USA... | reverse complement strand
TGGTACATGCCGGCCTCGAAGCTCACGCGGGTGCGCGTCGAGGCCTTCTCGAAGATCATCGCCAGCGTGCGGTCGACCAGCGGCGTGTACTTCTCGTAGTTCTTGAAGCGCTTCTTGATGATGCCGGTGCGCTCGAACAGGTAGGCGTACTCCTCGGCGCGGAAGTCCTTGAACTGCAGGTAGTGCTTGATGAGGCTCATGCCGGGCTTCATGGCTTGGCAGGGGTTTCGGACAGGAAGCGCTTGATCAGCGGGCACAGCAGGGCCACGATCTGCGCGGCTTCGTCGGCCGTGAGGATCAGCGAGGGCACGAGGCGGATCACGCGGTCGGCTGTGACGCTGAGCAGCAGGCCGGCCTCGGCCGCGCGGTTCAGCAGCACGCCGCACGGGCGGTCGAGCTCGATGCCCAGCATCAGGCCCTGGCCGCGGATCTCGACCACGGCCCCGCTCGCGATCTCGGCGGCCAGTTCCTTCGCGAGGCCGGCCTTCAGCGCGGCGCCGACGGTGGCGGCGTTCTCTAGCAGTTTTTCTTCTTCCATGATGCGCAGCGTCTCGACGCCGGCACGCATGGCCAGCGGGTTGCCGCCGAAGGTGCTGCCGTGGTTGCCGGGGCCGAGCACGTTGGCCGCCTTCGGGCCGCAGACGATCGCGCCCACCGGCACGCCCGAGCCCAGGCCCTTGGCGAGCGGCATCACGTCCGGCTTGATGCCGGCCCATTGGTGCGCGAACCACTTGCCGGTGCGGCCCAGGCCGCATTGCACCTCGTCGAGCATCAGCAGCCAGCCACGCTCGTCGCAGACCTTGCGGATGCCCTGCAGGTACTCGATGGTCGAGACGTTGATGCCGCCTTCGCCCTGGATCACCTCGAGGAACACCGCGACCACGTTCGGGTTCTCGGCGGCCACCTTCTGCACCGCGGCCAGGTCGTTCAGCGGCACGCGCACGAAGCCCTCGACCAGCGGGCCGAAGCCGGCCTGCACCTTGGCGTTGCCGGTGGCCGACAGCGTGGCGATCGAGCGGCCGTGGAAGGCCTTCTCGTAGACGATGATTTCGGGGCGCTCGATGCCCTTGTCGTGGCCGAACTTGCGGGCGATCTTCAGCGCGGCTTCGTTGGCCTCGAGGCCGGTGCTGCAGAAGAAGGCGTTGCTCAGGCCCGACACCTCGGTCAGCTTGGCGGCCAGTTGCTCCTGCAGCGGCACCTGGTAATAGTTGGAGCTGTGGATCAGCTTGCCGACCTGATCCTGCAGCGCGGCGACCAGCTTCGGATGGGCGTGGCCGACGGTGTTGACCGCGATGCCGCCCAGGCCGTCGAGGTACTTCTTGCCGTCGGTATCCCACACCCAGCAGCCTCGGCCATGCGACAACGCGAACGGCAGGCGGCCGTAGGTGTTCATCACATGGGGCATGGGGCTGGCGGGGCTGGTGGCGGTCGCATTCATGCGGCGGGCTCCAAAGGGGATCGGCCGGGATCGGCAAAAGAGGGCAGCCGTGCGCCGCCCAGGGCTTTTGATTCTAAGGGTCGACCTTTGCATGCCGATAACGGCACATCGGCATGTCCCTGCATCGGGCGGCCCGGTGCTGCGACGCAACATAATCGCGGCACAATACCGGGCGGCCACCCCGCCCCTTTGTTCGCAGCACGCCAGACCGCATGACCTCACCCCTGCCTCGCGAAGTGTTCATCCAAGGCCTGACCAAGGATGGCAAGACCTTCCGCCCCAGCGACTGGGCGGAGCGGCTGGCGGGGGCGATGTCCAGCTTCCGCCCCGGCGGCTCGGCCGGCGGCATCGGCTCCTTCATCGGCTATTCGCCTTACTGCGTGCCGCGGGTCATCAACGGCGTGAAGTGCGTGATCGTCAGCGAGGAGCTGAAGGCCATCGAGCCGATGGCCTGGGATTTCGTGATGAACTTCGCCCGCGACAACAACCTGCAGGTCGTCGAGGCCTGCCTGCTGCCGGGCGGGCAGCTGGCGCCGGTGCCGCCGTCGGCCCAGGAAGCGGCTTGAGGCCTGCATTGCCGCCGCCAATGAAAAAGGCCCGCTGAGCGGGCCTTTTCACTTACCACCTGGATGATTCGATCAGGCTGCGAGCGCCTTGATCTTGGCCGACAGGCGGCTCTTGTGGCGAGCGGCCTTGTTCTTGTGGAACAGACCCTTGTCGGCCACGGAATCGATGACGTGCTGGGCAGTCTTGAAGATTTCGGCAGCCTTGGCCTTGTCGCCGGCGACAACGGCCTTTTGAACGTTCTTGATGACGGTGCGGAACTTCGAACGCAGCGCGGTGTTGGCGGCGTTGAGCTTCACGTCTTGGCGAACACGCTTGCGGCCCGACGCGATGCGAACCGTCTTCTTGGCTTTGGAGGAGGTGGCCATGCTTAGAGCTTATCCAGGTGGGGCAAAGACGACGAGTATAGCATTCAAGACGCGGGGCAGGCAAACCAGACCCGCCGGCGTTAGCAGGCGCTACCTATAATCCGCCCGCCTTCCTGCCCGGTCCCCCATGAACCTGCTGCGCGCTGCCTCCGTCGTCTCCCTGCTGACCCTGGCCTCGCGCATCACCGGGCTCGGCCGCGAGCTGATGGTGGCCGCGATGTTCGGCGCCGGCGCCTGGACCGACGCGTTCCAGGCCGCGTTCCGCATCCCCAACATGCTGCGCCGGCTGTTCGCCGAGGGCGCCTTCGCGCAGGCTTTCGTGCCCATCCTCGGCGAGACGCGCACCCGCGAGGGCGACGAGGTCACGCACCTGCTGGTCAACGCGGTCGCCACGGTGCTGTTCTGGGCGCTGCTGGTCACCTGCCTGGCCGGCATGGTGGGCGCGCCGCTGATCGTCTGGCTGATGGCCTCGGGCCTGGCGCAGTTCGACGGCGCGGTGGTGATGACGCGCTGGATGTTCCCCTACATCGGCTTCATCTCGCTGGTGGCGCTGGCGGCCGGCGTGCTGAACACCTGGAAGAAATTCGCGGTGCCGGCCGCATCGCCGGTGCTGCTGAACCTGGCGGTGATCGGCGCCGGCTGGGGCCTGGCGCCGGTGTTCCGCCGCCACGGCATCGAGCCGATCTACGCGATGGCGGTCGGCGTGATGGTCGGCGGCGTGCTGCAGCTGGCCGTGCAGCTGCCGGCGCTGGCGCGCATCGGCCAGTTGCCGCGCATCGGGCTCAGCCCGGCGGCGATCCGCGCGGCGTGGCACCACCCCGGCGTGCACCGGGTGCTGCGTCAGATGGCACCGGCGCTGCTGGGTGTTTCGGTGGCCCAGCTGTCGCTGCTGATCAACACCCAGATCGCATCGCACGTCGGCGTCGGCGCGGTGTCGTGGCTGACCTATGCCGACCGGCTGATGGAATTCCCGACCGCGCTGCTGGGCGTCGCGCTCGGCGTGGTGCTGATCCCGCAGCTGTCGGCGGCGCAGGCGCGTGCCGACGCCGAGTCCTACGCCGGCCTGCTCGACTGGGGTTTGCGCCTGGTGGTGCTGCTGGCGCTGCCCTGCGCGGTGGCGCTGCTGGTCTTCACGACGCCGCTGGTGGCCACGCTGTACCAGCGCGGCGCCTTCCGCGCCGAGGACGTCGCCCAGACCGTGCTCGCGCTGCGCGGCTACGGCGTCGGGCTGATGGGGCTGGTCGGCATCAAGATCCTCGCGCCCGGCTTCTATGCCCGGCAGGACATCCGCACGCCGGTGAAGATCGCCGTCGTCGTGCTGGTGCTGACCCAGCTGATGAACCTGCTGTTCGTGCCGCAGCTGGGCCATGCGGGCCTGGCGCTGTCGATCGGCCTCGGGGCGCTGGTCAACGCCGGCTGGCTGTTCTTCGGGCTGCGCCGGGCCGGCAGCTACGTGCCGTCGCCCGGCTGGGGCGGCTTCGCATGGCGCGTGCTGCTGGCCACCACGCTGCTGGGTGCCTTGCTGGCGTATGCCGCCAGCCGGCTCGACTGGATCGCGCTCGGCCACCAGGGCGGCGCGCGCATCGGCTGGCTGGCGGCCTGCCTGGGGGCCTCGGCCGTGGTCTATTTCGGGACCTTGCTCGCGACCGGGCTGAACCTCAAGCAGTTCGCGCGCCGCGGCTAAACTGGAACGCATGCCGGGTCCACTGCAGTTCGAGGCGCCCACCGCGCTGGAGTATTTCGCGTCGCTGGTCGCCGATGACGCCAGCCTGTCGCTGACCGAGGCTGCCGTCGCGATCGGCCAGGACGACGATCCCGGGCTCGACGCCCAGTCCGTGCTGGCCGAGATCGACCGCCTCGGCGCCCGCCTGAAGCAGCGCGTGCCGGCCGATGCGGTGCCGCTGCAGCGCCTGCGCCGGCTCAACCACTTCTTCTTCAGCGACCTCGGCTTCGCCGGCAACGTCAACGACTACTACGACCCCGGCAACAGCCACCTCGGCACGGTGCTGCGCACGCGGCGCGGCATCCCGATCACGCTGGCGGTGCTCTATATCGAGCTGGCCACGCAGATCGGGCTGCAGGCGCGCGGCGTGTCCTTCCCCGGGCACTTCCTGGTCAAGCTGCACATGCCGCAGGGCGAGGTGGTGATCGACCCGTTCACCGGCCATTCGCTGTCGCGCGACGAGCTCGACGAACTGCTGATGCCCTACCGCAAGAGCCACGGCCTGGTCGGCGATTTCGACGTGCCGCTCGGCCTGTTCCTGCAGGCCGCGCCGGCACGCGACGTGCTGGCGCGCATCCTGCGCAACCTGAAGGAGATCCACCGCAGCACCGAGGACTGGCCGCGCCTGCTGCAGGTGCTGAACCGGCTGGTGATCCTGCTGCCGCAGGACTGGGAAGAGCGCCGCGACCGCGGCCTCGCGCTGGCCGCGGTGGGCCTGGGCAGCGAGGCGGTGCACGACCTGGCCAGCTACCTGGCCCACGTGCCGGGCGCCGACGACCGCGCGGCGATCCAGGCCCGCCTGGACGAACTGCGCCGGGCAGGCCCGCGCAGGCTGCACTGACCGGCCGCGCCGATTGTTTCAGGGGGTGTCGGGCTGCCCCTTAGAATTTGCCGCTTCCTGCCGGCACCGCCCACCCCGGGCACGCCTTCGCCGGCATCACCGACCCGCCGATGCAACTTTCTCCCGCGCAGCGTCAAACCCTTTCGTGGCTGGCCATCGCCCTGGTGGGGCTGGTGCTGGTATGGCTGCTGGCGCCGGTGCTGACGCCCTTCATCGTCGGTGCGGTGCTGGCCTATGCGCTGCACCCGCCGGTCGAGCGGCTGGCCGCGCGCGGCGTGCCGCGCGTGCTGGCGGTGCTGGGCGTCGAGGTGCTGGCGCTGCTGGTCGTGCTGACGGTGCTGCTGCTGATCGTGCCGATCCTGTCGAAGGAACTGCCGCTGCTGCGCCAGCAGGTGCCGCTGCTGATCGACCGCTTCAGCCTGTGGGCGACGCCGTGGCTCGCGCAGTTCGGCATCCATGCCCAGCTCGACACCGCCAGCGTGAAGGAATTCGTGGTCCAGCGCCTGGGCGAGAACGTCGAGGAATGGGTCGGCACCGCGCTCAGCTCGGCCCGCATCGGCGGCAGCTTCCTGCTGGCCATCGTCGGCAACGCGGTGCTGATCCCGGTGGTGCTGTTCTACCTGCTGATGGACTGGCCGCGCCAGGTGCAGCGGCTCGAAGCCCTGATCCCGCCGCGGCTGCAGCACGGCGTGCGCAGCTTCATGGACGAGTGCGACGCGGTGCTGGGCCAGTACCTGCGCGGCCAGTTGCTGGTGATGGGCATCCTGGCGGTGCTCTACAGCATCGGGCTGGCGCTGTTCGGCTTCGACCTCGCGGTGCCGGTGGGCGTGTTCACCGGGCTGGCGGTCTTCATCCCCTACCTCGGCTTCGGCCTCGGGCTGGTGCTGGCGCTGCTGGCCGGCACGCTGCAGTTCGCAAGCGCCTACGGGCTGATCGCGGTGGCGGTGGTCTACGGCTCGGGGCAGGTGATCGAGAGCCTGTTCCTGACGCCGCGCCTGGTCGGCGAGCGCATCGGCCTGAGTCCGCTCACGGTGATCTTCGCGCTGCTCGCCTTCGGCCAGCTGTTCGGCTTCGTCGGCGTGCTGATCGCGCTGCCGCTCAGCGCGGTGATGGCCGTGGCCGCCGGCCGGGTGCGCGCGGCCTATGTCGACAGCAAGCTGTTCCGCGGGTGAACGGCCGATGCGTCAACTGCCCCTGCTGATCGCCAGCGACCCGGCCCACACCTTCGAGACCTTCGTCGCGGGCGGCAACGCGCTGGCGCTGCAGCACCTGCGCGGGCTCACGCGCCAGGCGGCGCCGGTGCTGCTGTGGGGGCCGTCCGGTGCCGGCAAGACGCACCTGCTGCGCGGCCTGGCCGGCAGCGTGCAGCAGCAGGGCGGACGCGTCAGCTGGTTCAGCGCCGGCGACGACCTGCCGTGGCAGTTCGACGAGGGCGACACGCTGATCGTGCTGGACGGCTGCGACGCCTTCGACGAGGCCGAGCAGCACGCCGCCTTCGCGCTGTTCGTGCAGGCCACGACGCACGGCATCCCGGTGGCCGCAGCCGCCCGCGTGCCGCCGATCGACCTGCCGCTGCGCGAAGACCTGCGCACCCGGCTCGGCTGGGGCCACATCTTCGCGATCGAGCCGCTGGGCGAATCCGAGGCGCGCGGCGCGCTGCGCCGCGAGGCCGACCGGCGCGGCATCTTCCTGTCCGACGACGTGATGGACTACCTGTTGACGCGCTTCTCGCGCGACCTGAAGCACCTGATGCGCCTGCTCGACCGGCTGGACGAGTTCGCGCTGGCGCACAAGCGCGCCATCACCGTGCCCTTGCTGAAGCAGATGCTGGCCGAAGAAGGGCCGGAGCCGACATGAACCTGTGCCTGTTCGACCTCGACCACACGCTGATCCCGCTCGATTCCGACCATGCCTGGGGCGAGTACATGCTGCGCCTGGGCTGGGTCGAGGCCGAAAGCTTCGGCCGCGCCAACGACGCGTTCTACGTCCAGTACCAGGCCGGCACGCTGGACATCCACGAATACGTCGAGTTCGCGACCCGCGCCTGGCGCGACCGCCCGGCGGCCGAGCTGGCCGCCGCGCAGGCCGGCTTCATGCGCGAGGTGATCGCGCCGGCACTGCTGCCGCGGGCCACCGCGCTGGTGCGCGAACACCAGGCGCGGGGCGACCTGGTGGCCATCGTGACCGCGACCAACGAGTTCGTCACCGCCCCGATCGCCCGGGCCTTCGGCGTGCCCCACCTGCTTGCGGTGGACCTGGAACGCGGTCCGGCGGGTAACATCACGGGCCGGATCCGCGGGACACCTTCGTTTCGAGACGGCAAGACAGCCCGCACCCGCGAGTGGCTGGCAGGCCTGGGGCACCGGCTGCAGGATTTCGAACGCATCAGCGTCTACAGCGATTCGCCGAACGACCTGCCGCTGCTCGAATGCGCAACCGACCCGGTGGCGACCAACCCCTCGCCGTCGCTGGAAGCCATTGCACGCGAACGGGGCTGGCGTGTACTTCAACTCTTCAACCAATGATCAAGAAGTTCATTGACAAGCTGCTGGGCAAATCCAGCGCACCGATCGCCGTGCCCAAGGGCAAGCGGGTCGAGGTCCCGGCCGGCGAGCACGGCATCGACCCGGCGCTGGTCGACGAGCACGCCGTGCGCGTCGTGCAGACGCTGGCCGACGCCGGCTACGAGGCCTACATCGTGGGTGGCGCGGTGCGCGACCTGCTGGTCGGGCTGCGTCCGAAGGATTTCGACGTCGCCACCAACGCGACGCCGGAGCAGGTCAAGGGCCTGTTCCGGCGCGCCTTCATCATCGGCCGGCGCTTTCGCATCGTGCACGTGGTGTTCGGGCGCGGCCGGGAGCACGAGGTGATCGAGGTCTCCACCTTCCGCGCGATGATGGACGCGGCGGCCTCCGAGCAGGTCAGCGGCAACGAGAAGACCTCGAAGAGCGAGCTCGCCGGCAAGACCCATGCGGTCGACGCGGCCGGCCGCGTGCTGCGCGACAACGTCTGGGGCCCGCAGATCGAGGATGCGGCGCGGCGCGACTTCACCGTCAACGCGATGTACTACGACCCGCAGCGCCAGATCGTCGTCGACTACCACGGCGGCATCAAGGACGCGAAGAAGAAGGTGCTGCGCATCATCGGCGACCCGGTCACGCGCTACCGCGAAGACCCGGTGCGCATCATCCGCGTGGTGCGCTTCGCGGCCAAGCTGGGCTTCACGATCGACGCGAAGACGCGCGCGCCGATCCGCGAGCTGGCCTCGCTGCTCGACAGCGTGCCGGCCTCGCGCACCTTCGACGAGATGATCAAGCTGCTGCAGACCGGCCATGCGCTGGCCAGCATCGAAGAGCTGCACAAGCAGGGCCTGGCCGGCGCGGCGCGCGGGTTGTTCCCGGTCCTCGACGTGATGCTCGACGACGCGGCCAAGCACCCGGCGCGCCAGAAGTTCGTGCAGCTGGCGCTGGCCGACACCGACCGGCGCGTCGCCGAAGGCAAGCCGGTGGCGCCGAGCTTCATGCTCGCCTGCATGCTGTGGCACGAGGTGCTCGACCGCTGGCTGCGGCTGAAGAAGGGCGGCGAGGCGCCGTTCCCGGCACTGCAGCAGGCGATCGACGCGGTGTTCGACGCCCGCATCGGCGACATCTCCGGCCGCGGCAAGCTGGCCGGCGACATGCGCGAGATCTGGCTGATGCAGCCGCGCTTCGAGCGCCGCACCGGCAACGGCCCGTTCACGCTGGTCGACCAGCCGCGCTTCCGCGCCGCGTTCGACTTCCTGCGGCTGCGCGCCGATGCCGGCGAGATCGAAGCCGAGCTGGCCCGCTGGTGGGAAGACTTCTCGCAGGCCGAGCCCGACGAGCGCTCGCGCCTGATGCACGGCACGCGCGAGGCCCCGCGCCGGGCCCCGGCCGCGGCGGGCGAGCGCAAGGCCGCCGCCCCGGCGGTGGCGGCGCAGGGCGATGCCGAGCTGCAGGAGACTGCGGACCCGGCCCGCAAGCGCCGCCGTCGCCGGCGCAAGCCGGGCGGTGGCGCGGGTGAAACCCCGTCCGCCGGCGGCGATGCCGAATGATCCGGTCCGTGAGCGGCGCGGCGAATGGGCTTTCGTCGGGCTGGGCGCCAACCTCGGTGATGCACGCGCCACGCTGACGCAGGCCCTGGAAGGCCTGGCGGCACTGCCCGGCGTGTCGCAGCTGAAGGCCTCGCCGATGTACCGCACCGCGCCGGTCGATGCGGGCGGCCCCGACTACGTCAACGCCGTCGCGCGCCTGCGCACCACGCTGGCGCCGCTGGAGCTGCTGGATGCGCTGCAGGCCATCGAGGCGCGGCACGGGCGCGTGCGTTCGGTGCGCAATGCCCCGCGCACGCTCGACCTCGACCTGCTGCTGTACGGCGACCTGCAGCTCGAGCTGCCGACGCTCGCCGTGCCGCACCCGCGGCTGCACGAGCGCGCCTTCGTGCTCGCGCCGCTGTCCGACCTGGCGCCCGACTGGCCGGTGCCGGGCCTTGGCAGCGTCGCGTCGCTGCTGTCGCGGCTGCCGGCACAACGCATCGAGAGACTGGACCCATGAACGCCATCCCCGTGTCGCTGCAGACGATCGTGCTGCTGATCGCCTCCAACGTCTTCATGACGGTGGCTTGGTACGGCCACCTGAAGAGCCTGGCCGACAAGCCCTGGTACACCGCGGCGCTGATCAGCTGGGGCATCGCGCTGTTCGAGTACCTGCTGCAGGTGCCGGCCAACCGCATCGGCTACGCCGGCGGCTTCTCGCTGGCGCAGCTGAAGATCACGCAGGAGGTGATCACGCTCGGCGTGTTCGTGCCGTTCGCGATGATCTGGATGGGCCAGCCGTTCAAGCTCGACTACCTGTGGGCCGGGCTGTGCCTGGTCGGGGCGGTGTACTTCATCTTCCGCTCGTGAGCGCCTGAGGCCATGACGCACGGGCTGGAGCGCTTCCGCCACATCGCCATCGAGGGGCCGATCGGCGTCGGCAAGAGCTCGCTCGCGCGCCGGCTGGCGGCGCACCTGGGTGCCGAGCCGATGATGGAGCAGGCGGACGAGAATCCCTTCCTCGAGCGCTTCTATGCCGACCAGCCCGGCTACGCGTTCCAGACCCAGGTGTTCTTCCTGTTCCAGCGCCTGCGCCAGGTACGCTCGCTGGCGCAGCCGGGCATGTTCTCGCAGGCCATCGTCAGCGATTTCATGTTCGCCAAGGACGCGCTGTTCGCGCGCCTGAACCTGAGCGACGAGGAATACCACCTGTACAGCCAGATGTATGCGCAGGTGGCGCCGCAGGTGCCCCAGCCCGACCTGGTGATCTGGCTGCAGGCGCCGACGCCGGTGCTGCTGCAGCGCATCCAGCGGCGCGCGATCGCGATGGAGCAGCGCATCGGTGCCGACTACCTGCAGCGCCTGGCCGACGGCTATGCGAGCTACTTCGAGGCCTTCGACGCGGCACCGGTGCTGGCCGTCAACACCGAGCGCTTCAACCCGATCGCGAGCGAGGCCGACTGGCAGGCGCTGCTCGACCGGCTGGCCGCGTTCGAGGGCCCGCGCGACTTCTTCGACCCCGGCGCGCAGCCCCGGCTGGCCTGATCCGCCCGGCTACACTTCCGGCCGTGACAAATCGATGACAGCACGGTGACAACCGGGATGGCATCGCTGCCGATTCCTTGGAGAACCCACGATGCTGTTTGGCAAGCTGCTGCCGCGCGAAGGCAATTTCTTTGAGCTGTTCAACCAGCACGCCGCGTTCATCGTCGAAGGGGCGCGGGCCTTCATCGCGATGATCGAGAACTACAACGACCTGAACCTGCGCGAGAAGCATGCCAACGAGGTGGTCGCCGCCGAGCGCGCCGCCGACCGCATCACCGCCGAGGTGAACCGGCTGCTGCACAAGACCTTCATCACGCCGATCGACCGCGAGCAGATCCACGGGCTGATCAATGCGATGGACGACATCGTCGACCTGCTGCAGGACGCGACCGAGACCATGCAGCTGTACGACGTGCGCGCGATGACCGAAGAGGTGCTGCGCCTGGGCGACCTGAGCGCCAAGTGCTGCGAGCGCGTGCAGCACGCCGTGTCGCTGCTGCCCAAGCTGAACCAGCACGACGCGATCGAGGCGGCGATCAAGACCTGCGAGGAGATCGACAAGCTCGAGTCCGACGCCGACCGCGTGATGCGCGCCGCGATGTCCAAGCTGTTCCGCGAGGAGAAGGACGTGCGCGAGCTGATCAAGCTGAAGGCGATCTACGAGCAGCTGGAATCCATCTCCGACCGGTGCGAGGACGTGGCGAACCTGATCGAGGGCGTGGTCCTCGAGAACTCCTGATGGCATCGATCCAGGTCGCGTTCTGGGTGGTGGCGCTGCTGGTGCTGCTGGCCATTGCCTTCGATTTCATGAACGGCTTCCACGACGCGGCGAACTCCATCGCCACCGTCGTGTCGACCGGCGTGCTCAAGCCGCAGCAGGCGGTGGTGTTCGCGGCCTTCTTCAACGTGCTGGCGATCTCGGTGTTCCACAACCTCACGGTGGCGGCCACGGTGGGCAAGGGCATCGTCGCGCCGAGCGCGGTCGACCACCACGTGGTGTTCGGCGCCCTGATCGGCGCGATCGCGTGGAACCTGATCACCTGGTGGTACGGCATCCCGTCGAGCTCGTCGCATGCGCTGATCGGCGGCATCTGCGGCGCGGTGATCGGCAAGGGCGGCACAGCGGCGCTGAACGGCGCGGGCGTCCTGAAGATCGTCGCCTTCATCTTCGTGTCGCCGGCGCTCGGCTTCCTGCTCGGCTCGCTGCTGATGGTGGCGGTGGCCTGGATCTGCCGGCGCAGCTCGCCGCTGCGGGTCGACAACTGGTTCCGGCGCCTGCAGCTGCTGTCGGCCGGGCTCTACAGCCTGGGCCACGGCGGCAACGATGCGCAGAAGACCATCGGCATCATCTGGATGCTGCTGATCGCGACCGGGCACGCGGCGACCGGCGACAAGGCCCCGCCGGCCTGGGTCATCGGCAGCTGCTACCTGGCGATCGGCCTGGGCACGATGTTCGGCGGCTGGCGCATCGTGAAGACCATGGGGCAGAAGATCACCAAGCTGCGGCCGGTGGGCGGCTTCTGCGCCGAGACCGGCGGCGCGATGACGCTGTTCCTCGCCACCGCGCTCGGCATCCCGGTATCGACCACGCACACCATCACCGGCGCGATCGTCGGGGTCGGCTCGGTGCGGCGCGCGTCGGCGGTGCGCTGGGGCGTGGCCGGCAACATCGTCTGGGCGTGGATCTTCACGATCCCGGCCTCGGCCTTCGTCGCGGCGGTCGCGTACTGGGTCAGCTTCGCGCTGTTCGCCTGACGGCCCGCGCCGGCGCGGTCACTGGCTGATCTTGCGCGCCTCGTCGACCTGGTACTCGAAGTAGCGTTGTCCGCCGAACGCGATGGTGGACATCAGCACGGTGGCGCCGAGCAGCAGCGCGAGGACGACACCGATCACCGCGGCCCAGCCCGACGGCGTGACCGGGGCGCCGGCGTTGAAGCGCTGGCTCCATTTCTCGTCGGGCATCAGGCCGTAGACGATCGCGGCCAGCATCGCCGCCGAGATCGCCAGGCCCAGCAGCGGGATCAGCGCCCAGGACAGCGGGTCGTCCTGGCCGATGCGGATCACGCGCTCGACGCCGTAGGCGCCGATCAGCGTCGGGATCGGCCACAGCCAGCCCCAAGGGTCGCGCGGGCCGTGCAGGTAGAAGCGGTGCAGCCCGAGGCTGCCGCCGACGAGGGCGATCCAGGTGGCGAGCGTCTTCGACTTGGCCATGCTCATTGGCCCGCCGCCGGGGCCTGAGCGTCGCCCGGGCCGAGCGAGCGCTGCATCAGCACCACGTCGCGCCAGGCATCGAACTTCCAGCCGGCGGATTTCAGCAGCCCCGTGTGCTCGAAACCCAGGCTGCGGTGCACGCCGATCGAGCCGGCGTTGGCCGAATCGCCGATCACCGCCAGCATCTGGCGCGCGCCCAGCGCTTCGCACTGCGCCATCAGTTCGGCCAGCAAGGCCTTGCCGACGCCCTGGCCACGGGCCGCGTCGGCCAGGTAGATGGAGTCTTCGAGGCAGAAGCGGTAGGCCCGGCGCGGGCGGAAGTGGTTGGCATAGGCGTACCCCAGCACCTGGCCGCCGCGCTCGGCCACCAGCCAGGGCAGGCCCTTGCCCAGCACGTCGTCGCGGCGGCGGGTCATCTCGGCGAGGTCGGGCGCGTCGAGCTCGAAGGTGCCGGTGCCGTTCAGCACGTTCCAGCCGTAGATGTCGGCGATGGCGGGAAGGTCGGCAGCGCTGCTGGCGCGGATCGTGATGGGGCTCTCGGACATGGTGGGGTGCAAGTTGGATCCGGGAGTTTATAATGCGCGGTTTCGGTGACGGTCGGCCCGCAAGGCCGGCGTATCTACGGCGCCGAGCCCTGGTCGATTTTCGACCCCTGATCTGCTCGCCTGAGTGTCTCCTGGTGCGGTGGATTGTTTTTAGACAATTCAAGGAAACAACATGGTCGTGATTCGACTCGCACGTGGCGGCGCCAAGAAGCGTCCGTTCTACAACATCGTCGTCGCTGATTCGCGCGTCCGCCGTGACGGCCGCTTCATCGAACGCGTCGGCTTCTACAACCCGGTGGCGTCCGGTGGCGAACAGCCGCTGCGCGTCGCGTTCGACCGCGTCGAGCACTGGACTGCCCACGGCGCCCAGCTGTCGCCGACCGTCGCCCGCCTGGTCGCCCAAGCCAAGACCGCGACGCCGGCTGCCGCGGCAGCCTGAGGAACGCGTCGATGACCGCCGCGCCGGTGCCCACCGGGATGTCCGATCCCGCCTGGCCCGACGATGCGGTGGAAGTCGGCCGTGTCCTCGACGCCTGGGGCGTGAAAGGCTGGATCAAGGTCCAGCCGTTCGCCGCCGATCCCCAGGCTCTTTTTTCTTCGCGCCGGTGGTTCCTGAAACCGCCGCAGCCGCAGCAGGGCGTCAAGCTTCCTGCAAGCGCGGGCGCAGTCCATGCCGCCATCCCCCCGCTGTTGAAGGTGATGCAGGTCAAGGAGCACGGTGACGGTGTCGTCGCGCAGGTGCAGGACGTGGCCGATCGCAGCGATGCCGAGGCCCTGCGCGGCGCACGCATCTTCGTCGGCCGCTCCAGCTTCCCGACCGCCGACAAGGACGAGTACTACTGGGTCGACCTGATCGGCATGACGGTCGTCAACCGCGAAGGGCAGACGCTGGGTACCGTGGCCGGCCTGATCGACACCGGGCCGCACAGCGTGCTGCGGCTCGAGGCGGCCACGCCGGCCGAAGAGCGCCTGATCCCGTTCGTCGCCGCCTACGTCGACGACGTCAGCATGGCCGAGCGCCGCATCACCGTCGACTGGGGCCTGGATTACTGAGCCCGGCGATGCGCTTCGACGTCGTCACGCTGTTTCCCGAGCTGTTCTCGCCCCACCTGACGGTGGGCGTGACGCGCCGTGCCTTCGAATCGAACCAGGTCGACGTGCGGCTGTGGCCGCTGCGCGACTTCGCCGACGACAATTACCGCCGCGTCGACGACCGTCCGTATGGCGGCGGGCCGGGCATGGTGATGCTGGTCGAGCCGCTGGAACGCGCGCTGGCAGCGATCCGCGGCGAGCGCGCCGACTCGGGCCACCCCGCCGCCGTCGTGCACTTCACGCCCACCGGCCGGCGCATCGATCAGGCCGTGCTGCGCGAATTCGCCGCCGGCCCCGGCGCGGTGCTGCTGTGCGGGCGCTACGAGGGCATCGACCAGCGCTTCATCGACCGCCACGTCGCGCTGGAGCTGAGCCTCGGCGATTTCGTGCTGTCCGGCGGCGAACTGCCGGCGCTGGCGCTGCTGGATGGCGTGGCCCGCCTGCAGCCGGGCGTGCTGGGCGACGCCCAGTCGCACCAGCAGGACAGCTTCTCCGACGGGCTGCTCGACTGTCCGCACTACAGCCGCCCCGAGGTGCTGGAATCGCCGGCCGGGCCCGATCCGGTGCCGCCGGTGCTGCTGTCGGGCCACCACGCCGCGATCGCCCGCTGGCGGCGCGAGCGTTCGCTCGAGATCACCGCCCGGCGCCGGCCGGAGTTGATCGACGCGGCACGGGCCCGTGGCGAACTCGACAAACACGACGAGAAGTTCCTGGCCGGGCTCGGGCTATAATCGCAGGCTTTTCGATCCTCTGCCGGGCGTGGCCTCCATGAAGTCCACACTGCAACTTGGCGCCGGCAAGATCACAGGAGAAAGCCCATGGACCTGATCCAGACCCTCGAGCAAGAAGAAATTGCTCGCCTCAACAAGACCATTCCGCCCTTCGCCCCCGGCGACACGGTGATCGTCAGCGTCAACGTCGTCGAAGGCACCCGCAAGCGCGTGCAGGCGTACGAAGGCGTCGTGATTGCCAAGCGCAACCGCGGCCTGAATTCGAGCTTCATCGTTCGCAAGATCTCCAGCGGCGAAGGCGTGGAGCGTACGTTCCAGCTGTACAGCCCGCTGATCGCGACGATCGAGGTCAAGCGCCGCGGCGATGTGCGCCGGGCCAAGCTGTACTACCTGCGCGATCGTTCGGGCAAGTCGGCCCGGATCAAGGAAAAGCTCGCCTGACGAAGTCATGGCCCGACGCCGTCGGGTCTGCCGCGAAGCGGCAAGGCCGGCCTGATCGCCCGACGGCGACCACGGTCTCCGAAAGCCGCCTCCCAGGGGCGGCTTTTTTCTTGTCCAATCGGTTCATGCCGCTGAGCTTCAATCCGCTGGAACTGCCCGTCGAGGGCATCGACGATCACCTTCCTGCCGTCGGCCTGCCGCACCTGTCGCCCGATGCGCTGCGCCACCGCTTCCTGTCCCCGCCCGCCTGGGCGCCCGAGACCGCCGTCGAGCGCGCCTTCGGCACCCGCCAGCCTACCCATGCCTCGGTGCTGGTGCCGCTGGTCCAGCGCGAATCGCTGTGCGTGGTGCTGACCCAGCGCACCGACCACCTGACCGACCATCCGGGCCAGATCAGCTTTCCCGGCGGCCGCGCCGAAAGCTACGACCAGGATGCCGTCGACACCGCGCTGCGCGAAGCCGCCGAGGAGATCGGCCTGGCCCGCGAGTATGTCGACGTGCTGGGCAGCCTGCCCACCTACACCACCGGCACCGGCTTCATCGTGACGCCGGTGGTCGCGCTGCTGCGCCCCGGCTTCACGTTCCAGGCCGATCCGTTCGAGGTGGCCGAGGTGTTCGAGGTGCCGCTCGAGTTCCTGATGAGCCCGGCCAACCACCGCCGCCACAGCGTCGAGGTGGGTGGTGCGCGGCGCGAATTCCTGTCGATGCCCTGGACCGGCCTCGGTGCCGACGGCAAGCCGCACCAGTACTTCATCTGGGGCGCGACCGCCGCGATGCTGCGCAACCTCTACCGATTCCTGATCGCCTGACGGCGAAGCCACGCACCCCCGCCGCTATCATCGCGGGCCATGAGCTTCTTCGCCGTCCTGTTCGCGCTGCTGATCGAGCAACTGAAGCCGCTACCCCGCCGCAACTTCGTGCACGACGGCCTGACCGGCTGGATGCGCTGGACCGGCCGCAACTTCGATGCCGGCCGCGACCACCACGCCTGGGTGGTCTGGTGCGTGACCACCTTGTTCCCGGCGTTGATGGCCTGGGGCATCTACCTCGTCATCGTCCACTTCAGCCTGATCGCCGCGCTGGCCTGGAACGTCGTCGTGCTGTACCTGACGATGGGCTTCCGGCAGTTCAGCCACTATTTCACCGACATCCGCGATGCACTCGAGCGCGGCGACGAGCTCACCGCGCGCCGCTTGCTGGCCGAATGGCGCCATCTCGACGCGAGCGAGCTGCCGCGCGCCGAGCTGCTGCGCCACGTCATCGAGCATTCGCTGCTGGCCGCGCACCGCCACGTGTTCGGCGTGTTCTTCTGGTTCGTCGTGCTGTCGACGCTCGGCTTCGGCCCGGCCGGCGCGGTGTTCTACCGCATGGCCGAGTTCGCGAGCCGCTACTGGGCCTTCAAGAGCCGCACCGTCGGCGCGCCGGTCAACGAGCGGCTGCTGGCGCTGTCGCAGCGCCTGTTCGGCCTGATCGACCACCTGCCGGCGCGCTTGACGGCCTTCGGCTTCGCGGTGGTCGGCAACTTCGAGGAGGCGGTGTCGTGCTGGCGCCGCGATGCCGGCCTGTGGAAGCATGCCAACGAGGGCATCATCCTGTCGGCCGCGGCCGGCGCGGTGGGGGTGCAGCTGGGCGGCAGTGCGGCGCCGGGGGTCACGCCGGACCGCTCCAAGACTTTCGACAGCGGCGCCTCCGATGAGCTGGCCGGGGCCGAGGGCTCGACGCCCGGGGCGCCGCCGCAGACCGGCCACCTGCGCAGCATCGTCGGCCTGGTGTGGCGCTCCGTCGTGTTGTGGATGCTGCTGCTGGCGCTGTTCTCGCTGGCCAACCTGATCGGCTGATCAGAAGCGCTGCCGGCCGAGCTCGTCGCGGATCTCGCCGTAGATGCGATGCCGCGATTCGCTGATCTCGCCGCGCGCCAGCGCCGCCAGCACGCCGCAGCCGGGTTCGTGCTGGTGCGTGCAGTTGTAGAACTTGCAGTCGGTGGCGGCCGCGCGGATGTCGGGCATCAGCATCGCCAGCTGCTGCGCCTCGATCTGCCGCAGCCCGAACTCCTGGAAGCCCGGCGAGTCGATCAGCGCCGTGCTGCGCGCCGCGTCAAGCCAGTACCACTGCGTCGTCGTCGTCGTGTGGCGGCCGGAGTTCAGGGCCTGCGAGATGTCGCCCACCTGCGCGCGCGCATCGGGCGCCAGCAGGTTGATCAGCGTGCTCTTGCCGGTGCCGCTCGGGCCCAGCACCAGCGTGGCACGCCCGGCCAGCAACGGGCCCAGGCGATCGCGCGCCTCGTCGGGGCGGGCCTTCAGCGCGAGTTCGATCACGTCGACGCCCATCGCGCTGTAGGGCTTGAGCCGCTCGCGTGCCGCGGCGATCTGCGCCAGGTCGGCCTTGTTCAGGATGATGCGGGTCGGGATGCCGGCGCTCTCGGCGGCGATCAGCGCGCGCGCCAGCTGCGACTCGCTGAAGACCGGCTCGGCCGCCACCAGCACCAGCAACTGGTCGAGGTTGGCCGCGAACGATTTGGTCTTCCATTCGTCCTGCCGGAACAGCAGGTTGCGCCGCGGCTCGACGTGCTCGATCACGCCCTCGTCGCCCGACGCCTGCCAGCGCACGCGGTCGCCGACCACGCAGTCGCTCTTCTTGCCGCGCGGATGGCACACGATGCGCTCGCCATCGGGTGTCTCGACGATGTAGTGGCGCCCGTGGCCGGCCACCACCAGCCCGGTGTCCAGCGCAACCGTCTTGCTCATCGCAAGGCGCCCGCGCGGCCAGTGCGGCGCATCAACCGAGGAAGGCCACGAGCGCGTCCGCCTTGGCCGCGCAGATGAAGTCGTTCAGCGAGATGCCGCCCACCGAATGCGTGTTGAAGCGCGCCACGCAGCGGTCGTAGCTGACGGCCAGCTCGGGGTGGTGGTCTTCGGCGTGGGCGATCCAGGCCAGCGCGTTCACGAACGAGATCGTCTCGTGGTAGTTCTTGAAGCTGAAGGTCTTCTCGATCGCGCCGTCGTTCAGGTGCCAGCCGCTGACCTGGGCCAGGTGGCTGCGGATCTCGTTCGGGCCCATCGCGTCGGCGCCTTCCAGCGCCTTGCATTTCAGGTGCAGCAGGTTGCTCATGGTTCAGCTCGTCTGGGGATGAAGGGCCGCCAGGCGCTCGGCGGCCGGCGGGTGGGAATAGTAGAACCGCGCGTACACCGGGTCCGGCGTCAGCGTGGAGGCATTGTCTTCATGCAGCTTCAGCAGGGCGGCGGCAAGGTCTTGCCCGCTCGCGTGCTCGCAGGCATAGGCGTCGGCCTCGAACTCGTGCTTGCGCGAGCTGCGCGCCATCAGCGGCGACGCGAAGACGCCGAACACCGGCACCACCAGCATCAGCAGCAGCAGCGCCAGCGCATCGTTCGGCGCGTCCAGCGACGGCTGCACGCCCAGGCCGAGGTAGAACCAGGCCTGGCCCGACAGCCAGCCCAGCAGGATGAAGGCGACGAGGCTGAACGCGAACATCTTCAGCGTGCCCTTCAGGATGTGGCGGCGCTTGAAATGCCCCAGCTCGTGGGCCAGCACGGCTTCCATCTCGCCGGGCGAGAGCTTGCTGATCAGCGTGTCGAAGAAGACCACGCGCTTGGACTTGCCGAGGCCGGTGAAATAGGCGTTGGCGTGCGCCGAGCGCTTGCTGCCGTCCATCACGAAGAAGCCGCGGGCGGTGAAGCCGCAGCGTGCCATCAGCGCCTGCGCGCGCGCCTTCAGCGTTTCGTCGGCGAGCGGCTCGAACTTGTTGTACAGCGGCATGATGAAGACCGGGAAGATCACCTGCACGACCAGCCCGAACACCACCCAGGCGCCCCAGGCCCAGGCCCACCACCAGACGCCGGCCGTGCCCATCAGCCACAGGATCAGCGCGGCGATCGGCAGGCCCAGCACCAGGCCGACCAGCGCGTTGCGCAGCATGTCGGCCAGGTAGAGCCGCCAGGTCATGCGGTTGAAGCCGAAGCGTTCTTCGAGGCGGAAGATGCTGTACAGCTCGAACGGCAGGTCGAGCAGCGTGCCGATCAGCGAGAAGGCCACCAGCAGCGCCAGCTGGTAGGCCATGCCGCCGAAGCGTGGGAAGAGGGCGTCGCGCAGCGCGCCGTTGAGTGCGTCCAGCCCGCCGAGCAGCGTCCAGCCGAGCAGCACGGCGGCGCCGAAGGCCATCGACAGCAGGCCCAGGCGCCCCTTGGCGACGGTGTAGTCGGCGGCCTTGCGGTGGGCTTCGAGCGGGATCGACGCGGCGAAAACGGCAGGGACGCTGTCGCGGTGCGTCGCGACGTGGCGCATCTGGCGCGTCGCGAGCCACAGGCGCAGCCCCAGCGAGGCCAGCAGCGCGGCCGCGAACAGGAGGGTCAGCTGAAAGGATTGCATGGTCTGCAAGTGTAGGCGCGAGCCTGCGAGAATCGCCGCAAGGAGAAAACACCATGAGCGACCCCGCAAGCCCGCTGCAGAGCAGCGACCAGAACCTGATCTGGATCGACCTGGAGATGACCGGGCTGTACCCCGAGACCGACCGCATCATCGAGATCGCCGTGGTGGTCACCGATGCCCAGCTGACGCAGCGCGTCGAGGGCCCGGTGTTCGCGATCCACCAGAGCGATGCGACGCTGGACGCGATGGACGCCTGGAACAAGGGCACGCACGGGCGCAGCGGTCTGATCGACCGCGTGAAGGCCTCGACCATCGACGAGGCCTCGGCCGAGGCGCAGGTGATCGACTTCCTGAAGCGTTATGTCGGCAAGAGCACCTCGCCGATGTGCGGCAACAGCATCTGCCAGGACCGCCGCTTCCTCGCGAAGACCATGCCCAAGCTGGAAGCCTTCTTCCACTACCGCAACCTGGACGTCAGCACGCTGAAGGAGCTGGCCAAGCGCTGGAAGCCCGAGATCCTGGCCGGCTTCAAGAAGGCCCAGGCGCACACCGCACTGGCCGACATCCACGAGTCGATCGACGAGCTGGCGTACTACCGCGAGCATTTCCTGGCCAAGTAGACCGGAGGGGATTGCAGCTTGCGGGAAAACCCGGATCCCCCTAGAATACGCGCTTCGCCCCAAAAGTACATCGTACAAAAGTACAGCGTGCATGCCGGGGCGTTTCGTTCATCCCCTCTGACCTCATCGAGTCTTCCCGCGGTGGCCCCCCATGGCCTTTCCCCCCGCGCGGCCTGATCCGAACCCCGTAAGGGAATGGTTGGCGGCGATGCCGTCGCTTTGACTGTTCCCATGTTCCCCGGCACCGGCGCGATTTCGCTCCGATCTGGGTTCGGACACATTCTCTCCAGCGACTGATCTGCGTGCGCTTGAAGCACGCTGGTGTCCTGCCGTGCCCTGTGGGCGGGCGGCACCGTGCATGAAGAAAGAAGACGATGAGTTTCGATACCCTTGGCCTGAACCCGGCACTGCTGCAGGCCCTTACCGATTCCGGCTACACCACCCCGACCGACGTGCAATCGCGCGCCATCCCGCCGGCCCTCGAAGGCAAGGACCTGATGGTCGCCTCCAGCACCGGCAGCGGCAAGACCGCGTCGTTCGTGCTGCCGGGCCTGCAGCGCATCCTGGCCGCCCGCGGCGACAACACCAAGCGCCGCGAGAAGGGCATGGTCTACGGCCCGCGCATCCTGGTGCTGGCCCCCACGCGTGAACTGGCGATGCAGGTCGACAAGGCCGCCACCGTGTACGGCAAGCACGTGCAGGGCCTGCGCGTCACCACCGTCGTCGGCGGTGTGCCGTACGGTGCGCAGCTGAAGGCGCTGCGCGGCCCGCTGGACATCCTGATCGCGACGCCTGGCCGCCTGCTCGACCACCTGCAAAGCGGCAAGGCCATCCTCGAGAACGTCGAGATGCTGGTGCTCGACGAAGCCGACCGCATGCTCGACATGGGCTTCATCGACGACATCCGCACCATCGCCGACCAGCTGCCGCAGGAGCGCCAGACGGTGATGTACAGCGCCACCTTCGCCGGCCACGTGGGCCGACTGGCGCAAGACCTGCTGCGCGATCCGCAGCGCATCGAGGTCACGTCGCACACCGACACGCACGAGAACATCGAGCAGCGCCTGCACTGGGCTGACAACGGCGCGCACAAGAACGCGTTGCTGGACCACATCCTGACCGAGCGCGACATGGAGCAGGCGGTGGTGTTCACCAGCACCCAGCGCGATGCCGACTGGCTGGCCGACCGCCTGGCCGACATGGGCCATGCCGTGGCCTCGCTGCACGGCGGCATGCCGCAAGGCCGCCGCACCCGCGTGCTGCAGGGCCTGCGCAACAAGCAGCTGCGCGTGCTGGTGGCCACCGACGTCGCCGCTCGCGGCATCGACGTGCCGACCATCAGCCACGTGATCAACTACGGCCTGCCGATGAAGGCCGAGGACTACGTGCACCGCATCGGCCGCACCGGCCGGGCCGGCCGCAATGGCCTGGCGGTGACGCTGGCCGAACGCATGGACACCGGCATGATCCGCCGCATCCAGCAGTTCACGACCCAGAACATCCCGGTCGCGACGATCGTCGGCCTGGAGCCGAAGTCGCCGGAACCGCGCATGTTCGCGGCGCGTCCGGAAGGCAAGTTCGGCGGCAAGCCGTTCGGCCGCCCGAACGGTGGCGGTTTCAACAAGGGCTACGGCAAGCCGGCACCGCGTGGCGGTGAAGGTTTCGCGCCGCGCGGCGAAGGCTTTGCGACGCGTGGTCCGGACGGCTTCGCGCCGCGTGGTCCGTTCGACCGCAACGCCGGCGGCAACGAGCGCCGCGACAACCCGTTCGCGAACCGCTCGAACGACGGCGCCCCGCGCCACGCGTTCGACCGCGCACCGGCCGACCGCGGCAACAACGCCGGCTTCGCGCCGCGCAAGCCGTCGGGCCCGGGCGGCAACAAGGGCAGCTTCGGCAAGCCGCAGCGTCCGCGCCAGGGTGGGTTCAGCCGCTGATCCCGGCCGAGTCGATGAAGAAAGGGCCCGCACAGCGGGCCCTTTTTTTTTGGTCAGGCGGCCTGCGGCGCCGGATACGGCACCCGCTCGTGCGCCCCCATCTCCACCGCCAGCGCCGCGCCCAGCAAAAAGATCTGGCATGACCAGTAGATCCACACCAGCAGCGCCGCGAACGACCCGGCTGCGCCGAGCGTCGAGCGCAGGGCCGTGCCGGCGATGTACGCATTGATGCCGTAGCGTCCGGCCAGGAACAGCACCGCCGCCACGGCCGCGCCGATGAACGCGTGGCGGGCCCGCAGGTGCGCGTCGGGCAGCCACATCATCAGCAACGAGAACAGCGTCGTCATCACGAGCCACGACCACAGCAGTTCCACCGATTGCAGCAGCGGCCCGAGCGCCGGGCCCAGCACGTCGCTCTGGCCGACCACCCAGCGGATCGCCAGCAGCGCCACCGTCTGCAGCACCATCGCCACCGCCAGCAGGAAGCCGCAGCCCAGCAGCACGCCCATCGACAGCAATCGCACCTGCACCAGGTGCCACAGCGAGCCGCGCGTCGCCGGCTGGCCCAGCATCTCCTGCAGCGACGCACGCAGCTCGACGAAGACGCCCACCGCGCCGACCAGCATCGTCACCACCGCGACGGCGGGTGCGACGACCGAGAACCCGCCCGCCCGCTCGTGCGACAGCAACGACGAAGCAGCCTTCGGCGCACTCGCCAGCAGGTCCGACAAGGCCTTGGCCTCGCTGGGCCCCACCAGCCGCGCCACCGCGTCCAGCATGGTCGAGTTCGCGCCCTGGTCGCCGAGCACCCACACCAGCAGGCCGGTGACGACCACCAGCAGCGGTGCCATCGAGAACGCCGCATAGAACGCCACCGCCGCCCCTTGCCGGGCGCCGTGGCATTCGACGAAGCGGTTGACGGCGCGCACGCCCAGCGACGCGAGCCGACCCGGGGCGCTCGCCACCAGCCGGTGCCACAGGCGCGCGGCGGTGCCGGGCGGATCGGCTGAATCGGCCACTGCGCGCAGTTCCACGCCGTCAGCCCTCCATCAGCCGCGCAAACCGGTGCGCCGAGCGCGAGTGCTGCGCCACCACCTTCATCGCGACGATCAGCCCCGGCCCGAGGAACAGCCCCCAGATCCCCCACAGCGCACCCCAGAACACCAGCCCGATGAACACCGCCGCGGCATTCATCTTCGAGGCCCGGCTCTGCAGCCACGCGGCGACCGCGGTGCCGATCAGCGTCGACAGCACGACGAGGTACGCGGCCGTGCCGAACGCCGCCGCCGCGGTGCCGTGCGCCAGGAAAGCCTCGGCCGCGCCGAACGCCGTCAGGATGCCCATGCCCACGTACGGCACCACGTGCAGCACCGCCGCCGTCACGCCCCAGCTCGCGGCGTCGGGGATGTCGGTGAGCGCGAACGCGGCCCACACGGCAAAGCCGATCAGCACGTTGGTGACCATCAGCACGCCGACGTAGACGCGGATCTGCCGCGCGCATTCGTGCAGGGCGCGGCAGGCCCGGGTGCGCGATTGCGAACGCCCGCCCCACAGGTCGATGAAGCGCGTCGCGAGCGGGCTGCCGCCGCTCAGCACGAAGAACGCGACGAAGACGATGATCGTCAGGTCGCCGGCGAACTTCATCAGGATCGACGAGCCGTTCACGGCCGTGTCGCGCATCCACAGCGTCACCGATTCGGTCAGCGTGTGCGCCGGCGCGGCCGGGATCAGCTTCTGCCGCGACGGCTTCGGCGGCGGCGCGCCGTTGGCGACGCTTTGCGCGGCGCGGTCGAGTTCCTGCAGCGCGTCGCGCGAGCGCTTGAGCACCGAATCATCGTCCGGCTCGGTCTGCGTGATGCGCTCGGCCACCATGCGGATCACCTCGGGGCTGCGGTCCACCATGCGCAGCAGCTTGCCGCCGAAGGCCATCGACGCGAGCGCCGCCAGCGCGAGGAACAGCACCAGCGACAGCAGCACCGCCAGCACCTGGTTGTGCAGCAGCCTGCGCAAGGCGAACACCACCGGCGCGACCAGCATCGCCAGCATCAGGCCGGCGACCACCGGGATCGCGAAGCGCTGGCCCCACCACAGCGCCGCGATGACGGCCACGACGGCGAGCACGGTGGTCGCGGGGGCCGAGCGCGGCAGCGGATCGGGCAGCGGCTCGTCGCCCGGCAACTCCGCTTCGTCGACGGCCGGTGGTGCGGCCATCGTCGTCGAAGCGGAAGGTGTCAGGGTGCCGGACATCGCCATGGTGTTGGAAGGGGCGCGAAGAGCGCCGTGCCTTCAACGCCGCAAGGCGCACGACCCGGCAGGGAGGTGCGCCTTCGCGGCGCCTGCGCGCCGCGACAGGAAGAGTCGATCAGTGGTGGCGCGCTTCGCGCTGGGCGCGCGAGTCGAACCAGTCATCGGTCGCACTGCGTTCCCAGGCCGCGATCTGCCGTTCGGCTTCGTCCTTGGCCACGCCGTAGCGCTCCTGGATCTTGCCGGCCAGCTGTTCGCGGCGCCCGCCGACGACATCATGGTCGTCGTCGGTCAGTTTGCCCCACTGCTCGTGGACGCGGCCCTTCAGCTGCTTCCAGTTGCCTTCGATGCGATCCCAGTTCATGGTCACTCCCGGCGTCACGGGCGGATCAGGATGTCGTTCTTGACCGACTTGACGCCATTGACGTTGCGGGCGATCGATTCGGCGGTGCTCTTCTCGCCGGCGCTCTTCGCGAAGCCCGACAGCTGCACCGTGCCGTTCAGCGTCTCGACGCTGATCGACGACGCATCGACTTCCTTGTTGCCGACGAACTTGGCCTTCACGGCGGTGGTGATGGCGGAGTCGTCGACGTACGCGCCGACCGTCGACTGGTCGCGCGTCACGGCGCAGCCGGTGGCGGACAGCAGCGCAACGGCAGACACGACGGCGGCGAGGGTGTTGCGGACAAACATGGTGGTTCTCCTTCAGTGGGAACGTTGTTGAACGTTTTGGGACAGGTGGTCTTCGGGAAGGTGAACAACAGGCCCCCACCCGGACGGGCCCGTGTCGCGGAATTCAGAAGAACATCACTTGCTGCTGATCGCTTTCGCGCCCAGCAGGCCGATCAGCACGACGGCGACGAACAGCACCAGGAACAGCACGAAGAGGAATTTCGCGATGCCTGCCGCGCCCGCGGCGATGCCGGTGAACCCGAGGATGCCGGCGATGAATGCGATGACCGCAAAGATGATGGCCCACTTCAACATGCTCGTTCTCCGGGTGCTGATTCGATGTCGCAACTCTAGGGTCGCGGCCCCGTGCGAGCCATCGGACGCGAGCGTGAGCGCCTGTAGGACGGAATGCTTTGCCGATTCGATCGCTTGCAGTTGGTTCGTCGATCGGCAAAAAGAAGAAGCGCGCCGTCGGGCGCGCTTCGGGGCGGATGCGACTGCCGTCAATGCAAGGTGCCGGTGGCGCTGTCCATCGTGGGCGTGGGCGTGGGGGGCGAAGGCTCTGCTGCCGTTGCCTGTGCCTTCGCTTCGGGCGCGGCGGCAGGCGGTGCGGATTTCGCGCCGAAGTCGGCGATCGCGAGGTTGACCCAGTTGATGATCGAGCCGAGGTCGAAGCGCGGCAACAGCCCGGCCAGCAAGGCCCCGCCCGAGATCCAGCGCCAGGGCCGCGCACGCGTCAGCAGCATGCCGCCGACGAAGGCGCCGATCAGCAGCCACCACGGATGCTTCCTCGCGACCGGGCCGGCCAGCTCCTTGCCCGCATCGCGCGCGAACTCGAACGTCGTGCGCCACGGATGACCCGCCCACCAGCGGCGCAGCCAGCGCACCGCGATCGCCGCGGCGGGCAGGTCGGACAGCGCATCGCCCAGCGTGCCCAGCCAGCCGGGCTCCTGCGGCGTGTCCATCGCGCGCGCGTCGGGGGGGGCCTTCGCCTTCAGCAACGCGAGGCGGATCGACTCGCGCGAGGCGGCCAGGCGCTGCTTCGGCGTCAGCGCCTGCGGTGGTGCGACGGCCGGCAGGCCCGGGTCGAGGTCGCCTTCCTCGACGTGCGTCATGTGGCCCCCGCTTCGCTCAGCATCCGCGTGTCGGCCTCGAACTGCTCCTGCACCGCGGCAAAGGCCGGTTCGGCCGGCGGCTTGCGGGCGATGAGGCCGGCGACGATCGCGACCGCCGCCGGGATGGCGGGCGCCACCCACAGCGCCCACACCGCATCGCCCTGCAGCGACGGCGTCACGGCCCACAGCATCAGTGCCACGCCGGCCAGCACCGCCGTGACACCGACACAGCACAGTGCCAGTGCGGTGAGCAGCAGCCGCACCGTCCAGCGGCTTTGCACCAGCTTCGCCTCGCTGCCGATCAATGCGGCGTAGGCGCTCAGGTGATCGGCGACGAGTTCGGGCCGCGTGGCCACGAGTTTGATCAGCGGATGGATCATGGCGGTCACCCGTGAGGTGGATGGCGTGCAGACGCAAGAAACCCGGCCGCGGCGCACAGGCGCCGCAGGCCGGGTGGCCTGCGTTCGCTCAAGGCTGGTTGTTGTTGCGGCGAGCGTTCTGGATCAACGCCAGCAGCCCCATCAGCGCCGCGCCGGTCGCGGCGGCGATCAGCATCGACTTGACGGGCTCGTCCTTGACGTAGCGCACCGTGGCGTCGCCGACCGAGGCGGCGCGTTCACGCACCTGGTGGGCCGTGTCCTTGACGGCGTCGACGCTGCGGCGCGCCAGGGCTTCGGCCTGGCCGGCCAGGCGGGCAATCGTGGGCTCGGCGGTGTCGCGCGCTTCGCCGATGGCCGTTTCGGCCTGGTCGAGTGCGGTGTTGGTGACGCGGCGGGTGCTCTTCACGGCGCTGTCGGCCGTGTCGGCCAGGCGGTTGACGGCTTCGCCGGCTTGGCTGCTCAGGGTGTCGGGCTTGAAGGTCGAGGAGGTCATGGTTGTTTCCTTGTGCTGTGGGATAACTAAGTTAGGCGAGGGCCCGCGGCGCCGCAAGGACGCGCTAGGTTCCGCGCTTGATGAGACCGAACAGGAAAGCTGCCACGGCCATGATGGCGAAGATGATGAACAGGATCTTCGCGATGCCTGCCGCGCTGGCGGCGATGCCACCGAAGCCGAACAAGGCGGCGATCAGCGCGATGATGAAGAACACGACGGCGTAGTACAGCATGTCCTGGCTCCTTGAAGGTGGTGGTTGACGATGGAACCACTGTAGGAGCCGGCCACAGGCGCAGGAATGGGACGGTGAGCCGATGCCATGTCGGCGACGCGGGGATGCCCACGTAGGAAAGCGCCGACAGGGAGACGGACTTGGCGCCGACCCGGATTGGCATCCGGTCTACAACAACGGCAAGGTGGCGTGGATGCGCGTGCCGGACCCCGGCGTCGACTGGATGTTCATGCGCCCGCCTTCGGCCTCGACGCGATAGCGCATCCCGAGCAAGCCATGCGTCGACGGCCGCGCCACCTGCGTGTCGAAGCCGACGCCGTTGTCCTGCACGTCGATCTCGGCCAGGCGCCCGCGCGGGCGCAGCGTCACCACCACCTGGCGCGCCTGCGCATACTTGGCGACGTTGGTTAGCGCCTCCTGCACCAGCCGGTACACCGTCAGCTCGCCCGACGGTTTCAGCGTCACCGCATCGAGTTCGCTCTTCACCTGCACGCCCGAGCGCTCGGCGAATTCGCGCCCCAGGATCTCGAGCGCCGCCAGCAGCCCCAGGTTGCTCAGCGACGACGGGCGCAGGTCCTCGATGATGCGGCGCTTCAGCGCGATGCCCTCGTTCAGCGTGTCGTTCAGGTGCACCAGCCGTTCGGTGATGTCGGGCGTGTGGATCGTGATGCGCGACTTCAGCCGCGCGACGTCCAGCTTGGCCGCCGTCAGCAGCGCGCCCAGCTCGTCGTGCAGGTCGCGCGCCAGCCGGCTGCGCTCGTCCTCGCGCGCGGTCTGCAGATGCTGCGCCAGCTCGGTCAGCTGGGCCGTGCGTGCCGTCACCTGCACCTCCAGCAGGTCGCGCTCGGCCTGCAGGGCTTCCTTCTTGTGCACGCGTTCCCGCTCCAGCGTGTTCGACTGGCGCAGGTACATGAAGAAGGCCAGCACGCTCAGCGCCGTCATCGTGCTGACGCCCAGCCGGCTCAGCTGCAGCGTCTGGTAGACCTCGTCGCGGCGGGCCGCGATCAGCTTGGCCTCGCGTGCCACCAGCCGCTCGGACGCGAGGCGGATGCTCTCCATCTGCTCGCGCCCGATGTCGGTCTCGATGACCGCGCGCCAGGCCTCGTCGCGGCCATCGGCGCGCAGCTGCACCGTGGTGTCCATCTCCGACAGCTTCTTGCTCACCAGCGTCGCGAGCACGGTGAAGTCGGCCACCCGGTCGGGCTCGTGGGTGTAGTACTCGGTCAGCGTGCGCAGCGTCTCGCCGATGTTCTCCATCGACGAGCGGTAGGGCTTCAGGTACTCGGGGCGGCCGGTGATCAGGTAGCCGCGCTGGCCGTTCTCGGCATCGAGCACCTGGCGCAGCAGCACCATGTTGTTGATGCGGGCGACGCCCATCCGGTCCAGGCGGTCGAGCGCCTCGACCGAGGTGCGGTAGGCCGTCTCGCTGATGCCCATCAGCGTCAGCGCAGTCACCACGGCCAGCGGGAAGGTGAAGGCACTGCGCTTGAACCGGAGAAAGAAGTTCTTCATGCGATTTCTCTGTGTGCCTCTAGAATCGATCGCAGTCCAACCACTGGGGACAGTCGCTCATGATCAAAATCGCCATCGTTGACGACCACGCATTGGTGCGTGCCGGTCTGCGCCAGTATCTCGCGGAGCAAGTCGACCTGCAGGTCGTGGCCGAGGCGTCCAACGGGCGCGAAGCCCTCGACATCGTGCGCAAGGAGCAGATCGACGTGCTGGTGATGGATTTGTCGATGCCGCAGCAAAGCGGCGTCGATGCCCTCGCCGCCATCCGTGCCCGCGAACCCGACCTGCCCGTCCTCATCCTCAGTGGTTTCCCCGAAGAACACTACGCGACCACCTTGCTGCGCCAGGGCGCGAGCGGCTACCTCAACAAGGAGTGCGACCCCGAAGAGATCGTCAAGGCGATCCACACCGTCGCCCGCGGCCGCAAGTACATCACCCCCGCGGTGGCCGAACTGCTGGCCGACAACCTCGGAGGCCACACCAACCGGCCGTTGCATGAGCAGCTTTCCGAGCGCGAGTTCCAGGTGTTCCTGCGCCTGGCCAAGGGCGAGACCATCGGCCACATGGCCGACAGCCTGTCGCTGAGCGTCAAGACGGTCAGCACCTACCGCACGCGCGTGATGGAGAAGATGAAGCTCGAGTCGAACAGCGACCTGACCTACTACGCACTGAAGAACGGCCTGATCCAGTAGATGGCCGCACCGGCGCGACGGCGCTGCCCGGGAGGGCAGCCCCGTCGTGCGCTTCACAAGGTTCCCGGGCTGGAGTTGGTGGCCTCGCCGGCCGCCAGGCGCTGGCAGTAGCCGATCAGCGCGTCGATCTCGTTGGACTTGTCGAACACCTTGTCGGCCCCAAGTTCAAGGCACTTGCGGCGCATGTCGGGCGTCGCGTAGTTGCTCAGCACCACGAGCTTGGTGCTGTCGGGCAGGTCGGCGCTGGCCGACAGCACGCCCAATCCTGAACCGCTCTTCAGGAAGATGTCGACGATCACCAGGTCGCAGCCATTGCGCGGCTGCTTCAGCCAGTACAACGCGGCCGCCTCGTTGTCGGCCGTGCCCACCACTTCGACGGCCACCAATTCCTCCAGCGCGGCGATCAGGTTCTCCCTGATCACCGGGCTGTCTTCGACGATGTAGGTTTTCAGCATGTCCCGACTTCTTGATTCTTCAACGGGCGAGGCATGCGCAGGTCGGACTCTTGTGTTTCACGAGTGGTCCACGCCGCAGCGTTGTCTGCAAAGGTTACGGATCTTGCCATTTCCGCGACAAACATGATGGGAGGAGCCGCCAGGACGTCTGCAGACATGCGATCGATTGTATGAATCGGGCAACGCCTGCCCTGCCGGAAGAGCGCGGGAGCGCTTGTAGGAAGCTGCCTACAGCCGGGGGCGGCCGTGCCCCACGTAGGACAGCACCGACAGACGATCGCACTGTCGTCCGGCTGTGTCCGACGGGGGCCGTTCATAGACTGGGTTCACCGAAGCGCTACCCCGCGCCTCAACCGAACCGAACTGGGAGTGGCTGGATGAAGAAACTGTTGATGTGGGCTGTGGGTGTGCCATTCCTCGTGCTCAGCATGGTCATGGTGACGTTCAGCGACGGGTTGTCCACGCAGGTTGCGAGCCTCTCGTGGACGCAACGACATTGAGAGGGTCTCCGGCAGTTTCAGGGGATCCGCGTCCGGTTCAGCGCAGAGGTCGACGGCCCGGCCGGCGCGGGGAGCCCGCATGCAATTGATGCCGTCCATCAGCGTGTACGAGGGCTTCGACTTCGCGTTGCCGGCGGCGATCGAGGAGTTCGCCGGCGCCTTCTCGCGCTGGGATGCACCGTCGCGCTCGGTGCGCCGGGCCCGCTTCAAGGCCGAGTTGTCGCGCGCGATCGAGGAGTTGCGCGCCTGCGTGCGCCAGATCGAGAGCTTCACCGACGAGCAGCGCTCGCTGTCGCAGGCGGCGCAATGGCTGGTCGACAACTTCTATGTCATCGAGCGCATCCAGACCGCGCTGTCGCAACAGCTCACCGATGCCGCGGAGCGGGGCCTGCCGGCCTACCAGACCGGCGGCCACCCGTCGCGCGCGCGCATCGAGCTGTTCTCGCACTTCTACCTGGAAGCCTGCGACTTCGACTTCGAAGCCGACGAACTGGTGCGCGTGCTGGTCGACTACCAGAAGGTGCACCCGCTGATGCTGCGCGAGCTGGCCCTGCTGGCGCCCATCCTCAACTTCCTGCTGATCCGCCAGCTGCGCGTGTGCGCCGAGCAGATCCTCGAGATCCACCGCGGCGCGCATGCGGCCGATCTCGTGGCCGACACCTCGCTGGCGCCGTCGCGCGGGCCGGTGCCCAAGGCGAAGACCTCGCCGATGCCCGACCTGAAGACGGCATCCGCCGTCTTCCGCCAGGCCTACCTGGGCCAGCTGGCGCAGCGCCGGCGCTACGACGACCCTGCGGGCACCACCGGTGCCGCCCATGCCGAAGGCGTGGGCATCGTGCACCAGGCCGGCGCGATCGAGGACGACCTGGTCGTGCGCACGATGCTCGACGTGCGCGTGCGCAACATCTTCCGCAGCGTCAAGGCGATCGAGCTGAGCGACTGGGTCGACATCTTCGCGCAGACCTCGCTGGTCGACCGCGCGCTGCAGCGCAACAGCGTCTATGCGCGCATGGACGCGCATTCGAAGGCGTTGTACCGGCAGCGCATCGAAAGGCTGAGCCGCCGCAGCGGCCTGCCCGAACCTGACCTGGCGGAGCTGGTGGTCGACCGTTTCGGGCGCCGCAAGCAAGGCCCCGGCGACGCGGCCGAGACCGGCGACGACATCGACATCGGCCACTGGCTGCTGGCGGACGGACGGTCCGAGCTCGAGCGCAGCATCGGCCTGACGCCGAACCCGCTGCGCCGCATCGAGGCCACGGTGCCGCACACCCGGCTCGGCCTGTATGCCGCGCTGGTGCTCGCACTGACCTTCGCGCTGACCGCGCTGGTCTTCCGCGCAGGCTATGCCGAAGAGCACATCTCGCTGCCGGCCTTCGTCATCTTCCTGCTGGCCGTGTGGCCGGCCTCCGAGATCGCGCTGCTCGTCATCAACCGCATCCTCGGGCGCGTGTTCCGCCCGGTCCAGCTGGCGCGACTGGAGTTCGCCCAGGGCCTGCCGCCGCAGTGCAAGACCATGGTGGTGGTGCCGACCCTGCTGACGCAGCTCGACCAGGTCGAGCACCAGGTCGGCGAGCTCGAGCGCCACTACCTGTCGAACCGCGACGACCAGCTGCGCTTCGGGCTGCTGACCGACTGGCGCGACGCGCCGGAACAGTCGCTGCAGACCGACGAGGCGCTGCTGGCCAAGGCGCGCGAGCAGGTCGCACAGCTGAACCGGCGCTACCCGATGGCAGCCGGGACCGAGACCGAAGACCGCTTCTACCTGTTCCACCGCTGCCGCTGCTGGAACGCGGCCGAAGGCGCGTGGATGGGCTGGGAGCGCAAGCGCGGCAAGCTCGACGAATTCAACCGCCTGCTGCTCGGCGAGAGCGGCACCTCGTACGTGTTCGAGGACGGCTCGGCCGAGCGGGTGCCGCGCAACGTGCGCTACGTGATCACGCTGGACGCCGACACGCGCATGCCGGTCGGCTCGGTCGCGCGCCTGGTGGGCACCGCCTCGCACCCGCTGAACCGGCCGCAGATCGACCCGCAGACCGGCCGCGTGTCGCGGGGCTATGCGCTGTTCCAGCCGCGCATCTCGTTCCTGCTGCCGCAGGCCGAGGACCATTCGGTGTTCCGCTGGATCTTCTCCAGCGGCGCCGGCGTCGACCCGTACGCCGCCGCCGTCTCCGACACCTATCAGGACACCTTCGGCGAGGCCACCTACACCGGCAAGGGCCTGTACGACCTGCAGGCCTTCCACACCGCGTTGTCCGGCCGCGTGCCGGAGAACGCGCTGCTCAGCCACGACCTGTTCGAAAGCGCCTTCGCGCGCTGCGCGCTGGTCAGCGACGTCGCGTTCTTCGAGGATTCGCCGTCGCATTCCGAGGTCGCGGCAGCGCGCTCGCACCGCTGGGTGCGCGGCGACTGGCAGCTGCTGCCCTGGCTGCTGGGCATGCGGGCCGAGCCGCTGTCGCCGCTGAACCGCTGGAAGATGCTCGACAACCTGCGCCGCTCGCTGCTGCCGATGGCTTCGTTCGCGCTCATCGTCGCGGCCTGGATGGACCCGGCGGCGCAGCCGCTCGCCTGGCTGGCGCTGGTGGTGGCGGCCATCACGCTGCCGGGCCTGCTCGGCTGGTTCGCGGCGCTCTTCAAGCCGATGCCCAAGGGCGTGCGCAGCAACCGGCCGATCCAGCTGACGCGCGACCTGGGGCACGTGGCGGGCCACGCGCTGATCGAGGTGGTGCTGCTGGCGCAGAGCGCCTGCGTGATGGCCGATGCCATCGTGCGCGCGCTGTGGCGCACCTTCGTGTCGCAGCGCAAGATGCTCGAATGGCGCACCGCCGCGCAGGCCAAGGCGGCCGCCGGCGGCCAGCTGCGGCAGTTCAGCTGGGCCATCAGCAGCGCGACGCTGCCGGTGATCGCCTCCAGCGCGCTGATCCTGGCCTTCAACCGCGATGCGATCCTGGCCGCCGCCCCGCTGCTGGCAGCGTGGTGGCTGGCACCGGTGATCGCGGTGGCGATCAGCTCGCCGGGCTTGCTGGCCGGGCGGTTGGCCGGCAACAACGAGCTGCGCGAATTCCGCCGCATCGCGCGCCGCACCTGGCGCTTCTTCGAGGACTACGTCACCGAGGCCGACAACCACCTGCCGCCCGACAACGTGCAGTTCGAGCCGGAAGAGGTGGTGGCCCATCGCACCTCGCCGACCAACATCGGGCTGTACCTGCTGGCGCTGATGCGGGCCCACGACCTCGGCTGGCTGGCCGGCGGCCCGTTCATCGCGCGCATGAAGGCCACGCTGGCCAGCATGGCGCGGCTGGAGACCTACAACGGCCACCTGTTCAACTGGTACGAGACGCAGCACCTGCGGCCGCTGGAGCCGCGCTACGTGTCGTCGGTCGACAGCGGCAACCTGGCGGCCCACCTGGTGGTGGTGGCGCGCGCGCTGCGCGAGGAGCGCGAGCGCCCGGTGGTCGGTCCGGAGATGCTGGCCGGCCCGCGCGACAGCTTCCTCGAGTTGCAGTCGGCATGGCGCGGCGTGCGCGCCGCCGCACCGCGCGGCGCCAAGGCCAATGCGCCGCGCGGCAACGTCAGCCCGACCGAGATCGACCGGGCGATGGCCGACCTGGGCGCCAAGCTGCTGCAGCCGGCGCCGACGACGCCGGCCGATGCCGGCCGCACGCTGGGCGGCGCGCATGCCTTGTCGCTGCAGCTGAAGGAGCTGCTGGAGGCCTATGCGTTCGACAGCGGCGACGGAGCCGGCCCGCTGAAGCCGGTGGTCGCCGAGGCGGAATGCCTGGGCCTGGAACTCGGCAGCCACCTGGACGACCTGCAGCGGCGCTGCCCGTGGGCGGTCGAGGCGGTGTTCGCGACGATGGCGCAGCAGGCACCGGCGGTGCTGGACGGGTCGCTGTCCCAGCTGCTGGATGCGGTGCCCGCGATCGGCGAGGTGCCCGAGCACCTGGCGGACGTCGACGCGGCGCTGGCGCAGGCGCTGCACGTGCACCGCGATTCATCCGCGACGGTGGCGCTGCTGGCCACGGCGCGCCAGGCCTGCGCCGACGCGCGCGCCGCGGCCATCGCCTGGCTGGCCGACCTGGACGCCTGCGCGGCCCAGGCCGAGGCCACGTGGCGCGGCATGCAGTTCGGTTTCCTGTTCGATCCGCGGCGCAAGCTGTTCTCGATCGGCTACCGCGTGGCCGAGCACCAGCTCGACGAAGGCCGCTACGACCTGCTGGCTTCGGAGGCGCGCCTGGGCAGCTACGTCGCCGCCGCCAAGGGCGACGTGCCGGTCGACCACTGGTTCCGGCTCGGCCGCCACATGGGCCTCGTGAAGGCGGGGCCGGTGCTGATCTCGTGGTCGGGCTCGATGTTCGAGTACCTGATGCCGGCGCTGGTGATGAAGACGCCGCCCGGCAGCCTGCTGCACCAGACCTGCCACAACGCGATCGCCGAGCAGATCCGCTACGGCCGCGAGCAGAACGTGCCGTGGGGCATTTCGGAGTCGGGCCTCAACGTGCGCGACGTCGAGCTGACCTACCAATACGGCCCGGCCGGCGCGCCGGCACTGAGCCTGAAGCGCGGCATGGACCGCCAGCTGGTGGTGGCGCCGTATGCCACCGCGCTGGCCGCGCCGTTCGCGCCGGTCGAGGTGCGCGAGAACTTCGCCGCGCTGACCAAGCTGGGCGCACTGGGCCCGCACGGTTTCTACGAGGCGATCGACTTCACCGCCGAACGCCTCGGCGAAGACGAGAAGTGCGCGATCGTCAAGAGCCACATGGCGCACCACCAGGCGATGAGCCTGCTGGCGCTGACCGGCATGCTGGCGGCGGACAGCCTGGTCGACCGCTTCCACCGCGAGCCCGAGATGAACGCCTTCGACCTGCTGCTGCAGGAGCAGGTGGCCGGCTCGGTGGTGATCGCGCGCGACAGCACCGTGACGCCGGAACGCCACGAGAAGGCGGCACGCCATTCGACGCAGCGCGTGCGCCGCATCCAGGGCACCGACCTGCGCCGCCCGGCCGTGCACCTGCTGTCGAACGGCCGCTACGCGACCGCGCTGACGGCCAGTGGCTCGGGCTACAGCGAGTGCGCCGACATCGACATCACGCGCTGGCGCGAAGACCGGGTGCTCGACGAGTGCGGGCTCTTCGTCTACCTGCGCGATGCCGACTCGGGCGTACTGTGGGGCGCGACGCTGGCGCCGACCTTCGGCGAGCCGGATTTCCATTCGGTCGAGTTCGCCGAGGCGCGCGCGCAGTTCGACCTGCGGCAGCACGGCATCCGCAGCAGCCTGGAGGTGGTGGTCGCCCAGCAGGAGGACGCGGAGATCCGCACGCTGAAGCTGACCAACGAAGGCCATGGCGTGCGGCGCATCGAGGTGAGCGCACTTTGCGAGGTGGTGCTGAACCGGCGCAATGCCGACATGGCCCACCCGGCCTTCTCGAACCTGTTCATCACGACCGAGTACGACGCGGTGCGCGGTGCCTTGCTGGCGACGCGCCGCCCGCGCGCCTCGGACGAAGCGGCGACGACCGCCATCCTCGGCGCCGTGGTCGAAGGCACGCAGGCCGGGCCGCTGGCCTGGGACACCGATCGGCGCACGGTGATCGGACGCGGTCGCAGCAAGCGCGAGCCGCTGGCGCTGACCGAGCACGGCGGCCTGGCGCTGACCACCGGCGCGGTGCTCGACCCGGTGCTGTGCCTGCGCCAGACGCTGGAGCTGAAGCCGGGCCAATCGGCGCGCATCGCCTTCGTGTTGGCCTTCGGGCCCGACCGCGAGAGCGCGTCCCGCACCTGGCAGCGCCTGGGCTCGTTCAGCGCGCTGCAGCGCGAGATCTCGCGCTCGTGGGTGTATGCGCAGGCCAAGCTGCACCAGCTGGGCATCGGGAGCGAGGAGGCGACGCACTTCCAGTCGCTGTCTGGTTACCTGATGTTCTCGGACACCGCGTTCCGACCCGGCACCGAGTTCATGCGCGGCAACCAGCTGTCGCAGCGCGCGCTGTGGCGCTACGGCATCTCGGGCGACCGGCCCATCCTGCTGGTCACCATCGACTCGAACGACGACCTGCCGCTGGTGCAGCAGCTGGTGCGTGGCCACCACTTCTGGAAGTCGCGCTCGTTCGAGGTCGACATCGTGGTGCTGAACGACCGTGCGACCTCGTACTCCGATGACATGCAGCACGCGATCGAGGCCATGGTGCGCCAGGCCGGCGCAGGCCCCGAGCCGGGCGTGGCCGGCGGCCGCATCTACGTGCTGCGCGGCGACCGGTTGCCCGACGACGAGCGCCGGCTGCTGATGACGATCTGCCGCGTGCTGCTGCGTGGCGGCCAGGGGCTGCTGGGCGACCAGTTGCGCCGGCGCGCGCCGCGCGAAGCCTTGCCGGCGCAGTCCTTGCCGCTGCGTGCGCCGCTGGTGCAGGGCGGCGCCCCGGCCGAGCCGACCGCGACCGCGGCGCTGCAGTTCTTCAACGGCACGGGCGGCTTCACGCCCGACGGCAAGGAATACCGCATCGTGCTGCCGCCGGGCCGCACGACGCCGGCACCCTGGGTCAACGTGATGGCCAGCCCGCAGATCGGCACGCTGGTGTCCGAGAGCGGCTCGGCCTTCACCTGGCGCATGAACGCGCGCGAGAACCAGCTGACGCCGTGGTCGAACGATGCGCTGGTCGACCCGTCGTCGGAGGTGCTCTACATCCAGGACCGGGTGACCGGGGCCTACTGGTCGCCGACGGCACAGCCGCGCTCGGCACCCGGTGCGACGCACGAGTGCGCGCACGGCGCCGGCTACAGCCGCTTCACGACACAGGCCGACGGCATCGAGTCGGAGCTGACGCATTTCGTCGCGTGGGACCGTCCGGCCAAGTTGATGCGCCTGCGCGTGGCCAACCGCAGCGCGCGCCGGCGCACGCTGACGCTGTGCCTGTACGTCAACCTGTGCCTGGGCGACAACCGCAGCGGCAAGGTCGACCTGCTGTCCACCTGGGCCGGGCGCAATGCATCGACGACGCTGTATGCGCGCAACCCGATGAATGCCGATTTCGGGCGCGACATCGCCTGGCTGGGCAGCTCGCACCCGGTGAGCGGCTGGACCTGCGACCGTGCCGAGTTCATCGGCCTGGGCCAGAGCCTCGCCGCCCCGCAGGCGCTGGAATCGCAGCGGCCGTTGCGCCAGGCGGCCGGCGTCGGGCCCGACCCGTGCTGGGTGATGCAGGTGGAGCTGAAGCTGGAGCCGGGCGAGTCCGACGTGGTGGTGTTCTCGTTCGGCCAGGCCGCGAGCATCGCCGGCGCCGACGAGCTGGTGCGCATGACCACGCGCGACGCCGACCAGGCGCTCGCCAACGTGAAGGCGCAGTGGGACGAGCTGCTGGGGGCGCTGCAGGTGCAGACGCCCGATCGCGCGCTCGACCTGATGCTGAACCGCTGGCTGTTGTACCAGGTGCTGAGCAGCCGCTGCATGGGCCGCTGCGGCTTCTACCAGGCGGGCGGTGCCTATGGCTTCCGCGACCAGCTGCAGGACGTGATGGCGCTGGTGCATGCCTGGCCGGGCTTTGCGCGCGACCACCTGCTGCGCGCGGCGGCGCAGCAGTTCGTCGAGGGCGATGCGCAGCACTGGTGGCATCCGCCGAGCGGCAAGGGCGTGCGCACCACGTTCTCGGACGACCGGCTGTGGCTGCCGTACGCGGTGGCGTACTACGTGTCCGTCACCGGCGACGACGCGGTGCTCGACCAGACGGTGTCCTTCCTCGAGGGGCCGCAGCTGCCGCCGCACGAGGAGAGCCAGTATTTCGAGCCGACGGTGTCGCACGAGAGCGCGAGCCTGTTCGAGCATTGCGTGCGGGCGATCCAGGTCAGCCGCGGGCGCGGCGTGCACGGGCTGCCGCTGATGGGCTGCGGCGACTGGAACGACGGCATGAACCGCGTCGGCTGGAAGGGGCAGGGCGAGAGCGTGTGGATGGCCTGGTTCCTGAAGTCGGTGCTGGACGAGTTCATGCCGATCGCGATGCGCAAGGAGCGTGCCGACCTGGTGTCGCAGTGGACGCTGCTGTCGCAGGAGCTGCTGGCGGCCATCGATGCGAATGCCTGGGACGGCCAGTGGTACCGGCGCGCGTACTTCGACGACGGCACGCCGCTCGGCTCGGCGTCGAATGACGAATGCCGCATCGATTCGCTGTCGCAGAGCTGGGCGGTGATCGCCGGCGGCGGCGATGCGCAGCGGGCGCGCGACGCGATGGACAAGGTCGACGAGATGCTGGTCGACCGCGAGTCGCAGCTGGTGCGGCTGTTCACGCCGAGTTTCGACAAGACGCCGCACGACCCGGGCTACATCAAGGGCTACGTGCCCGGCATCCGCGAGAACGGCGGGCAATACACCCATGCCGCGGTGTGGACGGCAATGGCCTTTGCGCGGCTGCAGGATGCCGAGCGGGCGTACCCTCTGTACGCGATGCTGAACCCGATCGGCAAGAGCGATTCGCGCCTGGCGGTGCAGCGCTACCGGGTCGAGCCGTACGTGATGCCGGCCGACATCTATGGCGAGGCGCCGCACACCGGCAAGGGCGGCTGGACCTGGTACACGGGTGCGGCCGGCTGGTACTGGCGCATCGGTGTCGAGGAGTTGCTGGGCGTGCGGGTGCGCGATGGCGTGCTGCACGTGAAGCCGGTGGTGCCGGCGTCCTGGCCGAAGTTCCGCGTCAGTCTGAGGCGCGGCAAGACCGTTTACGAAGTAGAAGTGAGCAACCCGTCGCGGCTGGCCCAGGGCACCTGGAGCCTGCAGCATGACGGGCAATCCGTTCCCCCCGAGGGCGGCGTTCCGTTTGTCGACGATGGTGCGGTGCACCGGGTCGTGGCGACGCTCGCCTGAATGCAGTCATCCGCATTGAAAGGAGAAAACCATGCCAGCCGCCCCTCGCCCCCGTGCCAAGCCGTCGCGCTTCGATGCCATCGAGATGCTGAAGGCCGACCACATCGCGATCAAGAAGTTGTTCATCGCCTTCCACCAGCTCAGTGACCGCAGCAACACCGAGGGCGAGCGCCGTGCCGTCGCCGAGCGGGTCTGCATGGAGCTGACGGTGCATGCCCAGATCGAGGAGGAGATCTTCTACCCGGCGGTGCGCGCCGCGATCGGCGACGACGCGCTGATCGACCAGGCCGAGGTCGAGCACGGCAGCGCGCGCGAGTTGATCACCGAGATATCGTCGATGAAGCCGGGCGATCCGCAGTTCGACGCCAAGGTGCTGGTGCTGGGCAAGCACATCGACGCGCACGTCGAGGAAGAGCACTCGCAGATCTTCCCGAAGGCCAAGAAGGCGAAGATGGACCTGAAGTCGCTGGGCGCGCGGCTGGCGTCGCGCAAGGCCAAGCTGATGGAGGACTACCAGGCGATGCTGAGCGGGGGGGAACCGCCGGAGGATGAGAACGCGGACCCCGTCGGCCAGCCGCCTCGGGAGCATGCGCAGCATCCCGTCACTCGGGCGTGAATGACGGACGAGTCCCGGATTGGCATCCGGGCTACGCGCTGCCCGTAGCCCGGATGCCAATCCGGGGATCGTCACCCTGTTCGCGTGACCCGAACCTCGACGTTCATCCCGAGATAGGCATCCGCGTCGCCGAACCAGCTGCCCGAGATCGGCGCCGCCTGCTTCGGATCGCGGACGACGCCGACACGCACCAGCTGTGATCCGCCGAGGATGTTGTTGGTCGGGTCGAACGGCAACCATCCAGCGCCCGGCAGATAGGCCTGCAACCATGCGTGGGTGGCGCCTGCTCCGGTGGTCTCGCTGACTTCCTCGCCGCTGGCCGGATCGAGTGCCGGGTCGTAGAGGTAGCCCGACACGAAACGCGCCGCAACGCCGAGCCGCCGCACGGCTTCCATCATCAGCAGCGCGAAGTCGCGGCAACTGCCGGTGTTGAGTTCCAGCGTCTTCAGCGGGTCCTGCGTGCCTTCCTCGTCGCGGTCGGCGTAGGTGAAGTTGTCGCGGATGTGCTGGTTCATGCGCACCAGCATGTCGCGCGTGCCGGTGGGACCGTCGGTGCGAATGAACTGGCGTGCCCACGCGGACAGCTTGCCGTCCGGATCGTCGTGGTGGGGGCGCAGGTAGTGCTCGAGGTCGAAACGTTCGTCGACCGAGTACGAGAACGGAAAGAACTCGGCGGAGGGCGACAGCGGCAACTCGAGGTTGTGGCTGCTCGCATGCTCGATGATGAACGAGCAGACGAACTTCAGCTCTTCGGCCTCGCCTTGTGGTTGCACCAGCGCGATGGAGTTCGAGTACGGATCCTGGATCATCCGCACGGTGGCTTCGGGGCTGACCTGCAGGTCGGTGGCCAGCACACGCAAGTCGTGGCTGTCGCGGGGCCGGAACATCACGCGGTGTTCGCCGAAGCGGACCGGCTTGGCATAGCGGTAGGTCGTCGTGTGCGTGATGCCGTACTGGATGGTCATGCTGGCCTCATGTCTTTTCGCGGACCGCCGCTGGTGTAGCAAAGGCGGGTGCGGGCAGGCTGGGGACCGCCCCATCCGGCGCGCCCCAGCCTGCCCGCACCCGCCTTTGCCGCCGGGGACTCAGACCCCGAGCAACTCGACCTCGAACATCAGCGTCGCATTCGGCGGAATCACCCCACCCGCACCGCGAGCCCCATACCCCAGCTGCGGCGGAATCACCAGCACCCGCGTGCCGCCGACCTTCATCCCCTGCACGCCTTCGTCCCAGCCCTTGATCACCATCCCGGCTCCCAGGCCGAACTCGAACGGGTCGTTGCGGTCCTTGCTGCTGTCGAACTTGGCGCCCTTGACGCCGTTGTTGTACAGCCAGCCGGTGTAGTGCACCGAGACGTGTTGGCCGGCTTGGGCTTCGGCGCCGGTACCCGGCACCGTGTCTTCGTACTGAAGGCCGGAAGCGGTGGTTTGCATGGCAGATCCTGTGGGTGGGCAAAGCCGGGATGCTAACGCGGGTGCGCGACACCCGCCCCGGTGGGAGGACAATCGGCCGCACGTTTTCAGGAGACCCCGATGTTCGATGCAACCGTCGCCGGCAGCCTGCCGAAACCCGCCTGGCTGGCCGAGACCGGCAAGCTGTGGCCCACCTGGCGGGCCGAGGGCGCGGAGCTGGCCCAGGCCAAGCTCGATGCCACGCTGCTGTGGATCAAGGCCCAGGAGGACGCGGGCCTGTCGGTGATCGGCGACGGCGAGCAGTCGCGCCAGCATTTCGTGCACGGCTTCCTTGAGCGCGTGGCCGGCATCGACTTCGAGCACAAGGTCGAGATGGGCATCCGCCGCGACCGCTACAAGGCGATGGTGCCGCAGGTGGTGGGGCCGCTGCGCCTGACCGGCCGCGTGCATGCGGCCGAGGCGCGCTTCCTGCGGGCGCACACGCAGCGCAGGATCAAGTTCACGCTGCCCGGCCCGATGACCATCGTCGACACCGTGGCCGACCGCTTCTACGGCGATCGCGTCAAGATGGCCTTCGCGTTCGCCGAGCTGCTGAACCAGGAGGCGCGCGCGCTGGAGGCTGATGGCGTCGACGTGATCCAGTTCGACGAGCCGGCCTTCAACGTCTACATGGAAGAGGCGGCCGACTGGGGCGTGAAGGCGCTCGAACGCGCGGCCGAGGGCCTGCGCTGCACGACCGCGGTGCACATCTGCTACGGCTACGGCATCCAGGCCAACATCGACTGGAAGAACTCGCTGGGCGACGAATGGCGCCAGTACGAGAAGGTGTTCCCGGCGCTGGCCGCGAGCCGCATCGACCAGGTGAGCCTGGAGTGCATCCATTCGCACGTGCCGCCCGACCTGATGGCGCTGCTGGCCGGCAAGGACGTGATGGTGGGCGTGATCGACGTCGCGAGCGACACCATCGAGACGGCCGAAGAGGTGGCCGACACCATCGGCCGCGCGCTGCAGTTCGTGCCGAAGGAGCGGCTGATCCCGTGCACGAACTGCGGCCTCGCGCCGATGAGCCGGACGGTGGCCGAGGCCAAGCTGAAGGCGCTGGGGGAGGGGGCGGCGCTGGCGCGCCGGCGTGCCGCCTAAAATGGCGGCCCGCCCGCTCGTCGGTTCGCAGTTTCCCCTCTCGAAGATCCCAGATGGCCACCATCCTCCAGAACCTGCCCGCCGGGCAGAAAGTCGGCATCGCCTTCTCCGGCGGCCTGGACACCAGCGCCGCGCTGCACTGGATGCGCAACAAGGGCGCCGTGCCCTATGCCTACACCGCCAACCTGGGCCAGCCCGACGAGCCCGACTACGACGAGATCCCGCGCAAGGCCATGCAGTACGGTGCCGAGAAGGCGCGCCTGGTGGACTGCCGGCTGCAACTGGCCAACGAAGGCATTGCCGCGCTGCAGGCCGGCGCCTTCCACATCTCGACGGCCGGCATCACCTACTTCAACACCACGCCGCTGGGCCGCGCGGTCACCGGCACCATGCTGGTCGCGGCGATGAAGGAGGACGACGTCCACATCTGGGGCGACGGCAGCACTTTCAAGGGCAACGACATCGAGCGCTTCTACCGCTACGGCCTGCTGACCAATCCGAACCTGAAGATCTACAAGCCCTGGCTGGACCAGCTCTTCATCGACGAACTGGGCGGCCGCGCCGAGATGTCGGCCTTCATGACCAAGGCCGGCTTCGGCTACAAGATGTCGGCCGAGAAGGCCTACTCGACCGACTCCAACATGCTGGGTGCCACGCACGAGGCCAAGGACCTGGAGCACCTGAACAGCGGCATCCGCATCGTCAACCCGATCATGGGCGTGGCCTTCTGGCGCGATGACGTGGCCGTCAAGGCCGAGGAGGTCACGGTGCGCTTCGAAGACGGGCAGCCGGTGGCGCTGAACGGCCAGACCTTCGCGAGCCCGGTGGAGCTGTTCCTCGAGGCCAACCGCATCGGCGGGCGCCACGGGCTGGGCATGAGCGACCAGATCGAGAACCGCATCATCGAGGCCAAGAGCCGCGGCATCTACGAAGCCCCGGGGCTGGCGCTGCTGCACATCGCTTACGAGCGCCTGGTGACCGGCATCCACAACGAGGACACCATCGAGCAGTACCGCATGAACGGGCTGAAGCTCGGGCGCCTGCTGTACCAGGGCCGCTGGTTCGACCCGCAGGCCATCATGCTGCGCGAGACTGCGCAGCGCTGGGTGGCGCGCGCGATCACCGGCGAGGTGACGGTGGAACTGCGCCGCGGCAACGACTACTCGATCCTGAACACCGAGAGCCCGAACCTGACCTATGCGCCGGAGCGGCTGTCGATGGAGAAGGTGGAGAACGCGCCGTTCTCGCCGCTCGATCGCATCGGGCAACTGACGATGCGCAACCTCGACATCGCCGACACGCGCGAGAAGCTGATGGTCTATTCGAAGGCAGGGTTGCTGTCGACGGCGGGTGGGGCGGCGTTGCCGCAGCTCAAGGGCGACGATTGATCAGAGGGCGCTGTCGGCCGCTTCCTGCGGCGCAGAAGGGGACATCTGTCTGTCGTGAAGGCAGACGGATGCCTCGAATTGACTCCTAGACTGGATCGACTTTCGTACCGCGTCCTGAAGTACTCGCGGACGAGCGCTCATCCACTTCGAGGAGATTCTTTTGCTGATCATCAAGATGAGGCCCGCACTGTGGGCCGCGCTGGCGTGTTCTTGCATGGCGTTCGAAGCCGCAGCGGCCACGCACACATGGATTCCGCGACACCCGCTGGAGCAGCCCAAGGTCTATGTTCTTCCCGGCGTCGAAGTCACCGGCCATATCGACTGGGGAACGGGCTCGTGGGACAACGGTTTCTCGTTTGAAGGGATCGGTACCAACTTCGGCAGCTCGGGCATGGCCAACGCAGTCAGTGAGGGAAAGTCGCGGGCCTTCAAGCTCTCCAGCGTCTGCAGCAACCCGGGAGTGACCGCGGACACGAAGCAAACTACCGGCTTGAGCGACCTGATCGATCGGTACCTGGCAGCCGTCAATCTGTTTCAGACCATTGAAGCGGCTGGTCTGTACGGCATGTATCAAGCAGCGTACGGTGCCACAGGCATCGTCATCATCATCGACTCGAAGAAGTATGGCGGGTTCAAGGTGACGTATGCAGATGGTGCGACCGAGACATGGGTGGTAACCCCGAATCACACGACGTCCTCTGTCAAGCTCTTTGATACGCCGGCGCCCGACTCGCTTCAGCAAAGCCAGACACCCGGTCAGGGGTGCAAGGCGTAAGCTGCTGCGTCGGTTCTCCGGCCGCGTTGTGGCCATGCAAGCGGGAGAGATGCTTGAACGTCAAAGTGGTGTCAGTTGGGGCGGTTGCGCTGGCGGCGCTGCTCATCGCTGCCTGCATCAGGAGCCAACCCGATGAGCCTCGCCAGGATTCCGGTGGATCGCAACGCTCGGTCAGCGCCCGCGTTGATGGCGCGTTCGCCGCAGAACCGCCTGATGGCAGAGTTGTCTTGGCGAGAAGCGAAGCGCCGTCGTTGACGACCCAGGATGCGCGGCGAGCGTTGTTGAAGCAGTTGTTTGAAGCGAGCAACCTGAGAGCTGCAGTCCTGGACGCTTGGCAAAGGCCGGAGCAGGGAGGGCGCTTCTATGCGGGGTACCTCGTCGATCGTTGCAACAGCGCCAGGGTTCTCGAAGTCACTTCTCGCATGCAGGCGGATCTGGACAGGGTCGATCCCGAGCAACAGACTCAAGCCATACGTGCCTTCGACGCCCTGCAATTGCGCTGCGCGCCGTTCATCGAGGAGGAGTACCAACGCTTCTCCCGCCACGAGTTGCTGAAGACAACAGGCCCGGACATCCTTGCTTCAGCCGAGCAGGATTTCCTCGCGGCTGCCAAGAATCCGGCGGCGAGATCCCGACAGATCCAGCGGCTCCTGGACCTCGGTGATCCGCTGGTGTTCGAAGATGTCGGGATCAAGCTCTCGCAAACGGTCGACCCGAGCGGCGCCGCGGCGTTCTATTTCGATGGCGTCTACTACGCTCCCATGGAAAGCGGAGATCTCAGGGCGGCGTATTACCTGCTGCCCTGTGGTCTCGGTCTCAGCTGCGACGCCGCGGACCCAGAACTGGCGATCAACTGTGCCGCCGGAGGCGGTTGCTTTGCTGACAGGTTCGCTCGGGTGAAAGCCCAAATGAGCGACAACGATCCGGCGCGCTACAAGCGCATCTTGGCGTTGCAGCGCGGGCTGGAGAGCGCAGTGAACGCTCGGGATCTGTCTAAATTCATGCCCTGACCCAAGGGGCACGCGACTGCCAACCACGCCGATGGTGTTGACGGCGTTTACCAAGGCTTCTGCGCTCGATTCGAGCAGGTTGCCTTGCATGTACCTGATCATCGGGCTGTGGCCCGCGAGGACGGGCATGGGCGGTGGGCAGAGGTGATGACCGCCTACAGCATGAAGAGGTCGCATCTTATCGACGGTCCGATGAGACGCATCGAACATCCCGGACGCGATGGTCCCTCGGTCGGGGCCGCTACATCATCACGAGGTATCGAATGAAACCATGCATCACTTCCCTGTCGCTGGCTGCGCTCACAGCCCTGATCGCGGCCGGCTGCAGCTCCACCCCCAGCAACCTGCAGACGGCCACCGGCGACACGCGCCCGCAGCCCGTCATCGTGCAGGTGCCGGTGCAGATCTCGACCCCCGAGCTGGAGTCGGGCTGCTGGGCCCAGTTCTACGGCGAACGCAACTTCAAGGGCGACGTGGCGACCTTGGTCGGGCCGGTGTCGCTCGACAGCGCCGACAAGATGAACGGCAGGCAGCTCAAGAAGGAGATCGACAGCCTGGTGACCGGCCCCAAGGCCACGCTGCGCGTCTACGAGCACGCGATGTTCAAGGATCGCTCCATCGCCTTCGGCCCCAACAGCCGCGAAGGTGGCTTGATCACCAAGCTCGGCATCGGCGGCCAGATCCAGTCGCTGCAGCTCGAGTGCAGCGCTTGAGCGGTTGACCGCGATCCCGGATTGGCATCCGGGATCGTGTCCATCACTTCACGCCACCTGAGGCGCCTGGCTTTCAGCCGAAGCCTGGACGGTCGTGAACCGTGCTGCCCCAAGCACCCCACCCACCGCGGCAAACACGCCGCCGATCAGGAACGCGAGGTGGTACCCCGCCGTCAACGCGCTCTTCGGGTCGGCCCCGGCCTCGACCAGCCCGCCGGTGCGCGCCGCCGCCAGGCTGGCCAGCAGCGCCAGCCCCAGGGCGCCGCCCATCATGAACGCTGTGTTGACGATGCCCGATGCGAGCCCCGAATCCTGCGGCTTCACCTCGCTCATCGCCGCCAGCAGCAGTGGATTGAACGCGACGCCCGCGCCCACGCCCAGCAGCAGCATGCTCGGCAGCACGTCGACCCAGAAGTTGCCATCCACCGGCGCGCGCGCGAACAGCGCCAGGCCGAGCGCCGCCACCAGCAGCCCGCCCGCCAGCGGCCGCTTCAGCCCGAAGCGCATCACCAGCTTGGCCGACAGCCCGAGCGAGAAGGCCGCCATGATCAGGTTGGACGGCAGGAAGGCCAGCCCCACCTGCATCGGCGTGTAGCCCAGCACCAGCTGCAGGTACAGCGCCGAGATGAAGAACCACGCGAACATGCCGGCCGCCCACAGCACGCCGACGATGTTGGACGTCGCCAGGTTGCGCAGCCGGAACAGCGACAGCGGCACCAGCGGCTCGGCCACGCGCGACTCGATCGCCAGAAAGATGCCCAGCAGCACCACGGCGCCGCCGAGCATTGCGAGCGTCTGAACGGACAGCCAGCCCGCCTCGTTGCCGTTGACGATGGCATACACCGCCAGCATCAGCGCCGCGGTGATCGTCGCCGCGCCGGCCACGTCGAGCTTCGCGCCGCCGGCCGACGGCGGCGTGGGCGGCAGCAGCACGCGGCACAGCGCTGCGACCGCGATGCCGATCGGCAGGTTGACCAGGAAGATCCAGTGCCAGCTCAGCGCGCCGGTCAGCAGGCCGCCCAGCAGCACGCCGATGCTGCCGCCGCCGGCGCAGACGAAGCCGTAGACGCCCATCGCCTTGGCACGCTCGGCCGGCTCGGTGAACAGGTTCATGATCAGCGACAGCGAGATCGCCGACACCACCGCACCCGCCAGCCCCTGTACCGCGCGCGCGACGATCAGCAGCCCCTGCGAGTTCGCCAGCCCGCAGGCCAGCGACGCCAGCGTGAAGCCGGCGATGCCGAGCAGGAACAGCCGGCGCTGGCCGTACAGGTCGCCGAGCCGCCCGCCCAGCAGCAGGAAGCCGCCGAAGGTCAGCATGTAGGCGTTGACCACCCACACCAGCGAGGTCTCGGTGAAGCCCAGGTCGCTGCGGATCGACGGCAGCGCGACGTTCACGATGGTGGTGTCGAGCACGATCATCAGCACGCCCAGGCACAGCACGGCCAGGGCCATCCAGCGTTTTCGGGCATCGAGGTGGCGGTGGGGCATGAAGAATCCTCCGGGATCAGGACGCAGGGGTGGGCGCCGGGACGATGATCATCCACGACACGCCGAAGCGGTCGGCCACCATGCCGAAGCGCGGCGAGAAGAAGGTGGTCGTCAGCGGCTGCTCGATCCGGCCCCCGTCGCCGAGCGCGTTGAACAGCCGGTCGGCATGCGCCGCGTCCTTCGCGGTGATCGACAGCGAGAAACCCTTGAAGTCGGTCTTGCCGCCGCCCAGGCCGTCGGACGCCATCACCAGCGTGTCGCCGATGGTGAAGGCCGCGTGCATCACGTTGTCCTCGGCCCCGGGCGGGCACATCTTCGGGTCCGGCGGCTCGGGGCTGTCCTTCATGCGCATCATCATCGTCACCTCGGCACCCAGTGCCTTGCGGTAGAACGCGAGCGCCTCTTCGCAGCGGCCGTTGAAGAACAGATAAGGCTGGACTTGCATGACATCTCCTTGCGATCCGACAGGAAGCACGGGTACGATGATTGTGTACACCGTCCACAAACCATAGCAGCCGCTCGCGGCGCTGTCTACCGACAAGCTGATGACATGAGCCGACCCGACGTCAGGCAGCGCGAGACCTACCGGCATGGCGACCTGCAGCGGGCCCTGCTGCTGGCCGGCATCGCGCTGGCGCGCAACGGCGGCCCGGATGCCGTGGTGTTGCGCGAGGCCACGCGGCGTGCCGGCGTGGTGCCGAATGCCGCCTACCGGCATTTCGCGAGCCACCATGAGCTGTTGCAGGCGGTGCGCGCGGCCGGGCTGGCGGCGCTGGCCCGCGCGATCGAGGCCGAGCTGTCGGCGCTGCCGCGCCAGATGGCGGCCCCGCTGGCGGCGCGCGCCAGCCTGCGTGCGGTCGGCGTCGGCTACCTGCGCTTCGCGCAGGCCGAGCCCGGCTGGTTCCGCACCGCGTTCTCGGTGCCCGACCCGGTGGAAGCGGATGCCGATCCGGCCAAGGCGGGCGACAGCGGGCTCAACCCGTTCCAGTTGCTGGCTGCCGCGCTCGACATGTTCGTCGTCGCCGGCCTGATGCCCGCCGCGCAGCGGCCCGGCGCCGAATACCTGGCCTGGTCGGCGGTGCACGGACTGGCGCTGCTGGTGATCGACGGGCCGCTGCGCGGGTTGCCGACCGCGCAGGTGGGGGCGTTGGGCGAACGGCTGATCGCGATGGTGGAGCGCGGCCTGTCGTAGCCAGCCGACACACCCCCAACAGAGGGGGCCGGCAATGGGCGACGCCGCGGCGGCGGCTGGCTAGACTGCGCCGTCCCCGTCGCTTCGAATCCCATGAAACAGGCTCCGTTCCTGCTCAAGATCTGCTACTGCCTGACACTGTTCGGCCTGATGGTGCCGATGGTGCTCGCGTGCCTCGCGGCCGCCACGGCCGGCGCGGATGCCGCGCACCTGGCGCCGTGGATGGCGGGCGCAGGCGCGCTGGTGCTGCTGGCCGCCGGGATCTACCGCATCAGCCTGGTGGCGGGCGTGCCGGGGACGCTGGATGCCTGGCCGGCGTCGGGCGTCGCCGATGCACTGCGCCGGCTCGGCTCGGTGGGCCTTTACGCCGGCGCGGCGGTCGGCGTGCTGAACCTGCTGGCGCTGCTGGGTTCGTTCGACCTGGCGCCGCTGGTGGCCGCGGCCGGCGGCATCGGCCTGGTCGGGCTGGTGCTGTTCGAGTTCGGCCGCCTGCTGTCGTTCGAGCGCCGCGCACGCGAAGAGCTGTCGCCGCAGCGCCTGCGGCCCTCGCCGGCGATCGAGGGGCATTCGAGCCTCGATCGCCGCCGCCGTTGATTGCGCAGGGTTCCTCATGTCCCGACTGACGTTCGGCGACCGCATCGCATCGGCCTTCGTCGGCGCGGTGGTCGGGGCGGTGATCGGCGCAGCCGTCGCGTGGTGGCTGGGCGTGTACCGCGACGTGCTGCCGGTCGCCGACCTGAAACCGGTGTTCGTGCGCTGGATCGGCGGCAGCGCGCTCGGCTTCGGCCTCGTCGGCCTGTTGTTCGGCCCGGTGGTCGGCAGCCTGCTCGGCGTGGTGATCGGGGCCTTGTTCCGCGCCGAGGACCCGCGCCACACGTCGTTCCCGAACTGGGTGACCGTGCCGCTGGTCCTCGGCGTGCTCTTCCTCTACTGGAAGTTCGGCTGACCCCTCGTCAAGCCGCGATCGAGCGCAGCCCGTCCAGCGTCGCGAGGCATGCGCCGGCCACTTCGGCGCCCTTCTTGACGAAGTGTTCGCTGAAGAACTGCCGGTGCTCTGCGTGCTCGTGGAAGTGGCGCGGCGTCAGCACGGCCGAGAACACCGGCACGCCGGTGTCCAGCTGCACGCGCATCAGGCCGTCGATCACCGCGGCGCTGACGAACTCGTGGCGGTAGATGCCGCCGTCGACGACGAGCGCGCAGCCGATGATGGCGTCGTAGCGCCCGCTGCGCGCGAGCTTCTGCGCATGCAAGGGGATCTCGAACGCGCCGGGCACGTCGAACGCGTCGATGCCGCGCGTCGAGACCCGTCGTCGCTCGAACTCGGCCAGCAGGCCGCGGCGTGCCTGCTCGACGATCTCGCGGTGCCACGAGGCCGAAACGAGCGCGATGCGCGGGGTGGAAGGAGAGGTGGTGGAGGTCTGATTCATGGGTTTTTCCATCGATGGAGGGCCAGAATCAGGGCGCGCGACAACGCGAACGCCGCGACCGAAGCCGCAGCGCCCGTGGTACTCGCGTTTCTCTTTCATCCGGACTGTGACCGTCGGCCCTGGCATCGCACCAGGTCTGCTGACCCCTTTCGTGCTGACGCACGCACGGGCGCTCGCGGGCTCCCGTGATCGCTCACGGATACCGCCGGTGGGGAATTCCGCCCCGCCCTGAGAACGCTGTCCGCCGGTGAAGGCGGACGCAGCGATTCTAGGAGCCCGCGGCCCTAGTCGCAGCGTGCAGCGCCGCCGGCCACGCAATCGAAGAAGCCGAGCACCCGGTGCAGCACCGGGATGCGCACCGCATCGGCCTCGATCAGCAGCGAATGCCGGCCCTGCATCGCCGTGCGGCCGACGCAGTAGCCGGCGGCGTGGGCCGCGTTCAGCGTGTCGCAGAAGGTCTTCTGCGCCGACGGCTTCACCACCACGTCTTCCTCGCCCTGCAGCAGCAGCACCGGCTGGCGGATGCGCCCGGCGGCATCGCCGCGCACGCGCTCGGCCGCGGCGCAGGCCTGCTGGAACCAGCGGTACGACACGCCGCCCACCTTGGCGTGCGGCGAGCCGCAGTCCGGGCCGTCGCAGCGCGCCTGCGCTCGCATGTCCCAGTGGCGCTTGAAGCGCGCCGCGCTGTGGGTCAATGCGTTCGGCGCCTCGGGCGCCCGCTGCCGGATCAACGCGTAGGCCGGATCGAAGGGCGTGCCCTCGGCATAGCTCTTCGGCATCAGCCACGCGATGCCCGACAGCTGCATGGTGCCGCCGTCGCACAGGTAGTCGGCCAGCTGGGCCGTCACGCCGGCATGGCTGGCGCCGGTGGCCCACGGCGCCATCATCGGCGTGACCAGCGCCAGCGCCGAGATGCGGGCCGAGGGCGAGGCCTCGAGGAACAGCGCGGCCGCCGCGCCGCCCATCGAGTGGGCCAGCAGGAACAGCGGCAGCGGCCGCCCCACGCGCGCGGCGCGCACCGGGCCGTCGACGAAGCTGGCCAGGTCGTTCGCGTAGTCGTCGAAATCCTCGACGTGCCCGATCGAGTCGTCCTGCAGCAGCCGTTGCGAGAACCCCTGGCCGCGGTGGTCGTGGATGTAGACCGAGTAGCCGCTGCGCACCAGGTCGCGCACCGTCTCCTGGTACAGCGCCAGCCCCTCGGTGCGGCCGGTGGCGATGACGATGCCGCCGCGGGTTTCAGCGCGATGCTGGTACAGCCGGTAGTGGATCTTCACGCCGTCGACGCCGCGGAAGGCGCCGCGCGTGAGCTGGGCATCGCGCAGCGCGATCGCCTCGAGGTCGGTCCAGCTGGGCGATGCCGCCAGGTCGGCCTCGGTGCCGATCACGTAGGGTGCCGCGCCGGACGCTTCGAGCGGCGGGAAGGAGGGCGTCTCCTGCGCAACGGCCAGCCCTGCCGCAGCCGCGAAGGCCGCCGCTGCGGCGAGGCGCCGCGTCCAGGATTTCCAAGTCATTTCAGGGTGCCTGTGTCTCGATGGCTGGCGTCTCAAGGCCATTCAGGAAGGCGAACCAGCAGATATCGCGGGCGGCCGCGGCCCACCTGCGTGGTCAGCACGTCGATCCGCACGCGGACACCAAGATGCCGATTGATGGCCGTGATGCCTTCGACAGCTGGCGCGACCTTGCCACGAATGGATTGCATGCTGTCGGCCACGGTGAACTCGAAGGTGCGACCCAGCGGCAGCAATCCGGTGAACTGTCCGGTCAAGGTGTCGTGCGCTTCGCGAAGGTTGTCGGCGGCCAGTCGCTGCAGGCTGCGCCTGACCTGCTCCACGTCGGAGAACCGGACCACATGGTCCGCATGCTGCAAGGCGCATGTCGCGTCGTTGTCCGCCAGCACCTTCAAGAAGGCACGAACCTTCTCGAGCGCACGCCGATCGGTTTCCGATGCCACATCCGCCAGCTCTTCGTCCGTGCCGAAGGTGCTTTCGAGCAACGCCCGGGTCCTGTCCAAGGCGGTTGCGACACCTGGGTCGTTGGCAAGGGGTGAGTCGGCCGAGCGGTTCTCTTCAAGTTCAAAGCCGAACGAGCCGATGGCGGTGCTGGTGATCAGCATTTGGTTTTGATCGCGGTTCGGGATCGGGCCCGTCGCTGCCAACGGCGCAGACAGTGATGCGGCAATGGCTGCGACGGCATCGCTGAAACTGCTGACTGCACGCATGCCGAAGTCGGCCGCGATGCCGTGGCTGTCGATGACAGGCGCGCCGCTGAACGTCAGGCGAGCGCGTGCCGGTGGCCATGTCGACGGAATGTCCGGCGGAATATCCGCCAGCAGCGACTCCACGGCACGCAGCCGTGCCTCGGTGCTGATGCGCGTCAACACGGCGGACGCGGGCATGGTTGCCAGTTGTTCGCGCAGGAACCGCTGGTCAGCAAGCAGGTGGTGGCGCTCGGGTGATGTCATGTTTCAGTCGTCGAGGCATCGTACCGGGCCAACCATCGGCGCGCCAGCACATCGGATGCCGGATCCAGGTCGACTTGCAGGTACCCCTTCCAGGCCTGGTTGCGGCGATGCGACCAGAGGCCGTACCAATAGGCGCTGTGAGCGACGAGGTTCCGAGGCGGAAGTTCATCCAGGCCCACGAAGTAGCCATCGACGCGGAAGCGGGCCTTGGCCTTTTCGTTGTCAAGGACATCGCATCCTGCAGCGCTCGGCGCAAAGGTCGACGGTGTGTGCACGAAGCTCACGACGTCCAGATCTCGAGGATGGCGCGCCTCCAGCAGCTCGACCTGTTCCATGAAGCTGCCGTCGAGCCACTGCATGCCGGCGACCAGCCCGATGTCATGCATGGCAGCACGGTAGTCCATGAGCCCCGACAGGATCTGGCGGCGTGGCGCGGTGGTGGAGAAGCGCATCACGACGTCCAGCAAGGGTACCGAATAGGGAGAGCGCGTCGCACTTGTCGGACTTCGGGCATCGATGGGAGGAAGCAGGCCGTGCGGAGTCCATTCCGGGATCGCGATGAAGGTCAAGAGGGCTCCGGCAGAGAGTGTTCGTCCGCCGGAAATCTATCAGTCTGGAAGAAGAATGGCAGTGGACGCATGTGCCATTGTCGGCTCCACGTGCAGGCACTCAGTAGCTCCGGCCCGCCTTGAACTGCGAACGCGTCGTGCGGGTGCGCTGCGTCGCTCGGTCGATGGCTGCGAACGACTTGGCGGCGTGCGCATGGCACACCGCGAGGCCCAGCGCGTCGGCGGCGTCCTTGCCGGGCAGGCCGGGCAGCTTCAGCAGCCGCATCACCATCTCCTGTACCTGTTCCTTGCGCGCCTGGCCGTGGCCGACGATGGCCTTCTTCATCTGCAGCGCGGTGTACTCCGACACCTCCAGGCTGCGCGACACCAGGGCCGTCAGCGCGGCGCCGCGCGCCTGGCCGAGCAGCAGCGTGCTCTGCGGGTTGACGTTGACGAACACGATCTCGACCGAGGCGCAGTGCGGCTCGTAGCGGGCCGCCACCTCGCAGATGCCGTCGAAGATGATCTTCAGCCGCGCCGGCAGATGACCGGCGTCGGCCGCGTCGGTCTTGATGGTGCCGCTGGCGACGTAGTGCAGCGTCGCCCCCTCGACGTCGATGACGCCGAAGCCCGTCGTCCGCAGGCCGGGGTCGATGCCGAGGATGCGCATGCTAGCGCCGCTCCCGGATTGGCATCCGGGCTACGGTATCGCCCGGTTCACGCATCGAAATACCACCGCACGGAATGGAAGAACACGGGCGCCGCGAACGCCAGTGGCGCCACCCGGTCCAGCAGCCCCACCGCGCCGGTCACCGAGGCCCGGTTGCCCCAGCGCCGCACGCCCGCATCGCGCTTGAGCGCCTGCATCACCAGCGAGCCGAGCGTGCCGCAGCCCGACGCGATGAAGCCGATCAGCAGCGACTGCGCCGGCTTGAACGGCGTGATCCAGTACAGCAGCCCGCCGACCAGCCCGCCGCCGAGCGCGCCGATGACGAAGGCCCGCCACGAGAACGTGCGGTCGATCTGCCGTGCCACCGGCAGCGCCCGCACGCGCCGGGCGGCCAGCGCCTGCACGCCCTGCGCGCACGCCACCACCAGCACCAGGTACAGCACCAGGAACGCGCCGCGCTCCTGGTAGCCCTCGAAGTCCAGCAGCAGCAGCGCCGGCGCATGGCTCATGCCGTAGATGCACACCATCGTGCCCCACTGGATCTTCGCGGTGCGCTCGAGGAAGCGCGTGGCGTCGTTGCCCAGCGCCGCCAGGATCGGCAGCGCCGCGAACGCATACACCGGGATGAAGACGGTGAACAGGTCGAAGTGCCGTGTGCCCGCCAGGAAGTACTGCAGCGGCAGCACCACGAAGAAGGCGGCCAGCAGCGCCCGGTGGTCGCCGCGCCGCGTGTGCGTCAGCGTGATGAACTCGCGCAGCGCCAGGAAGGACATCAGCGCGAACAGCAGCGTCGCGATGAAGGCGCCCGACGCCCACGCCACCCAGAACAGCACCGTGCCGATCCACACCGCGCGCAGCTCGCGCCGGAAGCGCTCGGTCAGCTCGGCCATCTCGGGCGACAGTTCGCGCAGCGAGCGCGCGAACGCCAGGCCGGTGACGATGGCCAGCAGCCCGAAGATGATCACGAACAGCAGGCCGACCTGCTGCGACACCGTCAGTTGACGCAGCGCACCCATCAGGCCGCCACCTTCGCCAGCGCGACCACGGCCGAGCGCGCGCGCTCGAGGAAGGCACGCTTGTCCTCGCCGGCGCCGAGCGTCATCGGCGCACCGAAGGTCACCGAGCACAGGATGGGCACCGGCACCACTTCGCCCTTGGGCATCACGCGCTGCACGTTGTCGATCCAGGTGGGAATCAGTTGCATGTCCGGGAACTGCTCGGCCAGGTGGTACAGCCCGGCCTTGAAGGCCTGCGGTTCGCCCTTGTTGCCGCGCGTGCCTTCCGGAAAGATCACCAGCGAGTCGCCGTTGCGCAGCGCCTCGACCAGCGGCTCCAGCGGGTCTTCGTCCTCGGTGCGGATGCGGCTCACGTAGACCGCGTTGAACACCTCGCGCGTGATCCAGTGCTTCAGCGGCGACGAGGTCCAGTAGTCGCGCGCGGCGATCGGCCGCGTCTGTGCGCGCAGGTCGCGCGGCAGCGAGGCCCAGATCAGCACCCAGTCGAAGTGGCTCTGGTGGTTGGCGAAGTAGATGCGCTGCTCGGCCTTCGGCGGGCTGCCGTACCAGTGCCCCTGGGCACCGGTGATCAGGCGGGCGACGGTCGACAGCAGCAGGCCGACGAACTCGGGACGGGTCATGCCGGGATGGTAGCGGTCCGGCTCAGTGACGGAAGTGACGAACGCCGGTCAGCACCATCGCGATGCCGCGCTCGTTCGCCGCCGCGACCACCTCGTCGTCGCGCATGCTGCCGCCCGGGTGGATCACGCAGCTCGCGCCGGCATCGACCACCACGTCCAGCCCGTCGCGGAACGGGAAGAACGCATCGCTCGCGACCGCCGACCCTTGCAGCGACAGCCCGGCGTTCTCGGCCTTGATGCTGGCGATGCGCGACGAATCGACGCGGCTCATCTGCCCGGCACCGACGCCCAGCGTCATGCCGTTGCCGCAGAACACGATCGCGTTGCTCTTCACGTACTTGGCCACCTTCCACGCGAACAGCAGGTCCTGCAGCTGGGCCTGGGTCGGCTGCTTCACGGTGACCACCTTCAGGTCGGCCAGTGCCAGCTCGTGGTTGTCGGCACCCTGGATCAGCAGGCCCGAGCCGATGCGCTTGACGTCCTGCGCATTGCGGCCCTGCGACCAGGCGCTTGCGCCGCCCGGCGGCAGCGCGATCTGCAGCAGGCGCACGTTCTTCTTGGTCTTGAAGATCTCCAGCGCCTCGGCGCTGAACGACGGCGCGATCAGCACCTCGGAGAACTGCTTGGCCACCTCGGCCGCGGCCTTGCCGTCGAGCTCGACGTTGAACGCGATGATGCCGCCGAAGGCCGAACTGGTGTCGGTCTTGAAGGCCTTGGCATAGGCCTCGGCCGCGTCGGCGCCCAGCGCCACGCCGCACGGGTTGGCGTGCTTGACGATCACGCAGGCGGCCGGGGCATCGCCCGGGCCGAAGGACTTCACGCATTCCCAGGCCGCGTCGGCATCGGCGATGTTGTTGTACGACAGCTCCTTGCCCTGCAGCTGGCGGCCGGTCACCAGCGAACCCGGGGCCGGGTTCAGGTCGCGGTAGTAGGCGGCGGCCTGGTGCGGGTTCTCGCCGTAGCGCAGGTCCTGCAGCTTGACGAAGCGGCCATTGCTCTGCGCCGGGAATTCGCTGCGGCTGCCGTCGGGCTGCAGCGACGACAGGTAGTCGCTGATCGCGCCGTCGTAGTCGGCGATGCGGTTGAACGCCGCCACCGACAGCCTGAACTTCGTCTCGCGGCTCACGCTGCCGGCCGACTTGAGCTCGGCCACCACGCCGGCGTACTGCGAGGCATCGGTCAGCACCGCGACGTCCTTCCAGTTCTTCGCCGCCGAGCGCACCATCGCCGGCCCGCCGATGTCGATGTTCTCGATCGCGTCTTCCAGCGTGCAGCCGGGTTTGGCCACCGTGGCCTCGAACGGATAGAGGTTGACCACCAGCAGGTCGATGGTGGAGATGCCGTGTTCGTTGAGCGCCGACATGTGCTCGGGCAGGTCGCGGCGCGCCAGCAGGCCGCCGTGCACCTTCGGGTGCAGCGTCTTCACGCGGCCGTCCAGCATCTCGGGGAAGCCGGTGTGTTCGGCCACCTCGGTCACCGGCAGGCCGGCGTCGGACAGCAGCTTGGCGGTGCCGCCGGTGGACAGCAGCGTGCACCCCAGGGCGTGCAGTTCGCGGGCGAGGGCGAGCACGCCGGTCTTGTCGGAAACGGAAAGCAGGGCTTGCATGGGCTTGTCTCGATTACTTGGTCAGCTTGTGGTCCAGCAGCTTGCGCCGCAGGGTGTTGCGGTTGATGCCCAGCCATTCGGCGGCCCGGCTCTGGTTGCCGTCGGCATGCTTCATCACCACGTCGAGCAGCGGCTTCTCGACGACTTTCAGGATCATGTCGTACATCGCGTTCGGCTCGACCCCACGCAGGTCCTTGAAGTAGGTTTCGAGGCTGTCACGGATGCATTCTTCGATGTGCTTCTTGCTCATGCTTGTTGTTCGATGAGGTCTTGGTTGGCTGCCGCCGGGATGGCGGTGGGCAGCCGCAGGTGGGTGTCCGCCAGTTGATCGAACCAGTCGGTCACGGCGCGGACCTGCGCGTCGCAGGAATCCAGCGTGTTCATGTGGGCCCGGAAGCCTTCGCCGCCGGGCAGGGCGCGCACCGCCCAGCCGATGTGCTTGCGCGCGGTGCGCACGCCGGTGCCGGCGTCGTCCCGGCCGTACAGGCCGTAGTGGTCGTCCAGGTGCTCCAGCAGCCAGGCCTTGGCCTGCAGCACCTCGGGCGCCGGCAGGTGCTCGCCGGTCTCGAGGTAGTGGGCGATCTCGCGGAAGATCCACGGGCGGCCCTGCGCCGCGCGGCCGATCATCAGCGCGTCGGCGCCGGTGGCCGCGAGCACCTCGCGCGCCTTCTCGGGCGAATCGATGTCGCCGTTGGCAACCACCGGGATGCGCAGCGCGGCCTTCACCGCGGCGATGGTGTCGTACTCGGCCCGGCCGCCGTAGCCTTGCTCGCGCGTGCGGCCGTGCACCGTCACCATCGCGATGCCGGCCGCTTCGGCGGCGCGCGCGATGGCCACCGCGTTGCGCTCGGCCTGGCACCAGCCGGTGCGCATCTTCAGCGTCACCGGCACGCCGCGCGGCGCGCAGGCCGCCACCACCGCCTCGATGATCGCCAGCGCCAGCGGCTCGTCCTGCATCAGCGCCGAGCCGGCCCACTTGGTGCACACCTTCTTGGCCGGGCAGCCCATGTTGATGTCGATGATCTGCGCGCCGCGGTCGATGTTGTAGGCCGCGGCCTCGGCCATCATCTGCGGCTCGGTGCCGGCGATCTGCACCGCGATCGGCGCGACCTCGCCGTCGTGGTTGGCGCGCCGCGAGGTCTTCAGGCTGTTCCACAGCTCGCGCCGCGAAGTGACCATTTCACTCACCGCGTAGCCCGCGCCCAGCCGCTTGCACAGCTGGCGGAACGGCCGGTCCGTCACGCCGGCCATCGGGGCGGCGAACAAGCGGTTCGGCAGCGTGATGCCGCCTACGACGAGGCCATTGCCGAAGCCGTTGTCGGGGCCGGGATGCATGGTGGGGGAGTGCCAAAAAAGGAGGCAGAGTATAGCCCTTGGGGTCTGCGCATAATCCCCTCGGATGGATGCCTGGATCGACCCGCTGATCGCGCTGCTGGCGCTGCCCAAATTCGGTCTCAGTTCGATCTTCGTGATCGCGCTGATCTCCGCGACCTTGCTGCCGATGGGTTCGGAGCCGATGGTGGTGGCCGTCGTCAGCGCCAACACCGACCTGTTCTGGCCGGCCATCGGGGTGGCCACCGCCGGCAACACGCTGGGGGGCGCCATCACCTGGTGGATGGGCTACGGCGCCGAGAAGGCCTACGAGCACCTGGCGCACAAGCCGCATGAGGTGCGCGTGCTGCGCTGGCTGCAGCGTTTTGGTGCAAAGGCCTGCCTGCTGTCGTGGCTGCCGCTGGTCGGCGACCCGCTGTGCGCGGTGGCCGGCTGGCTCAAGCTGCCGTTCTGGCCTTGCGTCGCCTACATGGCGGTCGGCAAGTTCGGGCGCTACCTGGTGATGACGGCCATCGCGGTGTGGCTGTTTCCCGGCTGGTTCAAGACTTGAGTGGAATCAGTTTGTGACGAATTGCCAGATCGCCCCGACTTGGGACTGGCATGCTCCCGGGGGCGCGAGGCGGCATGGCAGGATCGTCGCTGCGCCCGGCGGGCTGACAAGGATGCATGTGTCGACAATTCAATTCCTGCTCGGAGCGATGGAATGAGCCTGCGCTTCCCGACCAAGGCCGATGCGAAGCCCGGCAAGAAGGCTGCGCCGCCGGTCGCGGCCGCGAAGCCGGCAGCGGCCTCCCGTGCGACGGCCAGGCCGGTGAAGGCCGACAAGGCTGGCAAGGGTGCCAAGCCCGCCAAACCGGCCAAGCCCGCGGCCGACCCGAATGCCTTCCTGAAGAACCCGGTGCGCTGGCTCAAGCGCTTCTTCCGCCGCCCGCTGCGTCTGCAGCGCAAGGGCCTGGACTTCAAGGTCGTGCTCGACCCGGCGGTGACACGCTTCTCCGATTCGGCGTTGTCTGCCGCGAGGGGCTCGCCGTCGGACACCGCCGACGTGCAGGCCATGCGCCTCGAACTGGCCGCGGTGCTCGACCGCGATCCGCGCTCACGCAAGGTGCTGGTGCACCTGAACATGCTGGAACGCGCGCTGAAATCCAAGGGCATGAAGGCCTTCGACGACCTGCCGCCCGAACTGTTGCGCAAGGCGATGGCGCAGCTCGACACGCTGGTGATGGACTGGTCGGCGCGCGGGCTGACGCTGCTGCGCGCGCGCGCTTCGGGCACGCTGGCGCGCACCAAGGTGAGCGCGGTCGGCCGGATGGATTTCGGCGACACCACGCACGTGCAGGTGCGCGAGGCGAGCGTCACGACCTTCATGGAGGTCGAGCAGGAGTGGGAACGATCGATGACCGGCAAGCTCGAGGGTTCGGCCTTCACTCCCAAGCGGACCTGAAGTGGCCCGGATGTCAATCCGGGCGACGGTCATGCGGCTTTTCGTGCGGCGCGCTTGACCGGTGCCTTCTTGGCGGGGGCCGTCTTCGCCGCCGCCTTGGCCGCCGGCTTCGTCGACTTGCCGATCAGTGCACTGAGTTCGTCGATGCGCTGGTTCAGCGCCGCCACGTCCTTCGCGCTCGGCACGCCCAGCTTGCCCAGTGCGCGCGCGGTGCGCTCCTCGAAGATCGCTTCCAGCTTGTCCCAGTGCTGGCCCGCCTTGGCGGTGACGTCGCCGGCCATGCCGCTCATCTTGTTGGTGACCTCGCCGATCTTCTCCTCGGCCACCGCCTGGGTCTTGCGCTGCAGGCTGATGCCTTCCTTGACCAGCGCATCGAACACCTTGCCGCCTTCTTCCTGGGCCTTCGAGAAGGCGCCCAGCCCGGCCAGCCAGATCTGCTGGGCCGAGTCCTTCACGGTGCCGGCGAATGCGCCGTCCAGCAGCCCGGCGGCCGACGTGCTCTTCTTCTCGGCCATCTTCTGGAGTTTCTTGACCATGGGTTCCTCTGTCGGTTGTTGAAAAGTCGCCGCGCCACTATAGGAGCGCACCGGCGGCGCGGCACCGCCTTTCTCTAGGGCGCGGCGTCTATGGGGAAGCTCGGGTAATCGCGCAGCGGCGCCCGCGAGGGTTTGGACAAGAATCGAACGAAACCAACCCGACCGTCCCCAGGAGGAACGCATGCAGTATTTCGTCACCGGCGCCACCGGCTTCATCGGCAAGCGCCTCGTCAAGACCCTGCTGCAGCGCCGCGGCGCGACCGTGCACTTCCTGCTGCGTCCCGAGAGCGAGGGCAAGGTGGACGACCTGCTGGCCTTCTGGGGCGTCACCAAGGCGCGCGCGATTCCGGTCTACGGCGACCTGACCGCGAAGAAGCTCGGCGTGTCGGCCGACGACGTCAGGCGCCTGAAGGGCCACATCGACCACGCCTACCACCTGGCCGCCGTCTACGACCTGTCGGCCGACGAAGAGAGCCAGGTGCAGGTCAACATCGAAGGCACGCGCAACGTCGTCGAGTTCGTGAAGGCCATCGACGCCGGCCACCTGCACCACGTCAGCTCGATCGCCGCCGCCGGCCTCTACGAAGGCGTGTTCCGCGAGGACATGTTCGACGAGGCCGAGGGCCTGGACCATCCGTACTTCATGACCAAGCACGAGAGCGAGAAGATCGTGCGCAAGGAGGCCAAGCTGCCGTGGACGGTGTACCGCCCGGCGATGGTGGCCGGCGATTCGCAGACCGGCGAGATGGACAAGATCGACGGCCCGTACTACTTTTTCAAGCTGATCCAGCGCATGCGGCAGATCCTGCCGCCCTGGATGCCCAGCGTCGGGCTGGAAGGCGGGCGCGTCAACATCGTGCCGGTGGACTTCGTCGTCGCGGCGCTCGACCACATCAGCCACGGCAAGGCCGAGCTGAACAAGCGCTGCTTCCACCTGGTCGACCCGCAGGGCTACCGCGTCGGCGACGTGCTCGACATCTTCAGCAAGGCCGCGCATGCGCCGAAGATGAACCTGTTCATCAATGCCGCGCTGCTGGGCTTCATCCCGCGCAGCGTCAAGAAGGGCCTGATGACGCTGGCACCGGTGCGCCGCGTGCGTGCCGCGGTGATGAAGGACCTGGGCCTGCCCGAGGACATCTTCACCTTCATCAACTACCCGACGCGCTTCGACTGCCGCGAGACGCTGGCCGCGCTGAAGGGCAGCGGCATCGAGTGCCCGAAGCTCAACGACTACGCCTGGCGGCTGTGGGACTACTGGGAGCGCCACCTCGACCCGGCGCTGCTGATCGACCATTCGCTGCGCGGCACCGTCGGCGGCAAGGTGGTGCTGGTGACCGGCGGCTCGTCGGGCATCGGGCTGGCGGCGGCGATCAAGTTCGCCGAGGCCGGCGCGATCACGCTGATCTGCGCGCGCGACGAAGCCAAGCTGGCCGAGGCGCGCAAGGAGATCCTGCTGGCCGCCGGCAAGGACGCGCGCGTCGAGACCTTCTCGTCCGACATCTCCGACGAGGCGAGCTGCCGCGAGCTGCTCGACTGGATCCAGCAGAACTTCGGCGGCGTGGATTTCCTGATCAACAACGCCGGCCGCTCGATCCGCCGCGCGATCGAGAGCAGCTACGACCGCTTCCACGACTTCGAGCGCACGATGCAGCTGAACTACTTCGGCTGCCTGCGCGTGACGATGGGGCTGCTGCCCGGCATGGTCGCCAAGCGCAAGGGGCACATCGTCAACATCAGCTCGATCGGCGTGCTGACCAATGCGCCTCGCTTCTCGGCCTACGTGGCCAGCAAGGCCGCGCTGGACGCGTGGACGCGCTGCGCGTCGAGCGAATATGCCGACACCGGCATCACCTTCACGACCATCAACATGCCGCTGGTGCGCACGCCGATGATCGCGCCGACGAAGATCTACAACAACGTGCCGACGCTGGCGCCGGAAGAGGCGGCCGACATGATCGCCAAGGCCTGCGTCCACAAGCCGGTGCGCATCGCGACGCGGCTGGGCATCGCCGGCGAGGTGCTGCACGCGCTGGTGCCGCGCATCGCGCAGATCGTGATGAACACCAGCTTCCGGATGTTCCCGGACAGCTCGGCGGCCAAGGGCGACAAGGCGGCGAAACCGACCCTGTCACCCGAGGCGATCGCGCTGCAGCAGATGATGCGCGGCATCCACTTCTAGTCTCGCGGCCCGGATGACGATCCGGGTTTCGCATCCCCCAGCAACTCGCGGGCGCGCAGCGAGTTCATCAACGCGAGCATCGTCGCGAACGCGTCCCCGCCGGCGCTGCCGCCGAGCTGGATCTGCGGCACCAGCGGCACCTTCGCGGTCTCGAAGGCCTCGGCCAGGCGCAGCATCACGGTCTGCATCAGTTGCTTGTCGGCGCCGATGCCTTCCAGCGCATCCGACTTGGCCTTGATCGACGCGGCCTCGGCCGCACCGATCGCCTTGATGGCCGAGGCCCGGCCCGCGCCTTCGTTCTCCTGGCGGTACTTGTCGGCCTGCGCCAGCAGCGCGATCTCCTCGCGCCGGCGCTCGGCCGCCTTCACCGCGGCGGCACCGTTGTTGTCCTTGATCGAGATGTCCACCAGCGAGGCGGTGAGCTCGGCCTGCTTCTGTGCCCGCTTCTCCGCCTCGTTCAGCTCGCGCTGCTTGTCGGCCGCGATCTGCTTCTGCGCGAAGGTCTCGACCTGCTCGCGCGCGATCTGGCGATCGCGCAGCTGCGCCATGATGTTCTCGATCTGCATGTCGCCTCCCTGCGGCTTCGGCGTGCCGATCAGCACCTCCTGGAACTCCAGCGAGTAGGCCTTGAAGCGCTCGCGCATGTCGGTCGACGCGTTGGCCTGCAGCTCGCTGCGCGACTGGATCAGCTCGATGAAGGTGCGCGTCTGCGAGACGTTCTTGAAGTACGACGACACCATCGGGTCCAGCGTCTGCTCGACCAGCTGCTTCACGTTGCCGAAGCGCTGCACCACCATCGGTGCCTTGCGGTAGTCGATGTGCACGACCACGGACAACGGCAGCAGCGGCTCGAAGGCATCCTTCGTGATCAGCGTGATCTCGCGCAGGTTCGAATCGAAACTGGAGCCGCTGGACCCCGACTGCCACATCAGCACGAAGTTGGTCGTGGGCACCAGCTCGATCTTGCCGGCGTAGGTGTTGAACGCATACTTGCCCGGCATCATCGGGTCGCGCCACACGCCGCGGCAGCCGGTCTCCACCAGTTCGCCGTGCGTGTAGTCCTGGCCCGAGGTGTCGTCGCCGCGGCGCCCGGTGTACGAGACCACGACGCCGACGAAGCCCACCGGGATCACCGTCTTGCGGATCAGCTCGACCGTCGCGAACAGCCGGTTGATGAAGTACGTGCCTTCGACCAGCACGCGCTCCTGCCGGCCGCGGCGCCCGCCCGACGCCAGGAAGGCCTGCGGTTCCTGGAACGAGTTGTGGCGATCGCCGACGTCGGGTGCGAGCAGCTCGTCGCGCTGCAGCGGCGGACCGTCGTGCACCGTGACGACGGCCAGCAGGTCGGAGTCGGCGTTCTCGTTCGCCGTGCCGCGGATCACCACCGGCGAGAACGCGCTGCGCTGGTCCAGCACCTCGCGCATCCTGTCGTAGAAGGCCTGTTCGTGGCGGTCCATCGACATCGAGTAGGTCTCCTCCTCCGTCATCACGACGAAGAGGGCCGGGTTGATGATGTGCGTGCCTTCCCGCAGCACCTTGCGTTGCGGCCCCTTCTGGCCGCCTCCGCCGATGAAGGCGCGGGCATCGCGGAAGTCGCGCGCGCCCGCGTTGTCGGCCAGTGTCTGCCCGGCGGGCAGGTCCTCGCCGTCGCGCGCGAAGACGTAGCCGATCTTGCCTTGCGTGACCGACACCATGCGGCTCAGGTGCACGCGGTACTGGAAGGGCGCGAAGAAATGGAAGCCGCCGCGGCGCAGGTCGGGTTGCAGGCCGGCTTCGCCGTGCAAGGCCAGCAGGCCGGCTTTCACGGAGCCACCGGAGCTCCACAGTCGCTCGACGACGCCGATGCGGTCGTTCGGGATGTAGCGCACCATGCCGGAGGCCAGCGCGAACAAGGCCAGCAGCGCCACGATGCCCAGCGTCGCACCGACGACGATCCAGGGCGTCGGCACCGGGCCGATCAGGTCATGAAACATACCTTCCTTCTTTCTGAAGTCATGGGAGGGCGTGGCCGACGGTCGCGCACGGGGGCGCGACGCCGCAGGCCGTGCAGCCATGGCTGCCGGCGAGCGCGTCAGGCCACGATCAGGCGCGGGCGCACAGGCGCCCGACGCGAGATTCGGGTCAACGGGAGGGGGAAGAGCGGGCGGTGCCCGTCAGCAAACGCCGGGGCGCAATCTGCGGCGCCATGGCTGCAGCCGCAGCGCGATGCGCGGGAACGTGGAGTGCCGTTGCCAGCGGCTGCCGTTGGAGGCACAAGCAGCGCGCGAAGCGCTGACCCAGCATGAAGTGCTCAAGAGATGCTCACTTGTCAAAGGCCGAAGGCCCGACGCGCGAGATCGTGCTCCTGGTTTTCCCGCGGGTCAAGTGGCCGCGTCGCCGGCTCGGCGATCCAGAGTTGGGGTGCCGCGGCAATCGCATCGACCAACCGCCGCGCCGACACCGCCGGGTCGCCCGGCTGCGGCAGCTCGCCGAGCATGCCGGCGCACAGCTGCTGCAGCAGGCCGAGCGCCGCCGCGAGCTGCGCCGCGTCGCCGCCGAGCCGGGCCGACGCGATGCCGATCTCGCGCACCACCGGGTCGTCGTCGAGGCCGTCGCGCACGATGCGCTTGGTGCTGGCGACCGGGTCGTAGCCGTCGCCGAGCTGGAACAGGCGCAGCGCGATCGCGATCGTGATCAGGCTGGCAAGCACGTGGCGCGCGGCGAACACCTCGCCGCGCGACAGGTGCCGGCACACCGACATGTGCGCATACGCGACGTCGAATTGCACGCGGGCGATGACTTGCTCGCGCGACAGCTTGCGGGCGATGGCGTCCTGCAGCGGATCGAGGTGCCCGGCGCCCCACAGCGGCCGCCAGCGCAGCACGCGCTCGGTCACCGGCACGGTGTCCGGCGTCACGGCGAAGATCTCGACCTTGAACCCGTCGGCATACAGCACCGAGGTGCGGCAACCGAAGCCTTCCTTCCACGTGGGGCCGCCGGCCAGCTGGACGCGTTCGACCAGCAAGGGCAGAACGGTCTCGCCGAGCTGGCGCGCACCGGCCACCAGGGCGCCTTCGGCCAGCAGCACGACGAGGTCGAGGTCGGACTGGTCGTCCTGCCGGCCGCGGCCCTGCGAGCCCCCGAGGGCGACCGCCAGCGCCGACGGGCACAGGCGCTGGATCGCCAGCGATAGGGTTTCGGTGAGGCGCTGCACGCTGCGCGCCGGCAACGGGGGTGGCGGGGTCACGCTGTTCGTCATGGCCGGGAGACCTGCAGTGCCCCGCCGAGGCGGGCGCGTTGTTCGAGGCTGGCGCGCACGGCCACCAGCAACGCACCGGCGGCCGTCATCGCTGCGGCCAGCCCGTACACGCCGCAGCCCCAGGTGGGCAGCGCGCGGCTGGCGAGCCAGGACGCGCCGGCCAATCCGATGCCATGCGCGCAGGCGAGGTAGACGGCCTGCCCGGTGACGGCGTAGCGGGCGGGCCAGAGTTCGCGGATCCACAGCGCGCACAGCGCATGCGTCCACGACAGCGATGCGACGTGCAGCGCGAAGCCCAGCAGCAGCCAGGGCAGCGGCCCCGCCGACGCGAGCAGCGACCAGCGCAGCAGGGCCAGCGCGATGACGGCGCCGAACAGCCGGGCGTTGCCCCAGCGGGCGCGCAGCCGGTCGAAGGCGGCGAAGCCGAGGGCCTCGATGCCGAACGCCGCGCACCACAGCCCGGCGACCGCGGGGGCCGGCAGGCCGCGTTGTTCGAGCAGCAGGGTCGCGCTGCTGTAGAACACCCCGTTGGCGCCGATCAGCAGCGAGGCACCGGCCAGCAGCAGCACCGCGCGGGGCGTCAGCGCGGGGCGGGTGGGGCCCGTCGTCGTCGTTGCCGTGGTCATCGCCGTGGTCGTCACCGGCGTGGTGGCGATCTGCCGCGCGGCCGCTTGCGTGGGCCGCAGGCAGGCCACCAGCACGAGGCTCGAACCGAGCACCATCGCCGGCAACGCGAGGCGCTGCCACGCGCTGCCGGCCGACCAGATGCCGCCATACAACAGCACGCCGGCGCAGACCGCCTGCGAACCGAAGGCGCGCACCGAGCCGTAGCGCGAGCCGCCCTGCAGATCGCGCACGCGCGTGGCCAGGGCCTCCAGCAGGCACTGGAAGTAGTTGCGGCACACGGCAATGACGATGACGCTGGCCAGCAGCGGGGCGAAGCGCGTCGAGCTGCCCAGCAGCCATGCGGCCGCGACGCCGGCCCACGCGGCGGCCCACAGCACATGCGCCTGGCGCCGGGCCGCGTCGGCCCACCACGCGAGCAGCGGGCCGGTCAGCAGCTTGACGCCGAACACCGCGCTGAAGATCCAGCCGACCTCGTCGGGCGCCAGGCCCTTGTCCCGCAGGAAAGGCGGCAGGTAGCTCAGCAGCACGCCGGCCGGCAGGAAGAAGCCGAGGTAGCTGGCGCGCAACTGCCGATCCAGCGGGCCGAGCACCTGCCAGCTCACAGCAGCGCCTCCAGCGTCGTGAGGCTCCAGTGGCGCACGCGCTGCGCGGTGGTGTCGTCGAGGTGGCCGGTCCAGGCGGCGCGGCTCGGCCCGACCAGCCGGTACAGCACCTGGAAGCCCAGGTGCACCTGGAAGCGACGCAGCTGCGCCATCGGGTCGGCCAGCCGGCGTGCGCTGCCGTAGTGGTCCCAGGCCAGCGCGGCGACGGAGCGCGGGTCGTTGCGTGCGTTCAGGGCCTGGATCGCGTACTCGCTGACCAGGTAGGCGAGGTCGTAGATGCCCGCGCCGAAGTGGCCTTGCTCGAAGTCGATGACCGACAGGCTGTTGTCGTCGACCAGCACGTTGCGCGAATTGAGGTCGCCGTGGACCGGGTCGGATTCGTCGGCGAGGTAGTCGCGGATGAACTGCAGCGCGCCCGCATGCACCCGCGGCGGCAGCTCGGTGATCAGCCTGGCGTACTGCAGGTCGACCTTGTAGGCCTTGAACGGCCGGCTGGCGGCCAGCAGCGGGCCGCGCGGCTCGAGCGGCAGCGTGTGCAGCACGGCCAGCCAGCGCACGAGCGACTTCAGCGTGGCCCGTGCGGCGGCTGCGTCGTCGTCGGCTTGCAGCAGCTGCTGCTGCAAGGGCGCGCCCGGGACGGCCTCCATCGCGACGAGATCGAGCTCGCTCTGGATCGCCAGCAGCGCGGGCACCTGCACCTGCGGCAGCGGGCGCTGCGGCACGGCCGGGTCGCGGGCCGCGCTGCCGGTGAGGGCCATGCGGCCGACGCCGCTGCAGGCACGCTGCGCCAGGTCGTGCCAGCTGCAGGCGACGAGGCAGCGTTGGGCCGCCCGCGTCGGCAGCGGCGGGAAGTCGCCGGAGCTGGCCGATTCGGTGAAGCGCTTCAGGTAGTGGGTGCCGGCGGCGGATTCGACCTTCAGCACGCGGTTGAACATCCCGCCGGCCACGGCTTCAACCTGTTGCGGTTCGGGCCACAGCAGCTGCGCGACGCGGGTCATCTCGGTATCGATGCGATGGGACATGGGGGAACAGGCTCGGGAAGGGGCGGGGCGATGCCGCGGTGGATGCCGCGCACGAACAGGCTTTGCGCGACCGGGAAGACGCTGATTTCCTGGATGTTGACGTGCGCCGGCTGCTGGTGGATCCATTCGATCGTGCGCGCCAGGTCGTGGGCCTCGAGCGGCATGAAGCCGGCGAAGCGCTCGGCTGCATCCAGGCCCGGCTGGCCGTCGAGCAGGCCGGTGCGCGTGGTGCCCGGCTGCACGCAGCTGATGCGCACGCCGCTGCCGTGCAGGTCGGCGCGCACGCAGCGCAGCAGCTGCTGCGTGTAGGCCTTGCTCGCGGCGTAGGCAGCCATCAGCGGCGCGGCGTCCTGGCCGGCCACCGAGCCGAGCACGACCAGCGTGCCGGCACCGCGCTGCTGCAGCAGGCGCGCGAAGTCGCGCACCACCATCGTCGTGCCGAGCACGTTGGTGCCGACGGTCTCGCGCAGGTCGGCATCGCTCATGCCGGTGAGGGCCACGCCCTGGAAGGCGCAGCCGGCGCAGTGCACGGCCAGTTCGATGTCGGCCAGCGGCAGGGCCTGGCCGGCCAGGGCGGCCATCAGCCCGGGCCGTGCGACGTCGTGCGCCAGTCCGATGAAGCGCTGCGGCCATTGCCGCGCCAACTCGGCCAGCGGCGTTTCGCCGCGCGCGATGCCGACGACGCTGAAGCCGCTGGCCAGCAGCCCTTGCGTGACGGCGCGCCCGATACCGGCGCTGGCGCCGGTCACGACGCACCAGCGCGGCCTCGGGGCGGGCCTGGCGGTGGAAGCCTCCATGTCAGCCGTTGACCAGGTGGTCGCTGCCGGGCACCAGGTGCGGCAGGTGGGGCGCGATCGAATGCACGTTGACCGTCTTGATGCTCCAGCGCCGGCGCTGCGCCGCCTCGTCGCGCACCGTGCCGATCTCCTTGCCGTGCAGCGACAGGTTGTTGGAGATCGACACGAAGTCGCCGCTGCGCATCTGCACGCGCCGCTTGTGGGCGTGCAGCGCGGCGGTGAGGCGCCTGACGGCGCTGCTGGCCGAATCGGTGAGGCCTTCGGTGCGGTTCTCGAAGAAGCGCAGGTCGACCTCGCGCGTCAGCACGGCGTGGTTGGCCGCCTTGCCGAGCTGCACGTTGCCGCTCATCACCGACAGGTCGTCGAAGGGCGTGTAGAACACCTGCTCGCGCAGCACGCCCAGCGTGTGCCGGTCCAGGGCCGCGAGGATGTCGCGGTTGGCGACGAAGGTGGTCGAGATCTCGTTGTCGTCGCAGCCGCGCAGCGACAGGATGTTCACCAGGTCGGGGCGCACGAAGTGGTTGGCGAGGTCCTTGTGGAAGTGGATGGGCCCGAGCGCCTTCTGCGATTGCGTGGCCTTCAGCGATTCCTTCGGGTAGATGTCCTGGAACACGTCGCCGTCGTTGACGTTCAGGTAGGCGATCGGGTGCTCGCCGGCGACCTCGGCATACAGCTGCAGGAAGCCTTCGGCGACGAAGGTCTTTTTCTTCGCATGCTTGTCGGCCACCGGGTCGTCGTTGCCCAGCTCGGGCAGCACGCGGTCGATGGGGCAGTTCTCGAGGAAGACGAACGGGTGCTCGTAGGCCGAGGCGCGCCGGCGCGCCTCGAGGAAGTCGCGGAAGCGGGCCAGCTGCGGCTCGCCGGCGACCAGCAGCCGGACCTGGTGGCGGAACGCCGCATAGGCCTTGTACGGGTTGAGGCGGATCGCTTCCAGCCGCTGCACGAGCGCGTCGTGCTCGGCATCGCCGAAGCGGAAATTCACCGGCAGGTCTCGGTGCATGGTCGGGTCTCCGGGGTGAGGCTCAGGTCAGGGATCGGGCGGCCAGCAGTTCGTGCAGCCTGGGCTTGGCGCCGACGGGGTCGAGCGTGACATCGAGGTGGCGCACGCCGGCGGCCTGCAGCCACGCCAGCGCTGCATCGCCCGGTGCCGCGCGCTGCCCGAGCGCCCGGTCATCGCCGTGCCAGCACGGGAAGTCGGGGTCGGCCGGCGGGAACACGGCATCGGCGATGTCGGCGGCCTGCAGCTGCGCGGTGCTGCCGCTGGCATGCAGCGTGAGGCCCGCGGCGTGGCCGGGTTCGAGCCGGGCCCGCACGATCCCGGCCAGCGGCGCGCGCCGCTGGTAGCGCAGGCCCAGCACTTCCGTCAGCAGGCAGGGCGCGACGATGCGCTTGTGGGCCTGCGCGTAGCTGCGGCGGTACAGCGCGTGGGCGCAGCCGCGGCCGGTTTCATCGCGCCGGCGCTGCAGGTCGCGCAGCCCGGCGTCGAAGACGTGCCGCAGCTCGGGGTAGTCGAGGATCGTGCCTTCGCAGTACGACAGGTAGCTGGGCCACGACCAGACGCTGCGGCCGTCTTCGGCATCGAGCAGCACGCGGTCGTTCGACAGCGGCTGCGCGCCCTGGCGCAGCACCGCGTCGATGAACAGCGTCGACTTGCCCGCGCCCTTGCCGCCGAGGAACAGCCAGGCGGCGCCGTCGACCAGCACCGCGCTCGCGTGCAGCATCGGCGCAAAGCGCGGGCCGCGGCGCCACAGCGCCAGGTTGCGTGCGGCGTGGAAGATCAGCTCGCTGGCGCGTGCGGTGTGCATCGGATCGATGTGCGCATCGAGCCGCGCTGGCGTGGCGTGGTAGCGGAACAGCACGCCTTCGCCGGGCAGGTGGATGGAGGCGGTGTCGGCCGGGCCGTCGAGGTTCCAGTGGGCGTAGTTCAGCGAGCGGTGGAAGTGCGCGCAGCGCGGCCAGCCGGCCGAAGCCTGGTGCAGCTCGGCCGCCGAGGCATGGTGCACCCGGATCTCGATGGTGGAGGTGACCGCCGGATCGGCGAGCGGTGCGACGCCCGGCTCGTACGAGCGTGCGATGCGGTCGAAGAACCAAGCATCGCCAAAGGCGCTGTGCAGGATGAATTGGCTGTCGAGCAGCCGATGGCGGGTGATGTCCACGCGAACCTCGAAGACGCAGCGTTCCTCGGCGACGGGGTCGCCAAGACCTGAAGAAGGGGGAACAACGAGCGTCTCCGAGTGGGAGTCGTGGGCCGCATGACAGGCGGCCGGCTGGCGCGGACCCAAGAATCCTTGGAAGTCCTGGCGTGAAAGTCTACGGAGGCGCCGATGCCCGGTCAAGCACGTGCTGCGCGTGGGGACATCGGGGCTGTCAGAACAGGGGGCATGAACCGACCAAGGCGCTGCAGCTTTGCAGCCGGCGCATGATGCGGCGCCAGTTCCACGGAGGACACCCATGACACGCACGTTCGACGCCATCGTGATCGGCAGCGGCCAGGCCGGCCCGTTCCTCGCCGCCCGCTTGTGCGCCGCCGGCATGAAGACCGCGCTGGTCGAGCGCGAGCACCTGGGCGGCACCTGCGTCAACGACGGCTGCATCCCGACCAAGACGCTGGTGGCCAGCGCGCGCACCGCCCACGTCGCGCGGCGCGCGGCCGACTACGGCGTGCTGATCGACGGCGCGGTGCGGGTCGACATGAAGGCGGTGAAGGCGCGCAAGGATGCGGTCGTCGCGCAGTCGGTGCAGGGACTGGCGGGCTGGCTCGGCGGCATGGAGAACCTGAGCCTGGTCTGGGGCCATGCGCGCTTCGTCGGGCCCGATCGCGTGCAGGTGGGCGACGAGGTGCTGCAGGCGCCGAAGGTCTTCATCAACGTCGGCGCCCGTGCGGTGGTGCCCGACTGGCCGGGCCTGCACGAGGTGCCGTACCTCACCAACACGTCGATGATGGGGGTGGACGAACTGCCGTCGCACCTGATGGTGATCGGCGGCAGCTACATCGGGCTGGAGTTCGCGCAGATGTACCGCCGCTTCGGCGCGCGCGTCACGGTGCTGGAGCAGGGCGAGCGGCTGGTGTCGCGCGAGGATGCCGAGGTGTCGGCCGAGATCCGCGCGATCGTCGAGCGCGAGGGGGTCGAGGTGCTGACGAGGGCGCGCGACTTCGCGCTGTCGCGCACGGCCGATGGCGCGATCGGGCTGAAGGCCAGCGTCGACGGCCGGCCGCGCGAGCTGTCCGGCAGCCATTTGCTGGTGGCCGTCGGGCGGCGGCCCAACACCGACGAGCTGGGGCTGGAGCAGGCCGGCATCGCGCAGGATGCGCGCGGCTACATCACGGTCGACGACCAGTTGCGCACCAGCGTGCCCGGCATCTGGGCGCTGGGCGACTGCAACGGCCGCGGCGCGTTCACCCACACGTCGTACAACGACCACGAGATCGTCGCCGCCAACCTGCTCGACGGCGATGCGCGCCGCGTCGGCGACCGCATCCCGGCCTACGGCCTGTTCATCGACCCGCCGCTCGGCCGCGTCGGCATGACCGAGGCCGAGGTGCGCGCGAGCGGGCGCGACGCGCTGGTCGGCGTGATGCCGATGACGCGCGTGGGCCGCGCGAAGGAGCGCGGCGAGACGCAGGGTTTCATGAAGGTGCTGGTGGATGCGCAGACGCAGCGCATCCTGGGCGCGGCGATGCTGTGCATCGAGGGCGACGAGATCGTGCATTCGCTGCTCGACGTGATGGCCGCCGATGCGCCGTACACGGTGATCGCGCGCGCGATGCACATCCACCCGACGGTGAGCGAGCTGATCCCGACCTTGTTGCAGTCGCTGAAACCGCTGGGCAAATAGGGGAAGATAGCGGTCCCCCAGAAGCGCCAGGAGACCGCCGATGAAGATCCGAGCCACTGCCATTGCCCTGGCTGCGGCCCTCGCCGCCTGCACCACCAACCCGCCGTCCGGCGGCGCGGTGAGCGACGCGAGGCTGCAGCAGAGCATCGACACCGTCGTCGTGATCTTTGCGGAGAACCGGGCCTTCGACAACCTGTACGGCCTGTTCCCGGGCGCCGATGGCATCCCCGGCGTCAACCCGAGTTCGCGCGGCGCGTGGCAGCCGCAGACCGAGCGCGACAGCGACGCTGTGTTGCCCAAGCTGCCGCAGACCTGGGGCGGCGTGACGGCCGCCGGCCAGGCGGTGACGCTGGCGCAGGGGGCCACCGCCAACCAGGACAACAAGCCGTTCCAGATCGATGCCGAGGCCGGCTACCAGGGCAGCGGCGTCAAGGTAGGGCAGGACGTGATCACGCGCGACCTGTACCACCGCTTCTTCGAGAACCAGATGCAGATCAACGGCGGGCGCAACGACAAGTTCGCCGCCTGGGCCGACGGCGGCGGACTGGCGCTGGGCTACTACGACGGCAGCAGGATGCGCCTGTGGCAGATCGCGCAGCAGTACGTGCTGGCCGACCGCTTCTACATGGGCGCGTTCGGCGGTTCGTTCCTGAACCACCAGTACCTGGTGTGTGCCTGCGTGCCGGTGGTCCCGGATGCGGAGCAGTCGCCGGCCAAGGGTTCGATCTCGGTGGTCGACAAGCTGCCCGATGGCCGCTGGAGCACGCGCCTGACGACGCGGCAGGATTCACCGGCCTCGGCCATCGCTGGGGCGCCGAAGTACGTCAACAGCGGCAACCTGACGCCGGCCAACTATGCGGGCGACGGCCGCTATTACGCGGTCAACACGATGCAACCGGCCTACCAGCCGAGCGGCGTGCCGCCGGCGGCCGGCGGCAACGACCTGCTGGCCGATGCGAGCAAGCCGACGACGCTGCCGCCGCAGACGCAGCTGACGATCGGCGACATGCTGGACCGCAAGGGCGTGAACTGGGCCTGGTACGGTGGCGCGTGGGACGTGGCGACGGCCGAGGGGCGGCAGCCGGCGGCCGTGGCGCGCAAGGTGATCTACACCTCGCCGGTGGGCTTCCAGACGCACCACCAGCCGTTCAACTACTACGCCGCGGTCGACCCGACCGATCCGGCGAAGGCCGCGTACCGCAAGGCGCACCTGAAGGATTTCGATGCGAGCTTCCTGCAGGACGCGGCGGCGGGCACCTTGCCGCCGGTGTCGTTCTACAAGCCGCAGGGCAACCTGAACCAGCACGCCGGCTATGCCGACGTCGCGGCCGGCGACCAGCACATCGCCGACGTGATCGCGAAGCTGCAGCAGGGCCCGCAGTGGAAGCGCATGCTGGTGGTCGTCACCTACGACGAGAACGGCGGCTTCTGGGACCACGCGCCGGTGCCCAAGGGCGACATCTGGGGGCCCGGCACGCGCATCCCGGCGATCATCGTGTCGCCGTGGGCGAAGAAGGGCTACGTCGACCACACGCCGTACGACACCGGCTCGATCCTGCGCTTCATCACTCGGCGCTTCCAGCTGGAGACGCTGCCGGGCCTGAAGATGCGCGACGAGGGGCTGGCGAAGAACGGGTCGCCGGCGATGGGGGATTTGACGGGGGCGTTGAAGCTGGAGTGACATACCCATCCGTCAACGTCTTCAAGAACGCGATCACATCCGCGATCTCCGCCTCGCTCAACGCCGGCTGGCTCCCCGGCGCCCGATCGAACGGCGGATCGACATTCACGTTCTCCTTCAGCGCCCCCGGCAGGTCGTCGTACGGCTCGACCTTCCCGTCCGCTCCCGTGCCGTACCAGCGCTGCGGCTCCAGGTCGCGCATCACGTAGAAGCGCATCACCTCCTCCAGCGAGTGCAGCACGCCGTTGTGGAAGAAGGCCTGCCGCAGCGCGACGTTGCGCAGCGTCGGCGTGCGGAATGCGCCGCAGTACTCGCGGTTCGCCGCCAGGTCGCGCCGCTCCGGTCCGCACAGCCCCAGGTCGTGGAAGCCCGCGTCGCGGTTCGCCGGCAGGCTGCGGTTGCGCGGCACGCCCAGCACGATGTGGCCGTGGTCGGTGAAGGCCGGAAACGCCCCCGTCGTCGCGCTGATCACGCTCGGGTGGCATGACGCGCAATTGCCCTTCGCCTCGTCGTTGAACAGCGCCAGCCCGCGCGCCTCCTGTGGCGACAGCTGCGCCTTGCCGCGCAGCACCGCGTCGTACTTGCTGCTGTACGGATGGAACTGCGCCGCATCCTGTTGGAACATCTCCAGCGCCAGCACCGCCCACTGGAAGCCGTGCTCGGCCGAATCCAGCGCGTCCGCGCCGAAGGTGTCGCGGAACTCGCCGGCATACGGCGCGCGCCTCAAGCGCTCCACCACCTCGGCCTCGCTCGCGTTCGCCATCTCGTTCGGCGACAGCAGCGCGAGCCCCGCCTGCTCGTGCGCGCTGGCCGCACGGCCATCCCAGTCGTGTCCGCCCGCCGGCCCCTGGTCGACGCTTTCATCCACGTCGTCGTCATGGCGGTGCTCGGTGAACGGCGGCACGTTCTGCAGGTAGCGCAGCGATGGTGTCGCACGGAACCCGAGCGCGGTGCCGTCGCGCCCGCCCGGCTGCACCGATTGGCCGTTCGGCGGCCCGTAGGCGGATGCCGGGTCGTGGCAGCTCGCGCAGCTCTGCTCGCCCGATGCCGACAGCAAGGGGTCGAAGAACATCGTGCGCCCCAGCCGCTGCATCTTCGCGAAATCGGGCTGGCGCTGCATCTGCATCGCGTAGGCCTCGGCCGCCTGCGCCGGCGGCAGGCCCGGCCGCACGATGGCGGCCAGCAGCAACGCGAAGCCGAGGTGATGCCACTTCATGGCCCGCGATTCTGCCGTCCGCAGGCCACCCCGGCATCCCCGGTGTGGGATTTTCCCGTCCGTTGCGGCAAGTCCCTGGGCCGCGCCATGCCGTGCCGGGCTATGCTGCGCCCCCAGGGGGTTGATCGAGCATGCAGAAGTTGTCGCAATGGCTGCGGGCCCTGGGTGTGTCGCTGGCGCTCGCGCTGATCGCGATGCCGCCGGCCGGCGCGGCGGACAAGCCCGACTGCCCCCGCCCGCTGAGCCTGGCGCTGCACGAGCACGGCCTGCTCTATTCCGGCGAGACCGGCGAGGGCATCGACAAGGACATGGCCGACGAGCTGGCACGCCGCAGCGGCTGCAAGCTCATCGTCTCGGTGATGCCGCGGGCACGCATCTGGCAGCTGATCGAAGGCGGGGCGCTCGACTTCAGCTTGTCGGGCATCACCAACCCGGCGCGCGAGCAGTTCGCTGCCTTCGCGTGGTACGTCTCCAACAAGTACTACCTGCTGGTGCGCAAGGACGCCAACGTCGGCGCGCTGGCCGATTTCGAACGCAACCCGCAGCTCAAGCTGGGCGTGATCCGCAGCTTCCGCTACAGCCCGACGGCCAACCGCTTCGTCGACGCGCTCGACGCGCAGGGCCGTGTCAGCCATGCCTCCAGCCTCGACCCGCTGTACCAGGTGCTGCTCGACAACCGCGTGCAGGCGATGATCATCGAGCCCTTCGACTACCCGACCATCCTGCAGGGCACGGTGCGGGCGCAGACGCGCATCGTCGAGTTCGACGACCCGCCGGTGCCGCACGGGCTGATCATGTCGAAGAAGTCGCTGTCGCCCGCGCAGCAGCAGGCCTGGCGCGCGCTGGTCGACGAGATGCGCGCCGACGGCACGGTGCAGCGCATCTTCGAGAAGTATTTCTCGATCGAGCTGGCCCGCTCGATGACGCGTTTCTAGCGTGAACCTGAAACGCTTCTTGCCCTTGCTGCTGTCGCTGCTGGTGGCCGCGGGCGCGCTCGCGATCACCGCGCTCGCGTGGCGGCACGAACGCGAATCCGAGGACGCCGCGCTGCGCGCAAGCTTCGACTTCGCGCTGCGCCAGGCCACCAGCCGCATCGAGCAGCGCATGGCCAGCTTCGAGCAGATGCTGCGCGGCGTGCAAGGGCTGTTCCTCGCGTCCGGCCGTGTCGAGCGCGCCGATTTCGACCGCTACGTCGACGCGCTGCTGGGCGGCGTCGACTTCACCGGCCTGCAGGCCATCGCCTACGGTCCGCTGCTGTCGGGCGACGAACTGGCGGCGCACGAAGCCGCGCAGCGCCGTGGCGACCCGGGCTACCGCGTGCGCCCGCCGGGCCCGCGCGCAAGCTACGTGCCGGTCACCTACATCGCGCCGGCGGCCGGGCGCAGCCTCACCGCGCTGGGCTACGACATCGCGACCGACCCGGTGCGCCGCGCCGCGCTCGAGAAGGCGCGCGATTCGGGCAGCGTCGCGATCACCGGCCGCCTGCGCCTGGTGACCGAGCCCGACCACGCACCTCAGTACGGCTTCCTGATGCTGCTGCCGCTGTACGCCGCCGGCCAGCCGGTCGACAGCGTGGCCGCGCGGCGGCGCAACGTGATCGGCTGGGTCTGGGCCGGCTTCCGGGTCGGCGACCTGATGTCCAGCCTGTACGGCGAGACGACGCCCGGGCTGGACCTGCGGCTGTACGACGGCGTCGCGCTGAAGGAAGACGCGCTGCTGTACCGCTCGATCGGCCTCGAGGCCGAGCAGCAGCCGGCGCGCTTCGAGGCGCAGGAGTACATCGGCGTGGCCGGCCAGAGCTGGACGGTGCAGGTGCGCAGCACGCCCGAGTTCGAGGCGCGCCACCACCGCGAATCGGCCCGCATCATCCTGTTCGCCGGCGCCGGGCTGAGCCTGCTGCTGGCCGTGCTGTCGTGGCAGTTCGCCACCGCCCGGGCGCGTGCGCACAGCGTGGCGCGCGTGATGACGCGCGAGCTGCGCGACAGCGAGCTGCGCTACCGCCGCATCGTCGAGACCGCCAACGAGGGCATCTGGCTGGTCAATGCGGCGGCCTGCCTGTCCTTCGTCAACCCGAAGCTGCTGCGCCTGCTGGGCCACGAGGCGGCCGCCATGCTGGAGCGGCCGCTGGGCGACTTCATCGACGATCCGGGCGGGCTGCTGTCGGCGGCCGAGCTGGCGCGCCGCCAGCCGGGCACGGTCGAGACCGCCGAGCTGCGCATGCACCGGCGCGACGGCCAGGGCGTGTGGGTCGCGATGTCGATCACGCCGGTGTTCGACGAAGGCGGCGGCTATGCCGGCGCGCTCGGCATGGTGACCGACATCAGCGAGCGCAAGCAGGCCGAGGCCCGGCGCGTGCTGCTCGAGGCGCAACTGCGCGAATCGCAGAAGATGGAGGCGATCGGCACGCTGGCCGGCGGCATCGCGCACGACTTCAACAACATCCTGGCCGCCATCCTCGGCAACGTGTCGCTGGCGCGCCACCAGCTCGACGATCGCCATGCCGCGGTGCCGCCGCTGCAGCAGATCGAGATGGCCGGCGTGCGCGCGCGCAGCCTGGTGCAGAAGATCCTGGCCTTCAGCCGCATGCAGCCGCACGAGCTGGTGAGCCAGCCGATGCGGCCGATGATCGAGGAATCGATCGCGCTGCTGCGCTCGACGCTGCCGGCGACGGTGGAGCTGGTGCTCGAGCTGGAGACCCGGCCGCTGCAGGTGAGCGCCGACGCGACGCACGTGCAGCAGATCCTGCTGAACCTGTGCACCAATGCCTGGCATGCGCTGCAGGGCAGCAGCGGGCGCATCACGATCGGGCTGGATGCGCAAGTGCTGGATGCCGACGCGGCGCAGCGGCTGGGCGAGCTGCAACCCGGCATCTACGTGCACCTGTGGGTGGCCGACACCGGCTGCGGCATGGACGAGGCGACGCGGCTGCGCGTCTTCGAGCCCTTCTTCACGACCAAGCGGGTCGGCCAGGGCACCGGGCTCGGGCTGTCGGTGGTGCACGGCATCGTCACCTCGCATGCCGGCGCGATCCGCGTCGAGAGCGCGCCGGGGCAGGGCAGCAGCTTCCACCTCTACTTCCCGCTGCAGCCCGAGCGGCCGGCCCCGGTGGCGGTGGCGGCCGCGGCCGCGCCGCCGCGCGGGCGCGGCGAGCACGTGATGGTGGTGGACGACGACCCGGCGATGCTGCTGATGGTGGAGAGCCTGCTGCAGCGTGCCGGCTACCGCGTGACCGGCGTCGACCAGCCGCGCGAAGCGGCGGCGCGGCTGCGCCGCGAGCCCGGCGCCTACGACCTGGTCGTCACCGACTACAACATGCCGGAGCTGACCGGCATGGAACTCGCGAACGAGATCGCGCAGATCCGCGCCGACCTGCCGGTGGTCATCAGCTCGGGTTTCATCTCCGACGAGATGCGCAGCGCCGCGCACGAAGCCGGCGTGAAGGGGCTGATGCAGAAGGAGTACACACTGGAGCAGCTGGGCGGCATCGTGCACGCGGTGTTGAATCCCGCACCCGGCACCTGAACCGCATTCGCCGCAGAATGCGCACTCCCTGCCAGGAGCTGCCGATGAGCGAGATGCGTGTTCGCCGTGTGATGTTGCCGATGCTGGTGGCGATGCTGCTGCCGTGGCCGGCCTGGGCTGCGTCCGATGCCGACCTGGCCGCGCTGCTCGCCAGCCCGGTCCGCACCGACGACGACCGCAAGGCGGACGCCGGCCGCCAGCCGCTCGGGCTGTTGCGCTTTGCGCAGGTGGAGCCGGGCATGTCGGTGCTCGACGTGTCGGCCGGCGGCGGCTACACGGCGCAGCTGATGGCGCTGGCGGTCGGGCCGGCCGGCAACGTGTGGGCCCAGGTCGAGCAGCGCCGCACCGTGCTCGACAGGCGCCTGGCCGCGCACCCGCAGCCGCAGCTCGCGGTGCTGGTGCGGCCGTTCGAGGACCTGTTCCCGGCCGATGCGCCGCGTGTCGACCTGGTGACGCTGGTGCTGTCGTACCACGACATCGCGTACGCGCCGGTCGACCGGGCGAAGCTCAACGCGGCGATGTTCGCGGCGCTGAAGCCGGGCGGTCGCCTGGTGCTGGTCGACCATGCGGCGAAGCCGGGCACCGGCGTCGCCGACGCGAAGCGGCTGCACCGCATCGACGAGCAGCTGGTGCGGCAGGAGATCGAGGCGGCCGGCTTCGTGCTCGAGGCCGACGGCGATTTCCTGCGCAACCCGGCCGATCCGCGCGAGCAGGCCTTCTTCGACATGAAGCAGCCGGCCGACCGCTTTGCGTTGCGTTTCGTGCGGCCGCTGGCCTACCAGCCGTCCGAACCGCCGCCGTCGGAGCCGCCGCCACCGCCGCCGCCGCCGCTGTCCCAGTCGCCGCCCGAGCCGAAATCGACCGAGCGGTTGGACAGTTCGTCGGCCGCGCCGTTGTCGAAGTAGCCCGGGCTCACGCCGCCATCCGACGCGTGGCTGGCGGACGACGAACCGCCGTCGTGCCGGCCGTCGAGCATCTTCTCGGCCAGCATGCCGGCCGCGAAGCCACCCGCCGCTGCCAGGCCGGTGCCCAGCATGCCGCTGCCGGCACCGGGGCCACCGCCCATCGGGCTGTAGTTGGGGCCGTAGCCGCCGGTCGGCGTGCCATAGGCGGGCGCCATCGTCTGCGCACGGCGCGCGCTGAACATGCGCCACAGCAGCACCGCGATCACCGCGAAGCCGATGCCCCAGACCCAGCCGGGGATGCCGCTGCCGCGCTCCACCGGTGCGCGCTGCGCCGGTGCCGTCATCGCGCCGCCCGCACCTGCGCCGGCCCCGGTGGAGGCCTTCTCGCCCTGTTGCTCGCGTTCGAGCAGCTGTTCGAAGCTCTTGAACTTCTCCGGCTGCGTGAAGCCGATCGCCGGGTCGAGCTGCTTGGCGAGGCGCGCTTCCTGCAGCGCGAACTCGAAGCGCTTGTTGTGCGCCAGGATCTCGGCGTAGATGTAGTGCGCCTTGGCGCTGCCCGGCTTGGCGGCGACCACGTCGCGCATCATCGATTCGGCCTGGGTGTAGTTGCCTTTCTGCACCTCGGCCTGCACGTCGGTGACGGTCGGCAACGCGAAGGCCGCGGCCGACACCAGGCCCATGGCCAGGAAGGCCAGCATTGCAAGAAGTCGTTTCATGTCCGTTTGCCTTTCATCGGTCTGGAGGACCTGAGGCCCCAGATGGGGGCCGCGGAGCCTTGTGCAAGCCCCTGCTGCGTGCAGGGCAAACCAAACCGCGCGCCCGCGTCAGGACCCCGACGATACGCCACCCAGCGGTGCGGCGGCATGACGCAGTTCGGTGCGTGCGCTGCGCATCACCGCGATGCCGCCCTGCAGGCCGAGGCCGGCCATCAGCGCCGCGACCGCGACGTCCGGCCACATCGTGCCGGTGCCGAACACGCCCAGCGCCGCCAGCAGCACCGCCGCATTGCCGATCGCGTCGTTGCGGCTGCACAGCCACACCGAGCGCATGTTGGCGTCGCCCTCGCGGAAGCGGTAGAGCATCAACGCGACCCCCAGGTTCACCGCCAGCGCCAGTGCGCCGATCGCGCCCATCGTGGCCGGCACCGGGGCCGCGCCATGCCAGGCGTGCCACAGGGCCAGCAACAGCACGCCGGCGCCATAGACCGCCATCGTCGCGCCCTTGAACCAGGCAACGCGCGGGCGCCACACCGCGGCCATGCCGAGCGCGGCCAGGCTGAGCCCGTAGTTGACGGCGTCGCCGAAGAAGTCGGCCGCGTCGGCCAGCAGCGAGGCCGAGTCGGCATGCACGCCGCCGCCGATCTCGAGCGCGGCCATGCCCGCGTTCAGCACCAGCGCGATCCACAGCACGCGGCGGTAGGTGGCGCTGACCGGGCCGGTGGGCAGGTGGTCATGAGAGTGGCCGTGGTCGTGCGAATGACCGTGCGCATGGCCGTGGTCGTGGTTGCAGCAATCGTGTGACATCGATGGGGCGTCCTGGGGTCGGGTGGCTGTGGCACATTCGAAAGCCTGGAGTCCCTCCAAGGTCAAGCCCCCATGCGCATCAAGGATGTTTCCGAAGCCACCGGCGTGCCGGCCGACACCATCCGCCACTATGAGAAGGCGGGCCTGCTGCCGCTGCCGGCACGGGGCGGCAACAACTACCGCCGCTACACCGAGGCCGATGTGCAACGGCTGCGCTTCATTCGCAACTGCCGGTCGCTGGACATGAGCCTGGACGAGGTGCGGCCGCTGCTGGATTTCCTGGACCATCCGCAGGCAGACTGCTCGAAGGTGGATGCGGTGATCGAATCGCACCTGGCCCACGTGCGCGAGCGCCTGGCGAGCCTGCAGGTGCTGGAGCGCCAGCTGGAGCTGCTGGCCCAGGTGTGCGGCCCGTCGCGGGCGCACGAGCTGTGCGGCATCGTGATGGCCTTGTCGAAGGATGCGCCGGGCGGTGTGCCGCCGGCAGGGCGCGGCGTGCACACGACCTAGGATGAACCCTACAATTCGCGCCGCGGCGACCCGTGGCGGTCGTCTTCACGAAGGCCTTCCATGAGCAACGAGCCCCCCGACGACAAGCCCCACGGCCACGCCAGCCCCGATCTCACCCACATCGCGCCGCGCGACAAGGCCGAGATCCTGGCCCAGGCACTGCCGTACATCCGCAAGTTCCATGGCAAGACCATGGTCATCAAGTACGGCGGCAACGCGATGACCGATCCGGCGCTGCAGCAGGATTTCGCCGAGGACGTGGTGCTGCTGAAGCTGGTGGGCATCAACCCGGTGGTGGTGCACGGCGGCGGCCCGCAGATCGAGGATGCGCTGGCCAAGATCGGCAAGAAGGGCACCTTCATCCAGGGCATGCGCGTCACCGACGAGGAGACGATGGAAGTCGTCGAATGGGTGCTGGCCGGTCAGGTGCAGCAGGACATCGTCGGGCTGATCAACGCGGTGGGCGGCAAGGCCGTCGGCCTGACCGGGCGCGATGGCGGGCTGATCCGCGCGCACAAGCTGAAGATGGTCGACCGCGACGACCCGACCAAGGTGCACGACGTTGGCCAGGTGGGCGAGATCGAGTCGATCGACCCGTCAGTGGTCAAGGCGCTGCAGGACGACCAGTTCATCCCGGTGATCTCGCCGCTCGGCTTCGGCTCGGAGAACGAGAACTACAACATCAATGCCGACGTGGTGGCCGGCAAGCTGGCCGAGGTGCTGAAGGCCGAGAAGCTGCTGATGCTGACCAACATCCCCGGCGTGCTGGACAAGCAGGGCAAGCTGCTGACCAACCTGTCGGCGCGCGAGATCGACGACCTGTTCGCCGACGGCACGATCAGCGGCGGCATGCTGCCGAAGATCGCGTCGGCGCTCGATGCCGCGAAGAACGGCGTCAACACGGTGCACATCATCGACGGCCGCGTGCCGCATGCGATGCTGCTCGAGATCCTGACAGAGCAGGCCTACGGGACCATGATCCGGTCCCATTGACGCCGGTCTTACCGGGGCGGATATCCCGCCTCGGTGAGCGCCGCGGCAAGCGTCGCCCGATCCTTCGCCGACTCCACCTGCACCCGGTGCGCCGCCAGGTCCACCACCACGGCGGCCTGCGGGTCGGCGCTCTTGACGGCTTGCGTCACCGCCTTCACGCAATGCCCGCAGCTCATGCCGTCGACTTGAAACTCGATCATCGATTTCTCCGTTGAAATGCAGGACAGGAGCCTGCACTGTCAAGCTTCCCATGATGGCAAGGTCAAGCGCAGGGTCTTGACCTTTCCATGATGGTAAGGTTGAGACTCGGCGCATGACCACGAACTCGCTTTCCCTCAGCATCGACGGCATGAGCTGCGCCTCCTGCGTCGCCCGCGTCGAGAAGGCGCTGAAGCAGGTGCCCGGCGTCGTGTCGGCGACCGTGAACCTGGCGACCGAACGCGCCGACGTGCAGGTGCGCGACGGCAACGAGGCGGGCGCTCTGCTCGCCGCGGTCGAGAAGGCGGGCTATGCCGCGCACGTCCACGCCCCGGACGAGGCGCCGCCGGCCGACGCCCCATTGGCGCCCATCATGCTGGCCGCGGCGCTGTCGCTGCCGCTGGTGCTGCCGATGCTGTTGTCGCTGGCCGGCATCGACGCGATGCTGCCCGGCTGGCTGCAGCTGCTGCTCGCGACACCGGTGCAGTTCGTGCTCGGTGCGCGCTTCTACCGTGCCGGCTGGAAGGCGCTGCGCGCCGGCAGCGGCAACATGGACCTGCTGGTCGCGCTCGGCACCTCGGCCGCGTGGGGTTTGAGCGCGTGGCAGCTGCTTCGCCATGGCGGCCACGGGCACCTGTACTTCGAGGCCTCGGCCGTCGTGATCACGCTGGTGCTGCTCGGCAAATGGCTGGAGCAGCGCGCCAAGCGGCAGGCGACCGACGCGATCCGCGCGCTGAACGCACTGCGCCCGCAGGTGGCGCGGGTGCGCCGCGACGGAATCGACGTCGACCTGCCGATCGCGCAGTTGCGCCTCGGCGACGTGGTGGTCGTGCGGGCCGGCGAGCGGCTGCCGGCGGATGGCGAGGTGATCGACGGCGAGAGCCAGGTCGACGAATCTCTGATCACCGGCGAAAGCCTGCCGGTGGCGCGCGGCGTCGGGGCGCATGTCACCGGCGGCGCGGTCAACGGCGACGGCCTGCTGCTGGTGCGCACGACCGCGCTGGGCGCCGAATCGACGCTGTCGCGCATCGTGCGGCTGGTGGAATCGGCCCAGGCGAAGAAGGCACCGATCCAGCAACTGGTCGATCGCGTCAGCGCGGTCTTCGTGCCGGTGGTGATCGGCCTTGCGCTGCTGACGCTCGCGGGCTGGGGCGTCGCGACCGGCGACTGGGAGCAGGCGCTGCTGAACGCGGTCGCGGTGCTGGTGATCGCCTGCCCGTGCGCGCTCGGCCTCGCGACGCCTGCCGCGCTGATGGCCGGCACCGGCGTCGCGGCGCGCCGCGGCATCCTGGTGCAGGACGCCGATGCGCTTGAACGGGCGCAGCGCGTCGACGTCGTTGCCTTCGACAAGACCGGCACGCTGACCGAGGGCCACCCGCAGTTGCTCGCGTTCGAGGCGGTGGATGGCGATGCGCGCGGCTTGTTGTCGGCGAGCGCCGCGCTGCAATCGGGCAGCGAGCACGCGCTGGCGAAGGCGGTGCTCGATGCTGCCGCACGCGAAGGCCTGGCCGTGGTGCCGGCCGGCGCGGTGCGCGTGGTGGGCGGACGCGGCCTGTCGGGCCGGGTCGACGGGCACGAGCTGCGCCTGGGCAGCAGCCGATTCATGCACGAGCTCGGTGTCGACCTCGCGCCGAGTCGGGCGCGTGCCGACGCGCTGGAAGCCGAGGGCCGCACGGTGTCGTGGCTGGCCGACCTCGGCGCCACGCCGCTGCTGCGCGGCCTGCTGGCCTTCGGCGACCGGGCCAAGCCGGGCGCGGCCGAGGCGGTGCGCCTGCTGCAGGCGCGCGGCATCCGCTGCGTGCTGCTGACCGGCGACAACGCCGGCAGCGCCGGCGTGCTGGCGCGGCAGCTCGGCATCACCGAGGTGCATGCCGGACTGCTGCCGGAAGACAAGGTGGCACGGATCGAGGCGCTTCGGCGTGGCGGCGTGCGCGTCGCGATGGTCGGCGACGGCATCAACGATGCGCCGGCACTGGCCGCGGCCGACGTCGGCCTGGCGATGGGCAGCGGCACCGACGTCGCGATGCAGGCCGCCGGCATCACGCTGATGCGCGGCGACCCGCGGCTGGTGGCCGATGCGCTGGACATCGCCCATCTCACGCGGCGCAAGATCCACCAGAACCTGTTCTGGGCCTTCATCTACAACGTGGTCGGCATCCCGCTGGCGGCGTTCGGCCTGCTCAACCCGGTGCTGGCCGGCGCGGCGATGGCCTTCAGCAGCGCCAGCGTGGTCGGCAATGCGCTGCTGCTGCGGCGCTGGAAAGGGGCAGGGCGATGAACATCGGCGAAGCGGCGACGCGCTCCGGCGTGTCCGCGAAGATGGTGCGGCACTACGAATCGCTGGGGCTGTTGCCGGCGGTCGCGCGCACCGATGCGGGCTACCGCCAGTACGGCGACAGCGAGGTCCACACGCTGCGCTTCATCCGGCGTGCACGCGACCTGGGCTTCGGCATGGCCGAGATCGCCGAGCTGCTGAAGCTGTGGCAGAACCGCCGTCGCGCCAGCGGCGACGTCAAGCGCATCGCGCTCGCGCACGTCGCCGACCTGGACCGGCGCATTGTCGAGATGACGGCGATGAAGCGCACGCTGGAGCGCCTGGCGGGGTGCTGCCATGGCGACCAGCGGCCCGATTGCCCGATCCTCGACGAGCTCGCTGAATGACCGCTGTCAAGCCGGCCCGGGTCTGGCTGTTCGACCTGGACAACACGCTGCACGATGCCTCGCACGCCGCCTTCGGCCCGACCAACCAGGCGATGACCGACTACATCGTGACCCACCTGGGGCTGTCGGCGGCCGATGCATCGGCGCTGCGCCAGCACTACTGGAACCACTACGGCGCGACGCTGCTGGGCTTGGTGCGCCACCATGGCGTGAAGCCCGGCCACTTCCTCGAGGAGACGCACCGCCTGCCCGGCCTCGAGGCGCGGCTGCGCACCAGCGCACACGACAGCGCCGCGCTGCGCCGGCTGCGTGGTCGCAAGTACGTGCTGACGAACGCGCCGCGGTCCTACGCGCTGCGCGTGCTGCGGGCGCTGGGCCTGCTGTCGTGTTTCGATGGCGTGATCAGCATCGACGAGATGACGATGTTCGGCCACCCGCGGCCCAAGCCCGATGCGCGCATGCTGCGCCACGTCGCCGCGCGGCTGGGCGTGGTGCCGCGGCGCTGCGTGCTGGTCGAGGACACCTTGCAGCACCAGCGCGCGGCGCACCGCATCGGCATGCGCACGGTCTGGATGCAGCGCTACCTGAAGACGGCCAAAGGTGCGAACAACAGCACAGAAGTTGGCGTTCACCCTTGCCGCAAGCCCCCCTATGTGTATGCAAGAATTCAAGCGCTGAACAAGCTCCTCACCCTGTGACCACTCCGAACGCCGCGATGACCGACACCCCTGCCATCCCCGATGACACCAGTCCCGAGGTGGCGGCCGAAGCGGCAGCTGAGCCGGCGGGTCGCAAGCGTCCCAAGCCCGGCGAGCGTCGCGTGCAGATCCTGCAGACGCTGGCCCACATGCTGGAGCAGCCGGGCGCGGACCGCATCACCACCGCGGCGCTGGCCGGCAAGCTCGATGTCTCCGAAGCGGCGCTGTACCGCCATTTCGCGAGCAAGGCCCAGATGTTCGAGGGCCTGATCGAGTTCATCGAGCAAAGCGTCTTCACGCTCGTCAACCAGATCACCGAACGCGAGACCAGCGGCGCCGTGCAGGCGCAGAAGATCCTCACCGTGCTGCTGCAGTTCGGCGAGAAGAACCCCGGCATGACGCGCGTGATGGTCGGCGATGCGCTGGTGTTCGAGAACGAGCGCCTGGTCGCGCGCATGAACCAGTTCTTCGACCGCATCGAGTCGCAGCTGCGCCAGAGCCTGCGCAGCGCCGCCGAGGCGGCCGGCTCCGCCACGCCGACGGTCGACGCGAACGCGCAGGCCTCGGTGCTGACCGGCTTCGCGGTCGGCCGCTTGCAGCGCTATGCGCGCTCCGGCTTCAAGCGCGTGCCGACCGAGCACCTGGACGCCGCGCTGCGCCTGCTGGTCGGCTAGGGCCCGCCGCGGCTCAAGAAGTCGGCCGCCGAAACCGATATCCGGCAAAGCCCCGCACCTGGCGGCGCATCCCTGCCCGCCATGCCGATCCTCCGACCGAAGCCCTACCGACTCGCCGCCCTGTGGCTGGCGGGCGTCGGCCTGTGCGTGGTGGCTGGCGTGCTGGGCGGGCGCATCGAGATGGCGCGGCTGTTCCTGAATGCCGTGCCGGCCAGCTTGAACGCCGGCCTGCTGGGCCTGGTGGCCGGCATCGCGCTGTGGACCGACCCGCGCGAGCGCTCGCGCCGCCTGCTGCTGTGTGCCGGGCTGATGGTGCTGCTGCCGGCGCTGGTGCTGGTGGAGCACGTCACCGGGGTCGACCTGCGGCTCGATGCCGCCGAACTGCACCGCACGATGCAGGCCGGTTCGGCGCATCCCGGCCGCATCGCGCCGAACACCTGCCTGGCCTTCCTGTTCGCCGGCCTGGCGCTGCTGCTGCAGCACCGGCGGGCCTGCCGCGGCCGCCGCCTGCTGGTGGCGTGCTGCGTCTACGGCACGCTGGCACTGGGCCTGTCGGCGTTGGTCGGCTACCTGCTGGACCTGCAGGCGATGTACCGGCTGCTGTCGTTCAACAGCATGTCGGCCGCGGTGATGGCGATGGTGGTGGTGCTGGGCGCCACGCTGTGGTCGACGCTGCTGGCGGGAGAACCCGCCGATGCCGCCGCTGATCACGGGGAAGACCGCATCATGCGCACCGCCATCGGCGTGCTGGGCGTGCTGGCGGTGGTGTCGGGCGTGGCCGGTTTCGCGCTGATGCAGCAGGGCTACAGGACAACGGTGGCCGCGAGCCTGGAGACGGCGGCGCGCAGCCAGTCGGCGGCCTTTGCGCACAGCCTGAGGCAGGAGATGGAGATCGCGGAAAGCGTGTCGCGGCAGATCGCATTGCAGCGCGGCCTGGCGCGGCTGAACGCGAAGCCGACCGATGCCGAGGCCTTCGACGACCTGCGCGAGCTGGCGACCGCGGTGCTGGCGCAGGACTACACGGCGGTACGGGTGCAGGACGGCCGCGGCCAGGCCCTGCTGGAGGCCGGCGCGCTGCGCCTGCGCCAGGCGGCCGTCGCGCTGCCGCTGGGTGATGGGGGTGCCGGCAACTCGACACTGATGTGGGACAGCGGCCTGGTGCTGCACAGCGAGCTGCCGGTGGAGCGCAACGGGCAGCGCGTCGGCAGCGTGGTGCTGGAGCGCCGGCTGGGCGTGCTGACCGGCATGCTGCACGACCTGCAGCACAGCGACGAATCCACCGACGCGCTGATGTGCGCGCGCGTCGACGACGATGCGGTGTGCCTGCCGAGCCGCTTCTACGAGGCCGGCCGCCACATCCCGATCTTCAAGGACGGGCGGCCGTTCCTGCCGATCTCGAAGGCCTTGCTGGGCCAATCCGGCTCCGATGCGGTGAACGACCTGCGCGGCGTGCCGGTGCAGGCCGGCTATGCGCCCTTGCGCGGCGTGAACCTGGGGCTGGTGATCAAGACCGACAGCGGCGAGTTGTTCGCCTACATCCGCTCGCGCCTGCACCTGCTGGCCGGGCTGCTGGCGGCGATGGTGCTGGCGGGGGCCTGGCTGCTGCGCTCGCACGTGCGGCCGCTGGCGCACCGGCTGGCGCAGAGCGAGCACCGGCTGCAGATGGTGTCCGACCACATGCCGGCGCTGGTGTTCCACGTCGACCGCGCGTTGCGCTACCAGTTCGCGAATGCGCGCTACCAGCCGATGCTCGGGCTCGATCCCGAGCGGATGATGGGCCGGTGCATGCGCGAGGTGCTGGGCGACGAGGCCTTCGAGGCGATCTCGCCGTACCTGCAGCGTGCGCTGGCGGGCGAGCACGTGCGCTTCGAGCGCCATGGCCACTGGTTCGGGCGCGAGATCCATTACCTGGTCGAGTACGTGCCCGAGCGGCGCGGCGACGGCAGCGTGGCCGGCCTGTACGGCATGGTGATGGACATCACCGAGCGCCATCTTGCCGAGCAGCGGCTGAGCGAGAGCGAGGCGCGGCTGCGCACGATCACCGACAACGTGCCGGCGCTGATCACGTATGTCGACACCGAGCTGCGCTTCCAGTTCTGCAACCCGGTGTTCGAGGCCTGGACCGGCATCAAGGTGGCCGACGCGCTGGGCCGGCGGATGCAGGACGTGCTGCCGCCGAAGGTGATGGCCTTGCGCCAGCGGCAGATCGAGCGCGCGTTGCGCGGCGAGTCGGTGCAGTTCGAGACGGTGGCGGTGCTGGGGCGCGGGCTGCAGCATTTCCAGGTCAACTACCTGCCGCACCGCGATGCGACGGGCAAGGTGATCGGCGTCTACAGCCTGTCGAACGACATCTCGGCGCAGAAGAAGGTCGAGCAGCAGCTGGAGGCGCTGGCGCGGGTGGATGCGCTGACCGGGCTGGCGAACCGGCGGCAGTTCGAGGAGCGCTTCTCGGAGGCGATGGCGCGCTGCCGGCGCAGCGGTCGGCCGATGGCGCTGATGTTCATGGACATCGACCGGTTCAAGGGCATCAACGACACGCTGGGGCACGCGGGCGGCGACGAGGTGCTGAAGACCTTCGCGCAGCGGCTGTCGGGCTGCGTGCGCAAGACCGACACGGTGGCGCGGCTGGCGGGCGACGAGTTCGTCGTGATCCTCGAGGGGTTGAACACGGTGGACGAGCCGCATTTCCTGGCGCGCAAGATCCTGGCGTCGATTGCCGCCGAGCAGCGCGTGCTGGGGCATGCGCTGACGGTGACGACCAGCATCGGGATCTCGTTCTACGAAGGCGACGAGAGCACCGAGGGGCAGCTGATGTCGCTGGCGGACAAGGCCTTGTACGAGGCCAAGGCGGCCGGGCGGGGGACCTGGCGCTGCGCGCCGCGTTCGGCGGTGGTGAACGGCGAGCGTTGAGGGGCTGTGCCTTCGCCGAACCAGCGGCGTGGTGCGGAGATCCCGGATTCGCATCCGGGCTACGAACACGGACGCCCATCCGGACCGGAGCAAGCGCAGCGAGCGACCCATCAAGCAACGCGCCGGGATCCGGCTCCGCCGGGCCCAGGCGTGGCGCCCCTCGGGGGCAGGAGGAGCGCAGCGACGACTGGGGGGCCCTATTACACTGGCGGCCCGTCAAAGCCTGCCTCCCTCATGTCCGCCCCTGACCCGTTGCTGCAGTTGGTCCAACGCGCCGAGGCGCTCATCGCGCGGCTCGAAGCCATCCTGCCGCAGCCGCTGTCGGCCCCCGACTGGTCGGCGTCGATCGCCTTTCGCTACCGCCGACGCGGCTCGGCCGGCCAACTGCAACCGGTGCGCCACGTCGCCCATATCCGCCTGTCGGAGCTGGTCGAGGTCGAGCCCCAGAAGGAACGGCTGCTGCGCAACACCGCGCAGTTCGTCGACGGACACGCGGCCAACAACGTGCTGCTCACCGGCGCACGCGGCACCGGCAAGAGCTCGCTGATCAAGGCCTGCCTGAACGAATTCGCCGGGCGCGGGCTGCGGCTGATCGAGGTCGACAAGGCGGACCTGATCGACCTGCCCGACATCGTCGACCTGGTGGCGCAACGGCCCGAACGCTTCGTCGTGTTCTGCGACGACCTCAGCTTCGACGAGGGCGAGCCGGGCTACAAGGCCCTCAAATCCATCCTCGACGGCTCGGTGTCGCAGGCGTCCGACAACGTGCTGATCTACGCGACCAGCAACCGGCGCCACCTGCTGCCGGAGTACATGAAGGAAAACCTCACCTACCAGCACACCGAGGACGGCGAGGTCCACCCCGGCGAGGTGATCGAGGAGAAGATCTCGCTCAGCGAGCGCTTCGGGCTGTGGGTCAGCTTCTACCCGTTCAGCCAGGACGAATACCTGGCCATCGTCGCGCAGTGGCTGCGCGGCTTCGGCGTCGGCGAGGACGAGATTGCCGCGGCCCGCCAGCCCTCGCTGGTGTGGGCGCTGGAGCGCGGCTCGCGCTCGGGGCGCGTCGCGTTCCAGTTCGCGAAAGACTACGCCGGACGGCACGCGTCATGAGCGCCGACCAGCGCACCCCGGTCGACGTCGCGGTCGGCGTGCTGATCGGCCCGGACGACCGCTTCCTGCTGACCAGCCGCCCCGAAGGCAAGGTCTACGCCGGCTACTGGGAATTCCCGGGCGGCAAGCTCGAAGCCGGCGAGACGGTCGAGCAGGCGCTGCGGCGCGAGCTGCACGAGGAGATCGGCATCACCATCGGGCCGGTCACGCCCTGGAAGGTCGAGATCGTCGACTACGAGCATGCGCGCGTGCGGCTGCACTTCTGCAAGGTGTTCGCCTGGAGCGGCGCGTTCGAGATGCGCGAGCGCCAGCAGATGGCCTGGCAGGAGCTGCCGGTGCAGGTGCAGCCGGTGCTGCCGGGCACCATCCCGGTGCTGCAATGGTTTGCCGAGGAGCGCGGGTTTGCCGGCGCCACGCACACGACCGCTACACTGGCCCCATGAGCTGGCTGGACGAGATCAAGTGGGACGCGCAAGGCCTGCTGCCGGTGATCGCGCAGGAGGTCGGCAGCAACGACGTGCTGATGTTCGCGTTCATGAACCGCGAGGCGCTGGCCCGCACCGCCGAGCTCGGCGAGGCGGTGTACTTCAGCCGCTCGCGGCAGCGGCTGTGGCACAAGGGCGAGGAGAGCGGCCACGTGCAGAAGGTGCACGAGATGCGGCTCGACTGCGACAACGACGTGCTGCTGCTGAAGGTTGTGCAGCAAGGCCATGAACCCGGCATCGCCTGCCACACCGGCCGCCACAGCTGCTTCTTCCAGCTTTACAAGGACGGCGCCTGGCAGACCGTCGAGCCGGTCTTGAAAGACCCTGGGGCGATCTACAAATGAGCGACGTGAGCAAGAACGGCAACGACACGCTGGCCCGGCTGGCCGAGGTGATCGAATCGCGCAAGCAGGGCGATCCGGCCACGAGCTACGTCGCGCGGCTGTTCGACAAGGGCACCGACGCGATCCTGAAGAAGATCGGCGAAGAAGCCACCGAGACGGTGATGGCCGCCAAGGACGGCGACCGGCAGAAGATCGTCTACGAGGTGGCCGACCTGTGGTTCCACTCGATGCTGGCATTGAGTGCCTTCAACCTGAAGCCGGCCGACGTGCTGGCCGAACTGGAACGGCGCGAAGGCCTGTCGGGCCTGGAGGAATTCGCGGCGCGCAAGTTGCAAACCCGAGAGGTGGACGGAACATGAACGACGTGGTGGACACCAGCAAGCTTTCCGACAGCCAGCAGTCGCTGAAGAACCTGGGGCACATCAGCTATGCGCTGCACGCGATCGTCGCGGTGGCGGCCGTGGTGCCCGGCGCCCAGGTGACGCCGGTGCTGCTGATCATCGCCTTCGTCCTCGACCTGGTGAAGAAGGACGAAGCGGCCGGCAGCTGGCAGGAATCGCACTTCCGCTGGCGCATCCGCTCGGTGCTGTGGGCGGGCGTGCTGTACGTCGTCACGCTGCCGCTGTGGTTTCTGTTCATCGTCCCGGGCTGGATCGCCTGGGCGATCATCTCGATCTGGTTCCTCTACCGTGTGGTGCGCGGCTGGGTGAACCTGAACTCCAACACCCCGATGCCGGTGCCGCAATGAGCCACGATCCGAACTGCATCTTCTGCAAGATCGCCGCGGGCCAGATCCCGAGCCGCAAGGTGTACGAAGACGACGAACTGATCGCCTTTCACGACATCGCGCCATGGGCGCCGATCCACTTCCTGATCGTGCCGAAGGAGCATTTGGCGTCGCTCTACGACACCGTGCCGGACAAGCACCAGGCCCTGCTCGGTCGGATGCTGGCGCTGGCGCCCGGGTTGGCGCGCGAGCAGGGCGCCGTCAACGGTTTCCGCACCGTGGTCAACACCGGCGCCGATGGTGGGCAGGAAGTCCCACATTTGCACATGCACGTCATCGGCGGCCCGAGACCCTGGCTCAAAGGTTGACACAGTCAACCCTTAAACTCACCTATTTCCCGCAGGAGAAGAATCATGGGTTCATTCAGCATCTGGCACTGGCTCATCGTGCTGGTGATCGTGGTCCTGGTGTTCGGCACCAAGAAGCTCAAGAACATCGGCAGCGACCTGGGGGGCGCCGTCAAGGGCTTCAAGGACGGCATGAAGGACGGCTCGACGAGCGCCGGTGCCGACCCGGTGGTACCGCCGTCGCAGCAGGTGGGCCAGAAGGCCGCCGATCCGAACACCGTCGACGTCGAAGCAAAGACCAAATCGTGAGCATCCGACGCCGGCCTCTGGGTCGGATGGCCGCCGCATGATCGACTTCGGCTTCGACAAGCTTGCGCTGATCGGCGCGGTGGCGTTGATCGTCATCGGGCCGGAGCGCCTGCCCAAGGTGGCCCGCACCGTCGGCCACCTGCTGGGCAAGGCGCAGCGCTACGTGGCCGACGTGAAGGCCGAGGTCAACCGCTCGATCGAGCTGGAAGAGCTCAAGAAGATGAAGGGCCAGTTCGAGGACGCGGCCCGCAACGTCGAGCAGACGGTGTCGAACGAGATCCACCAGACGCGCGCCGACATGGCGAGCGCCTGGGACGAGCCGGCCGATGCGTCCAAGTCGCCGGACAGCGGCCAGCACCTCGGCTGGGAGCCCCCGCCACCGCAATACAAGCACCCGAAGAAGAACTGGCGCCTCAAGCGCGGCGCGACGCCGCAGTGGTACAAGCAGCGCCATGGCGTGCGCAGCAAGGCGCAGTCGGGTGCGGCGCGCGTGGCGCGCTTCCGGCCGCCGCGTTCATCTGCCTGAAAACCGTCGCCCGAACCCGGATTCCATCTCCCCATCATGAAGTTGAACAGCGACGGCCGCGACGAGCTGGAGGGCACCGAGCAGCCCTTCGTCACGCACCTGATCGAATTGCGCGACCGCCTGATCCGTGCCGTGATCGCGATCGGCGTGTGCTTCGGCGTGCTGGCGCTGTATCCGGGGCCGGCCGCGCTGTACGACCTGCTGGCGCACCCGCTGGTGGCGTCGCTGCCGGCGGGCGGCAAGCTGATCGCGACCAACGTGATCTCGCCGTTCCTGGTGCCGTTGAAGATCACGCTGATGGCCGCCTTTCTGGCGGCGCTGCCGGTGGTGCTGTACCAGGCCTGGGCGTTCGTCGCGCCGGGGCTGTACACGCACGAGAAGAAGCTGGTGCTGCCGCTGGTGGTGTCGAGCACGCTGCTGTTCTTCGTCGGCGTGGCGTTCTGCTATTTCTTCGTCTTCGGCAAGGTGTTCGCGTTCATCCAGAACTTCGCGCCCAAGAGCATCACGGCCGCACCGGACATCGAGGCCTACCTCAGCTTCGTGCTGACGATGTTCATCGCCTTCGGGGCGGCGTTCGAGGTGCCGGTGGTGGTGGTGGTGCTGGCGCGCATGGGGCTGGTGAGCATCGAGAAGCTGAAGGCTTTCCGGGCCTACTTCATCGTGCTGGCGTTCATCGTGGCTGCCGTTGTCACACCGCCGGACATCGTGTCGCAGCTGGCGCTGGCGATTCCGATGTGCATCCTGTACGAGGTCGGGATCTGGGCGGCGGTCGTGTTCATCAAGCACACGCAGGCGCCTGACGAGAAAGCGGAAGAGAAAGCCTCTTCTTGAGTCGCCGCTCTCGGCGCGAGCAAGGCCGCGGGCGGGGACGAGAACACCCCGCCATGGCGCGGAGTGTTACCAGGGTCCTCGCACACTGAGGCGTCGATCGTCGATCTGGTATGTGGCACGGTCCCGGATTGGCATCCGGGCTACCCAATGTTCGTAGCCCGGATGCCAATCCGGGGTCTTCGCACAAAGACGCTGGTTCGGCAAGGGACGCGTGTCACTCTTCCCGAGCCACAGGAGCCCTGCTGCGCGGCCTCTGCGCCACCGTCACGTTGATCTCCAGCGCCTTGTCTCCACGCTGGATCCCGATCACCGCCTTCTCCTTCGGCTTCAAGGCGGCAACAGCACCCAGCAACTGCACGGTGTTGGTCACCGGCGTCTCGGCCACCTTGACCACCACGTCCCCCGGCCGCAATCCGCCACTGCTCGCCGGCCCGTTCTGCAGCACTCCGGTGATCAGCACGCCCTCCTTGATCGGCAGGTTGAAGGTCTCGGCGATCTCGGGCGTCAGGTCGCGTGGCTCGACGCCGATCCAGCCGCGCGTGACCTGCCCGTCGCGGATCAGGCCCTCCATCACCTGGCGCGCCGTCGTCACCGGGATCGCGAAGCCGATGCCCAGGCTGCCGCCGCTGCGCGAATAGATCGCCGTGTTGATGCCCAGCAGGTTGCCGCTGGTGTCGACCAGCGCACCGCCCGAATTGCCGGGGTTGATCGCCGCATCGGTCTGGATGAAGTTCTCGAAGGTGTTGATGCCCAGCTGGTTGCGCCCCAGCGCGCTCACGATCCCCGCCGTCACCGTCTGGCCGACGCCGAAGGGGTTGCCGATCGCCAGCACCACGTCGCCCACCTGCAGCGTCTCGGCCGTGCCGAAAGCGATCACCGGCAGCTTGTCCAGCGTGATCTTCAGCACCGCCACATCGGTGTCCGGGTCGCTGCCGACCACCTTGGCCTTGGCGCGGCGCGCGTCGGGCAACTGCACCTCGATGTCGTCAGCGCCTTCGACGACGTGGTTGTTGGTGAGCAGGTAGCCCTCGGGCGACACGATCACGCCCGAGCCCAGGCCCACCTGCGGCTGCTCGCGCTGCTGCGCGCCCTGCTCGCCGAAGAAGAACTTGAACCACGGGTCTTCCGAATGCGGATTGCGCGCCGGCGCCTTGCTGGCCGTGATGCTCACCACCGCCGGCGACGCGCGCCGCGCGGCACCGCTGTAGCCGACGCTCGTGCCGCCGGCCGGCAAGGACGCCGGCTGCACGAACGGCGCCTGGCTGATCGACACGATGCTCGGCATGCCGTTGCCCGGCTGCCGGCGCACCCAGTCGGGCTTCAGCGTCGCGACCACGAACAGCACGGCCACGGCCACCGTCACGGCCTGGGAGAAAATCAGCCACGTCTTGCGCATCAACAGGGTCCTGTGTCATGGCCGCACGCATCGAAATCGAGTCCTACCTGAACACGCTGCTGGACGTGGGCCGCTTCCGCGATTATGGGCCGAACGGCCTGCAGGTCGAGGGCAAACCCGAGGTGCGCAAGCTCGTCTCCGGGGTCACCGCCAGCAGGGCCTTCATCGAGGCGGCACTGGACCGCGGCGCCGACGCGCTGCTGGTGCACCACGGCCTGTTCTGGAAAGGCCACGACGGCCGCATCACCGGCTGGCTGAAGGCGCGTGTCGAGCGGCTGCTGGCCGCCCAGGCCAACCTGCTCGCCTACCACCTGCCGCTGGACGCCCACCCGCAGTTCGGCAACAACGCCCAGTTCGGCGCGCGCCTGAACTTCATCGCCGATGGCCGCTTCGGCGACCAGGACCTGGGGTGGATCGGCAGCCCGTCCCAGCCGCTGACGGTGCCGGCCCTGACCGCGCTGCTGGCGCTGCGCATGAACAAGGCCCCGGTCGCGGTCGACCCCGGGGCGGGGCGGTCGATCCGGCGCGTCGCCTGGTGCACCGGCGGCGCCCAGGGCTACTTCGAGGCCGCGATCGCGGCCGGCGCCGACGCCTACGTCACCGGCGAGATCTCCGAGCCGCAGGCGCACCTTGCACGCGAAACCGGCGTTGCCTTCTTCGCGTGCGGGCACCACGCCAGCGAGCGCTTCGGGGCGCCCGCGCTGGCCGCGCACGTGGCCGAGAAGTTCGGCCTCGAGCACGAGTTCATCGAGATCGACAATCCCGCGTGATCTTCACGGCGCCGCGATGCGGATGTCGTCGACGTAGCCCCTGAACGTGCCGGTCGCGTCCGGCCGGTCGTAGGCCACCAGGATGCGCGCGATCGTCTTGCCGGCCGCCCATTGGCCGATGTTCGAGCGCACCTCGTTCCACGCGTTGCCCGCGAGCCGCCCGCCGCGCCCCTGGAACTCCGGGTGCACGCGCACGCCGTTCTGGTCGGTCGCGCCCGAATCGCGCAGGCTGCTGCCGTCGGTGAAGATCAGGTCCACCGCCGCATAGCTGCTGTTCGGCGCCGACGTCTGCGGGTAGATCCAGTACGACAGCGTGGTGCCGGCACTCACCGGAATGCGCACGTCGAACACCTTGTTGTACGAGAACGAGCGCGTTGCGTCGGCGTCGTTGCCCGAGTACATCAGCGCCGTCGTGCCGCTGTGCGCGATGCTCTCGCGCCGCGTCGAGGTCTCCATGTGGTCCAGCCCGCAGCAGAAGCCGCCGACGTTGGCCTGGAAGTCGACCATGTCGTTCCAGTCCGGCTGCGCGATGCCGGCCTCGAAGTCCGAGAAGAACGAGGTGGCGCTGGTCGTCGTGCGCGGCGCATCGAACGACGGCGGCGCATCGGCCGCGGCGCTGCCCCACGCGGTGTTGGCGCCGGCGCCCAGCACGAAGTCCAGCGTGGTGTCCGCACCGAGCTGCGCCAGCGGCAGCCAGGTGCGCGTCGACGTGCTGCCGTTCACCTTCAGGCTCTGCACGTAGGTGCCGTTGGCTCCCGCGTTGGCCGCGTTGATCGTCAGCGTGCGGCCGTTGCCCATGCGCACCGCCGTGCTCGGGAACAGCGGGCTGCCGACCACGAAACCGCCCAGCCCCGGGATCTCCGGGTACAGCCCGAGCGCGCCCCAGACGTACCAGGCCGAGGTGGCGCCCAGGTCGTCGTTGCCGGTCAGGCCGTCCGGGCCGGTCTTGTACAGCTCGGTCAGGATGCGCCGCACCACTGCCTGCGACTTGTACGGCGCGCCCGCGAACGCATAGGCCCAGGGCGTGCCGTGCTCCGGCTCGTTGCCCATGAAGGCATACGGGCTGTTCGGTCCGGAATCGAGCTGCGTGAAGTGCTCGTCCAGCCGCGCGATGGCCGCCGCGTTGCCGCCCATGCGGTCGAACAGGCCGCGGTAGTTCTGCGGCACCATCCAGGTGTACTGCGCCGAGTCGCCCTCGACGAAGCCGGCGCCGTCGGTGCGCGTGAAGCCGCCCTTGAAGCTGCCGCCCGCGGTGCGCGGATGGAGGTAGCCGCTGAAGCTGGAATACAGCGGCTTCCACAGCTGCGCCTGCGCCAGGTACTTGTCGCGCCGGGCGGTGTCGCCCAGCGAGGCGGCGAACTGCGCGATCGCCGAATCGGCCAGCGCGTATTCCTCGGCCGATGCGGCCGCGCCCCACAGGTTGGGCGTCTCGATCGGGATGTAGCCGTGGCCCAGGTAATCCGCCAGGCCCGGCCGCGTCTCGCAGTTGCGCGAGCGCGTGCCCGGCTGCGTCGCGCCCTGCTCCATGTAGCGCAGCGCAGCGGCGGTGTCGAAGTTGCGGCCGCCGAAGGCATGCAGGTTGGCGACGATCACCGCGCCGGCATCGCCCACCATGACGCAGGTGTCGTCGTTCGCGGTCGGCCATTTCGGGTAGCCGCCGCCGCCCTTCTCGGCATCGACCACCATCGATTGCGCCATGTCGCCGGCCTCCTTCGGCGCCAGCCAGCCGATCAGCTGCACCTGCGAGCGGTAGATGTCCCAACCCGAGAAGGTGGCGTACTTGTCCCAGCCGGTCGCGGTGTAGGTCTTGTTGTCGAAGCCGATGTACTGGCCGTTGACGTCGCTGAACAGGTTGGGGTGCAGCAGCGAGTGGTAGAGCGCGGTGTAGAACTTGGTGCGGTCGTCGGCCGAGCCGCCGCTCACCTGCACCTTGTTCAGCGTCGCGTTCCAGGTGGCCTGCGCGGCGCTCTTCAGGCCGTCGAAGTCCCAGGCCGGGTTCTCGGCCTGCATGTTCAGCTTCGCGTTGCCGGTGCTCACGTACGAGACCCCGATGCGCAGCTTCACCTGCCCGCCGCCGGCGAACTTGACCCAGCCGCCATTGTTCTGCGAGCGGGCTGCGGTGCGCGAGCCGGGCGTCACGGTGTCGCCCTGGTAGCTGCCGAAGCTCGCGAACGGCTTGTCGAACTGGCCGTGGAAGTAGACGAAGTAGCCACCGCCGCCGCACACGCCGCCGGTCTCGACGAAGCCCTGGATCGAATCGGTGCCGACGATCTCGAGCTGCGCACTGCGCGCGCCAACGCCGTTGCGGCCGATGTTCAGGATCATCGTCGCGTCGTTGGTGGCCGGCCACGTGAAGCGGCCGGCGCCGCTGCGCCTGGTGACCGTCAGCTCGGTGTTGACGCCGTTGTTCAGCCCGACGCGGTACGAGCCCGGCACGGCCTGCTCGTTGGCGTGCGAGAAGCCGACCTGGTAGGTTTCGATGTGCGTGCCGGGCGAGACACCGATGTTCCCGACGATCGGCAGCATCGAGATGTCCTGCTGGATCGAGCACCCGGTGCCGCTGGAATGGACCAGGCTGATGCCCTGGATCACGCCCTTGTCGTAGTTGTAGCCGCCGAAGCCGTAGAACTCGCCGTAGCCGGTGTCGGGGCTGAACTGCACCATGCCGAAGGGCAGCGTCGCCCCCGGGAAGGTGTTGCCGACCGCACCGCCGGTGCCCTGGTTGTCGGGATTGGGATTGCCGATCTTGGTGCCCACGAACGGGTTCACCAGCGGCAGCAGGTCGACGTCGACCGCCGCGGCCCGTTCGCTGCGTTCAGGCGGGCTGCCGCTGCCCCCGCCGCCACCCCCGCAACCGGCGGCCAGCAAGGCCGCCAGGAAACCCAGCCGCCAGGCGATCGCCCGCTGCGGCTTCGAATCTGCGTGTGTCAATTCTTGTCTCCTCTGTCGTGCGACCTGGAACGAGGCACCACAGAGCGGGCGTGCGATCACGTCCGCACGAAACAGCCACACGTCTACTTCTTGCTCTGGAGGCCGGCGTTCAGGATATGTTCAGGTTTCGATCAGCTTGATCGGAGATTCCCGCGCACGAGTCAGCGCAGCCTGCGAAACAAGGCCCTAGGTGGACAGGTCCCAGTGGGGCAGGCGGCGCACGAAGGTGGCGAGCAGCAGGGCCGGGTCGCCGTCGCTGCCGTCCTCGAAGACGTCGAGGTCATCCGGCTCGCAGTAGCCGGTGCGCCAGCGCGACTGCGTCGGGACGGCGTCGTCGACGCCCTCGAACAGCACGCGGTAGCTGGTGTGGCGCGGGTCGCGGCGGATGCGCTGCGCGAGCGCGACCACGGCGGGCTGCGTGCCTTCGATCAGCTGGCAGAAGCGCCCGCCGTCGAACACCAGCACGCCGGTGATGCCGAGCTGCTGGTTGCGTTCGCGCGAGACGTGCAGAATCTGCCCCACCACGGAGAAGTCCCGACCGGACGCGAGGTGGCTGAGATAGAGGATTCGGTACACGGCTAAGGGCACGAGGGCTGGCAAAGCGTGGAATCTATCGGCAACGGAGGGCCGACGACATGTCAAATGACACAGCCAGGGAACGCAGTGCGGTACGCGTTCCGTGCGACCAATGCCCGCTTCGCACGCTGCCGCTGTTCGTGCCGGCCAGCCCCGAGGAGCTGACGCTGATCCAGTCGCTGAAGCACCGCGAGCTGCGGCGCGCCAGCGGCGAAAGCATCATCGACGAAGGCTCTGCCGATGCGCCGCTGTACACGCTGTTCTCCGGCTGGGCCTTCCGCTACAAGACGCTGAGCGACGGGCGGCGGCAGATCCTGAACTTCCTGCTGCCGGGCGACTTCATCGGCGTGCAGCAGAAGATGACCGACGCGGCGGTGCATGGCGTCGAGGCGCTGGGCGAGGTCTGGCTGTGCGTGTTCCAGCGCGATGCGCTGTGGACGCTGCACGAGCGCATGCCGCGCGTCGGCTTCTCGATCACCTGGCTGGCGGCGCACGAAGAGGCGCTGGTCGACGACAACCTGCTGTCGGTCGGCCGGCGCAGCGCGGCCGAGCGCGTGGCCACGCTGTTGATCCACCTGTTCCGGCGCGGCGCGGCGCTGCTGCCGGACGCCGGGGTCAACGGCGTGCCGTTCCCGCTCACGCAGCAGCACATCGCCGATGCGCTCGGGCTGTCGCTGGTGCACACCAACAAGACGCTGCGCAAGCTCGAACGGCGCGGGCTGCACCGCATCGACAATGGGCAGCTGTTCCTCACCGACGTGGATGCGCTGGAGCGGCTGGCCGACCTGTACGGCGACGGCAAGCCGCCGCCGCGGCCCTTGATCTGAAAGGCGTTTGAATGACGAAGCAGGTGCCCGTGGCACTGACCCAGGGCGATGCCTGCGGCATCGGCCCGGAGATCATCGCGAAGCTGTTCCGCGGGCCGGCGGCTGCCGGCTGCTTCGTGGTCGGCGATGTCGGCGTGCAACGGCGCGCGGTCGCGGCGGTCGGCGGCGGCCTGGCGGTGGCCGCGATCGAGCGCGCCGCCGACGTGTGCGATGTGCCGCCCGGTTGCGTGCCGGTGCTGGTGCCGCCGGGGCTGCCCGGGAACCTGCTGCAGGCACCGGTCGGCCAGGTCGATGCGCGTGCCGGCGCCGCGGCGGCGCGCTGCATCGAGCATGCGGTGCGGCTGGCGCGTGGCGGCGAGATCGCGGCCATCGTCACCGCTCCGATCCACAAGGAAGCGCTGTCGGCCGCGGGCGTCGGCTTCCCCGGCCACACCGAGATGCTGCAGGCGCTGTCGGTCGACCCCGGCACCGCGCCGCTGCCGGTGCGCATGATGCTTGCCAACGACGAGCTGCGCACGGTGCTGGTGACGATCCACCTGTCGCTGCGCCGCGCCATCGATGCCGTGACCTTCGACGCGGTGCTGCAGACGCTGCGCATCGCGCACGCTGCCGCCGCGCGCTGGGGCCAGCCGGTGCCGCGCATCGCGGTGGCCGGGCTGAACCCGCACGCGGGCGAGGGCGGGCTGTTCGGCGACGAGGAGATCCGCATCATCCGCCCGGCCATCGAGGCGGCGCGTGCCGCGGGCATCGATGCGCAGGGCCCGTTCGCGCCCGACACCGTGTTCATGCGGGCGCGCCGCGGCGAGTTCGACCTGGTGATCGCGATGACGCACGACCACGGCTTGATCCCGGTCAAGTACCTGGGCGTCGAGCAGGGCGTCAACGTGACGCTCGGGCTGCCTTTCGTGCGCACCAGCCCCGACCATGGGACGGCGTTCGACATCGCCGGGACGGGCCGGGCGGACGAGGCGAGCCTCGCGGCCGCATTGAGGATGGCGCGGCAACTCTCGTAGCCCGGATGCCGATCCGGGACGGTGTGGCCGCGCGAACCCGGATGGGCATCCGGGCAACGGTCAATGCCGCGTGGACGGCTGGGAGGCGGACGCCGACAGCGCCGCCAGCTGCTTGCGCGCCCGCGCCGTCGCGCGCTCCATCAGGTAGGCCTGCTCGAAGGCCTTGAAGCGCCCGGTCTCGCACATGCGCGCCAGCATGCGCGAGGTGAGCGACACCGTCTCGCTGTGCCGCTTGCTGCCTCGCGTGAACACGAAGAACGCGCGCCCCGGGCTCACGTAGCTCAGCCGCACCTTCTGCCACTGGTCGTTCAGGTGCATCTGGTAGGCGAAGCCGAGCTTCACGTGGTCCATCAGCTGCACGCCCTGCGACGGTTCCGCCGGCTCGTTGGGCGACAGGTCGAGGTCGATGTCGACCCCTTCCACCTTCAGCGGGCCGGGCATCGTGTCGCCGGCGCCGGGCTCGGTGTCCGGGCCGGTGTCCGATGTCAGGTCGATGTCGACCGTGCCTGACCAGTCGACCGCGCTCTCCTGCACCAGGCCGATGCGCTTGGCCTCGTCGGGCGAGAAGTGCGGCTCGATCGGCGCCCCGCCCATGCTGGACATCGGCACGTCGCGCAGCAGGCCGTCCGGCTCGGGCAGCGGCGTGTTGAACACGCCTTCGAGCTGCTTGGCCAGCAGGTTGTATTCGAGCTCGGACAGCGGCTGGCCCTTCAGCGATTCGGCATGCGCCGGCAGCAGCTTGCTGAAGAACTCCTTCTGGGCGGTCTCGGGCCAGCCGATCAGCGCCATGCCCTCGTTCAGGTCCTTCATCAGCGGCGGCAACTGCATCAGGAACTTCTTGCGCATCGCCGGCGAGCCCTTGGGCTGCACGCTCATCACCAGGTCGCGGCCGGCGCGCTTCAGGCGCTGCACCAGCTCCGACTTCTCGCCGTTGCTCTTTGTGCCCTGCGCGATCGCCTGGCTCCATACCTGCGCGAGGAAGTTGCGCAGGTAGTCGGGCAGCGACATCGGGTTCAGCGCCGCCTGCAGCTGCAGCATGTAGCGCTGCTGCACGCGCAGGTCGGATTCCTTCGCGTCGACCAGCGTCACCGCCGCCGCGCTCGCCTGCACCTCTTCCTTCGCCTGCTGCGCGATGAAGCTTTCCAGCGCGCCGAGCTTGGACGCGTAGAGGTCGATCTGGTCGAAATCGCCCTGCACGATCTCCTGCACCAGGTCGCGCACGCGGGCCATGAACTGCTTGCCGGCGCCTTCGTCCAGGTCGTCGAAGGCCACCGCGAGCGACGCGATGCGGTTGACGAAGCGCCGCACCGGGTGCTTGCGCGACGAGAAGAAGCTCGGGTCGGCCAGCGCGACGCGCAGCACCGGCAGCTGCAGCCGCGCGATCTGGCGCGCCATCTGCGGCGGCACGCGCGGGTCGGACAGGATCTGGTCGAACAGGCTGCCGACCACGTCGATCACCATGTGGTCGAGCGTGCCGGTCGAGGCCTGGCGCAGCTCCTCGCGGTGCTGGCGGATCATGTTGACCGCCATCAGCCCGGACAGGCCTTCACTCAGGCCGCCGGGACCGGTGGCCGCGCCGCTCAGGCTGCCCAGGCCGCTGCTGCGGCCGAGGCCGGGCGAGCCGGTGCTGGCGCCGGAGGTGCTGCTCGGGCCGCCCAGGTCACCGGGCCGGGTGGCCAGGAAGGTCAGCCGGCGGATCAGCGACATCAGCTCGGCATCGGCTTGCGCCGAGACGCCGGGTCGCGGCGCGAAGCGCGCAGCCCCCGCGTTCGGGTTGCCGAAGCTGGCGCTGCCGCGGCCGGGATCGCGGTTCAGCGTCGAGGTGCCGCGGCCGCCGGCACCCAGGCCGGCCAGGCCGGGGCCGCCGCCCATGCCCCCGCCGCCGCCCATCCCGCCGCCGAGGCCGCCGCGGGTCGAGCCGCCCGGCCCGGCACCCACCGAACCGGGGCCGCCGCGCTGCGGCATGCCGCCCTGGCCGCTGTCCAGGTCGGCGGCCGTCGTGGTCGGGCCGTACAGGCTGCCACTGCCGGAGTGGCCGCTGTCGCGCAGCGTCGCATAGCCGGAATTGACGCGGTCGCGCGCCAGTTCGTTGCCGGGGCCCTCGACGCCGCGCACCGACAGGCTCACCGGCTGCACGCCGCGGGCGCGGAAGTCCTTCAGGATGTCGGCATAGCAGGCCGGCATCGCGCGCGACATCGCGAGGCTCATCTCGCGCGCCAGCACCTTGCGCGTCTCGCGCTCGTTCGACACCGATTCGATGGCGCGGAACACCGACGCGCCCAGCACCTCGGCGCGCAGCGGGTTGCGCTCCTGGTCGGCGCGGCCGATGCCCAGCAGCGAACCGGTGAAGGCCGCCATGTCGCGCAGCTCCCATTCGCAGGCGTGGGTGATGGCCTGGCTGATGCGGTCGGAGGACATCTGCTCCTCGACCTCGGCGTCGCCGACGATGCTCAGCGACATCCAGTCGGTCTCGGCCAGGCTGCGGCCGGCTTCGCGGTTCGGGTTGAGTTCGCGGGTGACGCGCTTGCTCAGCGTGTCGCCGAACACCAGCACGAAGGTGCTCATGTGGCGGCGCAGGTCGAGCTGGGCGCTGATCAGCACGTCGCGCTCGATGATCCGCATCGCCGCCGAGGCCAGCGTGCCGAGGTGGGTCGCCACGCGGTCCGCCACGGCCGCGGTGGTCGTCTTCAGGTGGCTGATGGCTGCGTCGAAGGCAGCTTGCGAACGTGGATCGATCGGATTCATCTACGGACAAGGCCGATGGGCGGACCGGGGCGAGCCGCCCGATGGGTGATCCGGGCGGATATTCCGCCAAGTATGAGCCCAAACGGCAGGGGTACGCGCCGCGTTGCGGCGGGGCGACGTTGGCGGGCCGGGGAGCATTTCACGCCCCCGGGGGGCGAACGATCACTTCTTCAGGGAATCCCGGATTTCGCGCAGCAGCTGCACTTCTTCGGGCGCGGCGGCGGGGGCGGCCGGTTCCTCGCGCTTGAGGCGGTTGATCTGCTTGACCATCACGAAAATGATGAGTGCCAGGATCACGAAATTGAGCGCCACGGTGATGAAGTTGCCGTACGCAAAGAGCGGTACGCCGGCCTTCGTGAGGGCCTCGTAGGTCATCGGCCCCTTGAAGTCGGCCGGCGGGTTGGCCAGCATGAAGAAGTAGTTCGAGAAATCGAGCCCGCCGACCAGCCGGCCGATCACCGGCATGATGAGGTCCTTGACGATCGAATCGACGATCTTGCCGAACGCGGCGCCGATGATGACGCCGACCGCGAGGTCGACGACGTTGCCCTTCATCGCGAAGGCCTTGAACTCGGTGGCGAACCCCATGGGATGCTCCTCTTCTTCTGATGCTGCGCGGCAGTATTCCCCAGCAGCGCCAGAAGTCAAGCCGCGCGCGCGAGCGCGGGGCGAGGGGGTTGACACGTCCGCTAGAATTCTCGGTTGCCCGTGACTAGAAGTCTCCAGCCAAGGACCCCCTCACATGAGTGACAAGCAGAGTGACCAGCAAGTCGATCAAGGCCGTCGAACCTGGGTGGCCGTCGCCTGTGGCGCCGGCGCTGTCGGCGGCGTGACCGCCGCCGTCCCCTTTGTCAGCAGCTTCCAGCCCTCCGAGCGTGCACGTGCCGCCGGGGCCGCCGTCGAAGTGGACATCAGCGACTTGAAGCCGGGCGAGAAGAAAACCGTCGAATGGCGCGGCAAGCCGGTCTGGATCGTCAAGCGCACGCCGGAGCAACTGGCCACGCTGCCGAAGAACGATGCCGAGCTGGCCGATCCGAAGTCGCAGCGCAAGCCCGACGAGCTGACCCCCGAATACGCCCGCAACGAGAACCGCTCGCGCAAGCCCGAGATCCTGGTCGTCGTGGGCATCTGCTCGCACCTGGGCTGCTCGCCGGGCGACAAGTTCCAGGCCGGCCCGCAGCCGTCGCTGCCCGACGACTGGACCGGCGGCTTCCTGTGCCCCTGCCACGGCTCGACCTTCGACATGGCCGGCCGCGTCTACAAGAACAAGCCCGCGCCCGACAACCTCGAAGTGCCGCCCCACATGTATTTGTCCGACGCCAAGCTGCTGATCGGCGAAGACAAGAAGGCCTGAGCCCGAGCACTCCGGAGAACAACGACATGGCTGAATTCAAGCAAGCGCCCGCCAATGCGTCCGTGGGCGTCAAGCTCATGACCTGGGTCGACAACCGCTTCCCCGCCACGAAGATGTGGAACGAGCAGTGGGGGCAGTACTACGCACCGAAGAACTTCAACTTCTGGTACTTCTTCGGCTCCCTGGCGATGCTGGTGCTGGTGATCCAGATCGTCACCGGCATCTTCCTCGTGATGCACTACAAGCCCGATGCGGCGCTGGCTTTCGCGTCGGTCGAGTACATCATGCGCGACGTGCCCTGGGGCTGGCTGATCCGCTACATGCACTCGACGGGGGCCTCGGCCTTCTTCATCGTCGTCTACCTGCACATGTTCCGCGGGCTGATGTACGGCAGCTACCGCAAGCCGCGCGAGCTGGTGTGGATCTTCGGCTGCGCGATCTTCCTGTGCCTGATGGCCGAGGCCTTCATGGGCTACCTGCTGCCGTGGGGCCAGATGTCGTACTGGGGCGCGCAGGTGATCGTCAACCTGTTCGCCGCCGTGCCCTTCGTCGGCCCCGACCTGGCGCTGCTGATCCGCGGCGACTACGTCGTGAGCGACGCGACGCTGAACCGCTTCTTCAGCTTCCACGTCATCGCGGTGCCGCTGGTGCTGCTGGGCCTGGTGGCGGCGCACCTGATCGCGCTGCACGAAGTGGGGTCGAACAACCCCGACGGCATCGAGATCAAGGCCAAGCGCGGCGCCGACGGCCATCCGCTGGACGGCATCCCGTCGCACCCGTACTACACGGTGCACGACATCTTCGGCGTGGTCGGCTTCCTGACGATCTTCAGCGCGGTGCTGTTCTTCGCGCCCGAGTTCGGCGGCTACTTCCTGGAGTACAACAACTTCATCCCGGCCGATCCGCTGAAGACGCCGGCGCACATCGCCCCGGTGTGGTACTTCACGCCGTTCTACTCGATGCTGCGCGCCACCACCGACCTGATGGTGCAGGTGCTGTCCGGCATCATCGCCGTCGCCACCGTCGTGGGCCTGCTGAAGGGCCGCTTCGGCGCGATGGGCAAGCTGGCGATGGTCGTCGCGGCGGTGGTCGCGGTCGCGCTGCTGAACATCTTCGACGCCAAGTTCTGGGGCGTGGTCGTGATGGGTGGCGCGGTGATCATCCTGTTCTTCCTGCCCTGGCTGGACCACAGCAAGGTCAAGTCGATCCGCTATCGCCCCGACTGGCACAAGTACGTCTACGCGGTGTTCGTGTTCTTCTTCCTGGTCCTGGGCTACCTGGGTGCGCAGCCGCCGTCGGAAGTCGGCAACTACGTGTCGCAGATCGGCACGCTGCTGTACTTCGGCTTCTTCCTGCTGATGCCCTGGTGGAGCCAGCTCGGCACGTTCAAGCCGGTGCCCGAGCGCGTCACCTTCCACGCCCACTGATTCACCCGCTGAGTGCGCCCCGGAGACACAAGACCATGAAGAAACTCCTTCTCACCTTGCTGGCCAGCCTCGCCTTGATGGGCGGTGCCGCGCAGGCCTCGGAGGGCGGCGTGGCCTGGGACAAGTTCCCGACGGCCAAGACCACCGACCTGTCGGCGCTGCAAAGCGGCGCCAAGCTGTTCGTCAACTACTGCCTCAACTGCCACCAGGCCGCCTACATGCGCTACAACCGCATGCGCGACATCGGTCTGACCGAGGAGCAGATCAAGGCCAACCTGCTGTTCGCCACCGACAAGGTCGGCGACACGATGAAGACCTCGCTCGACGCGAAGCAGGCCAAGGAGTGGTTCGGCGCGCTGCCGCCCGACCTGACCGTGATCGCGCGCTCGCGCGCCGACATCGGCAAGGGCTCGGGCGCCGACTACCTGTACACGTACCTGCGCAGCTACTACCGCGACGACACCAAGGCGACCGGCTGGAACAACCTGGCCTTCCCGAGCGTCGCGATGCCGCACGTGCTCTGGGAACTGCAGGGCCAGCGCGTGGCGAAGTTCGTCGAAGAGAAGGACCCGCACGCCGAAGGCAAGACGATGCACCGGTTCGCCGGCTTCGAGCAGGTGACGCCCGGCAAGCTGAGCGCGAACGAATATGACGAGGCGGTGGCCGACCTGGTCGCCTACCTGCAATGGATGGGCGAGCCGTCGCAAGGCCAGCGAGTCCGTGTCGGCGTCTGGGTGTTGCTGTTCCTGGCAATGTTCACCGTCATTGCGTGGCGCCTGAACGCCGCCTACTGGAAAGACGTGAAATAACGATGTGATTTCGCGCCCCGGGTTGCCTTGCGGCCCGGGCCGATGACGCAGTGGTGCCGCCGATGGCGGCCTGCTGCGTTCGTGTTTTGACCCTAGCCCCCAAGGAGCCGCCACCATGATGGTGCTTTACTCCGGAACGACCTGCCCTTACTCGCATCGTTGCCGCTTCGTTCTGTTCGAAAAGGGCATGGACTTCGAGATCCGCGACGTCGATCTCTTCGCCAAGCCCGAAGACATCGCGCTGATGAACCCCTACAACGAGGTGCCCATCCTCGTCGAACGCGACCTCATCCTGTACGAGTCGCACATCATCAACGAGTACATCGACGAGCGCTTCCCGCACCCGCAGCTGATGCCGGGCGACCCGGTGGCGCGCGCGCGCGTGCGGCTGTTCCTGCTGAACTTCGAGAAGGAGCTGTTCGCGCACGTCAACGTGCTCGAGTCGCGCGGCCAGAAGCCCAACGACAAGCAGCTCGAGAAGGCGCGCTCGCAGATCCGCGACCGGCTGACGCAGCTGGCGCCGATCTTCCTGAAGAACAAGTACATGCTGGGCGACGACTTCTCGATGCTCGACGTGGCCATCGCGCCGCTGTTGTGGCGCCTGGACTACTACGGCATCGACATGTCGAAGAACGCGGTGCCGCTGCTGAAGTACGCCGAGCGCATCTTCTCGCGCCCGGCCTACATCGAGGCACTGACGCCGTCCGAGAAGGTGATGCGCAAGTAAGCAGCATGGCCTCGACCCCCACGGCACCGGGCAACGCCGGCTCCTCGACGCGGCCCTACCTGATCCGCGCCCTGCACGACTGGTGCACCGACAACGGCTTCACGCCGTACCTGGCGGTGTTCGTCGACCGTGGGGTGCAGGTGCCGGCGGAGTACGTCAAGAACAACGAGATCGTCCTCAACGTCAGCTTCGAGGCCACCACCGGCCTGAAGCTGGGCAACGAGGTGATCGAGTTCAAGGCTCGCTTCGGCGGCATCGCGCGCGAGATCCTGGTGCCGGTGGACCACGTGATCGCGATCTATGCGCGCGAGAACGGGCAGGGCATGGCGTTCCCGATGCCGAGCGAGGCCAGTGCCGAAACCGCCGGCGACGCCGGCGATGCCGCACCGGCCGAGCCGCGCCCGGCGGGGGGCGGCCTGCGCCTGGCCAGCACCGACGGCACGCCCGAGGCGGATGCCCCCGCCGCGTCGGATGACGCGCCGAAACCTCCCGAGCCGCCCGAGCCTCCGACGGGCGGTGGCCCGCGGCCGGCGCTCAAGCGCATCAAATAGAATCCTCGCCTCAAGCCCTTGTAGCTCAGCTGGTAGAGCAGCGGTTTTGTAAACCGAAGGTCGCGGGTTCGATTCCTGCCGGGGGCACCACTGGTCTAGACAGGCCAGGCCTTCAACGATCACCCGGATAAACGTCTGGTATCAGATCGATTGAACCTTGATCCGTATTGAAGTAACCTGCCAGCCCCGGGACCGGAGAGCTTGTTCCAGCCGGGGCTGAAGTTGGCGCAGCTTGGAGGCCACCGCAGAGTTGGCCGCGAGCAAAGACCAACCCTCGTCGTCCACGGGTCCGGGCTTCACGTGCAAGGCCAGAGCAGGTGGAAGACTGTCTCGAATCGCTTCGAATCGTGCATTCGATTCCTGCAGCAGCCGCTGCAGGTGGGCCAGGGGCGCACTGCGACCCAGGGCCTCTTCGATGCGCAAGGCGTTGGGGGTGACCGGCGATGTCTTCGGTTTCACCGGAAGGAGTTTAACGATGCAGATCCTGATCACGCACGGCACGCTGGCCCGAACCCGCGTGCTGCGCTTCAACCGCCTGCAGTTCCTCGCCGCGCTGGCCATGCTGGCGCTGGTGCTGATGCTGCTGTCGGGCACGATCTACCACGTGATCTTCCTGAAGGCGGCGCGCGAAGGCTGGCCGGTGGTCAGCCAGATCACGCGGCTGGTGGTGCGCGACGAATTCGCCCAGCGCGACCGCTTCATGCGCGAGAACCTCGACGCGATGGCCCAGAAGGTCGGCGAGATGCAGGCCAAGCTGATCAAGCTCGAAGCGATGGGCGAGCGGGTGTCGGGCCTGGCCGGTGTGAAACCCGAAGAGTTGAAACAGATCGTGCCGGCCGCCGTCAGCGGCGGCCAGGGCGGACCCTTCGTGCCGGCCCGTTCGCCGTCGTTCGAGCAGCTGAACGGCATGGTGTCCTCGCTCGACGAGGCAGCCGACCAGAGCACCGACCTGTTCACGATGGTCGAATCGCGCCTGTTCGAGCAGCGCATGCAGCAGCTGATGGTGCCCAACAGCCGCCCGATCGACGTGCAGGTGGGTTCGGGTTTCGGCTTCCGCACTGACCCGTTCACCGGGCGTGCCGCGCTGCACACCGGCCTCGATTTCCCGACCGACGTCGGCACCCCCATCATGGCCGCGGCCGGCGGCGTCGTGCGCTCCACCGAGCAGCACCCGGCCTATGGCAACCTGCTCGAGATCGACCACGGCAACGGCCTGGTCACCCGCTATGCCCACACCTCGCGCATCGCGGTCAAGACCGGCGACCTGGTGCGCCGCGGGCAGGTCGTGGCCTATGTCGGCACCACCGGCCGCTCGACCGGGCCGCACCTGCACTTCGAGGTGTTGGTGGAAGGGGTTCCGCAGGATCCGGCCAAGTTCCTGGCCAGCGGCGCCAAGGGAGCAACCACCGCCCGTGCTCCGGCGCGCCATTGATCCTGGCACGACGCGGTACGACCCGGCACGACCCGGCATCCGGCTTGCCGGGCCCGGGTTGGCGCCCCCTGGGGGCAGGAGCGAAGCGACTGGGGGGCTGATAAACTCTGCGGCTTTGTCGCCGATCGTGTCCGGGCTTGTTTTCGTGCCCCGCACCCTCAGCTTTTCCCCGCATCCTGTAAATCGGCCCGTCAGTGAGAGGCCGCGGCTGCCCACCCTCCGGATCAACCCCTGACGCTGCATGTTGCCCAAGCTTCTCACCCAGATTTTCGGTAGCCGCAACGACCGCCTGCTCAAGCAGTACCGTGTCGTGGTGCAGCGGATCAACGCGCTGGAGCCGCAGTTCGAGCAGCTCAGCGACGACGCGCTGAAGGCCAAGACGGCCGAGTTCAAGGAACGCCACGCCAAGGGCGAGTCGCTTGACGACCTGCTGCCCGAGGCCTTCGCCGTCGCCCGCGAGGGCGGCAAGCGCGTGCTGAAGATGCGCCACTTCGACGTGCAGCTGATCGGCGGCATGGCGCTGAACGACGGCAAGATCGCCGAGATGCGCACCGGCGAAGGCAAGACGCTGATGGCGACGCTGCCGGTGTACCTGAATGCCTTGACCGGCAAGGGCGTGCACCTGGTCACCGTCAACGACTACCTGGCACGCCGCGACGCCGAATGGATGGGCCGGCTGTACAACTTCCTGGGCCTGTCGGTCGGCATCAACCTGCCGCAGATGTCGCGCGAGGAGAAGCAGGCCGCCTACGCCGCCGACGTCACCTACGGCACCAACAACGAATACGGCTTCGACTACCTGCGCGACAACATGGTCCACGAGACGGCCGACCGCGTGCAGCGCGGGCTGTCGTACGCCATCGTCGACGAGGTGGACTCGATCCTGATCGATGAGGCCCGCACGCCGCTGATCATCAGCGGCCAGGCCGAAGACCACACCGAGCTCTACGTGCGCATCAATGCCGTCGTGCCGCAGCTGAAGAAGCAGATCGGCGAGCTCGACCTGCGCACCGGCGAAGGCGTGATCGATCCGGGCGATTTCACGGTCGACGAGAAGTCGCACCAGGTCTTCCTGACCGAGGACGGCCACGAGAACGCCGAGCGCATCCTGCGCGAGGCCGGCCTGCTGGTCGAGGGCGCGAGCCTGTACGACCCGCAGAACATCACGCTGATGCACCACGTGTACGCGGCGCTGCGCGCACGCCACCTGTACAACCGCGACCAGCACTACGTGGTGCAGGACGGCGAGGTCGTCATCGTCGACGAATTCACCGGCCGCCTGATGACGGGCCGCCGCTGGTCCGACGGCCTGCACCAGGCGGTCGAGGCCAAGGAAGGCGTGCAGATCCAGAGCGAGAACCAGACCCTCGCGTCGATCACCTTCCAGAACTACTTCCGCATGTACGGCAAGCTGTCGGGCATGACCGGCACGGCCGACACCGAGGCCTACGAGTTCCAGGAGATCTACAACCTCGAGACCGTGATCGTGCCGCCGAACAAGCCGACGGTGCGCAAGGACGAGCTCGACCTGGTCTACAAGACCAACAAGGAGAAGTTCGAGGCCGTCATCGAGGACATCCGCGATTGCGTCAAGCGCGGCCAGCCGGTGCTGGTGGGCACCACCTCGATCGAGAACTCCGAGCTGATCTCGGGCCTGCTGCAGAAGGCGGCGCTGCCGCACCAGGTGCTCAACGCCAAGCAGCACGCGAAGGAAGCCGAGATCGTCGCGCAGGCCGGTCGTCCCGGCGTGATCACCATCGCCACCAACATGGCCGGTCGCGGCACCGACATCGTGCTGGGCGGCAACGTCGAGAAGCAGGTGCAGCTGATCGAGGCCGACGAGTCGCTGACCGAGGCCGAGAAGACGCTGCGCGCGGACAAGCTGCACAGCGAGTGGCAGGGCCTGCACGACCAGGTGACGGCGGCCGGCGGCCTGCGCATCATCGCGACCGAGCGGCATGAATCGCGCCGCATCGACAACCAGCTGCGCGGCCGTTCGGGCCGCCAGGGCGACCCGGGTTCGTCGCGCTTCTACCTGTCGCTCGAAGATCCGCTGATGCGCATCTTCGCCGGCGACCGCGTGCGCGCCATCATGGACCGCCTGAAGATGCCCGAGGGCGAGGCCATCGAGGCCGGCATCGTCACGCGCAGCATCGAGAGCGCGCAGCGCAAGGTCGAGGCGCGCAACTTCGACGTGCGCAAGCAGCTGCTCGAGTACGACGACGTCTCGAACGACCAGCGCAAGGTGATCTACCAGCAGCGCAACGACATCCTCGAGGCCCCCAGGCTCGACGCGCAGATCACCAACCTGCGCGCCAGCACGCTGGCCGACGTGACCCGCACGTTCGTGCCGGCCGAGAGCGTCGAGGAGCAGTGGGAGCTGGATGCGCTCGAGAAGACGCTGCGCGACGAATGGCACCTCGACGTGCCGGTGAAGGCCCATGTCGACAAGAGCCAGGCGATCACCGACGACGAGATCGTCGAGATGGTGGTCAAGGCCGGCCACGAGGCGTTTGCCGCCAAGCTGGCGACGGTGGGCGAAGAGCAGTTCCTGCCGTTCGAGCGGATGATCCTGCTGCAGTCGATCGACCAGCACTGGCGCGAGCACCTGGCGGCGCTCGACTACCTGCGCCAGGGCATCCACCTGCGCGGCTATGCGCAGAAGAACCCGAAGCAGGAATACAAGCGCGAGGCCTTCGAGCTGTTCAGCCAGCTGCTGGACGTCGTCAAGATGGACGTCACGCGCATCCTGATGACGGTGCGCGTGCAGACGCAGGAGCAGGTGGCGCAGGCCGCCGAGGCCATCGAGGAGAAGGCCGAGGCGATCAGCAACGTCACCTACACGCACCCGAACGAGGACGGCAGCATCTCGCAGGATCTGCAGGACGTGCAGGACCGCAACCTGGCCGACCTGCTGCCCAAGGTCGGCCGCAACGACCCGTGCCCGTGCGGCAGCGGCAAGAAGTACAAGGCCTGCCACGGCAAGTTGGTCTGATGGCCCACCCCCGAGGCGCTGGCGCGCCTCCCCCTCAAGGGGGCGCCGCCAGTGGCCCGGCAGAGCCGGTTCCCCGGCGGCTGCTGGGTCTTGACCGTTGGATGCGATAAGCGGAGCCTTCTGGCTCCGCTGTTGTTTTTCGGAGCCGTTTCGATGGACGCCACCACGCTGCAAGCGGCGCCGCGCGAGTTGTACACGCCGCACCTGCGGCTGGAGCACCCGCGCGAGGAGCATGCGGCCGTCGTGATGGAGAGCGTCAACGCGTCGCTCGGCGAGCTGCGCTTCATCGCCTGGGGCCAGGTGCCGTTCGATCCGGTCACGGCCGCGCGCTTCTGCCGGCGCAACGCCCAGCGCGTGGCAGCCGGCGAGTGCCTGATCTATTTCGCGTTCGACCGCGACAGCGGCGAATTCGTCGGCAACCTCGACCTGCACAGCTTCGATTTCGACGTGCCGCGCTGCCAGATCGGCTACGTGGCCGATACGCGCCATGCCGGGCGCGGGCTGATGCACGAGGCCGGCGCGGCGCTGGTGCAGCTGGCCTTCGAGCTGGGCGTGGTGCGCGTCGAGGCCTTCTGCGACGCGCGCAACCTGCGCTCGATCCGGCTGGCCGAGCGGCTGGGCATGCGTCGCGAAGGCGTGCTGCGGGCCTTCGAGCGCGACGAGCAGGGCGAGCTGAGCGACCAGGTCGTGCTGGCGCGCCTGCGCGACGACGTCGACCCGCGCTAGGCGCCGGATCGGGGTCGGCGCGAGTTGTGCCGGCCGGCCATTTCGACGACAGTGGCGGCTTTTCAAGAATCCTCACCACCGTGTCCACCCTCAATCCCACCGCCGACATCCCGTTCGCCGGCCGCGACGCCCGCTCCGACCGTGCCTTCTTCGGCCACCCTGCCGGCCTCGGCTGGCTGGCCTTCTGCGAACTGTGGGAGCGCTTCTCCTACTACGGCATGCAGGCGCTGCTGGTGCTGTACCTCACCAACTACCTGTTCCTGCCGCAGAACATCGGCCAGGTGGCCGGCATCGACGTGCTGCGCCACGCCATCGAGCAGGTCACCGGCCCGCGCTCGCCGCAGCAGCTCGCGTCCATCATCTTCGGGCTGTACGCCGGCCTGGTGTACCTGACGCCGCTGTTCGGCGGGCTGGTGGCCGACCGCCTGCTCGGTCGCACGCGCACGGTGGTGATCGGCGCCAGCCTGATGGCGACCGGCCACTTCCTGATGGCCTTCGAGGGCAGCTTCCTGTTCGCGCTGGCCTGCCTGCTGCTGGGCGTGGGTTGCTTCAAGGGCAACATCGCGGCGCAGGTCGGCGACCTCTATGCGCCGGGCGACAAGCGGCGCGCCAGCGCATTCCAGATCTTCATGCTGGCGGTGCAGATCGCGGTGATCCTGGCGCCCATCGTCTGCGGCACGCTGGGCGAGAAGGTGGCCTGGCACTGGGGCTTCGGCGCCGCGGGCATCGGCATGCTGATCGGGCTGGTGGTCTACCTGGCCGGCAAGCGCCACCTGCCGCCCGAGCCGCTGCTGGGCAGTGCGCGCCGGGCGGCCGATGCCGCCGCCGGCCCGCGCACGCGCATGACGCGCGCCGAGAAGCTGCGCCTGCTGATCCTGGTGGGCCTGATCCCGGTGCTGATGCTGACGATCGTCGGCAATCAGCAGTACAACAACGCCTTCCCGCTGTGGTCGCAGAAGAACATGGACCTGGGCCTGTTCGGCTGGCAGATGCCGGTGACCTGGCTGCAGGCGGTGGACGCCGCCGTCAGCACCGGCGCGATGATCGGCTCGATCGCGTTCTGGCGCTGGTGGGCGACGCGCCGGCGCGAGCCGGACGAGCTGGTCAAGATGGCCATCGGCTCGCTGATCGCCGCCAGCGGCCCGGGGCTGCTGGTCATTGCCTCGGGCATCGTCGATGCGGGCGGGCGCGTCAGCGTGCTGTGGGCCTTCGGCTACACGATCCTCAACGACCTGGGCTTCGCCAACGTGATGCCGGTCGGGCTGGCGCTTTACTCGCGCCTGTCGCCGAAGCGGCTCGAGGGGCTGATGATGGGCACCTACTACCTGCACCTGTTCATCGCCAACACCTTCGTCGGCTGGCTGGCGGGCTTCCTCGAGATCATGCCGGGCCGCGATTTCTGGGGCCTGCATGCGCTGCTGGTGGCCGGCGGAGGCGTGCTGCTGCTGCTGTGCAAGGCCTTCTTCGGCAAGCTGCTGGCGCCGGACGCCGTCGCGGCGCAGGCACCCGCCGCCTGAGCCGGCCCCTTCAGGAGATCGTGCCGGTGTAGTTGACGCCGGCCTGCTTCAGGCCCTGCGTGCGGAAGACCCAGACGAACTCTTCCCAGTGGTCGAGCAGCAGGGCCAGCAGCGGCGAATTCGGGTTCTTCGCGGTCTGGTCCTCCAGCGTCTTCTCGATGCCGAGCAGGAAGCGACCGATCTGCGCCAGCGTCTTGCGCTTGAACACCTCTTCGACGCTGACCTTCGCCTTGACGCCGGCACTCGCTTCGGCCGCCTGCACGGTGCCGGCGTCCGACAGGAAGCGCAGGCCGATGAACTTGTGCTTGTCGAGGGCGTAGACCTGCTTGTTGTACTTGGCCGTCGCCGGCAGCTTGTCGGCCTTCTCCAGCTGCAGCCGCTGCAGCAGCGAGGCGTCGGCCTGTACCGCTTCGCACTGCAGGCACTGGCGCTCGGAGTTGTCCTGCGCCGCGTAGCTCGACATGATCAGGCTCTGCTGGAACAGCGTGGCGTACAGCGCCCGGTTCGCGTCGGCGGTGTAGTGGAACTTGCCGTCCACCTTGCTGCCGCTGGCCTGCTGGCTCAAGCTGTCGAACGAGCGCACCGCGGCAGGGCCGGGCTTGCCGGGTCGGGCGAGGCTGCCGCTTTCCACCACGATGTAGAACTCGTCGAGCGCCGCGGTGATGATGTCTTTCCAGATCGTCTGCGGGATCACGCTGTGAGCGACCGCGGGGCGGCCGTTCACCGTGGAGCCGCCGCAGCTCGGGCAGACGCGGGCGGCGGCACCGAAACGGTCGGGCAGCATCTCCAGCGACACCTTGCCGCCCTCGGCCGGCACGAACTCGAACAGCGACGAATTGGTGGCCTTGGTCTGCACCTCGCTGTAGTAAGGCTTGACCGGCGTGAAGTTCTTGCGCACCGACGGGTTGCCGACCGCGGTGAACTGCACGTCGGCCCCGAGCCTCGCGACCATCTGCTTGATGACCGATTGGTCGAGCGACGATTCCCATGCGGTCTCGAGGTAGTTGACCTCCTTGACCAGCGCCTTGGCGCTCTGGACCAGCGACAGCGGGGCGCCCGGGCTGGTGCTTGCGATCTTCAGCGTGTACCCCATGGAGATGACCACCTCGTCGGTTGAACTTCGGGTTCTCGAAACTGCCGCGGATTCTAGGAGCGGGGTCCCCGGGCGACGGCATGACTTTGGTGAGGGAACGGGCGGCTGCCGCTACAGTGGCTGCATGAACACAGACGCCCTGCATCCCGAGATCGAGCCCTTCGAGACAGGCTTCATGCCGGTCGGCAAGCTGCACACGCTGTACTGGGAGCGCTGCGGCAATCCGTCGGGCATCCCGGTCGTCTTCCTGCATGGCGGGCCGGGCGCCGGCACCTCGCCGCGCGACCGGCGCTTCTTCGATCCGCACAGGTACCACATCGTGCTGTTCCACCAGCGCGGCGCCGGGCGCTCCACGCCCGCGGGCGAATGCCGCGACAACACCACCGACCTGCTGATCGAGGACATCGAGCGGCTGCGCGCGCAGTTCGGCATCGAGCGCTGGCTGGTGTTCGGCGGGTCGTGGGGGTCGACGCTGTCGATCGCCTACGCGCAGGCGCATCCCGATCGCTGCCTGGGCCTGGTGCTGCGCGGCATCTGGCTCGCGAGCGACGAAGAGAACCAGTGGTGGCTGTACGGCATGCGCCAGTTCTTCCCGAAGGAATGGGAGGCCTTTGCGCACGCGATCCCCGAGGCGGAACGCGCCGACCTGCTGGGGGCCTACCACCGCCGCGTGAGCAGCGAGGACCCCGCCGTCCACCTGCCGGCGGCGCGTGCCTGGAGCCGCTACGAAGGGGCCTGCCTGCGGCTGATTCCCGAGCCCGACGAGCAAGAGACCGACCAGCAGGCGCTCAGCCTCGCGCGGCTGGAGGTGCACTACTTCCGCGGCAATGCCTTCCGCACCCCGGGCCAGTTGCTCGCGCAGGTGTCGCGCATCGCCCACCTGCCGTGCGTGATCGTGCATGGGCGCTACGACGTGATCTGCCCGGTGCGCTATGCGCATGCGCTGTCGGACGCCTGGCCCTCGGCCCGGTTGATCGTGGTGCCCGATGCCGGGCATTCGTCGGCCGAGCCCGGCATCACGCGCGAGCTCGTGGCGGCGACGGACGCGTTCGCTAGCTCGATGCGAGCGGGTAGGTGAACCCGAAGAAATGGATCGCGTTGAGCGTGAAGTGCGCCAGCACGGCCGACTCGATGCGGCGGGTACGCGCGTACGCCAGGCCATAGCCGCAGCCTGCGATCGCCGCGGCGACGGCCAGCGCGATGCCGCCGCCGGCATGCACCAGGCCGAACAGGACGCTCGCGACGAGGATCGGCATCCAGCGCCATCCATCTCGGCCTTCGGCCCATCGCATCAGCCGTTCCTGCAGCACGCCGCGGAAGAACGCCTCTTCCGCGACGCAGGTCAGCAGCAGGTTGATCGGAACCCACAGCAGCGCGAACCGCGGCAGCTTCGGGTCGGGCGCGATGGCCCCGGACGTAGCCACGGCGCCGAGCACGACGACCGAGGTTGCGATGCCGATGGCGATGCCCTGGCCCGCGACCCCGGGCCATTCGCGCCAGGCCCGGATGCGTCGGCAGAAGAACGCGACGAGGATCAGCCCGGCCGCGCCCTTGTCCAGGCTGGCGTACTGCGTGATCGGCGGGGAGTGCTCCCCGAGCCGCAGTCCCGCTGCGACGAGGGGGTTGCTGAACCCGGGCACCAGGTGCACCGCCAGGGCCAGTGACAGGGCCCACACGGCGAGGCTCAAGGCCGCGGCGCAGCGCGGTGCGCCGGGTTGCGTCGCCACCTGCGATGCGGCCCAGGCCGCGCCGAGCGCGAGCACGGCCATCCAGGACAGCTCGCTGCACACCAGCCCCGACGCGAGGAAGGCCACGAAGAACGGTTGCCATGCCGCGAGGCGCCGGCCGCCCGGCAGCGGGATGGCCGGCAGCCAGACGGCGCAGAGGGCCAGGCAGAGAAGGAGGAAGGTCCAGGGAGAAGGCATGCGCCATTCTCGGGGCAGTCCTTCAACGGCTTGCCCCTGTGGCCAGCGAGAAGCGGTGGATGTTCCACCCCGGCGCGTCCTGGTGCAGCACCAGCACCTGCGGCCCGGCCGCGAGCTTGACGGTCGCCGTCACCGTGGTCCAGCTCTGCCAGCCGCCGGTGGCCGGGATGTGGACGTCGCCGCTCAGGTCGCGGCCCGACGCGTCGGCCAGGTGCAAGGCCCCGGGCGTGCCGTTCGGCGACGCGACGCGGAAGCTGGCGGTGTAGCTGCCGGCCGTCGGCACGTTCACCGAATAGCGGAACCACTGGCCGGTGGCTGTCCAGCCGACGTTGTAGCCGCCGCCTTCGTCGGCCGTCTGCTCCAGGTCCACGCCGTCGGCGCGGTAGCCGTTGGCCGTGCCGTTGACCGACAGCAGGTTGTACGCGAGCGCCGCGCCGCCGCTGTTGTAGTTGGCCGCCTGCAGCGTGCCCGGCAGCGCGATCGCGTTGCCCTGGAACGGCGCGTCCGAGCGGCCCAGCTGCCAGCTGTTCTGCGCCAGCGTCGCGTTGAAGCCGCCCGAGCTGTTGGCATACGCGGTGCCGCTGGCCGTGAGCGCACCGACCGCGTTGGCGGTGATGCGCGCGCTGCCGCTCGGTGCCGGGTAGAACGGCGCGTTGGCGACGATGCCGTTGCGCCATGGCGCGATCACCGTGTTGTGGTTCAGGTCGATGTGCGTGGCGGTGGAGAAGCCGATGCCGTCGTACAGCGCGCCGACGACGGTGTTGCCGCTGACGACGATGTCGTCGACGATGCCGGTGTTCTGCCCGTCGCTGCCGTTGCCGATGTGCAGCGCCGGCTGTCCCTGGTCGAAGCCGTTGCCGCCGGCGCGCTCGATGCGGTTGCCGGTGATGCGCGACGAACGCAGGTCGTTGCCGTTGACGCCGAAGCGGCCGACGCCGAGCCCGGTGTAGCGCGCGGTGTCGGCCACCAGGTTGTCGGCCACCAGGTGGCCGCTGCCGCCGTACACGCCCAGGCCCTTGCCGTTCCACGCGCCGATCAGCGTGTTGCGGGTCTGGGTGATGTTGGACATCGGCGTGTAGAAGACGCGGCCGTTCGAGGTGTCGTTGTAGTTCACCGAGTTGATGGCCATCGCATCGTCGCCGGTGCCGCGCACGAAGTTGTTGGTGGCGGTGAGGTTGTTGCCGACGGTGGCGCCCATCGACACGTTGTTGAGGTTGCAGCCGTCGGCCCAGATGGAGGTGAGCCGGTTGTCGCGCACCATGCCGCCGGTGCCCGAGGCCCAGAAGCCTGACAGCACATGCTGCGTCCACAGCTTCTCGGCCAGCCAGTTGCTGCCGGTGATGTCCATCGCGCCGCCGGCACCGTCCACCGGTTCGCGGCTGCGCGCATTCGAGTCCAGGTGCAGGCCGCGCACCGTGGCCGAGCTCAGCTGGAACAGGGCGCCCAGGCCGCCGTGGGTGTAGGGCAGCGGCACGTCGCGGTAGATCGTGCTGTACCACATGCCCGCGCCTTCGATCGTGACGCCGCTGCCGACCAGGCCACTGCTGCCCTTCAGGTAGAAGATGCCGGGCGGCACCCACAGCGTCTTGCGCTGCGCCTGGGCCTGGTCGATGCAGTTCTGGATGGCGGCGGTGCTGTCGCGTGCCTGCGGGTTGCCGGCGCCGTTGGTGGGCGTGGTGTCGGCGATGGCGCCGCAGCTGGTGATCGAGATCGAGTTGGCCGGCTGGGCGAGGGGCGGAGGCGGGTTCTCGACGTCGACCACGTCGACGTTGTAGAAGGCCGCGGTGTTGTCGGCATCGCGGCGCAGCGAGAAGGTGCTGCCCGGGCCGATGGGCTCGCCGCTGACGAAGGCGGCCGTCTCGTCGTAGAAGGCGCGCGGGCGGCCCTTGGCCGGGTCCTGGTCGCTCGCCTGGTAGCTGGCGCCCTCATAGATCCAGCTCTGGCGCGAGTTCAGGTTCAGGCGCTGGCGGAACACGCCGTTGACGTAGAGGTTCAGCGTGGCGGTGATGCCGCCGCCGCCGGGTGCATCGGGGATGCTGGCGCGTACGTTGATGAAGCTGATCGGCCTGCCGGTGGTGTTGGTCCACCAGACTTCCTGGCCGGGGCCGGTGAGCGCGACGTAGGCGTGGCCCGAGGCCTCGAGCTCGGGGCTGGCGAAGCGGGTGGTCGGCGCAGCCGTGAGCGAGACCACGCGCGCGCCGTTGACCAGCGTGCCGGATTCGGCCTCGATGCTCTTGAACGGGGTGGTCGCGCCGGCGGCGTGGGCGCAGGCCGCGAAGCCGACGGCGGCGATGGCAGCGGCCAGGGTCAGGAGGGCTGGGTGTTTCACGGGGACGTCCTCGGTGGGTGGAAGGGCGACTGCGGCGCGATGATGCGACTGATCAGCGGTTCCACCGGGGAGTGGCATGCAACCGACGTAACCGTTCGGCTGGCGCGATGGGATCTCCCCTCGAAAGGGGTTGGATCGCGCCTTCACCCTGTGCCAACATGCACCTTCTCATGCGACGCCATCTGACCTTGATCGTGCTGTCTGCCTTCACGGCGGCGGTTGGGGCGCAACCCGGTGAAACGCTGCAGAACTGGTTCAACGACCCGTTCTTCCAGGTCTCGTCGGCGATTGCGGACTGTCCGCTGCCGGCCGGGCCGTTCACCGACGAGGCCGATCGGCGCGTGCAGTCGCACCGGCGGGCAGAGAAGGGCACGACCTGCTGGCTCGCGAAGGAGTGCGACCGGCCGAACGCCTTTGCCTACGACCAGGACATTGCCGCGGCCTTCCAGGCGGCGGTGCGCGAGCGCCAGCCCTTCCCGGACACCTCGCTGTGGGTGACCGTGCAGGGGCGCGTGCTGTACATCGAGGGCTGTGCGGCGCAGCCGGGGATGGAGGCGAAGGTGGAGGCCTTCGCACGAGCCATCCCGAACGTGCAGCAGGCGATCGCCATCATCCGCGCCGATCCCTCGGCGCGTCCACCGTACAAGCTGCGCCGGCCCTGACCCGCGCGGGACTTACTGAACCGCTTCCTTCGCCGCCGCCTTGGCGTTCTTGCCATGCTGCTTCGCCTTGGCCTTGTGCACCTTGGCCTTGGCCTTGTGGACCGTGCTCTTGGGTTCGTCGGTCGCGGCGGCCTTGACGTTCTCGGTGCCTTGCTTCGCCGTCTCGGCCGTGGCCTTGGCGGTTTCCTTCACGGCGGTGCCGGCCTGGGCGAAGGCAGTGCCGGCGATGACCAGGAGGGCGAGTGCTGAAATGAATTTCTTCATGGTGGTGTGTCTCCGTGGAGTGGGACGCTCATCATCCCGTGTCGGATGCGGGCGGGTCGTCGGAGATCGCCAACACCGGACGTAGGACGACAGGAGCACGCCGCCGCTACCATCCCCGTTGGCGCCATGAGCACCCCGTCCACCCCCTCCTCCCCGGTCTACACCGTCGCCGTGCGCGAGCTGTGCGAGTTCACGGCCAAGCAGGGCGACCTGGACCTGCGCTTCACGCCGGGCCCGTCGGCACAGGAAGGAATGGCCGGCCATGCCGCGGTGGCCGCGCGCCGGGGTGGCGGCTACCAGTCCGAGGTCAGCCTCAGCGGCAGCTTCGCCCACCTGCGCGTGCGCGGCCGCGCCGACGGCTACGACCCCGACCGGGGCCTGGTCGAGGAGATCAAGACCCACCGCGGTGACCTGTCGCGCCAGCCGGCCAACCACCGCCACCTGCACTGGGCGCAGGCGCGCATCTACGGCGCGCTGCTGTGCCAGAAGTTCGCGCTCGCGCAGCTGAAGCTGGCGCTCGTCTACTACGACGTCGGCACGCAGCAGGAGACGGTGTTCACCGAAACGCTGCGCGCCGAAGAGCTGCAGCAGTTCTTCGAGCAGCACTGCCGGCGCTTCCTGGCGTGGGCCGACCTGCAGCTCACGCACCGGGCCGCCCGCGATGCGGCGCTGGCGGCGCTGCGCTTCCCGCACGCCGGCTTCCGCACCGGGCAGCGTCCGCTGGCCGAGGCCGCCTACCGCGCGGCCAGTGCCGGCCGCTGCCTGATGGTGCAGGCGCCCACCGGCATCGGCAAGACCGTGGGCACCTTGTTCCCGCTGCTGAAGGCCTGCCCGACGCAGCAGCTGGACAAGCTGTTCTACCTGGCGGCCAAGACGCCCGGCCGCGGCCTCGCGCTGGACGCCCTGCGGCAGATCGGCGGCAATGCGACGGCGCTGCCGTTTCGCGTGATCGAACTCGTGGCCCGCGACAAGGCCTGCGAGCACCCGGACAAGGCCTGCCATGGCGACTCCTGTCCGCTCGCCCGCGGCTTCTACGACCGGCTGCCCGCCGCTCGCAGCGCCGCGCTGGACGGCCGCCTGCTCGACCAGGCCCGCGTGCGCGCCGTCGCGCTGGAGCACCAGGTCTGCCCCTACTACCTCAGCCAGGAACTGGTGCGCTGGAGCGACGTGGTGGTGGGCGACTACAACTACTGGTTCGACCTCAGCGCGATGCTGCACGGCCTGGCGCTGGCCAACGACTGGCGCGTCGGCGTGCTGGTCGACGAGGCGCACAACCTGGTCGAGCGCGGTCGCAAGATGTATTCGGCCGAGCTCGAGCAGGCCGGCCTGGTGGCGCTGCGCAAGGGTGCGCCGGCCGCCGTGAAGCCGGCACTCGATCGCTTGCACCGCGCGTGGAACGCGCTCAACAAGGCGCAGGCGGCCGACTTCGCGGTGCTGCCCAAGCTGCCCGCTGCATGGCGCGATGCGATGCAGGCTGCCGTCTCGGCCATCGCCGAGCACCTGGCCGACGGGGCGCAGGCGCCCAACGACACGCCGCTGCTGCGCTTCTACTTCGACCTGCTGCATTTCGGCCGCGTGCTGGAGCTGCTGGACGAGCACTCGCAGCTCGACGTGACGGTGACCGAACGCCGTGGCACGCGCGTGCGCTCGACGCTGTGCGTGCGCAACCTGATCCCGGCACCGCACCTGCGCGCGCGCTTCGCGGCGGCGCACACCGCGACGCTGTTCTCGGCGACCCTCGCGCCGCAGGCCTTCTATGCCGACACGCTGGGCCTGCCGGACGAGACCGCGTGGATCGACGTCGAGTCGCCGTTCCGCGCCGAGCAGTTGTCGGTGCGGGTGGCGCGCCACGTCTCGACGCGCTGGCAGCACCGCGAGCAATCGCTGGCGCCCATCGTCGAGCTGATCGCGCACCAGTACGCGCAGGCGCCCGGCAACTACATGGCGTTCTTCAGCAGCTTCGACTACCTGCAGCAGGTGGCCGGGTTGCTGCGCACGCTGCATCCCGAGGTGCCGCAGTGGGCGCAGTCGCGCAGCATGGACGAGGCGGCGCGCGAGGCGTTCCTCGCGCGTTTCACGGCGGACGGCCGCGGTGTCGGCTTCGCGGTGCTCGGCGGCGCCTTTGCCGAGGGCATCGACCTGCCGGGCCGGCGCCTGGTCGGGGCCTTCGTCGCGACGCTCGGGCTGCCTCAGGTGAACGCGGTGAACGAGTGCGTGCGCGCGCGCATGCAGGAACGCTTCGGCGCCGGCTACGACTACGCCTACCTCTACCCCGGCCTGCAGAAGGTGGTGCAGGCGGCAGGGCGGGTCATCCGCACCACCTCCGACGAGGGCGTGGTGGTGCTGATCGACGACCGCTTCGGCTCGGCACAGGTGCGCAGCCTGCTGCCGAAATGGTGGAAGCTCGCGCCGCAGCGGACGCCCGCCCCCCTCGCCAGAGATTGACGCAAGCTGTTTTTGGGATAATATTCCCAAAATGGATGCCGACCGATCCCTGAAGAACACGCTCGCGCTGGCCGTTGCCCGGGTGCTGCGGCCGCTCGTGCGGCTGATGCTGCGGCACGCCATGCCGTATGCGGCATTCCAGGAACTGGCGAAGCGGGTCTACGTCGAAGTCGCGCTGACCGAGTTCGCCATCCCGGGCAAGAAGGCTTCGACCTCGCGGGCCTCGATCCTGACGGGCCTGTCCCGCAAGGACGTGCAGCGCCTGCTGGACGCCGCCCCCGACAGTGCCGCCACCGCGGGTGAATACAACCGGGCGGCGCGCGTGCTGACGGGGTGGATCCGCGATCCCGAGTTCGTGGATGGCGGGGGACGCCCGCGTGCCCTCGACGTGGACGGGCCGCTCGGCTTCGCGACGCTGGTGCGGCGGCACAGCGGCGACATGCCGGTGCGTGCCGTGCTCGACGAGCTGCTGCGCGTGGGCGCGGTGGCGCGGCGCGACGATGGCCGCATCGAGCCCTTGCAGCGGGCCTACGTGCCGCAGCAGGGCGCGACGGAGAAGCTCGACATCCTCGGCAGCGATGCGGCCGACCTGGTCGAGACGATCGACCACAACCTGCTGCACGGCGCGACCGACCCGCGCTTCCAGCGCAAGGTGATGTACCACGGCATTCCCGACGCCGCGCTGCCGGCGTTCCGCGCGCTGAGCGCCGCGCAGGCGCAGGCCCTTCTCGAATCGTTGGACGGATGGCTCGCCGCGCACGACGTGGACGACATCCCCGGGCAGCCGGCCACCGCGCGCTCGCGCGTGGGCGTCGGCATCTACTACTTCGAGGCGCCCGCCGCGGTGCCCGATACCCCTACCCAGAGAGGTTCAAGATGAAGCCCATCCAGATGGCCGGTGCCGGCCTGTTCTCCCTCGTGCTGCTGGCTGCGGGCTGTGGCGGCGGTGGCGGCGGCATCGGCGGGACCGGTGCCGACGCCGGCACGCTGCACGTCTCGCTGACCGACGCGCCGGCCTGCGGCTACGACGCCGTCAACGTGACGATCGAGAAGGTGCGCGTGCACCAGAGCGCGAGCGCCGCCGATGCCGATGCGGGCTGGTCGGAGATCGTGCTCGCGCCGGCGCGCCGCGTCGACCTGCTGAGCCTGACCAACGGCGTGCTCGAAGACCTCGGGCAGACCTCGCTGCCGGCGGGCCGGTATTCGCAGCTGCGGCTGGTGCTGGCCGGCAATGACGCGGGCCACCCGCTGGCGAACTCGGTGGTGCCGACCGGCGGCACCGAGACCGCGCTCGATACCCCGAGCGCCGAGCAGAGCGGCTTGAAGCTGAATGCCGACATCGACGTGCCCGCCAACAAGGTGGCCGACCTCGTCCTCGATTTCGACGCCTGCAAGTCCATCGTGCGCCGCGGCAACTCGGGGCAGTACAACCTGAAGCCGGTGCTGTCGGTCACGTCGGTGCTGTCGGACGCCGGGCTGCGCGTCATCGGCTACGTCGACCCGGCCATCGCGACCAGCGCCACCGGCGTGTCGCTGCAGGCCGCCGGCAGCGTCGTCAAGGCCGGCGCACCGGATGCGAGCGGCAGGTTCGTGCTCTACCCCGTGCCGGCCGGCACCTACGACCTGGTGGTCACTGCGCCCGGGCATGTCAGTGCATTGATGAGCGGCGTGCCCGTGACCGAGGCTGCCTACACCTACGTCAACAGCGCGGCACTGCCGATCGCGCCGGCCCTGTCGGCGCCGGGCGAGCGCGCGGTGTCGGGGACGGTGGCGCCGGCCAGCGCGACGCTGCGGGCGCTGCAGGCCCTGACCGGCGGACCGACGATCGAGGTGCAATGGGCGCCGGTGGACGGCACGACGGGTGCCTTCGACTTCTCGCTGCCGATCGGCGCGCCGGGCCGCACCGCGTACGTGGCGAACCCGGTGGCGCTGACCTTCGTCGCCGATCCGGCCGCTGCCGCCCGGTACACCGTGCAGGCATCGTCCCAGGGCGTGTCGAAGTCGCAGGACATCGACGTGACGGCGCCGGTGGCTCCGCTGCAGTTCAGCTTCCCATGAAGGCCTTCGGATCCTCGACCTGGGGCCACGTGATCGACCCCGCCGTGCTCCCGGCGCGGGCCGGTCGCCTGTCGGTGATTGCGGTCGGCGGCACCCGCAGCGGTGCGCTCGACAGCCTGTGGATGGAAGGGCCGGTCGACCTGACGGTGGTCGAGCATTCGGAGGCTGCGCTGCAAGACATGAAGTGCCGCCTCGGGCCGCTGTCGAAGTACATCGCGTGGATGCAGGCCAACGTGCTGCATGCCAGCCTGCCGCAGCACGCCTTCGACGTGTGGCTCGACCAGGGCTGGCACGCGACGCTGTCGAGCGAGGCCGAGCGTGCGCAGTACATGGCCCAGGTGCGGCGCGCGGTGCGCCCGGGCGGCGCCGCCTTCGTCGATGGAAAACTGACCTCCTGCTGAAGCGGCCACGCAGCGCGAGGCACTACGATGCGGCATGGACCGCGCCGCATCGCCCGCCCCCGTTCAACGCGTGCCCGCCGCCGGCTGGCCGGCACTGGCCGGCTTCATCTGGCGCCACAACCGCGCGCTCGATGGCGGGGTTCGCTGCCTGCACTTCGAGCAAGGCGACAGCGTCGAGCAGCATGCGCGCGAGCTGTCGCAGTTGCCGGCTGCCGACGCGGCGTTCTGGATGGCCGCCGGCCCCGACGGCTCGGCGCAGGCCGTCGCCGGTTGCGAGTTCGATCCGGTCCTGGGCCGCGCCTGGCTGCGCGGCCCGCTGGTGGGCGATCGCGAGACGGAGCCGGTGCTGGCGCCGATGCTGCTGCACGCCTTGGAGCAGGGGCTGCCGCAGCTGAGCTGCTTCGACGCGTTCCCGAGCGAGGCCGACCCGGCCTTGAATGCGCTCTACGAGGCAGCCGGCTACCGCCGCATCGACGTGCACCGCGTGCTGCGCGCACCGCTGCAGGGCATGGTCCTGGACGCCGACCCGCGCGTGCACCCCGGCGTGCCTGAAAACCTGCCCGGACTGCTGGCTCTGCACCACCGGCTGTTCCCTTCCAGCTACCTGAAGGACGCCGACATCGCCGATGCGCTGGCCGATCCCGAGCGCCTGGTGCGGGTCGTGCATGAAAGCGGTTCCGTCGCCGGCTACCTGGTCGCCCAGCACGAGCCCGATGCCGACGAGGTCTATGTCGACTACCTCGGTGTGGATGAATCCCGCCGCGGCAGCGGCCTCGGCCGGGCCCTGGTCCAATCCGCGATGCGCTGGGGCCGTGCGCTCGGCCGCGGCCACGCCGCGCTGACGGTGCGGCAGGACCGGCTGCCTGCCCTGTCGCTGTACCGGCGCTGCGGCTTCGCGCAGATCTCGGCCGGCGTGCAGTGGCGCAAGGAACGCATCCCGGCCTAGTGTTACCAAGGGGGAGGTGGGCCTGTAAGTTGCTTTACAGTCCACGCAGTTTTCCTGAAACCCCATTTTCATGACCCTTCGTCCCCCGTCCGCCGCCTGGGCCGGCCGCTTCGCCAGCCTGCCGGTGCTGCAGCAGGTGGCCGCCGGCATCCCGGCGATGCCGGCCGCACTGCAGCGCATGGGGCAGGCGGTGCTGGCGCACCCGTTTCGTGCGGCCACGCTCAACATCGATGAATTCGCCGGCGAGGTCGCCGTCTCCATCGCCACCGCCAACCGCTTCGCCCGCGCGCTCAACTTCGCCGGCTACCCGCAGTTCCGCGCCGAGTTGGCGCGCGGTTTCGAGGCCATCCTGGCGCCGGTCGAGAGCCTGCGCAGCAACCTGAAGCAGTCCACCGGCACGCAGCAGGCGATGGCGGCATCGCTGCACGAGACGCTGGCCAACATCGAGCACACCGTGCAGGCGCTGCAGCAGCAGCCGTGCGAGCAGGCGGTCGAGCTGATCGCCGGCGCCGACCAGGTGCTGACGCTGGGCTGGGGCAGCAGCGCCTACCTGGCCGGCGTGCTGCAGCACGAGCTCGAGCCGCTGTGCTCGCGCATCGGCAGCCTGGCCCAGGCCGGCGGGCCCTCGCATGCGGCGCGCCAGCTGGTCAAGCGCGGGCCGCGCGACCTGGTGATCGCGCTGGCCTTTCCGCGCTATGTCGAAGACACCATCGTGCTGACGCGGCTGGCGCGCGAACGCGGCGTCAAGGTGCTGGCGCTGACCGACGAGCCCAGCTCGCCGCTGGTGCCGCTGGCCGACGTCACGCTGTACGCGCACGTCAACCGCCAGGTGGCGCCCACCTCCAACGCCACGGTGCTGGCGCTGCTCGAGGCGCTGGTCGCCGCGCTCGCGCACCGCACCGAAGGCGCGGTGCAGCGCGCCGAAGAGATGGCGCGCGGCGTGCTGCCGTGGCTGCAGATCGAGCCGGGGAGGGTGGCATGAGCGCGCCGGGCCGCCCCAAGGGCGAATACCGCAGTGCGCAGCACGAAGGTACTCCAGTGAGCCGCGGGCTGAGCGCCGGGCCGCTCCCAAGCCGGCCCGCGCTCCCCTCGGGGGAGTGGCCGACGTACCCGTCGGTCGAGGGGTTGTCATGACGCCGGTCATCGCGATCCACGGCGGCGCCGGCACGCTGTCGCGCGCGTCGATCTCCGACGCGCAGCAGCTGCGCTACCGCGCCGCGCTCGACGAGATCCTGCTCGCCACCCAGGCGCTGCTCGCCGACGGCGTCGGCGCGCTCGACGTCGTCACCGAAGCGGTGCGCCGGCTCGAGGAATGCCCGCTGTTCAATGCCGGTTTCGGTGCGGTCTACACGGCAGAGGGCAAGCACGAACTCGATGCCTGCGTGATGCGCGGCAGCGACCTGGCCGCCGGCGCGGTGGCCGGCGTGCGCACGCTGCGCAACCCGGTGCTGGCCGCGCGCGCGGTGCTCGAGGCCGCCGGCCCGGTGCTGCTGATCGGGCCGGGCGCCGAGCGCTTCGCCGCCGACCACGGCTGCGCGACGGTCGCCCCCGAATGGTTCGACACGCCCGGGCGGCTGGCCCAGCTGCACGCGATGCAGGCGGCCAGCGGCGTCGCGCTCGACCACGATGCTGCCGCGGCCACCACCGCTGCGGCGCCGCTCGACGAGCGCGCCAAGTTCGGCACCGTCGGCGCCGTCGCGCTCGATGCCCAGGGTCACCTCGCCGCCGCCACCTCCACCGGCGGCATGACCAACAAGCGCCCCGGCCGCGTCGGCGATTCGCCGCTGGTGGGCGCAGGCTGCTATGCCAACGACCGCACCGCCGCGGTGTCGTGTACCGGCGTCGGCGAGGCCTTCATGCGCGCGCTCGCCGCCCACGACGTGTCGGCGTTGATGGCCTATGCCGGCCTGCCGCTGAAGCAGGCGGCACGCCGCGTCGTGATGGACACGCTGCCGCCGCTGGGCGGGCGCGGCGGGCTGATCGCGGTCGACGCGCACGGCAACGTCACGCTGCCCTTCAACACCGAGGGCATGTACCGCGGCTGGGCCCGGGTCGGCCAGGCGCCGGTGTCCGCCATCTACGCCGACGAACCCGGCCCCGACGCCCCATGACAGCCATCCCGCCTTCCACCCTGCGCCGCGTGCTCGAGGTGCGCGACCTCAGCGTCAGCTTCCGTGTCGAGGCCGGCCGGCTGCAGGCGGTGCGTGCGCTCGATTTCCACGTCGACGCCGGCGAGACGCTGGCCATCGTCGGCGAATCGGGTTCGGGCAAGTCGGTCTCGTCGCTGGCGCTGATGCGCCTGGTCGAGCACGGCGGCGGGCGCATCGACAGCGGCGAGATGTGGCTCACGCGCCGCGACGGCGAGCGCGTCGACCTGGCGCGGGCCGATGCACGCCGCATGCGCTCGCTGCGCGGCGCCGACCTGGCGATGGTGTTCCAGGAGCCGATGACCTCGCTGAACCCCGTCTTCACCGTCGGGCAGCAGGTGGCCGAGTCGATCAAGCTGCACCAGGGCGCCACGCAAGGCCAGGCGATGGCCGAGGCGCTGCGCCTGTTCGATCTGGTGCGCATCCCCGAGGCGCGCGAGGTGCTGGGCCGCCACCCGCACCAGCTGTCGGGCGGCATGCGCCAGCGCGTGATGATCGCGATGGCGCTGGCCTGCCGGCCCACGCTGCTGATCGCCGACGAGCCGACCACCGCGCTCGACGTCACCATCCAGGCGCAGATCCTGGCGCTGATCCAGCAGCTGCAGCACGAGCTGGCGATGGGCGTGATCTTCATCACCCACGACATGGGCGTGGTGGCCGAGATCGCCGACCGCGTGCTGGTGATGCGCCGCGGCGACAAGATCGAGGAGGGCGAGTGCCGCGCGCTGTTCGCCCAGCCGCGCGAGCCGTACACGCGGGCGCTGCTGGCCGCCGTGCCGCAGCTGGGCGCGATGCAGGGGCAGGACCTGCCGGCGCGTTTCGCGTTGCCGGGCGACGCGGGCACGGCACGGGAAGGCGCCACCACGATGCCCGACAGCGTGCGCGCCGACCAGCCGCCGGTGCTGACGGTGCAGGGCCTGGTCACCCGCTTCCCGCTGCGCAGCGGCGTGTTCGGCCGCGTGCGACGCCAGGTGCATGCGGTCGAGCAGATCAGCTTCGAGCTGAAGGCCGGCGAGACGCTGGCGCTGGTCGGCGAATCGGGCTGCGGCAAGTCGACCACCGGCCGCTCGCTCGCGCGCCTGGTCGCGCCGCTGGCCGGCCGCGTCGAGGTGGCCGGCCGCGACATCGCGCCCTTGCACGGCGCCGCATTGCAGGCGCTGCGCCGCGACATCCAGTTCGTCTTCCAGGACCCGTACGCGTCGCTCGACCCGCGCCTCACGGTGGGCTACGGCGTGATGGAGCCGCTGCTGATCCACAAGCTGATGCCGCCGCGGGATGCCGAGGAGCGCGTGCGCTGGCTGCTCGAGAAGGTGGGGCTGCCGGCCGAGGCGGCGCACCGCTACCCGCACGAGTTCTCGGGCGGGCAGCGGCAGCGCATCGCGATCGCGCGGGCGCTGGCGCTGAACCCGAAGGTGGTGATCGCCGACGAGGCCGTGTCGGCGCTCGACGTGTCGATCCGCGCGCAGATCATCAACCTGCTGCTCGACCTGCAGCAGGAGTTCGGCATGGCCTACCTGTTCATCTCGCACGACATGGCCGTGGTCGAGCGCATCAGCCACCGCGTGGCGGTGATGTACCTGGGCCAGATCGTCGAGATCGGCCCGCGCCGCGCGGTGTTCGAGAATCCGCAGCATGCGTACACGCGGCGGCTGATGTCGGCCGTGCCGGTGGCCGACCCGACGCGCCGGCGCAAGCGCGAGCTGCTGTCCGACGAGATCGCGAGCCCGGTGCGCGCGGTCGGCGATTCGCCCGAGGTGGCGCCGCTGCACCAGGTGGCGCCCGGGCACTTCGTGGCCCGCCATCCGGTCGGCGGTGCGTACTGATCTTCCTTGTTCCCAGAGACTCAAGCCAGGAGAACTTCAATGAACCGACAACGCATCTCTCGCCTCGCTCGCGTGGCCGCCGCCCTCGCGGTCACCGGGGCGGCCTTCTCGGCCCACGCCGCCAAGGACATCACCATCGCGGTCGCCTCCACCTTCACCACCACCGACCCCTACGACGCCAACGACACGCTGTCGCAGGCGGTCGCCAAGTCGTTCTACCAGGGCCTGTACGGCTTCGACAAGGACATGAAGATGGTGCCGGTGCTGGCCGAGAGCCACACCGCCAGCAAGGACGGCCTGGTCTACACCGTCAAGCTGAAGACCGGCATCAAGTTCCACGACGGCACGCCATTCAACGCCGAGGCGGTGAAGGCCACCTTCGACCGCGTGACCAACCCCGACAACAAGCTCAAGCGCTACAACCTCTACAAGAACATCGCCAAGACCGAGGCGCTGGACGCGAGCACGGTGCGCTTCACGCTGAAGGAGCCGTTCTCGCCCTTCATCAACACGCTGGCCCACCCGTCGGGCGTGATCATCTCGCCGGCCGCGCTGGCGCAGTACGGCAGCAAGGGCATCGCGCAGCACCCGGTGGGCACCGGCCCGTTCAAGTTCGTCGAGTGGAAGGCCACCGACTACCTGAAGGTCGAGAAGTTCGACGGCTACTGGCGCAAGGGCTACCCGAAGGTCGACAGCATCACCTGGCGCCCGGTGGTTGACAACAACACCCGCGCCGCGGTGATGCAGACGAATGAAGCGCACTTCGCGTTCCCGGTGCCGCCGGAAGCGGTCGACACGCTGTCGAAGAAGCCCAGCCTCGAGATCACCGCCGCGCCGTCGATCATCCAGCGCTACCTGTCGATGAACACGCAGCAGAAGCCCTTCGACAACCCGAAGGTGCGCGAGGCCATCAACTACGCGATCAACAAGGATGCGCTGATCAAGGTGGCCTTCTCGGGCTACGCGATCCCGGCCGAAGGCCCGCTGCCGCACGGCGTGGAGTACGCCGTCAAGCTGGGCCCGTGGCCCTACGACCCGGCCAAGGCGCGCGAGCTGCTGAAGGAAGCCGGCTACCCGAACGGTTTCGAGACGACGCTGTGGTCGGCCTACAACCACACGACGGCGCAGAAGGTGATCCAGTTCGTGCAGCAGCAGCTGGGCCAGGTGGGCATCAAGCTGCAGGTGCAGGCGCTGGAGGCCGGCCAACGCGTCGAGCGCGTCGAGAGCGCGCAGGATCCGGCCACCGCGCCGGTGCGCATGTACTACGTCGGCTGGTCGTCGTCGACCGGCGAGGCCGACTGGGCGATGCGGCCGCTGCTGGCATCCGAATCCTTCCCGCCCAAGCTGTTCAACACCGCGTACTACAAGAGCGCTGTCGTCGACAACGCGATCGCCAAGTCGCTGGTGACGACCGACAAGGCCGAGAAGGCCAAGCTGTACACCGAGGCGCAGAAGCAGATCTGGAAGGACGCGCCCTGGGCCTTCCTGGTGACGGAGCGGCTGGTGTCGGTGCGGGCGCGCAACCTGGCCGGGTTCTACGTGATTCCGGACGGCAGCTTCAACTTCGATGAAGTCGAGTTGAAGTGAGGTCCCGGATTTCCATCCGGGCTGCTTGAATGGCTGTCTATCTTCTCAAGCGGCTGCTGGGGCTGCTGCCGACGCTGCTGATCGTCGCGGTGCTGGTGTTCGCCTTCGTGCACCTGCTGCCGGGCGATCCGGCGCGGCTGGCGGCGGGTGTCGATGCCGACGCCGAGACGGTCGAGCTGGTGCGGCGCGACCTCGGCCTCGACCTGCCGCTGCCGCAGCAGTTCGTGCGCTTCTTCAGCCATGCGCTGCAGGGCGACTTCGGGCTGTCGATCCGCAGCAAGCGGCCGGTGTCGGCCGAGATCGCCGAGCGCTTCGGTCCGACCTTGTGGCTGACCCTCGCGGCGATGGCCTGGTCGGTGCTGCTCGGGCTGGTGCTGGGCATCGTCTCGGCGGTGTGGCGCAACCGCTGGCCCGACCGGGTCGGCATGTCGCTCGCGGTGTCGGGCATCTCGTTCCCGTCGTTCGCGCTCGGCATGGTGCTGATGCAGCTGTTCTCGGTGCAGCTGGGCTGGCTGCCGACGGTGGGCGCCGACAGCTGGCGCCACTACATCCTGCCGTCGCTGACGCTCGGCGCCGGCGTGGCCGCGGTGATGGCGCGCTTCACGCGCAGCTCGTTCATCGACATCCTGAAGGAAGACTACGTGCGCACGGCGCGCGCCAAGGGGCTGGACGAACCGTCGGTGATCTTCAAGCACGGGCTGCGCAACGCGCTGATCCCGGTGGTCACGATGATGGGGCTGCAGTTCGGCTTCCTGCTCGGCGGCTCGATCGTCGTCGAGGTGGTGTTCAACTGGCCCGGCATGGGACGGCTGCTGGTCGATGCGGTGGAGATGCGCGACTACCCGATCATCCAGGCGCTGGTGCTGCTGTTCTCGCTCGAATTCATCCTCATCAACCTGGTGGTCGACGTGTTGTACGCCGTCATCAACCCGACGATCCGATTCCATTGAACACCGCCACCCCTCCCGTCACGCCCCCCACTGCCGTGCGCACGCCCGCGGCGGAGTTCTGGCGCAAGTTCAAGCGCCAGCGCGTCGCGCTGATCGCCGGCGGCTTCGTGCTGCTGCTGGTGGCGCTGGCGGTGTTCGCGCCCTGGCTGGTGCCCTTCGACGCCGAGAACTTCTTCGACTACGACGCGCTGAACTCGCCGCCGTCGGCCAAGCACTGGTTCGGCGTCGATTCGCTCGGGCGCGACATCTTCAGCCGCATCCTGATGGGCGCGCGCATCTCGCTGGCCGCCGGCTTCGTCTCGGTGGCGGTGGGCGCCGTGGTGGGCACGCTGCTGGGCCTGCTGGCCGGCTACTACCAGGGCTGGTGGGACCGCATCGTGATGCGCATGGCCGACGTGCTGTTCGCCTTCCCCGGCATCCTGCTGGCGATCGGCATCGTCGCGATCCTCGGCAACGGCATGGTCAACGTGATCCTCGCGGTGGCAGTGTTCAGCGTGCCGGCGTTCGCGCGGCTGGTGCGCGGCAACGTGCTGTCGCTGAAGCACCAGACCTACATCGAGGCGGTGCGCTCGATCGGCGCGTCCGATGCGGTGATCATGCTGCGCCACCTGCTGCCGGGCACGGTGGCCTCGGTGGTGGTGTACCTGACGATGCGCATCGGCACGTCCATCATCACGGCGGCCAGCCTGTCCTTCCTTGGCCTGGGCGCGCAGCCGCCGACACCCGAATGGGGCGCGATGCTGAACGAGGCGCGCGCCGACATGCTGAACGCGCCGCACGTGGCGCTGTTCCCGAGCCTGGCGATCTTCGTCACCGTGCTTGCCTTCAACCTGCTCGGCGACGGCTTGCGCGACGCGCTGGATCCCAAGCTGGACAAGTACTGATGCCTGGGACCGCGCTCGGTGCCCCGCGCGTCGGCATGCTGCCTTCGGCCGCGCTGGACGCGATCACCGACGTGCCGGGGCTGGCCGTGGGGCATTGCACGCTGGACGACGGCGCCACGCAGACCGGCGCCACCGTGCTGCTGCCGCAGCCGGGCAACCTGTTCCTGCACAAGCTGCCGGCGGGGCTGGCGGTGATCAACGGCTTCGGCAAGAGCGCCGGGCTGATGCAGCTGCAGGAACTGGGCACGCTCGAGTCGCCGATCGCGCTGGTCAGCACGCTGGCGGTGGGCGCGGCGGCGAGCGCGCTGGTGCGCGATGCGATGGCGCAGAACGCCGAGCTGGCGCGCGGCCTGCCGACGCTGAACCCGCTGGTGTTCGAGTGCAACGACGGCTGGCTGAACGATGCGCGCGCGATGGTGCTGCAGGAGTCGCACGTGGCGCAGGCGCTGGCCGCGGCGCGCGCTGCGCCGCACGGCCGCTTCGCGCAGGGCAGCGTGGGGGCCGGGCGCGGCATGTCGTGCCATGGGCTGAAGGGCGGCATCGGCAGTGCGTCGCGCCGCGTCGGGCCGCACGTGCTGGGCGCGCTGGTGCTGGCCAACCAGGGGCGGCCCGAGGCGCTGACGATCGCCGGTCGGCGCATCGGTGTGCAGTTGCAGGCGCGGCTTGCGGCAGAGACGGGGCCGGAGCGCGGATCGATCATCGTGCTGCTGGCCACCGATGCGCCGCTCGATGCGCGGCAGCTGGCGCGCGTGGCGCGCCGCGCCGCGGCCGGGTTGGCGCGCACCGGTTCCGACTACGGGCATGGCAGCGGCGACATCGCGCTCGCCTTCTCGACCGCGTACCGGGTGCCGCAGGGGGCGGACGAGCCGATGCCGGCTGTCGCGCTGCTGCACGAGAGCGCGCTCGACGGCCTGTTCCAGGCTGCGGCCGAGGCCACCGAGCAGGCCATCCTGCATGCGCTGTTCGCGGCCACGTCGGTGAGCGGGCGCGACGGCCGGCGCCGCCTGGCGCTCACCGAGCTGGCGCCCGACTGGCCGACGCTGCTCGACATCTCCTGAACGACGCGTGAACCGAAAGACGACGATGAAGACACCGACGATCCTGGTGGCCGTGGACATCGAAGGCGTGGCGGGCGTGTGGCGCCCCGAGCAGACGCAGGCCGGCAACGGCGACTACGAACGGGCGCGGCGCTGGATGACGCAGGAGGCCGATGCCGCGGTGCGCGGTGCGTTTGCGGGCGGTGCCGGCGCGGTGCTGGTCAACGATTCGCATGGCCACTTCGGCAACCTGCTGGCCGACGAGCTGGACCCGCGCGCGCAGCTGATCCAGGGCAAGCCGCGCCAGCTGGGCATGATGGCCGGCGTCGACCAGGGCGTGGCGGGGGTCTTGATGATCGGCTGGCATTCGCGCGCCAAGACGCGCGGCGTGCTGGCGCACACGTCGAACAGCTTCGCGTTCGCGCGGGTGTGGCTGGACGAGCTCGAGGTGGGCGAGGTCGGGCTGTATGCGGCGCTGGCCGGCGAGTTCGGCGTGCCGGTGCTGCTGGCCAGCGGGTGCGACGTGATGGCGGCGGAGGTCGAGGCGCTGCTGCCCGGCACCGCGTGCGCCGTCGTCAAGTGGTCGGAGGGGGCGCGCAGCGGGCGGTCGCTGTCGCCGGCCGAATCGCGTGTGCAGATCGAGGCCGCGGCGCGCGATGCGGTGCAGGCGCTGACGCCGTCGCGCACGCCCTGGCGTCATGCCAACCCACGGCCCACCTTGCGCGTTCGCTGCCAGACGCCGGCGCTGGCCGATGCCTTCGCGCTGTGGCCGGCGGTGCAGCGCGAGGATGCAGAGACCATCGCGGTCGCCTGCGCCAGCGTGCACGACGCGGTGCGCAGCCTGAATGCCCTGGCGGTGATGGGGAATGCGCTGCGCTGAGTTCGCGCTGCGCGGCGCAGGCGGCCTGCTGCTGGCCGCGCTGCTCGCGGGTTGCGGGCTGCTTCCACCGGCGCCGCGGGTGCGTGTCGCGCCGACGGTGGTGGCGCCGGAGCAGGTGCAGCGCCTGGTGGCGAATGCCACCGACGAATGGATCCGCTGGGGCAGCAGGCGGTCGCTCGTCACGCCGGACCATCCGGCCTGCCTGCTGCAGCCTGATGGCGACTGCGTGCAGGTCGACGACGGCTGCGGCGACGAGCAGGCGCAGGCGCTGTGCCCGGTGGTCGACAGGTACTGGCAGGCCGTGCCGCCCGGGCACCGGCGCCACAGCTGCGGGATGGTCGACGTCTGTGCGGTGCACTGGCCGGCGGACGACAGCCGCATGCCGGAGAACACGCCCCCGTGGTCGGCGGTGTTCGTCAGCGCGATGATGATCAAGTCGGGATTCAGTGCCAGCGAGTTCTGGCCGTCGCGCTCGCATGCGGGCTACATCGTCGCGGCGCGCGACGGCTACGCGTCGGCGTTCGAGGTGCTGCCGACGCCGGCCGAGCCGTCGGTGGGCGACGTCATCTGCGCGACGCGCGGCCGCACGCAACTCAAGCCGGACGAGATCTGGAAGATCCTCGACGGCGAGCTGTCGCACCCGCTGCACTGCGACATCGTGGTGGCCGTCGATGCCGACCGGCGGTGGCTGCAGGCCATCGGCGGCAACGTGCAGCAGACGGTGGCGATGAACCAGGTGCAGCTGGACGGGCAGGGCAGGCTGGCGTTCGACGTGGCGCCATCGCGGCCCTGGCTCCTCATCCTCAGGCCGCGCCGCGAATTGCCTTGAGTCGAGAGCGCCATGCAATGCTTCATCGAGCTTGTGCCAGTCCGGGATGCCCGCAAAACGTGGCTGCTGAAGTGAAGGCGCGGGCGGGGAGGCTGGGGCGCGCCAATCGGGATGGGGCGTCGGAGCTGGCTGGTTTGAGGGCCCGCGTGCGCCAGCACGCTTCGTGAAAACTGACTTGTCGCCGACTGTTTGACCACAGCGAGCGAAGCGAGCGGCGGGAGTTTCGGCGACGGGCCCTCAAAGCAGTCAGCGCAGGGAAGTCGACGCGCCGCCAGGCGCGGCGACCGCCCCATCCGGCGCGCCCCAGCCTCCCCGCCCGCGCCTTTGCCGAACCAGCGCCCCCGTCACAGCCGACCCGGATTGGCATCCGGGCTACAGTCCGTCCCGGTACCCTGTCCACACCTTGCCCGCGAGCCCCTGCCCACCGTGACCCTTCCCAATCCGCGCCACGCGGCGCGTGTCCCCGCGCACATCTCCCCCGAACAGCTCGCGCGCGTCCGACAAGCCGCCTATGCGCTGCCCCAGGTGGTCAAGCCCTCGGACTACTTCGACGAACACGCGAGCGGCCTCGACGAGCGCCTCGACAAGCTGGGCCTGGTGCTGCTGCAGAAGGCCGTCGCCGGGGCCCGCCCGAGCCGCTGGATCGCGCCGGACGTCATCGACGCCGCGTTGCAGCACCTCGACGCGGTCGGCACCGGCCCCGAGGTGCGCACCGTCATGCTGGAGCGCGGCGCCGCGCTGGACGCGCTGGGCGTGGCACGCGACGGCAGCGGCTGGACGCGCCTGATCAGCTACCCGCTGCAGCTCACCGAGGCCGAATGGCGCGTGCCGGTGCTGTTCCGCGTGCCGGTGCAGGCCGAGGCAGTGTGGGCCTTCCACCGCAGCGGCGACAAGGCCGCGCTGCTCGCCGCATTGGGCCCCGTCCCCGCCTACCCGCAGGCCGACGCGCTGCGCGCCGCGCTCGACGCGCTGGTGCTGCGCAGCCGCCTCTACAACGCCCGCCACCTCGAATCGCTGCTGCCGCGCCTGCAATCCGAATGCGCGACGCCGCAGCCGCTGCCCGAACTGCTGGCGGCCTGCAGCCGCGCCCAGGAACGCTGGGAACACCAGGTGTCCGAACTCGACACGCTGGCCGGCCTGAACAGCGAGCTGGCCTTCCAGGGCTACCCCGACACCTTCGTCAAGGCGCGCCGGCTGCAGCGCAGCGTCACGCTCTACGTCGGCCCGCCCAACAGCGGCAAGACCCACGCCGCCTTCGAGCGCCTGGCCCAGGCCCACGACGGTGCCTACCTCGCGCCGCTGCGCCTGCTCGCGCTCGAGGGCCGCGACCGGCTGGTCGGCCGCGGCGTCGCCTGCTCGCTGCTCACCGGCGAAGAGAACGTGCCCGCGCCGGGCGCCGGCCTCGTGTCCAGCACCATCGAGATGGTCAACACCAACAAGGCCATCGACGTCGCGGTGATCGACGAAGCCCAGATGATCTTCGACCCGTACCGCGGCTGGGCCTGGACGCAGGCCATCGTCGCGGTGCCGGCCAACGAGGTGATCGTCATCTGCTCGGCCTACGCGGTGCCGGCGATCGAGAACCTGCTCGGCCTGTGCGGCGAACGCTGCACCGTGCGCCACTTCGAGCGCAAGCAGCACGTGCAGCTGCTCAACGCGCCGGTGCCGGTCTCGGCGCTGAAGAAGGGCGATGCGGTGGTCGCCTTCAGCCGGCGCGACGTGCTGGCGCTGCGCGACCAGATCGCCGCCGGCGGCCACCCCGTCTCGGTGATCTACGGCGCGCTGCCGCCCGAGGTGCGGCGGCGCGAGGCCGAGCGCTTCGCGCAGGGCGAATCGCACGTGCTGGTGGCCACCGATGCCATCGGCATGGGCCTGAACCTGCCGATCCGCCGCGTGCTGTTCAGCACCATGACCAAGTACGACGGCCAGGGCGACCGGCCGCTGGATGAATCCGAGGTGCACCAGATCGCGGGCCGGGCCGGCCGCTTCGGCATGCACGAGGAAGGCTTCGCCGGCGTGCTGAAGGAGGCCGAGCCGCCCGCGCTGCGCATGCTGAAGGAGCGCCTGGCGCGCACGCCGCGCGCGCCGCGCGACTTCAAGGCGCCGGTGGCGCCGAACGGCTGGCACGTCGACACCATCTCGTCGCGCCTGCACAAGACCCGGCTGCGCGAGGTGCTGGGCGTCTTCATGGAGCAGCTCAAGCTCGACGACGCGCACTTCGCGGTGGCCGAGCTGGAGCAGATGCTCGAGCTGGCCGAGCAGCTCGACCGCAGCGCCGCCAAGCTGAGCCTGAAGGATCGCTTCATCTACGCGCAGGCGCCGGTCGACACGCGCACCGTCTCGCAGGTGCAGGAGTTCCTCGACTGGAGCAGCAGCCACGCGCTGACCGGCCGCGCCGGCTCGCCCTGGTTCCTGCAGGACGTGGACGGCCACAGCCGGCTCGACCGCATGGAACAGGCGCTGCGCTCGTGCACGCTGTGGCTGTGGCTGGACCTGCGCTTCCCCGGCGTCTACGGCAAGGTCGACGAGGTGGTGGCGCTGCGCAGCCAGCTCAACGACGGCATCGAGCGCCAGCTGAAAGGCAAGCGCCCCCTGGCCCAGGTTCGGCATCGCGGGCGCGCCTGAGCCGACTTGGCCGCACAGCGGCACAATCCCCACCTTCCGCGCTTGCCGTTTTCCCCTTTCCGCTCATGTCATCCACCGAACCCGTGATCCCCCCGACAGACGTTTCCGCCGTGCCGGAGGAACAAGACACGCCCGCGGCCGGTGCGCCGCCGGAGATGCCGGCTGCCGCGGCCCCCGCCATGAGCCCCGCGGCCTGCGCACAAGAGCTGCGCCAACGCTGGCCGGCCCTGTTCGCCGGCCCGCCCAAGCCGCTGAAGCTGCGCAGCCACGTCGACATCCAGGAGCGCGCCCCGGGCGTCTTCAGCAAGCAGGTGCTCACCGCGTTCTTCCGGCGCTACACCGGCAGCACCTCGTACCTGATGGCGGTGGCCAAGGGCCGCCAGCGTTTCGACCTGGACGGCAAGCCGGCCGGCGAGATCACCGACGAGCACCGCCAGATCGCCGTCGACGAGCTGAACCGCCGCGGCGTCAGCCAGCAATCGCGCCGCGACGTCGAGCAGTCGCGCCGCGAACTCGAAGAGCAGCAGCGGCGCAACCGCGCCGGCCTGCTGCACGACTGGGAGCGCACCACGCTGACGCGCGCCAACTTCTGCGTACTGAAGCAGGTGGCGGACGAAGAACTGGACGGCCTGCTGGAGATCGCGCGCCAGGAGGCGGCGCAGCGGCCACCCCGGAACGAGCACCGCGAGCACCGCCCGCCGCCGCGCCAGGACCGGCCGGCCGGCCCGGCAGCGCCGCGGCGCGAGGGACGCGACGGGCGCCGCCGCTGACGCGCCACGGCCTTCCTCACTCTTGAGGATGCCGCGGCACCGGCCCGCGATGGGCGTATAAAGGTGGCGTGCCGCAACCCCCCATCGGACTTGCTGCCCGGCCTGCGGCGGCGCTTTCGCTCCATGCGTTCCTCACCCGGCTGATCTGGGTGTGCGTGGGGCCGTTGGGGGTGCTGGCGGTCTACCTGGCCATCGATCGCGTGCTCGACGTGCAGGCCAGCCGCGACCGCGAGGCCCGGGGCATCGCCGCCACGCTGGCCTCGGATGTCGACCAGTTCCTGAATGCCCGCATCGGTGCGCTGAAGATGCTGGCGAAGTCGCCGTTGGTGGATGATGCCGCGCGCTGGCCCGAGCTCTACCAGGAGGCCCAGGGTTTTCGCCAGAGCTTTGGCGGCCAGGTGATCCTCGCCGACCTGGGCATGCACATGCGGTTCAACACGCGCGTGCCCTTCGGCACGGCACTGCCGCTGCTGCCCGTGCCCAAAGGCCGGGCCGCGGTGCCGATCGCGATCGCCACCGGCCGCCCCGCGGTGGGTGACGCGTTCCTGGGGCCGATTGCCAACGAGCGCATGGTGGCCGTGGCGGTGCCCGTGCTGCACGACGGGGGAACGGCCGGTGCCGTCGTGCTGACGGTGTTCGAGGCGCGCCAGTTCCAGGCCCTGCTGGATTCGCTGGCCTTGCCGGCCGGCTGGTCGCTGGCCGTGCGCGACGGCGCGGGCGACGCGATTGCGCACCGCGCGCCGCCGGGCTTCAACCGGGACACCGACGTCGACGCCAGCGGACGCTTCGTGGTCCGATCGGCCGCTTCGGCCTGGTCGATCGAGCTCGACATTCCGCGCGGCATCTACCGGGCGCCGATGCTCGAAGCCGCCGCGACGCTGGCGCTCGCTGTCCTGGTGGCGACCCTGGCCGGGGTCGTCGGCGGCACGCTGGCCGGCCGCCGGCTGGCGCGCTCGGTGGCCTCGCTGGCGCAAGCGCCCGCTGCGCGTGCCGAGCCGCCCGCCATCGCCGAGATCGCCAGCGCGCGGCGGCTGCTCGACGAGGCGGCGCAACGGCGCGAGACCGCCGAAGCGACGCTGCTGGTGAGCGAACAGCGCTTTCGCCGTCTCTTCTACGAGGGGCCGCTGCCGCAGGCCCTGATCGCCAGCGACGGCGTGCTGGTCGGGCTGAATGCCCGCTTCGTGCAGGTCTTCGGCTACGGCCTCGACGAGGTGCCGACGCTGGCCGAATGGTGGCGGCGCGCCTATCCCGACCTGATGTACCGGGCGACTGTGATCGAGGGCTGGAATGCGGCCGTGGCGCGTGCCAACGCCACGGCCACCCACATCGAGCCGATCGAGCGCCAGGTCGCGTGCAAGGACGGCAGCGTGCGCACCATGGTGGTGTCGGGCATCGGCATCGGGGACGATTTCCTGTCCACCTTCTTCGACATCACCGAGCGCAAGGCGGCCGAGTCGGCGCTGCGCGAGAACTCGACGCTGTACCAGCACACCCTCGAGAGCATGCTCGAAGGCTGCCAGCTGATCGGCTTCGACTGGCGCTACCGCTATCTCAACCCGGCCGCCGTCCGCCAGCATCGCGGACAGTCGCAGCCGCTGGTCGGCCGCACCGTCATGCAGGCGTACCCGGGCATCGAGGCCACGCCGGTCTTCGCGATGCTGCGCCGCTGCATGGAGCAGCGGACCCCGCAGCACAGCGAGATCGAATTCACGTTCCCCGACGGCACCCGGACCTGGTTCGACCTGAACGTGCAGGCCGCGCCCGAAGGCGTCGCCGTCTTCAGCGTCGACATCACCGAGCGCAAGCGGGTGGAAGAAGTACGCCAGCGGCTCGCCGCCATCGTCGAAGCCTCCGACGACGCCATCGTCAGCAGCACGGTGGACGGCATCATCACCAGCTGGAACCGGGGCGCCGAGCACACCTTCGGGTTTGCCGCGGACGAGGTGATCGGCAAGCCGGTCGGCGAGGTGCTGCGGGCGCCGCAGGCGGATGCGCAGGCGCTGGCCGACGAACGCAGGATATTTCATGTCCGCCGGGGCGACGGTGCCGGGGGCGCCGAAGAGGTGGTGCGCCTGCACCAGCGGGGACACCCGCTCACGCTGTCGGTGGTCACCGGCGTGATCCGCGACGCCTCGGGCCAGGCCATGGCGCTCTCCGCGATCCTGCGCGACATCACGCTGTCGAAGCGGCGCGACGCCGAGCTGCAAAGCCTGCTCGCCGAGCAGGCGGCGCGCGAAGCCCTGATGCGTGACCTGACGGAACGGCTGCGCACCTTGCGCGAGGAAGAGTGCACCCGCATCTCGCGCCAGGTGCATGACGAGCTGGGGCAACTGCTCACCGGGCTCAAGATGGACGTGCGCTGGATGATCCGCAAGCTGGCGTCCGGCGGCACGCCGGACGACCTGGCGCCCAAGCTCGCCGAGGCCGAGGACCTGGTCGACCAGACGGTGGCGTCGGTGCAGCGCATTGCCGTCGAACTGCGACCGAGCGCGCTCGACACGCTGGGCCTGCCGGCCGCGATCCGCGACGAGGCACGCCGCTTCGAGGCGCGCACCGGGGTTGTCACGGCGGTCGAGACCGGCATATCCTCGCTGCCGGAGCCGGCGGTGGCGACGGCGCTGTTCCGCATCCTGCAGGAGCTGTTGACGAACATCGCCCGCCATGCGCAGGCGTCGTCGTTGAACATCGCGCTGTCGGACGAGCAGGGCGCGTGGATCCTGCGCGTGCGCGACGACGGAGTCGGCATCCCGGTCGAGACGGCGCGGCGCGCGACGTCGCTCGGATTGCTGGGCATGACGGAGCGCGCCGAGGCCATCGGCGGCGCGTTCCGCGTCGAACCTCACCCGGACGGCGGCACCCTCGCCACGGTGCGGGTGCCGCATCCACCAGACGCGAGGACCGGACATGCAGCACATCCTGATCGCTGACGACCATGCCGTGACGCGCCATGGCCTGCGCGAGCTGCTGCGCGAGGCCTTCGCCGGGGTGCAGGTGGACGAGGTGGCGGACGGCCACGCGGTGCTCGCCATGCTGGCGTCCCGCACCTGGGACCTGATCCTGCTCGACGTGCTGATGCCGGGGCCGGGCATCCTCGAGCTGCTGCGCGGCATCCGCGCGCTGAACCCCGGCGTGCCGGTGCTGGTGCTGACGGCCAGCGACGAGACCGGCTACGTCGTCGAGACCATGAAGGCCGGCGCCAACGGCCTGATCCACAAGCACCATGCGGTCGACGACCTGCTGGAAGCGGTGCGGCGCATCGCCGACGGCGGCACCTACCTGCACGCGGACACGGCGATTGCCATCGCCAAGGAGCTGCAGGGGCACAAGGCGCCGGCGTCGCTGCACCACGACCTGTCCGAACGCGAGCTCGACATCTTCCGGCGCATCGCGCTCGGCCGGGCGATCAAGGAGATCGGTTTCGACCTCGGGCTGAGCGACAAGACGGTCGCGACCTACCTGGCCCGCATCCGCGAGAAGACCGGCCTCACCAGCCACGTCGAGATCGCGCGCTACGCCCTCAAGAACGGCCTGGTGGACTGAGGCCTGCCCGCATTCCCCCGGGCGAGGGGTGATCCTGTCAGCAATTTGCTGACGGGCGCCGGTGCAAATGCGCACAAGGACCGCGCCGCTGCGGTGGCACGATCCTTCCATGAAGTTCCCACGCCCTCGGCCCAGGTTCCTCGTCGCCGATGACGTGAACGCCATCGCCCGGCTGGTTGCCGAGCTGCTGCGCGAGGGCGGCGCCGACGTGGTGGGGCCGGCAACCGACGGCGCCCAGGCCTTGCGCCTGTTCCACGAGACCGCGCCCGATGGGGTGGTGCTCGACATCGAGATGCCCGAGCTCAACGGCTTCCAGCTGCTGCGCGCCATCCGTGCGAGCGAGCAGGGCACGCGCTGCCTGGTGATCGTGCTGACATCGCATGCCGAGCCGTCGATGCGCGAGCAGGCCTTTGCCGACGGCGCCGACCACTTTCTTCACAAGTCGAGCGAGTTCGAGCGCCTGCTGCAGATCGTGCCCGACTTCATCCGGCGCCAGGTCGCGTAGTCAATCCACCGACAGCGTTCGGCATTTCGCCGACTGGCAGGCCCGAGCGGCCGCGCGCACAGTCCACCCACCAGCCGCAGCACGCGGCGCTTCGAGAGGACAAGGCATGTACGGTCTCGTCAACCAGGCGGTTGAAGACTTCGTCAGGCGCGGTTTCGGCGACGAGGCCTGGAAGCGCATCCGCGACAAGGCCGGCGTCAACCTGGAGATGTTCGTCTCGATGGACAGCTACCCGGACGAGGTCACGTACCAGCTCGTCGGGGCCGCCAGCGAGGTGCTGGGCCTCGAAGCCGCGCAGATCCTCGAGGCCTTCGGCGAGCACTGGGTGCTCTACACCGCGCAGGAAGGCTACGGCCAGATGCTGTCGATGTTCGGCTCCAGCCTCGAGGAGTTCCTGCTCAACCTCGACAACATGCACAGCCACGTCGGCCTGACCTTCCCGGCCTTGCGCCCGCCGTCGTTCCAGGTGGAGGGCGTCGACGGCGGCCGCAGCCTGCTGCTGCACTACCGCAGCGAGCGCATGGGGCTGGCGCCGATGGTCATCGGCCTGCTGAAAGGCCTGGGGCGCCGCTTCGGCGAAGACGTCACCGTGCGCCAGACCGCCCACCGCGGGCTTGACGATCACGACGTGTTCCGCATCGATCGCGTCGGTATGGGCGCCGTGCCGCAGTCATGATGGGCGCGCCTGCATTGAACCTGACCCCCCAGGAGTTCGCTGCAGCGTTCCCGTTCCACATCGTCCTCGACGATCGGCTTCGCGTGCTGCAGACCGGGTCGGTCCTGGCGCGCCTGTGTCCGCAACTGACCGAAGGCAGCGCGCTGGCCGAGCAGTTCAGCGTCCAGCGGCCCGCCCTGCAGGCGATGGATTTCGACGCGCTGCTGACGCAGCGGCACTCGCTGTTCGTGCTGCGCCACCGCGACGGCGGCCTGCTCCTGCGCGGCGAGATCGTGGCGCAGGGCCGGGTCCTGTTCTTCCTGGGCTCGCCCTGGGTGACGGCGATGACCGACGTGGCCCGCATCGGGCTGTCGCTCAGCGATTTCGCGGTGCACGACCCCGCGGTCGACCTGCTGTTCCTGCTGCAGACGAAGAACAAGGCCCTGGCCGACGCGCAGGAACTGTCGCACCGGCTGAAGGAGCAGAAGGACAACCTGAAGGTCGCCATGCTGGCCACCGAGGTGGCCGAGCAGGCGAGCCGCACCAAGAGCGAATTCCTGGCGATGATGAGCCACGAGATCCGCACGCCGATGAACGGCGTGCTGGGCATGCTCGATCACCTGCTGGACGGCGAGCTGTCGCAGCCGCAGCGCCACTGCGCCGCGACCGCCGCGAAGAGCGGCAAGTCGCTGCTCGGCATCATCGACGACATCCTGGACTTCTCCAAGGTCGAGGCCGGCAAGCTCGAGCTGGAGAGCATCGATTTCTGCCTGCGCCGCACGGTGGGCGACGCGGTCGAGCTGCTGTCCTACCAGGCCGGCGAGAAGGCGATCGCGGTCGACGTCGACGTCGCCGCCGAGGTGCCCGATGCCTTGCGGGGCGACCCGGCCCGCATCCGGCAGGTGCTGGTCAACTACCTGGGCAACGCCATCAAGTTCTCGTTCTCGGGGCGGGTGGCGGTGCGCGCCCTGCTGCAGGACGAGACGATCACGCACGCGACGATCCGGCTCGAGGTGACGGACAGCGGCATCGGCATCGATGCGGCCAAGCAGCCGGGGCTGTTCGAACCGTTCACTCAGGCCGATGCCTCCACCACGCGCAAGTACCGGGGCACCGGCCTCGGCCTGGCCATCTGCAAGAAGCTCACCGCGCTGATGGGCGGCGAGGTCGGCGTGGCGAGCGAGATGGGCCGGGGCAGCACCTTCTGGTTCACCGTGTGCCTGGAGAAGGGCGATGCGTCTCCCGTGCAGCGGCCGGAACCGGCCAGCTCGCCCGTCAGCTTCCAGGGGCATGTGCTGGTCTGCGAGGACGACCCGGTGAACCAGCTGGTGGCGCAACTGCACCTGGTGGCGCTGGGCTGCACGGTCGACCTGGTCGACAACGGCGTGGCGGCCATCGAGGCGGCGGCGCGAAAGCACTATGACCTGGCCATGCTCGACATGCGCCTGCCGGACATGGATGGCCTGGACATCTGCCGAGCCATCCGCGCGCAGCAAGGCAGCGGCGCGCGCCTGCCCATCGTCATCTGGACCGCCAGCATGCTCGGCGCGGACCACGGGCGGGCGGCCGCGGCGGGTGCCGACGCGATGCTCGGCAAGCCGTTCGAGCCGGCGGCGCTGAAGCGGACCTTGTCCCGCTTCCTCGTCGCGGGCGACGCCTGCGCGACTCCTTCCCCTGCCTCCATTGCCACCGAGGACCTGCGAACATGACCATGCCCACCGATGCCCGTGCGCTGTACGACCAGACCGCGACCAACTGGTCGCGCCAGCAGCCCAGCTCCCTGTCCGACTACACCGCGCGGCCGCACGTGATGGCGCTGTGCGAGCCGCTGGCCGGCAAGGCGGTGCTCGACCTCGGCTGCGGCGAAGGCTATTGCAGCCGCATGCTGGCCCAGCGCGGCGCCCGGGTGCAGGGGCTCGACCTGTCGCCGCGCATGATCGAACTGGCGCGCACGGCCGAGCAGGCGCAGCCGCTGGGCATCCGCTACGACACCGCCGATGCGGCGACGGTGGACCTGGGCGAGGCCAGCGTCGACCTGGTCGTCGCGGTGTTCCTGTTCAACTACCTCGACGTCGCGCAGATGCGGCGCACGATGGCCAACGTGCACCGCATGCTGCGCCCGGGCGGCAGCTTCGTGTTCGCGGTGCCGCACCCGGCGTTCGCGTTCATGCGCCGCGAGTCCGCGCCGCCGTTCTATTTCGACGTGGGTGGCGCCGGCTACTACAGCGCCCGCGACAGCCTGTTCGGCGGCCGCATCTGGAAGCGCGACGGCACGGCGCTCGACGTGCAGCTGGTGCACAAGACGCTGGAAGACTACTTCGCCGGCCTGCGCGACGCGGGCTTTTCGGCGATGCCGGGCGTGACCGAGCTGACGGTCACGCGCGAGATGGTGGCGCTGGACGAGGCCTTCTTCGGCCCGCTGTTCGACCTGCCGCTGCACCTGGCCGTCAAGGTCGCCCGCGTTTGAGCTGTATCACCCCCACCCCCTCGAGGATCACGCCATGAAGTCACTGCAGTCCGAAAACGTCCCGCTGACCGCCGACGCCGCGATGCGTTTCAGGCAGATCGCCCAGGGCCACGCGCTGTGGCGCCATCCCTTCGTCGAGCACTGCCGGGAGGGCCGGCTCACGCTGCCCCAGGTGCGCGTGCTGGGCACCCAGATGTACAAGTTCTGCCACCAGTTCCCGCGCTTCCTGGCGCTGGCGCTGGCGGCCTGCCCGCACGACGATGCGCGCATCGTCATCGCCGAGAACCTGTGGGAGGAGCTCGGCGAGGGCGATCCGAAGCGTGCCCATGCGGCGCTGTTCCGGCAGTTCACGCGGGCGCTGGGGCTGAGCGACGAGCAACTGGCGGCGGCGCCTGCGCAGCCCGAGACCTCGGCGCTGATCGATGCCTACGCGGGCCTGAGCGAACGCTACGGCGTGCTGGGCATCCTGGGGGCGCTGTGCTACGCGTCGGAAGGCATCGTCGGGGTGCTGTACTCGCAGATCCAGGCGGGGCTGCTGCAGGCCGCACCCTTCGACCGCGAGGCGCTGATGTTCTTCGAGGTGCACATCCACGTCGACGACGGGCATGCCGACCAGCTCGAATCGGTCCTGATGCCCATGCTGCGCACGCCGCGCGACGAGGCGACGGTGGAGCAGGCGATCCGCGTCGCGATGAATGCGCGCTGCCGCTTCTTCGACGGGGTGCTGCGTGAAGCCGGCACGGCCTGAGGGGGTCGCGATGGAGGCAGTGCCCGCGTGGCTGCAGGGCTTGTTCGCGGTGATCCCGACGCCGATGGCGGCGGATGCCCGCCTCGACCTGGCGGGCCTGGACCGGGTGGTCGAGCACTACCTGGCGGGCGGCGCGGCGGGGCTGGTGCCGGCCAGCATCGCCGGCGAAGGTGACCTGCTCGACGAGGCCGAGCGGCGCCAGGTGATCGAGCGCGTCGTGCGCCGGGCCGCCGGCCGCGCGCCGGTCGTCGTCGGCGTGCTGGACGACCGCACCGAGCGTGCGCTGGTGCAGGCGCGCATCGCGGCCGATTGCGGTGCCGCGGGCCTGCTGGTCAAGCCGCCGCTGGGCGCCGAGGCGCAGCAGGTGCTGGACCACGTCGGCGCGATTGCGCGGGCGCTGCAGTTGCCGATCATCCTGCTCGACCACCCGGCGTTCGGCGGCCGGTTGCCGGTGAGCCTGGTGCAGGCGCTGGCCGACAGCGTGCCCGAGGTCTGCGGCATCAAGGTGGAAGAGGCGCCCACGCCCGCCAAGATGGCCGCGGTGCGGGCCGCGCTGGGGGCACGCCTGCGGATCTTCGGCGGGCGCGGCGGGGTGCATTGCCTGGAGGAGCTGGCCTACGGTGCGGACGGTTTCTTCACCGGCTACCCGCACCCGGCGCAGCTGGTGGAGATCCTGGCCTGCTGGCGCCGCGACGACCGCGTGGGTGCCGAGGCGGCGGCGTGCGTGATGCGCCCGGTGGCGCTGCGCGAGCGCGACCATCCCGAGACGATGATCCTGCAGCGCAAGACGATCCTGCGCGATGCCGGGGTGATCGGCGAGGCTGTCGTCAGGCTGCGACACTAGGGGTCTTGTTCCCCTTTTGCTGCCTGGCACCGCCGCCGTGGATCCATCCCTTTCCGAACCCCGCCTGGCCACCCTGGCCAACGGCCTGCGCGCCGTCGCCATCCCGATGCCGTGGCGCCGCACGGCCAGCCTGAGCGTGTTCGTGCGCACCGGCAGCCTGCACGAAGCGCGGGCGCTGAACGGCATCAGCCACGTCGTCGAGCACATGGCCTTCAAGGGCACGCGGACGCGCGACTGCCAGCGCATCAACCTCGATGCCGAGCGGCTGGGCGCCGAGGTCAATGCGCACACCGACAAGGACCACACCGCCTTCCACATCGAGGGCTTGCCGCGCGACGTGCCGGCCTTCGTGAGCCTGCTGGCCGACATCGTGCTGAACAGCACCTTCCCGGCCGACGAGCTGGAGCGCGAGCGCCAGGTGATCGAGCACGAGTTCACCGAGTTCGAGGAAGACCCGGCGGGCATGGCCTTCCAGCTGTTCGACCGCGCCTGCTACGGCATGCACCCGGCGGGGCAGCCGGTGATCGGCAACCGTGCCAACCTGAAGCGCTTCACGCGCGACGACCTGCTCGGCTACGTGCAGCGGCAGTACAGCGCGGCCAACGTGGTGGTGGCGGTGGCCGGGCCGGTGGATTGGGATGCCTTCGTGCGTGCGGTGGAGGGCGCCTTCGGCGCGATGCCGGGCGGTGCGCCGAACGCGGTGGCGGCGCCGGCCTGGCTGGGCGGCGTGAAGCTGCGCCGCATGGCCGGCAGCTCGCAGTGCCACACGGTGCTGGGCTTCGAGGCGCCGGCGCTGGCGGACGACGCGCACGTGCCGTGGGTGCTGGCGGCGGCGCTGCTGGGCGAGGGCATGAGCTCGCCGCTGCTGGACGAGATCCGCGAGCGGCGCAGCCTGGCGTACTACGCCTCGTGCTCGGCCGACATCCTGCCGTCGGCCGGGCAGTTCGTCATCGAGGCGGCGACCGGGGCGGCGCAGGCCGGCGAGTTGCTGGACGCGGTGTCGCAGCTGCTGCAGCAGCAGGCCGAGGGCGGCGACGAGATCGGGCTGGAGCGCGCACGCAACCAGATCACGGTGCGCACGCTGCGTGCGCTGGAACAGCCGTCGCGCCGGCTGGAGGCGGCGGCGCAGGACGTCTTCACGTTCGGGCGGCTGCGCGACTCGCGCGAGTGGCTGGAGCGCTTGCAGGCGGCCACGGCGCAGGACGTGCGCGAGGCGTTCGGGCGGATGCTCGGGAGTACGGCGGCGGTGGCGCTGGCGGGCAGCGTGCCGGCGCGGGCGAGGGAACGGGCGGTGGCCTTGTTCGGGCAAGGCTCGTAGCCCGGATGCCCATCCGGGCAGCCCGCCCGGCTTACGATAGGCCCCATGCTGTTCGACCCTGACCGCCACGAACCGCTGCGCGCGACCGCGTGGGACGAGACCGCGGTGCGCGAGGCGGTCCGCGCCATCGTGCGCGACATCGAAGACCACCGCGGTGCCGATGGCCACTGGCCGGTGCATCCGCTCGATGCCGACGTCGACATGCCGCGAACCGGCTTCAAGGGCCTCTACTTCGGATCCGCCGGCGTGCTGTGGGCGCTGTGGACGCTGCAGCGCGAGGGGGCCGTCACCTTGCGCATCGACCCGCAGGCCGGCATCGAGCAGGCCGATGCCGCCTACCTGGCCGATCCCGACACCGGCAGCGTCGTGCCGTCGTACTACCTGGGCGAGGTCGGCATCCTGCTGGTGCGATGGCGCCTCACCGGCGCGCGCGCAGTGGCCGACCGCCTGCACGCGACCATCCGATCCAACATCCCGAACCCGACCCACGAGGCGCTGTGGGCCGCGCCCGGCACCATGGTGGCCGCCTGGCACCTGTGGGAGGCGACGCGCGAGGAGCGCTGGCGCGAGCTGTTCCTGGAGAACGTCGACCAGCTCTGGCAGACGTGGACCTTCGACGACGCGGCGCAGTGTCACCTGTGGACGCAGGACCTGTACGGCCAGGTCGAGCAGTACTTCGGCGCCGGGCACGGCTTCGCGGGCAACGCGTACCCGCTGCTGAAGGGCGCATCTCTGCTCGACGCGGCGCGGCGCGACGCGCTGCATGAACGCTGTGTCCAGGCCGTGCAGGCGCTGGCCCTCGTCGAGGATGGCGCGGTCAACTGGCCGGTCGGCATCTGCACGTCGAAACCTGCGCCGCCGAAGCTGCTGATGCAGTGGTGCCACGGCGCGCCCGGTTTCGTGACGGCGCTGGCGGATTTCCCGGCGCGCTTGCCCGGGCCGATGGACGCGATGCTGACCGGCGCGGGAGAAGCCGTCTGGCGCGCCGGCCCGCTGGCCAAGGGCTACGGCCTGTGCCACGGCACCGCCGGCAATGGCTACGCGTTGCTCAAGCTCTACCAGCGCACCGGTGACCGGCAGTGGCTGGATCGTGCCCGCGCCTTCGCGATGCATGCGATCGCGCAGCATGCGCAGATGCGGCAGCAGCACGGGCACGCGCGCAGCACGCTGTGGACCGGCGACGCGGGCCTTGCGGTCTACCTGTGGCACTGCCTCGATGGCCGGGCGGACCTGCCGGCGCTGGACATCGTCTGACGCGCGTGCGTCAGGACAGGGCTGCCGCTGCGGCTTCTTCCACCACCCACACGTGCACCGGCACGATGGTCTCGAAACCCAGCCGGCGGTACAGCCGGTGGCCCTCGGGGCTGGCGATCAGCAGCATGCGTGTCGCGCCCAGCATCTGCACCTGGCAGGTGGCCGCATGCATCAACCCGCGGGCCAGCCCGCGCCCGCGCCACGCGGGATCGGTGCGCACGCGATCGATCACGACGTCCTGGTGCCGGCCCTTCGCGCAATGCAGGCTGGCCACGGCCTCGCCGTGCACCGGGTACCAGAACGCGCGCACGCCGGGGCTGATCGTGCGCATGGCCGGCTCGGCGTCTTCCGGTGCGAGTGCCTCCTCCAGCACCTCGCGCAGCGCACCGAGTTCGGCCGCCATGAAGAATTCGCTGGCCGTGGCCCGCAGCGGCAGGCCGCGCACCTCCCGCACCTCGGGCGGCGGACCCATCAGCGTCACCCAGTCGCCCACGCGCGCCGGCACCAGCCTCAAGCTGGCGGCCGATTCGGTCACGAAGTGTTCCGCGTCGCGGCCCATGCCCGGTGCATAGCGCACGCAGGCACCGTACGCCGTCATCGCCACCGTGGCGCCCGTCTGCCCGCGGGCGCTCAGGTAGCCGGTGATGAACGAATCGAGCAGGCGCTGCCGCCCGGCCGGGAAGTCCCAGGCCTGGCGCGCGCCACGGGCCGCGAGCAGGGTGTCGGTGGGTGCATTCATGGCTTGAAGTCTCCCGCGTGATAATCGTTGCGTCGCCCGCGTCCCCGCCAAACGTCGCCGTGAATTTGCCAATCCCCGTCTTCATGCCCGTGCATGCCGGGTCCACGGTGGATGTGCTGGCCTTCGACTACGCCGCCGGCAGCCACGAACAACTGCACGTCCATCCGCACGAGGCGCTGCTCATCCACGCCGAGGCCGGCGAGTACCGGGTGTTCACCGAAGACCGCATGTGGGCGCTGCTGCCGGGCCGGGCCATCTGGCTGCCACCGGGCGTGGCCAGCGGCCTGCAGGCCGGCTCGCGCGCCACGGTGCGATTGCGGCCGCTGCACTTTCCGCTGCCATTGCCCGAAATGCTGCCGGCCGAGCCGACCGTGGTACCGGTCAGTGCGCTCCTCGTTGCGGTGATCGGCGAACTGCATGCGCTGCCGGCGGATGACGCCATCTGCGCCGCGCTGCGCCAAGTGGCCTTGCACGAGATCCGCAAGACCGAACCGGTGCTGCTGCCGAGCCTGCCGCAACCGCGCCATGCCGGGCTGCGGCGCGTCGCCGCGCGCCAGCTCGACGAGCTGGCCGCCGAGTGGACGCTGCAGGCCTGCGCAGAAGTGGCCCACCTGAGCGTGCGCACCTTCTGCCGCGTGTTCCCGAAGGAGGCCGCAGGCCTGACCTGGCCCGCCTGGGTGCGCCAGGCCCGCATGATGGTCGGCCGCCAACTTCTCGAGCTCGGCGCCAGCGTCAACCAGGCCGCGGCCCAGGTGGGCTACGACAGCCAGAGCGCGTTCGCCGCCGCGTACCGGCGCATCCATGGGGTCAGTCCGTCCAGCCACGTCAAGGGCCTCGCGGCCAGGAGTTGAGCATGGCCGCGACTGTGCTTGCCATCGCCCTGGGCGGCAATGCCGGTGCGACGAACTGCAGGCTTCGATGCCCAGGCGGCGGCCCGGCTACACCGCGCCGTGCGCCTCCACGTACAGCGCGTACAGCGAGTGCGAGCTCGCCATGTAAAGCCGGTTGTTCTTCGGCCCGCCGAAGCACAGGTTGGCGCAGCGCTCGGGCAGCCGGATGAAGCCGATCGGCTTGCCTTGCGGGTTGAAGATCGCCACGCCGTCCAGGTCTTCCGACCTGCCTTTCAGCGGGTAGACCTTGCGGCCGCCGGCCTCGACGGGCTCGGCCTGCAGCGCGCCGTTGCTGCCGTAGCCGCACCACAGGTTGCCGTCGCGGTCGACCTTGAAGCCGTCCAGCGCGGCGAAGTCCGATGCGTCGATCAGCTTGCTCTTGCTGCCCACCGTGCCGTCGGCATTCACGTCGTAGCGCCAGATGCTGCGGTTGGGCGTGCCCTTCCACTCCACCACGTACAGCAGCTTCTCGTCGGGCGAGAACGCGATGCCGTTCGGGTTGACCAGGTCGGTGATCACCGCGCTGAGCTTGCCGTCGGCGCCCAGGCGGTAGACGTTGGTCGTCGCCTGCTCGGGCTGCGCGCGGAAGCCCTCCCACTCGCCGCCGATGCCGAACAGCGGATCGGTGAACCAGATGCTGTCGTCGGACTTCACCGCCAGGTCGTTCGGCGCGTTCAGCCGCTTGCCCTCGAAGCGGTCGGCCAGCACGGTGAGCTTGCCGTCCTTCTCGGTGCGCGTCAGGCGCCGCGTCACCGAATGCTCCAGCGTCAGCAGCCGGCCCTGCCGGTCGCGCGCGTTGCCGTTCGGGAAATTGGCCGCCTTGCGGAACACGCTGAAGCTGCCGTCGCGCTCGCTGTACTTCATGATCCGGTTGTTCGGGATGTCGCTCAGCAGCAGGTAGCCGCCGTCGTCCGGGAAGTACGCCGGCCCCTCGGCCCAGCGCATGCCGCTGGCCAACTGCTCGAGCGTGCTGCTGTACAGCCGGTACTTCGCGAAGCTCGGGTCGAGGATCAGCACCGCCGGGTCGGGGTAGCGCTGGTTGGGCTTGAAGTCGAAGGCCTGGGCCAGCGCCGGGCCGGTCAGCGCGGCGAGTGTCGTGGCAGCGCTGGCCGACAGCAGCCGGCGGCGTGTGGTAAACGTGCTTGTTCGCTCGTCGTGGTGCATGGGTGTCTCCGTCCCTCGTCGGGGGTGTTGTGGGGCCCGCCACGGTGCACGCGGCTGCGCCGGACGTCAAGCGGGTGCGCCGAGTCATGATTCAGGAGGCCTGGGGTGTTCGAAACCGAATTGAAGTTCGCGATCCCGCCGGATCGTTTCCGCGAAGTGGAAGCCGCCGCCAGCCGCGGCAGCCAGCGCATCCGCCTCGAGGCGGCCTACTTCGACACCGCCGACCGCCGGCTCGACCGTGCCAAGGTCTCGCTGCGCCTGCGCAAGGAGGGCAGGGACTGGGTGCAGACGGTGAAGGCGCCGGGCGACGGCCCCGCCCACCGCAAGGAAGACAACGTGCCGCATGCCGCGGTGCCGCGCGGCGAGGCCTTGCTGCCCGACCTGGCCGCGCACCGCGACACGCCGGCCGGCCGCGCGCTCGACAAGGCGCTGGGGGATGACCGGCCGGCGGTGGCCGAGGTGTTCCGCACGCGCGTGACGCGCCACCACCGGCTGCTGAAGGTGCCGCACGGCCGCATCGAGATTGCGCTCGACGATGGCGAGATCGTCGCCGTCGGCCAGCGGCAGCGCCTGAAGGAGATCGAGTTCGAGCTGAAGGCCGGCTCGCCGGCCGAGCTGTGCGCGCTGGCACGCCGCTGGGTGCAACGCCACGGGCTGTGGCTGGACACCCGCTCGAAGGCCGAGCGCGGTGCGCACCTGGGGGCGGGGTCGCCGGGTGCGGCGCCGTTGAAGGCCGGTGCGGGTGACCCGGCGGAAATCGCACAGGCGCAGGACGAGCGCAGCCTGCTGCGTGCCGTGGTCGCTGCCGCATTGCAGCAGGTGCTGGTGAATGCCAGCGAGGTCGGCGCGGGCCGCGAGACACCCGAGCACGTGCACCAACTGCGCGTCGGGTTGCGGCGCCTGCGCACCGCGTTGCATGCCTTCGCCGAGGCGGTACCGGAGCTGGCAGCGTGCGAAGCGCCGCTCGCGCAGGCGTTTCGTGCGCTGGGCCAGTGGCGCGACGAGGGCGTGCTGGAAGAGACGATCGCGCCCGAGCTGCGCCGGGTGGGTGCCCCGCTGTCGGTGCCGCCGAAAGCGCCGGCGCGGCAGGCCTCGCCGGCGGCGCTGGTGCGTGCGACGCCGTTGCAGCTGGCGCTGCTGCACCTGCTGGAGTTCACGATGTCGGCGCCGCCCGGGGTGGCGCAGCGGGAGGGGCTCGACGCCTTGCTCGCCGCCCGTCTGCAGAAGCTGCACCGCCAGGTGCGCAAGGACGGCCGCCGCTTCGCCGGGCTGCCGGCCGACGAGCAGCACCGCGTGCGCAAACGCCTGAAGCGCCTGCGCTACCTGTGCGAGTTCGTCGCGCCGCGCTTCAAGGCCAAGGCGGTGAAGCGCTACCTGGCGGCGCTGGAGCCGGCGCAGGATGCGCTGGGGGCGCACAACGATGCCATCGTGGCGCTGGAACGCTATCGATCGGGCGTCGACGAGGATCCTCGGGCGTGGTTTGCGGTGGGCTGGCTCACGGCGCGGTTGAAGCAATCCGAGACCGACAGCTGCCAGGCGCTGGCTGCGCTGAGCAACAGGGACCGCTTCTGGTAGCCCGGATGCCAATCCGGGTCGGCCGTGCCGGAGCGATCCCGGATTGGCATCCGGGCTACGGGTTCCTCGCCAGCCGCGCCTTCAGCCACTGCCAGCGCGCCAGCAGGATCGCCCGCCAGCCCGGCGGCTCTTCGTCCAGCGAATCCGACTCTTCCGGCGAATCGGCGGCCGCGCGCCGCAGGAACTGGGTGTCCATCAGCAACGCGCCCAGCGGCGTGGGTTCATGGCGCCCGCGATGCCGTCTTGTCTCCATGGTGTTCTCCCGGTATAAACTATATATATCGTTTACACCATTGAAGTCAAGCCGATGACCACGACACCGAAAGCACCCCGCAAGACCGCCCCAGCCACCAAGGCCACCACGGCTGCCAAGACGGCACCAGCCAAGAAAGTACCGACCCAGAAGACCCCGGCCAAGAAGGTGGCCGCCAAGGCCGCCGCACCGGTGAAGCCCGCCGCAGCACCGGCCCCTGTCGCCGCCAAGCCCAAGCACAAGCTGGTGCGCGACAGCTTCACGATCCCGAAGTCTGAATACACGGTGCTCGAGGGCCTGAAGCACCGTGCCGCCCAGCTGAAGCAGCCCACCAAGAAGAGCGAGCTGCTGCGCGCCGGCATCGCGGTGCTGAATGCGCTGTCCGACAAGGCCTTCCTGGAGGCGCTGGCCGGCGTGCCCAGCCTGAAGGCAGGGCGCCCGAAGCGCGAAGCGGCCTCGGACGCCCGCTGAGGCGCGGCGACGGCGGCGTCAGCCGGCCGACACCTCGATGCGCCGCGGCTGCGCATGCGCCTGCTTCGGGATGCGCAGCGTCAGCACGCCATCCTTCAGGTTGGCGTCGATGCGGCTGGTGTCGAGTTCCCGGCTCAGCGAGAAGCTGCGGCGGTAGCGCGGCACGCGCACCTCGGCGTACAGCGGTTCCAGTGCCTCCGGCGTGCGCGGCTGCACGCCGCCTTCGATCAGCAGCGAGTCGCCTTCCACCTTCAGTTCCAGCTGGTCCCGCGGCACGCCGGGCATGTCGGCCAGCAGCGTGATGCCGGCGGCATCCTCGAACACGTCGACGGCGGGCGGCACCGCGTGCTGCCGCTGCGCCTGCGGGGCATTGCCTTGGGTCAGTTCCTTGCGTTCAGCCATGGTGTCTTCTCCTTTCCGTGCGGGGGCCGTCATTGCACTGCAATGCGCTTGGGTTGCGCCGATTCGCGGCGCGCGATGCTGACCTGCAGCACGCCGTCGCGGTAGCTGGCCTTCACGTTGCCCGGGTCCACGTCGTCGGGCAGCGAGATCGCGCGCGTGAAGCGCCCGGAACCGCGCTCGCGGGCATAGACGTTGACGCGCGCCTCCCCGTCGGGGATGCGCGGTGCACGCTCGCCGGCGATCTGCAGCACGCCCCGGTCCAGCGTGACCTCGATCTTCGATGCGTCCAGGCCGGGGGCGAACGCGTAGACCTCGATGCTGGTCGGCGTGCGGCCGACATTGACCGCCGGCACCGTGCCGGGGGCGACCGAGCGGATGCTGCCCGGCACGCCGGAGACGCCGAACACGTCGTCCAGTTCGCGCCGCAGGCGCTCGAACTGGCCGAACAGCGTGTCGGGGTACGACATCATCGATTCATACATGCGGAGTCCTCCTGTGGTCGGTGAACACCGGCCGGAGAACCGCTCTCCGCCGGCTCATCGACAAATATGGGAGCCCCGCGGCGCGGTTTCAAGGGGGCGCCGCGGCTCAGCGCGGTTCGCCCTGGCGCCGGATCGATCCGACCCCGCTGATCGTCTGGCGCAGCGCCGGCTCGCCGCGGTAGTCGACGCGGCCGGCGCCCGAGATGCCCACGCGCAGCTCGTCGGTGGCCCACACCTCGGCATTGCCGACGCCGCTGATCGACACGTTGGCATGCGTCGTGCGCAGCCCGTGGGCGCGCAGCTTGCCCTTGCCCGAGATCACCATGCCCATGCGCTCGACCTTGCCGGCGAGCTGGCCTTCGCCGGCGCCCGAGATGTCGAAGCTGAGTTGCTGCGCGGTCAGCTCGTCCAGGCGCACGTTGCCCGAGCCGCAGATGTTGATCACCATCCTGTCGGCCTTGATCGGGCCGGGCGCGTGCAGGTCGGTCTTGCCCGACAGCGTCAGCTCGCGCACCTGGCGCATGCGCACGTCGATCACCAGCCGGTTGCTGCGCCAGAACTTCCAGCTGCCCGGCACGGTGATCAGCAGCTTGCGGCCGGACAGCCGCAGGTCGAGGGTTTCGCGCGCACCGCTGTCGCCGCTGACCAGCACCTCGTCGCGCTCGCCCTGGCTCAGGCGGATCTCGCCGGCGCCGTCGACCTCGAGCTCGTCGAAGGCGCCGGGCGCATACAGCGTGCCGTCGGGCGTCGCCTGGGCCTGAGCGCAGGCGGCGGCCAGCGCCAGCAACGCTGCGGGCAGGACGCGGCGCAGCAGGTTCATATCGCGCGGTCCCGCAGCATCTTGGACACCTCGCGGTTGGCGGTGATCTGCGTGCCGTCCCGCATTTGCACCACCAGCTGCGAGCTGGCATCCGGCGTCATCGCGTCGACGAAATCGAGGTTGACGATGCAGCTGCGGTGCAGCCGCAGGAAGCGCGCCGGGTCGAGCCGCTGCTCGAAGCTGCTGATCGGCAGCCGCACCAGGAAGCTGCGCCCGCGGCTGACCAGCGCGGTGTACTTGGTGTCGGAGCGCAGGTATTCGATGGCCTCGGCCTGGATCGGGAAGATCTTGCCCTGGTCGCGCACCAGCACGCGCGTCAGCGGCTCGGCCTCGCGCTGCTGCAGCGCGTCGACCGTCTCGGCGAGCGACGGCGCGCCGGCCTGCAGCGCATGCGCCACGGCCTCGGAGAAGCGCTCGAACGAGAACGGCTTGAGCAGGTAGTCGAGCGCGTGCAGCTCGAAGGCGGCCAGCGCGTGCTCGTCGTACGCGGTGGTGAAGATCACCGTCGGGCGCAACCCTTCGGCCACCAGCGCCTTGACCACCTGCAGCCCGGTGCGCCCCGGCATGTGGATGTCCATCAGCACCAGGTCGGGCTGCAGCGCGCGGATCTGCGCCAGCGCGCTGTCGCCGTCGGCGCAGATGGCCACCAGCTGCAGCTGCGGGATCTGCGCGACCCAGGCGGCCAGCGCCTCGGCGGCCAGCGGTTCGTCTTCGGCGATCAGCACGCGGGTGGTCGTCATGGTGTCTGCGGGATCCAGAGGTCGACCCGGAAACCGGCTCCGGGGGCGGTGTGCACGTTGAAACGGGCGCGGCCGTCGTAATCGAGCGCGAAGCGGCGGCGCAGCGCCGCCAGGCCGATGCCGCGCCGCGCGCCGGGGCTGCCGGCGTCGTCCAGCCGGGCCGGGTCGCAGCCGGGGCCGTCGTCCTCGATGATCAAGGCCAGGCCCTGGTTCATCGTGTTGCGTTCGCTGCGGATGCGGATGCTCGCGCCCTGCACGCGCGGTGCCGCGCCGTGCTGCACGCTGTTCTCGACCAGCGGCTGCAGGCTGAGCGGGGGGATCTCGTCCTGCAGCGTGGCCGGGTCGAGCTGCCAGTCGACGCGCAGCCGCGTGCCCAGGCGCAGGCTTTCGAGCGCGAGGTAGTCGCGCACGAACTCGATCTCGTCGGCCAGCGGGACGCGGTCGGCGGCGCTGCGCTTGCTGTCAAGCACGTAGCGCAGCATGTTCGAGAAGCGCAGCAGCGCGGCCTCGGCGGCCTGTGCGTCCTTGCGCGTCAGCGCGATCAGCGAGTTCAGCGTGTTGAACAGGAAGTGCGGGTTCAGCTTGCCGCTGATGGCGGCCAGCTCGGCGCGCGCGAGCGCGGATTCGGACTGGGCCGCGGCCAGCGCAGCGGCGCGCGCCAGGCGCGTCTGCAGGATCGCGGTGAAGCCGGTGGCGATGGCGGCATAGACGACGACGCCCCAGATGATGCGCCACAGGATGGTCTGGTGCAGCATGGCCGAGGCGTGGTCGGCCCCGAACATCAGCCATGCGAAGACCACCTCGCCGACCAGCCACAGCATGCCGAACAGCAGCCCGGCGACGCCGTGCAGCGTGAGCGCCGACGCCGGTGCCAGCTCCATGCGCTGCAGCATGCGCACCCACGGGAAGACGGCCGCGCCCAGCAGCATCGGCGCCAGCAGGCTCATCGTGGCCTGGTAGGCGGCCACGCAGACCTCCCAGGGGCCGCGCTGCAGCTCGGCACCGGCCAGCACGTAGAGCAGCCAGGCCAGCAGGCACGCACCGGCATAGGCGAGCCACAGGCGGCGGTCGCTGCCGGGGTCGGCGGTAAGGAAGGGCGCGGGCATGGGCGGATCTTACGGATCCGGGGCGCGGCGGGCAGGGCAGGGCGACCAGTTGCCAGAACAGGGGCGTGGATTGCGGGATGGGCCATGCGAACATCCTGGCGTTCGCATGATCGTGGCGGAGAACTCGGAGCTGGCCGAGCTGTGGGACGAGAGCGAGGACGGCGAGGCGTGGAGGGCGGCGGTGCAGGAGCTGCGGGACCGGGGGGTCGGCTGACCGGTAGCGTTTGCCGATCCGGTGTGCACGCCGATTGCCCCATGAAGACGCATTCAAGGAGACATCGATGGTCCGCACCGTTCTCGTGGCCCGTTCCGTCGCCGCCGTGATGGCGGCATGCGTGGTTTCGCTGGCGCAGGCCCAATCCAGCGCCCCCAGCATGAGCGCCGCCGGTCACGCGGAGCGCGACAAGGCCGCCAGCGCGCCGGCGAGCGGCAAGCGACCGGCGGCGGCCGCCCAGCCGGACAAGAGTGCGAGCATGCCGTCGCTGCGCCTGCGGACCCAGCCGAAGGGGGCGGACGAGCGGGCTGGCGAACGCCCGCCCGAGCGCCCGCAAGCTGACGCGCCGGCCCGCTGAGGTGCGCTCAGCGGCGGCGGGTCAGACGGCTTCCCAGCGCTCGCTGCGCTCGGAGCGGAACAGCGCGTCGATCACCCGCATGTTGGTGATCGCGTCGTCGACGCCGTAGGGCAGCGCGATCTCGCCACGCACCGCGCGCGAGAAGGCCTCGCCCTGCAGCTCGTACTGGTCGGCGGCGGGCAGCGTCTCGGTCTCGATGCCCGAGCCGTCGAGGCCGCGGCCGTTGTCGATGAAGATCTTCGTCTGGCCGCCCAGCGGTGCGTTGAACGGGATCTGGATCTCGATGCGCCCGGTCGTGCCGACCACCTGCACGCGCTGGTACGGCACGCTCTGCGTCGACACCGTGAAGCCGAGCTGGCGGCCGCTGCCAAAGTCGGCCAGCGCGCTGGAGGTGCGGTCGGTCTTGAAGGCGGGGTCGCGGTCGACCAGGCCGATCACGCGCTTCGGGTCGGCCTCGAACATGAAGCGGCCGGCGACGATGGCGTAGCAGCCGATGTCGTACAGCGCGCCGCCGCCGATGCCGGCCATGTTGCGGATGTTGGTGGGGTCGTCGTTGAAGTACGAGAAGAACACCTGCACGGCGCGCACGGTGCCGATGCGGCCGCTGCGGATCAGCTCGCGCACGCGCAGCCACTGCGGGTGGTAGCGCACCATGAAGGCCTCGCTGACCAGCACCTTGTCGGCGACGGTGCGCAGCTCGGCGGCCTCTTGTGCGGTGATGGAGACGGGTTTCTCGCACAGCACGTGCTTGCCGGCGCGTGCGGCCTGCAGCGTGAGGGGCACATGCAGGTGGTTGGGCAGCGGGTTGTAGACGGCTTCGATCTCGGGATCGGCCAGCATCTCTTCATACGAGCCGTAGGCCTTGGCGAGGCCGAGTTTGTCGGCGGCTTCGCGGGCCGGGGCCAGCGAGCGCGACGCGATGCCGCGCACGTCGCACCAGGCGCTCTTCTGCATGCCGGGGATGACTTTCTGGGTGCCGATCTTCGCGGTGCTCAGCACGCCCCACACGACCTTCTTCATGGTGCCTCCGGAATTTGATGCCGGCGACACTTTAGTCTCAAACGTCCTTCGGGGTGCGCAGGTCGCGGCGCATCCTCACGGCGTCCTCGACGTCGTCGTAGTAGCCGGAGACGATGCCGGTCTCGCGGAAGCCGTGGTGGCGGTAGAACGAGCGGGCCTGGGTGTTGCTGGCGCGCGCCTCGACGCGCATCACGACGATGCCGGCAGCGCGGGTGGTGGCGTCCAGCCAGGCGAGCAGGGTCGAGCCGATGTGGCGGTGGCGCTGCGCGGCGGCCACGGCGAGCAGCAGCAGGTGGGCTTCCTCGTCGTCGTATTTCATGATCGCGAAGCCGTGCAGGTTGCCCTGTTCGTGCGCGACGACCACGTTGGTGCTGCGGTCGCGCAGGCTGCGGCGCACGCGCTGCGGCGTCCAGCGCCAGGGCAGGCCGTGCTCGATGGCTTCGCGCGACAAGCTGGCGATGGCCACCGCTTCCTCGGGGAAGGCCAGGCGGATCTCGACGGGGGCAGGCATGGCGCGCAGCTTAAGCGCTGGCAGGGGGGCGGGGCTTTCCCCAGCGCGCTCGTGGGCAAAAAAAACGGCCGGATTCTTTTGGTAGACTGCCGCTCTGTTGGGGGGGTAGCTCAGCTGGGAGAGCGTCGCGTTCGCAATGCGAAGGTCGGGAGTTCGATCCTCCTCCTCTCCACCAACATTTTGAAGGCCCTGCAGGCGTTGTCTGCGGGGCCTTTTTCCATGGTGCGCCCGGCAGGGCACACCCGGTTGGAGGTCCAGGCGTATCTGCGTGTCATTGCCGAGGCGAAGCCTGACCGCAAGATTACTTTACGTGCGGCAAGCACGCGGCTCTCTCCCAACTTGACCGCGGTCAAGAGTTTTTCCTGAGGTCGGCCGGAAAGTGAATCCTGTTTCGGATCGATCGTCCCCTTTGCATCAGCGGGGACTCGATCATTTTCCACGACGACAGGCGCTCGACGACGAGACAAAAGGGACGGCTTTTCATGATCTCCAACCCCAGGGGCGGCACGCCTGTGCACGCGGCCATCCACACCGCCAACAACACTGCCAACAACACGACCGTCACGGTCCCCATCGCTGCCGACCCGGACAACTCCTTGCGTTGGATCCAGCTCGTGCTGGGCATCGTCTGCATGGCGATGATCGCCAATGTCCAATATGGCTGGACCCTGTTCGTCGCCCCGATGGAAGCCAAGCATCACTGGGGGCTGGCCGCGATCCAGATCGCCTTCTCGGTTTTCGTCGTGGTGGAGACCTGGCTGGTACCCATCGAAGGCTGGCTCGTCGATCGCTTCGGCCCGCGTCCCGTGATCGCCACTGGCGCCATCCTCGCCGCGCTGGGCTGGATCATCAACGCCTATGCCGACGGGCTGGCCGAACTCTATGTGGCCGCGGTGATCTCGGGCGTCGGCGCCGGCTGCGTCTACGGCACCTGCGTCGGCAACGCGCTGAAATGGTTTCCCGACAAGCGCGGCCTGGCCGCGGGGCTGACGGCAGCCGGCTTCGGTGCCGGCGCGGCGCTCACCGTGATCCCGATCGCCAACATGATCCAGAGCTCGGGCTACGAGCACGCCTTCCTGTACTTCGGCATCGTCCAGGGCGCCTGCATCTTCGTGTTGGCGATGTTCATGGTGAAGCCCGTTGCGCCAAAGGGCGTGACGGCGCAAACCCGCCTGGTCATGACCCAGGTCGACTACACGCCTGCGCAGATGATGAAGACGCCCGTCTTCTACCTCACCTACCTGTTGTTCGTGCTGGTGGCCGCCGGCGGACTGATGGCGACGGCGGAGATCGGCCCGATCGCGAAGGACTACCACATCGACAAGCTGCCGATGCACTTCCTTGGCCTGTCGATGCCGTTGCTGACCATGACGCTGGCCATCGACAACCTGGCGAACGGCTTCACCCGGCCGCTGTGCGGCCTTCTCTCGGACAAGATCGGCCGCGAGAACACGATGCTGCTGGTCTTCGTTGGCGAAGGGCTGGCGCTGCTCGGCTTGAAGTTGCATGGCCATCAACCTGTTGCCTTCATGACTTTCGCGGCGCTCGTGTTCCTGTTCTGGGGCGAGATCTACTCGATCTTTCCGGCGCTGGTGGCCGACACCTTCGGGGTCAAGAATGCCGCCAGCAACGCCGGCGCCATGTACACGGCCAAGGGCACCGCGTCCCTGTTCGTGCCGCTGGGCACGGCACTCGCCGCGGGCGGCCACTGGGAGCGCGTATTCCTGGTGGCTGCCGCGGTCTCGATCGGTTCGGGCATCGTCGCCAAGCTGGTTCTTGCGCCGATGCGCCGGCGGACGATCGAGGCGGCGAACGAGAACACAAGACCGGTGCGCTGAGCCACGCTGCATTCAAGCAGGGTGAGCAGGTCCTGGCCCGAGCGACGGGCTGGCGTGAAAAGTACTGTGTTGATGTCCGGCGCGGATACACAGGCATACGCAAAGCGCGCCTGACCCTTGCTCCGGGGCCAAGAATGCGCCCGTTCCACACCGGAACGCCATTCTCCCGAGGCCTTGAACAGCATGAGCATCCGATCCATCGCGCTTCCCTTCGCCGTCGCCGTCGTGGCCTCGGTGGCCGCCCTGTCGTTCGCGACGCCGCCGCGCGGTGGCGACACGCCGGCCGGCGACGTGCGCGCCGCGCCCGAGTTCCAGAACATCGACAAGTGGCTCAACTCACAGCCGCTGAAGCTCTCCGAGCTGCGCGACAAGGTGGTGCTGGTCGACTTCTGGACCTACACCTGCATCAACTGCCTGAACCACCTGCCGTATGTGAAGGAATGGCACGAGAAGTACAAGGACCAGGGGCTGGTGGTGGTTGGCGTGCACACGCCGGAGTTCGCGTACGAGAAGTCGACCGCCAACGTGCAGGAGGCGATCAAGCGGCTGCAGATCAAGCACGCGGTCGCGCAGGACAACAGCTATGGCACCTGGCGCGCCTTCAACAACCAGTACTGGCCGGCCATCTACCTGATCGACAAGCAGGGGCGCATCGTCTACTCGCACTTCGGCGAGGGGCGCTATGGGGAGACGGAGAAGAAGATCCAGGCCTTGCTGGCCGAGCGGCCGTCCAGCGGGGGTTGAGGTGAGGAAGATCCTGTTCGCGCTGCTCTTCCTCGCGGGCGGCATTTCGCACGAGATCCGCAATCCGATCAGCTGCCTGTGCATCGCCAGCGGCTCGGGCGCCGAGCCGAAGCGGCGCAGGGACCCTCAGGCCCCCAAGCCTCTCAGCACGTCGTAGCACGCCCCCATCGTGTGGTAATCCACCTTGCCCGCCGGGCTCTTCTCGTCGGAGTACGAGCGGTTGTCCTGCGTGAGGATGCGGTACCAGGCCCCGTACCGATGGTCGACCATGTGCGCCCAGCTGTAGCCCCACAGCTTGTCGTACCAGCCCCAGTACGCCGCGTCTCCGGTGCGCAGCGCCAGCAGCGCGGCGGCGGCCAGGCTCTCGGCCTGCACCCAGAAATACTTGTCGCCGTCGCAGACCTGCCCGTCCGGCCCGAAGCCGTACACCAACCCGCCGTTGGCGGCATCCCAGCCGCGCCGCATCGCGGTGTCGAAGAAGCGCTGCGCCGTCGGCAGCAGCCAGGCCGGCCGCTGGTCGGCCGGCAGGTGCGTCTCCAACTGCAGCAGCAGCTTGGTCCACTCCGTCAGGTGCCCGGTCTGGAAGCCCCACGGCCGAAAGATATTTGTCTTGTCGTCCTTGTTGTAGTCCCAGTCGACCGACCAGTCGCGCTGGTAGTGCTCCCACACCAGCGGCCCGTCCTGCGTGACGGCCAGCGCCGCCTGGCGCTGCGTGATCGATTCGGCCAGCGTCAGCGCGCGCTGCAGGTACTTCGGGTCCTTCGTCGCGTCGAAGGCGGCCATCATCGCTTCGCAGCCGTGCATGTTGGCGTTCTGCCCGCGGTAGCTGCCCACCTGCCAGGCCGCATCGGCCTCGTCGGCATACAGGCCATGCGCCGGCTCCCAGAAGCGCTGCTCCATCAGCTGGAAGCTCTCTTCCAGCCCGGCCCGTGCCTCATCCACGCCCGCCATCACGGCATGCGCATGCGCGAGCACCACGAAGGCCAGCCCGTAGCAATGGTTGGTCGGATCCTGCAGCGTCGCCTTCTGCCCGTCCCAGTCCAGCTGCCACGCATAGCCGCCGTTCGGCTGCCGGTGCGCCTGCTGCAGGAAGCGCAGCCCATGGCGCACGCCGTCCTGGTAGCGCGCCTCGCCGAAGCGGCGGAAGGCCATCGCATGCGTGAAGATGAAGCGCGTGCTGCTGACCAGGTGGCGCGTGCGCCGGTCGTAGACGCTGCCGTCGTCCTTGAAGAAGTGGAAGAAGCCGCCGCTGTCGTCGCGGCAGCGGCCGTCGTAGAACGACAGCGTGTGGCGGATGTGGCCGAGCAGGAATGCAGGGCTGCGGAAATCGGGCGTGGTGGGGATCGAAGAAGACATGGAGAAGGGAAGGGAAAGGTCTCAGTTCCAGGGCCGCAGCCCCATTTGCATGCGGCCGAGCGGGCTCAGATTCTCCTCCCGCGCGCGGCCCTCGAAGCCCAGTTCATAGTTCTCGGGCGCAAAGTCAGGGCTGCTGCGGCCCTCGGTGAAGGCGGCCGCCTGACGCTGCGCGAACGCGGCGTTCTTGTCGCACCACGGCGCCGCGCCGATGTAGATCACGTTGCTGTAGCCCTTGCCGGCATGCTGGTCCTCAACCGCATGGATCACGTCCGAGTGCCACCACACCGTGTCGCCCGGCTCCACGCGCGGGATCGACACCAGCCCTTCCAGCAAGGCCGCATGCCACTGCGGCGACGCACCCAGCGCACGGCCGGGCTGCGCGCCGCACAGATCGCCCTCGGGCACGTCGGGCTGCAGCGCGCGCAGCAGCATCCAGGGCGTGGTCTTCGCGATCGGCACCAGCTTCAGCGTGCCATCGCCCGGGCCCTGGCGCGTCAGCGCCGTCCAGCCCTGGAAGGTGCGGAAGGCCGAGCACACCGCCGGAGACGGGATCTCGCGCGTGGTCGTGCGGCCCTCGGCATCGAACGGATCGAAGGCCAGCGGGTCGCCGTCGAACACCTCGCGGTAGACGTGGCGGAAGCTCGGCTCGCACCAGCGCTCGACCGAGCCGCCGTCGGAGTGCGGCGACAGCCCCAGTGTCGAATCGCCCGGCTCGCGGCGGCGGATGCGGTCGGCGTAGTTGAACTGGCGGTCCGGGTCGAAGTAGCGCGTGCCGTTCTTCTCGAAGGTCCACAGCCGGTTCAGCCAGGCGCGCGCGGCGGCCATGTCCGGATGCTGCCGCGCCTGCATCTGCGGGCGCGACCAGTACAGGCTGAAGATCTGCGGCCGGCTCGAGCCGAGCGCGCTGAAGTACTTGTCCAGCCCGGCCTTCTGCGGCATGCGCTGCAGGTAGTGCACCTCGTCGATGTAGCGCACGATGGCTTCGTTCCACGCGCCGACCACGTCGGGGTCGAACACGCCGCGGATCACGACGCAGCCGCGGCGCTTGATGTGCGCCACCTGCGCCGGCGTCACCGCACCGGCGGCCAGGTCGGCATAGCGGATCTCGGGCACCGCGCCACCCTGCGCCTGCTCTGCCCGGATCGCGCTCACCTCCGCCTGCAGCGCGTCGTCCAGGCGCGCAAAGCGGCCCGGCAGGTCCTTCACGTCGCGGCGCAGGTGCCGTTGCGATTCGAGCACCGCGGCGGGCACATCGTTCATCCAGGCTTCCATGGGCTGATCCTCCTGGGTCAGTTGAGGCGCTTGCTGCCGTCGGCCGTGAAGACGTGCAGCGCATGCGGCGGCACGTGCACCCGCACCGCGGCTCCCGGCGCCACGTTCGGCAGGCCGCTCATGCGCACCGTGATCTCGCGCTGGCCCACGTCGATCAGCGCATAGGTCTCCGGCCCGGTCGGCTCGACCAGCGCGATGCGGCCGGCCAACTGGCCGTCGTCGCGCAGGCTCAGGTCTTCCGGGCGCACGCCGACGACCAGCGGGCCGGTGGGGGCGTCGCGCAGCTCGCCGATCGCCGTGCCATCGGTCAACCGCAGGGCACCCGATGCGTCGCGCACCGCATCGAACATGTTGATCGACGGCGAGCCGATGAACTCGGCGACGAAGCGGTTGGCCGGCCGGGTGTAGATGTCCAGCGGCGTCGCCAGCTGCTGGATGCGCCCGGCGTCCAGCACCGCGATGCGCGAGCCCAGCGTCATCGCCTCGACCTGGTCGTGCGTCACGTAGATCGTCGTCACGCCGGTGCGCATGTGCAGGCGCTTGATCTCGGCACGCATGTCCACGCGCAGCTTCGCGTCCAGATTGGACAGCGGCTCGTCGAACAGGAACAGCTGCGGGTGCCGTGCCAGCGCACGGCCGATCGCGACGCGCTGGCGCTGCCCGCCCGACAGCTGGCGCGGGCGGCGCGTCAGCAGGTGGTCGATCTGCAGCATCGCGGCCACCTCCTGCACCGTCTTGTCGCGCTCGGCCTGCGGCACGCCGCGCATCTCGAGCGGGAAGGCGATGTTGGCCGCCACGGTCATGTTCGGGTACAGCGCGTACGACTGGAACACCATCGAGATGTTGCGGTCGGCCGGGCCGGCGCCGGTGATGTCCTGTCCGCCCAGCAGGATCTGCCCGCCGCTCGGCTCCTCGAGGCCGGCGATCAGGTTCATCAGCGTGCTCTTGCCGCAACCCGAGGGCCCGACCAGCACCAGGAACTCGCCGTCCGGCAGGTGGATGTCGATCTCGTGCAGCACGCGGGTGTTGCCGAACAGCTTGTGGATGCCGCGCAGGGCGAGGTCTGCCATGTTGGGTGTCAGCCTTTGACGGAGCCGGCCATCAGGCCGCGGACGAAGTAGCGACCGGAGAGGATGTAGACCAGCAAGGTCGGTGCGCCCGCGATGAAGGCCGCCGCGAAGTGCACGTTGTATTCCTTCACGCCGGTGCTCGAGTTCACCAGGTTGTTCAGCGCCACCGTGATCGGGAAGCTGCTGTAGTCGCTGAACGAGGCACCGAACAGGAAGTCGTTCCAGACGTTGGTGAACTGCCAGATGATCGAGACGACGATGATGGGCACGCTGTTGGGCAGCAGCAACCGGAAGAACAGCCGGAAGAAGCGTGCCCCGTCCATGCGCGCCGAGCGCACCAGCTCGGGCGGGAAGGCAGCGTAGTAGTTGCGGAAGAAGAGGGTGGTGAAGCCGATGCCGTACACCACGTGCACCAGCACCAGCCCCGGCACGCTGCCGGCCAGGTGCAGCAGCCCGAGCGTGCGCGCCATGGGGATCAGCACGATCTGGAACGGGATGAAGACCGAGAACATCAGCGCCGCGAACACCACGTGCGCGCCGCGGAAGCGGAACTGCGTCAGCACGTAGCCGTTGAAGGCGCCGATGCCGGTGGAGACCAGCACCGCCGGCACGGTCATCAGGAAGCTGTTGACGAAGTACGGCTTCAGGCCGGTGGCCTGCACGCCGATCTGGGCCAGGCTCCAGGCGTCGTTCCACGGCTGCAGCGTGAAGGCCTGCGGCCAGGCCATCAGGTCGCCGCTGCGGATCTCGTCCAGCGGCTTGACCGAATTGACCAGCATCACGTACAGCGGCATCAGGAACAGCAGCGCAAAGTAGCCGAGCACGCCGTACAGCACGACGCGCGGCACGGCACGCGACACGGCGGTCTTCAGGCTGCGCTCAGCCATGCGTGCCTCCCTGGCGCGTCTCGCGCAGGATGTGCGGGATCACGACGATGCCGATCGCGATCAGCATCAGCACCGCGCTGGCCGCGCCCACCGCCATCTCGTTGCGCGTGAAGGTGTATTGGTACATGAAGAGCGACGGCAACCAGCTGGCCCGCCCGGGGCCGCCGTTCGTCAGCGCGATCACCAGGTCGTAGGACTTGATCGCCATGTGGGCCAGGATCACGAAGGCCGAGATGAAGCTCGCGCCCAGCTGCGGCAGGATCACCCGCTGGTAGATGCGCCACGGGCGTGCACCGTCCAGCCGCGCGGCGTTGACCACCTCGGTGTCGACGCCGCGCAGCCCGGCCAGGAACAGCGCCATCACGAAGCCCGAGGTCTGCCACACCGCGGCGATGACGACGCAGTAGATGGCCAGGTCGCTGTCCTTCACCCAGCCGAACGCGAAGCTGCTCCAGCCGAGCGCGTGCATCGAGCGCTCCAGCCCGATGCCCGGGTCCATCAGCCACTTCCACGCGGTGCCGGTGACGATGAAGGACAAGGCCATCGGGTACAGGAAGATCGACCGGAAGGCCGCCTCGGCGCGGATCTTCTGGTCGATCAGCACCGCCAGCACCAGGCCCAGCACGCCGCAGCCGACGATGTACAGCGTCGCGAAGATGCCCAGGTTCTTGACCGACAGCACCCAGTTGTTCAGCCCCACCAGCCGCACGTAGGCCTCGGGCCCGTGCAGCGTCATCACCGGCACCATCGTCGATGCGGTGAACGACAGCCACGCCGTGAACGCGATGTAGCCGTAGACGCAGACGCCGATCAGCAGGATGCTCGGCGACAGGACGGCCTTGGCGACCAGTGGGGCTCTCATCGGCAATTCAGCAGGTCAGTTGTCGACGGCGGCGACCATTTCCTTGACGGCCGTCTTGCTGTCGATCTGCCCGTTGAAGTGGCGCGTGATCACGTCGTAGAACGCGTTCTTGATGCCGGCCGGCACCGCGTGCCCGTGCGCCATCGAGCCCACCAGCGCGCCCTTGCCGCTGGCTTCGGCCAGGTCCTTGATGCCCTTCTTGCCGCAGTCGTCGAACGCGGTGTCGGGCACGTCGGTGCGGGCCGGCACCGAGCCCTTGACGACGTTGAAGGCCGACTGGAACACCGGGTCCATCACGGCGCTGGCCATCTTGGCCTGCGCGGCCGACTTGTCGGCGCCCACCTTGAACATCGCGAACTGGTCGGAGTTGAACGACACCATGCCCTGCGTGCCCGGGAAGCGCATGCACAGGAAGTCGACCCCCGGCTTCTTCTTCGCGCTGACGAACTCGCCCTTGGCCCAGTCGCCCATCATCTGGAAGCCGGCCTTGCCGCTGATCACCATCGCCGAGGCGAGGTTCCAGTCGCGGTTGGAGAAGTCCTTGTCGACCAGCTTGCGCAGCTGGCCCATGCGGTCGAAGGCCTTCAGCATGGTCGGCGAGCCCAGCGCCGCCTTGTCCTTCTGGATGAACACCTTCTTGTAGAAGTCGATGCCGCCGGTGGTGAGCACGACGCTGTCGAACAGCGTCGCGTCCTGCCACGGCTGGCCGCCGTGGGCGAGGGCGATGAAGCCGGCCTTCTGCACCTTCTCAGCTGCGGCGATGAACTCGTCGAAGCTGGTCGGCAGCGTCGTGACGCCGGCCTTGTCGAGCACCGCCTTGTTGGCCCAGACCCAGTTGGTCGAGTGCACGTTCACCGGCGCGGCGATCCACTTGCCGTCGTACTTGGAGAAGGCCTGCAGTGCGCCCGGCACGACCTTGTCCCAGTTCTCCTTCGCGGCGACGGCGTTCAGGTCGGCCAGAACGCCCTGCTTGGCCCAGTCCTGGATGTCGAAGCCGAGCAACTGCACGGCGGTGGGCGGGTTGCCGGCCGTCACGCGGGCGCGCACCGCGGTCATCGCGGCTTCGCCACCGCCGCCGGCCACCGGCATGTCGTTCCACTTGACGCCCTGCTTCTCGAGGTTGCCCTTCAGCACGTTCAGCGCGGCGGCCTCGCCGCCCGAGGTCCACCAGTGCAGCACCTCCACGCTCTGCTGCGCGGCGGCCAGGCTGCTCAGCGCCAGCCCGCAGGCGGCGACGATCAGGGTCTTGAGATGACGTTGGGTCATGGGTTTGTCTCCTGCTTGTGTGTTGGTGACGGCGAGGTCACGCCTTCCAGGATAAGTGGCAGGGTTCGGCCGTCGGACGGGGGATTCCCGCGCAAGAGTCAGCGCAATGAGCGAAACAAACCGTGTTTAGCAGACCGGATGCCAATCCGGGGATCGTCCCCGGGTTACGCGCCGCAGCTTTCGCGCACCACCAGCTCGACCGGCTGCACGATGTCCTGCGGCATCGCGTCCCCCTGCATCACCATCTCGACGCCGGTGCGGCCGAGCGCCTCCTTGTCGACGCGCATCGTCGTCAGCCCGACCGCGCCGTAGCCGGCGGCGGCGATGTCGTCGAAGCCGACGAAGGCGATGTCCTGCGGCACCCGCAGCCCCGCCGCCTGGCAGACGCGGATCGCGGCCAGCGCCGCCATGTCGTTGTAGGCGAACACGGCGTCCGGGCGCGGCCGCAGCTTCAGCAGTTCGCGCATCGCGGCCTCGGCGCCGGCCGAGGTGTCCAGGCCCGGCGGCGAGACCACCTCCAGGTCGGGGTCGGCCAGCACGCCGCCCTCGAACAGCGCGCGCCGGTAGCCGCGCTCGCGCTCGCGGATGCTGAAGTGCGCCAGCGATCCGGCCAGGTAGGCGACGCGCCGGTAGCCCAGCCGCAGCAGGTGGCTCGTCGCCAGGTAGCCGCCCTGGGCGTTGTCGGGGTTCACCGCGCGGCAGCCGGGCATCCAGAAGTCGACCAGGGCCAGCGGCAGGTCCATCGCGCGCAGCAGCTCCACCACCTCGGCCTCGAAATAGCCGGCGGCCATCAACGCGTCCGGCTCGTGCAGGCGCAGCAGCTGGCGCACCGGATCGGCCGGGCCGGCGCTGAGCACCGTCGGCACCACGCCGAACTCGCGGCAGGCCTCCTCGACGCCGTGCATCACCTGCGAGAAGAACGGGTTCTGCGAGAAGCTGCTGTGGTGGCGGTGCACCATGAAGACCAGCCGGCGCGCCTTGGCCGATCGCAGCCGCCCGGCGTCGTAGCCCAGGCTGCGCGCGACCTCGCGCACCTGGCGCCGTGTGTCGTCGGACAGGCCGCGCTGGTTCTTCAGCGCACGCGAGACGGTGCCGATCGAGACGCCGGCCGCCTCGGCGATGTCGCGGATCGTGACGCCGCTGCTCACGCCGGGGCCTCCAGCGGCTGCGCGGCCAGCCGGTAGCGGATCACGGCCGGCTGGCCGGGCGCCAGGACGAGGCCGCGGCGCTGCGCCAGCGGGTGGCCGGCCGGCGGCTGGCCGACGCGGCCCAGGTCCCAGGCGCCGTTCACCGGTTCCAGGCCCAGCGCCAGGTGCCGGCCGTTCCATGGCGGCGCAAGGCGGCCGCGGTGGCTGATCCACAGCATCAGGTCGGGCAGCAGCGTGCGGTCCCAGTCCAGCGCCAGGGCCCAGCCGGCGTGGTCGAAACGGGCGGTGACGGGGCCGCGCAGGCCGGTCAGCTGCAGCAGGTCTTCGCTGTCGGCCGGCTGCGGGTAGCGTGTGAAATCGCCGCTGCCGCCCCCAACCAGCGGCGCGGCGGCGAGGTGGTCGAAGCGGGCATCCGGCGCGAGCCGCGAGCGGCCGGGTTCGGCCGGCACCGGGTAGCTGAAGGCGGGGCCGTCGTGCGGAGCGTCGAGCTGTATCCGGCCGAGGTCGAGCCGCAGCGTCGGGTGCAGCGCGACCGGCAGCGTGCAGGGCCGGCGGGCGTCGATCCGCAGCTCGATTTCCAGCGCAGGCGCATCGGCGACGGCGCGCACGCTGCGGGTCAGGCGCTGCACCGGTTGATCCGGCGGCAGGTCGATCCGCAGCGCGAGCGCGAGCGGGTCGGCCGGCTGCCATTCCCAGCGGTGGTGGGACGCGTAGCCGTGGCCCCAGCCATCGGCCGGCTCGAGCGCCTGCCAGCCGCCCGGCAGGCCGGCCGGCCGGTCGCAGCGACCGAACGGCACGCAGGGCCACTCGCCGCGCAGGTGCCCCAGCAGGCCGGGCCATTGGCGATGGGCGGCGGGGTCGTCGGCCCAGGGCGCCACCTGCATCGGCGAGAAATCCGCGTGGCCCGCGGCACGGAACACCACCGGCGCCAGCATGCCGCCGAAGGCATGCAACTCGGCCTCGCCGTGCGCCCAGTGCAGGCGGCGGCAGCCATCGGCAGCGGTGGTTGAAGCGGCGGAGGAGGAAGTGGAGGCCACGGTCGCCGCAGTGTAGAAACCCGTCGTTGTTTAGTAAACGCCTAAATTCCGGGCAGGGTGTTCCTGGGTTCGCCGAATCTCTATACCGATTTGATGCGCCGGACCCTAGGCTTTCGGACGGTGACAATGGCACTTCACGATGACTGACGACCAGCGCCCCGACCCCGACGCCTTGCTGGCGCAGATCCGCGCCGACGCGCAGCGCGAGGGCCGCGGCCGGCTGCGCATCTACTTCGGCTCGTCGGCCGGCGTCGGCAAGACGTACGCGATGCTGGTGGCCGCGCGCAAGCTGCTGGCCGAGGGCGTGGACGTCGTGGCCGGCGTGGTCGAGACGCACGGCCGCAGCGAGACCGCGGCGCTGCTCGAAGGCCTGCCGCTGCTGCCGGCCCGGCAGATCGAGTACCGCGGCCGGCGCCTGGCCGAGTTCGACCTCGACGGCGCGCTCGCGCGCCGGCCCGGGCTGGTGCTGGTCGACGAACTGGCGCATTCCAACGTGGCCGGCTCGCGCCACCCGAAGCGCTGGCAGGACGTCGAGGAGCTGTTGGCCGCCGGCATCGACGTCTACAGCACGCTGAACGTGCAGCACCTGGAGAGCCTGAACGACGTGGTCGGCGGCATCACCGGCATCGTGGTGCACGAGACGCTGCCCGACACCTTCTTCGACCGGGCGGACGAGGTGGTGATGGTCGACACGCCGGCCGACGAGCTGATCGAGCGGCTGCAGGCCGGCAAGGTGTACCTGCCGGCGCAGGCCGAACGGGCGGCGAAGAACTTCTTCCGCAAGGGCAACCTGATGGCGCTGCGCGAGCTGGCGCTGCGGCGCACGGCCGACCGCGTCGAGGACGACGTGCAGGCCTACCGCAGCGACCGCGCGATCGCGCAGGTGTGGAAGACCGAGGGTGCGCTGCTGTGCTGCATCGGCCCGCACGAGGGCGCCGAGCACGTGGTGCGCAGCACCGCGCGGCTGGCGCAGCAACTGGCGGTGACCTGGCACGCGGTGTACGTCGAGACGCCGGCGCTGCAGCGGCTGCCGGTGGCGCGGCGCGACGGCATCCTGCAGGCGGTCAAGCTGGCGCAGGACCTGGGGGCGCGCAGCGCGGTGCTGTCGGGCCAGGACGTCGCGCAGGCGCTGGTGGCGCATGCGCGAGACAACAACCTGTCGAAGCTGGTGCTGGGGCGTGCCGACGTCTTGCCGTGGTGGCCGCGCCGACGGCTCGGCGATGCGATCGCGCGGCTGGCGCCCGACGTCGACCGCATCGAGGTCGGCCGGGCGCAGCGCGCGCGCCCCGCGCCGGCAGCGCGCGGCGCCGCCGGCGAGCCGCAGGACGGCATCGCCATGCCGCTGCGCCGCTACGCGCTGGCTGCCGCGGCCTGCGCCGCCACCAGCGCGCTGACCCACCTGCTGGTGCCGTATTTCGACCTCGCGAACATCGTGATGGTGTTCCTGCTGTCGGTGGTGTGCATCGCCGTGTGGCTGGGGCGCGGGCCGGCGGTGCTGGCGGCCTTCGTGAACGTCGCGGCCTTCGACTTCTTCTTCGTCGTGCCGCGGCTGTCGTTTGCCGTCTCCGACGCGCAATACCTGCTGACCTTCGCGGTGATGCTGATCGTCGGGCTGGTCACCGGCCAGCTGACGGCCGGCCTGCGCTTCCAGGCGCGCGTGGCGACGCACCGCGAGGCGCGCTCGCGCGCGCTGTTCGAGGCGGCGCGCGACCTGTCGAACACGCTGACGCACGCGCACGCGGTGGAGGTGGCGCAGGCGGTGATCGGCCGCGAGTTCCGCGCCCAGGTGGCGGTCTACGTGCTCGGCCTGGACGAGCGCCTGCAGCCGCCGGCCGGCGACGCCGCGGGCCTGGACCTGGGCACTGCGCAATGGACGCTGGACCACGGCCAGGCCGCCGGCCTGGGCACCGACACGCTGGCCGGCAGCGCCTGGCTGTACCTGCCGCTGAAGGCGACGATGCGCTCGCGCGGCGTGCTGGCGGTTCAGCCGCAGGAGCCGCGCTTCCTGCTGATCCCCGAACAGCGCCAGCAGCTGGAGACCTTCGCCGCGCTGACCGCGATGGCGCTGGAGCGCGTGCACTACGTCGAGGTGGCGCAGAACGCGACGGTGCAGATGGAATCCGAGCGGCTGCGCAACTCGCTGCTCGCCGCGCTGTCGCACGACCTGCGCACGCCGCTGGCGGCGCTGGTCGGCACGGCCGAGATGCTGGCGGCCAGCCAGCCGCCGCTGAGCGGGCGGCAGCGCGAGATGGCGGCCGGCATGGCCGACCGGTCGATGCGCATGGCCGACATGGTGACCAACCTGCTCGACATGGCGCGCATCCAGAGCGGCGAGATCCGGCTGCGCATCGAATGGCAGTCGGTCGAGGAGATCCTCGGCGGCGCGGTGAAGGCGGCGCAGGGATCGATCGGCCAGCGACCGCTCGCGATCCGCATCGAACCCGGCGTGGCGCTGGTCGAATGCGATGCGGTGCTGATCGAGCGGGTGCTGGTCAACCTGCTCGAGAACGCCGGCAAGTACACGCCGCCGGATGCGCCGGTCGAGCTTCTCGCCCGCGCGGCCGATGGGCAGCTGCTGGTCAGCGTGCGCGACCACGGGCCGGGTGTGCCCGCGGGCCAGGAAGACGCCATCTTCGAGAAGTTCACGCGCGGCCATGCCGAATCGGCGACCCCCGGCGTCGGCCTCGGCCTCGCGATCTGCCGGGCCATCGTCGAGGCGCACCGCGGGCGCATCTGGGTGCGCGCCACGCAGCCGCACGGCGCCACCTTCACGTTCAGCCTGCCGCTGGGCACGCCGCCGGTGCTCGACCTGGCCGACGACGTGCCGGCCGCCATCCCGCACACGGAGCCCTGATGTCCATGCCCACGCCGATCGCCCTGGTGCTCGAGGACGAGCGCGAGATCCTGCAGTTCGTGCGCAGTGCGCTGGAGGCCGAGGGCTGGCAGGTGTTCGAGGCCGGCACGGTGAAACAGGGCCAGGTCGAGGCCGGCACGCGGCGGCCTGACCTGGTGATCGCCGACCTCGGCCTGCCCGACGGCGACGGCGTGGACTTCATCCGCCAGGTGCGCAGCTGGTCGGGGGTGCCGATCATCGTGCTGTCGGCGCGCACGCAGGAGGCCGAGAAGGTGGCGGCGCTGGATGCCGGTGCCGACGACTACATCACCAAGCCTTTCGGCGTGGCCGAGCTGCTGGCGCGCACGCGCGCCAACCTGCGCCGCGTGCGCGCCGGTCGGGCGACGCCGGATGCGGTGTTCCGTTTCGGCGACGTCGAGGTCGACCTGGCGGCGCGCATCGTGCGCAAGGCCGGCACCGAGGTGCACCTGACGCCGATCGAGTACCGGCTGCTGGGCGTGCTGATCGAGAACGCCGGCCGCGTGATGACGCACCCGCACCTGCTGCGTGCGGTGTGGGGGCCGAGCCATTCGCAGAGCACGCACTACCTGCGGGTCTACATGGGCAACCTGCGGCAGAAGCTGGAGGACGACTCGGCGCAGCCGAAGCACATCCTCACCGAGACGGGCGTGGGATACCGGCTGCTGCCGGAGTGAGCAGCTTCGCGAGGTAGGGGGCGGTGCGGCTTCCGGCCGCTGCGGCGACGGCCTGCGGCGTGCCGCTCGCGATGATGCGCCCGCCTTGCTCGCCGGCCCCGGGCCCGACGTCGATGACCCAGTCGCTCGCGGCCACCACGCGCATCTCGTGCTCGACCACGATCACCGTGTTGCCGGCGTCCACCAGGCCTTGCAACTGCGCCATCAGCTTGTCGACGTCGGCGGGGTGCAGGCCGGTGGTGGGTTCGTCCAGCACGTACAGCGTGTCGCCGCGCTGCATGCGCTGCAGTTCGGTCGCGAGCTTGATGCGCTGCGCCTCGCCGCCCGACAGCTCGGTGGCCGGCTGGCCCAGGCGCAGGTAGCCCAGGCCGATCGCGCGCAGCAACGCCAGCGGCTTGGCCACCGCGGGTTCGGCGGCGAACACCTCGCAGGCCTCGTCGACCGTCAGGCGCAGCACGTCGGCGATGCTGCGGCCGTTCCAGGTCACCTTCAGCGTGGCCTCGTTGTAGCGCGCGCCGTGGCAGGTGGGGCAGGGCGCGTAGACGCTGGGCATGAACAGCAGCTCGACGCTGACGAAGCCTTCGCCTTCGCAGGTGTCGCAGCGGCCCCTGGCGATGTTGAACGAGAAGCGGCCGGCATCGTAGCGGCGGCTGCGTGCCGCGGGCGTCGCCGCGAACAGCTTGCGCACCGCGTCGAACAGGCCGGTGTAGGTGGCGAGGTTGGAGCGCGGCGTGCGGCCGATCGGCTTCTGGTCGACGCGCACCAGCCGCTTGATCGCGTCCATGCCGGCGTGCAGCCGGCCGGCGGTCGGCGCGTCGGCCCCGGCCTGCAGCGCGTCGCCGTCGTCCTCGTCGCGCTCGGGTTCGTGGCCCAGCTGCGCGGCCACCAGCTCGACCAGCGCCTGGCTGACCAGGCTCGACTTGCCGGAGCCCGAGACGCCGCTCACCGCGGTGAAGGCGCCGAGCGGAAAGCGCACGTCGACGTCCTTCAGGTTGTTGCGCGTGATGCCGCGCAGTTCGAGCCAGCCGGCCGGTGGGCGCGGCTGGCGCGGCGAGGCCGGCGCGGTGGCGAACAGGTGGCGCGCGGTCTGCGAGGCGCCGATCCGGCGCAATCCGTCCGGCGGGCCGCTGTACAGCACCTGGCCGCCGCGCTCGCCGGCCTCGGGGCCGACGTCGACCAGCCAGTCGGCGCGCCGCATCATCTCCAGGTCGTGCTCGACGACGAACAGCGAGTTGCCAGCGCGCTTGAGCTGGTCGAGCGCGTCGAGCAGTGCTTCGCCGTCGGCGGGATGCAAGCCGGCCGACGGCTCGTCGAGCACGTAGACGACACCGAACAGGTTGGAGCGGATCTGCGTGGCCAGGCGCAGCCGCTGCAGCTCGCCGGGCGACAGCGTCGGCGTGCTGCGCTCGAGCGACAGGTAGCCGAGGCCGAGGCGCTGCAGCGTGCCGATGCGTTCGCGCAGGTCGTGCGCGATGCGTTGCGCGGCGATGCGCTTTTCTTCGGAGAGGTAGGGGGTGCGGCGCACGTCCGGCGAGGCCGCATGCGCGGCGCCGCCGGCCGCGACGCGCCGGGCCGTGTCCTGGCGCGCGGCCTTGCGGGTCAGTGTGGCGGCGTCGGCGGCTTCGTCGAAGCGCCCTTCGGCGGCCGGTGCCAGCAGCTCGGCCAGGCGATCCAGCGGCAACTGCGACAGCGTGCCGATGTCGACACCGGCGAAGCGCACCGACAGCGCCTCGCGCTTGAGCCGCTTGCCGTCGCACACCGGGCACAAGGCGCCGGTCATGAAGCGGGCGACGCGCTTCTTCATCAGCGCGCTCTGCGTGGTCGCGAAGGTGTGCAGCACGTAGTTGCGCGCGCTGGTGAAGGTGCCCTGGTAGCTCGGCTCCGCCTTGCGGCGCAGCGCGGCGCGCGTCTCGGCCGGCGTGAAGCCGGCGTAGACGGGCACGGTGGGCGTCTCGTCGGTGTAGAGGATCCAGTCGCGCGTCTTGCGCGGCAGCTGGCGCCACGGGATGTCGACGTCGTGGCCCAGCGTGACCAGGATGTCGCGCAGGTTCTGGCCATGCCAGGCGGGCGGCCAGGATGCGATGGCGCGTTCGCGGATCGTCAGCGAGTCGTCCGGCACCATGGACTTCTCGGTGACCTCGAACACGCGGCCGAGGCCATGGCAGTGCGGGCAGGCGCCCTGCGGCGTGTTGGGCGAGAAGTCTTCGGCGTACAGCATCGGCTGCTTCGGCGGGTAGTGGCCGGCGCGCGAGTACAGCATGCGCACGAAGCTCGACAGCGTCGTCACGCTGCCCACCGACGAGCGCGTGCTGGGCGTGCCGCGCTGCTGCTGCAGTGCGACGGCGGGCGGCAGGCCGTCGATCGAATCGACCGCCGGCACGCCGACCTGGTCGATCAGGCGCCGCGCATAGGGCGCCACCGATTCGAAGTAGCGGCGCTGCGCCTCGGCGTAGAGCGTGCCGAAGGCGAGCGAGGATTTGCCGGAGCCGGACACGCCGGAGAACACCACCAGCGCATCGCGCGGGATGTCGACGTCGACGTTCTTCAGGTTGTGCTCGCGCGCGCCGCGCACGCGCACGAAACCGTCGGTGCGCGCGGCGGGGTCAGGCCGGGCCATGCGCGGGGAACCAGGTGTCGAGGTGGGGCAGGGCGTCTTGCAGCGACAGCAGGTGCATCAGCGACAGCGCGGCATCGGGTGTCTTCAGGTCGGGCACCACGACCACCTGCAGGCCGGCGGCGCGTGCGGCGGCGCAGCCATGGTCGCTGTCCTCGAAGGCGAGGGCGGTGTGCGGGTCGATGCCGGCGCGCTGCGCGGCGAGGCGGTAGACGGCCGGGTCGGGCTTGCCGCGCGGCACCTCGTCCCCGCCGGCGACGGCGCGGAAGAACGGCGCGATGCCGGTGGCGGCGAGGCGGCGGCGGACTTCGGCGATGCGTGTCGACGAGGCCAGCGCGCAGGGCACGCCGCGGTGTTGCAGGGCCTGCAGCAACGCGAGGGCGCCGGGTTTGAGCGGGAAGACGAGGCCGGTTTCAGGGGCGAGGCGGGCGTGTGCGTCGCGTTGGACGCTGGTGAAGGCTGCGGTGCTGCCGAGCAGTTCGGTGAGCCTGAGGTTGGCTTCGGACTCCGCTCTGCCCACCACCGACACGTAGTCGGCGGCACTCAACGCAAGCTGCAGCGCCTGCGCCGAATCGACCCAGGCATTCATGATGGTGCGCTCGGAGTCGAGCAGCAGGCCATCCATGTCGAAGATGGCGGCGGTGAACATGCGGGGGATTGTCCCTGACGGCCCGCAATCGCATGGTTCGAGGGTCACTGCGTTCCGCTGACGTGGCCGGTGTTGCACTTCAGACTTGAGACCACCGTGGATTTCCCGCGCGTGCCGTCCCGACATCCACTGTCATTCCAATTGGCATTGCGCGTTGCAGTCATACCGCGCTTCGTCACTGTGGAAGCCTGTCTGTTTCGACTGTGATGCTGCCGCAAATGAACACAGCCGAACACCCATAGGATGGATTGATCCGAACCACGACTGAGTCGTTCTCGATGAGGCGATGCATCGTTTGCGAGAGCAAAGCTTCGGCGTCCGCGTTGATATCAGACGCATATGCGACGTCCGCTGGGTCAATTTGCATCCCTCGGGACACGGTCACGTCAAGGATGATGTTGCCCTGCCTGAAGTCGTCCGCACGCAGCCGTTCGACGTCGTGCAGTACCAGACAATGTCGCAGCCCTCCATTGACTTGGATGGGTAACAGCACTCTCTTGTCGGCACATAGCAGCAGGCCACGAGCAATTCCATCGTGGAGGCTCGGCCACACGACAGCGCCGTCATCTGAAAGCTGTATCTCTTGCATCAACGGTCCTCTCTCGGTCAAGGGTTGCCTGGGGCGCCTTCCTGCGGGAGCCGTCCTTCTCCGCGATTCTCATTGGTAGGCGCCGACCCGTCTTCGGGGCGGCTCCAATCATGGACGTGTGCCTTCCCCAAGCCATCGTGGCTGTGATCCCAGTCTGTGTCAGTTTCGGGGAACCCGTCCGCGCCATATCGACGAGTTTGTTTTCGTTCGCCCTTCTTGTTGGGGCAAGTGACTTCGCTTCCAGGTGCATGGCAAGCGCAGCGAGTGGCATCGCCTGCATGTAGCGATGCACCGCATCGCCCATCCCCCCGCCCTTTCCGCCAGGAAGGGGGCGAATCGCCCTCTTCTGTCAGCGGTGCCGGCCGTTTTCGCCAGCAGGCACCCCCACGGCCAGCGTCGAACGGTGCGCCTTCGCGTCAAGGCCGAGCCATGCAGGTGGCTTGGCGGCTAGCCTGGACGCGATAGACCATCGCAACGTCAGAACTTCGGGCAGAAGAAGACGACGGGGCTACCGCTCGAGCGGTTCCAGATAGATGCAGCAGCCAGCTCGTAGCGACCCTCGATGACATAGCCTTCAGTGCCGTTTGCCAAGCGCACATGCACCGCCGGGTAAGACTTCAAGTCATCGCAGCTCAGCACCGTCGCGCGCTCGCCTGCGTTCATCCTCGCTATCGGCGTGGGCCCTGGCGCGGGGTAGCTGTCCACGGCCACATCGCCTTTCGCTACCAGTACGAACCGATGCCCAGCAAGAGCAGCGATGACCGCAGCCACCACCGCCAACGACACCACAGCACCAAGCAGCCACTTCATCAGAAGCCCCATACGGACGGGTTTTCGAGCGGGCCGCCATCTCTCGGCGGCCCCGGGTAGAACGTGCTTCCGATGGCCGAAGGCGACCGGCGCAAGCTGTCGAAGATTGCGCTCGGGCGCAGCGCTTTGTCGAACTGAACGCCAACCTTCTGCAGGCAGTCCTGAACCGATGTGCCGCAGTTGTTTGATGACAAGCTGTACTCCCCGCTCGACGCGCTCATGCAAGCCGCCAAAGCCTTCTCCTGGTCAGGCGTCAGATTGAGCACGACGCCACTTCCGTCGCGGAAGGTCTGTTGGCGCGCATTGTAGTCAGACGCACGCGGGTACTTGGTGTCCCACTGGCCCGGAGGGCCCCACGAGAAGTTCTTCCCGTTGATGTTGGTCGAGATGTGCCCGAACTGCGACTCACCGACGCCAACACCGTGCCAGTAGACAACCTCCGTGTACAGCCCCAGCGGATCCACGAAGCCCAGCGGGTTCCCACCCACATACGCATACGTGTTCAGCCCACCGCGCAACCCGATGGGGTCGCTTTGCGTGTACCGCCCGATGGATCTATCGTAGTTGCGGAAGTAGTTGTACCAAAGTCCGCTCTCCGCATCCGCATACTGCCCCGGGAAGCGCAGGTTCTGCGTGAAGACCCCGAGCCCCAGCGGGTTGGTCTCCGGCGCGGTGGCCCCGAAGGGCTCGGCCAGCCAACGCCAGCGCACCTGGTTGTTGCGGTCCACGACGATGCGCGGTGCGTCCAGGTGGTCGGTGTGGATGAAGAACACCAGCGGTGCGCCACTGGGGTTCACCGGGTCCGGCATGAACATCGCCACCGGTGTGTGCTCCAGCCACACGTACTCGCGGATCGCGTTGCCTGCCTGGTCGTACTCCCCGAGCAACTGCCCGTCGAGGTCGTACACGAAGATCACCGTGCTCGCAGGCCCCGCGCTCGTCACCTTGCGCACGCGCCGGCCATCGGCGTCGTAGGTGTAGGTCGCGGTGCCCGCGGCGGTCGTGATCGTCTCCAGCTGCCCGCGCAGGTTGTAGGTGGCGGTGTAGTTGCCGCTGTCGCTGGTCGTGCTCCCTGCGCTGTCATAGCCGAAGCTGCGCACCGGGTTGCTGATGGCGGTCAGCCGGTTGCTCGTCGCCTCGGTCGTGTAGGTGCTGGGCTCGCCGTTCAGGCTCACGCCGGTGCGATTGCCGTTGGCGTCGTAGGCGATGCTCCAGGTCGAGTTTGCGGTGGCGATCAAGGTCAGCCGGCTGTTCGCGTCGTACGAGAACACCTGGTCCAGCGCGGCCTGCGATGATCCATCGTTCGCGCTCAGGTGCGTGAAGCCGGTGATGCGCATCGCCGCGTCGTAGCCGACATCGCGGTAGTTCTCGCCCAGCCGGTAGCGCACCAGCCGTCCGCCCTGGTCGGAGTAGCGCTCCTGCCGCTGCGCGATGTCGGGGACTGTTCCCGCCATCGCCCACTTCCAGCCGCGCCACGATCCGAAGGGCTCCCAGCGGACATCACTCAGCAGTGGAGTTGTCGGCCCACCGGCGCTCTGCGCCAGGCTCAGCGCGCCGATGCGCCGCCCGCCATAGGCGATTCCCACCTGGCGCCCCGACGGGTACGTGATGCTCGTCAAGCGCCCCAGCGTGTAGCCGTATTGAACCGTGGTGGTCACCGTGGCGGGGTTCGCATTGGCGGAAGCATTGACCGTCTGCGTCGCCTGCGTCACCCGGCCCAGCGGGTCGTACTGCCAGCGCGCGCTGCCGTTGGGGTGATCCGTGCGGCCCAGCCGGTCCAGCCCGTTGCTGTACCCCGGGCCTGTCATGTCCCAGCCCCAGCTGAGCGTCTGGCTCGTCTGTCCACCTTGGCTGTAGACCGCCGTCGTCAACCGGTTCAGCGCGTCGTAGCTGTAGCTCTCCAGCACCCCGCGGCTGTCGCTGCGGGTCTTCAGGTTGCCCGCTTCGTCGAAGGTCCGTGTCGCCGTCCCGGTGTCCGGGCTGCTGAGCTGCGTCATCTCGCCGAAGCCGTTGCGCACGTACTGCGTGCTCAGGTTCCTCGGGTCGGTGACCTGCGTGAGCCGGTCGGCTCCGTCGTATTGCAGGCTCGTCCTGTATCCCGCCGGGTCGGTGCTCTCCTTCACCCGCTCCAGCGCGTCGTAGGCCAGCTGCGTCTGCAGGTTCAGCCCGTCCGGCGACTGCGTCTGCCGCGTCGGGTTGCCCTCGGCGTCGTACTCGTAGCGCTCCACCGCCGCAGATGCCGTGGGCGGCGCGCTCGCCGCGCTGTCGTAGCGCTGGCAGCTCTTGCTCACCCCCGGCGCCGGGTCGCCGCCGAAGAACACATAGGTGCACGGCGTCAGCCCGACCACCTCGCGCTCGATCCAGCGCGTGTCCACGCCATAACGCACCCGCCACACCCGGGTCGCCTCGAAGCTCTGGCCTTCGGTGGCCAGGGTATTCCAGCCTGCCGGCGACGCGGACGCCGCATAGCGCTGGCAGCTCTTGACCACGCCCGGCGCCGGGTCCGCCCCGAAGAACGCGTTGCTGCACGAACCCTCCCCGTTCACCTCGCGCTCGATCCAGCGCGTGTCCGCCCCGTAGCGCACCCGCCAGGCCTGGGACGTCTCCTGCGGAGCCTGGAACCCCTGGCCTTCGCTGGTCAGCGCGATCCAGGTGCCGGCACTGGTGCCCTGCCAGGACCCGTACAGCGAACCTTCTCCCGGGCGCGTCTGCTGCTGCAGCCGCCCCAGCGCGTCCAGCACCCGCGCCACCCTTGCGGCCAGCGCGCCCTGCGGGTCGCGCACCGTCTGGCCCGTGCTCTGCCCCGCGTTGTCCAGCGTGTCCTCGATGCGGTTGCCGTCGCTGTCGGTGCTCGCCGTCCTGCGGTGCGCCGCGTCGTACTCGAAGCCCACCCAGCTGCCGTTGTGCTGCGTCACCCGCGTGAGCTGCCCCACCGGGTCGTACGTGTACGTCGTCGTCTCGCTGCCCACCGTGCGGCTGGTCAACCGCTGCCGCGCGTCGTAGCCGTTCACCGTCACGATCCCGTTCGGGTCCGTGCTCTGCAGCACCTGGCCGTAGCGGTTGTACTTGTCGAAGGTGGTCACCTTGCCCTTGGCGTCGGTGATCGACTGCAAGTCTCCGTGGGTGTGGTTCTCGTTGGTGTCGGCGTAGTAACTGAAGCTGAACGAGTCGTCCAGGTCCGCGCGCGTGCCGCGCACCGTCAGCACCTGGCCGTCCTGGTTATAGGTCCAGCGCGTCACCCGCACCGGGCTGCCGGGCTGTGCACTGGCGCTGAAGCCCAGGTGGCCGTCCGTGTCCGTCGTGCTCTGTGTCAGCTGCTTGCACAGCACCGCGATCGGCTTGCCGTCGGGCAGGGTGGCGGATGCTGGCGCACAGGCCGCGATGGCATTGCCCGCGGACGGGTCGGGCTGGCCGTTGTAGACGTTCGTCGTGATCTGGCCCGGCTCCGCGACCTTGCTGCGCAGGCTCCACTGCGGGTGCCACTCGGTCGTGGTCTTGCGGGCACCGGCGGGCAGTACGGCCGTGATCGCCGTCGCGCTGCTGCAGGCCGCCTGCGTGCCCAGGCCCTCGACGCGCGCGGTCTCCAGGTTGCGCGCTTCATCGTTCTGGAAGCAGCTGCGGATTCCGTTGAAGTCGTCGCGGCTGGTCAGGTTGCCCTTGTCGTCGTAGGTCTGCGCGCTGGTGGCGGCTGCACTGCCCGAGCCCGCCGGTTGTTCGCGGCTTTGCAGCGCGTTGTGCCCGTTCACGCGGATGGCGCTCCAGCGCTGCGTCGCGCCGTTGGGCTGCGTCACCACCACGTCCTGCGGCGCCGTCCAGCGCCACGTGCGCTGCGACACCGCACGGCCCGGGGTCGATACCGCCTGCATCCCCGGCGGCGTGCCGTAGCTCGTCGCGTACCGGCCCACGCCCCCGGCGTGCTCGCTGCTGATCGCCAGGCCCGTGCTGTCGTAGCCGAAGCTCGCGTACTGCACCCCCGCCTCGTCGACGATGCCCGTCAGCGCCGACACCAGGTTCGCCGCCTGGTACAGGAAGCGCCTGGACGTGCCGTCGGGCCAGTTCAGCTGGTCCAGCGTCGTGTACCCGCCGTACTCCAGCGTGCTCACCGCGCCGGCCGGGTCGGTGAAGCGCGACGGCAGGCCCAGCCCGTACTTCCTCGGGTCGGCGTTGTACTCGATGCCCAGCGTGCGCCCGTGGCCGTCGCTCGCCCCCACCGGCTTGTCCTGCGTCGCGCCGCTGCCGTAGCTCAGCGTCAGCCGCCGCCCGTCGATCCATGCGATCTGGCTCAGCCGGCCGGCTCCGTCGTAGATCTCCTGCGCGTTGGCGCGCACGTCGTCCAGGCGCAGGCCGCCTGCGGCGTCCGTCTGCAAGCGGTTCGCGCTGCCGCTGGCCGATGCATACGGGCCGCTGCCCTGGCGCTTGAAGATGTCCACCGTGCCGTCGCCGCGCGTCACGTGCGCGATGACCGCCCCGTCCTCGGCCCCCGCGGCCGTGGACAGGTGCCGCCACAGCGTGCCGTGCCAGCCCGGGCGCCCGAACTGCGGGGCCAGGATCTCCGCCCCCGCCCCGTCGTTCGATTCCGCCGGAGTCCTGGGCACCAGGTCGCTGCTGTCGTAGGTCAGCGCCAGCGGCAATCCGGCCAGTTGAACGCCCAGCCCCACCGTCTCGCGCTTGACCCCGCGCAGCGGCGAGATCGGGTTCGCCACCAGCGGATCGCTCTTGCAGTTGCACGGCGCCGTGTTCGCCTGCGACACCACGCTCACCGGCACGCACTGCTTGCCGTCCTCGCCGCCGGGGCCGAAGCCGGCATTGCACCCGCACTCCAGCCCGCCCTTGCTCACCGAGTGCTCCGGGCACAGCCCGAACCAGCCCACCGGCACGCTCATGTAGTTCTCGCCCTGCGTACCGCCCTTGGCGTGGTTCACGCCCGTGGTCGTCTGGGTGATGTCGGTCAGCGCCGCCGGCGCCTGGTAGAGCTCGCACGTCTCGGCATGGCCCAGCGCCAGCGACAGTCGGCAGTTCGCGTTGACCACATCCAGCGGCGTGTCGAAGCAGCCTTCCGGCCATTGCTTGCTCGGTCGGGCATAGGGCTTGATGGCTGTGCCCCACACCCCCGAGTTCCAGCAGTTCGACTCCAGGAAGATGCTGCCCTCCGCATGCGCGCTCGTCGGCACCGACAGCGTGCCAACCACCACCGCCAGCACGAAGGCCCACGCGCACGCCAGCTTTGTCGCCACGCGCGGCAGCGCTGCCATGCAGCGCCCCAATCTCGTTCTCATCGTCTTGTCCCTGATCCCAATGAACCGGCGCATTGAAGCCAAGGCCAATTCGCTTGGCAAGCGGTGCGCATGGCCGTGTCAGCAACGCGCAACAGAAGTACGACCGACTGATCCGGGCGTCTTTTTGCCGTGCTATGCAAATGCACGCCACAGGCATGCGCGAAGGCATCGAACCGAAGGCCGGAGACCGGTGGGCCAGCGCAGCTTTGCGATTCGGTCAACGAGCCTGCGCCGCGCAATCGGATCGAATCGTTTTCAAGTCGTGCAGGAAGTCGCACCCCCCAAATACGTGGGAGATGACTTAAGAAATAAAGATGGCATCCCCCCTGGTGCAAGCCGAATTGCGTGGATAGACTGCGCTTCGAATTCTGGGAGGAGTTCCAAATGGTCCAGTTGCTGAAAGCACGTGTGCCGTTCCAACACGGCACGTCGAAGGCCCCGTTTCTCGTCGCTCGACGAAGTCATTCATGCGCCGCCACGCCTCGCTGGCGCCGCCCCTCGCCGCCGTTGATCGGCTAGCGACAGTCCCCGACCCGCACCTGTCTCCCGCTGCCTGAACCGCAGCCCGAGTCCGGCTTGGCCGTGCCTGATGCACGGCGATGCCGCAGTCCGTCCCTGTCGCCGCTTCAACCGATGTCCTCCCTTCGCGGACCCGAGCCCATGACGCTTCCTGCCTGCCTGCGCGCCAGACTCGCCTTCTCAGCCGTCGTCCTCACGGTGGCCGGGCTGTTGCCGCTGGCCGCGTCCGCGCAGACCGCGGTGTCCGGCGCGATCGGCGGCGACACGCGCTGGACCGCGTCCGACAGCCCCTACCTGCTGAGCGGCGAGGTCGCGGTGCAAGGCGGCGCGACGCTCAGCATCGATCCCGGCGTCACCGTCTACATGGCCGCCGGCGCGCGGCTCACGGTGCAGGCCGGCGCAGTGCGCGCGATCGGCACCGCGGCGCTGCCGATCCGCGTGCTGTCCGACAAGACGCGCCAGGGCCAGGCCGGGGCACCCGGCGACTGGGACCAGTGGGTCTTCGGCAGCGGCACCAACACCAACACGCGGCTCGAGCAGATGGTGTTCGAGCACGGCAAGGGCCTCGCGATCCGCGGCGCGGCGCCGGTGCTGAACTACGTCGACATCCGCAACCAGCAGGGCGCGGCCATCACGGTCGACCTCGCGGCCTCGCCCAGCGGCGTCGGCAACCGCGCCAGCGGCAATGCGTTGAACGGCATCGCGGTGCCGGCCGGCGACGTCACCGGCAGCGTGCGCTGGGGCCTGCGCGGCATTCCCTACGTGATCACCGCCGGCGCGGTGTCGGTCGGCGCCAGCCCGTCGCTCAGCGGCGTGTCGCCCGCGACGGTGGAGCAAGGCCAGACCGTCACGCTGACGGTGAACGGCACGCGGCTCACCGGCCTGTCCAGCGCCGCATTCGACCGCCCTGGCCTGACGCTGACGCCGTTCAGCGGCGGCTCGTCCTCGCAGCTCTTCATGCAGCTGAAGGTGGATGCGACTGCCACGCCCGGTGCCGCCGGCCTGCGCCTGCAGGTCGATGCGGGCGAGGTGCTGCTGCCCAACGCGATCAGCGTGACCGCCCCGATGCCGGCCATCACGGCCCTCGATCCGGCCACCGTGCTGGCCGGTGCCGGCGCCAGCGAGATCACCGTGACCGGCCGCAACTTCGCGGCCAACTCCGAGCTCACGTTCAACGCCGCTGCGGTGCCGACGGTGGTCGTCAGCAGCACGCAGCTGCGCGGCACGCTGCCCAGCCAGCCCGCGCCGGTCACGCTGCAGGCGCAGGTGCGCACGCCCGATGCGGCGCACCCGGGGCAGTACCTGTTGTCCAACGCGTTCGCGCTGGCGGTGCAGGCGCCGGTGCCGCCCACCGTGGCCATCGAGCCGACGCCGATCGCGCTGCCGCCGGACGGCAAGGCGCGCGACATCACGATCCGCCTGTCCAAGGCCGACTACCGCGACAACACGCTCAACTTCTCGGTCTCGGACACCAGCAAGGCGACCGTCTCACCCGCCAGCCTCGTGATCCCGGCCGGACAGACCAGCTCGAAGATCACCATCGTGCCCAAGCTGACCGGCACGGTCACGCTGACCGCCGACTCGACCACGCTGGCGCGCATCAGCGTGCCGCTGTTCATCACCGCCGATTTCCGCGGCGCCAACACCGCCTATGCGTCGCCGGTCGGCGTCGTCGTGCAGTCCAACACGCCGGCCGCGACGCGCCAGGTCACAGCCGTCAACGCGATGGTCGGCGTGGCGGTGGGCGGCGTGCTGTCGCAGGTGGCACCGCGCTCGTGGACCGTCGGCAGCAGCACCGAGATCGCGATCACCGGTGCCGCCATCCCGGCCGGCGCGCAGGTCAGCGTGCTGCCGGCCACCGGCATCACCCTCGGGCCGGTCACGGTGAATGCGCAGTCCAGCGAATTGCGCGTCACGCTGACGACCGCGGCCGATGCCCCGGTCGGCGCCCGCAAGCTGGTGGTGCGCGACGCGGCCGGCAAGGAGCTCGTGTTCGCCAACCCCGCCGTGTCGGTGGTGCAGCTGATGACGGGCCTGCCGTCCATCGAGTCGATCGAGCCGATCTTCGGCAGCCGCGGCCAGCTGGTGAAGCTGGTGGTGCATGGGCGCCACCTGCAGCAAGGCCAGCTGCGCTTCGTGCCCGACACCGGGCTGCATCCGGACAGCGTGCCGGTCGTCAGCGCCAACGGACTGACGCTGAGCGCGCCGCTGCAGATCGATGCCGATGCACCCACCGGCAACCGGCTGCTGCAGGTCGTCACCCCGTCGGGCAGCAGCAGCGCAACGCTGTCGCCGGCCAACACCTTCACGGTGGCTTCGGTGGTGCGCGAGACGCTGACGCCGGTGGCCTCGCGCCTGGTCGGTGTCGTCGTCGGCAATGCCACGCCGCCGGCCGAGCCGGTGCAGCGCCAGCCGGCCTCGACGCTGGTCGGCGTGCTGCTCGGCACCGGCATCACCGAGGTGCGCCCGAACACCGGCGTGGTCGGCACCACCACCACCGTCACCGTGCGCGGCGCCGGCCTGCAGGCGGTCAGCGGTGTCGGCATGACGCCGGCCGCCGGTGTCACGCTGGGCACGCCGACCGTCAATGGCGACGGCACGCAGCTGACTGTCGACATCACGGTCGATGCCGCTGCGGCCCTCGGGGCACGCCGCCTGACGCTGACAGCCGCCGGCAAGCCGGTGACCTTCTCGCGTCCCGGCGACGGCAGTTTCCTCGTCTCGGCGCCGGTGCCCGAGCTGACGGCCGTCGCGCCGCAGGTGCTGCAGGCCGGGCAGGGCACCGTCACGCTGACGGTGCGCGGGCGCAACTTCACCAACGTGTCGGCGGTGCGCATCGAGCCGCCGCAAAGCACGCTGATCGGGCCGTTCCAGGTCAACGCCGAAGGCACGGTACTGACCTTCAACGCGACCGTGGCCGCCGGTGCCGTGTCGGGCAGCCGCGCGGTCGTCGTGACCACGGCCGCTGGCGAGTCCACCTCCACGGTGCAGCCGGGCAACCTGGTGCGCATCGCGACGCAGGTGGGGCCGACCTACGCCGGCATCTCGTCGCTGCCGGTCGGCGTGCTGGTCGGCAGCGGCGTCACGCTGCCGCCGGATCCGGTCAGCCGCTGGATCGGCTCGCCGCAGGTCGGTGTCGTGGTGGGCAGCGCGACACCTGTCCCGCGGAGCGTCGACAGCACCGCGGCCAGCCCGGCCGTCGGCGTGGTTGTCGGCGCGGTGGCGCAAGCGATCAGCCCGACCGGCTGGCTGCAGGGCGCATCGGGCAGCGTCACGATCGACGGACGCGGGCTCGGCACGGTGACGACGGTCTCCGTGCTGCCGGCCACCGGCCTGCTGCTCGGTGCCCCGGTGGTCAACGGCGACGGCAGCCAGCTCAGCCTGACGTTGTCAGTCGCGCCGGACGCGCCGCTCGGCGTGCGCTGGCTGCGCCTGGGCACGGCCGGCGGCGGCGCGGTGGCCTTCGCCAACCCGATGCTCGCGAACTTCGGCATCGGCAGCCTGCCGACCATGACCTCGCTCTCGCCCATCGTCTTCGAGCAGGGCAAGGGCGCGACGTTGGTCGTGCGCGGCAGCAACCTGAAGAACGTGCTGCGCGTCGTGTTCGCGCCGGGCAGCGGCCTGCGCCCGACCAGCGACATCGTGTGGTCGCAGGACGCGCTGGGCGAGCAGCTCAGCGTGTCCGTCACCGTCGACGCCACCGCGCCGCTGGGCAACCGCGTCGTGCGCCTCGAGGTCTACGGCGGCCTCACCACAGCCGACCCGAACCCCGCCAACACCATCAACGTGGTCGCCCCGCAGTGACCGAGCCTGGATCAGCCATGTCCTTCTTCCATCCTTCTTCACGTCCTGTCGTCCACCCTGCTACGAGGAGCCCCTCCATGACACTTTCCACCTTCAAGCCCCAGGCGGCCTTCGTGCTGGCGGCGCTGGCGGCAGCCTCGGCGCAGGCGGCCTTCAACAGCGGCAGCACCGGTGCCGACGGTGCGCTGAACCCGACGGTCAACACCGAGATCCAGCTGCCCGAATCGGGCATCCTGAACTACACGACGGTCAACATCCCGAGCGGCGTGACGGTCAAGTTCAAGAAGAACACCGCCAACACGCCGGTGTTCATCCTCGCCAGCGGCAACGTGACGATCGCCGGCACGATCGACATCCGCGGCGCCGATGCCACGTCCACCGGCACCTACGGCGACGGCGTACAGGGCGATGACGCCATCCCCGGCGTCGGCGGTCCCGGCGGCTACGACGGCGGGCGCGGCGGACGCGACGATCCGCAGCAGCGGGTCGACATCATCCGCGGCGGCAGCGGCCTCGGCCCGGGCGGCGGCATGGGCGGCCTGGAGGGCGGCGACGGCTGCAACACCGTGGGCTACTACCACTACATCGGTACCGGCGGCGGCTATGCGACCAACGCCTTCCAGGCCTACGGCGCCGGCTACAACTGCACGGCATCGACCATCACCGTGTTCGCCAAGGCCTATGGCTCGCCGCTGTTGCAGCCGCTGCTCGGCGGCTCGGGTGGCGGCGGTGGTCGGGGCGGCACCGCCTTCCCGGGCTCCGGCGGCGGCGGCGGCGGCGGGGCGGTCCTGATCGCCTCGTCGGCGGTGCTGCAAGTGACCGGCACCATCAACGCGCGCGGCGGCGATGGCGGCGGCCTTGCGGGCGCCAATGCCGGCGGCAACGGCGCCGGCGGCTCGGGCGGCGCCATCCGCCTCGTCGGCACCACGGTGTCGGGCAACGGCAGCCTGCTGGCCGATGGCGGCTGCATCAACAGCAGCAACCAGCCGCGGCAGGCCTGCGGTGCGACCGGCTACTACAACCAGTACGGCGGCGCCCCCGGCCGCATCCGCATCGAGGGCGAGGCCATCACGTACTCCGGCGCCGCCAGCCCGGCCTACGTCGCCGACGTCCCCGGTCCGGTCTTCATCGCCGAGGCCCCGAGCCTGCGCATCGCCTCGGTCGCCGGCACGGCCGTGCCGGCCAACCCGACCGGCAATGCCGACGTGACGCTGCCGGCCAGCACCACTGGCCCGATCGACGTGGTGTTCCAGACGCTCAACGTGCCGGTCGGCAACACCGTGCTGCTGCGCGTCGTGCCGGCCTACGGCCAGGCCACCGAGGCGCTGAGCCCGGCCATCACCGGGTCTGCCGCGAGCGGCACCGCATCGGTGTCGGTGACGCTGCCGTCGGGCCCGAGCACGCTGCAGGCCACCACCACCTACACCGTGGTCGTGGCCGGCACGCTCGACCTGTCGCGCTTCGCGCAGAACGAAGCGGTCGAGAAGGTCGAGGTCACGGTCTCGATGGTCGGCGAGGCGACGGCCCGGCTGCTGACCGCCAGCGGCAAGGCCTACGACGTGTCGTACGCGGCACTGCGCGCCGCCGGCTTCCGCGGCTGACGATCCGCGCGCAGCGCCCGCCCCCCGCCGAATCACCCACTGGTTTGCACAGGACCATGATGACGACAGAGGTCAACCCCACCGTGCGGCGTGCGCTGGCCACGCTGACGACCGTCGCGCTGGCGGTCAGTGCGGTCTCGACGCGATCGGCCGAGCTGATCGTCGACGACGGTGTCGTCATCAAGTTCGGCGGCGACGCACAGCTGGTGCTGCGCGACAAGCTGACGGCCGGCAAGGGCGTGGTGCTGACCAGCCAGAACGACGACACCAACGGCGGGCAGACGAATGCCACCGCACAGGTGCCGGCGGCCGGCGACTGGCGCGGCCTGCGCCTCGAGAAATCCGCTGCCGCCTTCGGTGCCCTGTCGCTGAGCGACTGGACGGTGCGCTATGCCGGCGGCGGCGAGGCCGGTGCGGCGGTGACGCTGCGCGGCTTCAACCCCGGCCTGCAATACCTGCAGGTGATGGACGGAACGACCGGCCTGCGCCTGCTCGACGGCGCCGCGCCGGCCATCACCGGTTCCAGCTTCCTGCGCAATGCGATCGGCCTGGACGCTGACGGCGCCAGCGCCCCCGTCATCGGCAGCACGCAGTTCGCCGGCAACACCACGCAGGCGATCCTGAACCGCACGCCGGCCACGCTGATCCAGGCCACCGGCAACTGGTGGGGCCACCCGAGCGGCCCGAAGGACGTGCTCGCCAACCCGCAAGGGCAGGGCGATGCCGTGTCCGCCGGCGTCAACTACGCCAACTACCTGGCGCTCGCGCCGCTGATCGCACCGTCGGTGCGGCTGGCGAGCCCGCTGCCGTTCTACGAAGGCCGCACCGTCACGCTCGACGTGGCCTGCATCAACGCCACCGAATTCCGCGTCGCCGAAGGCACGGCCTTCGCCGGCACCTCGTTCCAGGCGCTTGCCAACGGCCGCGCGACGGTCGATTTCACCGTCTCCGAAGGCGACGGGCTGAAGCCGATCAGTGTGCAGTTCCGCAATGCGTCGGGTACCGTGACCACCGCATCGCTGTCGGGCGGCGTGCTGGTCGACACGCAGGCGCCGCAGCTCGCGATCAACAACCCGGCCCCGGGCAGCATCGTCAGCGGCCCCATCACCGTCGAGGCGAGCGCGAGCGATGCCTCCGGCGTCGCCAGCGTGCGCTTCTACCTCGACGAGCAGCTCGTCGCGACGCGCACCGCCACCCCGTACAGCTACGCCTGGAACACCGACACCAGCACCGACGGCAACCACAGCTTCCGCGTCGTCGCGCTCGACCAGGCCGGCCGCAGCGCCGAGCTGAGCCGCGCCGTGACGCTGTCGCGCGCGCCCGTCCTGCCCGACACCGATGGCCCGCTGCTGGCCGCCGTGTCCGCCGGCGGCACGGCGCTCGCCAACGGCGCCAGCTTCGCCCGCAACACCACGATCACCTTCAGCGCCAGCGACCGCAGCGGCATCTCGCGCATCGAGCTGCTGCTCGACGGCGCGGTGGTCGGCACCGCCAGCGGATCCGGCAGCTACAGCGTGCCGTTCAGCCTGGCCAACGTCGCCAACGGCGCGCACACGCTGGGCCTGCGCGCGACGGACTCGCTGGGCAACGTCAGCACCACCAGCTACAGCGTGACGGTCGCGCATGCGGTGCCCGACGCGCCGCAGCTCGCCGCCCCGGCCAGCGGCAGCACGACGCGCAGCGCCGATGCCATCGTCAGCGGCACGGCCGCCGCCGGCGCCAGCGTGCAGCTGACGCTGAACGGCCAACCGGCCGGTGCCGCCATCGTGGCCGGCAGCGACGGCCGCTTCAGCGGCCCGTTGACGCTGGTCGCCGGCAGCAACCAGATCCGCGCCACCGCGACGGATCAATGGGGCAGCAGTGCGCCGTCCGCGGCCCTGACGGTGACGCTGGACGTCACCGTGCCGGCCAGCCCGGCCAACCTGACGGCGCTGGCGCAACCGCAGGGCAAGGTGCGCCTGTCGTGGACGCGCTCGACCGATCCGAACGCGACCGGCTACGACCTGTACCGCGCGGCCAACGCCTTCACCGGCATCGGCGAGGCGGTCAAGGTGAACGCGAGCCTGCTGAGCGCGACCACGGTCGACGACCTGCCGGTGCAGGACGGCACCTGGTACTACCGCGTCGTCGCGGTCAACGCGGCCGGCACGCCGTCGCTGCCGACCAACCAGGTGCAGGCGCTGTCCGACAGCACCGCGCCGAAGGCCGTGTCCATCGTCTACACGCCGCTCGGCAAGGTCGATGCCGCCACCGGCCGCATCGGCCAGGGCCGTGTCAACCTGGTCGTCACCGTCACCGAGGTCTTGCAGGCCACGCCCTACCTGTCGATCGTGCCGCAGGGCGGCACGCCGCTGCCGGTGGAACTGGCGAAGACCGGCGACAAGACCTACGCTGGCAGCATCGTCGTCGACGCGTCCACCGCGTCGGGCGTCGCCAACGCGCTGTTCTCGGCACGCGACCTGGTCGGCAACCGCGGGACCGACGTCGATGCCGGTGCCACGCTGCGCATCGACACCGAAGGCCCGGCGCTGTCGGGCATCGTGCTGACGCCGTCCTCGCCGATCAAGAACGACGGCGCACCGGTGCTGCAGGGCACGTTCACGTTCAGCAAGGCACCGAAGAACGGCGCGACGCCGCAGGTGAGCTACCTGCTGTCGGGCCCGGTGCGTTCGCCGATCGCGGTGGGCGCGCTGACGCAGGTCAACGCCACCACCTGGCAGGCCGCCTTCACGCTGCCGTCCGACGGCGGCCAGGCCGGGCCGGAGACGCTGGTCTTCAGCAGCCAGGCGATTGACGACCTCGACAACGTGTCGAACAAGGTCACGGCCTTCAACCGCTTCCAGGTCTACCAGGGCAACCTGCCGCCGCTGAACGTGCCCTTCGGCTTCACGGCCAAGGCGCAGCCGGGCGGCAAGGTCAAGCTGAACTGGCAGGCGGTCGACGGTGCCGCCAGCTACCAGCTGTACCGCCAGGCCCCGGGCCAGGCCGAGCTGCAGCCGCTGGTGCGTGCCGGCGGCGTGGACTTCGTCGACCAGTCGCCGCAGGACGGCACGTACCGCTACGCCGTGGCGTCGGTGCGCCAGTCCAACGGGCAGGAATCGGTGTCGGGCCAGAGCGCCGCGGTCGAGGTGGTGACCAGCGCGACCGCGCCGGGCGCGCCGCAGAACCTCGCGCTGCAGCTCACCGGCCAGGGCATCTACGCGAGCTGGCAGCCGCCGCTCGCGAGCACGGTCGACTACTACAACCTGTACCGCGCCTCGGGCACCAGCATCACCAGCATCGAGGGCCTCGCGCCGCTGAAGACGCGCATCAAGAACCCGGTGACCTACGACACCAGCCCGTCGCCGTCGCAGGGTGCCTACGTGGTGACCGCGGTCGATGCGGCCGGCAACGAATCGGCGATCTCGAACTCGGCCTACCTGAACGCCAGCCTGCTGCCGGTGCGCGACCTGAAGGTCGAGCAGCTGGGCAACGAGCTGCCGGTGCTGAGCTGGAACGCGCCGAACGGCAACGTCGCCGGCTACCACGTGTACGTGGGCCCGGATGCCAGCCGCGTGCGCCTGACGAGCAGCCCGACCACCGCCACGCGCTTCACCGACACCGGCTACACCAGCGGCGAACGCCGCTACACCGTGGCCACGGTCGACGCGAACGGCGTCGAGCTGCCGCGCGTCGTGCTGCTGCCGGCCGTCTCGGCGCAGGTGGCCGGCGGGCTGCCGGTCAAACGCGGCGTGATGAACAAGCTGCTGGTGCAGGTGGTCAACACCTCGGCCGGCGTGCTCGACGGTGTGCGCGCGGTGGTGCGCTTGCCGATCGACAAGGACGCGACGCAGTTCCAGGAGCACAAGTCCGAGGCCCTGGCGCTGGCGGCCAACGAGACCCGGTTGGTGCCGGTGATCGTCGGCGGCCATGCCGACATGCCGTCGGCTGCGCCGGCGCAGGTCGGGGTCGAGATCGCACCGGTCGAGGGCGAACTGGTCAAGGTCTCGCGCAACGAGACCCTGGACGTCGGCGACGGCAGCCTGGTGGTCGGCATCGCGACCGAGGAGTTCACGCGCGGCGGCACCGGCAAGCTGCGCCTGACGATCGAGAACACCAGCGAGGTGGACGTCGAGCTGCTGACGGCCACCAACGGTGGCAGCAACGATTCGTCCGAGCTGCGTTTCAAGATCGTCGACGCGGACGGCAACGTGCTCTCGACGCAGTCGTACAAGCAGGCGCTCGGGGCCAACGTGGTCACGCTGACCAATGGCCTGACGGTGGCGCGCATCGCCGCCGGCGCGAGCTACACCTCGGACGTCTTCAACCTGAACGTGCCGGCTTCCAGCCCGAACAGCATCCGGGTGCGCCTGGAGGTCGACAAGCTGCGTTACCACACCGGGCAGGACGACCAGATCCTGATCGCCGGCCGCGGCTCCGAGAAGCTGGTGTCGCTGGTCGACACGGCCTACTACGGCGAGGTGACCGACGTCAGCCCGATCAGCTCGTTCGGCGACCAGGACGTCACCATCACCGGCCGCGCGCTCGACCGGCGCAGCAGCAGCGCGCTGCCGGGCACGCGCCTGAAGCTGGTGCTGAACCAGCAAGGCTTCGAGCGCGTCTTCAGCGTCGTGACCGATGGCAACGGGCAGTTCGTCTACACCTTCCGTCCGACCGTCACCGACGCCGGCCTGTACAAGGTCTCGGCGGTGCACCCCGACATCACCGACCGGCCGGAGCAGAAGGCCTTCACGATCAACCGCGTGACGGTCGGGCCGACGCCATACAAACTGGACGTGCCGCGCAACTATGCGTTCAGCATTCCGTTCACGGCGCTGGCGGGCGCGGGCACCTCGGCGAGCAACCTGCGGTTGGTGCTTTCGCCGACCGCTCAGCCCGGCGGTGTGCTGCCGACTGGCGTGACGCTGCAGATGCCGGCGCCGGTCAGCCTGGTCGAGCGCCAGCGCCTGAACGTCCCGGTAGGCTTCATCGCCAACAACGATGCGCAGGCCAGCGGCGCGCTGGTGTTCGACGTGCTGAGCGACGAGCACGCGTCGGCGCCGATCGGCCAGGTGACCGTCAACTACACGCTGTCCGAGGCGAAGCCGTTCCTGACCGCGACGCCCAGCTTCGTCGAGACCGGCCTGGCACAGGGCGGCAGCGAGATCGAATCGGTGGTGGTGCAGAACAAGGGCTTGCAGGATGCGCTGAACCTGCGCTTCACGCTGACGCGGCCGGATGGATCGGCGGTGCCATCGTGGGTCTCGATCAGCAGCCGCCCGGACGGCACGCTGGCGGTCGGTGAGCAGCGTTCGGTCGATCTGTCGTTCGCGCCGCCGGCCAGCACGGCCGAGGGTGTCTACGAGTTCCGCCTTGCAGTGGAAGGCGACAACCTGCCGCGGCAGACGCTGAACGTGTTCGCGAGCGTCACGCAGAGCGGGCAGGGCAACGTGCTGTTCAAGGCGGCGGACATCTACACCGCCACGGTCGACAAGAACGGACACCTGATTGCGGGCCTGGCAGGTGCGACGGTGACGCTGCAGAACGAGGACGTCATCTCGATCACGCAGGAACTCGTGACCGACAGCGTGGGCGAGGCCTTGTTCCAGAACCTGCCGGCGGGCCGCTACAAGTTCCGCGCGCGTGCCAGCAACCACCAGGAGTACGGCGGGCGGCTCGTGATCAAGCCGGGCATCACGCTGAACCAGTCGATCTTCCTCGACTACAACTTGGTGACGGTGGAGTGGAGCGTGCGCGAGATCACGATCCAGGACCGCTACGACATCACGCTGAACGCGACCTTCGAGACCGATGTGCCGGCGGCCGTGGTGGTGATGCAGCCGGCCAGCGTGAACCTGCCGAAGATGAACGCGGGCGACGTGTACTACGGCGAGCTGAACCTGACGAACTACGGCCTGATCCGGGCCGACAACGTGAAGCAGCGGCTTCCGCAGAACGATCCGTACTTCCGCTACGAGTTCCTGGTGGAGGTGCCGGACTCGCTGCAGGCCAAGGAGCGCATCACGATCCCGTACCGCGTGGTGTCGACGCAAGGGCTTGACACGGCGGCGACCAGCGGCACCGCATCGGGCGGCGGCTGCTACAGCTACAGCAACTCGACGGCGGTCGGCTACAGCTACGTCTGCAAGAACAACCAGGTCTCCAACGGCAGCGCGTCGTCGAGCTGGTTTTCGGTCAGCACCAGCAGCTGCCCGGCCGGTGGCGGCGGTGGCGGTGGGGGCGGCGGTGGGGGCGGAGGCGGCGGCGGTGGTGGCGGCTGGGGCGGCGGCGGTGGCGGCTACCAGTCGATCCCGGGCCTGCCGCCCTGCACGAAGTGCGGTGGCAAGTGCTGCGGCGCGGCCGGCGGCGGTGGTGGTGCGGGCCAATGACGAGAACGAACATGAACTTCGCAATGGCAAACGGCGTGAAGAGCGCAACGACGGGCCTGCTGTCGGCCCTGGGGCTTGTCGTCGGGCTGTCGCTGGTGTCGCTGGGTGCGGCCATGCCGGCGGCGGCCCAGGGCCAGGCGGCGGTGCTGGTCAACAACAACTCGAACGTCTCGCAGGAAGGGCAGTTCTTCCGCGGCGGGTTCTACGGTTCGACCGGCGTCGGCGGCGGCATCGTCGCGCTGCCGAACGGCAAGTACACCGAGTACACCGAGGACCTGAAGGTGAAGGTGGCCGGCGGCTTCGTGCGCTGGTCGCGCGACTTCAACGGCAACCAGTGGCGCTTCAACCCGGCGTGGCTGAGCCTGGAGTTCGAGTTCGACACCATCATGATGAGGTCGAGCAGCAGCGGTGGCGGCGGGGGCGGCGGCAGTGCCGCCGTGATGGCTCCACCGGTGCCGCCGGAGTTCTTCGGCGGCACGCGCCTGCCCGGCACCGGCGGCAGCCTGGGGCCGGCGGGCCGCACCGGCCCGCTGTGGGCGGTCTCGCGCAACGGCAGCTGGTTCCTGGTCGATGACACCTCGTGCAGCTTCGCGCTGCAGAACAGCGGGCGCTACCTGCTGAAGCCGGTGTTCAACGGCGCGGCACCGGCCTGTCCGACCAACAAGTTCGCGGGGGCGATCCGATCCTCGGGCAGCAGCAGCGCCGGCTCGGGCACGGCGGCCGCGTCCGGCAGCAGTGTTTCGGCAGCGATCCTGCTGGACGGCAACGGCGGGATGCCCGCCAGCGTGTCGGGCTTCCGCTGGGAAGACCGCCTGGGCGACTGGATCGAGTACGACCGCAATGGGCGCATCAGTGCCTACGGCGACAGCAACAACATCCGCGTCACGATGCAGTACACCGGCGACCGGCTGACCGGGGTGCTGGATCACCTGGGCCGGCTGGTGATGGTCATCGGCTACGACAGCAACGGCCGCGTGAGCGACGTGCGCGACGTGCCGACCGCGGCCGACCCTTCGCCGGCGCGCGTGGTGCGCTACGAGTACGCCGGCAACGGCAGCATCTCCAAGGTCACCGACGTGCGGGGCAACGTCGTCCAGTACGGCTACGACGACAAGGCGCGCCTGAAGACCGTGACCGATCCCGAAGGCCGGGTGCGCAGCGTCGAGTACGGGCCGACGAGCCGCGTCACCAAGCTGACGCAGCCGGACGCTTCCGTCACCGAGTACGAGTACGACTACGACAAGACCAAGAAGCAGTTCCTGGCCCGCGTGAAGCGGCCCGAGGTGAACGGCCAGCGCCGCGTTGAGGTGTCGCTGTACGACACCGATGGCCAACTGATCTCGCAGGAGGTGAACAACCGGGTGCAGCGCGAGCTGAGCCAGGAAGGGCGCAATGACAAGATCATCGACGGGCGCGGCAACGTCACCGAGACGCAGCGCAACGAGTTCAACCAGGTGGTGTCGGTGCGCTATGCGGACGGGACGACGCTGTCGAACCAGTTCGATGCGAAGACGCTGGCGCTGACGCAGGAAACGGATCCGAACGGTTCCGCCACGCGCTTCGAACGGGATCCGGCCGGGAACCTGCTGCGGCGGGTGAGGGCCGTCGGCACGGCGGACGAGCGCGTCAGCGAGTACGGGCTGGACACGCGCATGCGCGTGCGGACGGTGACGGTGAAGGGCCGCACCGAAGGCAACGGCCAGGTGACGGCGGACGCGGTGTGGGGCCTGGGGTATGACGACCAGGACAACCTGACCGAGATTACCGACCCGGAAGGCAAGGTGACGCGCTACACCCACAACCGCCAGGGGCTGACGGTCACCGAAACGGATCCGAAGGGCAAGGTGCGGCGCAGCACCTATGACGCGGCCGGTAACCAGCTGACCTACGTCACGCCTCTCGGCTTCACGACCACGCTCGAGTACGACAAGGTCGGCAACAACGTCCTGCTGACCGACCCGCGGGGCAAGGTCTACAGGAGCGGCTACGACGGACGCGACCGCGAGACGCGCAACACCGACCCCTATGGCGCGGTCTACAGCACCGACTACACCGCCATGGGGACGGTGGCGTCGGTCACCGATGCGGCCGGCAAGACGATGCGCTTCGAGTACGACGCGTGGACACGGCCGTCGCAGGCGTGGGACGGCAAGGGCCTCGGGTACACGATGGACTACCTGGAGGCGGACGGCAAGGACAACGGCGTCCGCCAGCCCAACAAGGTCAAGTACCCGACCTTCGAGCGGCAGTTCAAGTACAACCCGCGCAACCGGCCCGCCCAGAAGACAGACCTGGACGGGGCGGAGGGGCGCGTCGAGCAGTACACCTATGACGGCTTCGGGCGCCAGAAGAGCATCACCGACGCCAACGGGCGCACCCGCAGTTTCGACTACAACGCCTTCGGCCAGTTGACCCGCTCGGCCGATTCGCTGGGCAACGGCCTGCGCCTGGCCTATGACGCCGGCGGCAACGTGCTCGAGATCACCGATCCCAACGGCCGCAAGACACGCTTCGAGTACGACCGGCGCGGTCTGCTCGTGCGCGAGACCGATCCCCTGGGCAAGGTCACCCGCTACAGCTACGACGACAACGGCTGGCCCGCGCAGACCTTGCTGGCCAACGGCGCCCGCATCGAGTACGAGCACGACGACGACGGCCGCATGGTCACGCAGAAGGAGTACGCCGCCGCCGGTGCACTGTTCAAGACCACCACCTACCACTACGACGAGGACGACAACCTGGTGGGCTGGGAGGCCGGCCGCTTCAGCGCTGCGATGGCCTACGACGATGCGGGCCGCCAGGCCAGCCAGACCGTCAACTACGGCGGCTTTTCGCGCGGCGCCTCGTACACCTACTACCCGAACCACCAGCTGAAGACCTACACCGGTCCGGACGGGGTCACGATCAGCTACGCCTATGACGCGGTCGGGCAGCTGGAGCGGATCTCGATCCCGGGGGAGGGCGACATCAGCGTGACGGACTGGCAGTGGGCTGCTCGCAAGAAGGTGCTGTTGCCCGGCGGGGTGGAGCAGCGCTTCGAGGTCGACGGCCTGCAGATGACCACCGGGCTGAAGGTGGTCAATCCTGGTCAGGCGACCGTGTTCGAACTGGAGGAGAAGTACGGGCGCGCCCAGGAACTCACCGAGGCGAAACGTGACGGGGCCTCGACCCTGTATGGCTACGACGACGGCTACCGCCTGACCGGCGTGCAGGCCCCGAATGCCGCCTTCAACGAGGGCTACACGGTCGACACCGCCGGGAACCGTACCTCGCACACCCGCGGCGGCGTGGCCGGCGCGACCTGGACCTACGACGAGGCGGGTCAGCTCAAGACCCGCGGCACGGTCAGCTACGAATACGACGACAACGGCAACCTGGTCCGCAAGACGGACACGGCCCTGGCCGAGCCGCTGCGGACCACCGTCTATGCCTATGACCCGCTGAACCGGATGCGCGAGGTTCGCGACGGTGCGGGCACGCTGGTCGCGAGCTACGACTACGACCCGTTCGATCGCCGGCTGGTCAAGCAGCGCGGCGAGAACGGCGAGCCGACCTATTACCTGATGACGGCCACCGGCCTGTTGGCGGAAATGGGCGCCGCAGGCGAGGTGCAGGTGAGCTACGGTTGGCATCCGGAGCACGACGGCAGCACCTATCCGCTGTACGCACGCATGCCCGATGGCGCAGGCAGCCAGCGCTATGTCTACTTCCACAACGACCACCTGGGCGTGCCGCAGCGCATCACGGACAAGTCAGGTGCCGTGGTGTGGGCCGCCGAGTACGACGGCTTCGGCAAGGCCAGCGTGCGCACGGTGGCCGGTGCGCCGGTCACCAGCAACCTGCGTTTCCCCGGCCAGTACTTCGACGAGGAAACCGGGCTGCACTACAACGACCGGCGCTACTACGATCCGCAGACCGGGCGCTACATCACGCGCGACCCGCTCGGCTTCGGCGGCGGCAGCAACCTGTACGCCTACGCGGCCCACAGCCCGACCAACCTCACCGATCCCACCGGCGAGATCCTGCCCTGCCTGGCCATCAACTACCTGCGCTGCATGGCGACCTGCATGCTGCTGAGCACGGCGGAGGATTACTTCCTCGAATGCGGCAACATCAACTGGGGCGACAACGCCAAGGACTGCGCGATCGACTGCCTGCTGAGCATGCTGCCGATCCCGAACCCGTGCGGCAAGTTCGGCAAATGGCTGGGGCTGGGCATCGGGGCCGCCACGGGCGTCAACAGCTTCCCGGGCGAGACGCTGGTGCATGTTCGCCCGCGGGGTGCGACCGACGCCGCCGCGCCGGCCGGGCAGTCCGAGTTGAAGCCGATCGGCGAACTCCAGCCCGGCGACCAGGTGCTGGCCCTGGCTGAGTGGAAGGAGCGGGGCACCGAAGGCGGCGTCGACCAGCGACTCGCCTACGAGCGGGTGACCGACGTCTACACCAGCCTGCGCGAGCAGACCCTGGTGCACCTGACGCTGGACAACGGCGAGCACATCACCGCGACGGAAGGCCATCCCTTCAAGACCAGCGAGGGCTGGCGCGATGCGGTACTGCTCAAGCGCGGCGGGAAGCTGCTGCTCAAGGGGCCGGGGCCGGATGCCGGCGAACGCACGGCGACCCTCGCCGAGGTCCACATCGAGAAGAAGACCGTGCAGGTCTTCAACCTCGAGGTGGCCCATGCACACACCTACTTCGTCGGCCATAGCGCGACGCTGGTCCACAACGGTCCGCGCAACCCGGTTCGCGGCGTGCCCGGCACCTATGAGTTTCCGGACGCGAACAACCCCGGCAAGATGTATGTCGGGAAGGCCGCCGACTTGGCGGACCGCACCGGCAAGTGGATGCGTCGCGGCAAGTGCAAGACGATTCCGGGCGTGAATCCGATGCCCGGCAGCAGTGACCTGCAACGACGCATCGCCGAGCAGAAGCGCATCAATGAGCTGGGCGGCGCCGGGCGTCCGGGCAGCCGCGCCTCCAACACGAACAACCCCATCGATCCCGGCGACTGGCCCACGCACGGCATTCCGCCGCCGTGAGCGCGTTCCCGGGAGAAGCCCATGCCCTTTGTCCGAAACCCTGATTCCTTCTACGGGCCCGACGCCGCCATCGTCCGCGGCGAACTGACGCCGCAGGATTGCCACGCCATCGAGGAAGCGGGGCTGCACCACGTCGTCATCGGGTCCACGTCGGACATCTCGAACCTGTCGCGCATCCGTGGGTTGACGAAGCTGGATGTGCAGGCGGTCGATCCGGTCGACCTCGGGCCGGTGTCGGGCCTGGTGGAACTGCGACACCTCAGCGTGGGCGGCAACTGGCACGGGGAGATTTCGCTGGCCTTGCTGGTGGACCTGGAAGTGTTCGGCGGCGACGTCAAGCGGCCGCGCGCCTCGGTCACCGGCGTGCTGCCGGGGTCGAAGCTGCGGTTCGCGCAGGGAAACTTCGATGAGAAGCTGCTCACGGCGCTGTCGCGCAGCGCATCCCTGCAGACACTGGCCGTCCACGACACCCGGATCAAGGACCTCGGCTGGCTGGAGGATGCCGCGCCGATCCGGGCCTTGTCGTTCACGAAGTGCTCCGTCCTGGCCGACCTGGGCGGGCTGCGGCATGTGCCCGGATTGAAGTTCCTGAAGTTCGAACGTTGCCGCAAGCTGGGCCGGCTCGATACGATCGAGCCGCTGGCGTCGCTCGAACTGCTGCAGCTGGACGATTGCGGCGAGATCGAAAGCCTGGACCCCCTGCGCCACTGCGGCGCCCTGCGGCTGGTCACGCTGAACGGCGACACGCGCGTCCAGGACGGCCGGATTTCGGTCCTGGCACCGCGTGCCGAGACCCTGTCGGTGCGATTCGTCGATCGACCCACCTATGACCGTGCCGCGGCGACGTTCGGCTTTGACGAGGCCTATTTCGCAAGCGCCTACGCGGCCTACATGAACTGACGTGAAGAGAACAGCAATGGCAGAGCAGACAGGGACCCAGTCCGCGATGGTGCGACGCCTGGTGCGCGCATGGGCGATCGGCATGGCCAGCGCAGGCTTCGCGCTCGCCCCTGCGTACGCCCAGGAAGACACCGTCTGCGCCCGCGTCAAGATCGAGATCAAGCAGGAACTCACGCTCGAGCGCCAGGCCTTCGATGCCGAGATGAAGATCTCGAACCAGCTCGACGGCGCTTCGCTCACCGAGGTGAAGGTGGACGTGAACGTCACCGACGAACTCGGCGTGCCGGTGGCGATCACCGACGACCCGAACAACCTGAACGCCAAGTTCTTCATCCGCATCTCCGGCAAGGACAACATCGCCGCGGTCGACGGCACTGGTGTGGTCGGTGCTTCGTCCACCGCCACCATCAACTGGCTGCTGATCCCGGCACCGGGCGCGGGCGGCAACAGCTCGCTGGGCAAGAAGTACCTGGTCGGCGCACGCCTGACCTACAAGTTCGGCGCCGAGACGCAGACGCTCGACGTCTCGCCCGACGTCATCACCGTCAAGCCGCTGCCGCTGCTCACGCTCGACTACTTCCTGCAGCAGGACGTGATCGGCGACGACCCGCTGACGCCCGAGATCGAGGCGGTCGAGCCGGCCACGCTGGGCGTGCGCATCCGCAACAATGGCTTTGCCACCGCCAAGAACCTGAAGATCGATTCGGCCCAGCCGAAGATCATCGAGAACAACCAGGGCCTGCTGATCAACTTCACCCTGACCGGCAGCTACGTCAACGACGCGCCGGTGCAGAACACGCTGCTGATCAACTTCGGCGACATCGCCCCCAGCACCAGCAAGATGGGCCGTTGGCTGCTCGAGACCACGCTGGCAGGCAAGTTCACCGAGTTCAGCGCCAGCTTCTCGCACGCCGATGAACTGGGCGGCTCGCTGACTTCGCTGCTGCAGGCCACCAATGCGCACTTCCTGATCCGCGACGTGCGTGTCGACCTGCCGGGGCGCGACATGGTGCGCGACTTCCTGGCTCAGGACAGCGGCGTGATCCGCGTCTACGAATCCGACGGCCCCGACACGCCGGTCACCGACCGCAGCGCCGTCGCGCAGATGACGGCCGGCACCAACCCGGCGGGCAACGCGAGCTACCGCATCAGCTTCCCGGCCACAGCCGGCTTCGCTTACTTGAAGCTGCCCGACCCGTTCAACGGCACCAAGGCCTTGGGCGTGGTGCAGCGCTCCGACGCGAAGCAGCTGCTGCCCGAGAACGCCTGGCTGTCGAAGACCCGCAACCTCGAGGCCAAGCGCTGGGAGTACTGGGTCAACATCTTCGACGTCAACACCACCGGCAGCTACGACACCGAGTTCAAGGCGCCGCTGCCGGGCGCCACGCCGCCGAACCTGCAGTTCATACCCGACCACACGGTCACTGAAGAGCACCAGGTGTCGTTCCTGGTCGAGGCCAGCAGCGTCACCGGCCTGCCGGTGACGATCGGCGCCGCGCCGCTGCCGGCCGGAGCCCGCCTGCTGCCGCAGGCCGCCGACCCGCAGGCGCCGACGCTCGCACGCGCGCTGTTCGACTGGACGCCGCCCAAGGGCTCGGCCGGCACCTACCTGATCACCTACACCGCGAACGACGGCACGCTGTCCGGCACGCGCTCGGCGCGCATCAAGGTCGAATCGAGCACGCCGCCACCCGGGCCCGGCACGCCGACCATCGACACGCCGGCCTCCGGCGGCCAGGTGACGAGCCTGCGGCCGAGCCTGGCGGTGCAGACCTCCACCAACCCGGCCGACCCGAGCACCCAGGTGCAGTTCGAGCTGTACCGCGACGAGGCGATGACGCAGCTGGTCGAGAGCGCGCTGGTGGCCAAGGCGCCGCCGCTGCCCGGCAACGGCGGCGGCAGCGTGCCGCAACCGACGAGCTGGCAACCGGCGGCCGACCTGAACGACAACACCACGTACTGGTGGCGTGCGCGGGCCTACGACGGCACCCAGGTGTACAGCACCTGGGTCAACGCCCGCTTCTTCGTCAACCTGTTCAACGACGCCCCTGACAGTTTCAACCTGACCAGCCCGTCGCCGAATGCCGAGGTGTCGCTGCTGCAACCAGTGCTGAGCTGGACCAACAGCGCCGACAAGGATGGCGATGCGGTCACCTACGCGGTGGCGATCTATCGCAACGCCGCGCTGACCGAGCTGGTGACGCAGGTGGCCGACCTGGCCGGCGATGCCGGTGGCACCAGCAGCTGGACGGTGGCACTGCCGCTGTCCAACCACGTCACGTACTACTGGCGCGTGACCGCCAAGGACGCGCTGGGTGCGCAGACAGCCAGTCTTGCGCGCCCGTTCCTGGTCAACACCGGCAACACCGCACCGTCGGTGCCGGTCATCCAGAGCCCGGTGCCCGGCGGGCAGAGCGCCGTGTCGCCGACGCTGCTGAGCATCCAGAACAGCAGCGACGCCGAGAACGACCTGCTGACCTACGTGTTCGAGATCGACACCGCCAACACCTTCGATTCCGGCGACAAGCGCAGCTCGGGCCAGGTGATCCAGAGCGCCGGTTCGGTCACCAGCTGGCCGGCCGCCAACCTGGTCGAGAACAAGCGCTACTACTGGCGCGTCAAGGCGCAGGACGGCCGCGCCGAATCGGCCTGGGCGGCAGGCGACTTCCTGTTCAACGCCGTCAACGAAGCCCCGCCTGCGCCCACGGTGCGCAACCCCGGCAACGGCGCGTGGACGCCGAGCCTGCAGCCCAGCCTGGAAGCCAACCCGGTGCCCGATCCCGAAGGCGATGCCGTGCACTACGAGTTCGAGGTCTACGAAGATGCGGCGCTGGCCCACAAGGTGACCGGTGGCAGCTCGTCCAACACCGGCTGGATCGTGCCGGTGGCGCTGGCCGACAAGACCACGCACTGGTGGCGCGTGCGCGCGCTCGATCCGCAGAACACCGCCAGCGCCTGGTCGGCGCCGAGCGTGCTGTACGTCAGCACCGGCCCGTACCAGGATCCGAGCATCCAGGTGACGGCGCCGGCCACCGCGATCCAGCCGACCGTGGTCGACAACCGCAAGCTGGTGACGCTGCGCTGGGAAGGCACCGATCCGAACATCGAGCCGACCATCGCGCTGTACTACGGGACCAGCAAGACCGGCTACGGCGGCACGCTGATCGTCGACGGGCTGCGCCAGGAGTCCGGCACGCAATCGGGCACCTACGTGTGGGACGTGACGGGCCTGCCCACCGGCACCTATTACGTGCATGCCGCGATCTACGACGCCAAGGGCATCGGCCGGGCCTACGCGGCCGGCTCGGTGGTGATCGCGCCGGCGACGCAGACCGGCGTCATCACGGTGACCGGCAACAACCTCTCGACCAACGAGACCGGCACGTCCAAGACCTTCACCGTCAAGCTCGGCAAGCAGCCGACGGCCGACGTCGTGATCCCGATGGCCTCGAACAACCCGCGCGAAGGCACGGTCAGCCCGCCGTCCTTCACCTTCACCTCGGCCAACTGGAGCACCGCGCAGACCGCCACCGTGACCGGGCGCGACGATTGCGTGCTCGATGCGGCGCAGACCTACCAGGTGGTGCTCGGCGCCGCCGTGTCGAACGACCCGAACTACATCGGGCTGGTCGGGCGGCCGGTGACCGTGACCAACGGCGACCGCGGCGACAACGCGAGCGGCACCAATTCGCCGGACATCCACGTCTGCGGCTACTCGCTGGTCAGCATCCGCCAGCTGGCGGCCAAGAGCTACGAGTACGTGATCAAGGTCGAGTTCTCGAACAGCGGCGCGCCCGTCACCGGTGTGCAGGCGACACTGAGCGGCATGCCCAGCGGCTTCACCGCCCCGGACAACCAGGTGCTGATGGGCGCGATCGGCACCAACGAGACCACCAAGCCGGCCGACACCATCACCTTCCTGGCGCCGCGGCTGCTGTTGAATCCGCCCAACAGCATCAAGGGCTGGGCCGTCTGGAGCGTGACAATCCAACGCTAGTCGCGCAGGGAAAGCGGGCAGTTCGCCACTAGACTGCCCGCTGGCGAGGTTCGAGGTTTCCGGGAATGAGAAGAGCAGTCACAAGGCGCGAGGGATTCACGTTGCTGGAGTTGCTGGTGGTGATCGTCATCATCGGCCTGCTGGCAGCCTACGTCGGGCCGCGCTATTTCGCGCAGCTGGGCAAGTCGGAGCGCGGCGCCGCCAAGGCGCAGATCGAAGGCCTGGGCCGTGCGCTCGACGCCTACCGGCTCGATACCGGCCACTATCCGACAACCGAGCAGGGCTTGGCCGCGCTGGTCGTCAAGCCGAACGATGAGCCGAAGTGGACCGGCCCCTACCTGCAGAAGGCCGTGCCGCCCGATCCCTGGGGCACGCCCTACGTCTACCGCTCGCCGGGGCAGGGGGGCGATTTCGACCTGCTGTCCAACGGCAAGGACGGCCAGCCCGGCGGGGATGGCGACGCGGCCGACATCTCGTACCGCTGATCCTCGCGCCGACCACCAGGGTTCCGTCCATGCAAGTCCCGGATCGTCCCAGCCCCGCGGGAGCGGCGGCGCCCGTCACGCGCCTGCGCCTGCGCGTGCAAGGCGCCGACGGCCGTGCGCAGACGCTGGAGTACGCCGACGTCCCCGAGCACGAGGCGGTGCGCCGCGCCGTCGCGCGCGGCCTGCGCGTGCTGGCGATCGAGACCGGGCTCGATGCCGCCGCCGCATCGGCCTCGGCCGCCGGCGCGCATTTCCCGCTGCTGCTGTTCAGCCAGGAGCTGCTCGCGCTGCTCGACGCCGGGCTGAACCTGAACGAGGCGCTCGAGACGCTGCACGCCAAGGAACGCCAGCCGCCGGTGCGCGCGGTGCTGGACGCGATGCTGCAGGGCCTGCGCGAAGGCAAGAACTTCTCCGACGTGCTGGCACGCACGCCGCGCCACTTCCCCGAGGTCTACGTGGCCACCGTGCGCGCCGCCGAACGCACCGGCGACCTGCCGCGCGCGCTGTCGCGCTTCATCGCCTACCAGCTGCAGTTCGACACCATCCGCAAGAAGCTCATTTCGGCCGCCATCTACCCGGTGATGCTGCTGGTGGTGGGCGGCTTCGTCACGCTGTTCCTGCTCGGCTACGTGGTGCCCAAGTTCAGCGCGGTGTACGAATCCTCGGGCCGGCCGCTGCCATGGATGTCGGGCGTGCTGCTCGGCTTCGGCCAGGTGATCCACACGCACTGGCAGCTCGCGGCGGGCGGCTTCGTGCTGGCCGGCGCGCTGCTCGGCTGGGGCGTCAGCCGCGCGCGCGGCCGCGCCTGGCTGCTCGAACAGGCACTGCGGCTGCCGTGGTTTGCCGGCAAGGCCGAGGAATTCCGCCTGGCGCGCTTCTACCGCGCGGTCGGGCTGCTGCTGGCCTCGGGCATCTCGCTGTCGCGCGCGATGGGCATGGTCGACGGCCTGCTCGGCGCGCGCCAGCAGGTGCGGCTCGCGCAGGCGCGGCTGGCGGTCGAGCAGGGGCAGAGCCTGTCGGTGGCGCTGCTGGCGGCCGGCCTCGCGAGCCCGGTGGCCGAATCGCTGATCAAGGTCGGCGAACGCTCCGGCCAGCTGGCCGAGATGCTGGAGCGCACCGCGCGCTTCCAGGACGAGGATTTCGCGCGCTGGGTCGACTGGGCCTCGCGCCTGCTCGAGCCGATCCTGATGAGCGTGATCGGCATCGTGATCGGCACCGTCGTCGTGCTGATGTACATGCCGATCTTCGAACTGGCCGGGAGCCTGCAATGACCGGCCCGCAACCGCCGCTGGTGCCCGAGGTCACGCCGGCGCTGATCGACGCCGCCCGGGCGCTGGCCGCGCGCGAGGAGCGCTCGCTGGTGCAGGCGCTGCAGCAGCTGGCCGGTTGGCCGCCCGAGCTGCTGATGGCGGCGCTGGGCGAGCGCTTCGGCTACCCGGTGCTGGGCATGCGCGAGCTGCATGCGATGCGCCCGCAGTTCGAGCGCATCCCGTACGCCGACTGCCTGCAGCGCGGCGTGCTGCTGGCCAGCGACGAGGCGCGCGTGCTGCACCTGGTGCTGAGCGATCCGTTCGATGGCGCCGCCGAGGACTGGGCGCTGCGCCGCCACGGCCTGGCCGGCACCGCGCCGCGCGTCGCGATCGCCCACCCCGACGACCTGCAGGCCTGCCTGGCGCAGCAGGAACGCCAGCTGCGCGCGATGGACGGCTTCCACGGCAGCGCCGGTACGGCCGGCGACGAGGAGGTGGCGGCGGTGATCACGCTGGCCAGCATCGGCGACGACGCGAGCCCGGTGGTCAAGCTCGTCAACTCGACGCTGTACGACGCGCTGAAGCTGCAGGCGAGCGACATCCACCTCGAGTGCGACGCCGGCTGCCTGCACGTGCTGTGCCGCATCGACGGCGTGCTGGTGCCGCTGACCCAGGTGCAGGGCCAGGAGATGGCCGAGCAGGTGATCTCGCGCATCAAGGTGATGGCCGAGCTCGACATCGCCGAGCGCCGCATCCCGCAGGACGGGCGCTTCAAGGTGCGCGTCAACGACCGCGAGATCGACTTCCGCGTCTCGGTGATGCCCAACATCTTCGGCGAGGACGCGGTGCTGCGCCTGCTCGACCGCCAATCGCTGACCGAGCAGGCCAAGTCGCTGCGGCTGGACAACCTGGGGCTGGATGCGCTGACGATGGCCGGCATCCGCCGCCTCGCGGCCCGGCCGCACGGCATGCTGCTCGTGACCGGCCCGACCGGCTCGGGCAAGACCACCACGCTGTACGCGGCGATCACCGAGATCCACAGCGGGCGCGACAAGATCGTCACCATCGAGGACCCGGTGGAATACCGGCTGCCGCGCGTGCTGCAGATCCCGGTCAACGAGAAGAAGGGCCTGACCTTCGCGCGCGGGCTGCGCTCGATCCTGCGCCACGACCCGGACAAGATCATGGTCGGCGAGATCCGCGACGGCGAGACCGCGCAGATCGCGGTGCAGGCCGCGCTGACCGGCCACCTGGTGTTCACGACGGTGCACGCGAACAACGTGTTCGACGTGCTGGGGCGCTTCCTGCACATGGGCGTCGACGCCTACAGCTTCGCGGCGGCGCTGAACGGCATCGTCGCGCAGCGGCTGCTGCGCATCAACTGCCCGCATTGCGCGGTCGAGGTGCAGCCGGCGCCGCACGAGATCGAGGCGGCCGGGCTGACGGCCGGACAGGTGCAGGGCTGGACCTTCAAGGCCGGCCAGGGCTGCGGCCACTGCCGCGGTGCCGGCTACAAGGGCCGCAAGGCGGTCGCCGAGGTGCTGCTGCTGGACGACGGGCTGCGCGAGCTGATCGCCGGCAAGGCCCCCATCTCGGTGCTGAAGGAACGCGCCGCGCAGGCCGGGCTGCAGCCCCTGCAGCAGGCCGCGTGGCAGTGGGTGGCGCGCGGCGAAACCACGCTGGAGGAGGTGGCCCGTGTCGCCGGCTGAAGGGACCTTGATCGTCGCGGTCGGTGCGCTGCGTGTCGAATGGGGCGTGATGGCACGCGGGCAGTGGTTGCCCGACAGCGTGTCGGCGCTGTCGATCGCGCCGCTCGGCGCCGATGCGACGCTGGCGGGCGTGTGCGCCGCGCTGGAACGCGTGCAGGCCGAGGCCGGCGTGGCGCGGCTGCGCGCGGTGGTCGCCGACAAGTGGCTGGCGGTCGCTGCGGTGCCCTGGAGCGCGGCGCTGCAGGAGGCCGCCCGGGCCGACGCGTTCGCGCGCGGCCAGCTGCAGCAGGCCGGGCACGAGCTGCAGCCGGCCGACACGCTGCGGCTCGACGATGCGGGCTTCGCGCAGCCGCGGCTGGCCGTTGCCTACCCGGCGCCGCTGCTCGACGCCTTGCACGCGCTGGCTGGCCGCAGCCGGGCCCGGCTCGCGTCGGTGCTGCCCACCAGCGCGGCCGCCTGGGCCGTCGCCGCGCGCGGCGCGGCGCTGGCGGTGCTCGACCAGGGCCAGCTGGTGCTGGCGCGCGGCGCACGCCGGCTTGCCGACGTCACGCAGCGCGAAGGCGGTGTCGCCGAGCTGCAGGGGCTGTGGCAGCGCATGCGGCTGCGCGATCCCCGGCTGGCGACGGCGGCCGAGCTCAGCGTGCTCGACCTGGCCCCGACCCCCGAACCGCCGGCCCAGGCCGTGCCCGGGTTCACGGCCATCGAGCTGCCGCTGCAGGCCCGCGCGATGTCGCGCGCGCTGCAGCTGGCCGGGCTGGCCGCGGCGCAGCGCCTGGCCATCGATGCGGTGCCGCCGCAGGCGCCGGCCACGCCGCTGCGCTGGGCCGTGGCGGCGGCCGTGCTGCTGTTGGCCGGTGGGCTGTCGCTGCAGGCCTGGCAGGCGGTGCAGCGCGTCAACGGCTTGCAGCAGCAATGGGAGGCGGCCCAGGTGCGCAGCGCGCCGGCCGCGCCCGCCGCGCTGGGCCGCGACGAGCAAGCGCGCGTGCCGGCGGTGAACGCCGCGATCCGCGAGATGAACCTGCCGGTGGCGGCGCTGCTGCAGGCGCTGCAGCCGCCGCGCGACATCCGCGTCGCGGTGCTGGGCGTCGACGTGCTCGGGGCCACGCCGGGCGCGACGGCCGGCATCAAGATCACCGGCGAGGCCCGCACCGGCGCCGAGATGGCGCGCTACGTCGCCTTCGTTTCTTCGCGCAAGCCCTTCACCGGCGCCTACCTGACGCGCCACGAGATCGACGAGACGGCGCCCGAGCGGCCCTACCGCTTCACCGTGGAGGCCGCATGGAACGACTGATGTCGCCGCGCCAGGCGGGCGCGCTGCTGGCCTGGGAGCTGCGCCGCGCGGCGCGTGCCTTCATGCGGCACGGCGGGCGTGTGGGCATCGTGCTGCTGCTGGCCGCGCTGGTCGGCGCGGGCGCGGCGATCGTCGGGCAGCGCCAGGCCGCCGCCGCGCAGCAGGCGCAGGCCCGGCTGGCCGAGCGCCTGGCCCAGCGCGCCGCCGCGCCGGCCCTGCCGCCGGCCGGCACAGCGCTCGACGGCCGCGCGCGCCTGAAGGCCTTCGACGACTACCTGCCGCCCCACGACGACATCCCGAGCGTGGTGCAGGACCTGCTGAACCAGGCCGAGGACCAGCACCTGGTGCTGGCGCGCGGCGACTACCGCGCGCAGCCCGACCTGCAGGGCGGCTTCATGCGCTACCGCATGAGCCTGCCGGTGAAGGGCGATGCGCCGGCGGTGCTGAAGCTGATGCAGGCGGCCTTGCAATCGCACAAGACGCTGGCGCTGGAGAGCGTGCAGTTCAAGCGCGCGCGCATCGAATCGGCCGACGTCGAGGCGCGGCTGCAGTGGGTGCTGCTCACGCGCCTGCCGGAGCCGGTGCGGTGAAGCTGGCCGTCACGCGCAGCCTGCTCGGCCTGGGCCTCGGGTCGACGCTGCTGGCCGCCTGGTTCGCGCCGGCACCGGCCAGCGATGGCGTCGAGCTGGCCGAGCGCACGCGCACGGCCGCGGCACGCACGCCGGCGGCAGCCGCCCCGGCGCCGGCACGCCCCGCGGCATCGCGCAGCGCCGAGGTGCTGCGCATCCGCCCGCGTGAAGCCGGCGCAGCGCCGGACGACGCCGACACGATCTTCGGCGCGACGCGTTGGACGCCGCCGCCGGCGCCGGTGGCGGCCGCACCGGTGGTCGTGGCGCCGCCGCCTGGGCCGCCGCCGCAGGCCCCGCCGCTGCCGTTCCGCGTGCTCGGCCGCTATGCCGACGGGGGCGAGGTCGCGGTGTTCCTGCAGTACAACGACCAGAACCTGGTCGTGCGCGTCGGCGACACCGTGGCCCAGAACTACAAGGTGGAGAGCCTGCAGGGCAGTACCCTGACCCTGCTCTACACGCCGCTGAACCAGAAGCAGACCCTGGACGTCGGGGGAAGCGAACCGAGAGACATGCGATGAGATGGTTTGATCCCAGGGTCGCGTTGCTGATGCTGCTGCTGAGCGGCTGCGCCGCGCCGCAGGCCTACCGCGACGCCAATGCGCTGCTGGCCGAAGGCAAGACGACCGAGGGCCTGGCCAAGCTGCAGGAGGCGGTGCGCCTGGACCCGGCGAATGCCGAATACCGCATCGCGCTCGCGACGCAGCGCGCGTCGACCGTCAACCGACACGTGCTGGCCGGCGAGGCGGCGCGCCGCGAGGGCCGGCTCACCGACGCCGAGAAGGCGTACCGCCAGGTGCAGGCGATCGAGCCCGACAACGCGATGGCGCGCCAGGGCCTGGACGCGCTGCTGACCGAGCGGCGCCACCGCCAGGCCGTCGCCGAGGGCGAGGCGCTGCTGCGCAAGGGCGCGTCGGCCGACCTGGACCTCGCGCTCGAGAAGATCCGCCCGGTGCTGGCCGAGAACCCCGGCCAGAAGGACGCGCTGAACCTGAAGGCGCGCGTCGACGAGGCGCGCGGCAAGCTGGTCAAGCCCGAGACGCGCCTGGCCGCGGCCTACCGCAAGCCGATCACGCTGGAGTTCCGCGATGCGCCGCTGAAGTCGGTGTTCGACGTGATCTCGAAGGTGTCGGGCCTGAACTTCCTGTTCGACAAGGACCTGCGCCCCGACCTGAAGGCCAGCATCCTGGTGAAGAACACCTCGATCGAGGACGCGGTGCGCCTGCTGCTGGTGACCAACCAGCTGGAGCAGAAGGTGCTGAGCGACAACGCGCTGCTGATCTACCCGAACACGCCGCAGAAGCTGAAGGACTACCAGACGCTCGCGGTGCGCAGCTTCTACCTGACCAATGCCGACGTGAAGGCGGTGTCGGGCGCGATCAAGACACTGGTGAAGACCAAGGACCTGGTTATCGACGAGCGGCTGGGCATCATCATGATGCGCGACACGCCCGAGGCGATCCGCATGGCCGAGCGCATCGTCGCGCTGCAGGACCTGAGCGACCCCGAGGTGATGCTCGACGTCGAGGTGCTCGAGATCAAGCGCACGCGGCTGCTCGAGCTGGGCGTGCAGTGGCCGAGCCAGCTGACGCTGTCGCCGCTGAACATGGCCACCCAGCCGTGGACGCTGAACGACCTGCGCAACATCAACCGCAACACCATCCAGGCCTCGGTCGGCAACATGCTGATCAATGCGCGCAAGGAAGACACCGACGGCAACATCCTCGCCAACCCGCGCATCCGCGTGCGCAACAAGGAGAAGGCGAAGATCCTGATCGGCGACCGCGTGCCGGTGATCACCACCACGTCCACGTCGACCGGCTTCGTGTCGGAGTCGGTGAACTACGTCGACGTCGGCCTGAAGCTCGAGGTCGAGCCCACCATCTACCTCGACGAAGAGGTGGCGATCAAGGTGAACCTCGAGGTCTCGAGCCTGGTGCGCGAGGTGCTGAGCAAGTCGGGCTCGCTGTCGTACCAGATCGGCACGCGCGGCGCCAACACCGTGCTGCGGCTGAAGGACGGCGAGACGCAGATCCTGGCCGGGCTGATCAACGACGAGGACCGCTCCACCGCCAACAAGGTGCCGGCGCTCGGCGAGCTGCCGGTGCTGGGCCGGCTGTTCGGCAGCCAGAAGGACGACAAGCAGCGCAGCGAGGTGCTGCTGTCGATCACGCCGCACATCGTGCGCTCGATCCGCCGGCCCGACCTGGTGTCGGCCGAGTTCGACTCGGGCACCGAGAGCAGCATCGGTGCGCAGTCGCTGCGGCTGGAGGCGGTGGAGCCGGAGAAGGGCACGCCGGCTGCTGCCGCGCCGCGCGTCGGCCAGCCGGTGCCGCCCGCCCCGCCGCCGGGCGTGGCCCCGGCCGTGGGCGCAGTGGCCCCGGCGGCCGCGGCGTCGGCCCCCCCGGCCGCGACCGTGCCGGGCGCCGTCTCGCTGAGCTGGCAGCTGCCGGCGCAGGTCAAGGTGGGCGAGCAGTTCACCGCGGTGCTGCGCCTGTCGAGCCAGGGGCCGCTGCGCGGCTTGCCGCTGCTGCTGGGCTTCGACCCGCAGCTGCTGCAGCTGGTGCAGGCGCAGGAGGGCGACTTCTTCAAGCAGGCCGGCGGCACGACGCTGTTCAACCAGCGCTCCGACCCGGCCCAGGGCAAGCTCTTCGTCTCGATGGTGCGGCAGAACCCGTCCGGCAGCGACGCCGGCGTGAACGGCTCGGGCAACGTGCTGCTGGTGTCGTTCAAGGCACTGAAGGCGGGCAGCGGCAAGCTGCAACTGCTGTCGGCGACGCCCGAGCCGGCGCCGGCGATGCCGCTGGCGCTGCCGCCCGAGCAACTGGTGAAGGTGCTGCCGTGAACTTGCGCAGGCGCGGCGCCGGCTTCACCTTCATCGAGCTGATGATGACGCTGGCCATCATGGGCGTGCTCGTGATGGTGGCCGTGCCGATGGCGCAGGTGGCGGTGCAGCGCCAGAAGGAGCGCGAGCTGCGCAGTGCGCTGCTGCAGATCCGCGAGGCGCTGGACGCCTACAAGCGCGCATCCGACCAGGGCCGGCTGGTGCAGAAGCTGGGCGAGAGCGGCTACCCGAAGACGCTGGACGACCTGGTCGACGGCGTGCCCGACCAGCGCAGCCCGACCAAGCGGAACATCTACTTCCTGCGCGCGCTGCCGCGCGACCCGATGGCGGGCGACGAGACGCTGAAGCCGGCCGAGACCTGGGCGTTGCGCAGCTACGCCTCGCCGCCCGACGATCCGGCCGAGGGCGAGGACGTGTTCGACGTGCATTCGAAATCGAGCCGGCAGGGCCTGAACGGCGTGCCGTACCAGCAATGGTGAAGCGCATGCATCCCGGGCGGCGGCGCGGCTTCACGCTGATCGAGATGCTGGTCGTGATGGCCATCGTGGCGCTGCTGCTGGCGATCGCGCTGCCGCGCTACTTCGGCTCGCTCGACAAGTCGAAGGACGTGGTGCTGAAGGAGAACCTGCAGGTGCTGCGCAGCACGCTCGACAAGTACTACGCCGACAAGGGCCGCTACCCCGAGACGCTGCAGGACCTGGTCGACCAGAAGTACCTGCGCGCGGTGCCGATGGACCCGGTGACCGAATCGGACCGCAGCTGGATCCTGGTGCCGCCCAAGGACAGCGAGCAGACCGGCATCGCCGACGTGAAGAGCGGTGCGACCGGTGCGGCGCACGACGGGAAGCCGTATGAGACGCTGTAGCCCGCACCGCGGCTTTGCCTACCTGTGGGTTCTGCTGGTGGTGGCCTTCATGGGCATCGGGCTGGCCGCCGCGAGCGAGGTCTACAGCACCGCGGTGCAGCGCGACAAGGAGCGCGAGCTGCTCGGCATCGGCCAGCAGTTCCGGCGCGCGATCGGCCGCTACCACGAGACGCAGCTCGGCGGCGGGCGGCGCGAGTACCCTGCCGAGCTCGACGACCTGCTGCGTGACAAGCGCAGCCCGGGCCTGCGCCGCTACCTGCGCCAGGTGTTCGTCGACCCGATGACCGGCAAGGCGGAATGGGGGCTGATGCGCGTCGGCGGGCGCATCGTCGGCGTGTATTCGCTGTCGGGCCGGCAGCCGATCAAGCAGGACCAGTTCGAGGCGGATGACATGGCGTTTCGCGGCAAGCAGAAGTACAGCGACTGGGTGTTCACCTACCCGCCCGACCTGCTGCTGCGCGGCGACGCCGCGGCGGGCGTGCCGGCCGCTGCGGCAAGTGCAGCGAATGCGGCATCGGCACCCTTCCTCGGGGCGAGTGCGCCATGACGCGCCGGCCCGCATGGATCGCGAGCGCGCTGCTGCTGGCGATGGCGCCGGCCGGGTCACAGACGCTGCGCCCGGGCTCGGCCTTGCCCGACGCGCTGAAGGACGTCAAGCCGTCCACCGGCATCTGCCGCCGCGACGACTTCACCGCGCCCGGCAGTGCCGCCTTGCGCGGCGCCGCCGAGCCTCGGCCCGACCTGGCGTGCCGGCTTGGCGTCGACCAATGGGCGCGCCTGGCCGGCGAGCCGCAGACCACGCTGGTCGACGTGCGCAGTGCGCCCGAGCGCGAGCTCGCGACCCTCGACGGTGCGCTGCCGCTGACCGCGGCGCAGCTGGCGGGCAAGCCCTTCCTGAAGGACAAGACGCTGGTGCTGCTGGGCAATGGCAAGGCCGAGCGCGAGCTGTATGTCGCGTGCTCCACCCTGAAGGCGCAGGGCTTCCGCGACGTGCGCGTGCTGCAGGGCGGCATGCCGGCCTGGCTGGCGTCCGGCCGGCCGGTGCTGTCGCGCAACGCGCTGGCCAACGAGGTGCCGCACCTGAGCGCGCCGGAACTCTGGCTGGAGAGCCACTTCGATGCCAACCTGGTGCTGGCGGTGCCGGGCCAGGCGCGCGTGCAGGCCGCGTTGCCGCAGGCGCGCGTGATCGCCAACGCGGGGCTGCCGGCGATCCAGTCGGCGCTGGCGGCACAGCGCAAGGCGACGAAGAACCGCGCCGTCGCGGCCGTGGTGCTGGTGGTGGCGCCGGAGATGCCGGCCGCCGACCTGCTGGCCTTGCGCAGCGCGCTCGCGCCGTTGCCGCTGCTGGTGTATGCCGACGGGGCCGATGCCTATGCCAGGCAGATGAAGCAGCAGCAGCAGGTGTGGACGGCGCAGGCGCGCGGGCCGAAGCAACCGGCCTGCGGCCTGTGATGGCCTCGCGCCGGAGCGTGCTGGGGGCAGGCGCCGCGTGGCTGGCGGCGGTGTCGTCGCTGCCTGCCGGCGCTGCCGAGGCCGGGCTCGAGCGCCAGCTGCGCTTCTCGATCACGCTGACCAACCCGACCGGCGAGACGCTGCCGGACCAGGTGCTGTGGTTGTATGCGCCGCTGGCCGACGGCCCGGCGCAGACGCTGCTGCGCGTGAATTGCGCGCTGCCGCACACGCTGAACCCCGACCCGCTGGGCCATGCGGTGCTGCAGCTGCCGCTGCCGCCGATGGCGCCGTGGGGCACCAAGGTGGTGGCGTTGGGCTTCGACGTCGCGATGCGCCGCGCGCCCTTGCCGTCGGCGCTGGACGATCCGCGCCCGTGGCTGAAGCCGGAGCGCTACATCGAGGTCGACGATGCGCGCATCCGCGACGCCGCCGCGGCGCTGAAGCGCGCCACCGCCACCGAGACCGCGCAGGCGATCTACGAATCGGTGCGCACCCGGCTGCAGTACGCCGGCTACGTCGCCGACGACCTGGGCGCGCTGCAGGCCTTGCGCCAGGGGCGCGGCGACTGCACCGAGTACGCCTTCCTCGCGGTGGCGCTGGCACGTGCCAATGGCATCGCGGCGCGCATGGTGGGCGGCTACGTGACCGAAGGCAGCGCGGCACCGCGCGCCGAGGACTATCACAACTGGGCCGAGCTCTACCTCGACGGCGCCTGGCGCCTGCTCGATGCGCAGAAGGAGCACTGGCTTGCGCCGGCCGAGCAGTACGTGGCCTTCCGCCTGTACCGCGACGCGGCGGTCAACCCGATCGGCCTGGCGCACCGCTTCCGGATGGATGGCCGTTTGCGTGTCCGGATGTAAAGCCGGGGCCGCGATGGCGCGCGGCGGTCGTCGGATGTCGTGCCGGCCGCGTTGTGAAGGGCACATGCCGACCAACCAGGACGAAACCGCCATGAAAGCTGTCTTGAAGCTCTTCCTCGCGCTGTGTGCCGTTGCCGGCGCCGGCGCCGCATCGGCCGAGGCCACCTTCTACGAACACGACAACTTCAATGGCCGCAGCTTCAGTGCGCGCGACGCGGCGCCCGATTTCCGGCGCATCGGCTTCAACGACCGCGTGTCGTCGGTGGTGGTGCGCGGCGAGCCCTGGGAGGTCTGCGAGCACATCGAGTTCGGCGGCCAGTGCTTCATCCTGAGCCCCGGCAGCTATCCGTCGCTCGGCTCGATGCGCATGAACGACAGGTTGTCGTCGGCGCGCCCGGTCGAGCGCGACCGCCGCCATGAGCCGGATCGCTATGCGCCGGCGCCGATGGACGGGCAGATCACCTTCTTCGAGCGCGAGGGCTTCCAGGGCCGCGCCTTCAGCACCGAGCGCGACGTCGTCAACTTCGACCGCTTCGGCTTCAACGACCGCGCGTCGTCGGTGATCGTGCTCGGCCAGCGCTGGGAGGCCTGCGAGCATGCCGACTTCAGCGGCCGCTGCGTGATCCTGCGCCCGGGCCGCTACCCGGACCTGCGCTCGATGGGGCTGAACGACCGGCTGTCGTCGGTGCGCGCGCTGCACCCGGCGGCGCGCTATGACGAAGGCCGCTACGCGCCGCCGCCGGCCCCGGTGTACGACTGGCGCCGCCGCCCGCAGGAGCGCATCTACGAGGTGCCGGTGATGGCGGTGCACGCGGTCTACGCGGCGCCGACGCAGCGCTGCTGGGTCGAGCGCGAGCAGGTGGTGAAGAACGAGCGTGGCGACCCGAACGTCGGCGGCGCGGTGCTCGGCGGCATCGTCGGCGGCATCCTCGGGCACCAGGTGGGGGGTGGCTCGGGGCGCGACCTCGCGACCGTCGGCGGCGCGGTGGCCGGTGCGGTGATCGGTGCCAACGTCGGCCGCGACGGCCGCACGGTGGCGACGCAGGACGTGCAGCGCTGCGCCGCGGTGCCGGCGCAGGGGCGCCCCGAGTACTGGGACGTGGCCTACCAGTTCCGCGGCGTCGAGCACCACGTGCAGATGACCGCGCCGCCGGGACGCACCGTGGTCGTCAACGACAACGGCGAACCGCGGCTGTGAACGGGCGGTAGGAATCTCTTACACGATGGACGCGCTGCGCGCGTCCATCGCCGCATGGCATGTCATCCATCGCGCAGGCCGAGGGGATCCGGCAGGATGCGTCAGCTTTCCTGTCGAAAGCCCATCCGTGACAAAGGCACGGTTTCTGCGTCATCCGGCTGAACCCCTTTCAACGGATGCCGATGAATTCGAACCTGCAACGACGCCTGGGCCTGCTGGCCCTGGGTTTCACGGCCCTGCTGGCGGCCTGCGGCAGCGGTGGCGACGACAACGCATCGCCGTCGCCAACGGGTTCCAACCCGCCTGCGCCTGCGCCGGCCCCAGCTCCGGCCCCCAGTCCCGCGCCGGCACCTGCACCGGCACCTGCGCCGAGCCCGGCACCGTCTCCAGCGCCGAGCCCTGCACCTGCACCGAGCCCTGCACCGGCTCCAGCTCCTGCGCCGGCCCCGGCCCCGGCTCCCGGGCCGGTGCCCGACACCGGCGCGACGCCGGACCTCGGCCCGAACGTGCTGGTGTTCGACCCCGCCATGCCGCAGGCCACCGTGCAGGCCAAGGTCGACGCGGTCTTCCAGACCCAGGAGCGCAACCAGTTCGGTCCCGAACGCTATGCACTGGCCTTCAAGCCGGGCAGCTACAAGGTCAACGTGCGGGTCGGCTTCTACACGCACGTGCTGGGGCTGGGCAACTCGCCCGACGACGTCGCGATCAATGGCCGGGTGCAGGTGGATGCCGGCTGGTTCGACGGCAATGCGACGCAGAACTTCTGGCGCGGCGCCGAGAACCTGGCGGTGACGCCGCCGGCCGGTGAATCGCTGCTGTGGGCGGTGGCGCAGGCCACGCCGTTCCGCCGCATGCACGTGAAGGGCAACATGACGCTCGACCCGGGCGGCGGCTGGTCCAGCGGTGGTTTCATCGCCGACAGCAAGATCGACGGCCAGGTGGGCTCGGGCAGCCAGCAGCAGTGGTTCACGCGCAATGCGAGCCTGGGCTCGTGGAGCGGCGGCGTGTGGAACATGGTGTTCGTCGGCACCGAGAACGCGCCGGCGGGCAACGCCTGGCCGAACCCGCCGCACACGACGGTGGCGCAGACGCCGCTGGTGCGCGAGAAACCGTACCTCACGGTGGATGGCAACGGCCGCTACAGCGTGCTGGTGCCGGCGCTGCGCAGCGACAGCCGCGGCACCAGCTGGGGCGGCGCCAGCGTGGTGCCGGCGCAGAGCATCTCGATCGCGGACTTCTACGTCGCGAAGCCGTCCGACGGCACCGCGACGCTGAACGCCGCGCTGGCCGGCGGCAAGCACCTGCTGTTCACGCCGGGCGTCTACCACCTGAAGGAGACGCTGAAGGTGACGCGGGCCAACACGGTGGTGCTGGGGCTGGGTCTGGCGACGCTGATCCCGGACAACGGCGTGACGGCGATGCAGGTGGCCGACGTCGATGGCGTGAAGATCGCGGGGCTGTTGTTCGATGCGGGCACGGTAAGTTCGCCGGCGCTGCTGCAGGTGGGGCCGACGGGCGGCGCGGCCGACCATGGGCTGAACCCGACCTCGCTGCACGACCTGTTCTTCCGCGTGGGCGGGGCCGGGCCGGGCAAGGCCGACACCAGCCTGGTGATCAACAGCCGGCAGGTGCTGGGCGACCACTTCTGGGTCTGGCGCGCCGACCATGGCGAGGGCGTGGGCTGGGACGTCAACACGACGCGCAACGGCGTGGTCGTGAACGGCGCGGACGTCACGCTGTACGGCCTGTTCGTCGAGCATTTCCACCAGTACCAGACGGTGTGGAACGGCAATGGCGGGCGGCTGTACTTCTACCAGAGCGAGATCCCGTACGACGTGCCGAACCAGGCGAGCTGGATGAACGGCGCGGCCAACGGGTATGCGTCGTACAAGGTGGGCAGCCAGGTGACGAACCACTTCGCGACCGGGCTGGGCATCTACTGCTTCTTCCAGACCAACCCGCAGGTCAAGCTGGGCAGCGCGATCGAGGCGTCGACGGCGGCGGGCGTGCAGTTCACGCGCATGGCGACGGTGTCGCTGGGAGGCAAGGGCGAGATCACGCATGTGATCAACGACCGGGGAGCGACGGTGAAGGACGGCGCCAACAACGCATATCTCGCCCAGTAGCCCGGATGCCAATCCGGGTCGGCCTTCACCATTCGCCCGGCGGTTCGGCTCAGGCCTTGAACGTCACCCACGGGCGCAGTCGCGCGAGCGGCCGGATCAACCCGGCCTGCTGCTGCGCGTCGATCACCGGCCCGATCGGCTTGTAGGCTTCGGGAGCCTCCTCGATGCGCCGCTCTTCGCGCAACGTGACGCACTGCCACTCGGTGGCCATCGCGTCGACCGGCTTGAGCCCGCGCGCTTCCTGCCGCCGCATCCGTCGACCCGCTCCATATCCGGGTGGAAGTCCGGCGTGGCGCAGGCTCACAAGAAGGCAGTAGACTCGATGCGTCGCAATTGCAACGCAATCATGAAGCCCGCAACACTCCCATCCCTTCGCGTCGATGCCGAACTGCGAGAGGCCGCAGAAAGCGTTCTTCGCGAGGGCGAAACGCTGAGCAGCCTGATCGAGACGGCGGTTCGGGACACCATCCAGCGTCGCCGCGTGCAGGACGAGTTCATTGCCCGCGGATTGCGCTCCGCGGAAGAGGCGCGGCGAACCGGGGTCTATCACTCAGCCGCTGATGTGCACGATGAACTTCAGCGCAGGCTGGACGACAGACGCAAACGCGTGCTTGGATGAATGGGGGCTTCACGGTCCGGTACACGGATGCGGCCCGCAACGATCTTGTCGAACTCTTCGATTTCCTGCTGGGGGCAGCAGAATCGATCGAGGACTTCGATCACGCGCAACTCGCCATCGACACCCTTCGGGATGAGATCGAGCAGCGCCTGGCTCGAGCGCCCTTTCTTTACCGCAAGTCGTCCGCAGGCAGTGCGTTTCAGAGGGAACTGATCATTCCGTTTCGCGGCAGAGGCTATGTTGCGCTGTACGACATCGAGAATGCCGAGACGGTCACCATCCTGGCGGTCAGGCATCAGCGCGAGGATGACTACCATTGAATTGACATAGCCCGGATTGGCATCCGGGCTACTTGCCTGCCCCGGCTGCGCCGTGGAAGCAGAAATCCACCAGCGGCCCGATCAGCGCCGTTGCGTCCACCTTGTGCTCGCGCCTGGCCACGCCGGCCGCCTGCGCCGCCATCCCCAGCGGGTGCAGCAGGGATTCGGTGATGCTGCCGAACACGCAGGCCGCTGCCACCCGCGCATCGGCCACGCGCAGCTCGCCGCTGGCCCGGCCGTCCTCCAGGATCTGCTGGAACAGCGCGATGAAGTCGGCATGGAACTGCAGCCGCAACTGCTCCACCTCGTTGTCGGTCGGCTCCAGCACCAGCGCATACGACATCCGCCCGCCGTTCAGCGCGCGCTGCGCAAAGGTGCCGATGGCCGTGGCCAGCCGCTCGCGCGCCGGGCGCGGCTGCGCGGCGATCTCGGCCGTCACCTGCAGCTCGCGGCCGGCCTGCGTGCGGTACAGCTCCAGCAGCAGCTGCGTCTTCGACGGGAAATGCAGGTACAGCGCCCCGGTCGACAGCCCGGCCAGCGCCGCCACCGCCGACATCTGCACGTCGCGCCAGCCGCCCTGCGCCAGCAGCGTCAGCGCGGCGTCGATGAAGCGGTCGCGTGCCTCGGCACGCTTGCTCTCCACATAGGGGGTGCGCTGATAGGCCATGAGGCTTGAAGGATGGGTTGGCGTCGCCTAAGCTCTGAATCCTGATTCATTCCATGAATCCGGGTTCAATCTTTCTCTGCCGATGCGCTGCTGTCAATGAGTCCGATCCCTGCCTGTGCCCGCCTGAGCCTGCTCACCCAGGACGCCGCGGCCGACGCGCACGAGCACGTCCGCGTCGTCTGGGGCGTGCAGGGGCGGGTCGAGCTGATGCTGAAGGGCCGGCGCCACGCGTTGCAACCCGGGCGCGTGCTGGTGATCCCACCGGGCGAGCGGCACAGCTGCTCGGTGCGCGCCGGTGCCACCGGCCTGGTGCTCAGCTCGAACGAAGCGGCTCACCGTGCCGCGCTTGCGCCGCTGGCCGGCCGCGTGCGCGCGGTGCACCCGTCCACCTCGCACCTGATGCGCTTCCTGGCGAGCCAGCGCCAGGCGCCCGACGACAGCGCGCACGCGGCGACCATCGAGCTGCTGGTGGCGAGCCTGGCCGACAGCACGCCGCTGGCCGGGCCGCGGCTGCGCCGCAACATCGACTGGCCGGCGCTGGAGCGCTGGATCGATGCGCGGCTGGCCGAGCCGCTGGCCGTCGCCGACCTGGCCACGCAGGTGCACCTGAGCGCACCGCAGTTCGCGCTGCGCTGCCGCGCCGAGCTCGGCTTCAGCGCGATGGCGCTGGTGCGGCGGCGCCGGCTCGCGGCTGCGCGGCGCTGTCTCGACGCAGGCATGCCGGTCTGGCAAGCCGCGCTCGACTGCGGCTACCAGTCGCCGTCCGCATTGACGGCCGCGCTGCGGCGCGAACCCGCTCCGGCCTGAACACCCCGGCCTGAACAATTGCAACATCGCTGCGCGACGATGCAACGTCGGCGCGCGACGAGTCCGGCAAGGGGCTCCTCCTACGCTGTGCGACATGTCCCGACCGGGGCTGTCAACCGCCAAGAGGAAGCTCGATGAACACCTTGCTGAAGAGACTGCTGACCACCTGTGCCACCTTCGTCGCTGCGCTCGGTGCCGGCACCAGCGGCGCCGCGATCCCGAACGAACAGTTCTTTCCGGTGCTGGTGTTCCGCACCGGCGCCTACGCGCCGAATGGCGTGCCGTGGGCGAACGGTTTCGTCGATTACCTGAACCTCGTCAACGAGCGCGACGGCGGCATCGGCGGGGTGCGCATCACCTACGAAGAATGCGAGACCGGCTACTCCACCGACCGCGGCGTCGAATGCTACGAGCGCCTGAAGGGCAAGGGCCCGACCGGCGCGACCAGCTTCAACCCGCTGTCCACCGGCATCACCTTCGCGCTCGGCGACAAGGTGGCGGCCGACCGGATCCCGCTGATCACGATGGGCTACGGCCGCTCCGAATCGACCGACGGCAGCGTCTTCAAGTGGAACTTCCCGCTGCTCGGCACCTACTGGGACGCCGCCGACATGCTGGTGCAGCACGTCGCGGCGCGCGAAGGCGGCGCGGCGAAGCTGAAAGGCAAGAAGATCGCGCTGCTGTACCACGACTCGCCCTATGGCAAGGAGCCGATCCCGGTGCTGCAGGAGCTGTCGCGCCGGCTCGGCTTCGAGTTCAGCGCGATCCCGGTGGTGCACCCCGGCGTCGAGCAGAAGGCGGCCTGGCTGCAGATCCGCCAGACGCGGCCCGACTACGTCTTCGTCTGGGGCTGGGGCGTGATGAACTCGACCGCCATCAACGAGGCCATCGCGGTGAGCTACCCGCGGCTGCAGATGTACGGCGTCTGGTGGGCCGGCGCCGAGCCCGACGTGCTGCCGTCGCAGCGTGCCGCCAAGGGCTACAACGCGCTGACGCTGCAGCACAGCGCCGACCAGCGGCGCGTGCACGACGACATCCGCAAGTTCGTCTACGGCCGCGGCAAGGGGGCCGGCGAGGTCGCCGGGGTCGGGCAGGTGCTCTACAACCGCGGCTTGCTGAACGCCTTGCTGGTGGTCGAGGCGGTGCGCGCCGCGCAGGCCCGCTACGGACGCCAGCCGCTCACCGGCGAGCAGGTGCGCTGGGGCGTCGAGCACCTGGCGATCGACAGTGCGCGCATCCAGGCGCTCGGCATCGACGGCATGCTGCAGCCGCTGCGCACCTCGTGCAGCGACCATGAAGGCGCGCACAAGGCCCGCATCCACACCTGGGACGGCGGGCAGTGGAACTACACCTCCGACTGGTACGAGTCGAACAGCGCGCTGCTGCGCCCGATGATGGACGCGGCGGCGAAGAAGTACGCGGCCGACAAGGGCCTCGCGGTGCGCGATTGCAGCCAGGAGGGCTGAACGATGCCTGCCATCACCAAGCCGCTCGCGTTGGCGCTGCTGGCCGGGCTGCCGCTGTTCGGCACCGCGGGCCAGCGGGACGAACTGCGGGTCGCGTTCGGCGACTACACGCTGAGCCGGCGCGAGGTCATCGCGACCGGCCAGGGCGACGGCGAGTCGATCGCGGTGGTCGAGAGCCTGGCCCGCCTGCGCATCGACGGCGGCGCCGGGCCGTTCCGCCGCGCGAGCGGGCGCTGCGTCAGCCTGCGCGGCGCCGGCGTCGTGAGCCGCCGCACCTGCGTGCTGGTGGACGCGGCGGGCGACCGCTTCGTGTTCGAGACGCCGGCCGGCGAAGCCGATGCCGAAGGCTATGGCGTGCGGCGCAGCCGGCTCGTCGGCGGCAGCGGCAAGTACGCCGGGCTGGTCGGCGAGGTGCTCAGCTACCCGGTGTCGACGCGCGACGGCATCGGCTCGTCGGGGCGCGTGGAGATCCGCTACCGCGGCGCCGCGGCGCAGGGGCGGTCATGAGCCCGCCGGGCTGCCCCAAGGGCGAATACCGCAGTGCGCAGCACGAAGGTACTCCAGTGAGCGTTCCGCCGATCGACCGCGACGCGCTCGCCCGCGTGCTGGACGATGCCGCGCTGCCGGCCGGCTACCGCTTCGAGCTGCTGCAGCGCGACGACATCGGCACGCTGGCCGCGCACGTCGACCGCTGGTACCCCGACGTCGGCATCGGTGCCGCGAGCGGCTTCCTGCAGCGCGGCTTCTACGAGCGCGAGGTGCTGCTGCCCGGTGCGGCGCAACGCAACTTCATCGTCGTCGTGGTGAAGTGCGGCGACGCCATCGCCGGCATGATCGCCTGCGAACGCGAGCCCGAGGCCCAGGCGCTGTACGGCCGGCTGGCCGTCGTCGCGCCCGGGCACCGGGGCGCCGGCCTCGGCCAGCACGCCATCGCGGCGGTCGAGCGGGTCGGCCGCGCGCTCGGCATGGGGCTGGTCTACGGCATGGCGACGCTGAAGATCCCGCACACGCAACAGGCCTTCGAGCGCCTGGGCTGGCAGCTGATCGGCATCGTGCCCGGCTACGACCGCGAGCTGATCGCCGGCCGGGCGCGCCGCGTCTACGAGGCGGTGTACGCGAAGCTGCTGGCCGCCGGGCACGAACTGCTGGCACCCGACCCGCGGCAGATGACGCCGCGCACGCGCGAGCTGTTCGAGCTGTTGTTCGCCACGCCGCAGCCGCGTGCGTCAGAATCCGCCCCAAGGCAGCCCGGACTGCAATGGGAGACGACGCGATGCGTTTCGGACGCGCAATGCTCGACCACTGGCACCTCGATCCCGAGGCCGTGTACCTGAACCACGGCACGGTCGGGGTCACGCCGCGCCGCGTGCTCGATGCGCAGCAGGCGCTGCGGCTGCAGATCGAGCGCCACCCGGCGCGCTTCATGTTCCGCGAACTGATGAGCCTCGAGCCGCAGCCGCCCGCCACGCCGACGCGGCTGCGCACGGCCGCCGAACGCGTCGGCGCCTTCGTCGGGGCGAGCGCCGACGACCTGGTCTTCGTCGACAACGCCAGCACCGGCGTCAGCGCGGTGCTGCGCTCGCTGCCGCTGGGCCCGGGCGACGAGATCCTGCTGTTCGACCACGCCTATGGCGCGGTGTCGCGTGCCGCCGGATTCGTCGCGCGCGAGCGCGGCGCCCGCGTCGTCACGCTGGCGCTGCCGTTCCCGCCGGCCGACGACGCGGCCTGCCTGCAGTTGCTGGAGGCCGCGCTGACGCCGTGCACCCGCCTCGTCATCGTCGACCACATCACCTCCGACAGCGCGCTGGTGCTGCCGCTCGCGCGCATGGCGGCGCTGTGCCGCTCGCGCGGCGTGCCGGTGCTGGCCGACGGCGCCCACGCGCCCGGCGCGCTGGCCCTCGACATCGCATCGCTGGGCGTCGACTGGTACGTGGCCAACCTGCACAAGTGGGCCTTCGCGCCGCGCAGCTGCGGGCTGCTGTGGGCCGCGCCGGGGCGCCACGAGGGGCTGCACCCGCCGGTGATCTCGTGGGGCCTGGACGTCGGCTGGCAACAGGAGTTCGCCTGGACCGGCACGCGCGACCCGACGCCGATGCTGTGCGCGCCCGACGGCATCGCCTTCATCACCGACGTGCTCGGCGAACAGGCGATGCGCGACTACAAGCACGCGCTGGTGTGGCGGGCCGCGCAGCGCCTGGCCGCGCGCTGGCAGCTCGCGTGGACGACGCCCGAGGCCATGGTCGAGTGCATGGCCACCGTGCCGCTGCCGCTGCGCCTGGCCGGCGATGCGGCGGCCGCCGCGCGCCTGCGCGACTGGCTGCTGGCCGAGCACCGCATCGAGGTGCCGATCGTCGCGCGCAACGGGCGGCTGTGGGTGCGCATCTCGGCCCAGGTCTACAACGACGACAACGACATCGAACGGCTGGCGCGCGCGATCGATGCGAGCGCACAGGCCTGAGAGGCTGGCGCGACATCTGCTTCAGCGTTGCAAACCATCCAGGGAGGTTCCATGGCGGACGTGACTTATTTCACGGGCATGAGCGATGTCTGACAGGCAGCTGGCGGGGACGGGGTGCACTCGGATCAAATGCACGCCCACGCCGGACTCGCAGCGATGATCCTTCCGACCATGACGACGCCCCGCGCTCCCCACAACCCGGACTTCGGACCGACCACGCAGTTCGACACCGTTCCGGCCAGCGACGTGCTGCTGGCGGGCGCGCGCGTCGGCGGCTTCCGCATCGTCGAGCTGCTCGGCCGCGGCGACTCCGGCGTCGTCTACCTCGCGCTCGATTCGTCGCTGCAGCGGCAGGTGGCGATCAAGGAATATTTCCCGGCCTCGCTGGCGCAGCGCGGCGACGACATGCAGGTGGTGCCGCGCCGCAGCGGCGGGCAGGCCACGTTCGAGGCCGGCCGCCAGGCCTTCCTGCAGCGCGCCAAGCTGTTTGCGCGCTTCGACCATCCGGCGCTGGTGCGGGTGCAGAGCTTCTGGGAAGAGAACGGCACCGCCTACCTGTCGATGAACTTCGTGCCGGGGCCGAACCTCGCCTCGGCGCTGAAAGGCCTGCCGCGCGCGCCCGACGAGGCCTGGCTGCGCGCGATGCTGACGCCGGTGCTCGATGCGGTCGACCTGCTGCACGTGGCGCAGTGCCACCACGGCGGCATCTCGACCGAGGCGATCGTCGTGCGCAGCGTCGGCGTGCCGGTGCTGCTGGGCAGCGCGCCGCCGGCCTCCGACGAGAAACCGCTGGCGCCGCCCGGTGCCTGGACCGACCTGCGCGCGCTGGCCAGCCTGCTGCATGCGGCCGTCACCGGCCAGGCGGCGCTCGGCGCGGCGGTGCCGCGCGTGCACCGCCCGCTGACCGGGCTGCCTTATTCGCCGCGCTTCCTGGCCGGCATCGACCGCGCACTGTCGGTGGACCCGCGGCAGCGCCTGCGCAGCGTCGGCGAATTCCGGCGCTGCCTCGGCTGGGTGGATGCGGCACCGGCTGCGACGCCTGCCAGCGCGGCGCGCCCGGCCACCACGCCTGCCGCGAGCTACGCCGATCGCCCGCAGCAGCCGCCGCAACAGCAGCCGGGTCCGCAGCGCCTGCCGATGGTGCCGCGGCCCAACGGCCGCAGCGAACCGGGCTTCGGCGACTCGCGTTTCCAGTCGCGCTTCGATTTCGAGCCGCTGCCGGCCCCGCCACCGCCGCGGCGCACCGGCCTGTGGCTGGTGCTGCTGTGTGCCGGCGCGCTGGCGGCCGGGGCCGTATGGCTGCAGGTGAGCAAGAGGCGCGCGCCCAAGCCCGTGGCCAGCGTTCCGCTGGCATCGATGCCGGCGCCGGTGCAGGCGGTGCTGCCGGTGGCCGACACGGCCCGCCTGGCGGACCCTGCCGACACGGCGGCATCGGGCGCGGCCGAGCCTGACGTGGCGGCGCCCGTTCCGGCCGCCGTGCCGGAGGAGGCCGCACCAGCGCCGCCGCCCACGGTGCAGGTCGGTGCCGCCGCAGAAGCGGGTACACCGTCCATCGTGGCGGGTGCCACCAGCCCGCGCGCCGCCTGCGGCACGCGCGTGAACTTCGCGCTGCTGTACTGCATGCAGACGCAATGCGCCCGGCCGCAGTTCGCGCACCACGCGCAGTGCACCGAACTGAAGCGCAAGGGCGACGTTCCTTAAGCCCCGCGGAACGCCGACGCGGCTGGCGTTACTCAGCGCCTGCACGAACTGCAGGGGCCAGGATGAAGCGCTTTCGACAGCACGAACCGGTAACGCCGCCACGCGACGCCGGCAGCGACGACCACGGACGCAGCGGCACGAGGCGACCGCACCGCTTCGCACGCAGGACGAAGCCGCCGCTCGCCGCGCCCACCCCGCCGTCGGCGCGGCCCCCGGCCGTCGGGGTCGAGATCGCGTTGCGCGCGGTCTTCGAAGAGGTGTTGGCCCGGTGGAAGGTGGTCTCCGCCGACACCGGCGAGTCGCTGGGCGAATACGTGCGGCGCTGCGCGTTGTCCAAGGAGCCGCCGCCGCGCAACTGAAGCCGGTGACACGAGGCGGGCAAACCCGGATGGGCGCTCGATAGTAAATCGATACAGTAAATCGATACACAATGGCCACTGTTTTCGTTTCTCACCCGAGCGACAAGCTCGACACCTACTTCGGCGGCCTCGCCGCTGCCGCGCTGCAATGCTTCGCCGAGATCCGGCTGAATCCTCATGCGCGCGATCTCTCGACGGCCGAACTCATCGTCGCCGCACAAGGCTGCGATGCCTTGATCGCCTACCGGCAGACACCGGCTCCGCAAGCGCTGTTCACCGCATTGCCCGACCTGGTCGTCTTGCTGCGCTGCGCGGTCGACATCCGCACCATCGACGTCGAGGCGGCCAGCGCACATGGCGTGCTGGTCACGCGGGCGAGTGCGGGCTACGGCCCTGCTGTGAGCGAATGGGTGCTCGGGGCGATGATCGACCTGGCGCGCGGCATCACGTTGCAGGCGAGTGCCTATCGCGGTGGCGAAGTTCCGATGCCGGCCATCGGGCGCGAGCTGCGCTACGCCACGCTGGGCATCATCGGCTTCGGCCTGATCGGACAGGGTGTCGCCGCACTGGCGCTGGCCTTCGGCATGCGGCTGCTGGTCACGACACCGCAGCCGGTGGACGAACACGTCGCAGTGCAGCAGGTGCCCCTCGCGACCTTGCTGGCCCGCTCGGACTTCGTCGTCTGCCTTGCTCCGGCCGATGCGCAGACCGAATCGATGATGAACGCGCAGGCCTTTGCCGCGATGAAGCAGGGCGCGTTCTTCATCAATGCCTCGCGCGGCGAACTGGTCGATGACGCGGCCCTGCTGGCGGCGCTGGACTCGGGCCGCCTCGGCGGCTGCGCGCTCGACGTCGGCCGCGGGCCGGACCAGACGCCCGCCGCGGCGCTGGCCCGCCACCCGCGCGTGATCGCCACGGCGCACATCGGTGGCCTGACACGGCCCGCCTGCGAGCACCAGGCGCTGGAGACGGTCGAACAGCTGCGGCAGCTGTTGCACGGCGACCTGCCGCGCGGCGCGGTGAACGCCGCGCAGGCCACGCGCCTGCAGCGCTGGGGCCATGCGGTGGTGCTGCCATGAAACTCGACGGCGCCTGCGATGGCCCTGTGCACGTCTGCGACGACGGCTGCTGGTCGACAACCCGGCCACGCTCTGCGGATTCTTGTAGCCCGGATGCCAATCCGGGATCTCTGCACCACACCCGCCTTTGCTCGCGCCAGCACAAACCCCGGATTGGCATCCGGGCTACCAGCCCATCGCGGCGTGCACCATCGCGAGCGTCGGCAAAGGCGCCACCGCCCCATGCCCGCAGGTGCTCAACGCCGCTGCCACATTCGCAACCCGCGCCGCCTGGTCCAGCGTGTCGCCCGCCGCCAGCCGCGCCAGCAACGCACCGGCAAAGCAATCCCCCGCCCCGGTCGCGTCCACCGGCTGCACCGGGTGCGGCGCGATCAGCCGCGCCCCATGCGCGTCCGACACCAGGCACCCGGCCGCGCCCAGCTTCAGCGCGACGCGCTGGGCGCCCTGGTCGTGCGACCAGCGCAGGATGTCGTCGTGGCGCAGCAGCCCGGTCAGCGCCGCCACCTCGTCGATGCTCGGGAAGAACAGGTCGCAGTGCGCCAGCGTCTCGCGCGCGATCGCCAGCGCCCGCGGCGCCGGCCACAGTGCCGGCCGGAAGTTCAGGTCGTAGCTGATGCGCGTGCCGGCATCGCGTGCCCGCGCGATCGCCTCGAACACCGAATCGCAGGCCGATGCGCTGATCGCCTGCGAGATGCCCGAGCAGTGCAGCCAGTGCGCTCCCTGCACCAGCCCCGGGGGCAGGTCGGCCGGCCGCATCCGGCTCGCGGCGCTGCCGGCGCGGCGGTACGTGAATCGATGCCCGCTTTCGCCATGCGTGACGAAGTACATCCCCGTCTCGGCCCCGGCCACGCGGTGCACGCCCTGCGTCGCGATGCCCTCGTGGCGCCACAGCGCCAGCAGTTGCTCGCCGAACAGGTCGTCGCCGACCTGCGTCAGGTAGCCGGTGCGCGCGCCCAGCCGCGCCGCGGCGATCGCGCAGTTCGACGTGTCGCCGCCGAAGCCCGCCAGGTAGCGGCCATCCGGCTGCTGGTTGAATTCGGCCATCGCCTCGCCGATGGCCAACACGTCGAGCGCCTTCTCGATCATCCGTTCAGACGACATGCCCAGTCTCCCGCGTCAGCATGCGGCCGGCCCGTTGCAGCACCTGCGACCGGTCGCTCGCCGAGAACGAGCGCACGCCGTTCACGTACACCGCCTCGATCCCGACACTCGCGCTGACCGGCACATCATAGGTCGCGGTATCGGCCACCCGGCTCGGGTCGAACACCACCACGTCGGCCAGCATCCCAGGCCGCACCAGCCCGCGCCCGGCGATGCGGAAGTTGCGCGCCGTCAGCCCCGTCATCTTGTGCACCGCCTGCTCCAGCGTGAACAGCTGCCGCTCGCGCCAGTAGCGCGCCAGCACGCGCGGGAAGGCGCCCCACAGCCGCGGGTGCGGATGGCGGTCGTGCGGCAGGCCGTCCGAGCCGATCATCGTGCGCGGGTGCGCGATGACGCGCTCGACGTCCTCTTCGTTCATCTGGAAGTAACAGGCCCCGCCTGGCTGCAGGCGCCGGCACGCGGTCTTCTGGTCGACGCCCCACTCCTCGGCGATCGCCGACAGCATGCGGCCGGTGTGCTCGGGATGGGTGTCGCTCCAGGTCAGCATCACGTCGATCACGCCGTCGACCAGGTCCTCGCGCAGCACCGTCGAGCCGGCGACGTACGGGTAGACGTCCATCGCGATCGGCTGGCGCGCGGCCAGCGACTCGATCAGCGGCAGCGTCTCGCGCGTGCGGCCCCAATTGGCCGGCCCGGCGCACTTGTGGTGCGAGATCACCAGCGGCACGCCGGCCTCGAACGCGGTGTCGCCGGCTTCGTGCAAGGCCTCGATGATCTGCGCCATCTCGCTGCGCAGGTGGGTCGCGTAGACGCCGCCGTGGCGCGCGACGATGCGTGCCAGCTGCGTCACCTCGTCGGCCGGCGCCGGGTAGGCCTCTTCGTAGAACAGCCCCGACGACAGCCCGTGCGCGCCGCCGGCCATGCACGCGTCGAGCAGCGCGGCCATGCGCGCGCGCTCGTCGGCGCTCGCCGGCTGCGACAGGTCGCCCATCGCCGCGAAGCGCAGCGTCGTGTGGCCCACCAGCGCCGCGACGTTCAGCGACGGCCGCGCCGCCAGCACCGCGTCGCGGTAGGCCGCCATCGTCGGGTAGCGGAACGAGCCGGCACCCAGCAGGGTCAGCGGCGGTTTCGCGGCCTCGGTGACGAAGGGCGCGAGCGAGATGCCGCAGTTGCCGGTGACCACCGTCGTGATGCCCTGCGACAGCTTGGGCAGGCAGGCCGGGTCGCGCAGCACGATCGCGTCGTCGTGCGTGTGGGCATCGATGAAGCCGGGCGCGATGGCCAGGCCCCGGCAATCGACGACGTCGAGGTCGCTGACCGCGATGCCGGCCGGCAGGCGCTGGCGCAGCCCGACGCCGGTGCGCAGGATGCGGTCGCCGGCGATCAGCACGTCGCCGTGCCAGGCCGGGTCGCCGGAGCCGTCGACGACGAGGCCGTTCTCCAGCAGCGTCGCGCGCATCATGGCTTGCTCCCCACGCCGCCACCGTCCCAGCTCTGCAGCGGGTGGGTGCGGATGTCGATGCCATGGCGCTGCAGGGCCTCGCGCACGTAGCGCAGGCGCTGCACCGCCGGTTCGCCGCGGCGTTGCGCGACCAGCACGGTCAGGATCTCGATCACGGTCAGGTGGGTCAGGTAGGCGTCGATGCCGACGTGCATCACCGCATCGTCGGGCACGCTCAGGGCAATCAGCATGTCGGCGCGCTCGGCCAGCGGCGTGCCGGGGCGCGTGATGCAGACGGCCTTGGCGCCCTGCGCGCGCGCGATGTCCACCGAATCCAGCAGCGACGGCATGCCGCCGACGTGCGAGATCGCGACCACGACGCCGCTCGCGTTCTGCGCCGCGGCCGCCACCTGCTGCAGGTGGTAGTCGGCCCATGCGGTGGCCGACAGCCCGAGGCGGAACAGCCGCGCCTGCAGGTCCTGCGCCATGAACCACGAGGTGGCGCCTGCGCCGTACAGGTCGACGTGGCGCGCGAAGGCGATCGCGTTGACGGCGGCGTCCAGTGCCGCCATGTCGAGCTGCGAGCGCACGCCGGCCACCGAGGCGGCGGCGCTGCGCGAGATCTTGGCCACCACCTCGTCGGCGCGGTCCTCGATGTTGACGCGCCGGTGCAGCGGCGAGCCGCCCAGCGCCAGCGCATGCGCCAGCGCGAGCTTGAACTCGCGCAGCCCGGCGAAGCCGAGGTCGCGGCAGGTGCGCATCACCGTCGGCACCGAGCTGCCGGCGCGCTCGGCCAGCGATTCGAAGCTTTCCTCGAGCACCCGGTCGGGGTCTTCGAGGATCAGGTCGAGGATCGCGCGGCGCGCGGCCGGCGCACCCTCGCGCGCCGCGGCGACGTTCTCCAGCAAGGTCTTCGTCATGGGCAAGGTCAGAAAAGCATCGCCACCGCGTCGCTGACGCGGTAGTCGTTCTCGACGACCGGCATCCAGTGCCATTTGTCGAAGGTGGTGCAGGGGTGCGAGATGCCCAGGCCGATGCGCTCGCCGACGGCCGGGGCGGTGGCTTCGTCGGCAGCATCCCAGCGCAGGTAGGCATGCTGGTCGTTCAGCCCGGTGATGGACCAGCCCGCCGGCACCGCGCCGGCCTGCAGCGCGCCGCGTGCCGCGCGCGCGATCGGCACCGGCAGCGCCAGGTCGAACGAGATGTCGCGCTTGCCGACCGCCAGGATCGCCAGGCCCGGCTCGGGGCGCGACTGCACCATCGCCCACACCTCCATCGCCGGGCGCAGCGTCTCGCCGCAGCCGCAGCCCAGGCGCGCCTCGACGCTGTTCACCATGCGCTGGTAGAAGCCGTGGTCGTGCGTCACGTAGCAGCCCGAGCGCAGCAGGCCGCGCACCGGGCGCGTCAGCGATGGCGTCAGCCGGCCCGCCACCAGGTCGAAGATCGCCGAGCCGCCGGCCGACAGCAGCACCTCGTCGGCATCGAACCAGCCTGCCGCATCGGCGGCCGCGGCGATGGCCTCGACGCGGTCCATCAGCGCCTTGGCATACGGCACGTCGGCATCGGTGTCGCCCTTGGCGCCCAGGCCTTCGTAGCACTCGATGCCGACCAGGCGGAGGGCCGCACTGTCGTGCAGGCGGCGCGCGACCGCCAGCGCCTCGTCCTGCGTGCGCACGCCGCTGCGCCCGCCGGGCACGCCGACCTCGAGCATGGCTTCGAAGGGCAGGGCGCCGGGATGGGCCTGCGCCCAGTCCTCGATCAGCGCGAGCTGCGCCAGCGAATCGACGAGGAACACGATGCGCAGGTCGGCATGGCCGCGCAGCAGCGCCTGGATCGCGGCCAGGTCGCTGTCGTGCACCACCTGGTTGGCGATCAGCGTGCGGCGGGCCCCGGCGGCCACGCCGATGGCCAGCTGGTTGACGGTCGCGAAGGTCAGGCCCCAGGCACCGGCGTCGAGCTGGCGCTTGAACAGCTGCGGCGACATCGTCGTCTTGCCGTGCGGTGCGAGCTGGATGCCCCAGTCCTGCGTGCGCTGCTGCATCCACGCGATGTTGTGCTCCAGCGCCTCGCGCTTGAGCACCGCCAGCGGCAGCGGCAGGTCGCCGGCCAGCACGTTCCAGCCGGTGGCGGCGATTTCGCTGCGGCGGCGCGGCGAGGCGGTCAGCGGATAGCCCTTGAGGCCGGGTTGCAGGAGTGGGTCGATCAAATCGTTGGTCATGGTGATGTCCGTGGCCCGGATGCCAATCCGGGAGCGGCCGACAAACCCGGATTGGCATCCGGGCTACAAAGAATGCAGGCGCAGAAGCGACCGGGTGCCACTTCCGTCAACGCCGGCACCGCCTGCGCACACGCCTCGATCGCCTTCGGGCAGCGCGTGCGGAACACGCAGCCCGACGGCGGGTTCATCGGGCTCGGGATGTCGCCCTTCAGCGGGATGATCTCCGTCTTGTCCAGCGGATCGGGCTTCGGGCTCGCCGCCAGCAGCGCCTGCGTGTACGGGTGCAGCGGCCGCGCGAACAGCTCGGCCGTCGTCGACACCTCCATCACGCGCCCGAGGTACAGCACCACCACGCGGTCGCACAGGTACTCGACGACGTCCAGGTCGTGCGAGATGAACAGCATCGTCAGCGACAGCCGCTCGCGCAGCTCGGCCAGCAGGTTGATCACCTGGGCCTGGATCGACACGTCCAGCGCCGACAGCGGCTCGTCGGCGACGATGAACTCCGGCTCCACCGCCAGCGCGCGCGCGATGCCGATGCGCTGGCGCTGGCCGCCGGAGAACTCGTGCGGGAAGCGGCTCGCGTGCTCCGGCCGCAACCCCACCAGCTCGAGCAGCTCGGCGATGCGCTCCTTGCGCCGCCCCTTCGCGAGGCCGTGGGTGGACAGCGCCTCGTCGAGGATCGCGCCGATGCGCATCTTCGGGTTCAGGCTCGCGTACGGGTCCTGGAAGATGATCTGCAGCTTGCTGCGCAGCCGGCGCATGCGCTCGGCCGACAGCGCGCCCAGGTCGTCGCCGCGGTACAGCACCTGGCCGTCGGTGCGCTCGATCAGGCGCAGCACGGTGCGGCCGATGGTGCTCTTGCCCGAGCCGGATTCGCCGACCAGGCCGAGCGTCTCGCCGGCCCGGATCGCGAACGACACGTCGTCGACGGCGCGCACCGGCTTGTCGCTGCTGCCGAAATAGCGCTTGAGGTTGCGCACCTCGATCAGCGGGGTGGCGATGGCATCGCTCATGCGGCATTCCTTTCGACCGACGGCACGCGGATGCAGCGCGCCTGGCGCAGTTCGCCGGTGGCCACCAGCGGCGGCACGGCCTGCGCGCAGGCGGGGATCGCCTGGTCGCAGCGCGGCTCGAAGGCGCAACCCGGCGGCGGCGCCAGCGGGCTCGACACCTGGCCGCGGATCGCGAACAGCCGCTTCGGCCGCGGCTGCCCTGCCGCGTGCGCCTTGCCGGGCAGGCAGGCCAGCAGCCCCTGCGTGTACGGATGGGCGGGCGTCGCGAACAGCGGCCGCACCGGCGCCGCCTCGACCACGCGGCCGGCGTACATCACCACCACGTCGTCCGCATGGTGCGCCACCACGCCCAGGTTGTGCGTGATGAACAGGATGCTCATGCCGGTCTCGGCCTGCAGCCGGCGCATCAGCACCAGGATCTGCGCCTGGATGGTCACGTCGAGCGCGGTGGTCGGCTCGTCGGCGATCAAGAGCGTCGGATCGCAAGCCATCGCGAGCGCGATCATCACGCGCTGGCGCATGCCGCCCGACAGCTGGTGCGGGTATTCGTGCAGGCGCTGCGCGGCGGCCGGGATCTCGACCAGGTCGAGCATGCGCTTCGCGTGCGCCAGCGCGGCCGCACGGTCCAGCCCCTTGTGCAGCCGCACGCTCTCGGCGATCTGCTCGCCGACGGTGAAGACCGGGTTCAGGCTGGTCATCGGCTCCTGGAAGATCATCGCCAGCTCGTTGCCGCGCAGCCGGCGCATCTCGGCATCGGGCAGCGTCAGCAGGTCGACCGCGCGGCCGGCGCGCGTGACGAAGCGGGCCTGGCCTTCGACCTGCGCGCGGGCGGTCTTGGGCAGCAGGCGCATCAGCGTCAGGCTGGTGACCGACTTGCCGGAACCGGACTCGCCGACGATCGCGGTGGTCTTGCCGGGATCGATCGAGAAGCCGACGTCGGCGACCGAGCGCACCAGGCCGTCTTCGGTGGGGAAGCAGGTGCTGAGCCCGGTGACGGTGAGGCGGGGATCGGTCATGGCGTCTTCTTCAGCTTCGGGTCCAGCAGGTCGCGCACGCCGTCGCCGAGGATCTGCAGCGACAGCGCGGTGAAGATGATGGCCAGGCCCGGGAACAGCACGACCCAGAAGGCGCGGTCGGCGTACTGCTGGCTGCCGGCCACCATCGTGCCCCAGGTGGGGATCTCCGGTGGCACGCCGACGCCCAGGAAGGACAGCCCGGCCTCGGCCAGGATCGCGTACGCGAAGATGAACGACACCTGCACCAGGATCGGCGACAGCAGGTTGGGCAGGATGTGGCGCCACAGGATGCGCGAGGTGCGCACGCCCAAGGCGCGCACCGCCTCGACGAACAGCAGCTCGCGCACCACCAGCGTCGAGGCCCGCACCACGCGCGCGACGCGCGGCGTGTAGACCAGCACCAGCGCCAGCACCACGTTCAGCAGCGAGGGCCCGAGGATCGCGACCAGCGCGATCGCCAGCAGGATGTCGGGGAAGGACATCATCGCGTCGACCAGGCGCATCAGCGGTGTGTCGAGGCGGCGGAAGAAGCCGGCCACCAGGCCGAGCAGCGTGCCGGCGATCACCGAGCCGAGCGCCGTCAGCGCCGCGATGGCGAGCGAGTAGCGCGCACCGTGCACGATGCGGGCGTAGAGGTCGCGGCCGAGCTCGTCGGTGCCCAGCAGGTGGGCGGCGCTCGGGGCCTTCAGGCGGTCGAGCACGGCCGTGTCGTTGGGGTCGAAGGACGCGAACCACGGGGCACCGAGGGCCAGCACCGCGATGACGGCCAGCACGGCGGCCGACAGCATCACGATGCGGCGGTGCATCAGCTGGCGCAACAGGCGGGGCACTTTCACTTCCACGTCCTCACAGCTTCACCCTCGGGTCCACGGCGACATAGAGCAGGTCGATGGCGAAGTTGATCAGCACATAGATCGCCGCGATCACCAGCAGCGCGCCTTGGATCACCGGGTAGTCGCGGCGCAGCACCGCGTTGACCACCAGGTTGCCGATGCCCGGCAGCCCGAACACCGTCTCGGTGACGACCGCGCCGCCGATCATCAGCGCCACCGTCAGGCCGAGCACCGTGACGATGGGCACCAGCGCGTTGCGCAGCGCGTGCTTGAGCACCACGCTGCTTTCGGACAGGCCCTTCGAGCGCGCGGTGCGCACGTAGTCCTCGCCCAGCACGTCGAGCATCGACGCGCGCGTGAAGCGGATGATCAGCGCCGAGTTCAGCACGCCCAGCACGATGGACGGCAGCATCAGCGCATGCAGGCGTTCGGCCAGCGGCGCATCGGGGGCGCCATAGCCCGACACCGGGAACCAGCCGAGCGAGACCGCGAACATCTGGATCAGCACGATGCCGAACCAGAAGCTCGGGATGCTGGCACCCAGCATCGCCGCGCCGGTGACGGCCTGGTCGAGCCAGCGCCCGCGGAACACCGCCGACACGATGCCGGCCGGGATGCCGATCAGCGCCGCGATCGCGACCGCCATCAGCGCCAGCAGCGTGGTCGGCTCGGCGCGTTCCCACAGCGCCTGCGTGACCGGGCGCTGCAGGAAGATCGACTGCCCGAGGTTGCCGTGCAGCACCTCGCCGAGCCAGTAGGCGAACTGCACCGGCAGCGGCTTGTCGAGGCCGTAGTCCTTCTGCACGCGGGCGATGTCCTCGGCGGTGGCCTGGTCGCCCAGCAGCACCGAGACCGGGTCGCCCGACGCGGCGCGCGTCAGCACGAACACCATCACCGCGACGATGGCGAGCACCGCCAGCATGCCGGCGAGGCGGGAGGCGAGGTAGCGGTGCATCGCTTCGGCCGGTTACTTGATGCGGGCATTCCAGAAGAACGGCCAAGTTGCCGGCACGTAGCCGTCGAGCGCCGGGCTGCGCGCCGACAGGCCGTTGAAGCGGCCGACGTTGATGTACGGCACCTCGTCGTACACCACCTGCTGCACCTTGCCCCACAGCGCGCCGCGCTTGGCCGGGTCGGTCTCCTGGTTGAAGGCCGACAGTGCAGCCTGCTTGGCCGGCGAGCTCCACCAGCCCGGTGCGCCTTCGCCCAGCTGCGGCGGCGACAGCATCGGCTCGGGGAACTGGCCGGAGTGGGTGACGTACAGGTCCCACAGCTTCGAGTCGTTGCGGCGCTGCACCAGCGTGGCCCAGTCGACCACGTTGAGCTCGACCTTGAAGCCGGCGCGCTTCAACTGCTCGGCCATCAGCAGCGCCATGTTGTAGTGGAAGTCGTACTGGCGGCTCGTCAGCACGCGCACCGGCTCGCCCTTGTAGCCGGCCTTCTCGGCGTCGTCCTTGGCCTTCTTGGCGTTGCGCTGGTTGTAGGCGTCGGTGCCGGCGTTCGAGTAGAACGGCGAGCCCTTCGGGAAGTGGTTGCCTTCGGCGCTGAAGAAGCGGGTGTCGCCGAAGCCGGCGGCCAGCATCTCGCCTTCGCCGATGGCGGTCTGCAGCGCGCGGCGCACGCCGGCGTTGGCGGCCACGCCTTCCTTGGTGTTGAGCACCAGGTAGGGGAAGCCGAACGAGGTGGTGAGGATCGGCACGGTCTTGCCGGTGGCCTTCTCCAGCCGCGACAGCGCCTCGACCGGCAGCAGGTCGGCGAAGTCGTACTGCGACGCCAGCGCGCCCTCGACGCGCGTGTTGGCATTGGGCACCGGCACGAAGCGCAGCTCCTCGATCAGCGCCTCGCGCTTGCCGGCGTAGCCGCTGGCGGCTTCCTTGCGCGCGCTGTACTTGTCGAAGCGCGTCAGCAGCACGTAGGCATCGGGCTTGCGTTCCTTGAAGCGGTAGGGGCCGGTGCCGACGAAGTCCTTCAGCGGGGTCGCGATGGCATCCTTGGCCATGATCGCGGCCATGCCGCTGGGCAGCGCGAGCTGCGACAGCAGCGGCGCGTACGGGTTCTTCAGCACGATCTGCACGCCGAGCGTGCCCTGCGCCTTGATGCTGTCCAGCTCCTTCGCGACCGCCTTGCCGCGCGGCGCCTGTTCCATCCAGCGCTGCAGGCTCGCGACCACGTCGTCGGCATTCAGCTCGCGGCCGTTGTGCAGCATCACTCCCTTGCGCAGGGTGATGGTGTAGCTCTTGCCGTCGGCGCTGATCTTCGGCAGCGACTCGGCCAGCATAGGCACCACGTTCCACTTCGCGTCGAAGGTGTAGAGCGGCTCGTAGACGTGCTGCATGATGGTGCCGACCAGGTCGGCGGTGGAGGCCATCGGGTCCAGCGTCTGCGGCTCGCCGACCATCGCGAGCGTCGCGAAATTGCGCGGCCCCTGGGCCTGCGCGATGCCGGCGGCACCGATCAGGCAGGCGGCCAGGCCGAGCGCTGCGGGCAGCTTGAGCAGGGTGCGGCGGGGGAGCGTGTCGGGGCGGGACATGGTGGATCTCCAAAGGTCGGGGACGGCAGGGATCTGAACTACTGGTGAAAGTATTTTTCAGAACGACGCGACTATGGAGCAAAGTGCATGCCAAATAATCGGGGTTTTCCCGTGATGCGGCGGTGTTGACTGAAAGACACTTTCACATCTATGGTGCGAGCCTGCACTGTTTGCGTTCCTTCAAGGAGATATCGATGCCCCTCGACTACCTCGGCGCCCCGCCGGTGGCTTCCGACCGCCAGGCGCGGCCGTTCTCGCCGGCCGTGCGTGCCGGCGACTTCATCTACGTGTCGGGCCAGGTCCCGGCGGACGCGAACGGCGAGATCGTCGCCGGTGGCATCGAGGCGCAGACGCGCCAGGTGATGGAGAACCTGAAGGCGGTGCTGGCGCTGGCCGGCGCGACCTTCGACGACGTCTGCAAGAGCACCTGCTGGCTGCAGGACGCGCGCGACTTCGGCGCGTTCAACCGCATCTACATGAGCTACTTTCCGAACGGCAAGCCGGCGCGGTCGACGACCGAGGCGAGGCTGATGGTGGATGCGAAGGTCGAGATCGACGTGATTGCGTACAAGCCCGTCAAGTGATGTAGAAAAAGGTCCAAAGATCCCCTTACAGGGGAACCCCGTCGATATTTACAGTCGACGGATGTTCTTGGCGATCTCATCCTGTGAATGGGAAATTCCCTACAATTCGCCTATTGTGGGAAACAAGGCGAATTTCTCATTCAAATCCTTGCTGGCAGAGGCTCCGCGTGGGCAACCGCTGGGTGCTCACTGGATGGCGGAGCATGGCCTGACAGCCAAGCACGCCTCTCGGCTGGCGAAGGACGGCTGGCTGCGACGCCTCGGCTACCGCGCCTATGTGCTGACCGGCGATCCGCTGGATCGCGATGCCTGCCTTGCATGGCTCACCGAGTCGGTTCCCGGTTTGCACGTGGGTGGCAAGACAGCCTTGGCATGGCGAGGCGTGCGGCACAACCTCGCGGTCCGCGAGACTTTGAGCCTGTGGGGTGACGGGCCGGCCGAGCTTCCGGCTTGGTTGACTGCGGAGTTTCCGGCGCACTACCAGGCCACTCATTTGTTCGATGCCCGGATGCCCGGCACGCTGGGCGTCGGGCCGCTGCCGGCGGGCCGCGCCGAGGTGCTGGTGTCGTCGCCCGAACGCGCGTTGCTCGAACTCCTGAGTGACGTCGGCAAGCGGCAGACCCTGGAAGAGGCCACGCATCTCGTCGAAGCGGCGCGTTCGCTTCGGTTGCCGGTGCTGGAGCAGTTGTTCTCCCACCTGACCCGGATCAAGGTCGTGCGTTTGGCGCATGCCATCGCGGACGAGCTTGAGCTGCCGTGGAAGTCGATCGCAGCGCATCACAGCGACCGGCTCGGCGGTGGCAAGCGGTGGGTGTCGGTCGGCAAGACCGGAGAGCGCCTCGACCTGAAGCGAAAACCATGAACGCCGCCTACGTTGCCACGGTACAGCTCTTGCTGGACATTGCTCCGGCGGTTTTTCAGTCGACCCTCTTTGCGATGAAGGGCGGCACGGCGCTGAACCTGTTCATCCAGGATCTGCCTCGCCTGTCTGTCGACATCGACGTCGTCTTCTTGCCTCGCGATCTCGACCGTGAAGGTGCGCTCAAGGCCATCACGGATGAGCTCATGGCGGCCAAGGGCCGGATCGAAGCCATGGGATTTGCCGCCGAAGTCCGACAGAACAAGTCGGGCGAGGAGGCCAAGATGTTCATCACGAGCAGCGGGTTCGACGTGAAGGTGGAAGTCAACTTCATCTTCCGGGGATCGGTGCTTGCCCCCGTTCGACGTTCGCTGAGTCCCGCAGCGCAGAGCCTGTTCGCGGCGAACGCCGAGGTGCTGATGCTGGACGTTCCCGAGCTCTACGGCAGCAAGCTTGTGGCCGCGATGGATCGGCAGCATCCCCGCGATCTGTTCGACGTCCAGTGGATGTTCGACAGCTTCGGGTTGCCGCCCGAATTCGTCGATTGCTTCGTCGTGTACCTGGCGGGGCACAACCGCCCGGTGCACGAGGTTCTCTTTCCCGCTGCGCACCCGATGGCCGAGATCTTCGCCAGCGAGTTCTCGGGCATGACCGTGCGCCCTGCCAGCCTGGAAAAGCTCGAAGCGACGAGAGTGCGGTTGTTCGACATGTTGCCGAAAGCACTGACGGCTGCGCACCACGCGTTCCTGTTGTCCTTGGTGAGGGGCGAACCTGACTGGGGCCTGATGCGCTTCCCACATCTGCAAGAACTGCCGGCGATCCGCTGGAAGCTGGTGAACCTTGCCAAGTTGAAAAAGGGCAATCCCGCGCGTTTTGCGCTTCAGCATGAAGAGCTGGCGGCGCGTCTGATCACGCCGTGACAGAAGCCGCCACCTGCCGCTCCTCCCGCGCCACCCGCCCCCGCTCGATCACCACCACCCGGTCCGCCATCGCGATGGTGTCCGGCCGGTGTGCCACCACCACCCGCGTCAGCCGCATCGCCGACACGGCCTGGTTCACCGTCTGCTCGTTGCGCAGGTCGAGGTGGCTGGTGGCCTCGTCGAGCACCAGGATGCGCGGTTCGCGGTACAGCGCGCGCGCCAGCAGCACGCGCTGCTTCTGGCCGCCCGAGATGCCCACGCCGACGTCGCCGACCAGCGTGTGGTAACCCATCGGCATGCCCTGGATCTCGGTGTCGATCGCCGCCAGCTTCGCGCAGGCCTCGATGCGCGCCATGTCGGGCTCGGCGTCGAAGAAGCAGATGTTGTCGGCCAGTGAGCCCGAGAACAGCCGGTCCTCCTGCATCACCGTGCCGATCAGCGCCCGGTAGTTGGCCAGCCCCAGGTGCAGGATCGGTGTGCCGTCGAACAGCACCTCGCCCTGCGTCGGCGCCAGCAGGCCCAGCATCACCTTCACCAGCGTCGTCTTGCCGCAGCCCGACACGCCGGTCAGCGCCAGGCACTCGCCGGCCTCGACCGTCAGGTCGACGTTCTCCAGCACCCACGGCTCGGTGCTCGCGTAGCGGTAGTACACGCCGCGCAGCTCGATGCGCGCCGGCCGGCGCGACAGGTCGATCTCGACTGCGCTGGGCGCCTCGGCCGCCTCGGCCTCGGCCAGCACGATGTCGGCCACGCGCTCGCCGTGCAGGCGCAGCATCGCCAGCTCCGACAGCTTGTCGATCATCGACGCGACGCGTGTCGAGAACAGCTCCTTGTAGGCCATGTACGCGAACAGCATGCCGACCGTGAAGCTGCCCGCCAGCACCGAGCGCGCCGCCAGCCACACCACCAGCACCCGCTCCAGGCCGAACAGCAGCGTCTGCGCCGTCTCGTTGCTGATGTGCACGCGCTGCACGCGCAGCCCGGCGTTGAACTGGTCGGCCAGCATGTTCATCCAGCCGGCCCGGCGCAGCCCGCCGCGCCCGAACAGCCGCACGCTCTGGATGCCGCTGGCCGTCTCCAGGAAGTGCGTCTGCTGCTTGGCCGCGTGGATGATCTCCTCGGAACTCGCCTCGCGCAGCGCATGGAACACCGACCAGCGCAGCCCGGCGTACAGCACCGTCGCGGCCAGCGACACCGCCAGCAGCTGCAGGCTGTAGGCGGCCATCATCGCCGCGGTGCCCAGCACCATCAGCGCGTCGACCAGCGCCGTCACGACGCCGGTGGTCAGCGTCTTCTGGATCACCGTCACCGAGCCGAAGCACGAGATGATGTGGCCCACGTGCCGCTTCTCGAAGAACTCCAGCGGCAGCTTCACCAGGTGGCCGAACACGTTGCCCAGCCACTGGAAGTTCAGCCGCGCGCTCAGCGTCGCCACCCACCAGCCGCGCACCGCGCTCAAGGCCGACTGCAGCAGCACCAGCAGCCCGAAGCCGATCGCCAGGATGGCCAGCAGGTCGAGGTCGGCCGCCAGCAGCCCGTGGTCGACCACCCACTGCAGGTAGAACGGCAGCGCGATCACCACCACCTCCAGCGCCACCGCCAGCGCGACGATCTGCGCCAGGCTGCTGCCCAGCCCGGTGATGCGGCCCATCAGCCCGCGCAGCGTGAAATCGAGCTTCTCGCGCCGCGGCTCGAAGCCGGCCGCCGGCACCAGCTCCATCGCGATGCCGGTGAAGTGCTGCGCGAACTCGTCGGGCGCGAACGAGCGCACGCCGATCGCCGGGTCGTGGATCACGATGCGCCGCGCCGACACCGACTTCAGCACCACGAAGTGGTTCATGTCCCAGTGCAGCACGCAGGGCAGCTTCAGCTGGTCGAGGTGCTCCATCTCCAGCTTCAGCGGCCGGGTGTCCAGCCCGAGCGCGGCAGCGATGCGCACCATGCTCTCGAAATTGGTGCCCTTGCGCGACAGCGCGAAGCGCAACCGCAGCGTCGGCAGGTCGGTGTCGATGCCGTGGTAGACGGCGATCATCGCGATGCTGGCCAAACCGCATTCGGTGGCCTCCGTCTGCACGATCACCGGCAGGTGGCGCGACAGCCCGAGCCGGCGCGTCACGCCGGGCGGCACCGGGTCGCGGTCCATGCTCATCGCGCCGCCACCTGCAGGCCGGCCAGCGGCTCGAGCACCCACTCGATCAAGGTGCGCTTCTCGGCCACCAGGCTGGCCTGCACGCGCATGCCGGCCTTCAGCGACGCACGCCAGGCGAGCGCGGCGCTGTCGGTGGGCTCGATCGCGACGCGCACGCGGTAGACACTGGCGTCGCCCGGCAGGCCGTCGGCCGGCGACACCGCGCTTTGCGCCACCTCGCGCACGCGCGCCGGCAACTGGCCGAAGCGCGCATACGGAAAGGCGTCGACGCGCAGCTTCACGCGCGTGCCCGGCTGCACGAAGCCGGCGGCACGCGTCGGCACGTCGAGCTCGGCCTCGAGTTCGCCGTCGGCCGGCAGCAGCGTGGCCAGCAACTGGCCGGCCGCGACCGCCTGGCCGGGGCTGGCCAGCAGCGCGGCCACGCGGCCGGCCTGGGGCGCCAGCACCGCCATCTCGCGGCGGGCCTCGTTCTCGGCCTGCTGCTGCGTCAGCGCCTGCGCCTCGCGCTTGAGCTGCGAGCCTTCGCGGTCGGCCTGCAGCGGCAGCGCCTGGCGCTGCGCGCGCGCCGTGGACAGGTCCTGCTGCAGCCCGAGCCGCTGGCGCTCCAGCGTGGCCAGGCGCGAGCGCTGGTCCAGCACCTCGGCATTCTTCTCGGCCACCTCCACCGGCGACACCGCGCCCGAACGCACCAGCTCCGGGTAGCGCGACGCGACGTCCTGCACCACGTCGACGCGCTCGCGCTGCAGCGCGATCTCGCGCTCTTGCTGCTGCAGCGCGGCGGCCAGGTTGGCGATGCGCGCATCCAGCGCGCCGGCCTGCTGGCGCGCCTGTTCGCCCTGCTGCTGCAGCTCGCCGAGCAGCGCGCTCTGGCGGCTCGAGAGCGATTGCGCCACCGCCGACTGCGTCGGCCCCTGCGCGCTGGACTGCTCGTTGGACAGGCGCAGCACCGGCGCGCTGGCCGCCACCTGCTGGCCCTGCGCGGCCCCGCCCGGCAGCACCACGCCGGCCTGCGGCGCCACCAGCCGCAGCACGCCGCCGCGCGGCAGCAGCACGCCGCCGACGGTCTCCTGGCGCGCGAAGCCCTGCGTCGCGGCGAACGCGACCAGGGCCAGCACCAGCAGCACGAAGAAGGCCGTCCACGCGGCCTGCCGCGGGCTGCGCGTCAGCACGATGGCACCGTGGAACTTCTGGCGCTGGTGGTCGATGGCCTGGCGGCGGAACAGGTCGGGCACGTCGCGGTGGGGGGTCGGTTGCAGGGCCGCGGAAACGGCCCCGACGCGGAGCGTACCGGAGATTGCGCCCGCCGGGCTCAGGTGCTGTCGCGCACCACCAGCTGGTAGCCGGCGTCGATGGCCGGCCGCGCGACGCTCTCGCCGCGCATCAGCGCGAGCAGCATGCGCGCCGCCGCGGCGCCCACCTCGGCGCGCGGCGTGCGCACCGTCGTCAGCGACGGCAGCATCTGGTCGCTGCCGGTCAGGTCGTTGAAGCCGGCGATCGCGATGCGCTCCGGCACCGCCACGCCCAGGCGCAGCGCCGCCAGCAGCGCGCCCTGCGCCAGGTCGTCGTTGCAGAAGAAGATCGCGTCGACCGGGCGCTTCAGCTCGAGGATCTGCTCCAGCATCTGCCCGCCCAGCGCCAGCGACGACGGCGCCGGGTTCAGCCACTCCAGCGTCGCGTCGTAGGCGCCTGCGGCCTGCAGCTCGCGGCGCCAGCCTTCGCGCCGCTGCATCGTGCGCGGGTCGAGCTGCGCCGCGGCGAACGCGATGCGCCGGCGCCCGCGCGCCAGCAGGTGGCGCGTCAGCGTGGCCGCCGCCTCGGCCTGCGAGAAGCCGACGCTGTAGACGCCCGGCACCTCCGACAGCTCCATCAGGTGCACGCAGGGCACGCCGCTCTGCGCAATCAGCGCCCGCGTCGCATCGCTGCGGTCCAGCCCGGTCACCATCAGCCCGGCCGGGCGGTGTTGCAGCTGCTCGCGCAGCAGTTGTTCCTCTTCGCCGATGTCGTAGTGCGTGACGCCGATCAGGCTTTGGTAGCCGGCAGCGCGCAGCGTGCGCTGCACTTCTTCCAGCAGGTCGACGAACAAGGCGTTCGACAGCATCGGGATCAGCACCGCGACGTGCGCGCTGTGGCGCGAGGCCAGCGCGCGCGCCGCCGGGTCGGGCACGTAGCCCAGGCGCAGCGCCGCGCTCTTGACGCGCGCGACCAGGTCGGGGTGCACCGCGCGCTCGCCGCGCAGCGCGCGCGACACGGTGATCGGGCTCACCTCGGCCAGCCGGGCCACGTCGGCCAGGGTCACGCGGCCGGTGGCGCGCGGGCGGGCAGGGACAGTGCTCATCGGGTCGTCGTCACACGCTGATCAGGGAAAGTCCGCATCGGAAGGCGCGCCATTGTTCACTAGGATAGCGCTGTCCTGCAACCGGGCGGATGCAGTGATTCCCCTGATGTTCGCCGTTTTCCCAGAAATGGACAGCGCTGTCCTTCAACCCGTGGCACACAGATGATCGGTTCGGTGGTGATGATGGGCGTGGCCGGTTGCGGCAAGTCGACGGTGGGTGCCGCGGTGGCCGGGGCCGAGGCCTTGCGCCTGGTCGAAGGCGACGACCACCACAGCGCGGCGAGCCGCGACAAGATGAGCCGCGGCATCCCGCTCACCGACGCCGACCGCGACGGCTGGCTGACGACGCTGGCCGGCGAGCTGGCGCTGCACCCGCAGGGCATCGTGCTCACGTGCTCGGCCCTGCGCCGCGCCTACCGTGAGCGGCTGCGCGCGGCGGCCCCGGCGCTGCGCTTCGTCTTCCTCGAGCTGACGCGCGACCAGGCGCTGGCGCGCGTGACGGCGCGCGCGTCCTCGCACTTCTTCTCGGCCAGCCTGGTCGACAGCCAGTTCCAGACGCTGGAGTCGCCGGTCGGCGAACCGCGGGTGTTGCGCGTGGACGCGACGGCGCCCTTGCCCGAACTGCAAAGCCGGATTTCGGCCTGGCTGCATGCCACGGAGACACCATGACCCCGAACCCTGATCGAGCGCCGCTGCTGCAGCGCATCGCCAACGCCGCGATGGCGTCCTGCCTGGGCGTGATGGCGGTGGCGGTGTTCATCAACGTCGTGCTGCGCTACGGCTTCGGCAGCGGCGTCGCGGCCAGCGAAGAGCTGTCGCGGCTGCTGTTCGTCTGGATGGTCTTCATCGGCGCGACGGCGGCTTACCCGCTGGGCGAGCACATGGCCTTCACCAGCCTGCTGGGCCTGCTGCAGCGCAAGCCGCGCGCGATGCAGGCCCTGACGCTGCTGATCCGCGCGCTGGTGGTGCTGGCCTGCGTGCTGCTCGCCTGGGGCGCCTGGCAGCAGGTGCTGGTCGGCATGGACAGCCGCTCGGTGGTGCTGAACTACCCGGCGGCGCTGCTGCCGCTGCCGGCCTTGCTGTGCGCTGTCGCGATCGGCGCGATGGCGTTCGTCGAGCTGGTCCGCAACCGGCCGATGGCGCTGGGCCATGGCGCGGAGGTCGAGTGATGTCGCCCGAAGGTCTCGCATTCATCGTCTTCTCCGCCGGCATGCTGGTGCTGATGGGCATCGGCATGAACATGGCGCTCGCGCTGGTGCTCACCGGCGCCGGCATGGCCTGGGTGCTCGGCTTCTGGGACACCCAGCTGCTGGCGCAGAACCTGGTGGCCGGCATCGACAGCTTCCCGCTGCTGGCGGTGCCGTTCTTCATCCTGGCCGGCGAGCTGATGAACTCGGGCGGCATCAGCCGCCGCATCATCGACATGGCGCAGGCCTGGGTCGGCCACATCCGCGGCGGGCTCGGCTACGTCGCGATCGGCGCGGCGGTGCTGATGGCCAGCATGAGCGGCTCGGCGCTGGCCGACACCGCGGCGCTCGCCACCATCCTGCTGCCGATGATGCGCCAGCAGGGCTACCCGATGGCCACCTCGGCCGGGCTGATCGCGTCGGGCGGCATCATCGCGCCCATCATCCCGCCGTCGATGCCGTTCGTGATCTACGGCGTCACCACCAACACCTCGATCTCGGCGCTGTTCATCTCGGGCATCGTGCCGGGGCTGTTGATGGGCGTCGGGCTGATCTTCGCGTGGCGCTGGGTGCTGCGCCGCATCGAGCTGCCGTCGGGCACGCCGCTGCCGATGCGCGCGCGCCTGAAGGCGACCGCCAAGGCCTTCTGGGCGATGCTGATGCCGGTGATCATCATCGGCGGCATGAAGAGCGGCGTCTTCACGCCGACCGAGGCGGCGGTGGTGGCGGCCTTCTATGCGTTGGTGGTGGCGCTGTTCGTGCACCGCGAGATGCGCATCCCCGAGATCGGCGGCGTGCTGGTGCGGGCGGCCAAGACGACGGCGATCGTGATGTTCCTGTGCGCCGGGGCGCAGGTCGCGAGCTACATGATCACGCTGGCCGACCTGCCGAGCGTGCTGACGAGCTGGCTGGGCCCGCTGGTCGAGAGCCCGCGCCTGCTCATGGCGGTGATGATGATCGTGCTGGTGCTGATCGGCACCGCGCTGGACCTGACGCCGACCATCCTGATCTTCGGTCCGGTGATGCTGCCGATCGCGGTGAAGGCCGGCATCGACCCGGTCTATTTCGGGCTGATGTTCATCCTGAACGGCGCGATCGGGCTGATCACGCCGCCGGTGGGCACGGTGTTGAACGTCGTCGCCGGCGTCGGCCGCCTGCCGATGCACAGCGTGATCAAGGGCGTCAACCCGTTCCTGCTGGTCTACGTGCTGCTGCTGGCGCTGTTCGTCGCCTTCCCGCAGATCGTCATCGCGCCGGTGCACTGGCTGCGCTGAGCGTCCTTCTTCTTCCATCCCCCTCGAGGAGACAACTCGTGAACATGATTCGCCGCACCCTCATCGCCGCCGCCGCGGCTGCCGTGCTTGCTGCGCCGCTGGCCGGCTTCGCCCAGGACATCAAGCCGCGCCTGATCCGCTTCGGCTACGGGCTCAACGAGCAGAGCAACCAGGGGAGGGCTGCCAAGTTCTTCGCCGAGCAGGTCGAGAAGGCCTCGGGCGGCAAGATGAAGGTGCGCGCGATCGGCGCGGCCGCGCTGGGCCCGGACGTGCAGATGCAGCAGGCGCTGATCGGCGGCGCGCAGGAGATGATGGTCGGCTCGACCGCGACGCTGGTCGGCATCACGAAGGAGATGGCGCTGTGGGACACGCCGTTCCTGTTCAACAACGCGAAGGAGGCCGACACCGTGCTGGACGGCCCGATCGGCCAGAAGGTCAACGCGAAGCTGCAGGACAAGGGCCTGGTCGGGCTCGCGTACTGGGAGAACGGCTTCCGCAACCTCACCAACAGCAAGCGCCCGATCACGAAGCTGGAAGACCTGAACGGCGTCAAGCTGCGCGTGATGCAGAACAACGTCTACCTGGACAGCTTCAAGACGCTGGGCGCGAATGCGGTGCCGCTGCCGTTCTCGGAGCTGTTCAGCGCGCTGGAGACCAACACGGTCGACGGGCAGGAGAACCCCTACAACACCATCCTGTCGAGCAAGTTCTTCGAGGTGCAGAAGTACCTCAGCATCACCAACCACGTCTACAGCCCGTGGATCGTGCTGGTGAGCAAGAAGTGGTGGGACCAGCTGTCGAAGGACGAGCAGAAAGTGCTGGCCGATGCAGCGAAGGCGAGCCGCGATTTCGAGCGCAAGGACACGCGCGAGGAAGCGGGCCGCGCGCTGGCCGACCTGAAGGGCAAGGGCATGCAGATCAACGAGCTGTCGCCGGTCGAGGCGGGGCGCATGCGCGACAAGCTGACGCGCGTGAATGCCGGCATCGGGGCGAACATCGGGATGGACCTGTGGCAGGAGACGCAGGGGGAGTTGGCTCGTCTGCGCAAGTAGGTCTTCTCTTGTTTTCGCCGCGTGGGGAGCTGGGGGGCTCCTCTGCGGTCATGTCCCCCGCGCCTTGATTGCCTGGCGGCAATCAAGGCGCTCCTCCTTTACTTCCCTCCGAGGAGCCCCCCAGCTCCCCACGCCGCACCGCGCACTTCCCCCCAAAAAAAGAGCGTGCGTCGTGTTTTTGGGGGGGAGGGAGCGGTGCGCGACGCGAGGAGGTGGGGTGCTCCTCGGAGGGAAATAAAGGAGGAGCGGAGGGCCTGCCGCCAGGCAGGCGTTCCGCGGGGGACATTCCCGCCGAGGAGCGCCCCACCTCCTCGCGGCAAAAGAACCATCAGCGCGAGAACGAATCGACGACGCTGCCATCGACCCCGATGGCCTTGACCGTGATGGTCGAGTCCTTGATGTCCAGCCGCAGGTAGTGGTTCACCGCGCTCGCCTTCGCGTTCAGCGAACCGATCGCACGGAACCCCGCCAGGTCGGAGCCGCCGCCGCCGGTGATCACGTACACCGTGCCTTTCGCGTCGTCGCGCACGCCGGCCGGGTTGCTGCTGTCGGCATACACCGGCACCGAGCGCTCGTACACGTGGTTGTGGCCCGAGATCACCATCTTCACCTTGAACTTGCTGAAGTCCTGCAGCAGCGTGTTCCACGAGGCGTTCGCCGCGTGCCCGTCCGAGTACGTCACCAGCGGCGCATGCGTCAGCACGATGGTGTTCCTGATCAGCGGGTTGGCCGCCGCCTTGGCCAGGTCGTAGCGCAGCCAGTCGAGCTGGTGCTTGTAGTAGTACGAGTCGTAGTTGCTCTCGTTGGCCGCGGTGCAGTTGTTCGAACACTCCATCAGGTTGTAGTAGTCCGAGTTCAGGTGCATCACCGCGAAGTGCGTGTTCTTGTAGTCGAACGAGTAGTACATGAACTCGCCGTACACGCCCCGGGTCTTGGCGCACGCCGAGGCATAGAACTCGCTGTCGGTGAAGTGCTTCACGTCACTGCGCGTCCAGTCCTGGAAATAGGCCTTGGCCTGCGTGTGGTTGGGCACCAGCTTCTGCACGCTCGCCTGGTCGAACACGTCGCAGAAGCCGTTGCCGAACTTGTCGGGGTACCAGCCGTCGCCGAAGTTGTCGTCATGGTTGCCGACCACCGGGAAGTAGTACACCGGCAAGCCCGCCGCCGGCGTCTTGGTCTGCAGCGGCGCGATGATCTCCTTGAAGCTGCCCTTGGACGCATCGCTCGGGCAATCGCCGCGCTGCACCCAGTTGGTCGACTTGTCGTAGCCGGTGATCATGTCGCCGGTGTTGAACACGAAGGCGGCCGACTTCTCCGCCGCCATCTTGCCGACCAGGTTCATGTGGATGACGTTGCCGTCGCAGCCGCCGCCGGCCCGGCTGTCGCCGTAGGCCAGGAAGCTGAAGCTGGTGCCGTCGCCGGCCGGCGTGCTGGGCGCGGCCGCTTCGGCCGATTCGCCGCCACCACCACCGCTGCAGGCCGCCACGACCGCCAGCACGAGCAGGCCCAGGTGAAGAAGACGATGCATCGCAGGACCCCGTTCAGTATTCATAGGCGCCGACGTCGATCTTGCCGCCTTGCGGCCGCGCGGTCGCCAGGTAGTCGCGCGCGACCAGCGCCGTGGGCACGCCGGTGTCGATGGCCGGGCTGGTGCTCTTCAGCGTCAGCGGCGTGCCGCCGGTGGTGGTGGCGTACTGCGGGTCGAGCACGCGGCTCGCATCCGTGAGACCCGTCACCGTCGAGTACAGCGTCGGCCACTGCCCCGCCGGCACCTGGGTGTCGTTCAGCGAGAAGGTGGGCGCGCCGTTCGAGGTCCAGTAGATGTTGCCGCTGATGCGCAGCGTCGCGAAGTTCGTCAGCGCGTCGCCGTTGACCTTGATCACCGGCCGGTTCGCCGAGCCGTAGATGATGTTGTTGACGATCTCGACGCCGGTGCCGGCCTGCCCGACCTCGGATTCGTTGGACAGGAAGATCGAGCCCTGGCCCGCCGTCGCGGTGTTGTAGCAGCTGTTGTTGTAGATGCGCACGTTCGACGACGACGAGGTGGCCACGCAGGCCCAGGTGGCGTTGACGACGACGTTGTTGCGCACGATGCCGTCATAGCTCTCGTAGTTGCCGTCGACCAGCCGCTCGGCATCGGTCTCCTGGCCCAGCATGATCGCGTGGCCGTTGTCGGCGCGCCCGATGTTGACCAGCAGGTTGTTCTCGAAGATCGTGCTGCGCGCATTGCCCTTGGCGTACATGCCGAAGTCGGGCACGTCGTGCACGTAGTTGCCGGCGACGCGCGTGTTGTTGGCGCCGACGATGTCGATGCCCTGGGCATTGCTGCCCGGCGTCACGACGCCGGCGCTCTGGAAGATCTCGTTGTCCAGCACTTCCACGTCGTTGGCGGTGCGCACCAGCTTGACCACGTCGGCCACGCTGCAGCACAGCTTGTTGCCCTGGATGCGCACCTTGGCGGTGTCGACCTTGATCACGTTGCCGTCGTCGCCGCCGGTGGTGCTGCCGCGCACCTCCAGGCCCTGCACCGTCCACCAGCTGGCAAAGCAGTCGGTGTTGCCGGTGCCGCTGCCGATCGCGTCCTCGTCGCAGGCGTCGTTGTAGAAGTAGATCGTCGGGCCGGTGCCGCTGCGCTGCAGGACCGGCCGCTCGCCGTTGTAGCCGCGCAATGTGATGCGGGCGGTCGAGGTGCCTGCCGTGCGGATCACGATCGCCTCGCTGTAGGTGCCGGCGCGCACCTGGATGGTGTCGCCGGGCTGCGCGCTGTCGACCCCCTTCATGATGGTCTTGAACGGTGCGTCCAGCGTGCCGGCGGCGCTGTCGCTGCCGCTGTTGCTGACGAACCAGCTCTTGCCGTTGGAGCTGCCGCCGGGTGCGAAGCTGGCGCTGACGGTGGTGGCCGCGCTCATCGTCACGGTGCAGGACGCGCTGCCGCTGCAGGCGCCGCCCCAGCCGCTGAAGACGTAGCCGGTGGCCGGCACGGCGTTCAGCACGTAGCTGTTGCCTTGCGACAGCGAGAGGTTGCAGTCGGTGCTGCACGACAGGCCGGCCACCGTCGAGGTGATGCTGCCGGAGCCGTCGACGTGGACCTGCAGCGCAAGCTGCGGTCCGTCGGATCCGCCGCCACCGTTGTCGCCGGAGCCCCCGCCACCCCCACCGCCGCTGCAGGCGGCCAGGATGGAGACGGTCATTGCGGCGGCCGCCGCGAAACGCTGAACTCTGCTGATGCTCACTGCCAGGACCCCGGATGCCACTCACCGGGTCGACAGCCCGGGCGAGTCGGGATTGTCCGACAACGAGGCGGCCCGTGCCGCCGCGCATCCCCCCTAGTCAGGTGGCCCCTGGATCAGCGGGAGAAGCTGTCGAGCACCGTGCCGTCCTTGCCGGTCACCTTGACCGAGACGGTGCTGCCGTTGACGTCCAGCCGCATGTAGTGGTGCGCTGCCGTCGCCTTCGCGTTCAGCGGCCCCAGCGTCTTGAAGCCCGCCAGCGCCGAGCCGCCGCCGCCGGTGACCACGTAGACGGTGCCCTTGGCATCGTCGCGCACGCCGTTCGGGTTGGCATCGTCGGCATACACCGGCACCGAGCGCTCGTAGACGTGGCTGTGGCCCGAGATGACCATCTTCACCTTGTACTTGCTGAACTCCTTCACCAGCGTCGGCCACGAGGCCACCGGCGCATGGCCGTCCGAGTACGAGATCACCGGCGCGTGCATCAGCACCACGGTGTTCTGGATGGCGGTGTTGGCGGCGTTCTTCGCCAGGTCGTAGCGCAGCCAGTCGAGCTGGTGCTTGTAGTAGTACGCGTCGTAGTTGCCTTCGTTGGCCGCAGTGCAGTTGCTCGAGCACTCCATCAGGTCGTAGTAGTCGGAGTTGACGCGCAGCACGACGAAGTGGGTGTTCTTGTAGTCGAACGAGTAGTACATGAAGTCCGGGTATACGCCGTTGCGCGTCTTCGCGCAGGCCGCGGTGTAGAACTCGGCATCGCTGTAGTGCTTGACGCTCGCGGTCGTCCAGTCCTTGAAGTAGGCCTTGCTCTGGGTGTGGTTGGGCACCAGCTGCTTCGGGTCGAACACGCTGCAGAAGCCGTCGCCGAACTTGTCCGGGTACCAGCCGTCGCCGAAGTTGTCGTCGTGGTTGCCGACCACCGGGTAGTAGAAGACCGGCAGGCCGGCGGCCGGCGTCTTGGTCTGCAGCGGCGCGATGATTTCCTTGAAGCTGCCCTTGGATGCATCGCTCGGGCAATCGCCGCGCTGCAGCCAGTTGGTCGACTTGTCGTAGCCGGTGATCATGTCGCCGAGGTTGAAAACGAACGAGGCCGGCTCGGCCACCATGCGGCTCACCAGCGCCATGTGCGCGACGTTGCCGTCGCAGCCGTTGCCCGAGCGGCTGTCGCCGTAGGCCATGAAGGTGAAGGCCCCGCCGGCCACCGGCGCGGCGCCGGTCGTGAAGGTCCAGCTCTTGGCGGCGGCCAGCGCGTTGCCGGTCACGTCCTTCACCGCGGTGCCCAACTGGGCGGTGTAGGTGGTGCCGTAGGCGAGGGCGGCCGACGGCGTGAAGACCGCGTTCGAGCCGGAGCACGACACCGCGCCGGCCACGCCGTTGATCGACAGGCTGGCGCTGGTGACGGTGCTGCAGTTGACCGCTTCCGAGAACGTCACCGACGCCGGGCTGGTGATCGCCACCGAGGTGGCGCCGGCGGCCGGGCTGGTGCTGGAGACCGTCGGCGGCGTCGTGTCCGACGGCGTGCTGGACGTGAACGTCGCGGTGACGGCGGCGGCCTGCGCCATCGTCACGGTGCAGGCGCCGACGCCCGAGCAGGCGCCGCTCCAGCCGCTGAAGCTCGCGCCGCTGGCCGGCGTGGCCGCCAGCGTGACGACGGTGCCCGAGGCGAAGCTCGGCGAGCAGCTGGTGCCGCAGGCCGTGGCCGGCGTGGTGATCGCCACCGTGCCGCTGCCGCTGGTCGTCACCGTCAGCGTGAGCTTGGGCCGCTCGGTGAAGGTCGCGCTGACCTTCTGGCTGGCGCCCATCGTGACGCTGCAGGTCGGCACCGTGCCGCTGGCGGCGCAGGCATCGCCCCAGCCGGCGAACTGGAAGCCGTCGGCGGCCGTGGCGGTCAGCACCGTGGTGGCGCCGCTGTCGTAGGTGGCGCTGCAGGTCGCGCCGCAGTCGAGCGCGCCGGAGGCGGCCTTGATGCTGCCCGAGCCGGTCTTGCTGGCCGTCAGCGTGTAGGTGATGGTCTGGAACGTCGCGTTGACGGCGGTCGAGCTCGACAGCGTCACCTTGCAGGTCTCGGCGGTGCCGGTGCAGGCGGACGTGTTGGTCCAGCCGGCGAAGCGCTGCTTGGCGGCGGCCTTCGCGGTCAGCGTGACCTGGGTGCCCATCGGCAGCATCTCGGCGCAGTCGCCGGGGCAGTTGATGCCCGACGGCGCCGACTGCACCGTGCCGCTGCCGCTCACGTTGACGTTGATCGCCGCCATGCTGGCGGGCGTCGGCGCGAAGCTCGCGCTGACGGTCTGCGCGCTCGACAGCGTCACCTTGCAGCTGCCGGTGCCGGTGCAGCCCGCGCCGCTCCAGCCGCTGAACGAGAAGCCGCTGGCCGGCGCGGCCGACAGCGTGACGCTGCTGCCCTGCGGGTAGTTCTCGCTGCAGTCGCTGCCGCAGCTGATGCCGGCCGGCGCCGAGCTGACGCTGCCGGAGCCGCTCAGCGTCACGTTCAACGCGAAGCTGGGCACCGGCAGCGCGGTGAAGGTGGCGGTCACCGAGCGCGCGCTGCTCATCTGCACCGTGCAGCTGCTGCCGGTGCAGGCGAGGCCGCTGCCGCTCCAGCCGCTGAAGGCGTAGCCGGTGGCCGGCTGGGCCGTCAGCGTGACGGCGGTGTTGGCGGCGTAGTTGCCGATGCAGTCGCTCGCGGTCGCGCAGCTCAGCGTGCCGACGTCCGCGCTGACCGTGCCGCCGCCGGCGATGGTGACGGCCAGGTTGAAGCGGGTGCCGGTCTGCTGGCTGAAGGTGGCGGTGACGGACTTGGATGTCTCCACCGTCACCGCGCAGTCGGCGGTGCCGCTGCAGTTGACCGCGCTGCCGCTCCAGCCGGCGAAGGCATATCCGCTGGCCGGAGCCGCGCTCAGCGTGACCTGGGTGCCGCTGTCGAAGGCCTGGCTGCAGTCGGCGCCGCAGTCGATGCCGGCCGGCGTCGACTGCACCTGGCCCTGGCCGATGCGGCTGACGGTCAGGCTGGCCTGGGCGGTGGGCGCGGGGGCGGCGTCTTCCTCGCCCTTGCCGCACGCGGCGAGGACGAGCAGGGCGGCGAAGGGCAGCGCGAGGCGAAGGTGCTTCATGGAGGACAGGACCGATCAGTATTCGTAGGCGCCGACGTCGATGGTCCCGTTCAGCGGCCGTGCCGTGCCCAGGTAGTCCTTCGTGACGAGCGAGGTGGCGACACCGGTGTTGATGGCCGGGCTGGTGCTCTTCAGCGTCAGCGGCGTGCTGCCGGTGGTGGTGGCGTACTGCGGGTCGACGATGCGGCTGGTGTCGGTGCGGCCGGTGACGGCCTTGTACTGCGCCGCCCACTGCGTGGACGAGATGCTGTTGTCCTTCAGCGAGAAGCCGGGCGCGCCGCCCGTCGCGTAGTAGATGTTGCCGTCGATGCGCAGCGTCGTGAAGTCGGTCATCGCATCGCTGTTCACCTTGATCAGCGGGCGCCCGGCCGAGCCGTAGATGATGTTGTTGTAGATCTCGATGTTGACGCCCGGGGTGCCGATCTCGGATTCGTTGGACACGAAGATCGAGCCCTGGCCGGCGGTCGCGGTGTTGTAGCAGCTGTTGTTGTAGATGCGCACGTTCGACGACGACGAGGTCGCGACGCAGGCCCAGGTGGCGTTGACCACGACGTTGTTGCGCACGATGCCGTCGTAGCTCTCGTAGTTGCCGTCGACCAGCCGCTCGGTGTCGGTCTCCTGGCCCAGCATGATCGCGTGGCCGTTGTCGGCGCGGCCGATGTTGACGAGCAGGTTGTTCTCGAACAGGGTGTTGCGCGCATTGCCCTTGGCGTACATGCCGAAGTCGGGCACGTCGTGCACGTTGTTGCCGGCGACGCGGGTGTTGTTGGCGCCGACGATGTCCACGCCCTGCGCATTCGTGCCCGGGGTCACGAGGCTGGTGTTCTGGAAGATCTCGTTGTCCAGCACTTCCACGTCGTTGGCGGTGCGCACCAGCTTCACGATGTCGGCCACGCTGCAGCACAGCTTGTTGCCCTGCAGGCGCACCTTGGCGGTGTCGATCTTGACGACGTTGCCGTCGCCGCCGCCGCTGGCGCTGCCGTGCACCTCCAGGCCCTGCAGCGTCCACCAGCTCGCGAAGCAGTCGGTGTTGCCGGTGCCGGTGCCGATGGCGTCCTCGTCGCAGGCGCTGTTGTAGAAGTAGATCGTCGGGCCGGCGCCGTTGCTCTGCAGCACCGGGCGCTCGCCGTTGTAGCCGCGCATCGTGATGCGGGCCGACGCGGTGCCGGCGCTGCGGATCACGACCGATTCGGTGTAGGTGCCGGCGCGCACTTCGATGACGTCGCCGGCGGTGGCCACGCCGACCGCCTTCATGAGGGTCTTGAACGGCGCCGTGAGGCTGTTGCCGGCGGCCGAATCGCTGCCGCCGGGGCTGACGTACCAGCTCTTGCCGCTGCCGCCGGAGCTGGTCGCGGTGAAGGTGGCCGTCACCGACTTCGCGGCCGACATCGTCACCGCGCAGGTGCTGCTGCTGCCCGAGCAGGCGCCGCCCCAGGCGGTGAAGGTGTAGCCGCTGGCCGGGGTGGCGGTCAGCGTGACGCTGGTGTTGGCCGCGAAGCTGGTGCAGCCGGTGCCGCAGGCGGTGCCGGTGGGCGAGCTCGACACCGTGCCCGAGCCGGTGGTCGACACCGTCAGTGCATAGGTCGAGGTGGGGGTGGCGGTGAAGACCGCGGTCGCGCTGGCCGCGGCATTGACGGTCACCTGGCAGGTGGCGCTGGTGCCGGTGCAGGCGCCGCTCCAGTTGCTGAAGGTGTAGCCGCTGGCCGGCGTCGCGCTCAGCGTCACCGCGGTGCCGGCGTTGACCGTCGCGCTGCAGGTGCTGCCGCAGGCGATGCTAGCGCCGCTGGCGTTGACGGTGCCGCTGCCCTGCTTGACGACGGTCAGCGTGTAGGTGTTCAGCGCGAAGGCGGCGCCGACGGTGGTGGTGGCCGTGGGCTTCAGCGTGCAGCTGCCGCCGGCGGTGGTCACCGTGCCGATGGTGGCGCAGGCGCCGGTCCAGCCGCCGAAGTGCGAGGCGGTGCCGCTGGTGGCGGTCAGCGTGACGCTCGTGCCGCTGGCCAGCGTCGTGGTGCAGGCGGTCGGGCAGTTGATGCCGGCGGGGCTGGACACCAGCGTGCCGGCGCCGTTGCCGGTGACGGCGGTGTTCAGCGCGACGCTGCTGGCCGGCGTGGCGGTGAAGCTGGCCGACACGCTGCGCGCGGCCGACATCGTCACCACGCAGGTGTTGGTGCCCGAGCAGCCGGCGCCGCTCCAGCCGCTGAACGAATAGCCCGAGGCGGGCGATGCAGTCAGCGTGACGACGGTGTTGTTGTTGAAGCTCGCGTTGCAGGTGCTGCCGCAGGCGATGCCGGCGGGCGACGAGTTCACCGTGCCGGAGCCGCTGGTGCCGACGCTCAGCGCGAAGGTGGACGCGGCCACCGGCGTGAAGCTGACGCTGACGCTGCGTGCGCTGCTCATCGTCACGGCGCAGGTGCTGCCGCTGCACGAGACGCCGCTGCCGCTCCAGGCACCGACCTGGTATCCGCTGGCCGGGGTGGCCGTCAGCGTGACCACGGTGCCGGTCGCGAAGCTGCCGCCGCAGTCGGTGGCGCTGCTGCACGAGAACGGCGTCACGTTCGACGCCACGGTGCCCGAGCCGGCGACGGTCACGTCGAGCGCGTACTCGGTGGCATTCACCTGGCTGAAGGTGGCTTGCAGCGCCTTCGACTTGTCCAGCGTCACGGTGCAATCGCCGGTGCCGGTGCAGCCGGCATCGCTGCCGCTCCAGCCGACGAACTGGTTGCCCGAGGCCGCCGCGGCATGCAGCGTCACGGCCGAATCCTGCGTGTAGGTGCCGCTGCAGTCGACGCCGCAGTCGATGCCGCCCGGTGTCGAGGCCACGGTGCCCTGGCCGATGCGGTTGACCGACAGCACGGCCATCACCGGCTCCGGCGAGCCCGAGACATCGTCTTCGCCACTCTTCGAGCCGCCGCAGGCGGCCAGCGTGGCGGCCATCACGGCCAGGCTCAGGATTCTGGAGACAGGGGAGAACGCAGGGCGCAGGGTCGAGATCAGGGGCATCGCACTTCAATCCGGGCTAACACCGGGATCCGACACGGAGCCCTGGCCGGACGCATTGTGTTGGCGCCCACTCACGAACCTGTTTCCAGATGTGGGATAGACGGACCGGTCCGGATGGTGGCCGTCGGACGACGGATGGACCGCGTTCGGACCGCGCGTGGGCACCCACTCGCCGCAAACCGTGGTGCAGCGCACACAGACCATCCATCGGCTGTCCGAATGGCTGACATCGGCGGCATCCGGTGTCGGGCCGTTGCAACGCTGCCGCGCGCCATGCGCGCAGCCTGCGCTTCGTGCACCCCCGCGTTTGCGGGGAGCTTGTTACAAAAACAATCGGAAAAGACTTCCGACCGGCGCACCCCGGGCTGGCAGAAGTTGCAGGGTGGGCAGCGCCCGTGCCGGGTCGCCGCAAGGTATGTGGGCACCCCGTAACTCAGGGATTGGCGCTGCCCGGGCGTTCTCCGATCATCCCGACCATTCAAATTGGGAGCTTGAGCGGGGTCTGGGTCTCAACCGGTAATCCGGGGCAGTTTTTTTGAAACACCTGGATTTACCATTCGTCCTTTTCCGGCTCGCGTGTTCCCCTCGATGGCAACGCTGGCTTTTCTCAAATTCAACCGCAGACTTATTCGCGGAACACATCGTCCATAAAGAATCATGACCACCGTTGCGATCGTCGGGTTGGGGTATGTCGGATTGCCGCTGGCAGTTGAATTCGGCAAGAAATACAAAACCATTGGCTTTGATTTGTCCGCGCCCAAGATCGCGGCATACCGTGAATTCACCGACCCGACCGGCGAGGTCAGCACCGAGGCGCTGAAATCTGCCACCTTGTTGCAACCCACCACCGACCCGGCGGCCCTGAAGGACGCCGATTTCATCGTCGTCGCCGTGCCGACGCCGGTCGACGACGCGCACAACCCGGACCTGTCGCCGCTGATCGGCTCCAGCACCTCGGTCGGGCGCAACCTGAAGCGCGGCGCCACCATCGTTTTCGAATCCACCGTGTACCCCGGCGCGACCGAAGAGGTCTGCATCCCGATCCTCGAGAAGGAGTCGGGGCTGAAGTGGAAACAGGATTTCTTCGTCGGGTATTCCCCCGAGCGCATCAACCCGGGCGACAAGCAGCACACGCTGACCACCATCACCAAGGTGGTCTCGGGCGACACGCCGGCCACGCTGGCGCTGGTGGCCGAGATGTACGGCAGCATCATCACGGCCGGCGTCTACCCGGCGGCGAGCATCAAGGTGGCCGAAGCCGCCAAGGTGATCGAGAACACCCAGCGCGACCTGAACATCGCGCTCGTCAACGAGCTGTCGCTGATCTTCCACCGCATCGGCATCGACACCCTCGAGGTGCTGGAAGCCGCCGGCACCAAGTGGAACTTCCTGCCGTTCCGCCCGGGCCTGGTGGGCGGCCACTGCATCGGCGTCGACCCGTACTACCTGACGCACAAGGCCGAGCGCCTGGGCTACCACCCGCAGGTGATCCTGGCCGGGCGACGCATCAACGACGGCATGGGCAAGTACGTCGCCGAGCAGACCATCAAGAACCTGATCCAGGCCGGCTTCCAGGTGAAGGGCGCCGACGTCGTGGTGCTGGGCCTGACCTTCAAGGAAGACTGCCCGGACCTGCGCAACTCGAAGGTGATCGACGTGATCCGCGAGCTGCAGAGCTACGGCGTCACGGTGCACGTGCACGACCCGGTGGCCGCGGCCGACGAGGCGCGGCACGAGTACGGCGTCGACCTGGTGGCCTGGGACGCGCTGCCGAAGGCGCAGGCCATCGTCGCCGCGGTCGCGCACAAGGGCCTGAAGGCGCGGACCATCGACGACTACGTCGCCAAGCTGGTGCCCGGCGGCCTGTACGTCGACGTCAAGAGCCAGGCCGATGCCAAGGCGCTGAAGGCGCGCGGCCTGAACGTGTGGCGGCTCTGAACATGGCCGGCAGCGTGGAAACCACCGCATTCGACACCGTGCTCGACCAGGTGCGCGCCACGCCGCGCCGCTGGCTCGTCACCGGCAGTGCCGGCTTCATCGGCTCGCACCTGCTGGAGCAGCTGCTGCGCGCCGGCCAGCAGGTCACGAGCCTCGACAACTTCTCGACCGGCCACCAGGCCAACCTCGACGAGGTGCGCGCCCTGGTGGGCGAGGACGCCTGGTCGCGCCACGCCTTCATCCGCGGCGACATCGCCGACCTGGCTTCCTGCGCGCAGGCCTGCGAGGGCGTCGACGTCGTGCTGCACCAAGCCGCGCTCGGCTCGGTGCCGCGCTCGATCAAGGACCCGCTGACCACGCACCGCTCGAACGCGACCGGCTTCCTGACGATGCTCGAGGCGGCCCGCGCCGCCGGCGTCAAGCGCTTCGTCTATGCGGCGTCCAGCTCCACCTACGGCGACTCGCCGACCTTGCCGAAGGTCGAGGACCGGATCGGCCGGCCGCTGTCGCCGTATGCCGTCACCAAGTACCTGAACGAGCTGTACGCCGAGGTGTTCGGCCGTTGCTACGGGCTGTCGACCATCGGGTTGCGCTACTTCAACGTGTTCGGCCCGCGCCAGGACCCGAACGGCGCGTACGCCGCCGTGATTCCCCGCTGGGCCGCCGAGATGCTGGACGGCAAGCGCTGCGTCATCAACGGCGACGGCGAGACCTCGCGCGACTTCTGCTTCGTGCTGAACGCGGTGCAGGCCAACCTGCGCGCCGGGCTGGCCGAGGATCCGGACGCATCGAACCAGGTCTTCAACGTGGCCGTGGGCGACCGCACCACGCTGAACCAGCTGCATGCGGCGCTGGCCGAGGCCTTGAGGCACGAATACCCCGGCCTGCGGGTCGAGCCGCCCGAGCATGCGCCGTTCCGCGCCGGCGACGTGCGCCATTCGCTGGCCGACGTGGGCAAGGCGAAGCGCCTGCTCGGCTATGCGCCGACGCACGACGTGGGCGCCGGACTGCTGCAGGCGATCGGCTGGTATGTGCAGCGTGCACGCCAGCCGGCCTGAACCCTTTTGCCCGTTCCGCACGGACGCCGTGCCGCCTTGAATTTCTTTCTTGATTGACTCGACCCAGGACCCGCCATGAACTCCGACAAGATCCGTTCCGTCATCGCCAAGCATGCCCGCCTGTCGGTGGACGCCGCCACGCTGACCGACGACAGCGACCTGTACGCCGCCGGCCTGACCTCGCTGACCACCGTCAACCTGATGCTGGCGCTGGAAGACGAGTTCGACATCGAGTTCTCCGACAAGATGCTCGGCCGCAAGACCTTCGAGAGCATCCGCTCGCTGTCCGAAGCGATCGAAGAACTCGTCAGCGCCTGAGCGCTGCGCCGTCATTCCTGGAGACGACATGTCGCAACCCACCAAGCTCAGCCCCCAACTGCCTGCCCTGCTCGAAGGGCTGCACGGCATCGGCCGCGACGTCATCGCGCCGCACGCCGTCGAGGTGGACCGCGACGCGCGCTTCCCGCACGAGGCCTTCGCCGCGCTGAAGCAGCAGAAGCTGCTGTCCTGCTACGTGCCGGTCGAGTACGGCGGCATGGGCCTGAACATCAGCGACCTGTCGCAGATCTGCGAGGTGCTGGGCCAGTACTGCGGCTCCACCGCGATGATCTTCGCGATGCACCAGATCCAGGTCGGCTGCATCGTGCACCATGCGCTCGAGTCCGAGTTCTTCCGCGGCTATGCGCGCGAGATGGTCGAGCAGCAGCTGCTGATCGCGTCGGCCACCACCGAGCTGGGCATCGGCGGCGACGTGCGCTCCAGCATCTGCGCGGTGCAGGTGACGGGCGACCGCTTCACGCTGGAGAAGCAGACGCCGGTGATCTCGTACGGCGCCACCGCCGATGCGATCCTGGTGACCTGCCGCAAGTCGGAAGACGCGGCGCGCAACGACCAGGTGCAGGTGCTGGTGCGCCGCGCCGACTACGTGCTGACCAAGCTGTCGGGCTGGGACACGCTGGGCTTCCGCGGCACCTGCAGTGAAGGCTTCGTGCTGAAGTCGCAAGGGCGCGCCGAGCAGATCCTGCCGCAGCCGTATGCCGACATCCACCGCCGCACCATGCACCCGTTCGCGCACTGCGTGTGGGCGTCGCTGTGGCTGGGGCTGTCGATCGACGCGGTGGCGCGCGCGCGCAGCGCGGTGCGTGCCGAGGCGCGCAAGAACCCGAGCGTGACGCCGATCTCGGCCACGCGCCTGGCCGAGCTCGACACCGTGCTGTTCTCGATGCGCGGCGGCGTCTACCAGGCGCTGCGCGAGTACCACGACCTGCTGCTCGCCGACGATGCCGAGGCCTTCTCCGGCTTCGGCTTCGCGATCAACATCAACAACCTGAAGCTGACCGCCTCGCAGTTCGTCGTCGAGATCGTCGGCAAGGCGATGCTGATCTGCGGCATCCAGGGCTACCGCAACGATTCCAAGCTGACGCTCGGCCGGCACCTGCGCGATGCGTATGGTGCTGCGCTGATGGTCAACAACGACCGCATCCTCGGCCAGAGCGCCACGATGCAGATCGTGCAGCGCTGAAATGAAGACGTTCACTGTCTTCGATGGGCGCCCGCGCCTTTGCCGAACCGGCGGCTTGGTGCGGAGATCCCGGATTGGCATCCGGGCTACCCGTTCCCGTAGCCCGGATGCCAATCCGGGGCAGCACCCTGGCCAAGCCCCTGCTGCAAGCTGCGCGCCCAGCGCCGACTGAGCCATTTTCAAGGACACCACGCCATGTGCACCCACCACGACGATCCGTACAAGCAGTACCAGGCCGAGCTGATCGAGGCCGGCCTGCTGATTCCCCTGGGCGTGCGCGGCGTCTATGGCCGCAGCGGCACCTTCGAGAACATCATCGACCAGTTCGAGTCGCTGGTGACGCGCGAAGGCGCCTTCCAGGACGCCGAGGTGATGCGCTTCCCGCCGATCTTCAACCGGCAGCACTACGAGCGCATCGACCACATCAACAACTTCCCCGACCTGATGGGCTCGGTGCACAGCTTCCTCGGCGGCGAGAAGGAGCACCAGGCGATGCTGGGCAAGTTCGAGGCCAGGCAGGACTGGACCACCGAACTCTCGCCGGCCGAGGTGATGCTGGTGCCCGCCGCCTGCTACCCGCTGTACCCGACCGCCACCGGCACGCTGACCGACAAGGGCCGCGTGGTCGACCTGAAGACCTTCGTGTTCCGCCACGAGCCGTCGGACGACCCGGCGCGCATGCAGATCTTCCGCCAGCGCGAATTCGTGCGCCTGGGTTCGCCCGAGCAGGCGCTGAACCACCGCAACGACTGGCTGCAGCGCGGCCAGGCCATCCTCGAATCGGTGGGCCTGCCGGTGGCGAAGGTGCTGGCCGACGACCCGTTCTTCGGCCGCGGCGCACGCATGATGAAAGCCACGCAGCGCGAGCAGGACCTGAAGTACGAGCTGGTGGTGCCGATCTGCAAGGAAGACAAGCCGACCGCGATCACCTCGTGCAACTACCACCTGGACCACTTCGGCATCTCGTTCGACATCCTGACGCCGGACGGCAAGCCGGCGCACACCGCCTGCATCGGCTTCGGCCTCGAGCGCATCGCGCTTGCGCTGCTGAAGACGCACGGCTTCGACCCGAAGCGCTGGCCGCACGAGGTGCGCCAGCGCCTGGCGATGGCCTGAGCGAGGCCGGCGCATGAAACGTGTCCTCGCGATCGAGCCGGCGAGCTTCCAGCGGCATCCGATCCACACCGAAGCGCGCACCTGGGCCGAGACCAACTGCTACGCCGACGTGCTGATCGAGCTGCTGCACGGCCTGGGCCACGACCCGGTGCCGGCGCTGGCCTTCACGCTGGGCGTCGACTTCGAAGGCGACCAGTGGACCTTCTTCAAGTTCCCCGATGGCGACCTGTACGACCTGTACGGCGTCGACATCCAGGAGCTTGCAGTGTGGCGCCCGCTGGCCGACCACATCGAGGACCAGGTGGCGGCCGGGCGGCCGGTGCTGGTGGAACTCGATTCGTGGTTCCTGCCCGACACGGCCGGCTCGGCCTACAAGCTCGCGCACACCAAGTCGACGGTGGGGGTGGTCGCCATCGACGTGAAGGCGCGCCGCATGGACTACTTCCACAACCAGGGTTTCTACGCGCTGGACGGCGATGACTTCCGCGACGTGTTCCAGCTGGACGGGCTGGTGCACGAGCGCATGCTGCCGCCGTACATCGAGTACCTCAAGAAGCGCCCGAACTTCACGCCGCCCACCGGCGCGGCGCTGCTCGACGCGTCGCTCGCGCTGCTGCGCAAGCACCTGACGCGCGTGCCGGCCGACAACCCGTTCGAGCGCTTCAAGACGCAGTTCGCGAAAGACCTGGACTGGCTGATGCAGGCCGACATCGCGACCTTCCACACCTACTCGTTCGCGACGCTGCGCCAGTACGGCGCGTGCTTCGAGCTGGCCGAGACCTACCTGCGCTGGCTAGCCGGGCAGGGCGTGGCCGGCACCGCGGCCGCCGCCGATGCGTTCGCGCAGATCTCGCAGACCGCCAAGGCCTTCCAGTTCCAGCTGGCGCGCTCGATGGCGCGCAAGAAGGCGCTGGACCTGGCGCCGATCGACGCGATGGCGCAATCATGGGCAGCAGGGATGGCCGAACTGCAGCGCCTGCGCGGGTGACCCGCCCTGTCATGAAGAGCGCGCTGCCCGGCCACATCGCACGCGTGGCCGCGGTCGTGCTGGACGGCGGCTGGGAGATCGCCGCAGGCGGCGTCGACTGGGCGCCGGTGGCCGAACGCGGCACCGTCGCGGCCAGCCTCGGCGTGGCCGTCGACACGCACGACGGCCGCTACGACGCGCAGGACTGGCACTACCGGCTGCGCTTCGCCGCGCCCGCGCGCACGGCGGCGCAGCGCCAGCAACTGCGCTTCGACGGCCTGGCCGGCCTGGCCGAGGTGTCGCTGAACGGCCAGAAGATCCTCGAGGCGGACAACATGTTCGTCGCCGAGGTGGTCGACGTCACCGCGCTGCTGCAGGCCGACAACGAACTGCAGGTCCGCTTCAAGTCGCTCGACCGCGAACTCGCGGCGCGCCGGCCGCGCCCGCGCTGGAAGACCGCGCTGGTCGAGGTGCAGAACCTGCGCTGGGTGCGCGGCACCTTGCTCGGCCGCATCCCCGGCTGGACGCCGCCGATCCACCCGGTGGGGCTGTGGAAGCCGGTCGTGCTGGAGACCGTCGGCCCGGGCGAGCTGGCCGCGATCGACCTGCAATGCAGCGCCGAGCGCGGCGTGGCCCGCCTGCGGCTGCAGGCGCAGCTGACCGAGGGCAGCGACGTGGCCGAGGCGCGCCTGCGCATCGGCGACCAGGTGCATGCGCTGGCACTGTCGCCCGACGGCCTCGCTGCCGACCTGCACCTGCCCGGGCTGCCGCTGTGGTGGCCGCACACCCATGGCACGCCGGTGCTGCACGACTGCGCGATCGAGCTGCGCCAGGCCGCGCACTGGACGCGCATCGATTGCGGCCGGGTCGGCTTCCGCCAGCTGAAGGTGGCGCGCGACGGCGGCCTGGTGCGCTTCGAGCTGAACGGCGAGCCGGTCTTCTGCCGCGGCGCCTGCTGGACCACCGACGATTTTCTCCGGCTGCACGGCGACCCGCTGCAACTGCGCCGCACGCTCGAACTGGCGCGCGACGGCGGCCTGAACATGCTGCGCATCGGCGGCACGATGACCTACGAGTCGGACGCGTTCTACGCGCTGTGCGACGAACTGGGCATCCTGGTCTGGCAGGACTTCATGTTCGCCAACATGGACTACCCGGTCGGCGACGCGGCCTTCCGCGCGAGCATCGAGCGCGAGGCCGCGTACCAGCTGAACCGGTTGCAGGCCCGTGCATGCATCGCCGCCTACTGCGGCGGCAGCGAGGTGGAGCAGCAGGCCGCGATGCTGGGCCTGCCGGCCAGCGAATGGAGCAACGACTTCTTCGCCGAGACGCTGCCGGCGCTGTGCGCGAGCCGCCATGCCGGCGTGCCGTACTTCCGCTCGTCGCCGTGCGAGGGTGCGCTGCCGTTCCACGTCGGCACCGGCATCTCGCACTACTACGGCGTCGGCGCCTACCGCCGGCCGGTCAGCGACGCGAAGCATGCCGGCGTCAAGTTCACGACCGAGTGCCTGGGCTTCTCGCACGTGCCCGAGCCCGAGACCATCGAGCTGCTGGCCGGCCACCCGACGATCGCGCCGCACCACCCGCTGTGGAAGCAGCGCCAGCCGCGCGACAACGGCGCCGGCTGGGATTTCGAAGATGTCCGCGACCACTACCTGCGCGAGCTGTTCGGCCTCGACCCGGTGGCGCTGCGCAGCCAGGACGTGGCCCGCTACCTGGCGGTGTCGCGCGCGGTGACCGGCGAGGTGCTCAAGCGCGTGTATGCCGAATGGCGCGCGCCGGGCAGCGTCTGCGGCGGCGGCCTGGTGTGGTTCCTGAAGGACCTGTGGCCCGGCGCCGGCTGGGGGCTGGTCGACAGCACCGGGCGACCCAAGGCGGTGTACTGGGCGCTCAAGCGCGCGTGGGCGCCACGCACCGTGCTGATCACCGACGGCGGTCTCGACGGGCTGCAGCTGCAGGTGCACAACGAAGGCCGCGAGCCGCTGCACGGCAGCGTCGAGATCGCGCTGTACCAGGACGGCAGCGTGCGCACCGCCACGGGCAGCGCGCCGCTCGAGCTGGCCGGCCGCAGCCGGGTGGGCCTGCAGGCCGATGCGCTGATCGGGCATTTCGCCGACACCGCGTATGCCTACCGCTTCGGGCCGCCGCAGCACGACGTCGCGGTGGCGCGGCTGAAGGACGCCGACGGGCGGACGCTGGCCGAGGATTTCCATTTTCCGCACGGCATGAACTTCGCGCCGCAGCGCGCCGGCGCGCTGGCTGCGCAGGCGCAGCGCGACGACGACGGCAGCGTGCTCGTGACGCTGTCCAGCGAGGCCTTCGTGCAGTCGGTGCAAGTCGAGTGCGCCGGCTACGTGGCCGACGACGCGCATTTCCACCTCGCGCCGCAGTCGCGCAAGCTGCTGCGCTTCCATCCGCTCGACGCGGTGCCGCGCAAGTTCAAGGCGCACGTCGGCGCGCTCAACCTGCGCGAAGGGGTGACCGTCCGTGCGGACTGACGACGCCCCGCTGCATGCCGCCGGGCTGCCGCGCACCGAGGTGCGGCGCGAGCCGGTGTACCTGGGCGATGCGGCGCGGCCGCTGTTCGGCTGGTACCACGTGGCCGAGGCGGTGCCGCGGCGCGATGGCGTGCTCGTGATCTGCAACCCGATGGGCTACGAGTACGTGCACGGGCATCGCTCGCTGCGCCACCTGGCCGACGACCTGGCGCGCGCCGGCCTGCCGACGCTGCGCTTCGACTACCACGGCACCGGCGACTCGCCGGGCTCCGAGCTCGACCCGGGGCGCCTGCAGCGCTGGCAGGACGACATCCATGCCGCGATCGCCGCGGCGCAGTCGCTGAGCGGCAGCGAGCGCGTCGGGCTGCTCGGCGTGCGGCTGGGTGCGACGCTGGCGACGCTGGTGGCCACGCAGCGCGAGGTCGACTGGCTCGTGCTGTGGAACGTCTGCGCATCGGGGCGCCGCTACGTGCGCGAGATGCAGGCGCTGGACATGGCGGCCGGCGGCGGTGAACGCAAGGTCAGCGCGCCGCTGGAGCCGGCGGGTTTCCTGATGGGGCGCGAGACGCAGGATGCCATCAAGGCGGTGCAGCTGACGCGCGAGGTGCCGCGTGTCGGCGGTCGCACGCTGCTGGTTGCGCGCGATGACCTGATCGGCGAGGAAGAGGCGCTGCGCGAGCACCTGCTGATGCTGGGCGTCGCGACCGACGCGGTGGCCTTTGCCGGCTATGCGGACATGATGGCCGAGCCGGTGCACACCGTGGTGCCGCGCGCGGCGCTGGACGGCATCGTGCAGTGGATGATGGCGCAGGCGGGCTTGCGCGACGCGGCGCCGCCGCTGCTGGCCTCGCCGGCCGGCGCGGCGCGGGCGGAGTTCGGGCACGCGATGCTGGACGGCCGCACGGTGCGACTGGCCGAGAGCCTGTGTGCGCTCGGTGCGCAGGGCCAGCTGTTCGGCATCCATGCGCAGGCGGCTGGCGATGCCGCGCCGCAACGGCCGATGGTGGTGCTGTTCAACTCCGGCACGGTGCACCACGTCGGGCCGAACCGGCTGTACGTGATGCTGGCGCGCGAGCTGGCGGCGCTGGGTTTCCCGAGCGTGCGCTGCGACCTGGAAGGCCTGGGCGACAGCGTGCAGCGCGGGGCCGGGCGCGAGAACCACCCGTATCCCGACAGCGCGGTGCCGGATGCGCAGCAGGTGCTGGCGAGCCTGCGCCAGCGCTTCGGCGTGCGCGAGTTCGTGCTGATGGGGCTGTGCTCGGGCGCGTACACCGCGTTCCAGACCGCGCTGGTCGAGCCGGCGGGGCTGATCAGCGAGCTGGTGCTGATCAACCCGCTGACCTGGCGCTGGGTGGAAGGCGATGCGGTCGACACCCAGCATTTCTCGGCGGTGGCGCACTACAAGGGCACGATGCGCCGACTCGACAGCTGGAAGAAGCTGCTGCGCGGGCAGGTGAACCTGGTCTACCTGGCGGGCGTGGTGCTGTCGCACCTGCGCAAGCAGGTCGCCTCGCGGGTGAGTGCGATCAACGAGCTGCTGTTCCCGTCGCGCGGGCCGCTGCTGTCGCGCCAGCTGCGGCAGCTGTTCGCGGCGAAGCAGAAGGTGTCGCTGTTCGTGTCCTCGGGCGACCCGGGCTGGGACATGCTGCAGGACGGCGCGCGCCAGACCGCGCGAAGGGCGCTGAAGAGCGGTGAGCTGGCGCTGGAGTTCATCGCGGACGCGGACCACACCTTCTCGCGCGACGATGCGCGGCGGCGGGTGATCGCGGCCATCACCCGCAGGTTGCGTTCGTAGCCCGGATGCCAATCCGGGAAGTCTCGGACAAGCCCCGGATTGGCATCCGGGCTACACAAAACCGCGCGGGTTCTGGCTCTGCCAGCGCCACGCATCCGCGCACATCGCGTCGATGTCGCGCGTCGCCGACCAGCCCAGCAGCTCGCGCGCCAGTGACGGGTCCGCATAGCAGGCCGCCACGTCCCCCGGCCGCCGCGGCGTGATGCGATACGGCACCGCCTTGCCGCTCGCCCGCTCGAAGGCCTTCACGACCTCCAGCACGCTGTAGCCGCGCCCGGTGCCCAGGTTCACCGTGACCGATTGCTGCCGCTCCAGCAGGAAGCGCAGCGCCGCCACGTGCCCGTCGGCCAGGTCCATCACGTGGATGTAGTCGCGCACGCCGGTGCCGTCGGGCGTGTCGTAGTCGTCGCCGAACACCTGCAGGAACTCGCGCTGGCCGACCGCCACCTGCGCCACGTACGGCATCAGGTTGTTCGGCACGCCGCGGGGGTCTTCGCCGATGCGCCCGCTCGGGTGCGCGCCGACCGGGTTGAAGTAGCGCAGGAAGGCGATCTGCCAGCCGGGATCGCAGCGCGCCAGCTCGCGCAGCAGCTCCTCGCCCAGCAGCTTGGTCGTGCCGTAGGGGTTGGTCGCCGACAGCGCCGAATCCTCGGTGATCGGCAACTTCTCGGGCTGGCCGTATACCGTGGCCGACGAGCTGAACACCAGCCGCCTCACGCCATGGTCCTGCATCGCCTGCGCGACGTTGATCAGCCCGCCCAGGTTGTTGCGGTAGTACTCGAGCGGCTTCTGCGTCGATTCGCCGACCGCCTTGTGCGCCGCGAAGTGCACCACCGCGTCGATGCGGTGCCGGCGCAACACCGCGTCCATCGCCGCGCGCTCGCAGACGTCGGCCTCGATGAACACCGGCGCGCGGCCGCCCAGCCCGGCCAGCCGGTCCAGCACGACCGGCGAGCTGTTCGCGAAGTTGTCGACCCCGACCACGTCGAAACCGGCGGCCTGCAGCGCAAGCCAGGTGTGGGACGCGATGTAGCCGGTGGCACCGGTCAGCAGGATGGTGGGCATGGAGCGCGCAGGGTGGGGCAGGGCGCTGGATCATAGGTCGGCCCCCCGGCAGCCGACAGCCCCCGGGATGGATGGTCATGGGCCGCCACCTACAATCGCGCGCATGCTGAATGCCTTCTTCGCCTCGCTCGGCGCCAGCGCGCTGGAGCGCGTCACCTTGCTGCTCAACCACGTGATCGCGTCCGAGAGCGTCGCCACCGACCGCCTCAAGCCGCATGCCGGCCGCAGCGTGCAGCTGACGCTGACCGGCTGGCCCGCGCTGCTGCCGCCCCCGCCGCAGATCGCCTTCCGCATCACGCCGGCCGGGCTGCTGGAGTGGTGCGGCAACGAGCCGCCGGCCGATCCCCCCCACCCCGCCGACCTGCGCCTGACGCTCGATGCCTCGAACCCCGCCCGCCTTGCGGCGCAATGGTTCGGCGGCGAGCGCCCCAAGGTCGGCATCGAAGGTGATTCGGCCTTCGCCGCCGACGTCAGCTGGCTGATCGACAACCTGCGCTGGGACCTCCAGGACGACCTGGCCAAGGTCATCGGCCCGGGCCCGGCCCACGAGCTGTCGCGCTTTGCCGGCATGGTGGCCGGCGGGCTGCGCGAGGCGGTGCACGTGCTGCAGGGCCTGGTGCGGCGCAACGGGGGCGGTTCCCCCCGATGAGGCACCTGCTGCGGCTGCTGTTCATCGGTTTCATCGTCCTGCGCTACGGCCTCGACGAGCTGGCGCTGTCGGGCTTTCGCCAGCGCTGGGTGCGCGTGCTGGTGTGGGTGATGACGCTCGGCCGGCGCCTGCACGCGCCGCGCGGCGTGCGCCTGCGCGAGGCACTGGAGCGGCTCGGGCCGATCTTCGTCAAGTTCGGCCAGGTGCTGTCGACCCGGCGCGACCTGCTGCCCGACGACCTGGCCGACGAACTGGCGCGGCTGCAGGATCGCGTGCCGCCGTTTCCGGCGGTGGTGGCGCGCCAGCTGGTCGAGCGCGCCTACGGCCGGCCGGTCGAGGACGTGTTCGCCAGCTTCGAGGCCGAGCCGGTGGCCAGCGCGTCGATCGCGCAGGTGCACTTCGCGACGCTCAAGGGCGGCCGGCACGTCGCCGTCAAGGTGCTGCGCCCCGGCATGCTGGCGGTGATCGAGGACGACCTGTCGCTGCTGCGCACGATCGCGCGCTGGATCGAGCGCCTGTCGGCCGACGGCAAGCGGCTCAAGCCGCGCGAGGTGGTGGCCGAATTCGACAACTACCTGCACGACGAGCTCGACCTGGTGCGCGAGGCCGCAAACGCCGCGCAGCTGCGCCGCAACATGCAGGGCCTGAACCTCGTGCTGGTGCCCGAGATGGTGTGGGACCTGTGCACCACCAGCGTGCTGGTGATGGAGCGCATGTACGGCGTGCCGATCAGCCAGACGCAGCGGCTGCGCGAGGCCGGTGTCGACATCCCCAAGCTCGCGCGCGACGGCGTGACGATCTTCTTCACGCAGGTGTTCCGCGACGGCTTCTTCCACGCCGACATGCACCCGGGCAACATCCAGGTGAGCCTGGACCCGAAGACCTTCGGCCACTACATCGCGCTCGATTTCGGCATCGTCGGCACGCTGACCGAGATCGACAAGGAGTACCTGGCGCAGAACTTCATCGCCTTCTTCCGGCGCGACTACAAGCGCGTGGCCGAGCTGCACGTCGAGTCGGGCTGGGTGCCGCCGAACACGCGGGTGGACGAACTCGAAGGCGCGATCCGCGCCGTCTGCGAGCCGCACTTCGACCGGCCGCTGAAGGACATCTCGCTGGGCCAGGTGCTGCTGCGGCTGTTCCAGACCTCGCGCCGCTTCAACGTCGAGATCCAGCCGCAGCTGGTGCTGCTGCAGAAGACGCTGCTGAACGTGGAGGGCCTGGGACGCCAGCTCGACCCCGAGCTCGACCTGTGGAGCACGGCCAAGCCCTTCCTGGAGCGCTGGATGAACGAGCAGGTGGGCTGGCGCGGGCTGCTGCTGCACCTGAAGAAGGAGGCGCCGCGCTACGTGCAGCTGCTGCCCGAGCTGCCGCGGCTGCTGCACGACGCGCTGCGCGCGCCGCGCGGTGGCGACCCGCGGTTGCTGGAGGCGGTGCTGGCCGAGCAGCGGCGCACCAACCGGCTGCTGCGGGCGATCATCTACGGGGCGATCGGGTTCGTGCTGGGGCTGGTGGCGACGCAGGTGAGCCTGCATTGGCGGTGAGCGGCCTCCGTTCGGGCTGAGCTTGGGCGAACGGGGGGCGGCCCGGCATTTGCATGAGGGTGGGTTCCACAATGGATAATCCCCGCCGCCATCCATCCGCGCCGCGAGCCAAGGTCGAATGAACACCACCCTGATTTCCTTCGTCGTGCTGTACCTGCTGGGAACCCTGGGCCTGGGCGTCTGGGCCGGCACCCGCATCAAGAACACCAGCGATTTCGCGATCGCCGGCCGCAGCCTGCCGCTGATCATGGTGGTCACCACCACCTTCGCGACCTGGTTCGGCGCCGAGACGGTGATGGGCATCCCGGCCAAGTTCGTGCAGAGCGGCCTGGGCGCCATCGTCGAAGACCCGTTCGGCGCCGGCACCTGCCTGATCCTGGTCGGCCTGTTCTTCGCGACCCGGCTCTACAAGCAGAACCTGCTGACCATCGGCGATTTCTACCGCAAGCGCTATGGCAAGGGCGTCGAGGTGTTCTGCTCGCTGGCCATCATCCTGAGCTACCTCGGCTGGGTGGCGGCGCAGATCACCGCGCTCGGCCTGGTGTTCTCTGTGCTCACCAACGGCGCGATGTCCGAGACCGCCGGCATGATCGTCGGCACGCTGGCGGTGCTGGTCTACGTGGTGGTCGGCGGCTTCCTTGCGGTGGCCTGGACCGACTTCATCCAGATGATCGTGCTGGTGATCGGCCTGTCGATCATCGCCGTGTTCGCGAGCGACCTGGCTGGCGGCAGCGACAAGGTGCTGGCGCTCGCGCAGCAGAAGGACCTGTGGCACTTCCTGCCCGCGCCCAGTTTCACCGAGATCGCGATGTTCGTCGGCGCCGGGCTGACGATGATGCTCGGCAGCATCCCGCAGCAGGACGTGTTCCAGCGCGTGATGTCGGCGCGCAGCCCCGAGACGGCGCGCAACGGCGCGGTGATCGGCGGCGTGAGCTACATCCTGTTCGCCTTCGTGCCGATGTTCATCGTCGCCTGCGCCGTGGTGGTGATGGGCGACAGCGCGCTCGACCTGGCCAAGAACGACTACCAGCGCCTGTTGCCCACCTTCGTGCTGACCAAGATGCCGCTGGTGATGCAGATCCTGTTCTTCGGCGCGCTGCTGTCGGCCATCAAGAGCACCTCGTCGGCCACGCTGCTGGCGCCCAGCACCAGCTTCGTCGAGAACATCCTGAAGAACCTGCGCTCCACCATGACCGACCGCGAGCAGCTGTTCGCGATGCGCAGCACCATCGTCGTGTTCGCCGCGCTGGTGCTGGCCTACGCGATCGCGATGAAGGGCACGTCGATCTACGACCTGGTCTCGGCGGCCTACCAGATCACGCTGGTGGGTGCCTTCGTGCCGTTGGTGATGGGGCTGTACTGGCAGCGCTCCACGACGCAGGGCGCGGTGCTGTCGCTGGGGGCCGGCATCGCGGTGTGGGTGATGTACTTCCCGCAGATTTCCAGCTGGGGCGAGCATTTTCCGGGGCAGCTGGCCGGCCTGATCGCCGCATTTGCGGGCATGATCGTGGGTTCGCTCGCGCCCCAGGTGCTGAAGAACCGGCACGAACCGCGCCACCAGGTGAGCGGCTTGAACGCCTGAGATCTGCCATCACCTGCAAGGCCCGTGGGCTGCGCGCGGCGCGCTGCAAGGCGCGCACGCCCGTCCACTTATAATTTCGTGTTTTGAATCAAAGGCTTAGCCATGCCTATCTACGCCTACCGGTGTGCGGCCTGCGGCCACGCCAAGGACGTGCTGCAGAAGATCTCCGATCCGGTGCTGACCGTGTGCCCGAACTGCGGCGCTGAATCCTTCCAGAAACAAGTCACCGCCGCCGGCTTCCAGCTGAAGGGCTCGGGCTGGTATGTCACCGATTTCCGCAACGGCTCGCAGGCACCGGCCACCGGGGCGGCGCCCGCGGGGGGCGAGGGTGGCAAGGGCGATGGGGCCAAGGGCGATGGCGCCAAGACCGAAGGCGCTGCCGCGCCCAAGGCCGATGCGCCGGCCGCCGCCACGCCGGCGGCTGCCCCGAGCACGCCGGCCGCTTCGTCGGGCGGCGGCAGCGCCTCCGGCGGCAGCCAGTGAGTCCCCAAGGAACCTCGTGAAGAAATACCTGATCGCCGGCCTGCTGGTCTGGCTCCCGCTGGCCGTGACCATCTGGGTGCTGCACTCGGTGCTGGGCCTGCTCGACGACGTGTTCGGCAGCGTCGTGGCCGCCTCGCAGGCGGTGTTGCCCGAGGCCGCGCGCCAGCCGCTGGACGGGCTGCGCTCGATCCCCGGCCTGGGCGTGGTGCTGATGATCGCCGGCCTGCTGCTGACCGGCGTGTTCGCGGCCAACATCTTCGGCCAGTGGTGGCTGTCGCAGGCCAACCGGGTGCTCAACCACATCCCGATCGTCAAGTCGATCTACAGCTCGGTGAAGCAGGTGTCGGACACGCTGTTCTCGAGCAGCGGCAACGCCTTCCGCGAGGCGGTGCTGGTGCAGTACCCGCGCCAAGGCTCGTGGACCATCGCCTTCGTCACCGGCCGCCCGGGCGGCGAGGCCGCCACGCACCTGAGCGGCGACTACCTGAGCGTCTACGTGCCGACCACGCCCAACCCGACCTCGGGCTTCTTCCTGATGGTGCCGCGCGCCGACGTGATCGTGCTGTCGATGAGCGTCGACGAGGCGCTGAAGTACGTGATCTCGATGGGCGTGGTGGCGCCGCCGTCGCCGGTGCCGCCCGTGCCGCCGGTCCTGCCGCCGGAAGCCCCGCGAAATCAGATCGGTTGAGCGCCCGCTGGCGAACGCTCAACCACCGCCTACCCTTCTTCAAGCCGGCGCTTGCGCGCGCGCAGCCCGGCACCGACGACCGATCCCTGGAGAGAACACATGAGAACAACGTATTGCGGCCTCGTCAGCGAAGCGCTGATGGGCCAGACCGTGACCCTGATGGGCTGGGCCCACCGCCGCCGCGACCATGGCGGCGTGATCTTCGTCGACCTGCGCGACCGCGAAGGCCTGGTGCAGCTGGTCTGCGACCCCGACCGTGCCGACATGTTCAAGGCCGCCGAGGGCGTGCGCAACGAGTTCTGCCTGAAGATCGTCGGCAAGGTGCGACCGCGCCCGCCCGGCACCGAGAACGCCAACCTGACGAGCGGCAAGGTCGAGATCCTGTGCCATGAGCTCGAGGTGCTGAACCCGAGCGTGACGCCGCCGTTCCAGCTCGACGACGACAACCTGTCGGAGACCACGCGCCTGACGCACCGCGTGCTCGACCTGCGCCGCCCGGCGATGCAGAAGAACCTGATCCTGCGCTACCGCGTGGCGATGGAGGTGCGCAAGTTCCTGGATGCCAACGGCTTCATCGACATCGAGACGCCGATGCTGACCAAGAGCACGCCCGAGGGCGCGCGCGACTACCTGGTGCCCAGCCGCGTCAACGAAGGCATGTTCTTCGCGCTGCCGCAGAGCCCGCAGCTGTTCAAGCAGCTGCTGATGGTGGCCGGTTTCGACCGCTACTACCAGATCACCAAGTGCTTCCGCGACGAAGACCTGCGCGCCGACCGCCAGCCCGAGTTCACGCAGATCGACATCGAGACCAGCTTCCTGACCGAGGAAGAGATCCGCGGCATGTTCGAGGGCATGATCCGCACGGTGTTCCGCACCACGATGGGCGTGGAGCTGCCGGTGTACCCGACGATGACGTATGCGGACGCGATGTTCCGCTTCGGCTCGGACAAGCCCGACCTGCGCGTGAAGCTCGAGTTCACCGAGCTGACCGACGTGATGAAGGACGTGGACTTCAAGGTCTTCTCGGGCCCGGCCACCAGCAAGGACGGCCGCGTGGTGGCGCTGCGCGTGCCGGGCGGCGGCGAGATGAGCCGCGGCGAGATCGATGCGTACACCGACTTCGTCAAGATCTACGGCGCCAAGGGCCTGGCGTGGATCAAGGTGAACGATGCGGGCAAGGGCCGCGAAGGCCTGCAGAGCCCGATCGTCAAGAACCTGCACGATGCGGCGATCAACGCCATCATCGCGCGCACCGGCGCGCGCAACGGCGACCTGCTGTTCTTCGGGGCCGACAAGGCCAAGGTCGTCAACGACGGCATCGGCGCGCTGCGCGTGAAGATCGGCCACAGCGAGTTCGGCAAGAAGAACGGGCTGTTCGAGGACAAGTGGGCGCCGCTGTGGGTGGTCGACTTCCCGATGTTCGAGTACGACGACGAGGGCGAACGCTGGAACGCGGTGCACCACCCGTTCACCGCACCGAAGGACGGCCACGAAGACTACATGGACACCGATCCGGGCAAGTGCGTGGCCAAGGCCTACGACATGGTGCTCAACGGCTGGGAGCTGGGCGGTGGCTCGGTGCGTATCCACCGCGCCGATGTGCAGAGCAAGGTGTTCAGCGCGCTGAAGATCGGGCCGGAAGAGGCGCAGCTGAAGTTCGGCTTCCTGCTGGATGCGCTGCAGTACGGCGCGCCGCCGCACGGCGGCCTGGCCTTCGGGCTGGACCGGCTGGTCACGCTGATGACCAAGGCCGAGTCGATCCGCGACGTGATCGCGTTCCCGAAGACGCAGCGCGCGCAAGACCTGCTGACGCATGCACCGAGCCCGGTGGATGAGAAGCAGCTGCGGGAGTTGCACATTCGGTTGAGGAATCCGCAGGCGGCGTCGGCGGGGTGATTCCTCTGCGCTGCTGAGCTGAAAAAAGAAAATGCCGCCCTTGGGCGGCATTTCGCGTTTGATCTGTCGAATCAGGTTGGTGCCGGTGGCGCGATGCAGAACCGGCCTAGCAACTTGTTCGTGACGTATGGTGCGCTGTCGCCCACCGCGTTTCTGGCCTTTACGGTGACTTCGTAGTAGTTGTCACCTCCGGTGAATTGTCGTGTTCCACCGTTCGCACCGAGAATCACGTCGCTGTCAGTCTTCATCAAGCCGCCCCCGTAAGAAGGAGGTGCGTATTCCCGCAGCGTGAGAACGTATTCGGTGATCGGGCTTCCGCCAGTGGATGTGCCTGCGCTGACTGCGGCGTCGAAGACTTTCCCGCACTGGGCTGTCCAGGAGACAGTCGGCATGCTGGGCACCGTGATCGCCGTCGTTCCCGTGGCTGTCGCGGCACTACTCAGGTTGGCCTGATTCGTGACCGTGACGGTGCACGAATAGGCGGTCCCATTGGGCAGTCCGTTGACCGTTGCCACCATGTTGGACACGGTGGCCGTCTGCACGGTGCTGCCCGCGGTGCACGACAGCCCATAGCTTGCGATGGCGCTGCCGCCGTTCTGCAGCGGCGCGCTCACCACGATGTTCAACGCAGCGTTCCCGGGCGAGGACGTGCCAGGCGTGACGGTCAACCCGGGCGCACTCGGCGCGGTGACCGACGTGGTGGCGCTGGCACTGGCTTGGCTGCCGTCTCCGAAGCTGTTGTGCGCCTTGACCGAGCAGGAGTAGGTCTTGTTGTTGGGCAGGCCGGTGAAGGTCTTGCTCAGGCTGCTCGGCGATGGCGAGAAGCTCAGGCCTCCATCGCAGATCAGCTTGTAGCTGTCGATGCTGGCGCCGCCATTCTGGGCCGGTGCCCCGACCGTGACGGTCAGGGACGCGTTGCCGGCGCTCGCCGGACCCGCGGTCATCGACAGCGTCGGAGCACCGGGCGTCGTGCCGGGCGTGGCCGCCGCTTGCGACGTGCTCGACCCCGCGCTGTTCGTCGCGGTCACCGAGCAACCGTACGACACGCCATTGGTCAGCTCCGTCACGCTGAACTTCCCGTTGTCGATGCCGCCCACCGTGCCGCCCGTGCAGCTCGCAGCGTAGGTTTCACCGGCCACCGGCGTGAAGCTGTAGTTGAGCGTCCGGTCGCCCACGCTCACGGACAACGCCGGCGCGAGTGGCAGCGCGTTGGGCGTCCCGGTGATCGTCGCGGAATCGGTCGACAACGAGCCCCGCGTCGCGCGGACCAGGCATGCGTAGGGCGTGCCGTTGGCGAGCCCGGTCGCCTTCACGCTGCTGGCCGTGCCGGCGCTCTTGTTGATGTCGCCCGGCGAGCACACGAGCGCATAGCTCACGTCGCTGCCGTTGGCCGAGGGCCGCGTGAACGAGACGGTCAGCTCGCCGCTGCCGACCGACGAGATCGCCACATCGGATGCCATGGCCGGCGCCGTCTCCACGACGCCCGCCGAGGGCGTCGCGAGGATGGCTGTCGACGGTTCGCCCGAACCGGCCACGTTGCGCGCGAACACCTTGCACTCGTACGGGTCGCCGTTGGTCAGCTCCGTGACGGTGATGCCGTAGGTGTCCTTGCCCGCGGCGTCGACGGCCCACAACCGGGTCCCGTTCCTGCAATTCGCGGTGTAGCCGCTGATGTCGGCTCCGCCGTCGTCTGCCGGCGCCTGGTAGCTGAGCGTGATGCTGGCGTTGCCGGCTTCGGCGCGAACGTTGGTCGGCGCTTGCGGCGTGGTGCGCGGCTTCGTGCTCTTGGACTCGACGGACCGCGTGCTGCCCGCGGTGTTGGTGGCCTCCACCCAGCAGGCGTAGATGCTGCCGTTCTTCAGCCCGCTCACCGTGATCGGGCTGGACGCCGCGGACGGGCTCCGGACGTCGCCACAGGTCGCGGCATGGCTGCTGGCGGGCGAGCCGGCACCGCTGCCCGCGTCGAAGGCCACGGCGATGCTGGCATTGCCCGGGGTCACGCTGAGCAGCACGGGCGCGGGCGGCGCCGTCACTGCGAGCGTCACGGTCTGTGCGGCGGACGCGCTGCTGACAGTGCCCGTCTCGGTGCGGGCGGTCACGACGCAGTCGTAGGGCACGCCGTCGTCCAGTCCGTTCACCGTGATCGGCGAGGTCGTGCCGGTCTGGCTGACCTGCTCGGTCGCGGATGTGCAGGTGACGGTGTAGTCGACCACCGGCGAGCTGCTGTCGGTGACGGGCGTGAAGCTGATCGCCACGCTGCCGTTGCCGGCCGTGGCCTGCACCGCCTGCGGGGCACTCGGCGCGGCGGTGCCGGTGGACACCGGGGCCGCCAGCGCCGTGACGGTCTGCGTGGCCGAGGCGGCGCCCGCGCCGACGTCGTTGACCGCGGCCACGCTGCAGCCGTACGCCGTGCCATTGACCAGGCCGGCGACCAGCACGCTGCGTGCGTCCGGGCCGGTGTCGCGTTTCGCGAGCTTTTCGCCGGCGATGCAGCTGACCCGGTAGCCGGTGATGGGCGACCCGCCGTCCGTGGCGGGGGCCGTGAAGCCGATCGTGGCGGTCGTGTCGCCGCCGATCGCGTCGGTCAGCGTGGGTGCCCCCGGCACGGTGGCGGGCGTGACGGTCACCGCGCCGGAGTCGGCGCTGGTGCCGGCCGGGGTGACGCGGGTCACCACGCAATGGTGTTCCTCGCCATTCTTCAACTGCGGCACGGTGATCGGGCTGGCGCTCGATTCGACGGTGACGACCTGGCTGTCGATGTAGCAGGTCGCCCGGTACAGGTCGCCCGACTCGGTGGCCGTGCCTTTCGCGCGGCGCTTGGACGCACTGGCGCTGGTGCTGCCGGTGTTGAACGCGACGATGGCCGCGCCGGCGCTGCGTGTGACCGCGATGCCGGTGGGTGCCGCCGGCGCCCCGGCCGCCACCAGCGTGCCCGCCAGCGGGGTCACCACCGCCGCAGCGGAGGCCTTGCCGGCTCCCACCGCGTTGAGGGCACTGCTCCAGCAGGTGTGGGGAACGCCGGGGGTCAGCCCCAGTACCACGATCGGGCTGGCGGCGGCGTAGCTGTAAGAGACCTTGTCCGGCGCGAGGCAGACGCCGAGGTACGAGCTGACGGCGGTGCCGCCATCGGTGCTGGATTCGGCGAAGCTGATGACCGCCGAGGTGGCGCCCGCTGTCACCACCACCGAGCCGGGCGCCGCCGGCGTTCCGCTCGTGGACGCCGCGCCGGCGGTCACTGCGGCGGCGCTGGCCGCTGTGCTGGTGCCGCTGCTGTTGACGGCGCTCACGGTGCAGCTGTAGGTGTCCGTGTTGTGCAGGCCGGTCACCAGCACGTCGTCGCTGGCCGTGCCATGCGAGTCGGTGTGCACCTTGACGGTCTCGGTGCTGCTGGTGCACTCCGTGTCGAACCCCGTGACGTTCTGCGGGTTCGACACCTTGAAGCTCAGCACGATCGACTGGTCTGCCGGTGTGGCGACCACGTCGGATACCGCGGACGGGGCGGCACTGATCACCGTGCCGGTGTCGGCCGCGTCGCTGCCACCGCCACCGCCGCCGCAGGCGACGACGAGGCTGGCCATCAGCAGGCCGAGGGAAGGTGAACGCAAGGATGCAAGCTTCATGGATCGAGAGCTCCGGAAGACCGAGGGGGAGGAATCGGGCGGGTGCCAGCTTGCGCATCGAATGTGGAGAAAAGATGCAGCCGTGAGCACACAGACGGGCCGGTGTCCATCCCCCAGGTCGCGTGCCCGTTCGTCAGTCGGGCCCTGGCATCATCCGGGGCCATTCCGGCCACTGTTTTGAAAAGGATCCCGCCATGAATCGTGTCTGCCTGCTGGCGGGTGTTGCAGCGGCCCTGGTCTTGTCGGGCTGCGGCAAGCAGGGCGCCGAACTCGGGCAAGGGGGCTCGGTCGTCACCGGCTCGGCCGGCCCGGCCGGTGCGCAATCGGCGGCCCGCGAACTGGTCAGGTGCGATGCACCGGTGGCCACGCTCGCGCTGGTGGAGAACCCGAACGGCTACACCATGGTGTCCGGCTACAACTTGCCGCAGTCGCCGGTGCCGCTGGTGCGGCTGCTGGCGCAGCAAAGCGGCTGCTTCCGCGTGGTCGATCGTTCGGCCGGCCTGCGCGCCACGGTGCAGGAGCAGGAGCTGAAGGAGGCCGGCATCCTGCGCAAGAACGGCAGCACGGTGGCCAAGGGCAAGGGCTACGAGGCGCAGTATTCGCTGACGCCCAGCCTCACCTTCAGCGAGCAGAACGCCGGCCGCGAGATCGGCGGCATCCTCGGCATGATCCCGGTGCTGAACAAGTTCGTCGGCGTGGCCGACAGCGTCAAGCTGAAGGAAGCGCAGGTGGCGCTGCTGCTGACCGACAACGAGACCACCGAGCAGCTCGCTGCGTCGACCGGCTCGGTGCGCGTGACCGACCTGGGCATGGGTGGGCTGGTGCTGGGCAAGCTGGGCGGTGCGGCGGGGGCCGGGTGGAGCAACAGCAACGAAGGCAAGGTGATCGCCGCGGCCTTCCTGGATGCGCACAACCACCTCGTGACGCAGGTGCGGATGCTGCAGGGCAAGGAGCTGCCGCCGGCGGTGCCGGTGAAGGGTGTGAAGGGCTGAACGTTCCGGGGTTCGGAAATGTGACGAGGCTGACACTCGTCACACGGGCGGCGTGACTTGCTGGCAGGACGATGCGAGGTCCCATGGGTACCGTCGGTGTCCTTGCCATTCACGCTTCGCCCATGCGTTCCATCTTGCGCACATCGTTCCGCTCTCGAACCGATGGATACGTTGACTGCGGACCTCCGCCGGAAGCTGCAGTGATCGACGCCGAGCAATGGAAGCAACTGCTTCGAGAGGCGAGCCATCCCGGTACCATCGAACTGCAAGCGATCGATCCTGGTGACGGATCGATCGACCTGCTGGTGCTGCCGCCCCCGCAGGCCAGGCCCGAACAGCCCACCGTGATCCTCGATCTGGGCGCATGCGCAACGCGCCTGACGGTTCACACCTGGGTGGGTCGGCAGGTGCAATGGCGCGGTCAACTGATCGACGTGGAAGCTCCGCAGGTTCAGGTGTGGATACCTCCTGAAGCGGGCGAACTGCCTGTCCAGTTCGGACGCCCCAAACTGGTGGCCGAGGCCGTGGTGCGACCACCGATCGAACAACTTCCCAAGGGTTGGACGCCTGTCGAAGAACTGGATGAAGTGGCCTGCAGGCTCGACAAGGCCTCCGTCTTCATCGAGATGGGCCAGGGGATCATCTCGGACAGACTGGAGGTGATGAGCTCGCAGCTGTGGTCGTGCTGCTTCATCGTCGGGATCAACCGGGCGACGGGATTGGCTGGGGCGTATCACTATCCAGCGGCCTCGTTGCACGACCCGCACGTGTGGCTCGACATGAACGCCTGGCGGGATGCATTGCATCCCACGCAGGCGATCTTGCTGAAGCCCGCGTATGGCGCGGAGACCGACACGGGGACGTGGACCGCAAAGGCCGACCTCGATGCACTGGCTGCATGGCTGCAGCATGGCGGGGCGCAGCTGGAGATTCGATCGGCTTCCCGTCCCTGGATGCGCAGTGACGGGCGGCAATTCCTGGCCGGAGATGCAGACGCCAAAGGCCTGGGGGACGCCGACCACATCCTGTCCGCGTGCCGTGCTGGTGACTACGCGGACAAGAAGGAACGATTGCTGAGACTGATCGGCAGCGACATGACGAGCCGCCGTTGAGACGCTGGGAACGCCGTCGCTATTGCGGGGCCGCCGGCACCGCTTTGAACGGATTGCGCTCCGGCGCCTCCTCGTGCCGCAGCAACCCCAGCATGCGCCGCGTGATCTGGTTGATCACCGGCTGGCGGTGCCGCACCCACACCTGCATCGCCTGCGGCCTGGCGCCCAGCCGGGCCTTCGGGTCGAGCGCGGTGCGCCCGAACGACACCTCGCGCGCGCCCATCGCGATCGCCTGCTCGATGCTCGCATGCAGCAGCCGCAGGTACAGCGGATGCCCGGCCGCGGCCGCACGGTCGAAGCCGATGTGGTACGCCACCGCGGTTCCAGCGTCCAGCAGCGTCGCGATGAAACCCAGCAGCGTGTCGCCGTCGAACACGCCGCTGTGGCGCAGCCGCGGCCCGGCCGCCTTCGTCAGCGCGCCGAAGTAGCCCGGGTGCAGCGTGAACGGCCGCAGGCTCGCGTTCTCGTGCACCTGCAGGTACAGCGCATGCATGCGCGCCAGCAACGCGTCGTCCGGCTCGAACACGCGCACCGACAGCCCGGCCTTGCGCACCGGCTCGACGATCTGGTTCTTCACCGCGCTGCGGTACTTGGAGGCCATGCTGGCCAGGTAGTCGTCGTGCGTCTTCCAGGCCTCGGGCAACGCCAGCACCATGTTGGGCTCGGTGTCGACGCCGCGGTACGACAGGCCTTCCAACACCTGCAGCGCCGGCGCTTCGCGGCTGGTCACGTCCTTGACCATCACGAAGCCGGCCTGCCCGGCCAGCTTCTCGGCGCGGCGCACGCGGTACAGCACCTCGGCCATCGCGGGCCACACCGCCGCCGGGTCGACGTCGGGCGCCATCGCCACCGCATGCATGCCGTAGCTCAGCAGGTTGCCGCACACCAGCACGCGTTCGCTCAGCCGCGTCGCCACGGCCGTGCCGCTGCCGGCCGCGGCGCGCCCGAGCAACTGCTTCAGCCGCGCCCGCTTGCCCTCGGCCGGCGTTACCGCACCGGGCCGCGGCCGCAGCCGTTCGCGTTCGAGCTCGGCCCATTGCATCACCACCGCGGCCACCGGGCCACCGTCATCGCTGATCAGCGCATAGCGCGGCGACAGGCAATCGGGCGGGGCCGCTTCCAGCACGCCCAGGTAGGCGCGGCTGAAGAACCACGACTGGCCGTCGACGACGGCATCCCAGTGGGCCGGGTTCAACTGGCCGAGCACGTCGGCGATGGCGAAGCGCAATCCGCTCGGCCGGCGCAGCCGGCGGCGTTGCGAGAGTTTCAGCTGGAGGGTGGTCAGGCTGGGCATGGGGCGGGAGTTTGCCCGACCCGGGCGCGGGGCATCGGCCGACACGGGCCGGCCGGTGCGAGCCGCTATCCTTCATGCCATGAAGATCCCGGAGTCGGTGCTGGTGCTCGTCCATTCGCCGCAGCGCGAGGTGCTGCTGCTCGAACGGGCCGACGCCCCCGGCAGCTGGCAGAGCGTGACCGGCTCGCGCGCCATGCCCGATGAAGCCCTGCGCGCCACCGCGGTGCGCGAGGTCGCCGAGGAAACCGGCATCGCCATCGGCTCGCCCGGCGTGCCGGCCGAGCGCCTGGTCGACTGGGGGCAGCGCAACGTCTATCCCATCCTGCCGGCCTGGGCGCACCGCTACGCCGCCGGCGTCACCCACAACACCGAGCACGTGTTCTCGCTGCAGGTCGATCGCCAGACGCCGATCCGCCTGAGCCCGCGCGAGCACCTGCGCTACCGGTGGCTGCCCTGGCGCGAGGCGGCAGACTGCTGCTTCTCGCACACCAACGCGGCCGCCATCCTTCAACTGGAGTCCCTCGCGCGATGACGGCGTCAGCATCCACCCTGCATCCGCCGCACATCCTGCGCGTGGCCACCTACAACATCCACAAGGGCGTGCGCGGCGTCGGGCCGCGCAAGCGGCTGGAGATCCACAACCTGGGCCTGGGCATCGAGGCGCTGGACGCCGACGTGGTGTTCCTGCAGGAGGTGCGCAGCTTCCACCACGGCGAGGCGCAGCGCTTTCCAGACACCCACATCGGCTGGCCGCGCATGCCGCAGGCCGACTACCTGGCACCCGACGGCTACCACGCCGCCTACCGCACCAATGCCCGCACGAATGGCGGCGAGCACGGCAATGCGCTGCTGTCGCGCTGGCCGCTGGGCGAGGACATCGGCCACCACGACGTCTCCGACCACCGCTTCGAGCAGCGCGGGCTGCTGCACGCGCGCGTGGACTGGCACGGCGTGCTGGTGCATGCCATCGTGGCCCACCTCGGCCTGATCCATTCGAGCCGGGTGCGCCAGGTCGAGCGCATCGGCGCCTTCGTCGCGAGCCAGGTGCCCGCGCACGAGCCGGTGGTGCTGGCCGGCGATTTCAACGACTGGGGCGGCAAGCTCGACGCGCCGATGCACGCGCTCGGCCTGCGCCGCGCCGAGCGCGCCGGCAGCAGCTCGCAGCGCACCTTCCCGTCGCGCATGCCGGTGTTCTCGCTCGACCGCATCTACACGCGCGGCTTCCGCTGCACCGGCACCTCGGTGCCGCGCGGCGCGGCGTGGGCGCGGATGTCGGACCACCTGCCCCTGGTGGCCGAGCTCGAACTGGAATGACATGACCAGGCACCGCCGCCGCCATCACGGCGAACCGCCGCTGCCCGACGAGCTGTGGCGCACGCTGCCGCGCGCGCTGTTCTGCGGCAACAACCGGGTCGAGCTGCTGTGCGGCGGCGACCAGCTGTTCCCGGCGATGGCGCGCGCGATCGACGCGGCGCGCCACGAGGTCTGGCTGGCCACCTACATCTACCTCGACGAAGGCAGCGCCGGCGTGGTCACGCAGGCGCTGCTGGCGGCTGCGCGGCGCGGCGTCGCGGTGCGCGTGGTGCTCGACGGCTTCGGCTCGCGCGCCTTCCTGCCGCACCTGCAGCCGCTGCTCGAGGACGGCGGCATCGACCTGGCGATCTTCCGCCCCATCACCAGCTGGTGGAGCTGGTTCCAGCCCGGCCAGCTGCGCCGGCTGCACCAGAAGCTGTGCGTGATCGACGGCGAGGTCGGCTTCTGCGGCGGCATCAACCAGATCGACGACCGCATCGACCTGGTGCACGGCGCCACCGAGCAGCCGCGGCTCGACTTCGCGGTGCAGGTGCGCGGGCCGGTGGTCGACCCGATCGAGCAGACCATCCGCGCGGTGTGGACCCGTGCCGAGCTGGGCCAGGACCTGCGCGAGGAGGTGGTCGCGCTGGCGCGCAGCACCGAGCCGATCGCGCGCGCCAAGCGCCTGCTGCGCCGGCTGCGCATGCCGCGCAACAAGGGGTTGCAGCTGAGCCCCGATGCATTGCCGCCGGTGCGCGCCGCCTTCGTGCTGCGCGACAACCTGCGCCAGCGCCGCACCATCGAGCGCAGCTACATCGACGCGATCCGCTCCGCGCGCGAACGTGTCGACCTGATCTCGCCCTACTTCTACCCGGGCCGGCCGTTCCGCCGTGCGCTGCGCGAGGCGGCCGACCGTGGCGTGCCGGTGCGGCTGCTGCTGCAGGGCAAGCTCGACTACCGCATCGCCGGCCTCGCCGCGCGCGTGCTGTACGACGAGCTGCTGAACCACGGCGTGCGCATCTACGAATACACGCCCGCCTTCCTGCATGCCAAGGTGGCGGTGATCGACGGCGACTGGGCCACCGTCGGCAGTTCCAACATCGACCCGCTGTCGCTGCTGCTGAACCTGGAGGCCAACGTGATCGTGCGCGACGAGGCCTTCAGCCAGGCGCTGGCGGCGCGCTTCGACGCGGCCGTCGCGGCGTCGCGCGAGATCGACCCGAAGCAGGCGCATCCGCGCACGCTGCGCGGCGCGCTGCAGCGCGGCTTCGTCGCGTGGTGCGCGCACGTCTACCTGCGCATCGCGGGCTCCACAGGACGGTATTGATGAGTCCCGTAGCCCGGATGCCAATCCGGGAATCGTCCCTCTGGCGTGAAGCCGCCCCGGATTGCCATCCGGGCGACGAGGAGCGGCATGACCACTGACCTTGTCATCGAGCGCCCCGAGGGCCTGTACTGCCCGCCCGGCGACTTCTACATCGACCCATGGCGCCCGGTCGACCGCGCGGTGATCACGCACGCGCACGGCGACCATGCACGCCGCGGCCATGCGCACTACCTGGCCTCCGCGCCATCCGAAGGCGTGCTGCGCGCGCGCCTCGGCGACGACATCACGCTGCAGACGCTGGCCTACGGCGAGGCCATCGAGCACCACGGCGTGCGGCTGTCGCTGCACCCGGCCGGCCACGTGCTGGGCTCGGCCCAGGTGCGCCTCGAGCACGGCGGGCAGGTCTGGGTCGCGTCGGGCGACTACTTCGTCAGTGGCGCCGGCGACGACAACCGCACCTGCACCGCGTTCGAGCCGGTGCGCTGCGACTGCTTCATCACCGAATCGACCTTCGGCCTGCCGATCTACCGCTGGCAGCCGCAGCACGAGGTGTTCGCCGACATCGACGCCTGGTGGCGCGCCAACGCCGACGCCGGCCGCGCCAGCCTGCTGCTGGGCTACAGCTTCGGCAAGGCGCAGCGCATCCTGGCCGGCGTGGACGCCGGCATCGGGCCGATCGTCGTGCACGGTGCGGTCGAGCCGCTGAACCAGGCCTATCGCGCGGCGGGCGTGCTGCTGCCGGCCACGCAGCGGGTGACGGACATCACCGACAAGGCCAGCCTGGCGCGCGCGCTGGTGGTGGCGCCGCCCTCGGTGCAAGGCTCCGCCTGGACGCGCCGCCTCGGCGACTACAGCGACGCCTTCGCGAGCGGCTGGATGCAGCTGCGCGGCACGCGGCGGCGGCGCGCCGTCGACCGCGGCTTCGTGCTGAGCGACCACGCCGACTGGCCCGGCCTGCAGCGCGCGATCACGGCCACCGGTGCCACGCGCGTGATCGTCACCCACGGCTACGAGGCGGTGATGGTGCGCTGGCTGCAGGAGCAGGGCCTGCAGGCCGGGGCCTTCCACACCGACTATGACGACGAGCGCGAGGAACAGGGCGACAAGGAAGGGACCGCGTGAAGCGCTTCTCGCACCTCTTCGCCGAGCTCGACGCGACCACCGCCACCTCGGCCAAGGTGGCCGCGCTGAAGCGCTACTTCGCCGAGGCGGCACCGGCCGATGCGGCCTGGGCGGTCTACTTCCTGTCCGGCGGCAAGCCGCGCCAGGTGGTGCCCACCGCGACGCTGCGCACGCTGGCCTGCGAACGCGCCGCCATCAGCGACTGGCTGTTCGAGGAGTGCTACCAGGCCGTCGGCGACCTGGCCGAGACCATCGCGCTGGTGCTGCCGGCGCCGGCGCATGCCGGCGACGTGGGCCTGGCCGACTGGGTCGAGCAGCGGCTGCTGCCCTTGCGCGGGCTGTCGCCCGCCGAGCAGGCGGCGCGCATCACGGTGTTCTGGGACGAACTCGACACCACCGGCCGCTTCCTGCTGACCAAGCTGATCGGCGGCGGCTTCCGCGTCGGCGTCAGCAAGCTGCTGGTGCAGCGCGCGCTGGCCGAGCTGGGTGGGCTGGACCCGAAGCTGCTCGCGCAGCGGATGATGGGCTGGACCGATGCCAAGGCCTCGCCCGATGCGGCACGCTTTGCGGCGCTGCTGGCGCGCGAAGGCGAGGGCCCGGTGGCGAGCGGGCAGCCGTACCCGTTCTTCCTGGCCCATGCCGTCGAGGCCCCGCTGCCGGAGTTCGACGCCCGCCTGGGTGCGCCGGGCGACTGGCTGGTCGAGTGGAAGTACGACGGCATCCGCGCGCAGATCGTGCGCCGCGCCGGGGGCACCTGGATCTGGTCGCGCGGCGAAGAGCTGGTCACCGAGCGCTTCCCCGAGGTCGTCGAGCTGGCCCGCGAATGGCCCGACGGCACGGTGCTGGATGGCGAGATCCTGGTCTGGAAGGACGGTGCGCCGGCCCCGTTCAACCTGCTGCAGCAGCGCATTGCCCGCAAGACCCTCACGAAGAAGGTGCTGGCCGACGCACCGGCCAGCTTCATCGCCTACGACCTGCTCGAGTGGGACGGCCAGGACCTGCGCGGCCGCCCGCAGCGCGAGCGGCGTGCGCTGCTCGAAGCGGCGGCGGCCGGCCGCGCGATGCGCCTGTCGCCGGTCGAACGGCGCGCCAGCTGGGCCGAACTGGCGACGCTGCGCCAGGAATCGCGCGCCCGCGGCGTCGAGGGCTTCATGCTCAAGCATGCCGATGCGCACTACGGCAGCGGGCGGCGCAAGCAGGAGGGGCTGGCGGCAGGAACCTGGCTCAAATGGAAGATCGAGCCGCTGAGCGTCGACGCGGTGCTGATCTACGCCCAGGCCGGCCACGGCCGGCGGGCCAGCGTATACACCGACTACACCTTCGCGGTGTGGAATCGCCCGCCGGCCGGCGCGGCCGAGGCGCAGGCGGTGGTCGACGCGATCGCGGCGCGCGAGCCGGCGCACGCCGACGCGCTGCAATTGGTACCGTTCGCGAAGGCGTATTCGGGTTTGAGCGATGACGAATTCCGCGAGGTTGACCGCATCATCCGACAGACGACGATCGAGAAGTTCGGTCCGGTGCGCAGCGTGCGGCCGTCGCTGGTCTTCGAGCTCGGCTTCGAGGGGATCAATGCGAGCCCGCGCCACAAGAGCGGGATTGCCGTGCGCTTTCCACGCATGCTGCGCATACGCCACGACAAGCCTTTGCACGAAGCCGACACGCTGGCTACGCTGCGGGCGTTGATGAACATGACCAGGGAGCCGGGGAATGGCGCTGACAACTGACAAACAGCAGTACGACTGTGACCTGTTCGTGATTGGCGCCGGCAGCGGCGGCGTGCGCGCAAGCCGCATGGCGGCCCAGCTGGGCGCGCGGGTGATCCTGGCCGAGGGCAGTGCGCTGGGCGGCACCTGCGTCAACCTGGGCTGCATCCCGAAGAAGCTCTACAGCTACGCGGCGCATTACCACGAGTCCTTCGCGCAATCGCGCGGCTTCGGCTGGCAGCTCGACGAACCGGTGTTCGACTGGGACGTGCTGAAGGCACGCCGTGGCGCCGAGATCGCGCGCCTCAACGGCGTGTACGCCGAGCTGCTGCGCGGCGCCAGCGTGCAGCTGGTGCGCGGCTGGGCCAAGCTGCTGGACGCGCACACGGTGGCGGTGAAGACCACCACGCACGAGCAGCGCTTCAGCGCGAAGCACATCGTGCTGGCCACCGGCGGCGAGCCGGTGCGGCTGGACCTGCCGGGCAGCGAATGGGCGATGAGTTCGGACGACATGTTCGACCTGTCGCCGTTCCCGAAGCGGCTGGTGGTGGTGGGCGGCGGCTACATCGCCTGCGAGTTCGCGTCGATCTTCAACGGGCTGGGCTCGAAGGTGACCTTGCTGCACCGCGGGCCGCAGCTGCTGCGCGGCTTCGATGCCGAGATCGCGCACTTCATGGCGGCCGAGATGCGCAAGAAGGGCGTCGACATCCGGCTGAACGCGCGCATCGCCGCGGTGGAGCGGCGCGGCGAGATGCAGCGGCTGCAGCTGGCCGACGACAGCGTGCTGGAGGCCGACACCGTGCTGCACGCCGCCGGCCGGCGCGCGCGCAGCCGCGGGCTCGGGCTGGCCGAGGCGGGCGTGCGGGTGAATGCCGACGCCACGGTGCCGGTGGACGCGCACTTCACCACCAACGTGCCGTCGGTGCATGCGCTGGGCGACCTGGTGGGGCACAAGGCGCTGACCCCGGTGGCGCTGGCCGAGGCGATGCTGCTGATCGACCACCTGTTCGGCGAGGGCAAGCGGCAGCCGCTGGACTACGGCACGGTGCCGACGGCGATCTTCACGCACCCGAACGTCGGCACGGTGGGGCTGGGCGAGGAGGCGGCGCGTGCCGAGCACGGCACGCTGCGCATCTACCGCAGCGAGTTCAAGCCGCTGCAGCACACGCTGAGCGGCAGCACCGAGCGCACGCTGCTGAAGCTGGTGGTCGACGACGCGAGCGACCGGCTGCTGGGCGCGCACATGGTGGGTGCCGATGCCGGCGAGGTGGTGCAGGGCTTTGCGGTGGCGGTGCAGGCGGGGCTGACGAAGGCGCAGCTCGATCGCACGATCGGCATCCACCCGACGGTGGCGGAGGAGTTCGTGACGATGCGGGTGCCGGTGTCGCGGAAGTAAGCCGGCCCGCTGCCCGTAGCCCGGATGAAGCGCAGCGGAATCCGGGATCCTCAGGTCACTTCAGTTCCAGCCGCAGCGGCGACGCAGCCCGGAACGATCCCACCTCGATGCCATTCCAGTTGCGCAGCGTCGTCTCGCTCAGCCCGCGCATGAACGCCGCATCCTCGTCATCCAGCGCCAGCAAGGCCTCGATCGCGGCCGCCATCGCGACCTCGGCGGCCCGCGCCGTGTTGCCATCGTCCATCTTGATCGCGACGCCGAGCCCGCGCTCGGGCAGCGCGGCGCAGTAGACGCCCTCCGCCCCCACCTTCACGAAGGCGCGCTCGCCCAGCCGCTCCATCACCCGCGTGTCGAAGCGCCCGGTGCCGGCCACCATGAACGGTGCCCGTGCGACGGCATGGCGCAGCTGCTTCGCTGCGCGCGCATGCCCCGGTGACAGCCCGACCCCGGTGCCGACGCGCGCGAAGGCGTGCGCCAGGTGGCGCAGCGGGATCGCGAAGGTCGGGATCGAGCAGCCATCGGTGCCGCGCGGCGCCGTCGACAGGTCGAAGCCGGTGGTGGCCTGCAGCGCCGCCGTCACTTCGCGCATCACCGGGTGGTCCGCATCGACATAGCCCTTCGCGTACTGCTGCAGGTCGACGCCGTTCGCCTGCGCACAGGCCAGGCACAGGAAGCCGGCATGCTTGCCGGAGCAATTGTTGTTCAGCGCGGTCGGCTGCAGCCCTTGCGCGGCCAGCGCGCGCGACGCCGTGTCCAGCAAGGGCCAGTGGGCACCGCATTCCAGTGCCGTCGCGTCCAGGCCGGCCTTGGCCAGCATGCCGGCGGCGGTCGCGGCGTGCACTTCCTCGCCGTTGTGCGACGCGCAGGCCAGCGCCAGCTCTTCGTCGGAAAGCCCCAGCCGCTCGGCTGCGCCGCTGGCCACCAGCGGCAGCGCCTGCAGCACCTTGACGGCAGAGCGAGGAAAGATCGGCCGCTCGATGTCGCCCAGCTGGGCGAGCACGCCGCCGTCGGCGTCCACCACGGCCACCGCACCGGCATGGCACGACTCCACGTGCACGCCACGCAACACTTCGACGAGGATCGGATTCATACGGGTCTCCAGGCCGCAACTCTATCGACAATGCGCGTTCCGCCCGCCGCTGCCGATTCCATGTCCCTGTTCGCGCTGTCCCTGGTCCTGATCGCCGCCCTGCTGCATGCCACCTGGAACCTGGTCGCCAAGAAAGCCGGCGGCGACAGCCGCTTCGCGCTGCTGTCCAGCCTGATGATCGTGGTGCTGTGGGCGCCGGTGGGCATCTGGGCGGCGTGGGACACGGTGCCGCTGTGGGGTCTCAAGGAATGGGCGCTGATCTTCGCGAGCGGCATCGCCCACCTGGTGTACTTCAACGTGCTGCTGCGGGGCTATGCGGCCAGCGACCTGACGGTGGTGTACCCGGTGGCGCGCGGCACCGGGCCGCTGATCAGCTCGTTCGGGGCCTTGCTGCTGCTCGACGAGCACATGAGCCTCGCGGGCGTGCTGGGCGTGCTGGCGGTCACCGGCGGCGTGTTCCTGATTGCCGGCGGCCCGTCGCTGTGGGCGCGCGCGCACGACCCGGTGCAGCGCCGGCGCGTGATGGCCGGCCTGGGCTACGGCGCAGCCACCGGCTGCATGATCGCGCTGTACACGCTGATCGACGGCTACTCGGTCAAGGTGATGCTGATCTCGCCGATCCTGATCGACTACTTCGGCAACCTGGCGCGGCTGCCGTTCATGCTGCCCGGAGCGCTGCGCAAGCCCGCGGCGTTCATGGAATCGGCGCGCGCGCTGTGGAAGCACGCGCTGGTGCTGGCGGCGATCAGCCCGCTGGGCTACATCCTGGTGCTGTATGCGGCGCGGCTGGCGCCGCTCTCGCACGTGGCGCCGGCGCGCGAGGTGTCGATGCTGTTCGCGGCACTGCTCGGGGGGCGTTTGCTCGGCGAGGGCGAGCGTGGTACGCGCATCGCGGGGGCGGCGTGCATTGCGGCGGGCGTGGTGGGCCTTGCCACCGGGTGACCCGGATTGCGCTTCGCTCCATCCGGGTCGGCGCCCGCATCACCCGCGCACGAACGCCCGCAACTCCGCCGCCATCCGCTTCAACGACGGCTGGTGGATGTACATCATGTGGCCGGCCTCGAAGTAGCTGACGCGGATGTTCTGCCGCAGCGGCTCGCGCAACCCCAGGTGGTTCAGCGTGTAGTCGCCGGCCGCATGCGGCGTCGCGAGGTCGTAGTACCCGCTCGCCACGTACACCCGCATTGCAGGATTGGCATGCAGCGCGCGCCGCAGGCTGCCGCCGACGTTGACGTACTTGCCCGCGAAATCCTTCCAGCCCCACTTGTCCCAGATCGGCGCATGCACCACGTAGGGTGCATCGGTCTCGTACTGCAGCGTGTCCTTCAGCAGCCGGTTGATGCCGCTCGCGTACGCGCCCAGCAGGTTGCTCATCGCCGGGTCGCTCTCGGGCTCCTCGCCGGCGTCGTCGCGGTCCAGCCCGAGGAAGCGGCTGTCCAGCCGGCCCACCGTCTGGCCGCGCTCTCGCAGCAGTTCCTTGAAGTAGCGGAACTCGCGCGGCCGCAGGTCGCAACGCAGCACGTACTCGACACTCAATCCGCTGTACAGCGCCACCTGGCCGGCGATGCGCTGGCGCTCCCTGGCGTCGAGCGCCGAGCCCCGCATCAGCGCCACCGTGTAGTCGCCAAGCGCAAACGCCTCGGCCGCTGCCAGCACCTCGGCCAGCGGCTTCTTCTGCAGCGCGGGGCTCAAGGCCTTGTGGTACCACGCGGTCGCCGCATAGGTCGGCAGGAACAGCGGATAGGGCAGCTCGTTGCCGTGGTCGAAATGCAATGTCTGCAGGTCGACCGCCAGCGACACCAGCATCACGCCGTTCAGGAAGATGTCGTGCTTGTCCTGCAGGTGCAGCGACAGCCCGGCCGCGCGCGTGGTGCCGTAGCTCTCGCCGATCAGGTACTTCGGGCTGCCCCATCGGCCGTAGCGCGCGAGGTACAGCCGGATGAACTCGCCGACCGCATCCAGGTCGCGCTGGTAGTCGTGGAACTCGGCCACCTTCTCGCCCTCGGCCATGCGCGAGTGGCCGGTGCCCACCGGGTCGATGAAGACCAGGTCGCTGTCGGTCAGCAGCGTGTGCTCGTTGTCCGCCAGCGCATAGGGCGGTGGCGGCGCGTTGCCCATCTCGTCGGTGACCACGCGCTGCGGGCCCAGGATGCCCAGGTGCAGCCACACGCTGCTCGAGCCCGGGCCGCCGTTGAAGCTGAAGGTCAGCGGGCGCTTCCCGCTCGACGGCCCCTTCAGCGTGTACGCGACGAAGAACAGGCTGGCGCGCGGCTTGTCGGCGCTGCGCTGGCCTTCGTGCTGCTCGTCCTCGCGCAGCACCAGCGTGCCGCAGGTGACGCTGTACTCCAGCGTCTTCTTGCCGACCACCGTGCGGTGCTCGGTGGTGACGAGGCGCTCCTTGATCTCCTGCCGGGGCGCCGGGGTGTCGGGGGTCTTGTCGGCCATGGACGGGTGATTAGAGTGGTGGCCGCACTGTAACGGCAGCTCCATGACCACCCCCTGGCAACTCGCGGGCATCGACTTCACCAGCCGCCCGACCCGGCGCAAGCCCATCACCGTCGCGCTCGGGCAGGCGGCGCATGGCGTCGTGCGGCTCGAGCGCGTCGACACGCACGACGGCTTCGACGGCTGGCTCGCGTGGCTGCGCACGCCCGGGCCCTGGCTCGGCGCCTTCGACTTCCCGTTCGGCCTGCCGCGCGAGCTGGTGCAGGCACTGGGCTGGCCGATGGACTGGCTGCCGCTGATGCAGCACTACGCCGCCCTGTCGCGCGACGAGATCCGCACGCGCTTCGCGGCCTTCTGCGACGCGCGCCCGGCCGGCCGCAAGTTCGCGCACCGCGCGGCCGACGGGCCGGCCGGCTCGTCGCCCTCGATGAAGTGGGTCAACCCGCCGGTCGCCTACATGCTGCATGCCGGGGTGCCATTGCTGCTCGAGGCCGGCGTCGACCTGCCCGGCCTGCACGCCGGCGACCCGCAGCGCGTCGCGATCGAGGGCTACCCGGGGCTGCTCGCGCGCGAGCTGCTGGGCCGGCGCTCGTACAAGGCCGACGACAAGGCACGCCAGACGCCCGAGCGGCTGATCGCCCGCAAGGACCTGCTCGACGCGCTGGAGCAGGGCCGCTCGCGGCTGGGCCTGCGCTTGCGCCTGTCGCATGCGCAGCGCGATGCGCTGGTGGCCGATGCCTCGGGCGACCGGCTCGATGCGGTGTTGTGTCTGGTGCAGGCCGCCTGGGCCGCCGGGCAGGCCGACCACGGCCGCCCGTCGGCGAGCGACCCGCTGGAAGGCTGGATCGCCACGGCACCGCTTCGATAATTTCTGTCTTGACAGAAATTATTGGCGAACCTAGAGTCGGATCCATGAACCTGTCTCCCACCTTGTCGCGTTTCGTCCTGCACTGGGGCGAGATGGGCACCCGCTGGGGCGTCAACCGCACCGTCGCGCAGATCCATGCGCTGCTGTTCATCACCGGCCGGCCGATGCATGCCGAGGAGATCGCCGACACGCTGGAGGTGGCGCGCTCGAACGTCAGCAACAGCCTGCGCGAGTTGCAAGGCTGGAACCTCATCAAGCTGGTCCACCTGGCCGGCGACCGGCGCGATCACTTCGAGACCTCCACGCAGGTGTGGGAGCTGCTGCGCACCGTGGTGCGCGAGCGCCAGCGGCGCGAGATCGCGCCGACCATCGAGGTGCTGAACGAGCTGCTGGCCGACCCCGCGCTGAGCCGCGATCCCGCCGAGGCACGGCTGCGCATCCGCGAGACGCAGGAGCTGCTGGTCACGCTGACGGCGTGGAGCGACGAGATGCTCAAGCTCGACACCGACACGCTGACCAAGGTGCTGAAGCTGGGCGCGAAGATCAAGAAACTGCTGGGGCGCGATGCGCCGGCCGAAGAGGTCCACCCGGCACAACTGCTGGGGCCGTGAGCGCCCTTTTTTTTATTCATAAGTTTCTCTATAGACAGAAATTACAGACAGGATTGCCATGACGCCGACACCCTATCCGCTGACGCTGCTGTACGACGCGGCCTGCCCGCTGTGCCTGCTGGAGATGGATCACCTGCGCGATCGCAACCGCGACGGCCGGCTGGTGTTCGTCGACATCAGTGCGCCCGGTTTCGACCCCGCGCCCTACGGTGCGACGCTGCAGGCGATGGACGCCGAGATCCATGGCGTCACCGCCGACGGGCGCGTGCTGCGCGGCATCCAGGTGCTGCGCCTGGCCTACGAGGCGGTCGGGCTGGGCTGGTTCACCCGGCCGGTCGGCTGGGCACCGCTGAGGCCGGGCTTCGACGTGGGCTACCGCTGGTTCGCGCGGCACCGCAAGTCGATCTCGCGCGCCGCCGCGCCGCTGGTGCATGCGGTGCGCGCGCTGCGGGTCCGGCAGGTGGCGGCGCGCCTGCAGGCCTGCCGCAACGGCGCTTGCGACCGCAGCGAGTAGCCGGCCATGCGCAACGAAGTCACCACCATCCTGGCCGCGCCCGGCAGCAGCCCGCTGGAGGGCCGCGTCGTGTGGGCCCCGATGCGCTCGCTGTGGTGGTTCGCGATGGCAGTGGGCGGCGTGCTGGCCGTCGCGTGGCAGCCGAGCTGGAGCGGCCTGGCGCTGTTCCTCTCCACCAGCGCGGTCACGCTGTGCCTCGGCCATTCGCTGGGCATGCACCGGCGCCTGGTCCACCGCGCCTACGCCTGCCCGCTGTGGCTGGAGCGTCTGCTGGTCTACCTGGGTGTGCTGGTCAGCATGGCCGGGCCGGCCGGCATGATGCGCACGCACGACCTGCGCGACTGGGCGCAGCGCCAGCCCCGCTGCCACGACTTCTTCGCGCACCGGCGCGGCTTCCTGCACGACGCATGGTGGCAGCTGCACTGCGAGTTGCGCCTCGCGCACCCGCCGCGCTTCGAGCTGCCGGCGCACTTGGCCCGCGACCCGGTGCTGATGGCGCTGGAACGCCACTGGCTGCTGCAGCAACTGCCGTGGGCGCTGCTGTTCTTCGCGCTGGGCGGCATCGGCTGGGTGCTGTGGGGCGTGTGCCTGCGCTGCGTCGTCGGGCTGACGGGGCACTGGATGGTCGGCCATTTCGCGCACCGCCGCGGCCACCGCAGCTGGCACGTGGACGGCGCCGGCGTGCAGGGCCACGACGTGCGCGGCTGCGGGCTCATCACCTTCGGCGAAGGCTGGCACAACAACCACCACGCCTTCCCGGGCTCGGCGCGGCTGGGCCTCTATCCGGGCCAGGCCGATCCGGGCTGGTGGGTGCTGCAGTTGCTGCAGCGCCTGGGCCTCGCGTGGGACATCAGCCTGCCGGCCACGCTGCCCCCGCGTGCGCAGTTGCGGGCCCTCGAACACGGCGCCGAACGCGTGCTGCTTGAAAGGAGAACCTCATGAAGGTCCTGGTGTGCGGATCCACCGGCTGCGTCGGTGCAGCCGTGGTGCACGCGCTGCGTGCGCGTGGCCACAAGGTGATCGAAGGGGCGCGGCGTCCGCCGGCCGTGCGCGACGCGATGGCGGTGGATTTCGCGCAGCCGGTGGCGCCGGACATGTGGGCCGAGCGCCTGCGGCGCGCGCAGGTGGAGGCGGTGGTCAACTGCGTGGGCATCCTGATGCCGTCCCGCGGCCAGCGTTTCGAGCGCGTGCACACGCAGGGGCCGATCGAGCTGTTCCGCGGTGCCGCGCTGGCCGGCGTGCCGCGGGTGGTGCAGGTGTCGGCGCTGGGCGTCGGCGACAGTGCCGAGTGCCTGGCGAGCGGCTACCTGCACAGCAAGCTGCTGGCCGACGACGCGCTCGCGTCGCTGCCGCTGGACTGGGCGGTGCTGCGGCCGTCGCTGGTGTACGGGCCCAAGAGCCGCAGCGGCGCGCTGTTCGCGACGCTGGCCGGGCTGCCGCTGGTCAGCCTGCCGGGGCGCGGCGCGCAACGCCTGCAGCCGCTGCACGTGTACGAGCTGGCCGAGGCGATCTCGCGCCTGGTCGAGCAGCGCGGGCCGCTGCGCGCGGTGCACGAACTCGGCGGGCCGCAGGTGCTGAGCTACCGCGAGATGCTGTCGCACTACCGCGCGGCGCTCGGCCTGGGCCCGGCACGGTGGTTGCCGTTGCCGATGGTGCTGATGAAGGCCGGCGCCTGGCTCGCGCAAGGGCTGCCGCAGAAGGTGTTCAGCCTCGACACGGTGCGGCTGCTGGAGCGCGGCAGCGTGCCGGCGCCCAACGCCTTGCCCGGCCTGCTCGGCCGCGCACCGACCGCGATGCCGCAGGGGCTGCGCATCAGCGCGCCCGAGCCGCTGCTCGACCTGCGCGCGGTACTGCGCCAGGCGGCCGCGCCGCTGATCCTCGCGTCGTGCACGTTGAACGTGGCGCTGGCGCTGCTGCTGTGGCTGGCCGCGCGCGCCGGGGGCACGCCATGAAGACGCGGCGCGACGCCATCGAGGCCGACCGCATGCCCTTCCTGCACCGCTGGCCGGTGCTGGCGGGTGCGCTGGCGGGCATCGTCCTGCGGCTGGTCTTCATCGGTCCGCCCGGTTCGCGCTGGTCGGCGATGGCCGGCGCCTTCATCTTCTTCACGCCGCTGGCGGTCGGCATGGTCACCGTCTACCTGGCCGAGCGGCAACGGCGCCGCTCCTGGGGCTACTACTTCAGCGCGCCCTTCCTGGCGACCGCGCTGTTCGTGCTGGGCACCTTGCTGGTCAACGTCGAAGGGCTGGTGTGCGCGGTCGTCATCGCGCCGCTGTTCGGTTTTCTCGGCAGCGTGGGTGGGCTGATCATGGGAGCCGCCTGCCGTTGGAGCGGGTGGCCCAGGCCGACGCTGTATGCGGGCGGGGCGCTGCCGCTCCTGCTGGGCGCCCTGGTGCCGGCGACCGCGCTGCAGGACGACCGCAGCAGCGTCGAACGCAGCCTGTGGATCGCCGCGCCGCCGGCGCTGGTGTGGCAGCAGCTGACGCAGTTGCCGGACATCCGCGCCGCCGAGGTCGAGCGCGGCTGGGCCTACCGCATCGGCGTGCCGCCGCCGCAATCGGGCATCACGCAATCGGGCATCACGCAATCGGGCGAGCTGCGCGTGCAGCACTTCCGCATGGGCAAGGGCATCCATTTCGATGGCGACATCACCGACTGGCAGCCGGCGCGCCGCATCGCGTGGACCTACCGCTTCGCCGAGGATTCGGTGCCGGCCGGGGCACTGGACGACCACGTGCGCATCGGCGGCCACTACTTCGACCTGCTCGACACCGCCTTCGAGCTGACGCCGGAGGGCGGCGGCACGCGGCTGGCGATGCGCACGCGCTACCGCGTGAGCACGCAGTTCAACTTCTATGCCGACGGCGTCGCCCGGCTGCTGCTGGGCAACGTCAGCGAAGTGCTGCTGGAGCTGTATGCCACGCGTGCTCGGGCCGGGGCCGGTCACGATCCCGTTGACCGCCTCGTCGGCCGCGAACTTCAGCGTGGTCGATTCGCGCAAGGGCCCGACCGCCGCGATCAACTGCGACAGCGCGTCCCCCAGGTTCCCGTCGCCTAACTCGCCGATCTGACGGGCTGGTCGACGGGCTTCAACTCGATCGTGCCGCGCGCGACGTAGCGCTGGAAATCGCCGATCGGGATCGCCGCCGAACCGTGGGTGTCACCGTCGGTCCAGCTCAGCGTGGCGTCGGTGATCGTCGTCTCGACCTCGATCGGCCCCGGCGGAATCACGATCGACTGGCCGTCGCCTTCGCGGTACTCGACCTTGCCGATGATCTGGGCTTCCTGCGCCATGGGGTTCCTCCTTGGAGTGTCGTCGGGCACAGGGTCCCTGGGGCGGAGCGGCGCGAGAATCGGACAGTACGCCGCGTGCGCGTAGTCCTTCTCCTACGGCGCCAGTGTCAGGCTGGTTTCCAGGCCCGGCTGCGCGTTGCGGATCGCCAGCACCGAGCCGTGCGCCTGCGCCACGAGCCGGCACAGGTACAGCCCTAGACCCACGCCACCCGTCGCGCGCTGGCGCGAACGGTCGAGGCGGTAGAAGGCCTGGGTCAGCCCGGGCAGTTGCTCGTCCGGCACACCCGGCCCGAAATCGCGCACCGCCAGCGTCACGCCGCCATCGGCCTCGCGCCGCGTGCTGACGACCGGCGGCTGCGCCGCATCGGCGCCGTGCCGCAGCGCGTTGTCGACCAGGTTGCGCAGCAGCAGCCGCAGGCGCACGCGGTCCAGAGGCAGCGCCGGCAGCTCGGACGCCAGTTGCAGGGCCACCGCCCGGCCCGGGAAATGCGTCGCCAGCACCTCGGCCACCAGCGTGTTCAGGTCGGTGTCCTCGCGCTGCAAGGCCGCGTGGCCGGACGCGAGGCGCTCGCTTTCCAGCAGGTCGCTCACCATGTCGCGCATCTCGGCCAGGTCGCGCAGCAGCGCGGTGCGCTCGGCGCTGTCGTCGACCAGCTCGGCGTTGACGCGCGCCCGCGTCAGCGGCGAACGCAGCTCGTGGCTGATGGCCAGCAGCAGCCCGCGCTTGGCGTCGAGCATCGCGTGGATCTCCTGCGCCATCGTGTTGATCTGGCGCGCCAGGTCGCCCAGCTCGTCGTTGCGCCGGATCGGAATGCGGTGCTCGAACTCGCCGCGGCCGAAGCGCACCGCGCCGGCGCGGATCTCGTCCAGCGGCCCCAGCAGGCGCCGCACGTGCGCGAACGCGGCCCAGGTGATCAGCAGCAGCAGCGTCAGCGTGCCCCAGCCGACCCACTTGGGGTGCTGCGTGGGCGTCGGCGGCGCGAGGCCGAAGATCAGCCGGTGCCCGTCGGCCAGCGTGCGCATGTAGACCATGCTCTCCTCGCTGCCGGGCGCGCTGACGCGCGGCCAGTTGAGCCGGCGCTGCGGGTGCGAATCCCAGTTGACCTGCGGGCCTTCGATGCGGATCGAGATCGGCAGCCGGGCCACCAGCGCCTGCGCGTGCGCGACGTCGGGCGGCGTGCCGATGTCGGCGCTCAGCAGGTCGACGTAGTCGCCCAGCAGCGGCCGGCCCCAGCCTTGCCAGCCCAGGCGCACCACCTCCTTCATGCCGGCCAGGAAGATGATGGTGGTGCCGATCGCCAGCAGCACGAACAGGCGCACCAGCTTCCACTTCAGCGAGTGACGGATGCGCTGGCGGGCGCTGTGCCAGGGGCGGGACCAGCCGAAGCGCGGCATCAGCGCCGGCTCCCGGCGAAGGCGTAGCCGAAGTTGCGCAGCGTCTTGATGCAGTCCAGCGGCTCCAGCTTCTTGCGCAGCCGGCTCACCAGGATGTCGACGGCGCGGGTGTACAGGTCTTCGGCCGCCTGGCCGCGCAGCCGCTCGAGGATCTCGTCGCGCGAGAACATGCGGCTGGGCTCGGCGGCCAGCATCGCGAGCAGCTCGAACTCGGTGCCGGTGAGCTCGACCGGCTGGCCGTGGCGCTGCACCTCGCGCCGGTCCAGGTCGACCAGCAGGCCGTCGAAGACGAGCTGGCGCGGCGTGGCAGCCGGCGCTGCCGGCCGGGCGCGGCGCAGGATGGTCTGTACGCGCACCAGCAGCTCGCGCGGCTCGAAGGGCTTGGGCAGGTAGTCGTCGGCGCCGAGCTCCAGGCCGACCACGCGGTCCATCACGTCGCCGCGCGCGGTCAGCATCACGATCGGGATGTCGCTGTCCTTGCGGATCGCGCGGCACAGCTGGAAGCCGTCCATCTCGGGCAGCATCACGTCGAGGATGGCGGCGTCATAGGTGTTGGCGCGCAGCAGGGCCAGGCCGGCGCTGGGGCGGGTGGCCGCGTCGAGCTGAAAGTCGAAGCGGCGGAAATACGCCGCCAGCGGCGCAGACAGGTGCTCGTCGTCGTCGATCAGCAAGAGGCGGGGCATGGGAGAGATTGTGCTGTGCGCTGGCTTCGACAGGCTCAGCCCGAACGGAGCAGCGCGAGCGCAGCGATGTGCACATCAAGCCACGCCCGCGGAACCGGCTTTGCCGGGCCGCCAGGCGGCGCCCCTTGGGGGCAGGAGCGAAGCGACTGGGGGGCCAACCATCAACTCCAGGGCCCGTGCCGCCGCTGCAGGAAGTCCCGCACCTGCCTTTGCTGCTCCGGCCGCAGGCTGTCGTAGAAATCCCCCACCGCGGCCACCAGCTTCGGGCTGCCGTCGCGCACGCTGGCCAGCTTGGTGTTGATCAGGTCCTGCGCGTGCCAGCGGTCGAAGGTGCCGTCGCCCATCAAGGCCTGGAACTGCGCCCGCGGGTCGCCGGCCCCGCGCAGCGCCAGCCGCTGCTGCTGCAGCGTGTCGATCAGCACGGCCAGCTTGGCCTGCTGCGCCGCGTCCAGGTCGAGCCGGCGCGCGGCATGGCTGACGGCCCGCTCCTTGAAGCGTGCGACGTCCGCCTCGCTCATCGATTCCCAGCGGCCGAAGCCGTGCGGGTGGTGCGACCAGGCGGCAAAGCCGCCGAACAGGGCCGAGGCGCCGAAGACGCCGATCAGGGTGCGTTTGAGCCAGGGGCGCATGGTTTCCTCTGCAGGTGATTGAACATGGCCTGCATGGTCGGGCGCGGCGCGCGCGGCGTCTTGTCGTGGCGGTATCGCTGTGTTTCGTTTCTTTTCAGCGCACGCTGAAGTCGTAGCGCAGCGTCTGCTCGAAGCGTTGGCCGGGCTGCAGCGTGCAGTCCGGCCACTCGGGGTGGTTCGGGCTGTCGGGCGAGAACTGCGGTTCGAGCGCGAAGCCGGCGTGCTTCACGTAATCGGCACCGGGCACGCGCGACGGCGTGCCGGCCAGGTAGTTGCCGCTGTAGAACTGCAGCCCCGGCAGTTGCGTGTACAGCTTCAGGCCGATGCGGCCGTCGCCCGAGCTCACCTCGGCCGCCGGCACGCTGCCGTCGGCGCAGCCGGTGTCGAGCCAGAACGAATGGTCGTAGCCGCGCGTCAGCTGCTGCTGCTCGTCGCGCATCAGCGCCTCGCCGATCGTGCGCGGCGTGCGGAAGTCGAAGCCGGTGCCGGCCACGGCGCGCCGCTCGCCGGTCGGGATCGATTCCGCATCGACCGGCAGGAACTGCTGCGCCGCGATGCGCAGCCGGTGCGCACGCACGTCGCCGTCGGGCGCATCGCCGTCGAGGTTGAAGTAGGCGTGGTTCGTCAGGTTGACCGGGCAGGGCGCCGTCACGGTGGCGGCCAGGTGGATGCGCACGCTGAAGTCGTCGCCGAGCTGGTAGCGCACCGTGGCCTCCAGGTGGCCGGGGTAGCCCTGGTCGCCGTCGGCGCTGGCGAGGCCCAGCACCAGTTCCTGCGGCGCCTGCGACACCAGCGTCCAGACGCGCTTGTCGAAGCCGTCCGGCCCGCCGTGCAACTGGTTGCGGCCTTCGTTGGCGGACACCGCCACGTCGCGCCCGTCGAGCCTGAAGCGCGCGCCGCCGATGCGGTTGGCGTAGCGCCCGATGGTCGCACCCAGGTAGCTGGTCTGGCGCCGGTAGCTGGCCAGGCTGTCGCAGCCCAGCAGCAGCTCGCGCCGCATGCCGTCGGCCAGCGGCAGCGCGCACGAGACCCAGGTGGCGCCGTGGTCCATCACCTGGATGGACAGGCCGGCGGTGTTGCGGAGCGTGAAGACGCGGGTGTCGTGGGCAAGGCTCATGGATGTAGGCGAAGGACTGCAGCGAAATGCGGCCGTTAGTGTGCCTTGCGCGGCAAGCCCTCTGCTAAGGTCCGGTCGATGCACGCCTTCCACCTGCTGTTGCTGGCGAGCGGGCTGTTGATGTTCGTCAGCCTGCTGGCGGGGGTGTTCTCGACGCGGCTCGGGCTGTCCTTCCTGCTGGTGTTCCTGGCGGCCGGCATGCTGATCGGCGTCGACGGGCCCGGCGGGCTGCGCTTCGACGACACGCAGATGACGGCCTGGGTCGGCAATGCCGCGCTGGCGGTGATCCTGCTCGAAGGCGGCATCAGCACGCCGATGGCGGGTTTTCGCAGCGGGCTGAAGCCGGCGCTGCTGCTGGCCACCGCGGGCGTGGTGCTGACCGCGCTGATGATCGCCGGCGTCGCGATGGGCGTGCTGCAGCTCGACTGGCGGCACGGCTTCCTGCTCGGCGCGATCGTCGCGTCCACCGATGCCGCGGCGGTGTTCTCGCTGCTGCGCCATGCCGGCATCCAGTTGCCCGAGCGGGTGGCGGCCACGCTGGAGATCGAATCCGGGCTGAACGACCCGATGGCGGTGTTCCTGACGTTGGCGCTCACCGCGTCGATCCAGTCGCATGCCGGCCTGCAGGAGATCGGCCTCTTGCTGCTAAAGCAGGCCGGCTTCGGCGTCGCGATCGGGCTGGCCGGCGCGTGGCTCGTGTCGTGGCTGCTGAACCGGTTGACGCTGACGGCGGAGCACAGCGGGCTGCTGGCGCTGATCGTGCTGTCGGGCGGTTTCGTCGTGTTCGGCGCGGCCGGGCTGGTGGAAGGGTCGGGCTTCCTCGCGGTCTACCTGTTCGGCTTGCGCGTGCGCGCGCTGGCCGAGGCGGCAGCGCATGGTGCGTCGTCGGCGCTCGACGGCTTTGCCTGGGCGGCGCAGGCCAGCCTGTTCATGCTGCTCGGGCTGCTGGTGTCGCCGCGGCAGATGCTGGAGACGGCGCTGCCGACGCTGGCGATCGTCGGCGCGCTGCTGTTCGTCGCGCGGCCGCTGGCGGTGTGGCTGTGCCTGGCGCCGCTGCGCTTTCCGGTGGCGCAGCGGCTGTTCATCGGCTGGGTGGGGCTGCGCGGCGCGGTGCCCATCGTGCTGGCGCTGGTGCCGCTGATGGCGCAGGTGCCGGGCAGCTACCGCTTCTTCAATGTCGCGTTCGGCGTGGTGATCGCGTCGCTGCTGCTGCAGGGCATCTCGCTGCGCTGGGTGGCGCACCGGCTGAAGCTGGTCGAGGCGCCTGCCCTGCCGGCTGATGCCGAGCGCGCGGTGCAGGGGCGGCTGACGCTGGATGCGCAGCTGCCGCTGCAGGAGGTGTTCGCGTTCTTCCAGCTGCCGGTGCCGAACAACGCCGGGCCGACGCTGGGCGACTGGATGACCGATGCGCTGGCGCGCGGGCATGTGGAGGGCGACGCGGTCGACTGGCACGGCGCCACGTTCCACGTGGCCGAGATGGCCGACCGGCGGATCGCGCGGATCGGGATTGCGCTGCGGCCGCGCGACCCGCAGGCTGCGTGACAGAGTGAAGTGTTGAGCCCGGAGCTTGAACTGCGGCGACTTGCCGCCAGCTTGGAGCGCATGCGGGGACAGCGCATCGAGTTCGGGGTGTCCTGCGCTTTCGAGAGAAACTCACGACCGAGAAGCTCAATGACCGGCTGGCGCGCATGTTGAAGGACATGGAACGCGCGGCGGACCGAAGGACCCCCTCACCATGATCCTGCGCAAGCGCCGGCTGCTGCGCGCGGCCAACACCGCCCGCCTCGCCACCTACCTGATCGCGCTGTGGAAGCTGTTCAAGCATCCGCAGACGCCGCGTTCGGCCAAGTGGGTCGCGGTGGCGGTGCTGCTGTATGCGGCGAGCCCGATCGACCTGATCCCGGATTTCATCCCCATCCTCGGGCAGTTGGACGACCTGTTGGTGATCCCGCTCGGCGTGGCGCTGGTGACGCGGCTGACGCCGAAGCCGCTGTGGCAGCAGTTGCTTCTGGAGGCGGAGAAGACGCGCGAGAAGCTGCCGCGCTTCTGGTGGGGCGCGCTGATCGTGGTGCTGGTGTGGCTGCTGCTGTTCGGTGGCTTCGTCTGGTGGCTGTGGCGCGGCGTGTTCGGCGCATGAGGTGGGCCTGGGCGGGGCTGCTGGTGGCGTGGGCCGCCGGCCCGGTGGCGGCGTTCAGCGGCGTGGTCACGCATGTGACCGATGGCGACACGCTGTGGGTGCGCGCCGATGGCGCGGCGGCCAAGGCGAAGCCGTTGAAGATCCGCGTGCAGGGCATCGATGCGCCCGAGCGCTGCCAGGCCTGGGGGCCGCAAGCTGGCGAGGCGTTGGCCCGGCGCGTGCTGCACCGGCGCGTGGAAGTGCAGACGAAGGCGCGCGACGACTACCACCGCAGCATCGCCCGCGTGTCGATGCAGGGCGAGGACATCGGCGCCTGGATGGTGGTGCAGGGCCATGCGTGGAGCGACCACTGGCGGCGGCGCGAGGGCGCCTACGGTGCGCTGGAGGCGCAGGCGCGGGCTGCGCGGCGCGGCCTGTTCTCACAGCCGGATGCGATCGAGCCGAAGGTGTTTCGTAGGATGCATGGGGCCTGCGTCGCAAGCAAGCACTGACCGTTACATCGCTTGCCGTTGGTCGATCGGAATCGACGATGGCGCCCCTACCATCCGCGCGACATCAACAGGGAGCGTCGATGAGCAGGATGGGAACGTTCGGCCTGGCGGTGGCCTGCGCGTTGACGAACGCATGTGGCGGGGGCGGCGATGGCGGGGCGGCAGCGCCCGGGCCGGCGGGCGTGACGTTGTCGGGCCGGGTGATGCCGGGCACCCTGCAGGGCGCGGTGGTTTGCCTGGACGGCAACGACAACCTGCGTTGCGATGACGGCGAACCGGCGGCGGCGAGCGACGCGCAGGGCAGCTACGAGCTCGCGTTGACGGCGGAGCAGGTGCAGGCGCTGGCTGCGGCGCGCCTGGTGGCGGTGGTGCCCGCGTCGGCCATCGACACTTCGACCGCGCAGCCGGTGGGCGGCGAGCACGTCCTGCTGACCCGCCCGTACGACGCGGCGAGCACGAGCTACCACTTCACGCCGCTGCGCACGCGCGTCGAGCAGATCGTGTGGGGCGGCGTGGCACGCGAGCAGGCCGAGGCCGTGGTGCGGCGCGAGGCCGGCTTGGTCGACCTGGGCATCGATGACGACTACGTGGTGGCCGCCGGCGGGCTGCATGCCGACGAGGCGGCATGGGTGCGCGAGCAGGCGATGGCCTGGTTCGGGCAGCAGACGCGGGCATGGATGGCGATGCTGCACAGCCCGTCGGCGGACTGGTTCAACGAGGCCACGGGCGCGGGGGTGTTCGAGCTGTCGGCATCGAAGGGCAGCGATGGCACGGTGTACACGGTGCTGCAGTCGCAGCTGCAGGCGGCACCAGTGGCCGGCGACTGGATCGCGCTGAACCGGTCATGGAGCTTCGATCCGGTGAAGGACACGGCCTTCCAGGGGTACACGCTGATCGAGACGCGGGGGGATTTTCTGGATGGTGAACTGGGGTGGCTGGACGGGGACCCGCAGGGCTCGTTGGCGCAGCGGCTGGATGGGGGGCGGGTGCTGAGGCTGCGCGGTGGGGTGGCGATTGCGGCGGAGTATCGGGATGTGGTGGACCTGGCGGGCGTTGAGATGGCGCGGGAAGACATCGGCGGAGATGCCGACGTCGTGCTGTCGGGGAGCTACCCGGCCGGGGCGAAGCGGTTTGCCAACCATGCGGTCGTGCAGTGGCGCAGCGGGGGGTATGCGGATGCGTACGAGGAGGGGCAGCCGTTCGGCTCGGCCTTGTCCAGCCTTGACGAGTTCATCTCATCACACCGCGTGCAGCCCGATGGCAGCGGCTCGTGGCGTCCGCTGCGCGGATTGGAGGCCAGTGCCGTGGAGATGGGCTTCGATGGGCAGGGTGGGGTGCTGTTTCGCGACACCGCGAGTCTGACTTCACTGGGCAGCGCCGCCCTGCAGACCTCCACCTTTGGCGGCGTGTCCGTGCTGCGGGTGCCGCTGAGCGATGCCGCCAGCGTCACGGAGTTCGGCAGCGTCGGGCGCAATCTCTACTTTGCGGAACACCGTGGCGTCCATGCGCTGCACATGGTGGAGGCCGGGCAACTGGATGTCGGGGGGCAGGGAAGGTGGATGAACCTTGTGGCCGGCGACGAGGTGACGCGGTCACTGGGCATTCCCTCGATCACCCATTGAGGCGCTCCTCATTCAATCGGCCCAGCCCCTCGGGAATATCGATGACTATGTCTGCGCGGCCCGGGTCGTTGTTCGCACCACCTTCGACGACAACTTCGACCAAGGCCTCTTCCGACGCTGCATTGAAGGCTTCTTCGCTGTGGTCGAGGCCGAATGCATCCTCGTCGCTGTCCGAGGCTCGGTCGAATTGCCTCAGGAAGACGGAGTTCATGGGGTGTCCGGTTGTTGCTGTGGGAGGTTGCGACCATTGCGTCGATTCCTCGGCGCCGTCATCCAGCAAGACACCGTCGTGACTCTCGTCGGATTTTTCATCGGGCGTCCAGCTCCGGGTCAATCTGTGCAGTTGCTGGCCAAGCTTCTCTGCGTCCCGAGCGAGCTTCTCCATGACGGCCGCAGGATTCTCGTGCAGCCTCGAAGGCATCTCGTCGATCGCCGCCAGCCATCGCTTCACGACCTTCCTGCTGAACAGCTCGGTCGTCAGCATCTGGGCGAGGGCGTCCTTCACGAAATCGATGCTCGTCTCGTAGTGGTAGGGAAGCGGCTGGTGTTCGGGTGCGATCGGCGGCCCGACCAGCGTCGTGAAGTCGGACATGGTGCCGGTGATGCGGTCCCAGTTCAGCAGGATCGCAAAGTCGTGCTCGCCGTTCTTCTGCACGCCGGCATTGGGGACGGGAGCTTCCCCGCTGGCCGAATTGCGTGCCCGTTGATCGTTCTTTTCCTTGATGTGCCTTGCGGCCATGTAGCTGACACCGATGGCGATCAGGGACGTCAAGACCGTGAGACTTGCGCCCGAAAGCTGGACGGCATCGGCCGCGTCGGCAAGATGGCCGGGCTCGAAGCCGCCTGCCGCCACGAGAACCTCGGCGCCAGCCGTCGCCAGGACCTTGATGGCGTAGGCGCTGCCATTGCCGAAAAGGAAGCCGTCGAACGTTCCGCCGAACTTATGTACGCATTGCCCGATGCTCTCCGTGTTTGTTCGCTTGTCGGCTGAGCCGCCCTTGCGGATCAGCAGTCCCTCTCCTCGCTCGCATTCCTTGGGGCAAGGGTCGCCCTCAGGGCCATGGCGCCATTGCGCATAGGCGAGGGACTGTCTCAGCATCTCGCGAGCCTGTGGGGTCAATGGGCCGTCGCTCGACAAGAGGCCGATGAGGTCCTCGCCTACGACCAAGTCCAGGACCTGCGTATTTCGTTGCGCGAGGTCAAGGTTTGCATCCACGGCGATACGCGTCTCGGTGGTCGCCCCCGTGATATTCAGAATGTGCCGAGCGAATCCACGCAGATCACCATTGGCCTTGAGCAGTCGATTGAATTCCTTGAAGAGGCTCTGGAATGACAGCTCGATCGGTCTGCCGACAGGCTTCCCCTGGCGATCAACAGGCGCGACCGACCTCGGTGTCAGTCGCCTGTCAATCAGGTGGCCGATCAGTGACGACAGATAGACGTTGCCATCGTATTTGGCGGCCTTGAGGTAGGTGCCGATGCGGACCTTCATGGGCCCGCTGAACAGGTCGTTCAGCTTGTCCACGTCGATGGCAGCCTCGCCCGCTCTGCGCAGATTGCCGAGTTCGGTCTGCGCCGTGATGCTCAACTGAGCCACTACCTTGCCGCGAAAGTCCTTCGATGCGCCGGGGCCTTGTGTCAATCGAAAGCATTTCCACTGCGCGGCGTTGCCAGACAAGCCGAGAAGGTCGAGCCCGAAGACCCAGCCGTCGAATCCGTCGACGTCGTCGGTTGCCAACTGGTAGATGGCCTTCACCCCGGAGCCTCCGGCTACCAGCATGTTGGTGACCGCGCGCAGGGCCTTGCCTCTCCCCATCTCCCGCTGCACGTTCAACTGCAAGAAGTCGCGAGCGAGGGCAAGTTTCGCCTCGATGCGGCCCTTGTGCCCGCTCACCAGCAACTCTGCCTCGCGGAGGGCTCGCTGACTGGATCGGTTCAACGCCAAGCAGGCCGCTTCGTAGGCCTGCAGGAGTTGAACCAGAGCGAGCAGCAGCGGCCTGTGGGATTCGAGCCTTGCCAAGTGAAGGCTCTCGGGCCCGGACAGCTTTGCCTGATCTCCCAGGCGTTTGCAGGTGCTTTGCAGTCTTGCGAGCCTCATTGCGACTTTGCGGATGACGGGACGCAATGCCTGCAGGTGGTCCGTGTCTGGTTTTCCGCGTGTCCACTCCCATACAGACATGGTCAACTTCCACTCTTGCTTGGCTTCGCGCAACACCGGAGGGGCGATGTCTTCGCCCTTGGCGCCCTTGTAGCTGGTAGACACCTGGCTTGGCTGGAACTCGACACCCTCGTGAGCTTGCTTGATCACCGCGCCCGGCTGGGCTGTTCCGGATCCCAAGGTCGAGGCACAGCAAGAGACATAGCACTGGCCCAGCACATAGCTCAAGTTCACGCCAAAGCGGGCCGCCCGGAATGCGGCAGCATGTGCCGGCGAGAACATCGTGGCCAGTTCAAATGCCAAGCCCAATGTGGCCCGCGTCATGGCCAAGGCGCCGGTCAGGTCATTGCCGAAGACCGACGGCTCCACGTAGGCATGGCCCGCGCGCAGCATTCCTGCAACGGTCTTTCCAAGCCACCCATCCTCATCGGCCAATCCGTAGGCTCGTGCCAACAGGGTGGCGAGGCCGTTGGCACGTTCACGGATCTGCACTTCCGCCAGCCGGCCTTCGGCAATTGCCTGGCGCAGAGTCTGGTAACCGGCGTCGTACCGGTCGATGAGATTGCGAAACGTCTCGGACGATTGATACTCGCGGGACCACTTCGTCCGCTCCTGGCGCAGCCTGCGTGCCAGCCACGCAAGGTCGACATCGAAGCCGGCGGCCAGCAGTTCGTCGGCCTGCAGCTCACCGCTGGTCTCCTCCATCAATTTGGCCAGGAGCGCTTCATTGGGCGCAGAGGAAGGAGTCACGGGATGTACGCGGGGTCTCCCCTTGTCAGGAGGCCGCATCTTGTTGGCATCACTCCCGCTTGCACGGTGGACAGCCGGTTTCCCGTGGCGATCCGGGGCGATGGGCACGTAGCCACTGCTGCTGCAAGGCTCATCAGGTCGGGGAAGGCGCATGCCTGGAGGTATGTCCCCAACAGCCCGTTGGGGAACTTTCTCCTTTCCCTTCCGCCTCCCCCCCAAGGGGCGCGGCGGCTGTCGCGGCGGCGGGGGCAGCGTGGCTTGGCGAATCACCAGTCGTGGCGTGTACTCGCCGGGGTCCTGCTGTATCTCGGCAGGGATGGTCGTCGTGAGGTAGCAAGTCTGCGGAAGTCGAGACCCATCCACCGACGTGGTTTCTGCCGAGGATGCGTCATCTCCGTCGCGAGAGGTGTTCGCGCGTCCCGGGGTGCCCGGCCGAGACGTGGTGGGGCTTCTTCCAATTCGGTCAGTCATGGAGCTGCTTCAAGACAGAGGGAAAGACCTGCTGTCGCCACCATGGCACCAGCGATCCAATCCGGGCCAGCGTCGCTGCGAACCTCTCCGGCTGGGTCTCATCGATGATGCAGACGAAGGCATGGAGCACTTCGCCTGTCGCCGCATCCAGCGCGAATGCCGATGGCCGCGAGGCTGACAAGCGGAAGTTGCAGGCCAGCATCCGGGCCAGGATGGCGGTCCGGCCGATGGGCGGCACCATGCCAAGCCGGCATTCCACGACGGCCAGCACCGCGGCCTCGCCTGCATTGGCGTGCGTCACCGTCAACCTCTCGTTGCCGATGCCGAGCTCGATGGCGAGACGTTCGGGCAGCAGCAGGTCAGCCCGGCTGTCGAGACGAGTGGCGGGTGGGCCGCCCAGCCATCTGGGCAGGTCTTGCAGCAGCGTGAGCAGCTGTCTTCGACAGTCGCTTGTGTGCTTCGTGGTCATTGCAGATCACCAGGACAGGTGCGTTGCCAGTCGAGGGCCAGGGCGGCAATCTGCCGCATGCTCTCCAGCAGCGACGGCGCCGACAGCCCGGTCATCGGGGTCAGCAGGCTGTACACGAGCGTGCTGTCGCGCACGTCGAGGGTGAACATGCCTGAAAGATTGCGCGCCAGGCCCTGGTTGAGCGTCAAGGCCTGACGAAAGACTTCCGGTGCCCGATGGTCGGGGACGCGGCCAAAGCAGCTCTGCAGCAGCAATTGTCCCGACGAGTCCTCGGGGTCGACGTGAAGAAGCAGGAAACTGCGTCCGTCTACCCTCAGAGAGACCTGAAGCGCCTGTTCACAGGCGCGGTCGATGCGGGGAGCTTGGCATCCTTGCAGGCGATGAAGCTCTTCGGCAAGTTCAATGGCGTGCCGTCGCCAACGGGTCGTTCCGCTGATCAAGTGTGTCTCCTGTCTGTTCTGACAGCAGACCAGCGTTCACGCCTGGCGTGGCGATGACTCCGTTCTGCCCGGCAACGTTCGACACCTCTGGAGGCGTTCGTGGCGTCGCGGGGACTGAGTCACGCCGGGAAAAAAAGGGTTCCTGCTTTCGGGTTCATACCGATCAGCAGGCACTGCCCCTCACTTCCTCATCAACGTGCTCTTCCCGAACATCGACTCGATCAGGTCCACCGCCACCTCCGCCGTCCGGTTGCGCACATCCAGCGCCGGGTTCAGCTCCATCACGTCCAGCGAGCCCAGCCTCCCTGTGTCGGCGATCATCTCCATGCACAGCTGCGCCTCGCGGTAGGTCGGCCCGCCGCGCACCGTGGTGCCCACGCCCGGTGCCACGTCCGGGTCGAGAAAGTCGACGTCGAAGCTGACGTGCAGGTGCGTGTTGGCATCCAGCGTCGCCAGCGCCAGCTCCATCGTGTGGCGCATGCCCATCTCGTCGATGTAGCGCATGTCGAAGACTTCCAGGTCCATCTGGTGCACGAAGCGCTTCTCGCCCTCGTCCACGCTGCGGATGCCGATCTGCCGGATCCACTTCGGGTTGATCGCCGGCACGTGCCCGCCGATCTCGATCAGCTCCTTCGGGCCGTGCCCGCACAGGCACGCCACCGGCATGCCGTGCAGGTTGCCGCTGGGCGTCAGGATGTTGGTGTTGAAGTCGGCATGCGCGTCCAGCCACAGGATGCGCAGCTTCTTGCCGGTCTCGCGGCAGTGGCGCGACACCGCGCTGATCGAGCCCAGCCCCAGGCAATGGTCGCCGCCCAGCAGGATCGGCAGCCGGTCCAGCTTCAGCTCGGCATGCACCGCGGTGTGCACCGCCTGGTTCCAGGCCACCACCTCGTGCAGGTGGCGGTAGCCGTCCACCGGCGGCTGCCACGGGTTGGCCGGGCCTGCCAGGTTGCCGCGGTCGGCCACCTCCAGCCCGTGCCCCTCGAGCACCGGCACGATGTTGGCCACGCGCAAGGCCTCCGGGCCCATGCTCGAGCCGCGGGTGCCGGCGCCGATGTCGGTGGGCGCGCCGATGATGCTGATGGATTTGCTCATGTCAGGGGCCGCTTCAAAGGTCGGTTGCGAAATGGTTCTTGTCGTTGGGGTCGATGTCGCGCAGCTCGAAGCCGTACTCGGCCTCCAGCAGGCTCCAGGCCTCCTCGGCGGTCTCGACGAAGCGGAACAGCTGCAGGTCCACCTCGCTGATCATGCCGGTCTGCACCAGCAGGTCGAAGTTGATCAGCTGCGTCCAGAATTCGCGCCCGAACAGCAGGATCGGCCGGCGCCGGCACTTGCCGGTCTGGATCAGCGTCAGCGCCTCGAACATCTCGTCCAGCGTGCCGAAGCCGCCGGGAAAGCACACCAGCCCGATGCTGCGCATCAGGAAGTGCATCTTGCGCATGCCGAAGTAGTGGAACTGGAAGCACAGCTCCGGCGTGATGTAGGGGTTGGGCGCCTGCTCGTGCGGCAGCACGATGTTCAGCCCGATGCTCTTGCCGCCGATCTCGTGGGCGCCGCGGTTGCCCGCTTCCATGATGCCGGGGCCGCCGCCGGTCACCACGTAGATCGGCTGGCTCAGCGCCTTCGACTTCAGCGTCACGATCTCGGCGAAGCGGCGCGCCTCTTCGTAGAAGCGCGACATCGCGACGTGGCGTTCGGCAATGCGCAGCGCGGTCTCGTTGCCCGCCGCCTGCGCATCGGCCAGCAGCCGCTGCGCGACATCGGGCGACACGATGCGCGCGCTGCCGAAGATCACGATCGTCGATTCGATGCCCTGCTCGCTCTGCACCAGCTCCGGTTTCAGCAGCTCGAGCTGCATGCGCACCGGGCGCAGCTCTTCGCGCAGCAGGAAGGTGGTGTCGGTGAAGGCGAGGCGGTAGGCGCTCTCCGGGCCGTCGTAGCGGTTCGGCGCCTGGGGTTTGTCGGCCTCCTGGCGGGCCGTCGGGAAATTGCGGGCGGTGAGGTCGGTTCGCTTGTCCATGCGCGCAGCTTAACGCCGCCGGCACCGTGAATCATGCGGCCTGGGCCAGCAGCGCATCGAAGGCGTCGTGCAGCGCCGGCGTGCTGGCCTTCAGCGAGCGGCTCTCCAGCAGCGCCAGCCCGTCGCGCGCCTCGATCAGCGCCCCCGATTCCTGCAGCAGCACGATGCCGGCGGCGGCATCCCAGGCGCCCATGTCGTGCTCCCAGAAGGCGTCGATGCGGCCGGCCGCCAGGTAGGCCAGCTCCAGCACCATCGAGCCGGAGCGCCGCACGCCGCCGAAGCTGCGCAGCACCCGCCCCAGCTCGCCCAGGTAGGCCGCCATGCGCGGCGACGTCGGCTTGGGGAACACCGTGGCGGCCATCGCGTCCAGCGGCCGGCCGCGCTCGGCGCACACCAGCTCGGCGCCGTTCAGGCGCGCGCCGCGCCCGCGGATGGCGGCGAACAGCTCGTTGCGGCACGGATCGAACACCGTGCCCACCACCGGCTCGCCGCCCACCACCAGCGCCACCGACACCGCGTACTGCGGGTAGCCGCGCAGGTAGTTGGCGGTGCCGTCCAGCGGATCGACCACCCACAGCGGCGGATCGCAGGCGCCGGCCACCGCGGCCTCGTGGCGCCCGATCTCCTCGCCGAGGAAGGCGTGGCCCGGGTAGGCGCGGCGCACCACCTCGTGGATCAGCTGCTCGGCCTCGCGGTCGATCTCGCTGGCCAGGTCGCCCGGCTGCTTGCGCGTGACGGCCACCGTGCTCAGCCGCGAGCGCGACGCCTGCAGGTGGGCACCGGCCGCGCGGGCGGCGCGCTCGGCGACACGGTAGGCGGCCAGCAGGTCCAGCGGTACTGCGCTCATCGGGGCCTTTCGGTGATTGCGAGGGGAGGCGGTGTCATCACTTGGCCCGCGACAGCAGGTTCACGTAGTCGTGCTGCGCGGTGTCGATGATGGATTCGCGGTGTTCCACCGGCTTGTCGCCGAAGGTCAGCGCGATGCGGTGCACCTGCATCACCGGCAGGCCGGCGGCCAGGCCCAGCAGGCGCGACACGCGCCGGTCGGCCGCGGTGGCGCGGGCACGCTCCAGCGCGCGCACCACCGTGATGCCGAACTCGCTCTGGTACAGCTGGTAGAGCGTGCTGGGGCGCTCGCGCAGGCGCTTCTCGGTCAGGCCCTTGAACAGCCCGGCCGGCAGCGAGAGCCGGTCCAGCATCACCGCCCGGCCCTGCAGCGCCAGCCGGTTCTCCACCTGGAAGGCCGGGTCGCCGGCGCGCAGCCCCAGCCGCTCGGCGACGGCCTCGTCGAGCTTCACGCGGTCGAACGACACCAGCTCGACCGACGGCGCCTCGCGCAGCCCGTCGGAGCGCTCGACGTGGAAGAACTGGAACAGGAAGCGGTCGGCCGAGTGCGTCGCGACGAAGGTGCCGCGGCCCTGGCGGCGCACCAGGATGTGCTCGGCCGACAGCTCGTCGACTGCCTTGCGCAGCGTGCCGATCGAGACGCCGAAGGCGCCGGCCAGCTCGGGCTCGCTCGGCAGCGTCTGCCCGGGCGGGTAGGTCCCCGCCTCGATGGCCTGCAGCAGCGAGCGCTTGACCACCCGGTACAGCGGCATGCCGGCGGCCTCGGGCGCGATGGCCTGGAAGTGCGGCGCGGCGGGCACGGACGGCATGCACCGGATTCTACATCTGGCTCATCCAGGTCAATCAACTCATATGGATGACTCGTTTGACAGTCGGGAAACGACGGCCGATATTCGCACCCATCGTGGTGGCCGCCGATGGTGCGGCAGGAGAGCCTGATGATTCATTTCGTGTTGCATGACGCCCATGACACCGTCGCGGTGGTGGTCGTCGAAGGCGTGAAGGCCGGCATGTCGCTCGCCGGCTGGATCATGGACGAGGACCGCATGACCGAGCTGCGCGCGCAGCAGGACATCCCGATCGGCCACAAGATCGCGCTGCGCGACATGGCGGTCGGCGACACCGTGCTGAAGTACGGCATCGACATGGGCAAGGTGGTCGCGCCGATCAAGGCGGGCGAGCATGCCCATGTGCAGAACATCAAGACCAAGCGGTGGTGAGACGCGGAGGGCGAAAGAGGGGCCCCACGCAGTGGGGATCGCAGCCCGTAGTCGTCTCGCGGCTCGAAGAGCCGCCTCAGCGTTGAACAGAGGAAACTTTACATGTCCGTCATTTCCAGCAGTACCACCTTCCTCGGCTACCGCCGCGAGAACGGCCGCGTCGGCGTGCGCAACCACGTCATCATCCTGCCGCTCGACGACCTGTCGAACGCCGCGGCCGAGGCCGTCGCCCACAACATCAAGGGCGCGATGGCGATCCCGCACCCGTACGGCCGGCTGCAGTTCGGCGCCGACCTCGACCTGCACTTCCGCACGCTGATCGGTGCCGGCTGCAACCCGAACGTCGCGGCCGTGGTCGTGATCGGCATCGAGGACGGCTGGACGAAGAAGGTGGTCGACGGCATCGCCGCCACCGGCAAGCCGGTCGTCGGCTTCGGCATCGAAGGCCACGGCGACCACGACACCATCCTGCGCGCCTCGCGCGTCGCCCGCGACTACGTGCAATGGGCCAGCGAGAAGCAGCGCGAAGCCTGCCCGATCCACGAGCTGTGGGTGTCCACCAAGTGCGGCGAATCCGACACCACCTCGGGCTGCGGCGCCAACCCGACGGTCGGCAACGCCTTCGACAAGCTGCACCCGCTGGGCAGCACGCTGTGCTTCGGCGAAACCTCCGAGATCACCGGCGGCGAGCAGATCGTGGCCGCGCGCTGCGCGAATGACGCGGTGCGCGAGCGCTTCATGTTCATGTTCGACCGCTACCAGGACATGATCAACCGCCACAAGACCAGCGACCTGTCCGACAGCCAGCCGACCAAGGGCAACATCGCCGGCGGGCTGACGACCATCGAGGAGAAGGCGCTCGGCAACATCCAGAAGATCGGCAAGCGCTGCACCGTCGACGGCGTGATCGACAAGGCCGAGGTGCCCACGCACCCGGGCCTGTGGTTCATGGATTCGTCGTCGGCCGCGGCCGAGATGGTGACGCTGTGTGCCGCCTCGGGCTATGCGCTGCACTTCTTCCCGACCGGGCAGGGCAACGTGATCGGCAACCCGATCGTGCCGGTGATCAAGATCTGCGCCAACCCGCGCACCGTGCGGCTGATGAGCGAGCACATCGACGTCGACACCTCGGGCCTGCTGCAGCGCGAGATCACGCTCGACCAGGCCGGCGACAAGCTGCTCGAGAACATGCTGCGCACCGCGAACGGCCGCCTGACCGCTGCCGAGGCGCTGGGCCACCGCGAGTTCGTGCTGACCCGCCTGTTCGAGAGCGCATGAAGATCCTGATCCCGGAATTCATGGACGAGCGCGCGGTGGCGCGGCTCGCGGCGCGCCACGAGGTGGTCTTCGAGCCGACGCTGGTCGACGATGCGGCGCGGCTGCTCTCGCTGGCACCGAGCGCCGATGCGATCGTCGTGCGCAACCGCACCCAGGTGCGGGGCGCGCTGCTGGCCGCGCTGACGCGCTGCAGGGTGGTGGGCCGGCTCGGCGTCGGCCTCGACAACATCGACCTGCCGGGCTGCGGGGCGCGGGGCGTCCGCGTGATCCCGGCCACCGGCGCCAATGCGCAGAGCGTGGCCGAGTACGTGATCGCGACGGCGATGCTGCTGCTGCGGGGGGCCTATGGCGCGAGCGCCGAGGTCGCGGCCGGGCGCTGGCCGCGCGCCGCGCTGTCGAACGGGCGCGAGATCGGCGGCAAGACGCTGGGCCTGGTCGGCTTCGGCTCGATCGGGCAGCTGACGGGGCAGCTGGCCCGGGCCGTCGGCATGCAGGTGATCGCGCACGATGCCGCCATCTCGCGCCACGACGGCGTGCGCCTGGTCGGCCTCGACGAGCTGGTCGCGCAGGCCGACGTGGTCAGCCTGCACGTGCCCTTGCTGGACGGCACGCGCCACCTGATCGACGCGGCGCGGCTGGCGGCGATGAAGCCGGGCGCGGTGCTGATCAACTCGGCGCGGGGCGGCGTGGTCGACGAAGCGGCATTGGCGGCGGCGTTGAAGGCCGGCCGGCTGGCGGGCGCGGCGCTCGACGTCTTCGAGGCCGAGCCCTTGCCGGCCGGCAGCCCGCTGGCCGGTTGCCCGAACCTGCTGCTGACGCCGCACGTCGCCGGCGTGACCCACGAGGCCAACGAGCGGGTTTCCTTCATGATCGCCGACAAGCTGCTGGAGGCGTTGGAATGACGGCGATGACGATGGACGAGGCGCGCCACAAGGTCGCTGCCGCGCTGCAACGCGCCGGCGCCAACTCGGCGATGGCCGCCTCCACGGCGCGCGCGCTGGTGCTGGCCGAGGCGCAGGGCCTGGCTTCGCACGGCCTGAGCCGGGTCGCGCAGTACAGCGGCCACCTGCGCTGCGACCGCGTGAACGGCAACGCGCAGCCGCAGGTGGTCCAGCGCAAGGGCGGGGCGCTGGTCGTCGACGCGCAGGAGGGCCTGGCCTTCCCGGCCTGCGACCTGGCCATCGCCGAGGCCGTCCGCACCGCCGAAGCGCAGGGCATCTGCATCGCCGGCATCGTCAACAGCCACCACTGCGGCGTCGTCGTCGACCACCTGCGCGCGGTGGCGGCCGCCGGCATGGTCGGGCTGGGCTTCTCGAACTCGCCGTCGGCGATGCCGGCCGCGGGCGGCAAGCACCCGGTCTTCGGCACCAACCCGGTGGCGGCGGTGTTCCCGCGCCGCGATGCCGACCCGCTGCTGATCGACCTGAGCCTGAGCGAGGTGGCGCGCGGCAAGCTGATGGTGGCCGCCAAGGAAGGCCGCAGCATCCCGCTCGGCTGGGCCCTGGACGCCCAGGGCGAGCCCACCACCGACCCGAAGGCCGGCATGGACGGCTCGATGCTCGCGATCGGTGCCGCCAGCAGCCCGAAGGGCGCGATGCTGGCGCTGGTGGTCGAGCTGCTGGTGACGGCGCTGATCGGCGCCAACTTCGGTTTCGAGGCCTCGAGCTTCTTCGTCGACGAGGGCAACCGGCCGCACCTCGGCCAGGCCTTCATCGTGATCGACCCCGGCGCGCTGGCCGGGCGCGAGATGTTCCTCGACCGGCTGGAGGTGCTGGTTGCCGAGATGCTGCGCGACGACGGCGTGCGCCTGCCGGGTGCGCGCCGCGAGGCCTTGCGCCGGCAGGCCGAACGCGACGGATTGAACGTGTCGGAGGCGCTAGCGCAACAGCTGTCCTGAGCCTACGAACTTCCACGCATATCGATAGGTTTGCAGCCGGCCCGCGCCGCGGGCAGCATGCCGGCCATCTGACCAAGGAGACAAGCGTGAAGCGACGTGCAGTACTGATCGGCGCGGCCGGCCTCGTGCCCGGCTTGGGATGGGCACAGGCGGGCGACTACCCCAAGCCCGGCGCGACCCTGCGCTACGTCGTGCCGTTCCCGCCCGGCGGCCTCACCGACGTGATGGCGCGCCTGGTCGGCCAGCAACTCGGCGAACGCTGGAAGGTCAACGTCGTGATCGACAACAAGCCCGGCAGCGGCGGCCAGATCGGCGCCGACGCCGTGGCCAAGGCCCCGGGCGACGGCAACACGCTGCTCGCGATCACGCTGACGCATGCGGCCAACGTCACGCTGTTCCCGAAGGCGGCCTACAGCTTCACGAAAGACCTGCGCCCGGTGGCGCTGCTGGCCGGCTCGCCGATGCTGATCGTGGTGCCGGCGGCCAGCCCGATCCAGTCGCTGAAGGAGCTGACGGCCGCCGCGAAGGCGCGCAACCTGAACGCCGGCTCCAGCGGCAACGGCACGCCGCCGCACCTGACGCTGGCGCTCTTCAACGAGCTCGCGAAGACCAGCATCCAGCACGTGCCCTACAAGGGCGGCTCGCCGTCGATGACCGACCTGATCGGCGGCCAGCTCGACGTGGTGTTCTCCAATTTCCCCGAAAGCATCGCGCATGTGAAGGGCGGCAAGCTGCGCGCGCTGGCGATCGCGAGCGCCGCCCGCCACCCGCTGGTGCCCGACGTGCCGACCACCGCCGAGGCCGGCCTGCCCGAGCTGCTGACCGAGAACTGGACCGGCCTGATGGCGCCGGCCTCGATGCCGGACGCGGCCGTGAAGAAGCTGAGCGCCGAGGTGGTGCGCATCATGCAGACGCCCGAGCTCGACGAGCGGGCGCGCACGCAGGGCTTCCGCGTCGATGCCCGGCCCGCGGAGGCCTTTGCGGCCTTCCTTCACGACGAGGTTGCGCGCTGGGCGAAGGTGATCCAGTCGGCCAACATCAAGCCGGATTGAGCGGCGCGGCCGGGCGCTGGCCGCAGACCGGGCAGCCGGCCTGCCGGCCGATGCGGATCTCGGTCCATTCCATGCGGCGCGCGTCCAGCATCTGCAGCCGCCCGGCCAGCGAGCTGCCGACGCCGGCCAGCAGCTTCAGCGCCTCGGTGGCCTGCATGCTGCCGATGATGCCCACCAGCGGCGCCAGCACGCCCATCGTCGAGCAGGCGACCTCCTCGAACGCGACGTCGGGCGGGAACAGGCAGGCATAGCACGGGGCCGCCGGGTCGCGCGTGTCGTAGACCGAGATCTGGCCGTCGAAGCCGATCGCCGCGCCCGACACCAGCGGCTTGCGGTGCGCGACGCAGGCCGCGTTGACGGCGTGCCGGGTCGCGAAGTTGTCGCTGCAGTCGAGCACGACGTCGGCCGCGGCCACCAGCACGTCCAGGCGCTGCGCGTCGGCGCGCTCGGTCAGCGCGTGCACCCGCACGTCGGGGTTGATCGCGGCCATCGACTGTGCGGCCGAGCTCGCCTTGGGCTGGCCGAGCCGCGACAGGTCGTGCGCGATCTGCCGCTGCAGGTTGGTCAGGTCCACCGTGTCGTGGTCGACCAACGTGATGGTGCCGACGCCGGCGGTCGCCAGGTACAGCGCCACCGGCGAACCCAGGCCGCCGGCACCGATGACGAGGGCGTGCGAATCGAGCAGCCGCTGCTGGCCGGCGATGTCCAGCTCGTCGAGCAGGATGTGGCGCGAGTAGCGCAGCAGCTGGTCGTCGTTCATCCGGGAAGGATAGCGGCTGTGGCGATCCCCGGATGGGCATCCGGGCTGTGAAACGACAACGCCCGCGTGCTGCGGGCGTTGCATCGGGCGGGAGGAGACTCAGTTCGTCGCCGGCGCCTCGGCGCGACGTTCGACCACCGATTTCGACACCACCACCGGCTTGCCCTTCAGGCGGTTGATGGCCTGCACCAGCGGGAAGTCTTCTTCGCTGCCGAACTCGGGCAGCGGCTTCAGCGTGTTCTTCTTCGCGGCTTCTTCCTCGAGCTTCTTGCGCGCTTCTTCGCGGGCCTTCTCGCGCGCCTCGTCCTTCTGCTCGGTGCCCTGGCCGCTGGCGATGTGCTTTTCCAGGTCGGCTTCGCGCACGCGCAGTGCCGAGAACAGGTTGCCGTCGGCGGTCTCGTCGACCATCACGTCGGGCACGATGCCCTTGGCCTGGATCGAGCGGCCGCTCGGCGTGTAGTAGCGCGCCGTCGTGATCTTCAGCGCGGTGTCGGGCGACAGCTGGCGCACCGTCTGCACCGATCCCTTGCCGAAGGTCTGCGTGCCCATGATGGTGGCGCGCTGGTGATCCTGCAGCGCGCCGGCGACGATCTCGCTGGCCGAGGCCGAGCCTTCGTTCACCAGCACCACCAGCGGCACCTTCTTCAGCGCATCCGGCAGCTTGCGCAGCGGGTCGCCGCCGCCGCGGCGCAGGTAGTCGCTCGGCGAGGCCTTGAACGACTGCTTCGATTCGGCGATCTGGCCGTTGGTGGTGACGACCACCGCATCGGCCGGCAGGAAGGCGGCCGACACCGCGACCGACGCCTCGAGCAGGCCGCCCGGGTCGTTGCGCAGGTCGAGCACCAGGCCCTTCAGGTTGGGTTCCTGCTTGTAGATGTCCTCGAGCTTGCGGGCGAAATCATCCACCGTGCGGTCCTGGAACTGGCTGACGCGCAGCCAGGCGTAGCCGGGTTCGACGATCTTCGAGCGCACGCTCTGCACGCGGATCTCTTCGCGCGTGATCGTGACCGGGAAGCTGCGGTTCTCGGTCTTGCGGAAGATGGTCAGCAGCACCTTGGTGCTGGGCTCGCCGCGCATGCGCTTGACGGCCTGGTCCATCGTGAGGCCCTTGACCACGGTGTCGTCGATCTTGGTGATCAGGTCGCCGCTCTTCAGGCCGGCGCGGAAAGCCGGGGAGCCTTCGATCGGCGAGACGATCTTGACGAGACCGTCTTCCATGCCGATCTCGATGCCGACACCGACGAACTTGCCGGTGGTGCCTTCGCGGAATTCCTTGAAGGTCTTCTTGTCGAAATACTGCGAGTGCGGGTCGAGGCCGGCCACCATGCCGCCGATGGCGTCGGTGATCAGCTTCTTCTCGTCGACCGGCTCGACGTAATCGCTCTTGACCATGCCGAACACGGCGGCGAGCTGCTGGAGTTCTTCCAGCGGGAGTTGCGCGGCGGTATTGCGGGCCGTGGCCTGCAATTGCATGGTGGTGAGCGCGCCAGCGACGGCCCCCAGCGTGATCCAGCCTGCGACCTTGAGTTTGGCACCCATCATTGACCCACTTCCTGCCTGATATGAAGACTTCACGCGATCCCAGTATAGAGCTGTGACCGGGCTTGGAGCCGCAGAGCTGGAGGAAGTTTCAAGGCTATTTCCCACGGGTTCGCGGGGGGTGCTGTCAGACAGCACCCCGGGTTCACCCGGGGTGTCGCATCACTGCTTCGTCGCCGTCCAGGTGCCGGTGGCCGAGGCGCTCGGGCGGCTCCAGGTGCCGGAACCGGCCGCGCCGGCCAGCGAACCGCTGAAGCTGGCGTCGCTGCTGGTGCTGCCCACGCTCAGGCCGCCGTTGGCCGCGGCCGAGCCGCTGACGATGAAGCTGCCGCCCACGCCGGTGGAGGTGCAGGTGCCGATCACGTGGCCGGCGGCGTTGACGGCCATCGCGGCGCAGTTGCCGGTGTCGCCGCCGGCATAGGTCACGCTCCAGATGCCGCCCACGGCAGACGGGTGGTCCGGGATCGTCGGCGCCGCGATGCCCAGCGCCGCTGCCAGGGCCTCGAAAGCCACCTTGTTCAGGCGCGTCTGCGTCGAGCTGTCGGGTTTGTCCTGGTAGCCGAAGTAGACCTTCCCGCCGGTCTGCACGAAGACGCGGGTGAAGGTCTGCACGCTGGTCGCTGCCGGCAGGCCGGCGAAGGTCAGGATCGGCGTCGCGCCGTCGACCGCCGTGCCGTAGGCGAAGCTGCCGGTGCCCGCCACCAGGCAGTTGCTCTGCACCGAGGTGGTGGTGTTGACGTCGCACAGGTAGTAGGTGACGCCGTTGTTCGCCCCGAAGGCCGCGCGCAGGCGCTCCTGCGTGCACACGGTGGTGCCGCAGCCGGCGCTGCCGTGCAGGCCTCCCAGCGACACCGAGTTCGACGTCGTGATGGTGGTGCCGGCGGCCGGCACGGGGAAGGTCGAGACCATGCCGGTGAGCGTGGTCACGCCGTTGCCGACGCTGCCGTCCGACACGCGGTAGCCGATCGGCGTGCTGGTGTCGGCGTTGGAGATCTTGCGCAGCTTCGCGCCCGCCGGCATCGTGCCCTGCAGGCCGGCCGCCGAGACGCCGACGGTGGTCGACAGCGTGTTGGTGCCCAGGTTCTGAGTCAGCGCGACGACGCTCGCGATCGACTGCCCGCTCACGTCGGTGTCCTCGCGCGTCGACTGGCCGACGTATCCGCTGTTGTAGTTGTAGGTGCTGGTCGTGCTGCTGGTGCTGGTGCTGGTGTTGGGCGTGGCGCCGTTCAGCGAGGGCTGCCAGCCCTGCGCGGTGACGAACAGCGTCGTGTCGTACAGCACGACCGCCGGCTTGCCGCCCGCGGTGGCCTCGCGCACGTCGTAGTAGGTGCCCTGGCCGGCCGAATCCACGACGTTGTCGGAGTAGTAGTAGCGCAGCGTGTAGTTGGACGCGTCGACGAAGCCGAACGCGCGCACCCAGTAGCCGGCGGCCGCGGTGCTGGCCGGCGTGCTGTCGATGGCTGGGGAAGAGCTGCCGCCGCCCCCGCCGCAGGCAGCGAGCGTGGCGAGGACGATGGACAAGGCAGGCGCGGCCCACAGGGCGCGCATGGATGCAAGGCTCATGAATCTCCCTCGTGACATGACGGTGTGATCCGGTCGCGGTCTGTGCCGCGGCCGTCCGGCGAGATTCTGGGTGGGCCTGCGCCGTCTTACAAGCGGCAACACACCGGTGGGGCTGGTTTCACCTGTGTCATGGTCGACACAATCGCGCCATTCAGCCGCAACTTCCGATGTGCCCGCACGCCGTGCAGAACTCGCAGCCGTCCTTGTGGATCACCGTGTGGTTGCCGCACTCGGGGCAGGCCGTGCCGGGCAGGGCCGGGGTGCGCGGATCGGCGGCGTCCGGCGCCTGCAGGATGCCCATGTCCGACAGCGGGTAGCCGTCCTCGTCCAGCACGCCCAGCATCGTGTAGCGGTGGATCACGAGGCGCGCCAGGTAGGCCACCGTCGACGGCCAGGTCTGCTGGCGCTGCTGGCCCGGCGCGAGACCGGGCACGAAGGCCATGAAGTGACCGAGCGGCTCGGCGTAGCTCAGCAGCTTGCGCAACTTCATGCCGATCCAGGCCGGGTCGAGCACGCGCATGTCCAGCGACAGGATGCGCGCCAGCCCGTCCATCGCGCGCGGGTAGTTGCCCGACAGCCCGATCGCGCACGGCCGCGTGATGCTGCCGCCCTGGCCGTCCGGCAGCAGCACTTCCTTCAGCGACAGCGTGAATGCCTCGTCGCTGGCCGGGTTGTGGATGTCGACCGACCACGCGAGCGTGCCGTTCGGGCCGGTCAGCGGCTCCTGGCGGCTGAACATCGCGTCGATCACCGGCGTCGGGGCGGCCGTCTCCGGCGACGATGCCGGCCACAGCCCGAGCTGCTCGCAGCGCCAGCGGATCACGGCCGCGGTGGCCGCGACCACGCCCGGGAAGCGCCGCGCTGCGCCATCGGGCGGGAAGGGCATGTCGAAGGCGCGCTCTTCCTGCACCGTGGCCAGCGCGTCGAGCTTCAGCTTCACCCAGGCCGCATCCTTGGCGCGCAGGTCCATCGACAAGGTCTTGGCCAGCGCGCCCAGCCCGCGCGGCTGCTCGGCGCCGTTCACCCACACCTCGAACGGCGCGCTGCGGCCGTCCTGCGGCAGCTCGCCGATGAAGAGCGCGAACTCGCCGTGCGGGTGCCGGATCATGTAGGTCCAGGCCGCATTGCCGGCGCTCAGGTCGGGCCGGCCGGGCCAGCGCAGCGAGGCCAGCACCGGCTGCGGCATGCGCTCGAGCGCGAGGCGTTGGTTGGCATGCCCGGCAGGCGCCAGCTGCAGCGGTGCGGCCGCCGCCGGCTCGACGCTCAGCACCGAGCCCAGCACCGCGTTGGGCCGGTAGGTCGCGAGGCCCTTCAGGCCCGACGTCCACGCGCGCAGGTACAGGTCCTGGAAATCCGCATACGGGTAGTCGGCCGGCACGTTGACGGTCTTCGAGATCGCGGTGTCGACGAAGGGCGCCACCGCGGCCACCATCTCCTCGTGGGCCTGGGCGCTCATCTCCAGCGCGGTGACGAAGGCCGGTGTCAGCGGCGCATCGGCACCGCGCAGGTGGCGGTACAGCCGCCAGGCATGGTCTTCCACCGGGTACTGCTTCATGCTGCCGTCGGCCATGCGCTTCTTGCGCGTGTAGGTCCAGGAGAACGGCGGTTCGATGCCGTTGCTCGCGTTGTCGGCAAAGGCCAGGCTGATGGTGCCGGTGGGCGCGATCGACAGCAGGTGCGAGTTGCGCAGGCCCTGGCCGCGGATGCGCTCCTTCAGCGCGCCGGGCAGGCGCGATGCGAAGGTGCCGCGGCTCAGCAGCAGGTCGGCATTGAAGAGCGGGAAGGCGCCGCGCTCGGCCGCCAGGTCGCAGGACGCCGCATAGGCGGCATCGCGCAGCAGCGTCGCGATGCGCCGCGCCTCGTCGCGCGCCGGTGCGCTGTCGTAGCGCAGGCCCAGCATCACCAGCGCATCGCCCAGGCCGGTGAAGCCCAGGCCGATGCGGCGCTTGCTGCGCGCCTCGTGGGCCTGGCGCTCGAGCGGCCAGAAGCTGATGTCGAGCACGTTGTCGAGCATGCGCACCGCCAACTGCACCAGGCGCGTGAAGCCCGCGTCGTCGAAGCGTGCGCCGGCCTCGAACGGCGCGCGCACGAAGCGCGTCAGGTCGATCGAGCCGAGGCAGCAGCAGCCATAGGCCGGCAGCGGCTGCTCGCCGCAGGGGTTGGTGGCGCTGATGGTCTCGCAGTACGACAGGTTGTTGTCGAGGTTGATGCGGTCGAGGAACAGCACGCCCGGCTCGGCATGGTCGTAGGTCGACCGCATGATCTGCTCCCACAGCGCGCGCGCCGGCAGGCTGCGGTACACCCACAGCCCGTCGGCGCGCTGGTGCGCGCCGGCCGCCACCTGCTGCGGCCCGGCCGCGGCGCGGTGCACCAGCTCGACCGGTGCGTCGCGCTGCACCGCTTCCATGAAGGCATCGGTCAGGCCGACCGAGATGTTGAAATTGCTGAGATCGCCGCGGTCCTTGGCGTGGATGAACTCCTCGATGTCCGGGTGGTCGCAGCGCAGCACGCCCATCTGCGCGCCGCGCCGCGCACCGGCCGATTCGACGGTCTCGCAGGAGCGGTCGAACACCCGCATGTACGACACCGGCCCCGAGGCGCTGGCCTGCGTGCTGGCGACCCACGCGCCGCGCGGCCGGATGCGCGAGAAGTCGTAGCCGACGCCGCCGCCGCGGCGCATGGTCTCGGCCGCCTCGGTCAGTGCGGTGTAGATGCCCGGGTGCCCGTCGTCGTCGGTCGAGATCGAATCGCCGACCGGCTGCACGAAGCAGTTGATCAGCGTCGCGGTGAGTTCGGTGCCGGCGGCCGAGTTGATGCGCCCGGCCGGGATGAAGCCGCCCTGCAGCGCCTCGAGGAAGCGCGGTTCCCACAGCGCGCGCGTGTCGGCGCCCTCGGCCTGCGCGATGGCGCGGGCCACCCGCCGCCGCACCTCGTCGAGCGTGCGCTCGCCGTGCTTGGCGTATTTCTCCAGCAGCACCTCGGTGCTGATGTCCTGCGCGGGCAGCGCGGCGGCGTGCGATGCGTCGTGGGCCTGGGGGTGGGTTTGCGTGCTCATGCCGGGCAGCTTAGGCCGGGCCGGAAGCCTTGCCAAGGCGATGGGGATCGCCGGTGTCGGATCAGAAGCGCCAGCCGAGGCCGACGCCGAACAGCAGCGGGTCGACCTTGAAGGTGCCGAGCTGCGTGCCGCCGGCGCTGACGTCGGTGCGGATCTGCAGCTTCTTCAGGTCGACGTTGAGCAGCAGGTTCTTCTGCAGCGCGATGTCGACGCCCACCTGCAGCGCGGCACCGACGCTGCTGCGCTCGATGTCGACGCCGGCCGGCAGCTCGACGCTGGAGAAGCGGGTGTAGTTGATGCCGGCGCCGACGTAGGGCTTGATGCCGCCGAACTGCGTGAAGTGGTACTGCGCCAGCAGCGTGGGCGGCAGGTGCTTGAGTGAGCCGATCTCGGTGCCGCCGGCCTTGACCGTGTGCTTCTGCGGATAGGTGAGCACCAGTTCGGCGGCGAACTGCGGCGTGAAGAAATACGAGATGTCGACCTCGGGGATGACCTTGCTGCTCAGCGCCAGGTCGAGGCCGGTGTCGTCCTTGTCGGCGCTGTCGAGATTGACGGCGCGCAGGCGCACCAGCCACGGGCCGGCCTGCTGGGCCAGGGCCGGGCCGGGCAGGGCCGCGGCGGCGGTGGTCATGGCGAGCGCCAACGCGGCGCGGGTGCACATCGAGCGGGAGATCATGGTGTTGTTCCTCTGGGTTCGCGGGGGCGATTCCCCCGCAAGCCCATTGCAGCGCCGCGGGCCCGCGGCGGGCTTGTCGCAACGCAATGGGTCGTCGCGGCCGCACGGCACGGCAGCGCGGGCCTGACGCGGGTCAAGGCGTGCGTCGCGCCGGCGCCACGGCGCACCGGGTCAGTCGGGCCGGTCGGCGGCGCGCTTGCGCCCGTGCAGCATCGAGCCCGGCAGGTTCTCGCGCCAATGCCAGCTCATCACCGCGATGCCGCACAGGTGCACGGCCACCGCGACGAGCAGCGCGTCGGCCAGCCAGGCGTGCAGGTCGTGCACGCGATCGTCGCCCCAGAAGGCGTCGAGTCGGCTCATCCAGCCGGTGAGGCCGAGCAGCAGCACCAGCGTCCACAGCAGCCAGATCATCCAGACGCCGAGCGGGTCGTGGTCCGGCGTGCGCGGGGCGCCGCTGCGCAGGAAGGCGAGCGTGCGCGCCGGCGAAGGCTTCAGCGTCGCGAAGCCGGCGCTGCCGCCGCGGACCCCGGCCCACAGCCAGCGCGCGAGCACGAGGCCGACGGCGACGTAGCCGGCCACGCGGTGCCACCAATCGCCGTCGTCGCGCACCAGGTTCAGGAGCACCAGCGCCGCGAGCGTCCAGTGCAGGAGGCGAACGGCCGCATCCCACACCGGGATGCGGCCGCCGGGAGAGGGCACGGCCCTACTTCTCGACCTCGGACTTCACCGGGTCGAGCGTCTTCGCATCGAAGTAGATCTCGACCTTCTTGCCTTCCTTGTTCTTGCCGTAGATCTCGTAGCAGTTGCCGTCCACCTTGAACTTGTTGATCGTGTAGCCCTGGGCCTCGATCTTGGCCTTGGCATCGGCCTCCTTCATCCATTCGGCCTTCGGGTAGGCCTTGCAGTCGGCCTTGGCCAGGGCCGCCACCGGGAACGACACGGCGGCGCCGATCAGCGCAGCGAGGGCGAGGTGCTTCATGGGGGTCCTTTCGGAGCGGGTTGAGGGTGTCGCGCAGTCTACTGCGAAATGAGAATTGTTCTTATCGCCCCTTCAGCCGCATCGCCCCCGGCAGCGGCACCGACCGCTTCAGCACCGTCTCCCCCAGCCACAGCGCCGAGGCCCGGGCGCGCGCCGCCACCATCGGCAGCGGCATCTGCTGGTAATCGTCGTTGAACACCTCGAAGCTGTAGTCGCCGCGGTAGCCCAGGCGGTCCAGCCGCAGCACCAGGTCGGCCGCCTGCCGGCTGTGCGCGCCTTCGCCGGGAAACACGCGGAAGTGGCGCGCGGTGTCGATGCGCTCTTCCACCGAGCGGATCTCGTTCCACATGAAGTCGGCCAGCTGCACCAGGAAGATCCGGTCCGGGTCGACCTCGTCCAGCGCGTCCAGCGGCGTCTTCATCGCGAAGGTGTGGAACGAGTCGAGGGCCAGCCCGAGGTTGGGCGCGTCGGCGCGGCTCACCACGTCCCAGGCGAGCGGAAACTCGTTGACCGTGCGACCCCACGACAAGGCCTCGAACGCGATGCGGATGCCGTGCGGCACGGCCAGCATCGCCAGGCGGCGCAGGTCGCGCGCGATGTCGGCCGGGTCGCCGCTCGCGTGGGTCGAGGTCGATGAGCACACCAGCAGCACGCGCGAGCCGACGGCGGCGCACAGCGCGAGCATCGACTTCGCGACGTCGACCTTGTACTCGCGCAGCGCGCCCGGCAGGCCCTCGAAGTCGCGCAGCACCTGGAAGCCGGTGACACGCAGCCCGCTCGCGCGCACCGCCTGCACCGCGGCGTCCACGCCTTCGGGGTGGCCGACCAGGTCGCGCGCCGACAGCATCACCTGCGTGAACCCGCCGGCCTGGATCGCCTGCAGCTTGGCGGGCAAGGTGCCGGCCAGCGAGATCGTGTCCATGCCGAAGTCGTCGATGTTGCCGGTGAACTGGCTCATGGCGCGCTCCCCGCGTCGTGCACCAGCTCGAAGCTGACGCTGCCGAGCCGGCCTTGCGTCAGCGCGCCGCGCGGCCCGGGCGCGGTGGCCGGCGTCTCGGTGAACAGCACGCCGCGCGCGCGCAGCGCGGCCACGCTGGCCAGCACGTCGGGCGTGCCCAGGCCGATGCGCGCCAGGTATTCGACGCCGTCGAGGTCGAGCTGCCCGGGCTCCGGCTCGATCAGCTGCAGGTAGAAGCTGCCGCAGGGGCTGCGCAGCACGTGGCCCTTGGGCAGGATGCCGAAGCGCTGCTCGTCGGGCAGGGCGTGAAAGCCGAACAGCTCGGCATAGAACTCGATCCAGTCGTCGTAGCGGTCGATGCCGATGTACTGCACCGCGCCGAAGAAGTGCAGGCCGGTCAGCGCCGGCGGGTGCTTGTCGACGCCGGGGATGGGCACGAAGTCGACGTCGTAGATCGAGAACTCCTGGTGGCGGTCGACGAAGTAGATGCGGCTGCTGCCCACGCCGTGGATCGCCGGGATGTTGAGCTCCATCACCGCAACCTGCGTCGGCACCGCCCAGGCGCCGCGCTCGAGCACGTGGCGCAGCGCGCCGGCCGCATCGCGCACGCGCAGTGCCAGCGCGGCCAGCACCGGCGCCGGGTCGTCGCCCTGCAGGCCGGCGGTCTCGGGCGCGTGGGCGTTGACGATGACGTTCATGTCGCCCTGCCGGTACAGCAGCACCTCGCGCGAGCGGTGGCGCGCGACCGGGTGGAAGCCCATCGTCTCCAGCACCTGGCCGAGCGCCTGAGGGCGCGTGGTGGCGTACTCGATGAACTCGATGCCTTGCAGGCCGAGCGGGTTGGCGGGGGTGCTCACGCCCTCGCGTTGCAACAGGGTGTCCATCGCGTTCTCCTTGGCATCGGGGTTCAGGCCGCCAGCGCCACGGCGCGGCGGCTGGCGGCCGCTTCGGCCACCGCGAGCGTGACGGCCAGCGTGCGGGCGGCATCGCGGGCCGTGACGCGCGGTGCCTGTTCGCCGCGCACGACGGCACAGAAGTGATCGAGCTGGCGCGCCAGCGGGTCGACCTCGGGCACGGCGATCACCTCGGTGGCGAGCGGCTCCCACCACGAGGCTTCGCCGGTGTAGCGGCGCAGGCGCAGCGTGGGCACCTGCAGCGAGCCGCGGTCGCCGGCGATCACGCAGCAGTCCTCGCCGGCGTGGTGGTCGTAGCGGGGGTTTTCGCCGGAGGTCTGTTCCCAGCTGCGCGGGCTGGCGGCGGCGTCCGACAGCAGCAGGCTGCCGAGCACGCCGCTGGCGAAGCGCAGGCCGATGGCGACGGTGTCTTCCACCGCGAAGCCGCGTGCCGCATGGGAAGCCAGCGCCTGCACTTCGACGATGTTGCCGAGCAGCATGCGCAGGCTGTCGATCTCGTGCACCAGGTTGATCAGGATCGGCCCGCCGCCGGGCTGGGCGCGCCACGGCGCTTCGGCGAAGTAGCGCTCGGGCTTGCGGAAGGTGGCGCTGCCCTGCACCGACACCAGGCGGCCGAGGCGGCCGGAGGCGATCGCGTCGCGTGCGGCCTCGAGGATGGCGCTGTGGCGGCGGTGGTGGCCGACCAGCACCGGCACGCTGCTGGCGTCGGCGGCATCGGCCAGCTGCAGCGCGTCGGCGAGCGAATCGGCGACCGGCTTCTCGACCAGCACGGGGATGCGCCGTTCGAGGCAGGCCAGGGCGCCCGGCACGTGCAGTGCGTTGGGCGTGGCGAGGATCGCGCCGTCGGGTGCGGTGGCATCGAGCAGCTGCGCCAGCGTGTCGAACAAGGGCACGCCGCGCTGCTGCGCGAACGATGCGGCGGCGGGCGATGGATCGGCGATGCCCGCCAGCACGCAGCCCGAGGCGGTGCCGATGCGCTCGGCATGGGCCCGCCCGACCTGGCCGGCACCGGCGAGGGCGAGGCGCAGCGGCTTCATGCCGGCTGGGCGCCCATCGCGTGGGCACCGCCGAGGAAGAGCCGTTCGATGTGCGGATCGGCCAGCAGCTCGTCGGCGGGGCGGTGCAGCACCAGCCGGCCCGATTCGAGGGCGATCGCTTCGTCGGCCATCTTCAGCGCGCTCTTGACGTTCTGCTCGACCATCAGCACGGTGGTGCCTTGCTGCGCCAGGTCGCGCAGCAGCTTGAAGACGTCGGCGACGACCAGGGGCGACAGGCCGATCGAGGGCTCGTCGATCAGCAGCACCTTGGGGCGCAGCAGCAGCGCGCGGGCGATCTCCAGCTGCTTCTGTTCGCCGCCGGACAGGGCCGAGGCCTGGCTGGCGATGCGTTCCTGCACGCGCGGAAAGCGGGCCAGCACCTCGGGGATGCGGGCATGGGTGGTCTTCATGCCGAGCGTGATGCCGCCGAGCTCGAGGTTCTGCCACACGGTGAGCTGGCCGAACAGGTTGCGGCCCTGCGGCACGAAGGCGACGCCGTGCTGGACGAGCAGGTCTTTCGCGGTGGCGCCGGTGATGTCCTGGCCGTCGAGGCGGATGCGGCCCTGGCGCACCTTGAGCAGGCCGAACAAGGTTTTCAGCACGGTGGACTTGCCTGCGCCGTTGGGGCCGAGCAGCAGGGTGATCTTGCCGCGTTTCGCCCGCAGGCTCAGGTTGTTCAAGATCATGAAGTCGCCGTAGCCTGCGACCACGTCGTCAAACTCAATGGCCGTTTCGTTCATGTCTTTGAACCCTCTTCCTGGGCATGCCCCCAGCCGCCCCGCACGAACCGGGTGTTTTCGGCGAACCCCGGATTGGCATCCGGGCTACCAACACCGGGTTGTACGCACTGAACCGCTGGTTCTGCAAAGGCGCGTGCGGGGTGGGTGGGGCGCGCCAATAAGGGTGGGCCTTGAAAGCAGACAGCGCAGGGCAGTCGACGCGCCCCCGGCGCGGCGACCGCTCCATCCGGCGCGTCCCACCCACCCCGCGCGCGCCTTTGCCGCCGCGAAGGATGCATCTCAATTCCCCAGGTACGCATCGAGCACCTGCTTGTTCGCCCGGATCTCGTCCGGCGTTCCGATCGCCATCACCGTGCCCTCGACCATCACCATGATCCGGTGGCACAGGTCCATCACGAAATCCATGTTGTGCTCGATGACGATGAAGCTGCCCCGCCGGTCGCGGTTCAGCTCCTTCAGCAGCGTGCTGATGCCGCCCACCAGGCTCGGGTTGACGCCGGCGCACGGCTCGTCGAGCAGCACCAGGTCGGGGTCGCTCATGAAGGCCATCGCGATGTCGACCAGCTTCTGCTGCCCGTAGCTCAGCTCGCCGGCCTTCTGCTGCGCCACGTGGCCGATGCGGAACTGCGCGATCAGCGCATCCGCCTTCGCGCCCAGCCCCGAGTCGCCCGGCGCGAACAGGCGGCCCGCCATGCTGCCGTGGTGCTCCTGCGCCGCCACCAGCAGGTTGTCGCGCACGCTCATCTTGCCGAACACCTGCAGCGTCTGGAAGGTGCGGCCGACGCCGCGGTGGCTCAGCTGCAATGGCGACAGGCCGGTGATGTCCTGCCCCTTCAGCTCCACCGTGCCGCCGTTCGGCCGGATCTGGCCCAGCACGCTGTTGAACATCGTCGTCTTGCCCGAGCCGTTCGGGCCGATCACGCCGAAGATCTCGCCCGGCATCACCTCGAACGACACGCCGCGCACCGCGGCGATCGCGCCGTACGACTTCGACAGGTCGATGACCTTGAGCAGCGGCGTCGTCATGGCCGGGCTCCGAGGGCGGCGGCCGACGCGGCCCGCGCGGCCGAGGCCTCGCGCGCCTGGCGCCGCGCCTTCAGCCGGTCCGGGATGCTCAGCAGGCCGTCCGGCAGCCACAGCATCAGCAGCACCACCGCGCCGCCGAACACGAACAGGTACCAGCCCTGCGCGAACCGCAGCCACTCGGGCAGCAACACGCCCACCGCCGAACCCAGCAGCGGGCCGAAGAAGTAGCCCGGGCCGCCCACCACCACCATCAGGTACATCATGATGGACGCCCCCACCGTGAACGGCGCCGGCTCGATGAACTGCACCAGCGATGCGAACAGCGCACCGGCCGCGCCCGCATACGCCGCGCCGATCGCGAACGACAGCAGCGTGTAGGCCTGGATGTGGATGCCCAGGCTCTCGGCCCGGATCGGGTTGTCGCGCAGCGCGGTGAAGGCCTTGCCCCAGGGCGAGCGCAGCAGCTGCCACAGCAGCGCACCCAGCAGCAGCGTGCACGCGAGGATGAAGTAGTAGTACGGCAGGTTGCGCCCGAGCGAGACGCCGAACAGCGACGGCCGCGCGATGTTGTTGATGCCGAAGGTGCCGCCGGTCAGCCATTCCTCGTTGCGCATCGCCAGCCACACCGCGGTGTTGAAGCCGAGCGTCGCGAACGCCAGGTAGATGGTCTGCACGCGCAGCGCCGGAAAGCCCAGCCCGAGGCCGACGACGAAGCAGCCCGCCACCGCCAGCGGCAGGCCGAGCCAGAAGCTGAAGCCGGCCTTCATCACGATCGCCACCGTGTAGGCACCGATGCCGAAGAAGGCCGCATGCCCGAGCGACTTCTGGCCGGCATAGCCGACGGTCAGGTTGAGCCCCATGTTGGCGATCACGAACACCAGCCAGTAGCTCAGCAGGTACAACCCGTAGCTCTTCAGGAAGGGCGGCAGCGCGACCAGCAGCACCAGGCCCGCCAGCCCGGCGGCGAGAGGCTTGTTCAGGGTCATACCTTGCGCTCCTCCTTGCGGCCCAGCAGGCCCTGCGGCTTGAACAGGATCACGAGCATGAAGACGACCAGCGCGACCGCGTCCTTGTAGGCCGGCGAGATGTAGGCCGAGGCCAGGTTCTCGGCCACGCCGACGATCAGCCCGCCCAGCAGCGCGCCGCGCGAGTTGTTGAAGCCGCCGATGATCGCGGCGAAGAAGGCCTTGGTGCCCAGCGGCTCGCCCATGTCGAACTTGGCGAGGTAGGTCGGCGTGATCAGCAGCGCGGCGGCGCAGGCCAGCAGCGCGTTGATCGCGAAGGTGTAGAAGATCATGCGCGGCACGTCGATGCCCAGCACGGTGGCGCTGTCGGTGTTCTGCGCCACCGCCTGCATCGCGCGGCCGGTGACGGTCTTCGCCAGGAAGGCCTGCGTGCCCAGCACCAGCACCAGGGCCATCGCCAGCGTGCCCAGGTCGACCAGCGTGACCGTGACGCCGAACAGGTTGAAGAGCCGGTCGGGGAACAGGCTGGGGAAGGGGTGCGCCTCGGCGGTGAAGCCGGCGCGGATGCCGTTGCGCATCGCGATGGCCAGGCCGATGGTGGCCACGACGATGGGCATCAGCCCGAAGCGCAGCAGCGGGTCGGCAACGCCGCGCTTGAAGGCCCAGCCGAGCACGATGACGGCCAGCACGCAGGTGATCCCGAAGCCGGCCCACAGCGGCAGGCCGACGCTCATGAAGCCCAGCATCGTGAAGGCCGGCAGCATCACGAACTCGCCCTGCGCGAAGTTGATGGTCCCCGAGGCCTGCCACAGCAGCGTGAAGCCGAGCGCGGCGAGCGCGTAGATGCTGCCGGTGGCCAGGCCGGAGAGGATCAGTTGCAGCAGGTCGGTCACTTCTTCCCCAGCGCAGGCAGAGTCTCCCTGACCTCCTGCTTGCCGTTCTTCACCTCGACGATGAAGCTCTCGCGGTCCAGGTCGCCATTCGCATCGATGCTGACATCCATCAGCACGCCAGGCTCCTTCGCGACCGAGATGCTCAGGCCGTGCAGCGCCTTCGCCACCGCCACCCGGTCGAGCTTTCCAACCTTCTCGATCGCCGCCTTCAGCATGTAGACGCTGGTGTAGCCCTTGATGCCGTTGTGGTCCGAGACGTACTTGTATTCCTTCTCGAACCGGGTGCGGAAGGCCCGCATCGCCGGCGTCGGCGCGTCCACCGTGAGGCCGACGTGCGCGATCGCCCCGTTCGCCGCCTCGCCGGCGAGGTCGATCACCTTCTGCCCGGTCAGCGTGGTCTCGCCGATGACGGGCTTGCTCCAGCCCTGCTTGCGCAGCTCGCGCAGCGCGCGCGCCGACTCCTCTTCGTTGGTGTAGACGAACAGCACGTCGGCATTGCTCTGCTTGGCACGCAGCACCGGGGCCGCGAAGTCCACCTGGCCCGACTCGGTCGAGATGTCGGCGGCCACCTTCAGCCCGACGGCCTCTGCCGACTTGACGAAGGCATCGCGCCCGCCCTTGCCGAAGTCGTTGTTGACGAACATCACCGCCACCGTCTTCGCCTTCAGGTTGGCCGCGATGTAGCGCGTCACCTTGGGCATCGACGAGGCCTGCGTGAAGCTGGTGCGGAAGATGTACGGGTTGCCTTGCTGCGTGATCGAGGTGGCCTCGCCGCCGGTGAAGTTGGGCACCTCGGCACGCCGCGTCTCGGCCATGCTGACCAGCACCGAGCCCGAGAAGGTGGGGCCGAGCACCGCGAACACCTCGTCGTCGACCGCCTTGGTGGCCAGGCCCTTGGCGACGCCGGGGTTCGACTGCGTGTCGTTGACCATCGTCTCCAGCTTCTTGCCGAGGATGCCGCCGGCCGCGTTGATTTCCTTCACGGCCAGCTCGATGCCGTTCTTCGCGTTGGTGCCGGCGGTGGCGCCGGCGCCCGACAGCTCCTGGATCACGGCCAGCCGGATGGTCTGCTGGGCCTGCGCCGCGAAGGCACTGGCGCTGAACGCGGCCGCCAGCGCGGCACCGCGCAGCAGGGCACGACGGGAGGTGGGGGTCATCGCTTGTCTCCTGTTGTTGGAATGGTCGTCGTCAGGTGGCGCCGAACAGCGCGCGCACCTCGGAAGCATCGGCCTGCACCGCCCGCGCGATGTCGTCGTAGCCGAAGAAGGACAGGTACTCGGGCACCTGCTGCACCAGCATCTCGAAGCCGGGGTGGGCGACGATGCCGCGCGCGCGGCAGGCCTGCAGCAAGGGCGTGGGCTGGTTCTTCATCAGGATGTCGACCACCACCGCGCCGGCGTCCAGCCGCGCCGGGTCGAAGGGCAGCGGGTCGCCGGCGCGCAGGCCGAGCGGCGTGGCGTTGACCACCAGGTCGAAGCCGGCCGGGTCGGCCTGCGCGACGCTGTCGACGGCCACGCCGAACTCGCTGTGCAGGCGCTGCGCGATCCCGGCGGTGCGCCCGGCCGCGGTGTCGTACAGCGCGATGCGCCCGGCCCCGGCCGCGGCCAGCGAGGTCGCGATGGCCACTCCGCCGCCGCCCACGCCGACCACCAGCACCTGCCGGCCGGTCACCGGCACGCCGAAATGCGCCAGCGCCTTGGTGAAGCCGACGCCGTCGAACAGCGCGCCCTCGAGCGTGCCGTCGGGCTGGCGGCGTGCCGCGTTCACCGCCCCGGCGCTGCGGCCGAGGCGGTCGCAGCGGTCCAGCAGCTCGAGCATCGCGGTCTTGTGCGGGATGGCCAGCCACAGGCCGTCGATGTTGCGCGCCTTCAGCGCATGGCGCGCGAAGCCGTCGAGCTCCTGCGGCGGCACGTGCGCTGGCACCAGCACCGCATCGGCGCCATGGCGCGCGAACAAGTGGTTGAAGACCTCGGGCGCGCGCACCTGGGCGACGGGATCGCCGAGGATCAGGAAGACACGGGTGCTGCCGGAGATGCTCATGGGGTCGCGGGGCCGGATGGGGATTCGGGTGGGCGAAGCGTAGGCATGCCCCGGGTTAGTCACAAGCGTGGCGACCCGAAAATGCGCGACGATCGCTCACGCTGAGCGACCATCGCTCGTTATTCGGGTTTTCACCCGGGATTGCCGCACTGCATGGACGACACGCCGTTCCAGATCGACAAGAAAGACCTGATCGAGGGCCTGGGCAAGGGACTGCGCGTGATCGAGGCCTTCGACGACGACCACCCGCGGCTGACGCCGAGCGAGACGGCGCACCTGACGGGGCTCACGCGCACGGCGGCGCGGCGCTACCTGCTGAGCCTTGTGCATTTCGGCTATGCCGGCACGGACGGCAAGCTGTTCTGGCTGACGCCGCGGGTGCTGCGGCTGAGCCAGAGCTACATCGGCGCGGCGCGGCTGCCGCGGCTGGTGCAGCCCTTCATCCAGCGCGTGTCGATGCAGTGCGGCGAGACGGTGAACGTCAGCGTGCTGGACGGGCACGAGATGGTGTACGTGGCGCGCAGCAATGCGCCGCGCGTGGTGTCGGTCGGCTACCACGTGGGCGCGCGGGCACCGGCGCATGTGGTGACGCCCGGCATCGTCACGCTGTCGGCGTTGAGCGAAGCCGAGCTGGACGCATGGATCCAGGCGCATGACTTCCATGCGTTCACGGCGCACACCGTGACGACGGGCGAGGTGTTCCGGGAGCACGTGCGGGCGGCGCGCACGCTGGACCACTGGATCACGCACCAGCAGCTGGACCTCGGGCTGAGCGGCATTGCCACGGCCCTTCGCGACCGCAAGGGCGTGTGCAAGGGAGCGGTCGGCATGACGATGCCGTCGATCTCGTACACGCCGGACCAGATGCGGGCGAACCTGCTGCCGCTGCTGTATGAAGCGGCGCAGGCTTTGCGGCCGCTGCTTTGAGCACGGTCACGTCGTGGCGGCTGCGCTGCGGCCCAGGGAAGCTTCCTCGCCATCCCGCCGGTGCGCCAGCCGGTACAGCACCGGCAGCACCAGCAGCGTCAACACGGTCGACGACAGGATGCCACCGATCACCACCGTGGCCAGCGGCCGCTGCACCTCGGCGCCGGTGCCGGTGGCCAGCGCCATCGGCACGAAACCGAGCGAGGCCACCAACGCCGTCATCAGCACCGGTCGCAGCCGCGCCAGCGCACCTTCGCCGATCGCATCGTCCAGGCTGCGCCCCTCGTCGCGCAGGCTGCGGATGAACGACAGCATCACCAGCCCGTTCAGCACCGCCACGCCCGACAGTGCGATGAAGCCCACCGCCGCCGAGATCGACAGCGGGATGCCGCGCGCCCACAGGGCCAGCACGCCGCCCGTCAACGCGAACGGGATGCCGGTGAAGACCAGCAGGCCGTCCTTCAGGTTGCCGAACACCGTGAACAGCAACACCAGCACCCCCAGCAGCGCCAGCGGCACCACCAGCTGCAGCCGCTGCGCCGCCGAGGCGAGCTGCTCGAAGCTGCCGCCCCAGCTCGTCCAGTAGCCCGCCGGCACGCGCACGCGTTCGATCGCCGCTTGCGCATCCGCGACGAACGAGCCCAGGTCGCGCCCGGTCACGTTGGCGCTGACGACGACGCGGCGCTTGCCGTCCTCGCGCGAGATCTGGTTCGGGCCCGGCGCGATGTCCAGCGTCGCCAGCTCGCCCAGCGGCACGTAGGCGGCCGCGCTGCCCGTGCCCTTCGGCAGCGGGATCGGCAGCCGGCGCAGCGCCTCCACGTCCTGCCGCACCGGTTCCGGCAGGCGCACCAGGATGTCGAAGCGGCGGTCGCCCTGGAAGAAGGTGCCGGCCTCGCGCCCGCCGATCGCGGTGGCCACCGCCTCCTGCACCTCGTTCAGGTTCAGGCCGTAGCGCGCCGCCCGCGCCCGGTCGATGTTCACCGACAGCATCGGCAGGCCCGTCGTCTGCTCGACCTTCACGTCGGTCGCGCCGGCCACGCCCTGCAGCACGCGCGCGATCTGCGCCGCGGTCTCGTTCAGCGTGTCGTTGTCGTCGCCGAACACCTTCACCGCCACGTCGGAACGCACGCCGGAGATCAGCTCGTTGAAGCGCAGCTGGATCGGCTGCGAGAACTCGTGGTTGCTGCCCGGCACCTGGGCCGCCGCGTCGCGCACCGCGGCCAGCAGTTCGTCGCGCGTGCGGCGCGGCTCGGGCCACTGGTCCTGCGGCTTGAGCATGATGTAGCCGTCCGAGATGTTGGGCGGCATCGGGTCGGCCGCGATCTCGGCCGTGCCGGTGCGTGCGAACACGCGCTCGATCTCGGGGATCGTCGCCAACAGGCGCGCTTCCAGCTGCTGCTGCATCGCCACCGATTGCGTGAGGCTCGTGCCCGGCACGCGCAGCGCCTGGATCGCGAAATCGCCTTCGTTCAGGTGCGGCACGAACTCGCTGCCCAGCCGGCTCGCCACCGCCACCGAGAACAGCACCGCGACGGCCGCGAAGCTCAGCACCACCGGCGCGTTGGCCAGCGTCGCCTGCAGCGCCGGCGCGTAGCGCCGCTTCGCCCACGCCATCAGCCGGTTCTCCTTCTCGGCCACGCGCTCGCCGATGAACAGCGCGACGGCCGCCGGCACGAAGGTGATGGACAACAGCATCGCGCCGGCCAGCGCCAGCAGCACGGTGGTCGCCATCGGGTGGAACATCTTCCCCTCGACGCCGGTGAGCGCGAGCAGGGGGATGTACACCACCATGATGATGAGCTGGCCGAACAGCAGCGGGCGCCGCGCTTCGCGGGCCGCGGCGAACACCTCGTGGAAGCGCTCGCTGCGGGTCAGCGGCCGGCCGCGGTGCGCCTGTGCGTGCGCGAGGCGCCGCACCGCGTTCTCGATGATGACCACCGCGCCGTCGACGATGATGCCGAAGTCGAGCGCGCCCAGGCTCATCAGGTTGGCGCTGATGCCGCCGGCCACCATGCCGGTGAAGGTGAACAGCATCGACAGCGGGATCACCATCGCGGTGATCAGCGCCGCGCGCAGGTTGCCCAGGAAGGCGAACAGCACCGCGATCACCAGCACCGCGCCTTCCAGCAGGTTGTTGCGCACCGTCGCGATGGCCTTGTCGACCAGCACCGTGCGGTCGTAGACCGGGATCGCCTTCACGCCGGCCGGCAGCGTCTTGTTGATGGCCGCCATCTGCCGGTCGACCGCGCGCGACACGCTGCGGCTGTTCTCGCCCATCAGCATGAAGACCGTGCCGAGCACCACCTCCTTGCCGTTCTCGGTGGCGGCGCCGGTGCGCAGCTCGCGGCCGAGCCCGACGTCGGCGACCTCGCGGATGCGGATCGGCTGCCCCTGCGCGCTGCCGACGATGATGTCGCCGATGTCGGCGATCGACTTCACCTGCCCCGGCGCGCGCACCAGGTACTGCTCGCCGCGCCGTTCGATGTAGCCCGCGCCCTGGTTGGCGTTGTTCTTCTCCAGTGCGCCGACGACGTCGGCCAGGCTGAAGCCGTACGCGCCCAGCCGCTCCAGGTCGGGTGCGACGACGTACTGCTTCTCGAAGCCGCCGATCGAGTTGACCTCGGTCACGCCCGGCACGTTGCGCAGCTGCGGCTTGACGACCCAGTCCTGGATCTCGCGCAGGTCGGCCGGCGTGTACGGGCTGCCGTCGGCCCGGGTGGCGCCGTCGGCGGCCTCGACCGTCCACAGGTAGATCTCGCCCAGGCCGGTGGAGATCGGCCCCATGCTGGGCGTGACGCCGCGCGGCAGCCGCTCGCGGGCCTCCTGCAGGCGCTGGTTGACGAGCTGGCGGGCGAAGTGGATGTCGGTGCCGTCGCGGAAGATCACGGTCACCTGCGACAGGCCGTAGCGCGACAGCGAGCGCGTCTGCTGCAGGCCCGGCAGGCCGGCCATCACGGTCTCGATCGGCCAGGTGATGCGCTGCTCGGTCTCCAGCGGCGAATAGCCGGGCGCCTCGGTGTTGATGACGGCCTGCACGCTGGAGATGTCGACCACGGCGTCGACCGCCAGGCGCGTGTAGTTGTAGAGACCGAGCAAGGCCATGCCGGCGACGGCCAGCATGACGAGCCAGCGCTGCTCGATGCAGAAGCGGATGATGCGTTCAAACATGGTGCGGCATCCCCGTCAGTGGCCGTGCTCGGCGCCGGCCTTGCCGAGCTGCGACTTCAGCACGAAGCTGTTCGACGCGGCGTAGGCCTCGCCGGCCTTCAGGCCGTCGAGCACCTCGACCCGCTGGCCATCGGTGCGGCCCAGCCGCACCGGCCGCGCGGCGAAACCGCCGGCCTCGGCCACGAACACCACGCTGCGGTTCTCGAGCGTCTGCACCGCGTCTGCAAGGACGGCGACCGGCACCTGCGGGTCGTCGCCGCGCACCGCGACGGTGACGAACAGGCCGGGTCGCCAAGCGCCCTGCGGATTCGGCAGTGTCACGCGGGCGCGCGCGCTGCGCGTCTGCTCGCCGAGCAGCGCGCCGACGTACGAGACCGTGCCCTCCACCTGGGCGTCGAAGGCGGTCGACGAGACCACCACCTTCTGGCCGGTGCGCACGGTCGCCAGGTCCTTCGGTGCGATCGCGAACTCCGCCCACACGGTGCCCAGGTCGGACAGCGTGAAGATGCTCGCGTCGTCCTTGACGGCTTCGCCGCGCGCCAGGTGCTTCTCGACCACGGTGCCGGCGAAGGGCGCGCGGACCTCGAAGCGGTTCAGGTCCGCGGACGCGCCGGTGGCGCCGATGGCGGCCAGCTTCTGCGTCGCGTTCTGCACCGCGATCTCGGCCTCCTGCAGCGCGGCCTGCGCCTGCAGCCAGTCCTGCTCGGCGGAGATCTTCTCCTGCCAGAGCTTCTTCTCGCGCTCGAAGGTCGAGCGGGCCAGCTCGCGGCGCTTCTGTGCCGTCAGCAGCTCGCTGCGCTGCTCCGACAGCGCGGTGCTGGCGATGACGGCCAGCACCTGCCCCGGGCGGACGCGCTGGCCGAGCTGCACCGGCACCTGCTCGGCGACGCCGGCCACGCGCGGCACCACGTGCGCGGTGCGGTCTTCGTCGAAGCGGATCTCGCCCTGGAAGCGGGCCGAGGCCTGCAGCCGGGCCGGGCCTGCGGACTGCACGGCGATGCCGGCAGCCTTCAGCTGTTCGCCGCTGAGCCGGATCCTGTCGTCGTCGTGCGCCTTCTCTGCGGCATGTTCTTCGCCGGCGTGTTCCTCGCCGTGTTCCGCCTCGCCGGTCTCTTGATGGCGCTCGGTCGTCAGGACGGCGGCCGTGCCGATCAGGCCGGCCAGCACGATCGCGGCGATCGTGATCTTCTGCTTGGGGGTGGTCGTCATGGGAGTGATGGGGTCAGCGACCGAGCAAGCGGTCGATGTCGGCCGCGGCCTGGTGCGCGTTCGACAGGGTGGTGAGGTAGCGGGCGCGTGCCTGCAGCAGCGCCCGCTGGGCGTCGATGACGTCGAGGAAGCCGAACTTGCCGGCCTCGAAGCCCTTCGCGGCCGCCTCGTGGGCCTGCCGCGCGGCCGGCAGCACGGTCGACTGCAGGGCCAGGGCCGAGGCGCGCGCGACCGACAGCCGCGTCGAGGCCTGCTGCAACTCGGACAGCCTTCGCAGCCGGGTCGCCTGCAGCTCGTCGCCGGCCTTGTCGGCGCGCCGCGCCGCTTCCTGGACCGCGCCCTGGTTGCGATCGAACAGCGGCAGCGGGATCGAGAGGCCGACGATGGCCTGCGTGCGACCCAGCTCGTTGTCGCGCTTGGCGCCGACGCTGAGGTTCAGGTCCGGATACTGCCGGCTGCGTTCGACGTCGACCAGCGCGCGGCGCTGTTCGACCTCGAGGCGGCCGGCAACCAGGCCCGGCGACGCATCGAGCTCCTGCGCCAGCTCGGCCGCGGCCGGGCGCACCGGCAGCAGGCCGACGTCGCCCTCGGCGTCGGCGAATGCCGGCGCGGCGTCGCCCCACAGCGCGGCCAGCGCCTGCCGGGCGTTCAGCAGCTCGGCCGCGGCTTCGTCGGCCTCCAGCAGCGCGTTGGCCTGGTCGACCCGCGCACGGGTCTCGTCCACCGGCGACACCTTGCCGGCCGCGACGCGCTGGCCGACGGCCTGTGCGCTGCGGGTGGCCAGCTCGGCCGAACCGGCAGCGAGCGCGACGCGCTCCTGCGCCACCAGCAGCGCGAAGAACGCCTGGGCCACGGACGCGCGCAGGCGGGCCCGGGCCTCGCCCAGCTGGGCCAACGACAGCTCATGCTGGCGCCGGCTCGCGTGCAGCCGCGCGGCGCGCTTGCCGCCCAGCTCGATCGGCAGGTCGAGCGTCGTGGTGGTGGTGCGGGTGTCGCGCCGGGTGTCCTCGACCGAGGCGTTCAGCCGCGGGTTGGGCGCAGTCCCGGCCTGCCGCACGGCGCCGTCGGTGGCGTCCACCTCGTGCCGTGCGGCAGACAGGTCAAAGCTGCGCGCGGCCGCGAGGGCCTGCGCCTGGTCGAGGGTCAGGGCCCTCGCGGGTTGGAAAAGGCTGAGCCATAGAGCCGCCAGCCCGAGCGGCAGTGCACATCGTCGCATCGAATCTCACAAGGTTGAAACCAGGGATTCGGCGAGGGCTCGGACGGTGGGGTTCGTGCGGGCGTCTCGCCGGTCAGGCGAGACGAAGCCACTGGGGGCGGTCGGGCGCGCGGGCGTGCGCGGAGGGCAGGGGTGGGGCGTCGTGCCCGCGCAGCGTGGCGGGCATGGACGGCATGGCCTGGGCCAGGGGAACAGCCGGCATCAGCGGCGTGACCGCGGCGTTGCACACGTTGCAGTCGACATCGGTCGAGGACTTGCCGTCCGAGGCCTTGCCCTGGTGGACGTGGTCGTGGTGCCCGACGTGAACGGCGCGGGCGGTGTCGGCCTCGTGCTGGCAGTACGACGCCGCGCCGGCCCACGCGAACTGCAGCGGCAGCAGCAGTGCGAGCAGGAGGACGAAGAGGCGGCGCATGGCGCGGGAGTATAGGAGCAGCCGCAAGACCGAGCGATCGGCTGCGGCGAAAGCGGGCCGGTACACTGCCGACCCATGCTTCGCCGCCGCCCGCTCCACCGCTGCCTGACCGCGTTCGTCGCGCTGGTGGCGATGCTGTTCGCGCAACTCGCGGTGGCAGGCTATGTGTGCCCCGGCCAGGCCGATGCCGCAGCGATGGCGCAGAGGATGGCGAGCGGCCAGCCCTGCGAGGGCATGGACGCCGACCAGCCGGTGCTGTGCCACCAGCACGCCGCTCCGGCCGCGCAGTCGTTCGAGAGCGTCAAGCTGCCGGCGCCGTCGCTGCCGGCGATCGTCCAGGTGCTCGTGCTGCCGCTGGCGATCGGCGCCCTGGTCGAGGCGCCGGCTGCGCCGGACATGGCGCCGCTGCGGCCGCCGCCCGATCCCGTCTTCCTGTCCACGCTCAGGCTGCGCGTCTGATCCTCCGCGTCGATTGACCGGCGCTGGTGCGGCTCGTCCGCGGGCCAGCTCTCGCTTCATTCGCTTGCGGAGTTCCCATGTTCACCTTGCTTTCGCGCGCGGCCGCCCTGGCCGCCGCACTGCTGCCGCTCAGCGTGGCGGCAGCCCCCCTCACGCTGGAGGCGGCGCTCGACCTGGCCGTGCAGCGTTCCGAACTCGCGCGTGCCGCGCGTGCCGGCCTGGCCGGTGCGTCGGAATCGGCGCGCGCCGCCGGCCAGTTGCCCGACCCGACGCTGCGTGCCGGTGTCGACAACCTGCCGGTGACCGGCGCCGACCGCGGCCACACGGCGCGCGACGCGATGACGATGAAGCGCATCGGCCTGGCGCAGGAGTGGTTGCCGGCCGGCAAGCGCCTGGCCCGCGAGGCCGAGGCCGAGGCGCTGGTGCGGCGGCAGGCCGCCGCGGTGCAGGCGGCCGCGGCCGAGACGCGGCTGCAGGCCGCACTGGCCTGGCTCGATGCGCAGTTCGCCGGCGAGGCGAAGAAGCTCGCGGACCGGACGGTGCACCACGCCCACGAAGAGCTGGAGGCCGGCCGCGCACGCCTGGCGTCCTCCACCGGCAGCAGCCCGCAAGCGCTGGCGCTGGCCGGTGCCCGCGGCATGGCCGAGGACGAAGCCGCCGAGGCCGCGCAGCAGCAGGAGGCCGCGGCGCTCGCTCTGCAGCGCTGGGTCGGCGTGGCGGCCGGTGATCTGGCGCCGCCCGTGCCCCTCCCGATCCCGACCCAGGACGACTACACCGCCGGCCAGCCGGACGTGGTGGCCATGCAGCGCGATCTCGACCTCGCGCGCCAGGCCGCCGTGGTGGCCGCGAGCGAGCGCACGCCGAACTGGACCTGGGAGCTGTCGTACGGCCAGCGCACAGGCTACGCCGACATGCTGTCGGTCGGCGTCAGCATCCCGCTGCAGGTCGCGCCCGACCGGCGCCAGGACCGCGAGACCGCGGCCCGGCTGGCACGCGTCGACCAGGCCGAGGCGAACCTGGCCGAGGCCCAGCGCGCCGCCGCCGCCGAGTACCAGGCGGGGCTCAATGACGCGCAGCGCCTGCAGGGCCGCATCGAGCGCTGGCGCGTGGCCGTCGTGGCCCCGGCCGAACAGCGCACCGCTGCCGCGATCGCCGGCTATCGCTCGAACCAGGTGCCGTTGGACAGCCTGTTCGAGGCCCGCCATGCCGAGGTCGAGGCACAGCGCAAGTTGCTCGCGCTACGGCGCGACCTGGCCAAGGCGCAAGCCCGCCTGGCCTTCAAACCGATCGTTCCCGGAGACCTGCCATGAAGCGCCCCCTGACCCTCGCCGCCGTCGCCCTGGTGTCGGCCGCGGCCCTCGCGACCGGCGGATTCCTGCTCGGCCGCTTGACCCACGCCGGCGACCTGCCGCCACCCGACATCGCCACCGACCAGAAGGTGCTGTACTGGCACGACCCGATGGTCCCCGGACCGCGCTTCGACAAGCCGGGCAAGTCGCCCTTCATGGACATGCAGCTGGTGCCGGTCTATGCCTCCGCGGCGTCCGCGGCCGGGGTGACCATCAGCGCGACCGTGCAGCAGAACCTCGGCGTGCGCATGGCGACGGCGCGCCGTGCCGCCGTCGCAGCTTCGTTCGATGCGGTAGGCGCGGTGCAGTTCGACGAGCGCCTGAACGTCGCGGTGCAGACGCGCGTGGCCGGCTACGTCGAGCGCCTGGCCGTGCGCGCGCCGATGGAGCGCGTGCGCAAGGGCCAGGCGCTGGCCACCGTGTTCGCGCCCGACTGGCTCGCACCGCAGAACGAGCTGCTGGCGCTGAAGCGGGCCGGCGCCGCGCCCGAGCTGGTCGCTGCCGTGCGCGAGCGCCTGCAGGCCTTGTCCATCCCCGCCGAACTGGTGCGCGAGAGCGAGGCCGCCGGTACCGCGCAGGCCCGCTTCACGCTCGTCTCTCCGGCCGCCGGCGTGGTGGCCGAACTCGGCGTGCGCGAAGGCATGGCGGTGACGCCCGGCATGACGCTGTTCCGCATCGCTGGCCTGCACACGGTGTGGGCCGTGGCCGAGGTGCCCGAGGCGCAGGCCGTGCACCTGTCGCGCGGCCGCAAGGTGAAGGGCGTGCTGCAGGCCGACGCGTCCACCCAGGTCGACGGCGAGCTGGCCGAGATCCTGCCGCAGGTCAGTGCCGGCACGCGCACGCTGCAGGCTCGCTTCGAGGTCGACAATGCGCAGGGTCGGCTGGTGCCTGGCATGCTGCTGCGGCTGCAGGTGGCCGGGCCGGTGGACACGCGCCTGCTGGTGCCCACCGAGGCGGTGATCCGCACCGGCAAGCGTGCGCTGGTGATGCGGCGCAACGAGGCCGGAGGCTTCGAGGCGCGCGAGGTGTCGGTGGGCGCCGAGTTCGGCGACGATATCGAGATCGTCAGCGGCCTGAAGGAGGGCGACCCGGTGGTGGCCAGCGGCCAGTTCCTGGTCGATTCCGAAGCCCGGCTGCGGGGGGCGAACCCATGATCGCCGCATTGATCCGCTGGTCGACGGCGAACCGCTTCCTGGTGCTCGTCGCGACGGCCTTTCTCGTTGCCACGGGCCTGTGGTCCGTCGGCCACACCGCACTCGACGCGCTGCCCGACCTGTCCGACACCCAGGTGATCGTGCGCACGCCGTACCCCGGCAAGGCGCCGCAGGTGGTCGAGGACCTCGTCACCTACCCGCTGACCACCACCATGCTCAGCGTGCCCGGGGCGAAGACGGTGCGCGGCTACTCGTTCTTCGGCGATTCCTTCGTCTACGTGCTGTTCGACGACCGGACCGATCCCTACTGGGCCCGCTCGCGCGTCGTCGAGTACCTGAACCAGGTGCAGGCGAAGCTGCCGCCGGGCGCAACGGCGGCCCTCGGTCCGGATGCCACCGGCGTCGGCTGGGTCTACGAATACGCGCTGGTCGACCGCAGCGGCCGGCACGACCTGGGGCAGCTGCGCGCGTTGAACGACTGGTTCCTGAAGTTCGAGCTGAAGACCGTGCCCGACGTGGCCGAGGTGGCCAGCATCGGCGGCATGGTGCGGCAGTACCAGGTGGTGCTCGACCCCGACCGGATGCGCGGCTTCGGCGTCACGCAGGCGATGGTGGCCGACGCGTTGCGCCGCGCCAACCAGGCGGCCGGCGGTTCGGTGGTCGAGATGGCCGAGGCCGAGGTGATGGTGCGCTCGCGCGGCTTCCTCGCGTCGCTCGACGACTTCCGCAACATCGCGGTGGCGTCGGCCGGCACGACGCCGGTGCTGCTGCGCGACGTCGCGACGGTGCAGCTGGGCCCCGAGATGCGCCGCGGCATCGCCGAGCTCGACGGCCAGGGCGAGGTCGCCGGCGGCGTGGTCGTGATGCGATCGGGCAAGAACGCGCGCGCGACGATCGACGCGGTCAAGGCCCGGCTCGAGGCGCTGAAGCCCGGCCTGCCGGCCGGCGTCGAGATCGTGACCACCTACGACCGCTCGCTGCTGATCGACCGCGCCGTCGGCCACCTGCGCGGCAAGCTGGTCGAGGAACTGCTGGTCGTGGCGGTGGTGTGCGCCGTGTTCCTGTTCCACCTGCGCTCGGCCTTCGTCGCGGTGGTGGCGCTGCCGGTGGGCGTGCTGGCGGCCTTTGCCGTGATGCACTGGCAGGGCGTCAGCGCCAACATCCTGAGCCTGGGCGGCATCGCGGTCGCGATCGGCGCGATGACCGATGCCTCGGTCGTGATGGTCGAGAACCTGGCCCGGCACCTGGAGGCCTTCGACACGGCGCACGGGCGCGAGCCGACGCCGGCCGAACGCTGGGCGCTGGTGGCGGCTTCGTGCGTCGAGGTCGGGCCGGCGCTGTTCTTCTCGCTGCTCGTGATCGCGCTGTCCTTCGTGCCGGTGTTCGCGCTCGAGGCGCAGGAAGGGCGGTTGTTCGCGCCGCTGGCCTTCACGAAGACCTATGCGATGGCGGCGGCGGCCGGGCTGTCGGTGACGCTGGTGCCGGTGCTGATGGGGTATTTCATCCGCGGGCGCATTCCGCACGAGGCGGCGAACCCGGTGAACCGCGCGTTGATGGCGCTGTACCGGCCGGCGCTCGAGGCGGTGCTGCGCTTTCCGAAGACGACGCTGCTGGTCGCCGGGCTGGTGCTCGCGCTGACCGCCATCCCGGTGCTGCGGTTGGGCGGCGAGTTCATGCCGGCGCTGGACGAAGGCGACCTGCTCTACATGCCGTCGGCGCTGCCCGGGCTGTCGGCGGCCAAGGCGGCGCAGCTGCTGCAGCAGACGGACCGGCTGATCAAGACGGTGCCCGAGGTCGAGCGCGTGTTCGGCAAGGCCGGCCGCGCCGACACGGCCACCGACCCGGCGCCGCTGGAGATGTTCGAGACCACGCTGCAGTTCAAGCCGCGCGAGCAGTGGCGCGCCGGCATGACGCCTGACAAGCTGGTGGAGGAACTCGACCGCGTGGTGCAGGTGCCGGGCCTGAGCAACGTCTGGGTGCCGCCGATCCGCAACCGCATCGACATGCTGGCCACGGGCATCAAGAGCCCCGTCGGCATCAAGGTGTCGGGGACCAGCCTGGCCAGCATCGACGCGCTGACGACGCGCATCGAGGCCGCGGTGAAGAAGGTGCCGGGCGTCTCGTCGGCGCTGGCCGAGCGGCTGACCGGTGGCCGTTACGTTGACGTCGATGTGGACCGGCAGGCCGCCGCGCGTTACGGCCTGTCGGTGGCCGACGTGCAGGCGGTCGTGGCCACCGCGATCGGCGGCGACAACGTCGGCGAGGTGATCCAGGGGCGCGAGCGCTACCCGATCAGCATCCGCTACCCGCGCGAGTTCCGCGACTCGCTGGAGCGGCTGAAGCAGCTGCCGTTCGCGACCGACAAGGGCGCGTCGCTGCGGCTGCAGGACGTGGCGACCGTCAGCCTGCAGGACGGGCCGCCGATGCTGCGCAGCGAGAACGCCCGGCTGTCCGGCTGGGTCTACGTCGACGTGCGCGGGCGCGACCTGCGCTCGGTGGTGAACGACATGCAGGCCGCGGTGGCCGCCGAGGGGGCGCTGCCGGCTGGCCATGCGGTGTCGTGGTCGGGCCAGTTCGAGTACCTGGAGCGTGCCACGCAGCGCCTGAAGCTGATCGTGCCGGTGACGCTGGCACTGATCTTCGTGCTGCTGTACCTGCTGTTCCGCTCGGCCGGCGACACCGCGCTGGTGATGGCAGCGGTGCCGTTCTCGCTGGTCGGCGGCTTCTGGCTGGTGTGGGCGCTCGGGCACGCGGTGTCGGTGGCGACGGCGGTCGGCTTCATCGCGCTGGCCGGGGTGGCGGCGGAGTTCGGCGTCGTGATGCTGATCTACCTGAAGAACGCCCACGCGCGCCGCCTGCAGGCCGGCGAGCCGGACGACGACGACACGCTGCGCGCGGCGATCCGCGAAGGCGCGGTGCTGCGCGTGCGGCCGAAGGCGATGACGGTGGCGGTCGTGATGGCCGGGTTGCTGCCGATCCTGTGGGGCAGCGGCACCGGCTCCGAGGTGATGACGCGCATCGCGGCGCCGATGGTCGGCGGCATGGTGACGGCGCCGCTGCTGAGCATGCTGGTGATCCCGGCGGCGTGGTACCTGGCACGGCGGCGCCGCCCGTAGCCCGGATGCCGTTGGGTGACATCCATCACCCTGCACGCGGCCCGGGCAGGGCACCGCGTGCTTTTCCGGCGATCGCCGCGGCGTGCGATGAGAACAATTCCCTCATCGCAACCCGATGCCACGCACCATGCACATCGCCCGCCATGCCGCCGAGTCCTCGGCGCGATCGACCCCCAAGCCCGCCGGCCTTGCGCCGGCCCCGTCCGGCACCAGCTTCGGTGCCGCGCTGAAGCCGGCCACCGAGGCCGCGAGCGCACCTGCTCCGGTGGCGCCGCCGGCCGCGGCCCCGAAGCCGGAACTCGGCAGCGGCCTGTCGACGCTGGCCCTGGCCGGCGCGCCCTCGCCGGCGGCTTGACGCGATGGACGCCCTCGGCTCCATCGGCGATGGAACCGGTGCCGCACAGGCGCCGGGCCCGTTGCGCCGCCACGATGCAGGCACCGCGGCCGCAACGCCGAGAGCCGGTGACGCCGGCACGACCCGCGTCTCGCTGAGCGACGAGGGCCGGGCCCGCGTGGACGATGCCGCCCGCGGCACGGTGCACGCGGTCGCCCGGCTGGCGCACGCGGTGGTGGACGTCGCCGACGAGGTGGTCGGCGACGCGGTGCACGCGGTCGCCGGCTACGTCGCACGCACCGGGCTGGCCGCGGCGCAGCGGCTGGACGAACTCGCCTGAGGACGCGATGCCGCCGATCCGTCTCATCGCGCTGGCCGGCCTGTCCGTGGCCGTGGGCGGTTGCTCGGTCGTGAGTCCGCTGCCGACCTGGGAGCTGGTCAAGGCCACCGGCAGCATGACGTCGATGGCCGTGGCCCGCGCACCGTCGCGCGCGGTCGACACCGTGCACTTCGGTGACGCCCCGGTGCGCCGGCTGTGCATCGAGTTCAACCGCAACGTGCCGCTGCCCGACCTGGTGCCGTCGCTGCAGGCCGAGCTGCGTGCGCAGGGCGTCGCGAGCCGCGTCTACGAAGCGGGCATCCGCAGCGACGACTGCCCCGTCTGGCTGCGCTATGCCGCCGCCGTCGAGTGGGGCGTCCCACCACTGGCGAGCGAACACAGGCCCTACCTGAGTGCTGCCGCGATCCAGCTGCAGCGCGTCGATGGCGCGCTGCTGGCGAGCAGCGGCTACGCGGTCGACGCGGCCGGTTTCGGCACCAGCCGCTGGGCCACGACAAGAACCAAGCTCGCACCGGTGGTGCGGGCCCTGATCACAGGATTCGAATGAACCCCCCGAAGAATGCAGCCCGCGTGGCGGCGGCGCTGGCAGCCGCGGCGCTCGGCGCCTGCGCCAGCCCGCCGCCCAGCCTGGTGCCCGGCCCGGTCAGCGCAGCCCCGCCGCTGGCGCCGATGTACGTCGAGCGCCTGAGCAACGGCGCGATCTACCAACCGCAGCTGGCCTCGGCCTCGCTGTTCTCCGGCGAGCGCCGGCCGCAGGCGGTCGGAGACACGCTGAAGGTCGACATCTCCGAGAGCCTGAAGGCCTCGCAGAAGCGCGCCACCGACACCAGCCGCGACAACAAGCAGGCGGTGAAGGGGCCGGGCACCGGCGACAGGAATGGCGGCCTGGTCGACAAGATCCTGAACCTGGATGCCAGCGCCGGCAGCAGCGATTCGTTCAAGGGCGGCGGCACGACCGAGGTGGCGACCGAGTTCACCGCGCAGTTGACCGTGTCGGTGATCAACGTGCTGTCCAACGGCCACCTGGTGGTGGCCGGCGAGCGCCGCATCGGCGTCAACGGCGGCGCGAGCGCGCTGCGCTTCTCGGGCCTCGTGAACCCGCAGGACATCCGGCTGGGCAATGTCGTCAACTCGCGCGACGTCGCCAACGCGGCGCTCGAAAGCGCCGGCAGCGGCGACGTCTCGGAAGCCGCGTCGCGCAGCTGGCTGCAGCGCGTGATGGCCAAGACCTGGTCGGTGTGGTGATGCAGGTCCATTGGCTGGACCATGCGATCGAGACCCGCTTCCGCCGTGGCCAGCCCATCGTGCGGGCCGGCGGCGCGCTGGCGGACTGGATGGCGATCCGCCAGGGCGCGGTGAGCCTGCACATCAAGGTGGCCGCCGGCACCGACGTCGGCGTCGCGCTGCTGTGGGGCGGCGACGTGATCGGTTGGTGCTCGCCGCTCGGCCAGGACCAGGCCGGCTACGACGTGACGGCGCTGAGCGACGTGGTGCTGCTCAGCGTGCCGGCCGACACGCTGCGCGCGGCCGGCGACGGGGCGTGCGGCGGGCGGCACGACAACACGCGGCTGCATGCCGCGACCGCGCAGCGCATGCAGGAGCAACTCGCGCTGCGGCTGGCGGGCAGCGGCTTCCAGCGCCTGGTCAACGTGCTGGCGACCTGCGCCGCGGCGTTCGCGCCGGCCGGCGTGGGCGGCCGCGTGCTGCACCTGGGGCTGCCGGTGTCGCAGGCCTTCATGGGCCAGCTGGCCGGGCTGTCGCGGCGCCAGACCTGGATCTACCTCGGGCAGCTGGCGCAAGCGGGCTGGGTCCGCACGACGCGCACGCAGGTGGTGCTGGAGTCGCCGGCGGCCTGGCTCTCGTTGCCGGCGCACGTCGAGCGCGAAGGGCTGGCCTGCATCTCGACGGCCGATGACTGCAGCGCGACGCTCGGGTTGCTGGGGCTGGCGGCGGCGGCAATGGGGCGGGCCGGCGCCGGCGCGCGCTGATCAGCGCGGCTCGATCCCCGTCACCGTCATCGCGCCGTTGACGCGGTCGGCAGCGAACCGCACCTTGTCGCCTTCCTTCAGCGCCTCCAGCATCCTGGGATCGGCCACCTTGAAGACCATCGTCATCCCCGGCATGTCGAGGTTGGCGATCGGGCCGTGCCGCAGCGTGAGCTTGCCCTGCTCGCGGTCGACCTTGCGCACCTCGCCGTCGGTCATCGCGGCAGCGGCCTTCACCGTCACCTTGCCGACCATGCCGGCCTCGAAGTGACCCGGCTGCAGGCAGGCGAACTGGAAGGTGCCCGCCTGCGTGAACTGCCAGACGATGTCGCCGGTGGCGCCGGGCTTCACGTGCGCCATGTTCGCGCTCGCGTGCTCCATCTCCGGAAACTTCTTCATCAGCTCGGCATGCGCCTTCAGGTCCTCGGGCGTGCCGAGCACCATCTCGTGCAGCAGCTTGCCGCCGTTGTGCACGACGAACTTCACCGTTTCGCCGCGCTCGACGGCGATCTCGGGCGGCGTGAAGCGCATCGCGTCGCTCATGTCGAGCGGGATCGAGCGCCTGACCTTGGCGGGGTCGCCTTCGCGGCCGAAGGCGGTGTCCTCGACGCGGGCGGCGTTGTAGGCCGGGCGCTTCGCATGGTCGTCGTCGCCGTGCGCCGATGCGGTGCCGAGGGTGAAGGCGACAGCGAGGCCGCTCAGGATGTGCAGGATGTTCATGGGTGTCCTCTCGTGTGGTGTGAATGGAGATCAGTGGCCTTCGTGCCGGCGCGGCTTGCGCACCTGCAGCGTCGCGTCGTCGGCCTGGGCCGATGGCGCGCGCGGCGGAGCGTCGGCTTCGGCCGTGTATTCGCGCGCCAGCGTGCCGGCCGGGTGCCGGTAGTTCCCGGGGTCGCGGTAGTCGCCGCGCTGCACGTCGTCGCGCACCTTGACCACGCTGAACATGCCGCCCATGCCGATCGGCCCGAACGGCCCGGTGCCGGTCATCATCGGCAGCGTGTTGTCGGGCAGCGGCATCTCCATCGTCGCCATGTCGTGCATGCCCTTGTCGCCCATCGCCATGTAGTCGGGCACGAGCTTCGCGATCTTGCGCACGAGGTCGCGCTGGTCCACGCCGATCATCGTCGGCACCGCATGGCCCATCGCGTTCATCGTGTGGTGCGACTTGTGGCAATGGATCGCCCAGTCGCCCGCCAGCGCGTCGAACTCGAAGGCGCGCATCTGGCCCACCGCGATGTCGGTCGTCACCTCGGGCCAGCGCGCCGATTTCGGCACCCAGCCGCCGTCGGTGCCCACCACCTCGAAGTGCGGGCCGTGCATGTGGATCGGGTGGTTGGTCATCGTCAGGTTGCCGACCCGGATGCGCACGCGATCGCCGGTGCGCGCCACCAGCGGGTCGATGCCCGGGAAGGCCCGGCTGTTCCAGGTCCACAGGTTGAAGTCGAGCATGGTGTTGACGCGCGGCGTCGCGCTGCCCGGCTCCACGTCGTAGGCGTTCAGGATGAAGCCGAAGTCGCGGTCGACCTTCATCTGGCGCGGGTCTTTCGGGTGCACGATGAACAAACCCATCATCCCCATCGCCATCTGCGTCATCTCGTCGGCATGCGGGTGGTACATGAAGGTGCCGGATCGCTGCAGCACGAACTCGTAGACGAAGGTCTTGCCGACCTCGATCGGCGGCTGCGTCAGGCCCGTCACGCCGTCCATGCCCGAGGGCAGCAGGATGCCGTGCCAGTGCACGCTGGTCACCTCGGGCAGCCGGTTGGTGACGAAGATGCGCACGCGGTCGCCCTCGACGGCCTCGATCGTCGGCCCCGGGCTCTGGCCGTTGTAGCCCCACAGGTTGGCCTTCATGCCGGGCGCGATCTCGCGCACGACCGGCTCGGCCACCAGATGGAACTCCTTGACGCCGTCCTTCATGCGCCACGGCAGCGACCAGCCGTTGAGCGTGACGATGGGCTGGAACGGCCGGCCGTTCGGCGGCGCGGGCGGCGGCTGCATCGCGGCCGACGAATGCGTTGCCGCCTCGGGCAGCGATGCGGCGCCGGCACGGCTGACGGCGGCGGCGCCGAGCAGCGTGGCGCCTGCGGCCTTGAAGAAGGTTCTGCGGTGGTTCATCGGGAGGCTCCGGTCAGTGCCGTCTGCAGCCGGGTGTCGGCGGTCCAGTAGTCGCGCAGCGACTCGACCGCGCCGGCGACGCCTTGCACCTGCTCGCGCGCATCGGCGAGCAGCTCGAACACGCTGCCGAGCATGCCGTTGTAGCGAAGCAGGTTCTCGTCGGAGATGCGCTGGCGCAGCGGCACCACCTCGTCGCGGTAGTGGCGGGCCAGGTCGTAGGCGGTGCGGTAGCCGGACCAGGCCTCGCGCACCTCGGAGCGCGCCGTCAGCGCGACCTGCGCCGTGCGGTTCACCGCCTGCAGGTAGGTGGCCTCGGCCCGCGCGACACCGGTCGAGCCGAAGTCGAACAGCGGGAGCTCGAGCGCGACCTCGTAGCCGTTGCGGCGCGCCTCGCCGCTGCTGCTCTGGTTCTGGTAGCCCAGGTCGAGCACGTTGATGAAGCGCGTCGCCTTCGTCAGGCCGAGCGAGCGGGCCGTGCTGTCGGCGTGGCGCCGGGCGATCAGCACGTCGAGCCGCTGGTCCATCGCGGTCTGCTCGGCATCCTTCACGTCGACGGGTGCCGGCGGCAGGTCGGGCAGGCGTTCGGGCAGCGTGAAGGCGAGCGCGTCGCCGGCCAGGCCGAGGGCGCGCACCAGGCGTTCGCGGGCGGCCGCCGATTGGTGGCGTGCGCGCGCCCGTTGCGCGGTGGCGTCGGCGAGGAAGGACTGCTCGCGCATCCGGTCCAGCTTGTTGAAATTGCCGGCAGCGAGCATGCGGCGCGCCAGCTCGTCGGCGGCCTCGGCGGCCTCCATCACCTGGCCCTGGTACGCCAGCAGCTGCTGCGCGGCCACCGCATCGAACCAGGCGTTGCGGGCCTCCGCGGCGACGCCGACGGCCTCGAGCGCGGCCTGCAGCTGCACGGTGTCGAAGCGGTCCTGTTCGAGGCGCGACACGGCGGGCAGCGTCAACAGCCCGAGCACGTCGAACATCACGCCGCGGTCGATCTCGGTGCTGCCGCCGCCGGACAGGCGGCCGAAGCGGAGCGACGGATTGCGCAGGCGGCCGGCGCGCACCCGCTCGGCGTCGGCGATGCCGAGTTCGGCGAAGCCGGCCTGCAGGCCCGGGTGGTTCAACAGCGCGACCTCGACAGCGGCGTCGACGGCGAGGGGCGGTTTCAGCAGCTCGGCCACGCGGGCCTTCGCGGCGTCGGATCGCGCGGGCGTTCGCTGCCAGGTGGGCGCAGTGCCGGTGCGTTCACGTGTCAACGCGGCGACGCGGTCGAAGCCGCCATCCGGCGAGAGCGACGCGCAACCGGTCAGCACCACGGCGGCAGCGGCCGCGGCGGCAAATTGGAGGGTCATGGTTCAAAGCGGTCTGGTGCACCGGCTCACGCGAGGCGTGTGCCGGCCGAAGCCCGTGCGTCGAACGCACGAGCGCCTTCAGGCCTCGCAGTGGAGGCCGTGCAGGGTCAGGTGCTTCGGGGCGGACGGTCCTGGCCGCCGGACTGGAAGGTCGGCGCCGGGGCCGACAGGGCCGGAAAACTCAGCGTCGCGGCCAGGGGCGACGGCACGAGCGCCGGCATCGCGCTGAGCAAGGGGGTCATCGAGCAGAAGCTCGCGCAGAGGTTGCAGCCGCCGTCGTGGCCGGCGTGCTCGGCCTGCTGGTGATGGCCGTCCTGGCCGTGCAGGTCGTGTCCGTGATGCCCGGCCGCCTGTTCGTGCACCGGCGGCGGGCTGCCTTGCGGGCACAGCATCGCCCCCGCGACGGCACCCCGGATCGGGAGCAGCAGCGCGAGGAAAACCAGCAGGAGGACGCGGACGATTTTCACAGCGAGCGCAGTCTAGAACCTTCCCCCGTGGCAATGTCAAGCGCCGCCGGCAAGGCCGTCGGGCGCGAGGGTGCTTTGCCTTTCACAGCCTGGCAGCGGTCGCCGCGATCAGGTCGCGCAGCCACTGCTGCGCGGGATGCGCATCGTTGCGGCGGTGCCAGATGAGGTCGAAGACGACGTCTTGCAGGCGCACCGGCGGCGGAAACAGCACCAGGCTGCGCCGATCACCGGCATGCAGCGCCACCCGCCGCAGCACCGTGGCCGTCAGGTCGGTGCGGGCCACCACGGCGGGCGCGGCGAACATGTGCGGCAGCGTCAGCCCCAGCGTGCGGTTCTTGCCCAGCGGCGCGAGCGCCTGGTCGACGTGGCCGTGGCGATCGCCCTCCGGCGACACCAGCACGTGGGAGAGCGACAGGTAGGTCTTCATGTCCATGCCGCGCCGGGCCGCCGGGTGCTCGCGCCGCACGATGGTCACGAACTCGTCGCGCAGCAGCGGCCGCGCCAGGATCCGGCTTTCCGGCTGCGTGGGCGGCACGCCGATCGCCGCATCGATGGTGCCCGCGTCCAGCAGCTCGACGGCGCGATCGCGGTCGCTGAACGCCTGCACGCTGACGCCCACCGCCGGCGCCTGCCTGCCCAGCGCCTGCAGCAGCGCCGGCAGCAGCACGAAGGCGGGGTAGTCGGACAGGCCCAGCGTGAAGGTGAGCGACGCCTCGCCCGGCACGAACGCCGGCTTGCTGACGAGCGCCGATTCGATCTGCCGCAGGGCCTGCGACACCGGGCCCGCCAGGTCGCGTGCGCGCGGCGTGGGCAGCAGTCCCTCGGCGCTGCGCAGGAACAGCGGGTCGCCCAGCAGCGTGCGCAGCCGCGACAGCGCCGCGCTCATCGCGGGCTGGCTCACGCCCACACGTGCTGCGGCGCGGGTCACGTTGCGCTCGCTCATCAGCGCGTCGAAGGCGGCCAGCAGGTTCAGGTCGATGCCATGAAAATCCATGGATCGAATATACGTTCATATCGATCATTTGTTGGACGGATCGCAGGGGGCTGCCCAGAATGACCGCATCCCTTCCGCAGACCCCCAAGGATCGATCCGATGAATTCCCCCGAGACCGCGCGCTTGCAGGCAGAACGCCTGGCCGTCGAAACGCTGTACCGCGCCTTCAGCGACAAGAACCCCGGCCTGATGGACAGCGCCGTCACGCCCGACTGGGACGACATCCCGCTGGCCCCCGGGCAGGGCCCCGGCCCCGACGGCCTGAAGCCCATCATCCTCGGCTTCATCGAAGCCCTGCCGGACGTGCAGATCACCGTGCACGACATGATCCAGGTGCCGGGGCGCATCGGCGTGCGCGCCGAGATCACCGGCACGCACCGCGGGCCGCTGTTCGGCATCCCCGCGACCGGCAAGAAGGTGAGCTTCCGCATCCACGAGTTCCACGAACTCGATGGCGGGCGGATCCGACGCACATGGCACCTCGAGGACTGGTTCGGCGTGTTCCAGCAACTGGGGAGCTTCCCCGCATGAAAGCCCTTCGCATCCACGAGTTCGGTGCCCCGGCCCAGGCTGCCCTGGAAGACCTGCACCCGGTCCCACCCGGCCCCGGCCACGTCGGCATCCGGGTCGAGGCCGCCAGCGTGAACCCGCTGGACCTGCACATGCTGTCGGGCCGCATGCAGGCCGTCTTCCCGATCGCGCTGCCGTACACGCTCGGCACCGACGTCGCGGGCGTGGTCGACGCGGTGGGCCCGGGCGTCACCGGCTTCAAGGCCGGCGATCGCGTCGTCGGCCGCCTGGAGCCCACCGTCGGTGGCGCGTTCGCCGAGGCCGCCGTGCTGCCCGCCGGCGCGCTGTGCCGCATGCCGGCCGGCATGGGCTTCGAGCAGGCGGCCGCCCTGCCCACCGCGGCGGGCACGGCGTGGCGGGCGCTGTTCGGCCCCGGTGCGCTGGCGCCGGGGCACAGGGTGCTGGTCCATGCCGGCGCCGGTGGCGTGGGCAGCTTCGCGGTGCAGTTCGCGAAGCAGGCCGGGGCCCACGTCATCGCGACGGCTTCGTCGGCCAACCACGCCCTGGTGAAGGAGCTCGGCGCCGACGAGCTCGTCGACTACCGGCGCGAGGATTTCGCGCTGCGCGCGGGCGACGTCGACCTGGTGATCGACACCGTCGGCGGGGCGACGCTCGAACGCTCATGGCAGGCGATCAAGCCGGGCGGCCGGCTGGTGACGCTGGTCGATCCCACGGTCCGTGGCCGCGACGGCATCCAGGGCAGCTTCCTGTTCTTCACGCACGAAGCGGCGCTGCTGCAAGACATCCTGCGGCGCTTCGAGAACCGCCGCCTGCAGGTGATCCTGGACACGATCCATCCGCTGGACGATGCCCGTGCCGCGTTGGCGCAGGTGGCGGCCGGCCATGCACGCGGGAAGGTGATCGTCCGTCCGCCGCGCTGAGTTCAGGCCGGGCCGCGGAAATCGGGCGAGGACGCCACGACGGCGCGGATCTCGTCCATCAGCGCCCGCGCGCCCGGCGACGGGAAGCAGCCCTGGCGCTGCGTGAGGCCGATCTCGCGCCGCGTCTGCTCCAGCGGGAAGTCCAGCACCACCAGGCTCCTGTCGCGGATCTCGTAGCGCAGCTGGTGGGCCGAGATGGCCGTCACCATGTCGCTCTCGAGCAGCAGCCCGCGCAGCACCGCGAGGTCGCCAGTCTCCACCGCCGGCACCGGCGGCGCCTGGCGCGCGGCCGAGAAGAACTGCTCCAGCAGCTCGCGTGACGGCGCACCCTGGCGCGACAGCACCCAGGTGGCCTGGCGCAACGCGTCGAAGCCGATGCGCCGCGCCCGCGCGAGCGGGTGGCCGGCGCGCGTGATGATGGCGATGCGGTCCTCGAACAAGGCCTCCTGCTGCAAGCCCTTCGCGAGCGGGCCGCTGCGCAGCGCGCCGAGGATGAAGTCGATGTCGCCGCTGCGCAGCGAGGCCGCCAGCACGTCGTACGGGCTCTCGACGGTCGCGACGTGCAGGCCCGGGTGCCTGGCCAGCAGCGACGCGATCGCCAGCGGCAGCACCTGCGTGCGGCCGAGCGGCAGGGCGCCGACGTGGATGCTGCCCTGCAGCACGCCCTCGCTGGCCGCGATGTCGGGCCCGATGTGGCGCAGCTCGGCCAGCACCCGCTTGAAGTGGAACGCGATGATCTCGCCCGCGAGCGTCGGGTTCAGCCCGCGCGCCGAGCGCTCGAACAGCGGCACGCCGAGCCCGGATTCCAGGTCCTTCAGCGCCGCGCTGATCGCCGGCTGCGTGATGCCGAACTCGCGCGCCACCGCCGGCATGTTGCGCTTCTCGGCCAGGCTCGCGACCACCGCCAGCCGGCGCCCGTTCAGGAGAGCCGCGAACAGCGAATGCAGGTCGGCCGATGCGGCGATCCCGCCGCGCGCCGCCAGCTGCGCGCGGGCCGCCTCGAATTCCTGCGCGATGCGCCGCGCCCGCACCAGCGCCAGCTCGCCATAGGCGTTCAGCGCCATGCCGCGCGCGCGGCGCTCGAACAGCGGTCGGCCGAGCGCGGCCTCCAGCTCGGCGATCGAGCGCGTGACGGCCGACGACACGCGGAACAAGCCCTCGGCCGCCCCGGCGATGCTGCCCGCCGACGCCACCGCCGACAGCGCGCGCAGGTGCCGCAGGTTGATCGCCAGCGCCGAAGCGTGCCGCCCCTCGATAACTTTCCGCTGCGCCTTTGCTTCTGACATCCGGACGAATCTCCACGATGGGCTCACCGATGTCGATCTGGGGTTAACCCTTGCCAATCAAAAAGTCTGATGTCACATCGGGCCGAACTCACGCCGCGGCGAGGGTGTTGTCGCCACACTGACCGCACAACGATTCGATGCATGACAGGAGACAAGCCGTGAACACACCGACCGCCGTGGACGTCAAGGCGTTCATCGATGAACGCCCGATGGGCCCGATGCAGTGGCTGCTGCTGGGGCTGTGCTTCCTGGTGGTGGCCGTGGACGGCATGGACGTGGCCATCATGGGCTTCCTCGCGCCGTCCATCCTGCAGGAGTGGGGCGGCTCGCGGGCGAGTTTCGGCGTCGTGATGAGCGCCGCGCCCTTCGGCCTCGTGATCGGGGCGCTGCTCGCCGGCCCGGCATCCGACCGGCTGGGCCGCAAGACGGTGCTGACCGCGTCGGTGGCGCTGTTCGGCTTGTTCACGCTCGGCACTGCCTTCACGCACGACCTGGCCGAGATGGCCGTGCTGCGGCTGCTGACCGGCATCGGGCTGGGCGCGGCGATGCCGAACTCGACGACGCTGCTGTCGGAGTACGTGCCGCAGCGCTCGCGCTCGCTGCTGATCGCGGTGATGTTCACCGGCTTCAACCTCGGCTCGGGCGTCGTCGGCTTCATCGCGGCCGCGCTGATCCCGATGCATGGCTGGCGCTCGGTGCTGGTCCTCGGCGGCGTGTTGCCGCTCGCGCTGGTGCCGCTGCTGCTGGTGCTGCTGCCCGAATCGGCGCGCTTCATGGTGGTCCGCCGCCAGGCTGCGGCGCGCATCGCCGCGGTGCTGGGGCGCATCTGCCGCACCCGCTTCCCCGAGGGCACCCGCTTCTTCGCGCCCGAGCCGCCGGTGCAGGCCGCCAAGTCGATCGGCGTGCTGTTCTCGCCCGGCTACGGGCTGATGACCGCGGCGCTGTGGGTCACCTACTTCATGGGCCTGCTGGTGATCTACCTGCTCACCGGCTGGCTGCCGACGCTGATCAAGGATGCGGGCCTGCCGATCTCGTCGGCCGCGACCATCACCGCGATGTTCCAGATCGGCGGCACGGTGGGCGCCATCCTGGTCGGCTGGGCGATGGACCGCCAGGCGCCGACGCGCGTGATCGCGGCGGCCTATGCGGCGGGCGCCGTCTGCATCCTGGCGCTCGGCGCGGGCGGGGCGCTGTCGGGCTCGCTGACGATCCTGGTGGCGGCGGCCGGCTTCTTCATGAGCGGCGCGCAGACCGGCCTGAACGCCTTCGCGCCGAGCTGCTACCCGACGATGGCGCGCGCCACCGGCGTCAGCTGGATGCTCGGCATGGGCCGTTTCGGCAGCATCGTCGGCTCGATGGTCGGCGGCGTGCTGCTGGCCATGGGCTGGGGCTTCAATGCCATCGTCTCGCTGCTGGCCATCCCGGCCGTGCTGGCGGCGCTCGCGGTGCTGAAGTCGCGCCGCGAGACAGCGCCGCTGAATCCCCAGCTGTCGACCTGAACACCATGGCCACGCTCATCGGCGGCATCGCCGCATCGCACACCCCCACCATCGGCTTCGCCTTCGACCGCGACAAGCGCGACGACCCGGTGTGGGCCCCGATCTTCGAGGCCTTCGCGCCGGTGCGCGACTGGCTGCAGCAACGCAAGCCGGATGTGCTGCTGTTCGTCTACAACGACCACGCCACCTCGTTCTTCTTCGACCACTATTCGGCCTTCGCGCTGGGCGTCGGCGAGCACTGGGCGGTGGCCGACGAGGGCGCCGGGCCGCGCGGCCTGCCGGCCATCGGCGGCAACCCGGCCTTTGCCGCGCACCTCGGGCGCTCGCTGATGGGCGACGAGTTCGACATGTCGTTCTTCCAGCAGCGCGCGCTCGACCATGGGGTGTTCTCGCCGCTGTCGATGCTGTGCCCGCACGATGGCGAGGCCTGGCCGGTGCGCCTGGTGCCGCTGCAGGTGGGCGTGCTGCAGTTCCCGATCCCGACCGCGCGGCGCTGCTTCAAGCTGGGCCAGGCGCTGCGCCGGGCCATCGAGAGCTACCCCGAGGACTTGCGCGTGGCCGTCGTGGCGACGGGCGGGCTGTCGCACCAGGTGCATGGCGAGCGTGCCGGCTTCAACAACACCGCCTGGGACCAGCGCTTCCTCGACCTGTTCGAGCGCGACCCCGGCCAGCTGGCCGGCATGACGCATGCGCAGTACGCCGAGCTGGGCGGCGTCGAAGGGGCCGAGGTCATCATGTGGCTGGTGATGCGCGGCGCCCTGGCGACCGAGGTGAACTGCCTGCACCGCAGCTACTACCTGCCGTCGATGACCGGCATCGCGACGGCGATCTACGAGAACGCGGCGGGGTCGCAGGCGCCGGACCTGCCGCACGCCGATCCCGATGCGCAGCTGGCCGGCATCGAACGGCTCGCCGGCAGCTACCCCTTCACGATCGAGCGCAGCGTGCGCCGCTACCGGCTCAACCGCTTCCTGCACGACCTGGTGCTGCCGCCGCACCGCGCGGCCTTTCTTGCCGACCCCGAAGGCGCGTTCGAGCGCGCCGGCCTGAGCGACGTCGAGCGCGACCTGCTGCGCCGCCGCGACTGGCGCGGGCTGATCCAGTACGGCGCGATCTTCTTCGGCCTCGAGAAGATGGGCGCCGTCGTCGGCGTCTCGAACCTGCACATCTATGCGGCGATGCGCGGCGAGACGCTGGAGGCGTTCCAGCGCACGCGCAATGCCCCGAACGCCCTGTACTCGGTGGCCGGCAAGGATGCCGCGCCGCTGGCCTGGGACCCAGGCAACACCCCCCCACCCACGACGCGGAGATCCTCTTGATGAAACCGGCCTTGTTGACGCTGGCCCTCGTGGCCGCCGGCTCCGTGCAGGCGCAGGGCGTGACGATCTACGGCCTGCTGGACCAGGCCGTCGAGCACCTGACGAACGTGGGCGCGGGTGGCGACCGCTTGACGCGCATGCCGGGGCTGACGGGCACGTTCCCGTCGCGGCTGGGGTTTCGCGGCAGCGAAGACCTGGGTGGCGGGCTGAAGGCGGTCTTCACGCTCGAGCAGGGGCTGGGCGTGGATTCGGGCACGCTGAACCAGGGCGGTCGCGCGTTCGGGCGCCAGGCCTTCGTCGGGCTGTCGGGCCCGTGGGGCAGCGTGACGGCGGGCCGGCAGTACTCGATGCTGTACTGGTCGCAGCTCGATGCGGACATCCTCGGGCCGGGGGCCTTCGGCTCCGGTTCGCTGGACAGCTACCTGCCGAATGCGCGCGTCGACAACGCGATCGCCTACCGCGGCACGTTCGGCGCGTGGAGCGTCGGCGCGATGGGCAGCGTCGGGCGCGATGCGGTGAATGCCGGCCCGAGTCCGTCGGGCACCAACTGCGCCGGCGAGAACCCGGCCGACACCCAGGCCTGCCGCGAGTGGTCGGCGCTGCTGAAGGTCGACGGTGCGCAGTGGGGCCTGGCGCTGGCGGTCGACGAGATCCGCGGCGGCGCCGGCGCGTTCGCAGGCCTCACCGGCAGCGCGATGAAGGACCGGCGTTCGACGGCTGCCGGCTGGTTCAAGCTCGATGCGCTGAAGCTGGGCGCCGGGCTGATCGCGCGGCGCAACGATGCGAGTGCCGCGACACCGCGCAGCAAGCTCTGGTACGTCGGCGCGAGCTGCGCCCTCACGCCGGCTTTCAGTGTCGACGCGGAGCTGTTCAAGCTCGACTTCAAGGACAGCGACAACCAGGCCACATTGGCGGCGCTGCGCGCGACCTATGGGCTGTCCAAGCGCACCGCGCTGTATGCGACGGCCGGCCGCATCGCCAACGACGGCACGCTGGCCTTGTCGGTCAGCAATGCGGCCGCCGGTGGCGGGCCGGCCGCCGGCGCCTCGCAGACCGGCCTGGCCGCCGGGCTGCGGCATTCGTTCTGAGCATGCTGACCGGCATTTCATCCATGGCGACGCGCCAGCTGCTGGCCGAGCTGGCCCGGGCGTGCGAATCCGCCACCGGGCAGCAGATGCGCTTCGACTCGGTCGGTGGGGTCGATGCGGCGCGGCGCGTCGAGGCTGGCGAGCGCTTCGACCTGGTCGTGCTCGCGTCCGATGCCATCGAGCGGCTGGCCGCGGCGGGCCACGTGGTCGGCGACAGCCGCTGCACCATCGCCGAGTCGACGGTGGCGATCGCGGTGCGCGCCGGCGCGCCGCGGCCCGACGTGCGCAGCGCCGAGGCCTTGCGGCTGAGCGTGCTGGCCGCTCGCAGCATCGGCTACTCCACCGGCCCCAGCGGCGCCGCGCTGCTGGCCTTGTTCGATCGCTGGGGCCTGGGCGACACGCTGCGCGGCCGATTGCTGCAGGCGCGGCCGGGCGTGCCGGTGGCGGCATTGATCGCGAGCGGGCAGGTCGAGCTCGGCTTCCAGCAGCTCAGCGAACTGAAGGACGAAGCCGGCATCGCGGTGCTGGGCCCCATGCCGCCGGGCGCCGAGATCGTGACGCGCTTCGACGGCGCGGTCGGCGCCGGCTCGGACCAGCCGGCGCTCGCGCGCGAGGTGCTGGCGTTCATGGCCGGTGCGTCGAATGCCGCGATCAAGCGCCGCCACGGCATGGCGCAAGCCTCCATCCCTGAACCACGAAGCGAGACCCCCCGATGATCATCGACGTCCACGGCCACTACACCACCGCGCCGCCCGCGCTGGGTGCCTGGCGCGACCTGCAGGTCGCCAGCCTGAAGGACCCGTCCCGCGCACCATCGCCCCGCGATCTGAGGATCAGCGACGACGAGCTGCGCGAGTCGATCGAGCAGAACCAGCTGAGGCTGATGGACGCGCGCGGCAGCGACCTGACGGTGTTCAGCCCGCGCGCCAGCTTCATGGCGCACCACGTCGGCGACTTCCAGGTGTCGTCGGCCTGGGCCGCGATCTGCAACGAGCTGTGCCACCGCGTGAGCCGGCTGTTCCCGCAGCGCTTCGTCGGCGCCGCGATGCTGCCGCAGTCGCCCGGCGTCGACCCGACGACCTGCATCCCCGAGCTGGAACGCTGCGTGAAGGACTACGGCTTCGTCGGCCTGAACCTGAACCCCGATCCGTCCGGCGGCCACTGGACCAGCCCGCCGCTGACCGACCGCCACTGGTACCCGCTGTACGAGAAGATGGTGGAGCTGGAGGTGCCGGCGATGGTCCACGTGTCGACCAGCTGCAACGCCTGCTTCCACACGACGGGTGCGCACTACCTGAACGCCGACACCACCGCTTTCATGCAGTGCCTGGGCGGCGACCTGTTCAAGGACTTCCCGACGCTCAAGTTCCTGATCCCGCACGGCGGCGGCGCGGTGCCCTACCACTGGGGGCGCTTCCGCGGCCTCGCGCAGGAGATGAAGAAGCCGCTGCTCGACGAGCACCTGCTCGAGAACATCTTCTTCGACACCTGCGTCTACCACCAGCCCGGCATCGACCTGCTGGCACGGGTGATCCCGGTGAAGAACGTGCTGTTCGCGTCCGAGATGATCGGCGCGGTGCGCGGCATCGACCCGCAGACCGGACACCACTACGACGACACGCGGCGCTACATCGATGCGACGCCGCACCTCGATCCGGCGCAGCGCCACCTCGTCTACGAGGGCAATGCGCGCCGGGTGTTCCCGCGGCTCGATGCCGTGCTGAAGGCGCAGGGCCGCTGAAGGAGATCGACGATGTACGAACTTGGCGTGGTGTACCGCAACATCGTGCGGGCCGATCGCGAGGCCGCCGACCGGCTGGCCGCGTTCGGCTCGGCCACGGTGCACGAGGCGATGGGACGGGTGGGCCTGCTGAAGCCGTGGATGCGGCCGATCCACGCCGGCGCGCAGGTCAGCGGCACCGCGGTGACGGTGCTGCTGCAGCCGGGCGACAACTGGATGCTGCATGTCGCGGCCGAACAGATCCGCGACGGCGACGTCGTCGTGGCCGCGGTGACGGCCGACTGCGGCGACGGCTACTTCGGCGACCTGCTGGCCACCAGCTTCAAGGCGCGCGGCGCGCGGGCGCTGGTCATCGACGCCGGCGTGCGCGACGTGAAGACGCTGGGCGAGATGGGTTTTCCGGTGTGGAGCCGGTGCGTCTCGGCCAAGGGGACGATCAAGGCGACGCTGGGCTCGGTGAACGTGCCGGTCGTCTGCGCCGGCGCGCTGGTGACGCCGGGCGACGTGATCGTGGCCGACGACGACGGCGTGGTGTGCGTGCCGGCGGCGCGTGCGGCGGAGGTGGCGGCCGCTGCGGCTGCGCGCGAGGCGAACGAAGGCGCGAAGCGCGCCAGGCTGGCGTCGGGCGTGCTCGGTCTCGACATGTACGACATGCGCGAACCGCTCGCGCGCGCGGGGTTGCGCTATGTCGACTGACGCTCTCTTCAGCAGGCGGCAAGCGCTGGCAGCGGGGCTGGCGGCGATGGCGTGCGGTGCCGGGGCGCGCGCGCAGGGTTTCCCGGACAAGCCGGTGCGCATCCTCGTCGGCTACAGCGCGGGCGGCGCGGTGGACATCATCGCGCGCGCGATCGGGCAGCACCTGCAGCAGGGCCTGGGCCAGCCGGTCATCGTCGACAACCGGCCCGGCGCCGGCACCAACATCGCGACCAAGGCGCTGATCGACAGCGCGCCCGATGGCAGCACCGTGATGCTGGCGGCCAATGCGCTGGCGGCCAACGTGTCGTTGTTCCAGCCGGCGCCGTATGCGCTGGAGCGCATCGTGCCGATCGCGCTGGCCGGCCGCGTGCCGGTGGTGCTGGCGGCGAATGCGCAGTCGCAGGTCGACTCGATCAAGGCGCTGCTCGCGCAATCGAAGGCCGCACCCGAGTCGATCAACTACGGCACGCCCGGCAACGGCTCGACGCCGCACCTGGCGGTGGCGCTGTTCGAGCGGTCCGCGGGCATCCGCCTGACGCACGTGCCGTACAAGGGCGGCGCGCTGGCGATGAACGACGTGATCGCAGGGCACATCCAGACGGTGGCGGTGAATGCACTGGAAGTGCTGCCGCACGTGAAGGCCGGCAAGCTGCGCGTGCTGGCGGTGCTGAGCGACAAGCGTTCGGCGATCTTCCCGGAGGCGCCGACGATCGCGGAATCGGGCTTCCCGGGCTTCGAGGCGTCGGTCTGGTATGGCCTGGTCGGGCCGGCCGGGATGCCGGCGGCGGTGGTCGCGCGGCTGCACCAGGAGGTGCAGCGGGCCCTCGCCACGACCGACCTGCGGGAGCGCTTCGCGTCGGCGGGCGGCGACGCGGCGCCCGGCTCATCGGCAGCCTTTGCCGACCTGCTTCGCCGCGAGCAGCAGCGCTACGAAAAGCTGATCCGCGAGGCGCACATCAAGCCGGATTGAGTCGATCCCTTGGGGCGCGCGTCACGCCCCAAGGGGGTCGAGCCGCAGTGGCGCGCCGCCCAGGGCATCCTCGATCGCCACCAGATCCGTTCCAACTCTTGCGACGATGACTTCGAGGACGGCGGGCGTGACGTGAAACAGCATCGACCAGAAAGCCAGCTCCCCCGGCTCGGTGATGCTGATGAATACCCCACAGCCGCGAGCGGGCATGGCGGGTGGGGCGGAGGGGGCAGCCTGGTTCACACGGACGTGCTGGTGGCGGCCTCGGCAAGCCATTCGTCCTTGCGGCTCGCCATCGCAACGCCAAGCATCTGGACGATCGCGTCCGTGGACGAGCCGTCGTCGCGTTGCGACCGGGATGGTGTGGCCATGAATCGACTCCTGAGTGGGTGCAACCGACATGGCCACACTGCCTGGGTGGCCCGAGCGTAGCGCCCGTCGCCGGGCAAAGGGCGGGTCGGTGCCAAAAGAGGACAGCGCCTACAAGCGTGCCGTTCCCGTGCCGACGGATAGCCGGGCTCAGGGCTTCTGGAAGCCGTAGCGCGCCAGCACCGCCTGCGAGGCCGGGGTCGCGACGAAATCGAGGAACTTGCGTGCCGCATCGGCGTTCGGGCCGCCGGCGATGGCCGCCATCGGGTAGGCGATCGCGGTCTCGGTGGGCACCGTCAACACGATCTTGACCTTGTCCTTCTGGCTGGCCGCGTCGGTCGCGTAGACGAAGCCGGCCTCGGCTTCGCCGCGGGCGACGTAGTCGAGCGCCTGGCGCACGTTCTGCGCGAACACCGCCTTCGGTTCGACCGCCGTCCACAGCTTGGCGGCTTCCAGCGCTCCCTTCGCGTAGCGCCCTGCGGGGACGCCGCCGGGCGTGCCGAGCGCGACGCGCTTGACGCCGGGCTGCTGCAGGTCGGCCAGTGCCTTCAGGCTCAGGCTGCTGTCGCTGGGCGTGATGATGACCAGCGAGTTCGCGACGAAGTTGCGGCGCGATCCGGCGGCGACGAGTTTCTGCGCCTCGGCCTTGTCCATGGTCTCCTGGTCGGCCGATGCGAACACGTCGACCGGCGCACCCTTCGAAATTTGCGCGAGCAGCGCGTCGGACGCCGCAAAGTTCAGCAGCACCTTGGTGCCGGGGTTCTGCGCCTCGAAGGCCGTGCCCAGTTCCTTGAACGCGTTGGTCAGGCTGGCGGCGGCCGACACCGTCAGGTCGGCCGCCTGCGCGCCCAGCGTCGTGGCCAGCAGCAGCGCGACGCCGGCACGCCGCAGGGAGGTGGAGATGCAGGAGATGCTCATGCCAAAGCCTTGTTGATTGAAATCCGCAACGGAGGATCCGCCTGCGTCCGCAGCCCGCCAGTCGCGGTCCATCGTCCGTCGATGTATTCATTCTGACATATCGGTGCCGGCGCCCCGCAGTGCGGGAACAAGGCCCGTGCGATGGGAGCGGGCTTCAGCCGGCGACCAGGTTCAGCAGGCGCTTGATGTCGGCGGCGCAGGCGCTGGCGGCGGTGGCCTCGATGCGCCTGTAGGTGTCGATGAGCTGGCGCCCGACCTCGGTCAGCTCGCTGCCGCCGCCGTGCTGGCCGCCCTTGGCCGAGTCGACCGCCGGCTGGCGCAGCGAGCGGTTCAGCTCGTCCAGCAGCATCCAGGCGCGCCGGTACGACATGTCCAGGCTCTTGGCGGCGGCGGTGATGGACCCGGTTTCGTCGATCGCTTCGAGCAGCGAGATCTTGCCGGGGCCGATGGCGATCGCATCGCCGGTCGTGATGCGCATGCGGAACTTCGCAGAGGGCTTCGCAGCTTTGGTGGCCATGGCCGCGACGATACCCGAAGCGCCACCGGGCCCGCTACCCGCTACCCGCTGCGCGCCCGCTGCGCCAGGTGCCGGTAGACGGTGCTGCGGTGCACGCCCAGGCGCCGGGCCGCGACGGCCACGTTGCCCTGGCAGGCGGAGAGCACGTGGTCGATCGTGTTCTCGACCAGGTCCGACAGCGGGGGCTCTTCGGCCGCATCGTCGCACGGCCGGTCGGCCGCAGGCGCGAACGCGGCCGGCAACTGCTCGACGCCGAGGGTCTCGCCGGCGTCGGCCAGCGCCACCATCGCGCGCAGCACGCTGCCCAGCTCGCGCACATTGCCCGGCCAGGCATGCGCGTCGAGCAGGTCGATCGCCGTCTTGTCCAGCGAGAGCCGCTTCGTCTTGCCGAGTTCGCTGAACAGCCGCTCGATCAGCGCACGCCGGTCCTGCCGCTGGCGCAGCGCCGGCAGCGCGACGCGGTAGCCGTCGACGCGGTAGAGCAGGTCGGTGCGGAAGGCCTTCGCGGCACTCATCGACGCCAGGTCGCGGTGCGTCGCGCAGACCAGGTCGAAGTCGACGTGGACGCCGGGCCCGCCCCCGAGCGGCACGACGGTGCGTTCCTCGAGCACCCGCAGCAGGCGCGTCTGCAACAGCAGCGGCATGTCGCCGATCTCGTCGAGGAACAGCACGCCGCCGGCGGCCTCGCGGATGCGCCCCGGCATGCCGCGGCGCCGCGCGCCGGTGAAGGCGCCGGCCTCGTAGCCGAACAGCTCGGCCTCGATCAGGGTCTCGGGCAAGGCCGCGCAGTTGACGGCGACGAACGGGCCCTTGCGGCGGCGCGATGCCTGGTGCAGTCGGCGCGCGAACACCTCCTTGCCGCTGCCGGTCTCGCCGGTGACCAGCACCGGCAGCCCTTCGTCGAGCACCTTGCAGGCGCGCAGCAGCAGCGGTGCCACGTCGTCCGGTGCCGGCAGCGCGTCGTCGACGGCCCGCACCGCCGGGCGTGCCGCCCCGCGCCAGCCGGTGCTGCGCGCGCTGCGCTCGAGCGTCGCCGCGATCTGGCGGCCACCGGGCAGCGTCAGCAGGCCCGAGCGGTTCTGCAGCTGCGCCCAGCGCGCGCCCATCAGCGGCTCGACCGATTGGTCGATCAGGCCGTCCCACGCGGCGCCGAGCAGGCCCAGCGCGACCCGGTTGGCCGCGACGATGCGGCCGTCGTCGATGACGACCAGGCCCTCGCGCGCCGTGCCCAGCAGGCTGGGCTTCGGGTGGAAGCGCAGCAGGTGCCCGTTCGCCTGCGCCAGCATCAGCCGGTGCTCGACCTGCTGCGCCGCCATGCGCACCAGGCCCAGCGTGTGGTCGTTGACCTGCGCGGCCTCGCCGGAGATGTCGATCACGCCGGCGATCTCGCCGCGGCCGGTGAAGATGGGCGACGCGGCGCAGCCGATCGCGCCGTTCTGCGGCAGGAAGTGCTCGCCGCCCAGCACCATCAGCGACTGGCGCTCCAGCAGCGCGGTGCCGATCGCATTGGTGCCGCGGCGCGTCTCGGACCACTCGACGCCCGGTGCGAGCGCGATGCGCTGCGCCTTCGGCAGGAATTCGGGGCTGCCGATCTCCTCGAGGATCAGGCCTGACGGATCGGTGAGGATCACGATGCAGCCGGCGCCGAGCGCGTGTTCGGTCAGGCCGTCGAGCTCGGGCTGGGCGCAGGCGAGCATCTGCATCGCCTGCTCGCGCCGCTCGCGCAAGCGCTGCAGCAGCACGGGCTCGGGTTCGGCGAGGTCCTGGCCGGCGTCCTGGCAACGGCGCCACGAGCGCGAGATGTGCGGTGCCAGGCCTTCGTCATCCGACAGATCGCGCCCCTGCGCGAAGAACACATCGCGTGCGTGCTCGACACGCAACGAAAGCGCCCGTGGATCCGGCATGCCTGTCTCCTGTCGTTGGCGTGTCGCAGCACGCAGCCTGTCGCGCGACATCGTCGCACGGATGTGTCGCAGATCGCGAAACCCGACCCGGGCGTCCGGTTGTGGGATGCAGGGTCCTTGCGCTGGCGCAGCCGCACGTGGCGGGGGATCAGGGTAAGCACCGAGCGAACCGGGTACGTGCGTTGCAGACCTTGCACTGCGGCATGGCAGTGGGCGATGCCGATGACCTCACCCAGATCGGAGACCTGAAGATGGACAAGCTCGACCCTGGCAAGTTCGGCACCCCGGTGGCTTTCAAGAAGCGCTATGGCAACTTCATCGGCGGCGAATGGACGCCGCCGTCCGGCCGGCAGTATTTCGAGAACATCACGCCGGTGACCGGTCGCCCGTTCTGCGAGATCCCGCGTTCGACGGCCGAAGACATCGACCGCGCACTCGACGCGGCGCACAAGGCCAAGACGGCCTGGGGCAAGACCTCGACCACCGAACGCGCGAACATCCTGAACAGGATCGCCGACCGCATGGAGGCCAACCTGCCGATGCTGGCCGCCGCCGAGACCTGGGACAACGGCAAACCGATCCGCGAGACCACGGCCGCCGACCTGCCGCTGGCGATCGACCACTTCCGGTACTTCGCGTCGGCCATCCGCGCGCAGGAAGGCGGCGTCAGCCAGATCGACAACGACACCGTGGCCTACCACTTCCACGAGCCGATCGGCGTGGTCGGCCAGATCATCCCGTGGAACTTCCCGATCCTGATGGCGGTGTGGAAGCTCGCGCCGGCATTGGCGGCCGGCAACTGCGTGGTGCTCAAGCCGGCCGAGCAGACGCCGGTCTCCATCCTCGTGCTGCTCGAGACGGTGGCCGACCTGCTGCCGCCCGGCGTGCTGAACGTCGTCAACGGCTTCGGGCTGGAAGCCGGCAAGCCGCTCGCGTCGAGCAACCGCATCGGCAAGATCGCCTTCACCGGCGAGACCACCACCGGCCGGCTGATCGCGCAGTACGCGAGCCAGAACCTGATCCCGGTGACGCTGGAGCTGGGCGGCAAGTCGCCCAACGTCTTCTTCGCCGACGTGATGGCCAAGGACGACGCCTTCTTCGACAAGGCGCTCGAAGGCTTCGCGATGTTCGCGCTGAACCAGGGCGAGGTCTGCACCTGCCCGTCGCGGGCGCTGGTGCAGGATTCCATCTACGACCAGTTCATGGAACGTGCCGTCAAGCGCGTCGCGGCGATCAAGCAGGGCAGCCCGCTCGACCCGTCGACGATGATCGGCGCGCAGGCCTCGAGCGAGCAGCTGGAGAAGATCCTGTCCTACCTGGACATCGGCCGGCAGGAAGGCGCCAAGGTGCTGATCGGCGGCGAGCGCAACATGCTGCCCGGCCCGCTGGAGGGCGGCTACTACGTGAAGCCGACGATCTTCGAAGGGCACAACAAGATGCGGATCTTCCAGGAAGAGATCTTCGGGCCGGTGGTGTCGGTCACGCGCTTCAAGGACGAGGAGGAGGCGCTGTCGATCGCCAACGACACGCTGTACGGGCTGGGCGCCGGCGTGTGGAGCCGCGACATGAACACCGCCTTCCGCATGGGCCGCGGCATCCAGGCCGGGCGCGTGTGGACCAACTGCTACCACCACTACCCGGCGCATGCGGCCTTCGGCGGCTACAAGCAATCGGGCATCGGGCGCGAGAACCACAAGATGATGCTCGACCACTACCAGCAGACCAAGAACCTGCTGGTGAACTACAGCGAGAACAAGCTGGGGTTCTTCTGAGATGGACAAGGCGGTCCTGCGCGTGACGGCCACCGATGCGGCGCTGGCGCTGATCGAGCGGATGGCGGCGAAGCACGGGCCGCTGATGTTCCACCAGTCGGGCGGTTGCTGCGATGGCAGCGCGCCGATGTGCTATCCGCAAGGAGAGTTCATCGTCGGCGACTACGACCGCCTGCTGGGGCACATCGGCGGCATGCCGTTCTACATCAGTGGCCCGCAGTTCGAGTACTGGCAGCACACGCAGCTGATCATCGACGTGGTGCCGGGGCGCGGCGGGATGTTCTCGGTGGAGGGGCCGGAGGGGCTGCGCTTCCTGACCCGCTCCCGGCTGTTCACCGACGAGGAGTGGGCGGTGCTGTCTCCGTAGATCGAGCGGGCCTGGTGTGACTTCGATATGCTTGGCGGTATATTTCGATCACGCCAGGTGCCGCCGAGATGCTCAACCCTCCCTTCAAGCTCGCCTCCGTCTCGAACACAGCCCTCGCCGACGAACCTGTCGACGCGGCGCCGGCCGGGCGCGCCCGGCTGCAGCAGCTGAACCCGCACTTCTTCTGTTCGGTCATCGGCACCTGCCTCGGCACGACCGACCTGCGCAAGGTGATCGCGAAGTTCGTCGACGTGCACGGACGCACCGACATCGACCTGCACCACGACGCGGTGAGCCTGGCGAACCAGGGCGGCCCGTCGGCAAAGGCGTTGAACAAGGCCCTGGACCACACCCATGAGGCCGTGCTGCGCCGCTTCGACAAGCTGAAAGGCAGCGTCGCGCTGGCCGCCGCCTGGGACGAAGCCCGCGAACGCGGCGAGATCCCCGGGGCGTACTGGGCGCTGCTGACGCACCGCGACGCGACCGAGGCCTTGCGCGCCAAGGCGTTCGGCGAGGTGCACATGCTGTCGCACCTGGTCGGCGCGGCCAACCGGGCCGACATCCGCCGGCTGGTCGGCCTGGAGCACGAGAACGCCGAGCTGCGCGAGCGGCTGGACCGGCAGCAGCTGCGGTCGCAGGAGCTGCTGGCCACGCGCGACGAAGCCATGGCGCGCCTGCAGGATGAACTCGCCGAAGCCCGGGCCCAGGCGCAGCGGACGGATGGCAGCGCGCCGAGGACCGAGGCGATGGCGTCGCAGGCGGCGCTGGTCGCCATCCAGGCCGCGCGGCGCGAGCGCGCGGAGCAGGCGGCGTCCGTCGCGCAGGCCGAATCGGCCCGGCTGCAGGACGAACTCGACCAGCTGAAGCAGCACCTGTCGACGCTGCAGCAGGAGCTGGGCGCCGCCGAAATCCAGTTGCGCGAGATGGGCGAGCCGGACGAAGCGGGCGTCTCTTCGCTGACGGCGCACCTGCAAGGCCGCCGCGTGCTCTACGTCGGCGGACGCCCCAGTTCGACGCCGGCGATCCGCGGCCTGGTCGAACGCCACGGCGGCAGCTTCCAGCGCCACGACGGCGGGCTGGAAGACCGCAAGGGCCTCCTCAGCTCCGCGGTGGCGGCGGCCGACTTGGTGGTGTTCCCGGTGGATTGCATCGACCACGATTCGGCCGGCAACCTGAAGCGCATCTGCATGCGCCAGAGCATCTCGTTCGTGCCGCTTCGCAGTGCCAGCGTGGCCAGCTTTGCCGCCGCGATCGCCAACCGTCAAGGCGACACCGGCGGGTCCGGGCACGCGCCGATCTGCCCGCGCCACGGGTAGCCCGGCCACCCTCGCCGCATCAGCGCTTGAAGCGCGCCGCGTCTTCCGACCCCTTGGTGGCATTGCCGGCGCTGTACGAATGCGCGCCCACGCCGGCCAGCTGGCCGTCCTGCACCACCAGGTACTCGTTGCGGATCGGCCGCTTCTCGAACCAGCTCTCCAGGATCTCGCGCGTGCCGGCCGCGTAGCGCGCCTGCGCCGACAGGCTGGTGCCCGAGATGTGCGGCGTCATGCCGTGGTGCGGCATGCTGCGCCACGGGTGGTCGGCGGCCGGCGGCTGCGGGAACCAGACGTCGCCCGCGTAGCCGGCGAGCTGGCCGCTTTCGAGCGCGGCGGCGATCGCGTTCGCATCGCACAGCTTGCCGCGCGCGGTGTTGATCAGGTACGCGCCGCGCTTGAAGTTCTTCAGCGACTGCGTGTTGACCATGTGCTGGGTCTCCGGGTGCAGCGGGCAGTTCAGCGTGACAACGTCGCACACCTGGGTCAGCGTCTCGAGGCGGCTGTGGTGCGTGAGGTTCAGTTCCTTCTCGACCGACTCCGGCAGGCGGTGGCGGTCCATGTAGTGCAGCTTCACGTCGAAGGGCTTCAGCAGGCGCAGCACGCGCAGGCCGATGCGGCCGGCGGCCACGGTGCCGACGTTCATGCCTTCCAGGTCGTACGAGCGCGCGACGCAGTCGGCGATGTTCCAGCCGCCCTTGAGCACCCAGTTGTACGACGGCAGGTAGTTGCGCACGAGGGACAGCGTCATCATCACCACGTGCTCGGCGACGCTGTTGCTGTTGCAGTAGGTGACCTCGGCGACGGTGATCTTGCGCTCCATCGCGGCCTGCAGGTCGGTGTGATCGGAGCCGATGCCGGCGGTGACGATCATCTTCAGCTTCTTCGCCTTGGCGATGCGTTCGGCCGTCATGTAGGCCGGCCAGAACGGCTGCGAGATGACGATCTCGGCATCGTGCAGCTCGCGGTCGAGCACGCTGTCGGCGCCGTCCTTGCTGGACGTGACGACCAACTGGTGCCCGTTCGACTCGAGGTATTTGCGCAGGCCCAGCTCGCCGGACACGCTGCCCAGCAGCGTGCCGGGCGTGAAGTCGATGCCCTTCGGGGTCGGCAGCGCCTGGCCGTCCGGGTAGCGCTCGATCTTCGGCAGGTCGTCGCGCGCATAGGTCTTCGGGTAGCCGGTGACAGGGTCGTCGTACAGCACACAGATGATCTTCGCCATGGTGTCTCCATCGGATGAACAGGCAGCGACGCGCTGCCTTGGCACCGATCATGAAAGCGGTGCCGCCGTGGAGCCAATCGTTTGGCCGTATGGGTTGATAAGCCGGGCTTATCAGCGGCGGCTCAGCAGTCGAGCAAGGCGTCCATGCGTGTCTGCAGATCGACGCGCTGGAAGGCCGACATCGCGGCAGCCAGCAGGGCCGGGGCCGGCTCGCGGTGCAGCAGGATCAGGCCGATCTCGCGCGTGAGCTCCGGCACCAGCGGGATCGCGGTCAGTTCCTGGCGCATCTCCAGCAGGCACAGCACGCTGTGCGGCAGCACGCCGACCAGGCCGGCGCAGCGGATGTAGGCGTACAGGGCCATCATCGAATCGGTCTCGACCCGCGGCACCACCTCGAGCCCGGCGGCCGTGAAGGCGGCGTCGATGCCGCGCCGGCTCTGCATGTTGCGGGTCAGCAGGCACAGCGGAAGGCGCGCGACCTCGGCCCACGAGACCGTGGAGCGGCCTTCGAACAGCGTGGGGTCGCGCGCCACCAGCACGTAGCGCTCGCGGAACAGCGGCATGGTGTCGAAGTCCTTCAGCCGCTCGTCGTGCAGGTAGCTCAGCCCGACGTCGAGCTCGAAGTTGGCGATGCGGCGCAGGATCTCCGACGCGGTCAGCGTGTGGACCTCCTGCGTCATGCGCGGGAAGTCGTGCAGGCAGCCTTCGGTGAGCAAGGGGACGACGGGCAGCGTGGTCGGGATCGCGCCGATGCGCAGCACGCCGGCCGGGTCGCCGAGCGTCGCGCTCGCCTCCTGGCGCAGGCCCTCGCATTCGGCCAGCGCGCGGCGCGCCCACGCGAGCACGCGCTCGCCGTCCTGGGTGAAGCCCTCGAAGCGCTGCCCGCGGTGCACGATCGTCATGCCCAGCTCGCGCTCGATGCTGCGGATCGCACCCGACAGCGCGGGCTGCGACACGTTGCAGGCGAGGGCGGCGCGGCCGAAGTGCTGCTCCCGGGCGAGGGCGACCAGGTAGTTCAGTTGGCGGATCAGCATGGGGCGGGTTGTCCTCGTTGTGCTCTTGCGAATATATCGATTCGGTCGGTGCGCCACCGGCCAAGGCAGGAAATGCGACGTTCAATGCAATCCTGTGATGCGCGTAACTCTTTGTGGAACCGGTACCAGTTTCCTTGTGAACGACGCTCTCCTCGGGTTCAATCCCTCCCGGAAGAATCACGGAGACACGCATGAGGACATTCAGACAAGCGCAGGCGCACCTGCATCCCGCACGCACGGCGATCGCGCTCGGCGTGCTGGCGCTGCTGGTGGCCTGCGGCGGCAACGACCCCGCCGCGCAGCCGTCCGACGGCGGCGCGGAGTTCGAGGCCGGCCAGGCCGCAGGCGAGGCAGCGGACATCGCGCCGCCCGCCGGGCGCTACGTGCTGGCCGCTGCGCAGGGCGGCAAATGCGTGGACGCCATCCCGGCCACGGCCGATGGCGGCCGGTTTCAGCAAGTCGCCTGTGGAGCGGCGCTCACGCAGGCCTTCGACCTGGGCCCGCAGGCCGATGGCAGCGTCAAGCTGACCAACGCCGGCACCGGGCGCGTGCTGGACCTCGATGCGCGGTCGACGGCGGACGGTGCACTGATCCACCAGTGGACCGACAACGGCACCAGTGCGCAGCGCTTCCTGCTGCAACGCGCACAGGGCAACCGGTTCAGCCTGGTGAATGCCGGCAGCCGCAAGTGCGTGAGCACCGCCGGCAGCGGCGGGCTCTTGCAGGCCGCGTGCAGCGGCGACGCGGCGCAGCAGTTCCTGCTCCATCCCTGGTCGGCGAGCGGCCGCTCGGCACTGGCAGTGGGGCAGTACGGCCTGCGCTCCGTGCACTCGGGTCTGTGCCTGGACATCGAGGCGGCGAGCGCGGCCGATCGCGCCAAGGCGATCCAGGCGGCATGCACGACGGCCACCAGCCAACGCTTCGAGGCGGTGCCGCTGGCCGATGGCAACTACAAGTTCCGCAACGTCAACAGCGGCAAGATGCTGGATGTCGAGGCGGTCTCGACCGCCAGCGGCGCGCGGCTGCAGCAGTGGCCGGACAACGGCGGTGCGAACCAGCACTTCGCGGCCCTGCCGGCCGGCGACGCCTTCATGCTGAAAGCGCAGCACAGCGGCAAGTGCCTGGACGTCGCAGGCAACAGCACGGCGGCCGGCGCCGCGGTCCAGCAATGGGATTGCGGCAACGGCAAGGCCAACCAGCAATGGCGGTTGACGGCGGTGGACGCGCCTGCTCCTGCTCCTGCCCCGTCCCCTGCGCCCGCACCTGCTCCGGCACCCACGCCCGCGCCGGCTCCGTCTCCGGCCCCCGCGCCGTCCCCGGCACCGGCGCCTTCTCCGGCGCCCGCGCCTGCGCCCGCCCCGGCACCGGCCCCCAACCCCGCGAACACCCCGCTGGCGCTGCCGCTCGAACTGCTGGGCAACGGCTCGCCGCAAGCCCCGGTGGTGGCCGATGCCAACCTGACGCTGGATGCGCTCAAGCTCGCCGGCGTCACCCAGCTGTGGTTCCAGTGCCACCGCTGCGGCTTCTTCGGCGCGCCGGAGTTCGAGGCGACGACGCTGCCGCCGACCCGGGTCAAGGCCAGCGTGCGCGTGCTGGGCGGCGTGGCGCCGGCGCAGGCCGGCAGCATCCCGTGGGTCGACGTCACCGATGCGACCATGAAGCTGGCCGATGCCGAGCGCGTGCAGGGCGGCCTGACGCGGGGCGGCCTGTACACCACGCGCATGAGCCTGGTGCTGGATGCCGCCACCAAGGCGCGCCTGGTGGCCGGTGCCAACCGCGTGCAGTTCCGCTTCAACGGCACGGATGGCGAATCCAACGGCTACCGCATCGTCGACCTGCAACTGCAGGACGCGCAGGGCCTGAGCCTCGCAAGCAACCCGGTGAAGTACGCCGACATCCGTGCCGAGAAGGACGCCGGCCGCAGCTGGAGCGCCGACGTCACGGCCGGCGATGCGCTGTGGCATGGCCAGGGCAAGCTGCTGAAGTCGACCCTCGTCAACCGCACCATCAAGGCGGCCTGCTCGTCCTGCCATGCCGAGGATGGCCGCGACCTGCAGTACTTCAACTACTCGAACAACGCGATCGTGCAACGCTCGCGCTTCCACGGGCTGAGCGAGGCGCAGGGCCGGCAGATCGTGGCCTACCTGCGCTACAGCCTGCAGTCGGTGCCGCATGCCGGTGGTGCTGCCCCGTGGAACCCGCCGTACCAACCGGGCCTCGGGCTGGACAGCAAGCCGCTGGCCGAATGGGCGGCCGGTGCGGGTCTCGGCGCGGTGATCGAGAGTCCGGTGCAGGCCATGAAGGCCTTGTTCGGCAAGCCGCAGGACGGCACGCCGCTGAACCTGAGCCAGGCCGACGTCGACCGCGTGATGGACGCCAACGCGACGCTGAACACCCGCGAAGGTGCGATGCCGCTGCAGTACCCGGACTGGAACGCGTGGCTGCCGACCATCCACCCGCTGGACGTGTGGCCGACCTTCGAATCCGGCGGCACGTTCGCGAACGGCAGCATGAACCCGAGCGCGACCGCGAAGAAGATCGCGGCCTGGTTCGAATCGCACAAGAACCCGAGCGGCCAGTTCGGCGACTGGAGCCACCTGCAGCCCGCGCAGCGGGCCGAGATCCAGGGCATCCTGCAGGCGTCCGGCTTCGAGGCCTACGCCTTCCTGGGCGGCGGCCGCGGCAACCACGTCGCCGGTTCCGGCGAGTACGGTGCGCAGGTCGGTGCGCGCAACCTGGCGGCACGGGCCTCGTCGGCGACGACCGCGGGCGATCCGGGCTCGTTCACCACCAACGCCTTCATCGAGCGCGCCGTGATGAGCCTGCTGCACTGGAACGTGGTCAACCAGTGGCAATGGGCACAGGTGTACGGCCTCGAGGGCAACCAGAAGTGGTTCATCGGCGACTACGACAGCAGCGCGAAAACCTGGAAGGGCCGCGGCGAGGCGCGCGGCTGGCCGTTCAACACCGTCAGCGTGTTCTTCCTGGCGCCGCACATGCTGTACCAGGCCGACGAGGACGCCTCCGGCAAGGTGACGCGCGAGTGGACCATGGCCTGGGAAAGCGGCAACAAGATGGGCTCGTACTACCGCACCAACGCCTGGTACCAGATGCAGGTCAGCATCAACCCGGGCGGGCAGGGCGACTGGGTCAACTACTCGGTGGACTGGCCCTACCTGACCGGCTTCGACGACGTGCTGGCGAATGCGCTGGGCACGGCGACGCCGGCGCAGGCCAACTGGGCGCTGATGGCCAACATCCGGCTGCTGCAGGCGCGCATCAAGGGCGCGCAGTTCGTCAACAACGCGATCCCGCTGTACATGCCCGGCGATACGCGCTCGATCATCCTGAACCGCGGGCGCTACAGCCGCGCGCAGACCTTGAAGCACCTGGTGCCGACCAACTTCATCGACACGGTGACGACGCAGAACAGCGGCAGCACGCCGTTCAAGAAGTTCGACCAGCTGCAACCGGGCTTGCACCTGAAGGTGGTGAACGGCGCGATGCAGCAGTTCAACCAGCTGTTCACCGACACCGACCCGGCCGCCTGGCGGCGCTGCGACCCGAACAACATGGACCTGGGCGAACCCGAGCCGACCGCCGGTTTCGGGTTCTGCCTGGACCGCGGCAAGAAGCCGCTGGCGCCGGTGAACGGCGGCTACGCGATGAACACGGTGAACTACCGGGCGACGGCCGAGCAGAAGCAGCAGTACGGCATCTGGAAGATCACGCAGATGGGCGGCGATGCGCAGCGGCTGAAGAAGTGGAACGACTGGGTGCTGCGCGCCTGGCCTTGAGCGGGGGGCCGCGCTGGTCCCGCCGACAGGAATCGAACCTGTATTTGCCGCTTAGGAGGCGGCCGTTCTATCCATTGAACTACGGCGAGTGGGGGTGGATTCTAGCGGGGGCCGATGGCTGCTCTTCGGAACCACTGTGGTGGGCTGGCTCGGGTGCGGTTGAGGCGCGGCGGCGGTGTCCGCCTTCGCCATTCGTCATCCATTGTTCATTTTCCGATCAAGCCTCGACGGCTGCCCGACGCTACATTCCCCGCCGACGTCACGCATGACGGGAAGGAACGGGAATGAAGTCAGGCCGATCGCAACGCATGCCGAAGCAGGTGGCCCACGGCCACCTGGGTGCGTAGCCTGCGCGGGCCCATGGAAACCCCCGAGGCACGTGCGATGCTGCTCGCGTTCGGCGACATCTGGTCGACGACCGACCTGCGCGTGTTCGTCGAGCGCTTCCGCTTGAAACCCTTGAAGGCCAGTGCGGTCACTGCGCACACGCTCGGCGAGTGGAGCGGCTCGGTCGGCGGCCAGGTGGCGTTCGTCAGGAGCCGGCGCATCACGCTGCCGGATGCCTTGCCTGGCGATTCCGTGCAGGTCGTCAAGCTGACCGTGGGCAACGCGGCCGGGGGGCTGCTGACCGAACGCGAGGTGCGCTTTGCCGGCGCGTGAGCGGCCGGTGCCATCTCAATCTCACTGCGCCGCCGGATTCTCCGGCCGCGGCCCCGGCACGCCGGCATAGACGTCCTCAGGCTGCGCCGCTTGCGCAGGCGCCGCATCGGGCACCACGCCGCCCGATGCGCTGAAGTCGCTGACGGCCTTGTCGGCCGGCGCATCGGCATCGGGCGACATCGCATGCGCGATCGCCAGCACGACCGCGGCAGCGGCGATCGCGACGAACTTGCGGGTGAGGTGAGACGGGGTGAACATGGCGGGGGCTCCTTCGTGAAGCCCCGAAGGATGCGGGCGCGCCGTTTCAGCCGCGCTTCGCCATCCGCCCCGCCTGTTTCACTGGTTGCGCCCGCTGTTGCGCCTCAGTTCGCGACGTGGCTTCCCAGCCCGTCGAACGCATCGATCGCGAACACCGACCACTCCACGCTCGGGTCCCACACCGCCGGCGCCGCAGCCGGCACGCTGCCGTGCACGATGCCCGGCTTGCGGCGCAGAGTCTTGTCCAGCGTCGTCACCGCGCCGCCGGTCCAGGCGGTGCCGGGGTCGAAGCCGACCTGGCCGATCGCATCGATCACCGCGCCCGACTTCTCCAGCGTCACCGCGTCGTCGCCGTTGAAGTTCGTCACCGCGCTCTTGATGCTGCCGGGGATCGTCACCGCGGTCGTGAAGCTGCTGTTCAACAGCACCAGCGTCTTGCCCGGATCGAGCGTGCCGGTGAGCGCAAGCGCCTGCGTCGCCGCCGTGCCGCCGTTCGAATACAGCTTCACGGCATAGGCACTCAGGTCCACGGTGCCCGAGGTCGGGTTGTAGATCTCCAGCGCCTTGTTGTTGCTGCTGCCTTCGACGTACTCGCTGAAGAACAGGTCGGGCGTGTTGCCGGTCACCGGGGCCGCGCTGATCGCGACACTGCCGCTGCGCTCGGCCGGCAGCCCGCCGCTGCCGGTCAGCACCAGGCGGATCGTGAAGCTGCCCGCCGCCGCGTAGGTGTGGCTCAGCGTCGTCACCGCCGGGGCCGGCGTCTCCTGCGTGCCGTCGCCCCAGTCCACCGACAGCGCCGTGCCGTTGCTCGCGGCGATGCCGGTGATGCCGACGGCCGTGCCGGCCACGCCGCTCGCGGGCAGCGTGGCGGCCAGTGCCGGCACCACCGCCGGCGTGTCCGCGGCCAGCTGCAGCCCCACCAGCACCGGATCGTGGTCGGACGAGCGGTACGGCGTCGCCGCATAGCGGTCGTCGGTCTTGAACTCGGTGTTGTAGTCCAGCACCGAAGGCTCGTCGGCGTTCACATGCCACACGGTGATGCCCGTCACCTGCGGCCCCAGCGCCTCGCTCGCGAAGCCGTGGTCCAGCGCGCCCGACTCGCCGTCGAACACGTAGCTGTAGCGCGCCTCCTCCGGCAGGCGCTTCAGCAGTTCCTCGAAGCCCGCGCCTTCCAGGCTCTTGATCGGGTCCTCGTTCAGGTACGAGTTGAAGTCGCCGACCATCAGCACGTCTTCCTCGCCCGACGCGGCGCTCAGCTGCGCCACCCACTGCTGCAGCGCCACCGCCTGGCGGAAGCGCGATGCGTTCCAGCAGCCCTGGCCGTGCTCGGCGTCCTGGTCGCTGGCCGAGGACGGGCACGAGCCCTTGCTCTTCAGGTGGTTCACCACCAGCCAGAAGCCGCCATGGTTGTCGACCGCCTCGAAGCGCTGCGCCACCGGCGGCCGCAGGCCGCCGTCCACCGAGAAGTTCGGGTCGGTGGGCACCTGCGGGTTGCCGACCGGCGTCACGCGCGCCGGCTTGTAGATCATCGCGACGGTGATCTGGTCGGTGCCCGGCTTGCCGGCATCCACATAGGCATAGGTGCCGGCGCCGAGCTTGGCATTGACCGCGCCCACCAGGTCGCCCAGCGCGATGGTGCCGTTGTTCTCGATCTCCATCAGCCCCAGCGCATCGGCATTCAGCCCGGCGATGGTCTCGACCAGCTTGGCGCGCTGGCGCACCAGCTCGTCGGCGGTGTTGGCGCCGCGCTGGCCCAGCGTGGTGAAGAAGTTCAGCACGTTCAGGCTGCCGGCGCGCAGCGTGCCGCCCACGGCCTCGGGGGCCGCCGTGCGCGGGTTGCCGGCCGTGAACGTGGGGGCGGTCACCGGGTGCACGCGGAAGGCATCGGCCGTCCAGCCGATCACGCCGCGCACGCCGGTCACCGTGTCGCCGACGCGGCGCGTGCCGCTGGTGTCGGCCGCCGACAGGTAGGGGATGGGCGTCGGGTTCTGGATGCCGGCGCCATCGTCGAGCACGATCTTCGCGAGCGCGTTGGCGGCGATCACCTCGTCGCGCGTCGCGCCGCCGGGGTGGTTGTTGGCCTGGTAGAGCCGGCCGCCGGTGGACAGCACCAGCTCGCCGTAGCGGCCCAGGTCGTGCACCTCGGACACCGTCAGCGTCTGCTTGAACTCCACCAGCATGCCTTCCACCGCTTCCAGGTCGGCGGCGCTCGCCAGCGGCAGCGTGATCTCGCGCGCGGCGATCGCCGGGCCGGCGCCGCACACGCTGATCGCGGTGACGGTGGCCAGCTCGGTCAGCCGATCCGGATCGGTGGTGCCGCTCTTGAACTCGCTGACCGTGCCGCTGGCCTGCACGTAGTCGCCGACCTTCACGTCGGCGCCGCCCGGTGCATAGACGAACAGGCCTTCGGAGGTCTTCGGGTCGTTGTCGGCGACCGGTTGCTGGATGAAGAAGCCTTGCAGCTGCTCGCTGGCCTGGAAGTCAGCGGTCACCACGCCACGCACCGTGGTGGTCTGGCCGTCGAACGGGCTCAGCGCGCCGGGGCCTTGCACCGCGGTGATGTCGCGCAGCGTGTTCGGCGCCGCGGGGCAGTCGGGGAGGGTGACGACCGGCGGGTTGCCGCCTCCACCGGGCGCGGGGTCGTCACCGCCGCCACCACCGCAGGCCGACAGCGCGGCCAGCATCACGAGAACCGCGCCTGGCATCCAGGACGCACGCAACGTCGACTTCCGCATGAAGATTCTCCCTTCGGCCGGCAAATTCGGCGGCAAACGCAACCTGCGAACAGGCTTCGCATGGCCCGTTTGCAAAGCGGCGGAGCTTGCCTCCCTGGCATGTCAGCGCCGTGACATGCGCTGACACAGCAAGAACACGGCCAGGGCTCGACGGCCGGGGAATCACTGCCAGCGCAGCGTCCAGATGAAGTCCAGCGAGTTGTCCAAGCCCGACTGCGCGCGCAGCGTGAAGCGCTGTGCGATGCGGTAGATCAGCTGCCAGTTGCCGGTGGTCGCGTTCAGGCTGCGCTCGTAGCCGACGTACCAGCGCCGCGACAGCTGCCGGCCGATCGACACCACCGTCTCGCGCACGTCGGTCGCGCTGTTCGTGTTCTGCGACACCGACAGGTCGTCGATGCCGAACGCCTTCAGCGGGTCGGTGCCGCCGCCTTCGCCGGCCAGCAGCGCCAGCGCCGCGCGTTGCAGCAGCGCGGTGTCCGCCTTGCCCAGGCCTTCGCTCGCGCGCCCCAGCAGCAGCCACGACAGCTTGTCGATGTCGGAGAGCTCGGGTTCCGAGAACAGCCGCACGCGCGGCGTCAGCGCGGTGCCGGTGACGGCCACGCCGACCCGCACGTCGAGGTTGGGGCGCGTCGCCTCGATGTCCAGCCGCGGGTTCTCCGGGATGCCGGTGAAGGTGATGATGCCGCGATCGATCGTCAGCTTCTGGCCGTAGGCGTTGTAGGTGCCGTCGACCGCTCGCACGCTGCCGTTCAGCGCCAGCTTGCCGCCCGGCGTGGTCAGCTTCAGCTCGCCTTCGAGCCGCGTGTCGATGCCGCGCCCGCGCAGCCGCAGCGCCTCGCCCAGGTTCACCGTCAGGTCGACCGCGACGTTGCGGTTGCTCGGCGGCCCGGTCGGCGCCGCCGCTTCGGTGGCGGTGCGGTTCACGACCACCACGTCGTCCGACAGGCTGGGCGCGTTGGAGCGGCTGAAGTCGAACAAGCCCTCGTCGACCTTGAACTTGCCGTCGACCTTCAGGTTGTCGCGGTCCAGCTCCACCTGCGCCTGCCCGCTGGTGATGATGCGGCGGTCGACGCGGCCGAGCAGCTGGAAGCGCTCGGCCACCAGGGTCATCTTCGCGTGCGGCTTCTCGCCGAACTCGGCGCTGCCGCTGAGCTTGACGGTGCCGTTGCCGGCGCGCGCCTGGAAGGTGTTGATCTTCGCGTTGTCGCCCTGCAGCGCGATGTCGACCTCGCCGTCGCTGACGCTGACACCCATCAGGATGTTGCGCGCGGACAGGTCGGAGCCCTTCATCTGGCCGGTGTATTCGATGGCGCCGAAGCGCCCGCCGATGGTGGCGGTGGTGCCCAGCTTGCCGCCCAGGCGCCAGCCGGCCGGCACCCAGGCGCCCCAGGTGCCGAGATTGGCCACCTGCGCCTCCAGCACGCCCTGCACCGGCGCGTTCGGCTCGGGCCAGGCGCGCTGCGGCGAGGTGCGCACGACGATCGCGCCGGCGGCCACGCCGAGCTGGCTGCCGGCCAGGCCCTGCGTGAAGTTCCAGACACCGTCCTGCGCGTTCAGGCCGAGCCGCAGGTCGGTCAGGCCGAGCGCCTGCGTGCCGGTTTCGTCGGTCACCGACAGGTCGCCGCGCACGCGTTCGAGCACGATGTCGGCGCTGAATTCGGTGGCCTGGTGCACGACGATCCTGCCGCCGATCTGCAGGTCGCCGCCCCAGCCGAAATCGGGTTGCAGCCGGCGCAGCAGCGGCGCGATGGCGATCGGCTGCAGCTCGGCCTGCACGTCCAGGCGCTGCGTCTGCACGCCCTCGCCACCCTGCCAGCGGATGCGCTCCCAGCGCAGCGCGGCGCCCAGGATGTCGGCCTGGCCGGCGGCCACCTGGATCCAGGGCGCGGCACCCGCCTGCACCTCGGCATCGACGTTGCGCGCCAGCAGCCAGGGCGCGCTGCCCGGCTGGCTGCTGCGCACCTCGGCCTGCTGCAGCGTGCCTTTCCAGTTCAGCGGGTTGGGTGCCTTGGTGGCGGCCGAGCCGTCGAACGGTGCGCCGCCCAGGCCGCCGCGCGCGCTCAGCAGCACCTGCGTGCGTCCTGCAGGCGCGGCCGGTGCGCTGGCGGCCGCACCCGGCGCGGCGGCGCTGGCGGCGCGTGCCGGCGCCGATGCTGCGCCCGGTGGCGGCTGCACGCTGTCGACCCAGGCCGGCGGCAAGGCCCTCAGCTCGCTGCGCCAGGTCAGCGTGTGCGAACGCGCCGTGCCTTGCAGCTGCAGCCGGCTGCTGTCGATGCCCTGGCCACGCCAGGTGGCCTGGCCGACGTCGGCGTTCAGCTCCAGCGGCGCATCGGCGCTGGTGCCGGCCTGCCAGCGCAGGTCGGCCTGGGCGATGGTCAGCGGGCCGGCGCGCAGCCTGGCGAGCGCGCCCTTGCCCCGGGTCTGCACGTCGGGCCAGCGGCCGGTCAGTTCCGCCTCGCCGGTGAAGCTGCCGTTCAGCCCGTCGAGCAGCCCCGAGCCCTGTGCGCCGGGCAGCAGCTTCAGGATCGGCTGCAGCCGCGTCAGCTGCGCGGCGTTCGCGCTGAGCTGCCAGCGGTCGGCCGCGCCCTTGGCATCGGTGGCCAGCTGGCCTTCGGCATCGATGCGGTTGCCGCCGGCGTCGAGCTTCACGGTGGCCGCGAACGGCAGCGCCGCGCCCGGGTGCCGCAGCGCGACGTCGCCGCTCAGCGGCACGCCGGCCAGCACGCTGTTGCCGATGGTGGCCGTCAGCTCGCCGCGCAGCGCGGCCAGGCGGTCCAGCAGCGTGGCGTTGCGCGGTGCCGGGCCGGTGACGCTGTCCGGCACGGTGAGCGACAGCTCGCCCTTCACGTTCAGCCGGTGCGGGCCGGCATGCCACGCCGATTCGGGCGGGCCGGGAAACCACGCCGCCGGGTCGAAATCGACCAGCGCACCGCGCGCTTTCGCCTGCCATTGCGCATCGCCGCGCTCGGCCGTGCCGCTGAGCGTCGCCTGCGCGCCGCCCGCCGAGGCGCGCAACTCGCGCAGCTCGATGTGCTTCTCGTCGCCCTGCGCATCCATCTTCAGCTGCACCGCGCGCGCGGGCTGCGCGAGCCGGCCGTTCAGGTCGACCAGCGCCTTGAAGCTCGGCGGCTGCGGGCTGCCGTCGGGCAGCGGCGGGTGGGCCTGGCCGGACAGCGCGATCGGGCCGCTGAGCGTCATCGCCGGCAGGTTCGGATCGAGCTCGGCCGGGGCCAGGTTGTCGAGCTGTGCGTTCAGCTCGAAGTTGCCGCCGTCGACCCGGCCCTTGCCGGTCAGGCTGCCGGCGTTCTTCGCGTTGCCGGCGAGCAGCGCCTCGAAGGAGGCGAGTTCGAACTGGCTGGGCTGGTCGGCGCGACCGCGCAGCTCGAAGCTCAGCTGGCGCAGCGGCAGCCGCTGCTCGTCCCAGCGGCCGGGCTTGTCGTTGCGCAGCGTGCCGCGCGCGGCCAGGCCGCCCTTGCCGCCCTGGCCGTCGGTGGGCGCGATGCTGACGTTGCCGCTCAGGGCCGTCAGCGGCGCGCTGGTGAGCAGCGCCGACAGGTCCAGCCCGCGCGTCGTCGCCTCCACCTGCGGCAGCGGCCAGCGCTCGGCCGGCGCGACGATCGCCACCGCGTCCAGCTCCTGGCCCTGCGCGCGCAGCGTCGCCTGGGTGTTGAAGCGCGCCAGCGGTCCCTTGGCGTCGAGCTGGGCGCGCCAGTCGTTGCGCAGCGTCCTGGCCCACGCCGGCAGCGTCGGCAGCGACGCGTCGGCGGCCTGGCTTTGCACGCCGGACAGCTGCAGCTGCAGCGGCATGTCGCCGTCGGTGCCGATCTGCGCACGGCCGGCCACCTGCAGCGCGTCCAGGCGCAGCGCCAGGTCGCTGACGCGATGCAGCGTGCCGCGCTCGGCGCCGATCTCGATCTTGGCGGCGATGTCGCGCATCGGGTGCTCTTCGAGCCCCGGCACCAGCAGCGTGCCGACCGTGAGGCGGGTGACGTCCAGCTCGACGGGCGAGCGCAGCGAGGTCGGCAGCGAGGTCGGCTCGGTGCTGGTGGACTTCCATTGCACCGTCACCTTGTCGGCCGACATCGCGTCGGCATGCACCGCGGCCCAGCTGCGCGGGTAGGGCGTGAACGACAGTTTCAGGCCGCGCCAGCTCGGCGCATCGATGACGATGCGCTGGCCCTCGCCGATCACGACGACGATCTGGCGCGCGCTGAAATCGCCGACCAGAGAGCCGCGCGGTTCGCTCACCTGCAGCAGCGGCAGCGCGCGCACCACGTTGCCGAGCAGCCAGGCGGTGCCGCTGTCGGTGCCGGCCGCCCACAGCGCCACGCCGACCAGCGTGGCCGGCAGCGCGACCAGCAGCACGAAGGCGACGATGCCCAGCACCACGACCAGGCGGCGCCGCGAGCGGCGCGGCGGCGGCGGCACGGCAGGGGCGGGCGGGGCGGCTTGCTCGTCCGTCATGGCACTAGAACGCGATGCCCACGCTCAGGTGCAGCCGGTTCTCGTCGACCGCCTGTCCGTGCGCATAGTCGATGCGCAGCGGCCCGACCGGGCTGCGCCAGCGCAGGCCGACGCCATAGCCGTACACCGAGTTCACGTGGCCCCAGGTGTCGGACGCATTGCCGCCGTCGGCGAACACCGCCCACCACAGCGAGGGCATGCGCGGCGAGATCGGCCGCGCCAGCTCGACGCTGCTGGTCAGCAGGTAGCGACCGCCGTAGACCTCGCCGTCGCGCACCACGCCCAGCGAGCGGTAGGCATAGCCGCGCACCGAGTCGTCGCCGCCGGCGCGGAACAGCAGCGCATCCGGGATGCCGACGCTCGGTTTCGCGAACACGCCGCCGACCTCGACGCGCGCCTGCCCGTACCAGCGCTGGCCGAGCGGCCAGTAGCCGGTCAGGCGGCCGTAGGTGCGGCCGAACGGACCGTTGCTGGCGAAGTTGTTCACCGCATAGCCGCCGGCGGCCTGGATCGACGCCGTCAGGCCCTTGGTCGGCAGCAGGATGCTGTCGACGTCGCGCCAGACCCAGTTGTAGTTCTGCGAGACGGCGCGGCTGTCCTGTTCGACGTCGTTGTTGGTGAGCTTCGAGTCCAGCACCTCGACGAAGATCAGCCGCTCGATGTGCTCGGTGTCCAGCGAGCGGCCCACCCGCACGCGCGAGTTCAGCGTGATGGCGCCGGCCGAGTCGAGGCGCGACACGCTGGTGGCGATCAGGTTGCGGTACTGGCCGCCGGTCGGGTTGGAGGTGAGGTCGGCGTCCCACGAGCGCAGGTCGCGGCCGAGCTCGAGCTTGTTGTGCAGCTGCGCGTTGTAGCCGAACGGCCGGCGGTGCCGGTGCTCGAGCGTGATGCGCCCGCCGGTGTTGTCGCTGTAGCCGATGCCGAAGGTGGCCTGCTGCAGCGTCTGCTCGCGCACCCGCACGGTGACCGGCGTCGCGGCAGCCTTGGCTTCGTCCGGATCGATCTCGACCGAGACGCTCTCGAACAGGCCCAGCTTGCCCAGCCGTTCCTGGAAGTCGAGGATGCGCTTCTCGGTGTACGGCGTGCCGGGGCCGAAGTCGGCCAGGTTGCGGATCGCGCCCTCGTCGTAGCGCTGCAGCCCTTCGATGCGCAGCTCGCCCAGGTGGAACAGCGGGCCGCTGTTCATCACCGCGGCGATGGTGGCCGTGTGCGTCGCGGCATCGACGCGCGCTTCGGTGCTGGCCCATTGCGCGGCCGGGTAGCCGTCGGCGCGCAGCCGCGCCAGCGTCTCGTTCTTCGCCTCGGCCCACAGGCTCTGGCGGAACGGCCGGCCGAGCTTCAGCGGCCACTGGTCTTCCAGCCGCTCCAGCGTCTCGCGCGCAGTCGGGTCCTTCGCGTCCAGGCCCTGTTTGAGCTCGCCTTCGATCTGCAGGTCCCATTTGTCGACGCGGGTGCGCGGGCCGGGCGTCACGTCGAGCCTGATCACCGGCAGGCCTTCGGGGGTTTCGCTGCGCTGGGTGGCGACCTCGGCGTTGAAGTAGCCCTCGGTCTCGAGCAAGGCCTTGGCCTGCGCCGGTGCGGCGGCGGCCAGGCGGTCGAGTTCGGCGCGCGTGATGCCCTCCTGCGTCGACGACTGGAAGCGGCCGAGGTCGAGGTAGGCGACCAGCATGGCCTTCAGGTCGTCGGGGGCCTCGACCTCGAGGCGGTAGGCGGCGAAGGCCGGTGCCGAGGCGGCGGCAGACGGCGGCGGCGCGGCGGCGGTGTCGGCCTTGTCCGCCTTGTCGGGTTCGGTGTCGGGCTTGAACATCGCGCAGGCCGCCAGCGCGCAGGCGGCGGCCAGCACGGCGGCGCGCCGCAGCAGCCGGACCAGCGGTGCAACGCCGCCGCGCGACCTCATTTGCTCAGCAGCCGCATGGCCCCTTCGAGGCCCTGCAGCGTGAGCGGGAACATGCGCTGGTTCATCAGCTGCGCGATGATCGAGATGCTCTGGCGGTAGCCCCACACGCCTTGCGGCTCGGGGTTGATCCACGCGAACTTCGGGAAGGCATGGGTGAGCCGCTGCAGCCATTCGGCGCCGGCCTCCTCGTTGTTGTATTCGACGCTGCCGCCGGGCTGCAGGATCTCGTACGGGCTCATCGTCGCGTCGCCGACGAAGATCAGCTTGTAGTCGCGGTTGTACTTGCGCAGGATGTCCCAGGTCGGGAATTTCTCGCTGTAGCGGCGGCGGTTGTTCTTCCACATGAAGTCGTAGACGCAGTTGTGGAAGTAGTAGAACTCCAGGTGCTTGAACTCCGCCTTGGCGGCGCTGAACACCTCTTCGACGCGGTGGATGTGCTCGTCCATCGTGCCGCCCACGTCCATCAGCAGCAGCACCTTCACCTTGTTGTGGCGCTCGGGCACCATCTTGATATCCAGGTAGCCGGCGTTCGCGGCGGTGGAGCGGATGGTGTCGTCCAGGTCGAGTTCCTCGTCCGAGCCCTCGCGCGCGAAGCGGCGCAGCCGGCGCAGCGCGACCTTGATGTTGCGGGTGCCGAGTTCGAGCGTGTCGTCGTAGTCCTTGAACTGGCGCTGGTCCCACACCTTCACGGCACTGCGGTTTCTGCTTCTGTCCTGGCCGATCCGGATGCCTTGCGGGTTGTAGCCGTAGGCGCCGAACGGGCTGGTGCCGCCGGTGCCGATCATGCGGTTGCCGCCTTCGTGGCGTTCCTTCTGTTCCTCGAAGCGCTTCTTCAGCGTCTGCATCAGCTCGTCCCAGCCCATCTTCTCGATCGCGGCCTTGTCCTCGGGGCTCAAATCGAGCTCGAACTTCTTCTGCAGCCAGTCGAGCGGCACGTCCTGCGTGAAATCGGTGAGGAGCTCGACGCCCTTGAAGTAGGCGGCGAAGGCGCGGTCGAACTTGTCGAAGTTGGCCTCGTCCTTGACCAGCGAGGTGCGCGCCAGGTAGTAGAACTTGTCGACGGTGGGCCCGCCCTCGTCGTCGATCACGCCGGCCTGGATGGCCTCGAGCAGCGTCAGGTATTCCTTGACGGAGACCTTCAGCTTGGCAGCGCGCAGGGTGAAGAAGAAGTTGGTCAGCATGGCGGGCCACGTGGAACGAACGTCAAAACGGCACGCCTATTGTGACGCGGTCTTCGGCACGGGCGGCGTGCACCGGCGCTGTGCGGATCTCCATATGTTGCGCTGCGACATTCGCCTGTCCTACGGAGGCTTCCCGCATCATGTTCGCGCCGACATTCCTGCTTCCCTGGGTGACATGAAGTTTCCGGCGTTCGTGCCGTTCTCGCGCATTGCCGTGCCTGCCCTGCTGGCCGGCTGTGCCGCGGCCGTGCAGGCGGCGCCGCCGGTGCCGTGCCGCGTCGAGCCGTTCACCGATGCGGGCGGGGCCGACTACGAGGCCTTGCTGGCGCGGCGCTGCGGCGGCGACCGCGTCAACTGGCAGGTCGAGACGCCGCGCGCCAAGCCGACCGACGTGGGGCCGAGCCAGGTGCGTTCGCGCGTCGACACCAGCACGACGGAGCGGCTGGGCGAGTCGTTCCAGACCTCGCTGCGGGTCAGCTGGGCGGGGTTGCGCACCGAGACGGCGCCGGGGCTGCGCACCGAACAGGCGACGGTGGCCGCGGGGGCGCAGTTGCGGCTGGCCGACAGCTGGGCGCTGAAGATGAACCTGGGCCGCGATGTGGCGGGTGTGCCGCGCAACCGGGCGACGTTGTCGAGCGTGTGGCAGCCGCTGCCGAGCGGGACGCTGTATGCGGAGTGGATCGGCAACGGCTTGATGACGCGCGAGACCGAGGTGAACCGTGTCGGGGCCCGCTGGTGGCTGGTGCCGCGGCGGGTGGCGTTCGACCTGGGCACCGTGCAGCGGCCGGGGGTGCCGGGCTGGGAGGATCCGCGGTTTGGCCTCACCTGGGACATCTCGAACCTGTTGCGGTGAAATGACGGCCCCCCAGTCGTCGCTGCGCTCCTCCTGCCCCCAAGGGGCGCCACGCCAGGGGCCTGGCAAAGCCAGTTCCCCGGCGTGTTGCTTGATGGGACGCTTCGCTGCGCTTGCTCTGTCCCGGATTGCCATCCGGCGCGACACAGCCTGCCCGCCCGCGCCTTTGCCCGCGCCGAATGCAGGCCCCGCTACTTCTTGTCGAACTTCTTGAGCCAGCTGAAGAACTCGGAGTACCAGAGCTTGCTGTTGCGCGGCTTCAGGATCCAGTGGTTCTCGTCCGGGAACCACACCAGCCGCGCATCGACCCCGCGTGCCTTCAGCGTGTTGTAGTACGCGAGCCCCTGCTGGTCCGGCACCCGGTAGTCGAGCGCGCCGTGGATCACCAGCGTCGGCGTCTTCATCGCCTTCGCGAACGCATGCGGGCTCTGCGAGTTCACCTTCGCCGCATCGTCCCAGTACCAGGCCCCCAGCTCCTTCGCATGCCAGGTGTAGGCGTCGTCGCTGAACATCGCCGTCCAGTCGAAGCAGCCGGCATGGCACACATAGGCCTGGTAGCGCCCCGGTTTCACGTGGCCGTTCATCCACGCCACCATGTAGCCGCCATAGCTGCCGCCGGCCGCGAACACGCGCCCGCGGTCGATGTACGGCTTCTTCAGCAGCAGGTCGGTCGCGGCCTCGACGTCCTGCAGCTCCAGCTCGCCCCAGCGGTGCGTGATGCTGTCAAGGAAGCCGTAGCCGAAGCCGCTCGAGCCGTGGTAGTTGACGCACACCACCACGTAGCCCTGCGCCGCGAACAGGTGGTTGTTCCAGCGGTAGTGGAAGGTGTCGCCCGACGCGGCATGCGGGCCGCCGTGGATGTTGTTCACCAGCGGGTACTTCTTCTTCGGATCGAACCCCGGCGGGTACACCACCCAGGCCTGGACCTCGTCGCCCTGCGCACCCTTGAACCGCACGTCCTCGTGACGGCCCAGGCGGATGCCCTTCAGCTTGTCGTCGTTGAACTGCTCCAGCCGCAGCGGGGCCGCGTCACCTGCGCGCTGCGCATGCACGCGCGCCGGATGGTCCATCGCGTCGGCGGCCGTCACGACCACGTCGCCCGCCACGTCGAAGCCCTGCACCCAGCCCCCCTGCACCTCGACACCGGCCGCGCGGCCCGCGATGTCGAAGCGCCACAGGTGGCAGCGCGCCTGGTCCTCGCCGGTGAAGAACAACGCGCTGCCGTCCGCGGCCCAGCGGATCGGCGCGTTCACCGCATGGTCCCAGTCGCCCGTCAGCACCTGCTGCCGGATGGGCGCATCGACACCCCGCTGCAGCACCGCCGCATGGTTGGGCATCGTGTGGCGCTTGCCCTGGTGGCTGGCCAGGAAGGCGATGCGCCGGCCGTCGGGGCTGTAGCGCGGGGCTTCGAGGTCCCAGGCCTTGTCCTGCGCGATGACCTCGATCTTGCCGCTGCGCACCGCCACCTCGGCCAGCGCCTTGCAATGGTCGAGCCGCTTCTCGGGCTGCGGGTCGAACGCGAACGCGATGTGGCGGCCGTCGGGCGAGATGTCGAAGGCCTGCGCATCGGGGTCGTTGCGCTGCAGCTCGTAGCCGCTGCCCTCGAACAGGTCGCGGATGCGGCCGGTCTCGACGTCGAGCACCAGCAGGTGCGCCACCCGGTCCATCGGCAGGTTGCGGTCCCAGTAGCGGTACTGCGCGTCGCTGGTGACGTAGGCGGTTTCCTTGCGGTCCTTGAAGGCCTTGTACTGCTTGCCTTGCGCCGCGCTGCCGCGCAGGCCGGGCCACACCCACGAGACGAAGGCGATGCGCCTGCCGTCCGGGAACCACTTGAAGGCATCGACGCCGGGCGCGAAATCGCTGATGCGGCGCGCCTCGCCGCCGTCCGGCGCCATCAGGTACAGCTGCGGCGTGTCGTCCTTCCTGCCCTCCTGCTCGCGCCGCGCGACGAAGGCGATGCGCTCGCCGGTGGGCGACCAGGCGGGCTGGCCGTCCTTCTCGCCGGCATGCGTCAGGCGGCGCGGCGCGCCGCCGAACGTGGACAGCAGCCACAGCGCCGACTGGCCCTTGTTGTCCTCCATCGAGTAGCTGCTGACCGAGCAGACCGCCTGCGCGCCGTCGGGCGACAGCGACAGGCCACCCACGCGGTCCAGCGACCACAGGTCATCGATGCTCAGCGTCTTGTGTTGGGGCATGTCAGGGACCGCCTCATGAGCGGCGTTCGTGGAAAAACCGTGTGCAGGCGGCGCGTGCGCTCAGCGCGGACGCGCCAGCTGCCACTGCAGGTGCACGCGCACCTCGGGCCATTCGCCGGCGGTCAGGCTGTACATCACCGTGTCGCGCACCGTGCCGTCGCGGCGCGGTGCGTGGTGGCGGATCACGCCGTCGCGCCGCGCCCCCAGGCGCTCGATCGCGCGCTGGCTGGCATGGTTGTAGTTGTCGGTGCGCCAGCCGACCACCTTGGCGCCCAGCGTGTCGAACGCATGCGTCAGCAGCAGCAGCTTGGCGGTGGTGTTGACGTGGCTGCGCTGCGTGCTCTGCGCGTACCAGGTGTAGCCGATCTCCAGGCGGTCGATCGCCGGCACGATGTCGTGGTAGCTGGTGCTGCCGAGCACGCGGTTCGTCGCCGGGTCGACCACCGCGAACGGCTGGCGGTCGGGCGTGGACAGTGCCCGCTCGATGTAGGCCAGCGTCTCGTGCGGCTCGGGCACCGACGTGAAGCGCAGGTTCCACAGCTCGCCGTCGGCGGCGGCGGCCTTCAGGCCGTCCAGGTGCTGCAGGCCCAGGGGTTCGAGGCGCAGCCGATCGCTGCTCAGCGTGACTTTGGCGACAGGCTTCATCGGTGGCGTGCTACCGGTTGTGCTTCTGCATGAACACCAGCTTCTCGAACAGCGAGACGTCCTGTTCGTTCTTCAGCAGCGCGCCCACCAGCGGCGGCACGCTGACCTTGTCGTCCTTGCTCTGCAGCACCTCGAGCGGGATGTCCTCGGCCACCAGCAGCTTCAGCCAGTCGAGCAGCTCGCTGGTGCTGGGCTTCTTCTTCAGGCCCGGCAGGTTGCGCACCTCGTAGAAGTTGCGCAGCGCCGCGGACAGCAGCTCTTTCTTCAGCTGCGGGAAGTGCACCTCGACGATGCGCTTCATGGTGTCGGCGTCCGGGAAGCGGATGTAGTGGAAGAAGCAGCGGCGCAGGAAGGCGTCGGGCAGTTCCTTCTCGTTGTTCGACGTGATGAAGACCAGCGGCCGGTGCTTCGCCTGGATGAGCTCGCGCGTCTCGTAGACGTAGAACTCCATGCGGTCGATCTCGCGCAGCAGGTCGTTCGGGAATTCGATGTCGGCCTTGTCGATCTCGTCGATCAGCAGCACCACCGGCTGCTCGGCGGTGAAGGCCTGCCACAGCACGCCTTTGACGATGTAGTTGTGGATGTCGTGCACGCGCCCGCCGCCGTCGACGTCGGCCAGCTGGCTGTCGCGCAGGCGACTCACCGCGTCGTACTCGTACAAACCCTGCTGTGCCTTGGTGGTGCTCTTGATGTGCCATTGCAACAGCGGCATGCCCAGCGAGCGGGCGACCTCCTCGGCCAGCATCGTCTTGCCGGTGCCGGGCTCGCCCTTGACGAGCAGCGGGCGCTTCAGCGTGGCGGCCGCGTTGACGGCCAGCATCAGGTCGTCGGTGGCGACGTAGTTGTCGGAGCCTTGGAACTTCATGCGGCGCAGGGTTGGAGGGGGTGCGGGCCAGTATAAGGCGGGCCCTATAATCGCCCGCTGTTCGAAGCCTAGCCCCTCGCAAACTTCAATCACGCTGCCATGACAAAGCCGGTCTCCCTGAAGAATCTGCCCCATCTGATTCAGGCCTTTGCCGCTGCCGTCGCACTGACGGGCCTGGTCGGCACGGCGTCGGCACAGGACGCGAAGGCGGGCGATGCCAAGGCGGGCGAGAAGAAGGCCGCGATGTGCATCGGTTGCCACGGCATCCCGGGCTACCAGGCGAGCTTCCCCGAGATCCACAAGGTGCCGATGATCGCGGGCCAGGGCGCCAAGTACATCGTCGCCGCGCTCGGCGAGTACCAGAAGAGCGAGCGCAAGCACCCGACGATGCGCGCCATTGCCGCGCCGCTGACCGAGCAGGACATGGCCGACCTGGCCGCGTACTACGAGCAGCTGCCGAAGGAACAACCCAAGCTGGCCGACAAGGCCGAGGCCACGCCGCAGGTGGATGCGCTGCTGAAGAAGGGCAACTGCGTGTCCTGCCACGGCGAGAACTTCAGCAAGCCGATCGACGGCTCGTACCCGAAGCTGGCCGGCCAGCATGCCGACTACCTGTTCGTCGCGCTGAAGGCCTACCAGACCAACGGCAACCCGCAGATCGGCCGCAGCAACGCGATCATGGTCGGGCAAGTCAAGCAGTTCTCGCACGCCGAGCTGAAGACCATCGCCCAGTACCTGAGCACGCTGCCGAGCGAGCTGCACACGGTGCCGCAGTCGCGCTTCCGCTGAGGCTTCTCTCTTCACTGCGTGAGGCTGCTGCCGGGTCTCGCCCCGGCGGGCGAGTCACTTTCTTTGTCTTGCCAAAGAAAGTAACCAAAGAAATCGCTTGAACCCGAACACCATGCAGTTCGTTCTGCACGCTTCGG